>Ga0172373_10000029_pt1 | contig 199683 bp, 160 predicted proteins | sample Lak10m_2_FD_114546 | JGI IMG/M metagenome (GOLD analysis project Ga0172373, IMG submission 114546) | Freshwater microbial communities from Kabuno Bay, South-Kivu, Congo - kab_092012_10m | ecosystem: Environmental > Aquatic > Freshwater > Lake | place: Democratic Republic of the Congo... | reverse complement strand
CGCCACCGCCACCTTCGCGAAGCTCAATGCCGAGCTGGCCGACGTCACCGCCGCCCGCGACGACGCCACCGCCACCGTCGCGAAGCTCACCGCCGAGCTGGCCGACGTCACCGCCGCCCGCGACGACGCCACCGCCACCTTCGCGAAGCTCAATGCCGAGCTGGCCGACGTCACCGCCGCCCGCGACGACGCCACGGCGTCTCACGCGGCCGAGCTCGCCGCCGTCCGGGCCGCGCTCGGCGAAGCGCAGGTCCTCGTCGACCAGCTGCGCCACGAGCAGGCAACCCTCGCCGCCGATCGCACCGCCGCCCACGACGACGTCGAGCGCCTGACGATCGAGCTGCACGCGGCCCGCGAGGCGGTCGCCGCGCTGGAGGCCGCTCGCGAGGAGGCCAGCAGCGCCGCCGTCGACGCCCGCAGCAGGCTCGAGGCCCTGACGGCGGAGCGGGAGCTGTTGCGCGCCGCCCTTGGTGAGGCCCGCAGCCTCCTCGAGGTCGAGCGGGCCCGCGGCGACCTCTTCGCCGAGGAGCTCCGGGAGACGGCCGAGGCCGCCGCTCGCGAGCATGCCCGCGCCGGGCTCTTCGCCGCCCACCTCGAGGAGGCGCGCGTCGAGGCCGAGCGGGCCCGGCAGTCGCTGCTGCGCAGCGTGGGCCACCACACCGACACCGTCGACGAGCTCACCGCCACCGCCGCCCAGCTCTCCGCCGACGCCGACGCCGAGCGCGGCCGCGCCGAGCTGCTCACGGCGTTGCTGGACGAGGCCCGCGCCGCCGGTGCCCACCACCTCGCGCGCGCCGACGGCCTCAGCGCCGTCGTCGACGAGCTACAGGCCCGCGCGGGCCTCGAGCGGACCCGGGGCGACACCTTCGCGGCCCTGCTCGACGAGGCCCAGTCCACCCTGGCCCGCGAGCGCACCCGCGGTGACGCCTTCCGCGCCCACCTCGACGAGGTGCAGGCGGCGGCGCGCGACGCGCGGGTGCGCGGCGACGGCCTCAGCGCCGTCATCGAGGAGGCCCGCCGCGACTTCGCTGCGCTCCTCGCCCGCGAGGCCGAGGCCCGCGACGCACTCGCCGAGCGCGAGCGGCGGCTCGGTGTCGTCGAGACAGAGGTGCAGGAGATCATCACCCGGGAGCGCGCCGGAGCGACGGCCCTGCGCGGGGAGCTCGGCGAGGCCCGCGCCCTCGCCGAGAGCCTCGGCAGCGAGCTGCTCGGGCTGCGTGACGCGTTGGCGACGTCGCGAGAGGACGCCGCCGAGGCCCTCGACACCGCCGAGCGACGCCTTCAGGAGTACGCCGACCGGTACGCCGAGCTCGTCGCCGAGCGCGACGAGATTGTCGCCGCCGACGGGCGACTGCGCGCCGCGCTCGAGGAGGCCGAGGCCGCTGCCGCCGCCGCGCGCGCCGCTGCCGAGGCCGCCGAGGCACGGGCGAGCCAGGCCCCATCGCCCGGCCAGGTCGCCGCCGAGGCGACGCGCCGGGCCCTCCTCGAGGGCGAGCTCGCCACGCTGCGCACGGAGCTGGAGGAGGCCCGGTCGCGCGCCGCCGCCGCCGACGACGCGGCCGCGCTGCGGGAGCGGCTCGATCAGGCCGAGCGCCAGCTGCGGGTCCGCGACGAGAAGATCGCCGAGCTCACCGAGCGCGTCGACCGCCTCACCGAGCGCATCATCCGCACCGAGGGCCTGCGCTGAGGCCGACGTCGGCGCACAGGCGAGACGTCACAAATGAAAGGGGCGGCCGATGGCCGCCCCTTCTCGTCGCCGCAGCGTCGTCTCCGACGTCAGGGCTTGCGCGTGATCTGCGGACCGGCCGACGGCGCGGGCGCGGGCCCACCGGGCGCTGCCGCGGGCGCCGGAGCAGGAGCCGGACCGGTCGCCGGCGCGCCGGGCGCGGGCATCGGACGACGGGCGGGCGCCTTGCCGGGGGCGACGATCATGAACATCTGCTTGCCTTCCATGCGCGGCGGCAGCTCGACCTGACCGATGTCGGAGATGGCCTCGGCCACCTTCTTCAGGATCTCCTGACCGATCTCGGGGTGCACGATCTCGCGACCACGGAACATGATCGTCACGCGACCCTTGTTCCCCTCCTCGATGAACTCGCGCAGGTGGCGCAGCTTGGTGTCGAAGTCATGCTGACCCGTCTTCGGACGGAACTTGACCTCCTTCACCTCGACGACGGTCTGCTTCTTCTTGAGCTCGGAGGCCTTGCGCTTCTGCTCGTACTTGAACTTGCCGTAGTCCATGATCTTGCAGACGGGCGGCCGGGACATCGGCTGCACCTCCACAAGGTCGAGACCCTTCTCCTCGGCGCGACGGAGCGCGTCGTCGGTGGGCAGGATGCCGAGCTGGCTGCCGTCTTCGGCGATGACGCGCACCTCGCGAACGCGGATGCGGCGGTTGACGCGCGGCTCGTTGTTGCGGTCGTCACGGCCACGCGGAGGACCGCGGTCGCCGCCGGGGCCCGGAGGGCCGCCGAAGCCGCCGCCGGGGGGCGGGCCACCGAAGCCGCCGGGGCGCGGGCCGGGCGGACCACCCATGCCCATGGGGCGCGGCGGACCGGGCGAGTACGGACGAGGTCCCGGTCCTGCCGACGACGAGGGGCCCGACGACGGGCCGGTGGGAGCGCCAGGGGGAGGCGAAGAGTCGCGGTAGGCCAGAACAACACTCCACAAGCAGGGGCAGAAGACGTCGGGGGCGCGGCGGGCGCGGTCCCCACGATCGACCACGAAGGTCGGTTGCAGCCGCGTTGTGACGGGTTGTCGCCCCGGACGCAACCCCGGAGTTCGGCGGAGAGCGCGGCGGCGACGACGGCGTCAGCCCTCTTCGACCCGCAGCTTCGTCTTGCCGAGGTGGATGACGTCGCCTTCGCGGAGGTCGACGTCGGTGATGGAGGTGCCGTTCACCCGGGTCCCGTTCGTCGACATGAGGTCGGCGACGCTGCTGACGTCGCGCTCGATGAAGACGAGCGCATGGGTCCGGCTGACCGACGTGTCCCGCAGGACGATGTCGGGGCCGCGCTTGCGGAAGGCGGTGCGGGACCGATCGGGCGCGCCTCCCCGACGCGAGAAGAGCTCCTCGGCCCGGCCGCGCGCCGGCCCGTCGAGCAGGCGGTCGCCGTCGGGCGTCATCTGCACCGTCGACGTGCTGTCGTCCTGCGCCCGGGCCAGCACGCGATAGCTGCCCTCCTCGATGGTGTAGCGCATCCCACGATCCGGACCTTCCACCACGACGAGGTCGACGAAACGAGCCATGGAGCGATCCTACCGGCGTCGGCGTCTTCGTGTCACCGATGCGCTGATGACCTGCACCTGGACGTCGAATGGCGATAGGCTCCGGCTCCCATGGTCAAGACCGCGCTCGTCGTCGAAGACGACTCTGGCATCGCCGCTCTCCTGAAGGACGCTCTCGAGGCCGCCGGCTTCCAGGTCGCGGTGGAGAAGGACGGCGACACGGCCCTCGTGGCCCTCGCCCGTCGCCTGCCCGACGTCCTCATCACCGACCTGCTCCTGCCGACGGTGCCGGGCTTCGACCTCCTCGAGAAGCTGCGTGCGATGCCGGGCGGCAGCGAGGTGCCCGCCATCGTGATGAGCGGCATCTACAAGTCCGCCCGCCACAAGCGCATCGCCCGCGACACCCACCACGTCATCGCCTCCTTCGACAAGCCCTTCAACGTCGCCGAGCTCGTCGCCACCGCGAAGACGGCGGCGGGCGTGACGCCGGCGAAGAAGCGCACGCCCCCGTCGGCGGCGATCCCCGGGCGCAAGCCGAAGCCCCAGGCCGAAGACGACCACCTCGCCGACCTCGAACAGAAGATGGAGAAGGCCGACGTCGAGAAGATCGACGCGACCTTCCCCGCCGAGCGCAGCGTGCGCGGCAACCTCAAGCACAAGCGCTTCCCCGAGGTGCTCGCCCAGCTCTATCGCGTGAAGGCCAGCGGCGGGCTGCTCCTTCGACGGGGCCGCATCAAGAAGATCGTCTACTTCAAGGACGGCTACCCCACGTTCGTGAAGTCGAACCTCCTGTCGGAGTGCCTTGGGCGCATCCTCGTGCGCGAGAAGATGATCACCGAGGAGGAGTGCGAGCGTTCGCTCGAGCTGCTGCCGCAGTCCAACGGCAAGATGCAGGGCACGGTCCTCATCGAGATGGGGGCCCTGTCGCCGCACAACCTCGTCTTCGGCTTGCAGCTCCAGCTCGAGCAGAAGCTCTTCGACATCTTCGCCTGGCCCGACGGCGACTATCAGTTCAACGCCCGCGTCGACGCTCCGCCCCAGGCGGTGCAGCTCGACATGTCCCTCGCGACCATCGTCTACGAAGGCGTGCGGCGGAAGTTCGGCGACGACCTCATCAAGGACCTCCTCGAGCCCTTCATCGACCTCTACCTCGGCGTCCATCCCGATCCCGGTCACCGCTTCCAGGACCTTCCCCTCGAGGTCGACGAGCGCACCCTCGTCGCCCTCATCGACGGTCAGCGCACCATGCGCGAGGTCATCGACCAGTCGCGGCTGCCGCCAAAGACCGCCCGCCAGCTCGTCTACGCCCTCTTCGCCGCCGAGATGGTCCAGCCGGCACGACGCCCCAGCAAGGTCGCCGTCAGCCTCGAGCCGACGCCGAAGGCCAAGCCGCCGCCGCTGCCGGGCGCGTCGCAGCCGCCGCCGCTGCCGAAGCGTCGCACCGACGCCGCGGTCTCGGCCCCGCCGTCGCCGGCGTCGTCGCCGTCCTCGCCGCCGCCGCGTCGCCCGACGCCGGGTGGCGAGCCGGCGCTGGCAGCCGCAGACCTCACCGACGTCGTCGGCGTCGAGGAGTTGAGGGCCCGGCTCGTCGAGCGGGCCCGCCTGCTCAAGCGCCAGAACCACTTCGAGGCCCTCGGCGTGTCCCAGCGGGCCGGCGTCGACGAGATCCAGCGCGCGTACTTCGCCCTCGCCCGCGAGCTGCACCCCGACCGCCTGCGTCGGGCCGCCGACGGCGCCGTTCCCGCCGACGCCCGCGCGCTCGCCGAGCAGATCAACCACCAGCTCACCACCGCCTTCGAGACCCTCAGCGACGAGCGGCGCCGCGCCGACTACAAGGCGCGCCTCGAGCAGGGCCAGCGCACCGCCGTCTCTGAAGACCTGAACCGCCTGCTGGGAGCCGAGACCCGCTACCGCAAGGGCGAGCACGCCCTCGAGGCCGGCCGCTACCAGGACGCGGCCCGCCACTTCGGCGACGCCGTCGGCCTCTACCCCGACGAGGGCGAGTTCCAGGCCTCCCTCGCCTGGGCCGTCTACCAGCAGGCCCCCGACGACCCCGTCGTGCAGGCCGACGCCATCTCGCGCCTCCAGCACGCCGTCGACCTCGCGCCCCGCTGGGATCGCGGCTGGCTCTGGCTCGGGCGCGTGCTGCAGCGGGCCGGTCGCCCCGGCGAGGCGCTCAAGCAGTTCGAGCGTGCGCTGCACTGCAACCCCGACAACCGCGAGGCCCAGGCCGAGCTCAAACTCGGGCGCTGACCATGTCGTCGTCGGCGCCCGAAGACCGCCGTCATCGGCTCGAAGGCTGCCTGCTCGGGACCGCCGTCGGCGACGCGCTCGGGCTGCCCTGTGAAGGCCTCGCGCCGGCCATCGTCGCCCGGCGCTTCCAGCCCCTCGATCGCTTCCGGCTCATCGGCCGCACCGGCTTCGTCTCCGACGACACCGAGCAGAGCGCCCTCGTCCTCGAGGCCCTGTGCGGCCCCGGCGGCGACGACGACGACGTCGTGGTGCGCCGGTTCCGGCGGGGGCTGCGGGCGTGGTTCTGGCGGCTGCCCTTCGGCGTCGGCCTCGCCACGGTGCGGGCCGCGCTCCGCCTCACGATCGGCCTGCGCCGCAGCGGCGTGGCCTCCGCCGGCAACGGCGCCGCCATGCGCAGCGCCGTCCTTGGCGTCGCCATCGCCGACCCGGACCGCCGGGCCCGGCTCGCCCGGCGCCTCGCCGAGGTCACCCACACCGATCCCCGCGCGGTCGCCGCGGCCGTCTTCGTCGCCGCCGTCGCCGCCGGCGACGCCCACGCGGTCGACGCCGTCGACGTCCCGGCGCTGAAGGCCGCCCTCCTCGTGGCCGACGACCTCGCCGACGCCCACGCCGACGTCGACGTCGCCGCCGCCACCATTGGCACGAGCGGCTTCGTGCTCCACAGCGTGCCCTTCGCGTGGTTCTGCCTGCGACGCTTCGGCGTCTCCTTCGAGGCCGTCCGGCAGTGCATCGCCGGCGGCGGCGACGCCGACACCAACGCCGCGATCGTCGGCGGCTGGGTCGGGGCCCTGCGCCCGGAGGAGACCCCGGCGGCCCTCGTCGCCCGCCTCGCTGGCGGACCCGCCGGCCCGGCCCACCTCCGCGCGCTCGCCGCCGCCGTCGTCGCCGGCGCCCCGGCGCCGCGGGCCTGGTGGATCCTCGGCCTGCTGCGGAACCTTGCCCTCTACCCCGTCGTCCTCGCCCACGGCTTCCGGCGCCTGCTCCCCTGACATCCGCGGAAATCGCGCCAGGTGGCACGGTTTCCGGGGAAGCGTGCCGCTTTCCCGGGACGTTTCCGACTTCGCCGCTTCCCAGCCGACGGTGCGGTGTGATTCGATGCGCGCACACCTTCCGAGCGACAACGGAGACGACATGACGGCCAGGCTCATCACCGTGTGCAACCAGAAGGGTGGCTGCGGCAAGACCAACCTCGCGATGACGCTGGCGGCCAGCCTCGCCGACCGCGGGCAGTCGGTCCTCGTCGTCGACGGCGACCCGCAGGGGACGGCCACCCGGTGGTTCAGCGCCGCCGCTGAGGGCGCGCCGTTTCCGGCGGCGGTCGTCAACCTCGCCGACACCCGCCAGCAGATCGCCCGGGCCATCAAGCCCCACATCGAGAACTACGACGTGATCATCGTCGACTGCCCGCCATCGCTGGAGTCGCCGGTCACACTCTCGACCCTCGTCGTCGCCGACCTCGCCCTCGTCCCGGTCATCCCCTCGCCGGGCGACATCTGGGCCACGAGCCGCCTCGTGGGCCTCATCGAGCAGGCCCGTGGGATGAATGAGGCCCTGGCGGTCCGCATCGTCCCCAACATGGTCCAGGGGACCACCCTCGCCGGCGCCGCCCTCGAGGCCCTGCGCGACATCCCGCTGCCGGTCGCCGAGGCCACCATGAGCCTGCGCACCGCCTACCGGCAGGCCCAGGCCGAGGGCACGAGCGTCCTCACGCTGCGGGACCCGCGGGCCCGCGACGAGGCCCGCGCCCTCGCCGACGAGGCCGCAAAGCTCCTGGCGTTGCCCGCCCGCAAGGGTGGCGCCCGTCGCAAGGCGGCACGCTGAGACCAGGTCGTCCGCGGGCACCGGCAAACACTTCTCTACCGACAGAACTGTCGAGTCATTATAATCCGACAGTTCCAGCACGGACGAATCGAACCAGCGTCGCCTCCGGGCGCCGGGGTGGGAGGACGACGATGACGAAGAACAAGAAGCAGGGCTGGGCCCAGAGCATGTCCGCCGGTGTCCAGCACGAGATCGCGGCCGGCAAGGCCGCCGGCACCCTGCAGGACCGCTTCGCCGCCGCCGAGCGCCTCCTCGGCGGGGCCGCCGCGTCGACGCCCCCTGCGCCGGCCGCCGCCCCCGCGCCGCCGGCAGGTCCCGCCGAGTACCTGCCGCTGGACGCCATCACCTTCCGCCAGGACGCCATCCGCCAGGTCCACGAGGCCCACGCCCTCGACCTCGCCCTGTCGATCGCGGCCGTCGGCCTCATCCACTTCCCGGTCGTCAACACGGCCGGTGAGGTGATCGCCGGCAGCCAGCGCCTTGCGGCCCTCGAGTTCCTCAGCCTGTTCCGCACCCTGCCGCCCAACGACATCCGCCGCCTCTACAGCTACGGCCGGGTCGAGGACGGCGAGACCGACCTCGACGGTGAGGAGATCCTCTCCGACGAGCAGGTCGCGCTGCTGCAGTCCGGCTTCGAGCGGCACTTCTCCCGCGGCATCCCCGTCCACCGCATCGACCTCGACGCGCTGCCGGTCGGCACCCAGGCCCTCACCATCGAGAGCATCGAGAACGAGAAGCGCCTCGACTTCTCGAAGTCGGAGCTGATGAGCATCGTCAGCCGCCTGAAGGCCGCCGGGTTCCGCGACCGCTCCGGTCGCCCCCGCGCCGGCGAGCGCACCCTCGCCGGCGAGCTCGAGCGCATCACCGGCAAGAGCCGCCGCACCGTGTTCCGCCTGCTCGAGGAGCTCCGCGGTCCGCCGGCACCCGCGCCGGAGCGGGCCCCGTCGGAGACGAGCAAGGCCATCAGCAAGGCCATCGCCGATCAGCTCGGCGTCACCGTCAGCGTGCGCGACAACCCGAAGAAGCGGGGCGAAGGCACCATCGTCATCCGCTACCGCTCGTTCCAGGAGCGCGCCGAGGCCCTTCGCAAGATGGGCGTCAAGGGCTGAGGCCGCACCTTCTGCGACCTCGAGCGCCCGAAATCGCGCCACATGGCACGGTTTCCCGGCCGCCCGGATCCGGCCCCGAGGCCGATGGACAGGAGGCCCGCCGCCGCTAGGCTGGGCCCATGATCTCCCCGCGTTCCGTCGTCGTCGCCTTCGCCCTCGTCGTGCCGACCCTCGGCGCCGGGTGTGCCGAGGACTGCAATGCCGTCGAGCCCGCCTACGTCGGCGACGCCTCCGACGAGGCCTGGCGGGTCCTCCTCGACGCCCGCGCCGACGCCAGCGCCAGCGGCGACATCCCCGTCTTCACCGGCCCCGCCGCCGACAGCGACCTGCCGGCCGGCACCTCCCCCACCTTCACCTGGGAGTCACCGCTGCGGCTGGCGTCCGCGACCACCACGCCGACAACGGCCCCCGCGCGGCGCCCGGCCCCCGGATTCCTCGAGGCGCCATTTCGGGCCATGTCGGGGCTTCTCTTCCCGGTCGCCCATGCCCACCTGCCGCCCGTCACCGGCGACATCTATCTGCTCGAGGTGGACGTCCCCGGCCGGACCTGCCCGGTGGCCGGCCTGACCACCGCCGACCTCTCCTTCACCTTCGCCACGAGCGACTGGGAGGCCATCGCGGCTGGCGGCGGCGCGCGCACCGCGCGTCTGATGAGCGCCTTCCTCGTCGACAACCGCGTGACCGAGGGCCCCTTCCTCGCCGCGCCCCTGACGTTCTCCATCGCGGCGGAGTGACCGTGCGTCGCCCCGCAGCGCTCCTCATCTTCGGCGTCGGTGCGGCTGCGTGCCTTGATCCGCAGAACCTGCCGGAGCTCCGCTACGGCGTCGCCGCTGACGCCGTCTGGCGCGATGGCGCACCGCCGGTCGACGTCGGCCAGTCCGGCGAGCGGCGCCTGATCGTGACCAACAACCTCGACGACACCGTGAGCGTCATCTCCTGGGAGCGGCTCGTGGCCGGAGGCGAGGGCGCCGAGGTCGCCCGCTTCCCCGTCGGGCTCGTGACGCTGGAGCGCGAGGGTCCCCACCACGTCGCCGTCTCCCCCGACGGTCGCTTCGCCTTCGTCGGCATCTCGAACTTCGTCCCCGGCGGCGGCTCGGGGCCCCACGGCGCCCACGGCACCGGCAGCGCCGACGGCCGCGCCCTGCGCATCGATCTGGCGACGCTGCGCACCGTCACTGCGACCCGGGTCGACAAGAACCCCGGCGACATCCGCCTCTCCCCCGACGGCGGCGTGCTCGTCGTCAGCCACTTCGACCAGCTCCGCATCATCGACGCCGCCAACCGCGGGGTCTTTGCCGGCCCGGAGGTCGACGCCCGTCTCGCCCTCCTCGACCCCGAGCGCCTGGAGCGGCGCCGCCTGCTGCCCCTCTGCCCGGCCCCCCACGGCCTCGCGTTCACCTCCGACGGCGCGCGCATCGTCTCCTCCTGCCTGAGCGACGAGGCCGCCGTCGTCGACGTCGGCGCCGCCCTCGCCGGCAGCGACAGCGCGGTCCGGCGGGTCACGCTCCTCGACGAGCCGGGCACCGCCGCGAGCCCGCGCTGCGGCCCCTACGCCGTGACCATGTCGGCCGACGACGCCACGGCGTGGGTCTCCTGCTACAGCTCCGGCGACCTCATCGCCGTCGACGTCGCCACCGCCACCCGCGGCCCCGCGCTCGCGCTGCCCGGCCTCGCGGTCTTTGGCGACGTGAGCGACAGCGGCGACCGCCTCGCCATCACGACCCAGGACACCGACGGCGTCGTCCTCTTCGACATCGAGGCCGAAAACGCCCTGCGACTCACGAGCTTCATCCCCCTGTCTCCCGACGTCTGCCCCCTGCCGCACACGGCCCTGTTCCTCGACGACGACGCCCACCTGGCGGTGGTCTGTGAGGGCGACAAGCGGGGCCCGGGCCGGGTCATCGCCATGGAGGTCGGCGGCGGCGCCGTGCTCGGCGGCGTGACGGTCGGCCTCTTCCCCGACGACCTCGCGCTGCAGGTGGTGCCATGAAGCGCTTGCGCCTCCCCCTGATCGCGGCGACCCTGACACTGGCCGGCGGCGCCTGCCAGCCCGCAGAGGCCGTCGACGTCGGCCGCCAGCTCTTCTCCGATCCCCGCCTGAGCCGCAGCGAGTTCAACGCGGTCTCCTGCGCCACCTGCCACGACGACGGTACCAGCGAGGCCGAGGCCCGGCTGCTGCCGGGCGCGAGCCTCGCGGACAGCGTCTTCCGCCCGAGCTGGTGGGGAGGCGCGGCGCCCACGCTCAAGGACGCCGTCGACCACTGCCTGGTCTTCTTCATGCGGGAGCAGCCGCTGGAGCCGACGGCGCCGGCCTCCCGCGCCCTCTACGAGTACCTGCTGTCGATCTCGCCATCGGCATCGGCGCCCGCGGTGCCCATGACGGTGGTCGAGAACATCACCGACCTGCCGCGCGGGGACCCGACCCGGGGCGAACGCGTCTACGCCGCCGCCTGCGCCTCCTGCCACGGCGACGCCTTCACCGGCGCCGGCCGACCGAGCCCGCTGTACTCCATCGTCCCCGGCGACAGCGAGGCCTTCGCCTCCAGCAGCGGCTTCCCGCTCACGACCGTGATCGTCGAGAAGGTGCGCCACGGCGCCTTCTTCGGCATCGGCGGCACCATGCCGCCGTTCTCGGTGGAGTCGCTCTCCGACGACGACCTCGGTGCCCTCCTCGGCTACCTCGTGCCGCTCGAGTGAGCTGACTTCGACATCCGCAGAAACGTGAGCACAACCTCACTTCGACTAAAACCGAAGCATCGAACCAGCATCGCTTCGATAGCATCGGATATGTCGATACTGCCGACCGGTCGCCCACTCCGACACACACGAAAGTGACGGGTCGTTGGCGGCCGACGACTCACTCCCACACACACAGAAATGTCGGAAGCAGCCGGCAGGCGGCTCCCCTCAGCGGGCGCCGGTCACTGGCCGTAGCGCTGGACGAGGGCGGTGGCGCGCTCGACGAAAGCGGCCTTGCGGTGCCGCTCCCAGTTCTTCCAGGTGGCGAAGGTCGAGGGGTCGGTAACGCGGTCGACGAAGACCTTGCCATCGAGGTGATCGACCTCGTGCTGGTAGGTGCCGGCCGAGAGGCCCTTCACCTCGTAGTCGAGGGGCGTACCGTGGCGGTCCCAGGCCTGGACGCGGATCCAGGTGAAGCGCTTCACCTGACCGCGGAGGTCCACCACCGAGAGGCAGCCCTCTTCGTTGTCGAACTGCTCATCGGTCAGCGGGGTCAGCACCGGGTTCACGAGCACGGTGAGGGGGATCGGCGGCTTGTAGGGGTAGCGGGGGTTGTTGCCCTTCACCTCGATGGCGCAGACCCGGATGGGGTTCATCACCTGGGGGGCGGCGAGGCCGGCGCCGTCGGCATCCCGCATCGTGGCGATGAGGTCGTCGATGAAGGCCTGGGTGGCGGGCGCCTTCAGCTCGTCGAGGGTCAGCTCGCGGCTGCGCTGACGGAGGACGGGTTCACCGAGGGTGGCGATCTTCAGGATGGGCATCAGGTGACCTCAGGGCGACACAGACAGAATGCAGGACGGGCGCGGGCGGTGCGTCAGAAGAAGCGCCGCAGGAAGGCGTTGGCGACGACGGCGCCCTCGGGCTTCCACAGGCGGTGCTGGTCGGGAACGCACTCGGTCGTGTCGAAGTCGCCGTCGTCGTCGTTGATGTCGAGGTCGACACAGGCCGGGGTGCAGCGGGCGACGCGGCCGCCGCAGCCGTCGAACTCGACGCACTCGGGATCGAGGGCCGAGGCGGCCGTCGTCACCGCGCAGCTGTTCTCGGTGCGCCAGTGGGCCGCGGCGGCGTCGCCGTAGCGGATTGGCACCGTGAGGTCACCGGCGGAGTGGACGATGAGGGCCGGCGGCGCCCCGGCGACGCAGGCGTCGAGGTCGACGACGTTGAGCGGATCGCGGGAGACGAGGGGATCGCCGTCCTCGAAACCGCCCTCGAAGGCGACAAGGGCCGACACGCCGCCAGCGTAGCAGGCCATCGTCTGGGCGAAGAACGCGCCGCCGGAGAAGCCGACGAAGGCCGGGCCGGCCGGATCGGTGCAGAGCTCGCTGCGCAGCAGGGCCGTGATCTCGAGGACCATGTCGATGTCGGCGTTGTCGCCGGGCCGCCCGAAGGTGTCCCAGCTCAGGTTCTCGGTGTTGAAGCGGTTGAGGTTGGCGCCGTCCGGGTAGACGACGATGGCGTCGGGGCGCAGCAGGTCCTTCAGGCCGAAGTCGCCCTCGGACGAGACCACGACGTTCTCGCGCGGGGCGCGGCAGGTGTTGGTGTTCAGGTCGAAGTCGACGCAGTCGAGGTCGCCGTGGAAGACGAACACGATCGGGTAGCGCCGATCGGGATCGTAGGGCGACGGGTAGCGGACGCCGAAGCGGCGGACCCGACCGTCGACGACGACCTGGCGGAAGTCGGGCGTCTCCCGGGCGTTGGCCAGATCGACGAGGGGATTCGGCAGGCCGCAGGCGCCCTCACCTTCTCCCTCACCTTCTCCCTCACCTTCTCCTTCGCCTTCGCCTTCGCCTTCGCCTTCGCCTTCGCCTTCGCCTTCACCTTCACCCTCACCTTCACCTTCGCCTTCGCCTTCACCCTCACCTTCGCCTTCACCCTCGCCCTCTCCTTCTCCCTCGCCTTCACCCTCACCTCCGCCGACGTCGTCAACGCAGACGCCGCGGGCAAACGTGCAGACCGGCAGCGTCCCGAGGAGGTTCACGCAGGCCTGACCGGCCCCGCAGGCATCGCAGGGCTCGCCGACGGTGCAGCCGAGGGCCTCACAGTCGGCGAAGGACTCGGGGAACGGCGCGAGGCCGAGGTCGGTGCCGGCCTGGAGGGAGCAGACCTGGTCGACGGCGCAGTCGCGGCGGAGCTCCCGCTCGTTCTCGGTGATGGTGCCGCTGTCGTCGAAGTCGAAGGTGGGCTGGCTGCAGAGGGCGAAGCACAGACCGGCGCCGCTGCCGCCGAGGAAGGCGTCGTCGGGGCCGAGGAACTCGGCGGTGCAGCGGACGGCTGGCGGTTGCGGCAGGCCGGCAAACGGGGTGGCGTCGCAGACGCGGTGGGTGCCGGGCTGGTAGCTGCAGGTGCGCTCCTCGGGGACGCCATCGGGACCGAGGGCCGCCTCGGCGGCGCTGGCGACGGCGACCGGCGCGCCACACATGCCCTGGGGCCGCCCACAGCGGCCGCCGCGGGCCCCGAGATCGAGGCACTCGAAGCCGGCGGCGATGTCGCACTCGCAGCGGGCGTCGTCGGCGTCGCGGCAGGCGGCGAGGGTGCAGCGCACCTGGCTGTCGGCGTCGTTGGGGTTCGTGAGCTGGAAGGTGGCGACCGTCGCGTCAATGGGACCGCGGCCGCAGACGTCGTCGCCCGGGCAGCCCGGGTCCGGATCACCGACGCCGCAGGCCACCTTGCACTGGGTCAGCAGGCGCAGCGTGTCCTCGTTGGTCTCGTCGGCTGGCAGGTCGAAGCCGGTAAGGACGCAGCTTCGGCCGTCGGCGCAGGCGTCGGGGTCGGCGAAGGCGAAGCAGCTGGCGTCGACGTCCTCGACGACGGGCAGACACGCCCCCGCCACCGGCGTGAAGGCACCCCGGCCGTCGAGGGCGACGACCACCTGGCAGCTCTCGCCGGCGCCGCAGCGGGCCGGGTCCTCGACGCCCACGCCGTTGCCGCCGTCGACGATGCAGGCCGTCCGGCAGATGCCGGCGGTGTCGAGCTCGACGGACACGCACAGGAGGTCGCTGGCGCAGGCGCCGTCCTCGCCGGGGAACGCGCCCACGACGCAGGCCGCGCCGGGACCTTCGCCTTCGCCCTCGCCCTCACCCTCACCCTCGCCTTCCCCCTCCCCCTCGCCTTCGCCCTCGCCCTCCCCCTCGCCCACGTCGATCGGCGGCGGCTCGGGAGGGCAGGCCGTCAGGGCAGCGGCGACGACGAGGAGACCGGCGATCGGGGCAAGACGGATCATGGGAGGCATCGTTCCACACGGCGGCGGGACCTCAAGGGCACGCCCCGGGCGAGACAGGCCGGATCGCCCGGCCCGGAAACCGTGCCATCTGGCGCGATTTCTCACGTGGTGCAGGTGGCGCCCTCCACCCGGGTCGCGCAAAGGGCCTTTCATCTCCTCGACGACAGGGCACACTGGGCCGGTATGGCCCGCACCGACCGCCCCCGCCTCCTCGTCGCCGCCCCCGACGGCACCGTCTATGAGCACCCCGAGCTGGAGATGGCCCTCGACAACGGGCTCGACCTCCTGCGCGTGACCCCGAAGGACGTGATCCCCCTGCCCGCCGACTGGGACCTCATGGCGGTCCCCGGCACCCGGCCCATCGGCTACGACCCGAAGACGGGGCGCTTCGAGACGCTGACCACCTTCACGACCGACGACGGCAAGACGTTCGAGCCGTGGGCCGTGGCCTGCCACCCGCCGCCGGGCTACGTCCGCAACCACCACGTCGCCGCCATCTTCACCGACGAGACCCACCCCGACGCGAAGCTCAAGGCCCAGCAGGAGGAGATCGCCGCCAAGCGCGCCCGCGACGCCGCGAAGGCCGAGAAGCGCGGGCTGCGTGTCCTCGACGCCGCCGGCGACGACGCCCGCCCGGGCCTGCCGCTGTGGGCCTACACCGCCGTCGGCGCCGGCCTGAAGGGCACGGTCGCCGCCCTGTTCCTCGCCGACGAGACGACCCGCTGGGCGCCGTCGCTCTTCTACAAGGCCGACCTCAAGGACAAGGTCGCCGCCCGCCTCGCCGGGGACCCGGACAACCAGGTCCTGCGCCAGCTCGCGAGCTGCGCGACGGACTCGCTGTGCTGCTGCGCCAGCAACGTCTTCAACGAGCGCTGGGAGGGCGCGGTGCCGATCGCGCCGGCCTGCACCGCGGCCTGCCTCGGCTGCATCTCGAAGGAGCCGGAGTGGAACACGCCGGTGCCGCAGAAGCGCCTCAAGTTCCAGCCCACGCCCGACGAGATCGCCCGCGTCATCGCCCACCACCTCGAGGTGGCGCCGGAGCCGATGATGTCGTTTGGTCAGGGCTGCGAGGGCGAGCCGACGATGAACGGCCCGGTGATCATCGAGTCGATCCGTCTGGCCCGTGAGCGCACGAAGCGCGGCGTCATCAACATCAACACGAACGGCTCGCGGCCCGAGACCATCCGCGCCTGTGCGAAGGCCGGCGCCACCGCCCTGCGCATCTCGCTCAACACCTTCGATCCCGACGTCTACACGATGTACTACCGACCGGCGGACTACACGTTCAACGACGTCATGAAGAGCTTCGACGTGGGTCGTGACGAGGGGATGCACATCAGCATCAACCTCCTCATCTGGCCGGGCTGGACAGACCAGATGGCCGAGATCGACCGCATCTCGCCCCTCGTCGAGGACGGCCGCCTCCACATGATCCAGCTGCGGAACCTGTGCGTGGACCCGGGCTACTACCGCAAGGCCCTGCCGCCCCGCGAGCAGCGCGGCGCGCTCCTCGGCATGAAGGGCTTCGTCAAGGAGCTGAACCGCCGGCACCCGAAGCTGCGCTTCGGCACCTTCAACCCGCGCCTCGCCGCCGACTGGTACGACGAGGTCCCGGCCTTCGCCGGCGGCCGGCTGTAGTTTTCCGCACGGGGGCCGAAGCGCGCGGCAGCGGGGATTTCGGTCGCGTGCGCCCGAAATCAACTGGTACTTGAACGTCCTCGAGTGCTTCGGACATGGCGGTTCCTCCGCCACGTCCGGAGCACTCGAAGACGTTCAGCCCCGTCGACGACGACGCCACAGCAGCGCGAGCGCGGCCGGCAGCAGCGGCGCCGTCCCCGACGTGCCGGCGCAGGTGCAGCCGGCGACGTCTTCGTCGTTCTCCGCCGGCGCCGGCGGCGGAAAGGTCGCGAAGTCACCGCAGCGGCCGTGGCCCTCGTCGTCGACGACGCAGTCCTGCAGGCACAGGGCGTCGAGGTCGGCGCACGGATCGTCCTTCGGCGGACCGGCGACGGTGATGGTGGCGCCCGAGGCGTCGCTGTCGTCGACGGTGATCGTGAGCCCCGTCGGCGCGCCCGAGAACAGGTTCGTCGAGAACACGAGGTTCGTCGCGCTGCGCGGCGCCGTGTCGTCGGAGGGCGCCATGCCCTGCCCCGCCTGGAAGAGGTCGGCGGCGTCGTTGCGCGCGCGATTGCGCTGCAGGTCGTAGGCGCCGTCGGCCTCCTCGACGGTGAGCATGCTGTCGAAGGCGCGACAGTTCACGCACTCCTGCAGCGTCTGCAGGTAGCTGCCCGCGGTCCCCGACGGGCGGCGCGCGAGGCGCACCCGCTCGATGAAGACACCGCTGTCGACGTCGATGTCGCCCTCGATGCCCTCGCCGGCAGCGCGGTGCTCGATGAGGAAGAACTCGTCGCCGCTGCCGACCTTGAGCACCTGCCCGCTGCGGGTGGCGTTGTCGATGCGGAAGGTGCCGCCGCCGCTGACGTCGACGACGTTGGCCCACCCGATCGCGAGGCGCGAGAACGGATCGAGCAGCACCGCCGGCGTGTCGTAGTACCAGCCACCCATCACGGTCCACGGCAGGTCGGTCGTCGTGCCCGCCTCGTTGTAGAGGTCGCAGAAGCCCAGCAGGTGACCGAACTCGTGGACGGCGACGAAGGTCTCCCGCTGCGGTGCCGTCGCGAAGCCGGCGATGCCGACGCTCGGCACGGTCATGTCGCCGTAGGTGAACGACGGCAGCGGCCCGAGGAACGTCAGCAGCGCCTGGCCCGAGAGGTCCTTCACCGGCAGGGCGATGCCGGGGAACGACGCGTTGCTGACGACGAGGACGCCGTCGACGAAGCCGTCGGCGACGCCCGGCTGCTGGCCGCTCGTGTCGAAGGCGGCGAGGTCGACGCCGCCGCCGCTCGTGCAGCGCCGCTCCGGCGAGGTCCCGGCGGTGGCGCAGAGGATGATCTCGTCGAGGAAGCGCAGGCTGTCCCGCAGGGTCGCGGCGGCCCCGGCGAGATCACCGTCGGTGACGCCGCCGCCGCGCGGGATGCGGCAGTCCTCGTGGCTGCCGAGCGGCGGGCACGACGGGAAATGCACGGGAGCGGCGACGACGGCCTCGGGGCGATAGCGGCCGAGGCTCGCCTGCTCCCAGTAGGCGGTGAAGCGGAAGCCGCCGTCGAAGACGCTGCGATCGTCGACGGCGAAGAAGTCTTCGATCTCGGCGGCGAAGGCCTCCTCACTTCCGGCCGAGTAGGGCTGGTCGTCGACGAGGACCGGGATGACGAGCACGCGGGTGGTCCCCTGCGACGGCACCTTGAAGCGCCCGACATCGGTGCGCGACGCGAAATGATCGATGTAGTCGGCGCGGGCGGGGACCGCGACGCAGGCAAGGGCGACACCGATGGCGAGGCGCTGGAAAGCCGTCATATGCAGGTCATACCAGCTGATCCGGCGCCGCGATGGGGGGTTGCGTTCCCGTGGGTGGCTGGCGAAGATATGGTCAGTTCACACCGCTTTGTTTCTGGCGTCTGCCGTTGGTCTGGTTCTCTGAACGCGGTCCCGCAGTCGACCCCTGCAAACGAGTCGCGTGACACCCGGTCAATGGTGGCCGGGGCGCGCAGGGTGTCTTGAGCCCAGGAACGTTCGATCATGTCGGAAAACAAGCTCTACGTCGGCAACCTCTCCTTCCAGACCACCGACGACCAGCTCACCCAGATCTTCTCGGAGTTCGGCCAGGTGGCGCGCGCCTCCGTCGTAACCGACCGTGAGACCGGCCGCTCGCGCGGCTTCGCCTTCGTCGAGATGGCGACCGCCGAGGAGGCCAACGCCGCGATGGAGGCCCTCAACGGCCAGATGGTCGAGGGCCGCACCCTCACCGTGAACATCGCGCGTCCCCGTGAGGGTGGCCCGCGTCGCAGCTTCGGCGGCGGCGGTGGCGGCGGCGGCTTCGGCGGCGGCGGTGGTGGCGGTGGCGGCTGGGGCGGCGGCGGCGGCGGTGGCGACCGCGGCGGCTGGGGCGGCGGCGGCGGCGGTGGCGACCGCGGCGGCCGTGGCGGCGGCCGTGGTGACCGTGGCGGCTACGGTGGCGACCGCGGCGATCGCGGCGGCCGTGGTGGCCGTGGCGGCGGCGGCGGCGACCGCTGGTGAGCGCCCGTCGTCAGACGACGCGAGAGACCCCGCCCCCGGCGGGGTCTTTTGTTTCTGGTGGTCGGGTGCCGGCGGCTTTGGCCTTGAAACGCGATCGCCGGGACCGCACAGTCCCGGCGTGACCCGCACGCCGCTCTTCGTCGTCCTCGTCGCCGTCGCGCTCGGTGGCGCCGCAGCCTGCTCATCGGGCCCCCCCGCCGTCCGCACCTTCGAGGACTTCTACGCCGCCACCGTCGCCCGCGACGTCGCCACGGTGCGGTCCCTGCTGTGCGCCACCGAGCGCCGGGCCCTCGCCAACGTCCCCGACGACGAGCTCGTGCGGGCGTTCTCCGTCGTGAAGGTGCTGCGCCGGGTGGCCCTCGAGAGCGAGAGCGACGCCGCGGCGGTCGTCGTCGCCGAAGACGCGCTCGGCAAGACGACACGGGTGCGCCTGCGCAGCGACCTGCAGGCGCCGCGCGGCTGGTGCGTCGCCGGCCCGGTCGCCGGGGACGCGCCGTGATCCTTGCCGCCCTGCTGCTCGCCGGCGCCTTCGTCGCCCCCGCCGAGGTCGACGTCGCCGCCATCGTCGCTGCGCCGAACGCCGGTACCCTCGCGGCCCGCCTCGAGGCCGTCAGCCGCCCCTTCCTCGACGCGCCCTACGTGCTGTCGCCCCTCGGCGAGGGGGAGGGGGCCACGCCCGACGCCGACCCGCGCCTGCGCTTCGATGCCTTCGACTGCACGACCTTTGTCGAGACCGCCCTCGCCCTCGCCCTCTCGACGAGCGTCGACGAGGCCCGCGGCCGCCTCGACGTGATCCGCTACCAGGGCGGCGTCGTCGACTTCGTCTCCCGCCGACACTTCCCCGAGGCCGAGTGGATCCCCGCGCTCGTCGGGGCCGGGCTCCTCGAGGACATCACCCGCAGCGTCGGCGGCGACGCCGTCGTCGTCGAGCGCAAGCGCATCGGTCCCGACATCTGGACCCGCACGAAGCACCCGGGGCTGCCGCCGCTGCCACTCTCGCGCATCCCCGACGGCACCTTCGCCCTCGACGTGTGGCCCCTCGCCGCCGCCGCCGCCGCCCCGGAGCGCATCCCCGACGGCACCGTGCTGCACCTCGTGCGCGCCGACTTCAAGAACGTCCCGGTGCGGGTGAGCCACCAGGGCCTCGTCCTCACCGTGAAGGGCCAGAAGGTCCTGCGTCACGCCGCCGACCGCCTGCACCACCGCGTCGTCGACGAGCCCCTCGACCGCTACTTCGCCCGCATGGCCCGCTACGGGAAGTGGCCCGTCACCGGCGTCCACCTCACCGCCGTCGTGGCGCGGCCCGGGTGGGAGCAGCGCCTCCGCCCCGCGGCGGGCGCCCCCACCCTGCCCGCCACGCCGTCCGGCGGCGGTTGACCGGGCCCCGGACGTCGGGCAACCACATGGACGTACAACTGACCACACAATGGTCAGGAGGTGGTCCATGCTCCGTCCCGTCGCGCTCTCCCTCGCCGTCGTCTGCTTCGGCGCCTGCACCACCGACCTCAACGACGACGCCGCGGCCACGACCACGATCACCGACGACGAGGCGCCGCTCATCGGCGTCGACGGCGCCGGCGACTTCGCCGACCGCGCCTGCCAGATCGTCCTGCACGACGCCGGCCGGGTGCAGCAGGGCACGGGCTTCGCCACCGTCCCCGGCTCCTCGAGCTGGCTGTTCGATGCCCGCGTCGACGTCAACCGCGCCGCCGTCGCCGAGGGCTTCTCGCCGTACCTGCTGGTGCGCGCGGGCAGCGACCCGGCCTGGCGCGTCGTCGAGGCCGAGGCCTCGACGTCGATCAGCGCCACGATGGACCGCGTGCTCTTCATGATCGATGAGGGCAACCTGCCGTCTCCCGGGATGTCGGGCACGGGCCTGACGCGCGCGAAGGTCTCGCTCATCCCGTTTCTGGCCCGCGGCGACGCCCGCCTCTTCGACCACAACCGCCTTGCCGACGCCTTCGCCGTCTACGAGCTCACCCTCGGCAACAGCTTCGCCATCGGCGTCGACGAGAGCATCTGCGCGCCGCCGGCCGGGCCGACGATCCGCTTCGGCGCCGACTGGAGCATCCAGCAGACCGGCCCCGTCGTCGCCGGCAAGACCCTCACCGTCGACTACGACCTCGCCCGCCTCCCCGAGTGTCGCGCCGGCTACGCGGGGCGCGCCGCGTTCAACATCCAGGCGCACGCCCTCTTCACGCCGATGAACGTCCACCTCGAGGCGAGCGTCCTCGACGGCTCGCGCAGCACGTCGTCGAGCTGGTTCGGCCGCCCCGCCGTCTTCGACGTCCCCGCCGGCGCCACCGGCGTGCAGCTGTGGTTCCACAACACCGACCGCGCCGGCTGCAACCGCTACGACAGCAACTTCGGCCACAACCACGCCTTCGACGTCGTCGCCACCGACGACGCCCGCGCCCCGGACTGGATGGGCAACGTCGTCGCCACGATGTCGCGCGGGGCCTCGCACCGCTGTGAGGGGGCCGTGGCGTTTGGCAACACGGTGTCCTTTGGCACGTGGGCGCGGCAACGCGCCGCCATCACCGACCTCTGCTTCGAGGTCTGGGAGCCCGGCGTGACCGACTTCGACAACGCCGACCTCTGGCAGCAGCTGGATGCCCGGGTCGAGGTCCGCTTCGCCGGCGCCACCGACGCCACGACATCGTTCATCACCCTGGCCGGCCGCACCGGCAACAACGCCCGCTACGCCATCGACCTGCGTGCGTTCGATCCCTTCATCTGGGGCCGCTGCCTCAACGGCATTCCGCTCACGACGGTCGAGGAGAACGGCGCGGCCATGGTGCAGGCGACGGCAGAGCTCTCGATCACGGTGAACGGGGCCCCGCTGCGAACCGAAGGCGGCGACGTCTTCCGCGTCGTCTACAGCGACCACGCCGACGCCCCGCGGGTCAGCTGCGAGTAGGTCGCGGGGGCCAGGTTCGGAGGATGTGAGACAGCCGGCGCCACCTGGCGACGGGCTGCGACCGTCTCAGGCGGATCCAGCTGGTGATCTGCGCACAAAAACTTGCGAACGATCCCGTTTCAGCCGACCTTCGAGTCCGCACCCGCCGCTGACGTCGGGTGGTCGTTCGAGCCTGGAGAGAGCATGCGCCTCCTTCCCGCATCTGCCCCGCGCCTTTTCCTCTGGACCGCGCTCGCCTTCGCGCCGAGCGCCGTCCTCGCCGACGGTCGCGTGGAGCGAATCGAGATCGCCGACACCGAAGGTGGTCCTGAGATCGTCATCCGCTCGTCGGCCTTCCGGGCCAGCAAGCCGGAGTTCTCGCTGTTCCGCCTCAAGAACCCGGCCCGTGTCGTCGTCGACCTTCCGGGGGTTGAGGTCGCCGGGCTCGAGACGCCTTCACCCCGCGGTGGGGTGTCGGCGATCACCACGACCCAGTTCCGTGGCCGCAACGGCCCGGTGGGTCGGGTCGTCGCGGTCCTCGCCGACGACGCCGACGTCGATGCCCAGGTGCGCGGTGACGCCATCGTCATCGTCACGAAGCGCGCCGCCGCCGCCGCGCCGACCGCCGCCGTCACGACGTCGCCGTCGGACACGCCGGTCATCTCGCTGCAGGGCACGCCGGACGCCGCCGTCGGCGGTCGCCTCAAGGACGTCGTCGCCCGCGAACGCGACGGCGGCGCCATCGTCCAGCTGCTCACCGACGGTGAGGTCGCCCGCTACGAGGTCGAGGAGGTCGTCGATCCGCCGCGCCTCGTCATCGACCTCTACGGCGTCGCCATCGACGGCAAGGGCATGGAGCGCAGCTTCGAAGGCACCGCCCTCAAGGGCGCGCGCGTCGGCAAGCACTCCGACAAGACCCGCATCGTCCTCGACGCCCGCGACGGCGTCATGCCCGCCTACGACGTCGCCTCCACCAGCGACGGCCTCGCGATCCTGCTCTCGGGCAAGGCCGCGAAGCAGGCCGCCGCCGTCGACGTCCACGGCGTCGCCTTCGACAAGAAGAACGGCTTCTGGCGCCTGCGCCTCGACACCGCCGGCGCCGTCACCGTCCGCACGGTGAAGAACTCGCCGACGGAGAAGGTGCTTTCGCTCGAGGGTGCCCGCATCAAGGACAGCCTCCTTGGCAGCCGCGGCCTCGCCGGCGGTCCGGTCACCGACATCCGCCTCGAGCGCGACGCCGCCCGTGACGCCGTGCGCGTGCACCTGAGCCTCGCCAGCCCCGTCGAGGACAGCGCCTGGCAGAAGGATGGCGCGGTCTACTGGGACGTCCGGAGCGGCGGCGCTGCCCCCGTCATGGCCATGGCCCAGGACCGTGTGCAGCCGTCGGCGGCGCCGTTCTCCTCCGGTCCGATCACCCTGTCCCGCGAGGTCGCCACGGCGGCGTCGTTCAAGGGCAAGAAGATCACGATCGACATCCAGGACGCCGACATCATCAACGTCATCCGCCTCATCGGTGACGTGAGCGGCAAGAACGTCGTCATCGGCGAAGACGTGAAGGGCAAGGTCACGGTCAAGCTCAAGAACGTGCCCTGGGACCAGGCCCTCGACGTCGTCCTCAAGACGAAGGACCTCGGTCGTGAGGAGCGCGGCGGTATCATCCGCGTCGTTCCCCAGGCCAAGCTCGACGCCGAGCGTGAGGCGCGCCTCAAGCTGCAGGACGAGCGGGAGAAGAAGCTGCCGACGACGGTGCGCCTGATCCCGGTGAACTACGCCATCGCCAAGGACCTCACCCCGCAGGTGAAGGAGCTCCTCTCGGCCCGCGGCAAGGTCACCTTCGACTCCCGCACCAACGTCATCATCGTCGAGGACATCCGCGACAACCTCGACCAGGCGGAGCGCCTTGTCCGGACGCTCGACACCCAGACCCCGCAGGTCCTCATCGAGGCCCGCATGGTCGAAGGCACGACGACGTTCACCCGTGCGCTGGGCATCCAGTGGGGTGGTGGTCTGTTCTTCAGCCAGCGTGGCGGCAACCCGACCGGCCTCGTCTTCCCGAACAACGTCGGCCTCGTCGGCGGCGCCGATGACGTCGCGTCCCTCTCCGGCCAGCCCACGCCTGGCGTGCTCTTCCCGCCGAACTTCGCGGTGAACCTGCCCGCCCAGAACGTGAACAGCGGCATCGGCCTGAACCTCGGCTCGGTCGGCAACTTCGGTTTCGTCAACGCCCGCCTCACGGCCGCCGAGGCTTCCGGTCAGGCGAAGATCATCTCCGCGCCCCGCGTGACGACGCTGAACAACACCCGGGCCCGCATCACCCAGGGTACCGACATCACCGTCCCGATCGTGACCCAGAACCAGCTGACGGTGCAGACGGTGAAGGCCGCCCTCGAGCTCGACGTCACCCCGCACGTCACGGCCGACGGCTCCATCCTGATGGCCATCAAGATGACCAACAACGTGCCGGACTTCTCGCAGCAGGTCGGCCAGGGCGTTCCGCCGGTCTCCACCAAGGAGGCCGAGACCGAGATGCTCGTCGCCGACGGCGACACCGCGGTCATCGGTGGCATCTACACCCGCAACACCGCCGAGAACTACGCCCAGACGCCCTTCCTCGGTTCCATCCCGATTCTGGGCTGGCTCTTCAAGAACTCGGTGGAGAGCGACAGCCGGTCCGAGATGCTCGTGTTCATCACGCCCCGCATCATCAACCGCCGCTCTGCCACGCCGCGTCAGGGTGGCCTGTGAGCCTCCGCGCACCACTGCCACAGCCCCATCCGCTACACTGTTCCGTGATCCGGAGGATCCCCATGCGCCTGCCGCTCACCGCCATCCTCGCCGCCGGCCTCGCCACCACCGGCTGTATGGAAGAAGAAGCCGCGATGTTCATCGAGGGCGCCCTGCCCCTCATCCCCGACCAGTGCCTGGTCTCGGACGCTGACCAGGTCTTCCTGTCCAGCGGCACGCTGGACCTCGGCCGCGGCGGCGGTGGCTACAGCGGCTTCCTCAAGGTGAGGACGAACCTCCCCGCGACGTTCAACAATCAGGACGTCCAGCAGGACAAGCAGCAGTCGCCGAACTACCCGGACTATGGCGCCGTCGACAACAACGTCGTCATCTTCGAATCTGCTGAAATCACCTTCAGCCTGCAGAGCGACGCCGACACCATCGGCACCCTGGCGGCCGCCGCGAGCCAGGTCGGTGGTGCCAACCTCGAGTGCGCCGGCAACGAGTGCCGCTCTCCTGTCGCGGAGGTCATCCCGGCCGCCGGCACGGTCTTCAACACGCAGACGCAGCTGAACCAGGCTGCCGTCGTCGTCGCCGAAGTCCTGTCCGGGGCCACGGCGCAGACCCTCAAGGCCGTCTACGCCAAGGCGCTCGAGCTCGACAACAACGCCCGGGCGGCCCGCACGTACCTCGACGCGCCTGGCGAGACCCAGCGCGTGAACCTCGAGATCGTCCTCGTGGGGCGCACGACGGGCAGCCAGAACCTGCGCACGGTGCGAAGCGCGCCATTCCCGTTCGGCATCGACATCTGCGTCGGCTGCCTCGCCCCGGATGCCGGCCTGTGCCGCACGTTCAACGCGGTGCCGGTGGCCATCCCGGAGGCCCAGGCCTGCATCACCGGGCAGGACTTCCTCACGGCGGCCTGTGTGTGCGTCGACGCCAACGGCGATGGCGTTCCGGACGCTGTCGGCACGCCCAACGCCCAGCCCATCGTCGACGCCGACGGCTTCCCGCTGTTGCCCGTGGTCAACGACGACCAGGTCTGCCGTCCCTGAACCGCACGTCACACGCGGGAGCGCGTCAGCAGCTCCCGGTGATAGGCTCTGGCGGCGGCCCTCCGGCCGCCGTCTCCTTTCTACGAGGCCCCATGTTCAGAGAGATCCTCGACCGCTTCCTCCAGGATGTCCCCGGTGTCCGCTCCGCCACCGTGATGGGCTTCGACGGGATCGCCATCGAGTCGCGTGACGCCGAGGGCGCCGACGGCAACGAAGCCGCCGCCGCCGTCGAGATCGCCGCGGTGACGAGCCAGCTGCGGCGCGCCGCCGAGGGCCTCGGCGCCGGCGACGTCCGCGAGGTCACACTCGAGACCGACGGGATGACGACGCTGCTGCGCCCCCTCACCGCCGAGTACTTCCTCGCGGTCACGCTCGCGGCGGGTGGCCTGACCGGCAAGGCCCGCTACCTCATGCGTGTCGCGGCGCCGAAGATCGCCGCCGAGCTGGCCTGACGACGTGCCCAGCGTCCTCGTCCTGCACGGACCGAACCTCGGGCACCTGGGCCGGCGCGAGCCCGAACGCTACGGTCGCGAGACGCTCGCCGAGCTCGACGCCCGGATCATCGCCCACGGCACGGCCATCGGTCTCGACGTCGAGTGCCGGCAGACGAACCACGAGGGTGTGCTCATCGACTGGCTGCTCGCCGGCGGCGCCGACGCCGTCTTGATGAACGCCGGGGCCCTCGCCCACACGAGCCTCGCCCTCGCCGACGCCGTCCGCAGCATCGCGCCGACGCCGGTCATCGAGGTCCACCTGAGCAACACCGTCGCGCGCGAGGAGATCCGCCACGCCGCCGTGGTCGGTGCGGCCTGTCGGGCCCGCCTGGAGGGCTTCGGCGGCGACGGCTACCTCCTCGCCCTGGACGGCCTAGTGCGCCTGCTGCGGCGGTCCGGCGACGGACGGTGATTGACCTCGCCGCGACGGCTCCCTAACGCCGCGCCCATGTACACGACTTCGGACTTCCGCCGCGGGCTGCGCATCGAGATCGATGGCGTCCCGTACAGCATCATCGACTTCGAGCACCACAAGCCGGGCAAGGGCGCAGCGATCACCCGCTGCCGTCTGCGCAACCTGCTCACCGGCCAGATCACGGCGCCCACGATGCGCTCCGGTGAGAAGGTCGGCCGCCCCGACGTCGAGGACAAGGAGGGCCAGTTCCTCTTCGCCTCCGGCGACACCTACACGTTCATGGACCCGAAGTCGTATGAGCAGTACGAGATCTCGAAGGAGATGCTCGGCGACGACACCAACTTCCTCATCGACGGCATGAACGTCAGCATCCTGTTCTTCCAGGGCAAGGCCGTCAGCGTCGACCTGCCCAACTCGGTGGTCCTCGAGATCACGAACACCGAGCCCGCCGTGAAGGGCGACACCGCGACGAACACGACGAAGAAGGCCACGCTGCAGACGGGCCACGTCGTCAACGTTCCGCTCTTCATGAAGGAAGGCGAGAAGGTCAAGGTCGACACCCGCACGGGCGAGTACATCGAGCGCGCCTGAGCCCCGCACCGGCCGGAACGACAACGGCGGACCCGCGGGTCCGCCGTTGTTCGTCAGAGGTCGATGATGATCACCGTGCCGCCATCGCCGCGAGGGCCGTCGGTGGTCGGTCCGGGCGGCTCCGTCCACTGCGACGTCGGCACCTCGAGCCACGGCTGGAGCGGCGGTGTCGGCGTCGGCGGCAGCTGCTCAATGATCCAGGCGGGGAGGTCTTCCGGCTCGTCCTTGCATCTCATGGCGGCCTCCTTCCGGTGTGGTCCTGTCTGGATCAACGGTCGGCATGGGCCGACGCTTCAATCTGACCTGTTCTGGCTATCGGTAGGCACGGGCGAGAGGGTGTGTGATGGCCGCTGACGCAGTGCAGCAACGCCTGATGGCGGTCGCCGACGCCTGCGTCGCCGAGGCTGTCCGGCTGCATCCGAGCCCGATCGCGCCGGATGTGGCGCGGCTGAGCGCCCTGTTCACGGATCAGCGGGGCGGCCGGAGCCGGACCTACATGCGGGATCCGGCGCTGCGGCGCGCCTACCTCGCATTCTGGGTCCCCCACAACGTCGCGCGGATCGCCGGCCTGCTCCAGGCAGCCCGAAACGAGGGCCACATCGCCCTCGACGCTCCCGCCGTCCTGGACCTGGGTTCGGGCCCGCTCAGCGGTCTGCTGGCCTCCTGGTGCGTCTGGGGCCGGCTCTCATCGGCCTGCGCCGTCGACCTGTCGCGGCCGGCCCTCGAGCATGGCGCCGCCATCCTCCGCGCCGTCGGCGCCGACGTCGGCCCCCTGGCCCTGATCGACGCCGCCCTCGACGGCCCGCCGGCCCGCTGGGCGCCGCGGGCCCCCGTCGACCTCGTCATCGCCGCCAACGTCCTCAACGAGGTGTCGGATCCCCGGGAGCTCGGCCCCCGTCGACGCCTCCTCGACATCGCCGCCAGCCATGTCGCCGACGGCGGCCGCGTCCTCGTCACCGAGCCCGCCATGCGCATGGAGGCCCGCGCCCTCATGGCCCTGCGCGACGACCTCGTCGCCGACGGCGTCGCGGTGCTGAGCCCGTGTCGGGGCGCACCGTCGTGTCCGCTGCTGTCGACGCGGGGCGACTGGTGCCACCAGGACATCGCCTTCGACGCGCGGCCGCCGGCCTACCGGGCCCTCGAAAAGTCGGCGCGCCTGCCCAAGGACGCGCTGGCGGTCTCGCACCTGCTGCTGGCGGTCGGCGACGACGTCGCGCCTGCCGATGGCCTGCGCCTGATCGGTGGGCTGATGACCGATCCGCGCGGCGTCGAGCGCCGCTACGCCTGCGGACGCGAGCTCGTCACGCTCACCGGGCGCCCCCGCCTGTCGCCGACGGTGGCGCGGGCGCCGCGCGGTGCACTCGTGGGCGACGACGTCGTCGACGACGGCGGCCGCCGCCTCAGCCGGCCTCTTCCCGAACGGCCGGCACGAAGCGATCGTGGAGCGCGCGGGCCAACGCGCCCACCGCGGGGCCGGGGGCCACGAGCACGGTAATCCGGAAGCTCGACGTCGTCACGCCGAGGGCGGCGACGCCGGCGACGCGGACGGCGTCGAGCACCGCGGCGAGCAGGCCCGGCGTCTCGAGGATGCCCTGACCGACGAGCGAGACGGCACCGACCGCGTCGGCCCGCAGGCCCTCGAAGCTTGCCGTGAGGCGCTCGAGCCCGTGGGCGTCCTCGGGCGGCATCAGCAGTTCCGCGTCGCCGTCGGCGGCGGCGGTGACGGTGCCGACGGGCAGGTGCTGCTGCTCGAGCGTCGTCAACAGCGCCGGCAACGACGCAAAGGGCACCCGCAGGCGATGCAGCTTCTCGCGGTGGGCCACGCCGCGGACCCCGCCCACCGGCGGCGGCGCGTCCTTGCGGACGACGGTGCCGACGCCGGCGTCGCCGGTCTTGCGGGCGTAGATGGCGATGCCCTTTGCCTTCGCGAACTGCACGGCCTGGGCGTTCAGGACCTTCGCGCCGGCGGCGGCAAGCTCCTGCATCTCCTCGTGGCTGAGCTCGGTGAGCTTCCGCGCCTCGGGGACGACGCGCGGGTCGCTCGTCCAGACGCCGTCGACGTCGGAGTAGATCTCGCAGTCCGCGTCGAGAGCGGCGGCGAGGGCGACGGCGGTGGTGTCGGAGCCACCGCGGCCGAGCGTCGTGATCTCCTTGAGATACGAGACGCCCTGGAAGCCGGCGAGGACGACGACGCGGCCGGCGTCGAGCTCGTCCTGCACGCGGTAGGGGCGCACCTCGAGGATGCGGGCGCCGGCGTGGGTGGCGTTGGTGATGATGCCAGCCTGGCTGCCGGTGAACGAGATGCCGTCGACGCCGCGGGCGGCAAGGGCCATCGTCAGCAGCGCCGCGCTGCTGCGCTCGCCGGTGCTCAGGAGCATGTCGAGTTCGCGGCGCGGTGGCGTCGCCGTCACCTGCTGCGCGAGGGCGATCAGGCCGTCGGTCGTCTTGCCCATCGCCGAGACGACGACGCAGACGCGGTGGCCGGCGCGGGCCCGGGCGGCGACGAGGTCGGCAACGATGCCGAGGCGCTCGACGTCGGCCACCGATGAGCCACCGAACTTGAGGACGACCGTCCTGCTCATCGACGCACCTCTCCCTGGCCGAGGACGACGAACTTGCGGCTGCAGAGTTCCTCGAGACCCATCGGGCCGTAGGCGTGCAGCTTCGTCGTCGAGATGCCGAGTTCGGCGCCGAGCCCCAGCTCGCCGCCGTCGTTGAAGCGGGTGCTGGCGTTCACCATGACGCACGAGGCGTCGACGGCACGCAGGAACGACATCGCCACTGCGTGGTTGTTGGTGACGATGCTCTCGGTGTGGCGGCTGCCATGTTGCCCGATGAAGGCGATGGCGTCGTCGGCGTCGTCGACGACCTTGAGCGCGATCTTCTTGCGCAGGAACTCGGTGTCCCAGTCGGCGTCGGTGGCCGGGGCGACATCGGCGACGATGGCGCGGATGCGCTCGCAGCCGACCACCTCGACGTCGCGGCCGCGCAGCGCCTCGACCACGCGAGGTACGGCGACGTTGGCGATGGCGACGTCGAAGAGGGCGCATTCGGTGGCGTTGCAGACGCCGGGACGCGAGGTCTTGCCGTTGACGATGATGTCCTCGGCCATGGCGACATCGGCGTCGCGGTGGACGTAGACGTGGCAGATGCCCTGGTAGTGCTGGATGACGGGGACGCGGGCGTGTTCGTTGACGGCGTCGATGAGGGCGGTACCGCCGCGGGGGATGGCGAGGTCGATGTCGCCGCTGCAGCGCAGCAGGGCGTAGAGGAGCTCGCGGTCGGTGTCGTCGACGAAGAGGGCGGCGTCGGCCGGCAGACCCTCGGCGACAAGGGCGCCGTGCACGATGCCGGCGAGGGCCTTGTTGGTGTGCAGGGCCTCCTTGCCGCCGCGCAGGATCACGGCGTTGCCCGCCTTGAGGCAGAGGGCGGCGGCGTCGACGGTGACGTTGGGGCGCGACTCGTAGACGATGAGGACCACGCCGAGGGGAACCCGCATACGGCCCACCACAATCCCCGAGGGTCGACGGGTGAGGGTGTCGATGCGGCCCACCGGGTCCTCGAGGGCGAGGATCTCGCGAACGGCACGCTGGAGGCCGGCGAGGCGCTGCCCGTCGAGGCGCAGGCGATCGATCAGGGCCTCGTCGAGGCCGGCAGCGATGGCGGCCTCGACATCGAGGCCGTTGGCGGCGAGAACGGGGGCCGCCGTCGTCGTCGACGTCAGCGCCGCCGCGATGCGCTCAAGCACCGCGTTCTTCTTCGCGGTGGAGGCGGTGGCGAGGAGCCGGCTGGCCTGCCGGGCCCTCCGGGCCAGCGATGGGGCGACGGTGGTCATGGGCCGTCGTTAGCAGGCTGACGCGGCGCGGTGAACGGTCGCTCGAGACGAGGACGCCCGCCGGATGGCGGGCGTCGGGACGCGGCAGACCCCGGGGCTCAGGGGACCTGCGGTTCCTCGAGCTTCAGCTCCTTGAGCTGCGGGATGCGCTTGCCGGTGAAGTCGCGGAACTCCTCCTGCACGACGACTTCGCCGCGGCGGATGTGCTTCACCTGGCCGAGGCGCTTGCCGATCAGGGTGCCAATCTTGAGGGTGTGACCGCGACCAGTGGGGTCCTCCACCATCGCCATCGGCGTCGCCGTGCCGACCACCACCGCGACGAGCTTGAGCTTGTCGAGGTCGATCTTCTGCAGCTCGGTGAGCTTGGTGGTGTCGACGGCGGGATTGTCGGGGACAAGGTCCTCGTAGTAGGTCTTGAAGGGGTCGCGGCGCATCTGGCCGTTCACCATGACCTCGTAGGAGTACGAGGTGTCCTCGACCTTCTTCTCAGGCTCAACGGCCTCGACGGGCGCGGCGGCGACCGGCTTCTTCGGCCCGACGGTCGGAGTTGCCTCTTCCTCATCCTCACCGCAGGCAACAGCGAGGCTGGCGGTGGCGAGGAGCGCGAACACAATCCGGGTGGACTTCATGGGGGTCCTCACTTCTTCTTCACCGAGACAGCGGGATCAGCGGAGACGCCGCCGGCAGCCTTGCCCTCGTCCTCACGCTCGAGGAAGCGATAGGTCGTGGCGGTGTAGGAGCTGGCGACGACGATCTTCTTGTTCTCGATGGTCGGCGCCGTCATGTTCAGGTCCGTCACGTTGACGATGCGGGGCATCTTCGAGAGACGGTCCAGGAACACCGCGAGCTCGTGGTAGTTCCCGCGCACGGTCATCTTCAGCGGCACGGCGGCGAAGTCGCCCTGCTGGGCCTCGACCTGCGGTTCGAAGCGGTCGACGCGCAGGCCGGCCTGCTTGGCCTCGTAGTCGATGTCGCGCAGAACCTTCGGGATCTCGGCCTGCTTCGGCAGCTGCTCCTCGGCCTCACGCAGGCGCTGCTTGAGGCGCTCGACCTCACGCAGGAACTGGGTGCGGTGCTGGGCCTTCTGCTCGAGCTCGACGAGCTGGGTCTCCTGCCGCGCGATCTCGCCGTCGAGCGACTCGATCCTCTCGATCGAGTCGGACACGGACAGGTAGTAGGTCGCGACGCCAATGAGGGCGACGACGATGGCCAGACCACCCAGCTTCTGCTGCAGCGGCACCTTGGCGAATGACTCGAGGAACTTTTCCATGACGGCCTCGGAAGGATGGAGTGACGCCGGGTCAGACCGCGTAGTTGACCTTGCAGCTGATCTCGAAGTTGTAGACGGTGGCGCCGTCCTTCACGTCAGCCTGCGTGAACTTGAGGTTCACCTCGGTGAAGTAGGGCGTCTTCTGCAGCGCGCGCATGAACTCCGAGATGTCGGCGTTGTCGACGGCCGAACCGGTGAGCGAGAGCGAACCGGCCTGCTCGCGGAAGGAGGTGATCCACACCCGCTTGGGGATCGACGACGACATCTCGTCGAGCACGCGCACCGGACCGCGCTTGCCCTTCTCGAGCTTGTCGATGACGGCGAGCTGCGCGAGCAGGCGCTGCTTCTGCTTGTCGAGCTGGTTGACCTCGCCAATGATGGCCTGGAGGTTCTTGATGCTCGCGGCGTTGTCGGCGACCTTCTTCTCGCGGTCGGCGACCTTGTTCGCGTAGACGGTGTGCACGGTGAAGGCTGTCACCGCCGCCACCATCAGGACGCCGCTCATGGCGACGATTTGGTAGATGCTGGTGTTCCGCTTCTTCTTGGCGCGAACCGGTAGCAGGTTGATGCGGATCATCGCTTCTTCTCCTGGTCACGCCGGTCGGCCGGCGAGGTCGCAGAGGTCGTGAGGACGGTTCAGCGCTCGTCGGAGGAGCGCAGGGCGAGGCCGACGGCGACGGTCGCCAGCGGGGCCTGGTTCTTCAGGAAGTTCGGATCGAGGCCGCGCACACCGATGTCGATCTGGCGGAACGGGTCGAGCACCTCGACGGGCACGCCGGTCTTGGCCTCGATGGCCTTCGACAGCGCGGGCACCTTGGCGCAGCCGCCGGAAAGGTAGATGCGGTTGATGGAGGCGTCGGCCGACGTCGCCGCGTAGAAGTCGAGGGAGCGCTGCACGTCGTTGGCGATGGTCTCGGAGACCTGCTGCATGACGCGCTCGACCTCCTGCGGCACGACCGACTCCTGGTCCGCGCCGCCGCCGCCGACCTTGAGGGCCTCGGCCTCGTCGTAGCTGACGTTGAGCTGCTTCTGGATCTCGTCGGTGTACTGGTTGCCGCCCTGCGCGATGTCGCGGGTGAAGGCGCTCACACCGGAGTGGACGACGTTGATGTTCACGACGGCGGCGCCGACGTTGATCAGGGCAACCGTCTCGCCGACGGGGAGGTTGTAGTTGATCTCGAACGCGTTCTGGACCGCGAAGGAGTCGACGTCGACGACGGCGGCGTTGAGGCCGGCCTCGCGCACGACGTTGATGTAGTCGTTGATCATGTCCTTCTTGGCAGCGACGAGCAGGACGTCCATCTGGCCCTGGTCGTTGTGCTCATTGAGGATCGCGACGTCGATGTTCACGTCGTTGATGTCGAAGGGGATGTACTGCTCGGCTTCCCACTGGATGCTCTCGTCGAGTTCCTCGCGGGTCATCACCGGCAGGTTGATCTTGCGCAGGATGACGGAGTGTCCCGAGACCGAGACCGCGACGTCCTTCTGCTTGATCTTCTGGCTCAGCATGAGCTCACGGATGGCGTCGACGACGGCCGTGGCGTTCATGATCGAGCCGTCGACGATGGCCTCCGGCGGGAGCGCGATCGTGCCAAAGCTCTGCAGCTGGTAGGCCTTCCGCGATTCCTTGAGCTGACAGACCTTGATGCTCGAGGAGCCGATATCGAGTCCGACAAGAGTGCCCTTCGCCACGGTGCCTTCCTTCCCTCGCCCGAGGGCTCAGATCTGCTCGCGCCGGTCCGTCGCCTCGACGGTGGCGTCGTCTTCGTCGCCACGCGCGAAGACCTTGTCCTTCTCGGCGACGGTCATCCCCAGGGCGAGGATGATCTTGCGCTTCGTGTCCATCCGACAGGGCATCCCCGCTTCGACGCGGTCGATGGTGAGCGTCGAGACCCCGGCCTTCCTGGCCAGCTCCGCCTTCGTCAGCAGCCGATCCTCGCGGAGGCGCTTGACGTTGTTCTTCAGCCGACTCTTGAGGTCGGCTGCGGCGGTGCTCCCTGGCTGGCGCTCGTCGCTCATCTCCAGAACACCCTATCGCGGACCCATCGCCGACAGCAAACTTCCCATCACCAACACATCACTACGCAACTCAACCCATTGAAAACACTTGGATCCACCGAGACACCTGCAGCCCTACTCGAAGTACTGCAGCAGGACGCCGCCCTCACCGAGCCCCAGCAGGGGCAGGAAGCGGGCGTGGATCGCCTGGCCGAAGAATGCGGCCAGCAGGCCCCCCAACGCCAGAAAAGGACCAAACGGGACGGCGCCGTCGGGCGGGATCCACGGATCGTCCTCGGAGACCGGGCCACGGTTCTTCAGCTTGCCCGAGAGCTGCAGGCCGATGCCGATCACCGACCCGATCACCGAGGCGAGAAAGAGCGTCAGCGGGATCAGCTGCCAGCCGAGACAGAGCCCGAGGCCGGCGATGATCATCGGATCGCCCCACCCCATCGCGGTGTCGTCGGGGCCGAGCCGTCCGGTGCGCCGCAGGATGCCTGTCGACACGATGACCACCGCCGACAACAAGATGCCGGCGACGACGCCGCCGATGACGCGGTCGACGACGTCGCCGCGCGTGAGGGCGCCGGCGGTCCCCGGGGAGAACAGCAGCCAGCGCAGCAGGCCGCCGCCGAGGCCTACGGCGCCCAGCGCGATGACGAGGGAGGTCGGCACCGTGAAGGTGTCGAGGTCGATGAACGAGATCGCGATGAGGATCAGGATGAACGCGAACAGCTCGAGGGCCGGCAGCGTGAGGCCCCAGCGGGCGACGGCGGCGGCGCCGGCGACACCGCCGAGGAGCTCGACGAAGGGGTAGCGGGCCGAGATCGGCGCGCTGCAGACGCGGCACTTCGCCCGCAGCAGGATCCACGAGAGGATCGGGATGTTGTCGCGAGCGGTGATCATCGTGCCGCACTTCGGGCAGCGCGAACGGGGCGTGACGACGCTCTGCCCCTTTGGCACCCGGGCGATGACGACGTTGAGGAAGCTGCCCCACAGCGAGCCGAAGACGAAGCCGATGCCGAGGACGAAGACGGCGAGCGGCGTCGGCAGCTCGCGGGGTGTGAGGGACCAGATGTCGAGCTCGGGCGGCATCGGCCGACGCTAACAGGGCGCCGACGGTGGGGGCCAACCTCCGGCCGGATCGCCCCGGTTCACACTCCCGGGAATGTGGATCAGCCCGCCCGACGGGCCTGCAGGTCGAGGGCGACGTCGGCGATCAGGTCTTCCTGGCCCCCCACGAGGCCGCGGCGGCCGACCTCGACGAGGATGTCGCGGGCGTCGACGCCGAACCGGGCCGCGGCGCGCTCGGTGTGCAGCAGGAAGCTCGAGTAGACGCCGGCGTAGCCCATCATGAGGGCGTTGCCGTCGATCTGGACCGGCCGGTCTTTCTGCAGGGGCCGCACGAGCTGCTCGGCGCAGTCGATGAGGGGGTAGAGCTCGGCGCTGGTCGGCACGCCCATCTTCTTGAGCACCGCGACGAGCACCTCGAGGCGGCAGTTGCCGGCGCCGGCGCCCATGCCGGCGACGCTGCCGTCGACGCGGTCGGCGCCGCACTCGATGGCGATGAGGGTGTTGGCGACGCCGAGGCCGAGGTTGTCGTGGTTGTGGAAGCCCACCTGGCACGACAGCGCCCCCTTGAGGGCCGTGACCTTCTCGCGACTCTCGTCCATCGTGAACGCGCCGGCGCTGTCGACGACGTAGACGCAGTGGGCGCCGGCGGCCTCCATGATCCTTGCCTGGCGGACGAGGTTCTCCGTCGTCGTCTTGTGGGCCATCATCAGGAAGGTGGCGACGTCGAAGCCGAGGTGGCGCGCGGTCTCGATGTGCTCGGTGGCGATGTCGGCCTCGGTGCAGTGGGTCGCGATGCGGATGGTGTCGACGCCGCAGTCCTTCGCGAGGTGCAGCTCGTCGACGGTACCGATGCCGGGCAGGAGCAACGCCGCCAGCTTGCTGTGCCGCAGCACCGCCTTCACGGCCCGCAGGTACTCGGCCTCGGTGTGCTTCGAGAAGCCGTAGGTGAAGCTGTTGCCGTTGAGGCCGTCGCCGTGGCTGACCTCGATGATGTCGATCTTCGCCTCGTCGAGCTTGCGCGCGATCGCGACCATGTCGTCGACGCTGTACTGGTGGGCGAGGGCGTGCATGCCGTCGCGGAGCGTGGCGTCGTTGATGATCACGGGGTGGGTGCGCTTGACCATGGCCATGGCGCCCACTACCGCATCGGGGCGGCCCGCACAGGACGGTTCGGAGGTCTGATGACGGCGTCGGCGGATCCGACGGAGCCAGGGCCCACGCCCACGCCCCCCGAGCCCCTCGTGGCCCGGGTCCGTCGGCTGCTGCCCCGGATCCTTCCCGTCACCTCGCTCGCGTTCTCGGTGACGACGGCGACCCTCATGAACCGCCGCCCGGAGCGCGCGCCACTGATCGTGGCCGTGGCGCTGCTGGGCTGGGCCCTCGTCATCGTCACCACCGTGGTCCTGCGGCGCACCGCCGACGCCGACCATCGGCGCGCAAAGCTGCAGCGCTTCGTGTCCCTCGTGGCGAGCCAGACCCTCATCGGCCAGGCCCTCGCCTTCCCCCTGCCCTTCTTCGCGCTGGCATCGTCGTGGCCCCCGCCGTGGCTGCACCTGCCCTTTGCCCTCGCCTACCTCGTCGCCGTCGTCGTCGTCGCCTGGGATCCCTTCTTCGAGCGCGTCGCCGCGCGCCTGCCGTTGATCCTCGGCCTGCAGGCCTTCGCCGCCGGCGCAGCGCTCCTCGCCGTGCTGCCGATGCTCGGCCTGTCGAACACCTGGACCTTCCTCGTTACCGGCGGCGTCATCGGCGTGGGCCTGCCGGTCGGCGCCCTCGTGCTGTCCGACCGGACGCCGCGGGCCGTCGCCATCGGCGTCGTCGCCGCCGTCGCCTGCGCGGTGATGGTCTATCTCGGGGCCCCGCTGGTGCCGCCGGCGCCGCTGCGCCTGCAGGGTGGTGTGATGGCCACCCATGTGAGCAACCGCGAGCCGGTCGGCGTCGCCCGCCGCTTTCCGTCGACGACACCGCAGCTGCTCTGCCACACCGCCATCGCGGCGCCCCTCGGCTTGAAGGACGCCCTCACGCACGTCTGGAGCCGCGACGGCGTCGTCATCCAGCGGGTCGACCTCGACGTGAGCGGCACGGGACGGGCGTTTCGCACCTGGTCGCGCCTGAGCCGCCCGCGCCCCGGGCGCTACCGCTGCCGCATCGAAACCCATCGCGGTCAGGTGGTCGGCGAGGTCCGCGCCGTCGTCGAGTGAGGCCGGGCGATGAGCAGCCGGTTCTTCGGCGTGATCTCGACGGGGATGTGCTGGGTCCGCACGTCGTAGCCGGCGGCGCGCAGGCGGGCGGCGCGGTCGACGTCGACGGCGAGGGCCGGATCAATCCAGCCCGCGAGGGGATGGTGCGGATCGACGTCGTGGCAGCACGGCAGCACACACACGCCGGCGCCGGCGGCCATGGCCTTCTCGAGGATGCGATCGGTGAGGGCCCCGCACGCATGCGCCGACACGACGACGTCGCTGGCGCCGACCTCGACGTCTTCGAGGCGGCCCTCGACCCAGGTGAGGCGACCGGCGAGGCGCGGCCACGCGGTGGTGATCGCCGTCGCCAGCGTCGAGGCCGACGCGGGCTTGCGGGTGTCGACGCAGATCGCCGAGGGGGAGCTGTCGTCGATGAGCAGCATGCACCAGGCGAGCAGGCCGTGGCCGGCGGCGAGGTCGACGACGCGGCCCCCCTTGAGGCGACGGCGCGCCCGCCGCGCGGTCTCCCAGGCCTCGTAGAGCTCCTTGCGCGGCAGACAGTTGGCAGCGCAGACGACGCGGGCGAGCCGCGCAAACAGCGTGTCGCCGGGATAGTTCTCGGCGGCGCCGGGCGTGAGGCGCTTGCGCGCTCCGGGGTCACCTGCGGCGTCGCTCATCCGGCCTCGTCGTCGCTGCGGCCGTCGGCGTCAACAGCCGCCTGCTCGCGCCGGGCCCGCTCGGCCCGCAGGGCGCGCATCCGCTCCTCGATGGGGGTGCGGGGCAGCAGTTCCCGCTCGCGCACCGCGCGCGTGAGCCGCACGAGGGGCGCGTCGTGCGTGAGGTGGCTGGCGAGGACGTCGTCGACATCGGCGACGCCGACGCCGCAGTACACCGTCTCGTGGGCCCCGCCGGCGAGCGAGAGGCGATCGTCGTCGACAGAGGTCGGCGCCTGCGCGGCCGTTCGACGGCGCACCACGACGTTGGGCCCGAGCTCGCAGAGGCCATAGCAGCCGCCGCGCCGCACCGTGACCTGCGGCGATGCCGCCGACGACGACGTGAAGGCTTCGGCCACGCGCGCGCTCCCCGCCGCCGAGCAGAGGCGCCCGCGGCAGACCCAGACGTCGAAGTGGACGGCCGCGCCGTCGCCACTGCCAGCCATGCTGTTGTTGTAGCGTCGTCGGGCCCGGAGGTCGCCTTCATGACCGCGCCCGATCCCGACACCATCGCCCGCGCCGCGACCGCCGTCCGCGCGGCCCTCGACGCTGGCGCCGCCGTCGTCGTCACCGCCGGCGCCGGCATGGGCGTCGACTCCGGCCTGCCGGACTTCCGCGGTCCCGAGGGCTTCTGGAACGCCTATCCGCCCTATCGCCACCTGGGGCTCGACTTCATGGACCTCGCCAACCCGCGCTGGTTCGACGACGACCCGGCCCTCGCCTGGGGCTTCTACGGGCACCGCCTGCACCTCTACCGCGACACCATGCCCCACGATGGCTTCGCGGTGCTGCGGCGGCTCGCCGGACGCGCTGGCGCCCACGTCGTGTTCACCTCCAACGTCGACGGCGCCTTCCACAAGGCCGGTTTCAGCGACGACGTCATCGCCGCCTGCCACGGTGACATCCACACGTTGCAGTGCACGCAGCACGCACACGGCTTCTGGAGCGCCGACGGCGTCGGCGTCGACGTCGATGTGACGAGCTTTCGTGCCCGCGAGCCGTGGCCGCGCTGTCGCTGTGGCGCCCTCGCGCGTCCCAACATCCTCATGTTTGGCGACTGGTCATTCCAGGGTGGGCGCACCGCCGGGGCGGAGGAGCGCGTCGCCGCGATCCTCGCGGCCCTCGATCCGCGCGCGCCGCACGTCGTCATCGAGTGCGGCGCGGGGACGGCCATCCCGTCGGTCCGTCGCTTCGGTGAGGGGCTCCTGCGGCGCTTCGACGGCGCCACGCTCGTGCGCATCAACCTGCGGGAGCCGCAGCCCGACGACGTCCGTGTGGCCCGCCGCGTGATCGGCGTCGCGGCCGGCGCCCGTGACGCCCTGCTCGCGCTGGAAACGATGGTAGGCTGATCGCCGGTTCACCCTGGAGGTCCGATGTCCGTCCACAGCGCCTACGCCCCCGCCGTCTCCGGCCCGTCTGAAGCCCGCCTCGCGTTCCTGCGGAAGGTCGGTCTGTGGACGTTTGGAGGGTTGTCGATCGCGGCCGTCGTCGCCGTCATCTCGATGTTCACGATCGCGCCGATCATCATGCAGCTGCCCTTTGGCGCCTTCATCGGCATCCTCGGCACCTTCTTCTTCGCCCACTATTTCTGCCGCAAGCTCGTCTACGGCGAGACGAAGGTGCCCGGCTTCCTGATGGCCGTCGTCGCCGAAGGCATCTCCTTTGGCTTCCTGTTGCTGACGACGATCTTCTACGCCGGTCCCGACTCCGTCGGCGAAGGCGTCGGCATCGTCGTCAAGGGCATGGGCCTGACGGCGGCGTCGGCCTTCGGCATGCTGCTCTACGTGTGGTTCAACAAGAGCGACCTCTCGCTCGTGAAGGCGGGCCTCTCGGTGATCGGCATCCCGATGCTCATCCTGATGGTGCTGCAGTTCGTGTGGCCCATCGGTGGCGTCTTCGGACTCGTGCTGTGCGGTGTCTTTGTCGTCGCTTCCGGCGCCTCGCTGCTCTACGCGCTCAATGTGGTCGTCCACGAGATGGACGACGACATGCACGTCGAGGCCGCCTATGAGATCACGATGAAGCTGCTGGTGCTCCTCTGGAACATCATCCAGCTCCTCAACCGCGTGCGCCGCTGAACGACGACGAGCACACGACAGAGAGCGCGGGCCCCCGGGGCCCGCGCTCTTTCTTCATCGCCTCATCGCTTCATCGCTCCATAGCTTCATCGCTTCGTCGCCTTCGGCGTCGTCGTCGTCGTCGGCCCCGGCGGCGCCGTCACCGCCAGTCCGATCAGGGCCTTCTCCGTCGCGCGCAGGAGGGGCTGTGCGCTCACCGGCGCGCCGGCGGCCTGCTGCATCCACGCATCGGGGGCGATGGCGCCGACGACGCACATGCGCTCGATCTCGGCGCCGAGGGTCTGGCCCTGCGTCGTCGCCTTGTGGATCTGCTCCTCGATCTGCAGCGCGATGAGGTGCCCGAGGGGATAGTCGGCGAGGTAGAGCGGATAGGCCACCATGTGCGAGTAGATCGCGAGCAGCGGCGTGGCCTGCCCCTTGTCGTCGACGCCGCCGAGGATCGGCGCGTAGTGCTTCTTCCAGATGTCGCCGGCGATGCGGACGGTGGCATCGCGCAGCTCGGCCGGCGTGGCCTGGGGGTGGGCGTAGAGCCAGTGCCACACGGCGACGTCGACGAGCGCCACGCCGGCGATCTCCCAGGTCGCCCAGAAGTCGGCCAGCACCGCCTCGTGCTTCGCGGCCGCGTGCTTCGCCGTCGCCGACGACACCCCGAGGAGCTCGAGGTCACGGGCCTGGAAGACGAAGGCGATGGCCTCGGTGAAGGCGTTGTTGGGCACGCCGGCCAGCAGCGTGCTGTCGACGCGGTAGAGGGAGAACACCTGCTCGACGTTGTGGCCGAGCTCGTGGATGGCGATGTTGTAGCCCTTGTAGTCCATGCCGCCGGGCTCGATGCGCGTGCGCAGGTGGGGCTTGTCGCCACGACGCGCGGCCTGCATCGCGTGGCCGGCGCCGCGGGCCGGGTCGACGACGATGTGGTCGGCGAGGAACGCGGCGGTGGCGTCGGTGAAGCCGAGGCCCTTGAGGATGCGCGGCAGGTCCCGCTGGAAGGCCGCCGCGTCGGGGTATTTCTGGCGCGTCAGGGCATCGAGGGTGGCCTCGTCGAGGGCGGCGCGGGCCTTGAACCCGTCGTACCAGAGGTCCTGCGGCTCGAGCGTGCGCCCGAGGCGGCGCTCGATCTCGCGCGCCACCTTCGGCACGAGGGGCGACTCGAGCACGTCGAGGAAGAGCCGCTCGACGCGGGCCTCGGGGATCTCGCGCCCGACGTTGAAGGCCCGATCGATGGCCGTCTTCTCCGTCGGCGAGTACGGGTCGGCGGCGCGGGCGGCGTGGAACTGGGCGAGCAGCTGCTGGTAGCGGTTGGTCGGCGCGTCGATCTCGGGCGACGACGAGGGCGGGGCGGTGCTCGGCGCGGCCTTCTCGCGCGTCTCCGGTGGCGCCGACGTCACGCGATTGGTGAACGGGTCGTAGTCGACCCAGGGGGCGTCGACGACGCTCATCGGGATGCGCTGTTCCACGATGCGTTCCATGAGCTTCACGATGGTGCGCTGGCGGGCCGTCCCGTCGGCCCCCTGCGCGTATTGCGCCTTCAGCTCGTCGCGCAGATTCCAGTGTGAAATCAGGCGTTTGTCCTTCGGAAAGGCGCGCTCCCCGCCGGGCCCGAGGATGTGGTGCATCCACAGGTTGTAGCCGGCGATGTAGCGGTCGGCGGCGGCACTGCTGCGGGCGATGCCGGCGGTGACGTCGGCGGGCACGCGCCGGCTGAAGCGGCCGGTGAGGCGGGCGACCGCCCAGTCCCGTCGCGACATCGGGCGGACGAGCCGCTCGTCGAGGGTGGAGCGGGGGAAGTTCAGCAGCGCGACGAAGGCGATCTTCTGCGTGAAGAGGTCGTCGAGGACGTGGGCGCCGGCGTCCCAGCCGGCGAGCAGGTCGTCGACGGGCGCCGCCGGGGTGAAGGCCGGCACGTCGAGCTCGACGGGGGCGCGCAGCTCGCGGCCGATCTCGAGCAGGTGCCCGTCGACCTGCTCGAGGGCCCGCTCCAGGCGACGAAACAGGCGCTCGACGTCGTCGCCGACGACGAAGTGGGCGACAGCGAAGTCCTTGAGGGCGGCCGCGTCGCCGTCGTCGCTGCGCCAGAGGGCCTGCACCTGGGCGAGCCCCCGCTCGACGCGGGCCTTCTCGCCGGGGTGCTTCTGCATCAGGGCTGTACGGGCCGGGGCGATATCGACGGGCGCCGGGGCGGCGGCGAGGGCGAGGGCGAGGGCGGGACCGATGAGCATGGCCGGTGGGCTATCACGCCCGCCTCGCCGCGTCTGGACGCCACGGGAGGCGCACGTCGGAATGCTTTGACGAAACCGGCGGGGCGCGACCACAGTGCCGCCATGCGCAGCGACGAAATCAAGATCTTCGCCGGCAACTCCAACAAGGCCCTCGCCGACGCCGTGTCGCGTTCCGTCGAGCAGCCCCTGGGCCGGTCGCGGGTCACCCGCTTCTCCGACGGTGAAATCCAGGTCGAGATCGACGAGAGCGTCCGCGGTCAGCACACCTTCGTGCTGCAGTCGACGTCGCCGCCGGCCAACGAGCACCTCATGGAGATGCTCGTGATGATCGACGCGCTGAAGCGCGCCTCCGCCGAGGAGATCACCGCCGTCATCCCCTACTACGGCTACGCCCGGCAGGATCGGAAGGCGGCCCCCCGCGCCCCCATCACCGCCAAGCTCGTCGCCGACCTGCTGTCGACGGCCGGCGCCACCCGCGTCATCTCGATGGACCTGCACGCGGGCCAGATCCAGGGCTTCTTCAACGTGCCCTTCGACCACCTCTACGCCATGCCCGTCGCCCTCGCCGACATGAAGCAGCGCTTCGGGCTTGGCACCGTCGAGGCCGGTGAGGAGGTCGTCATCGTCGCCCCCGACGCCGGCGGCGTCGAGCGCGCTCGCGCCTACGCCAAGCGCCTGCACTGCGCGCTGGCCATCATCGACAAGCGCCGCACAGGCCCCAACGTCGCCGAGGTCATGAACATCATCGGCGACGTCGACGGCAAGCGGGCCATCATCATCGATGACATGGTCGACACCGCCGGCACCCTCGCCCAGGCCGCCCGCGCCATCGTCGCCAAGGGCGCCAAGGACGTCTTCGCCTACGCCACCCACGCGGTGCTGTCGGGCCCGGCCCTCGAGCGCATCTCGGGCTCGCCGCTGAAGGAGCTCGTCGTCACCGACACCATCGCGCCCCGCCCCGAGGCCGCCGCCGCCCGCATCCGCACCCTCAGCGTGGCACCATTGGTCGCCGAGGCCATCAAGCGCGTGCACACCGGCGAGTCCATCAGCACCCTGTTCGCCTGAGCGCCAGCGCCCGCCAGGCCACGACGCCCGCCACCCGGCGGGCGTCGTCGTCTTCCGAGTCGGGCGGACCGCGTTGCGTCGGCGCGCGCGGCCGCTACCGTGGCGGCATGGCCACCGCCCTCCGCATCGTCGACGACGCCGCCGCCACCACCGACGCCAGCCCCGGCAAGCGGGTGTTCCTCGAGACCTTCGGGTGTCAGATGAACATCCTCGACAGCGAGCTCGTGCGCGACCAGCTCGTGACCCTCGGCTATCGCTTCGTCGGCGACGCCAAAGACGCCGACGTCGTCCTCTACAACACGTGCGCCGTGCGGGCCCAGAGCGAGCAGAAGGTGCTGTCGCGCCTCGGCGTCATGCAGCAGCGCAAGAAGGAGCAGCCCGACCTCGTCGTCGGCATGCTCGGTTGCATGGCCGAGCGCACCGGCGCCGACCTCGCGAAGAAGCTCAAGCACCTCGACGTCGTCGTCGGGCCCTCGGAGCTCGACCGGCTGCCGACGATGCTCGAGCAGCTGCGCACCGAGCGGATCCAGGCAAAGGCCGACGGCGTCCGCGCGCCCCAGCAGGTGGCGCTGTCGGGCCACACCAACCGGCGCACGGCGACGCTCGACGCCGCAATGGACCGGCTCGAGGCCCTCGACCAGGGCCGCCTCGTCGACGAGGAGGCCAGCCACACCCAGGCCTACGTGCGCATCACGCGCGGCTGCAACAAGTTCTGCTCGTTCTGCGTCGTGCCCTTCACCCGTGGCCCCGAAGTCCACCGCGAGCCCGACGCCATCGTCGCCGAGGTGAAGAAGCTCGTCGCCGGCGGCGCCCTCGAGGTGACGCTGCTCGGCCAGACCATCAACCACTACGTCCACGGCGACACGAGCTTCGCTCGACTGCTCAAGCGGGTCCACGACGAGGTCCCCGAGCTGCCGCGCCTGCGCTTCCTCACCAGCTATCCGCGCGACTTCACCGACGAGACCCTCGACGTCATGGCGTCGTCGCCGCGCATGAGCCGCTTCCTGCACATCCCGGCCCAGAGCGGCAGCGATCGCATGCTCAAGCTGATGAACCGCGGCTACACCGTCGAGAGCTACCTCAAGCTCATCGAGCGCGCCCGCGAGCGCATGCCCGACGTCGCCATCGTCGGCGACATGATCGTCGGCTACCCGACGGAGACCGACGAGGACTTCGAGGCCAGCCTCGAGCTGCTGCGGGCCGTGAAGTACAAGACCGTCTACGTCTTCAAGTACTCGCCGCGCCCCAACACCGTCGCGGCCCGCCGTGACGCCGACGACGTCGCCGACGACGTGAAGCGCCGCCGCAACAACGAGATGCTGCGGGTGCAGCAGGAGATCTCGCTCGCGCACCACCAGGCGATGGTGGGCAGCCGCGTGCAGGTCATCGTCGAGGGCGCCGCCAAGCTCGACCCCTCCGAGCAGCAGCAGGCCCCGCGCGACGACGACGGCACCGTGCTCTACCCCCTCGGGCGCAAGGCCCGCCCTGCCCGCCACGATGGCACCGTGCGCCTCACCGCCCGCACTCGCGGCGACCACATCGTCGCGTTCGACGGTCCCGCCTCGCTGGTGGGGCGCATCGTCGACGTCGAGGTGACGCGGGCGACGGCGCTGTCGCTGCAGGGCGCCCTCGTCGGCTGACGAGCGCGTCGCGGTTCAGGCCCAGCGGGCGAGCAGGTTCTCCCAGCTCGCGGCGATGTGGCGCGACAGGATCAGCAGTTCACCGACGTCGCCGTCGACGTGCTGGTCGTGGCCGTTGTCGGCGACGAGCAGCGACACCGTCCGTCCGCGCACGAGGATGGGCAACACAACGATGGAGCGCGGGATACGCTTACCGGTGGCCTTCACCCACGCGCCGTGGGCCGCCTGACGCTGCAGCGGCCCGAGGTAGTGCGCGTTGCTGGTGGCGACGAGCGAGAACACCGACGGCACGTCGCGGGGCACGCTCACGCGCGCGATGTCCTCGAAGCCCTCGCCGAGGCCCTGCCAGCCGACGAAGGCGTGGGGGTGCACCATCAGCAGCGCCGCGCGGGCGAAGCGGGCCCTGGCCGCCCGCAGGACGATGGCGGCGATGTCGTTGCGGTCCTTCGCCGAGGCCAGCAGGCGCGTCGCCTCGTCGAACGACAGCGGCGCGTGGTCGGGCGCTGGCGCCGGCGCCGGCGTCGACGGCGTCACGAAGATCGGCGCGTCGGGCGGGATGGTCTCGGGGTCGAAGTCGACGACCTCGACGAGCTCGATGACCTCGGCGCCCGAGAGGCCGGGGCGGGCGAGGATGGGCGCGGTGTGCTCGAGGCTGCGCTGCCACTCCTGCGCCTGCTCCAGCGTGGGGACGGGCGCCGACGTGGGCGCTGTCGACGTCGGGACGCTGAGGCCCGGCAGGGTCGCCGGTCGGACCCGCGGCGGGGCCAGCAGCTCCGGTGTCGGCGGCGACGGCTGCGACGACGCTGGCTGGCCGGGCACGAGCGGCAGGCGCATCGGTCGCGTGACGGCGTTGTTCCACGTCGGCAGTTCGGCGACCGGCGGTGCCGCCGGTGCCGGCGGTGCGCCGTCGGCGTCGATGAGGGCCGCGGCCCCACCGGCCTGACCCGTGCGCGCGTAGAGCGCGTTGAATTCGTCCTCGGAGACGAGGTCGTCGACGGGCGCGCCTTCGGTCGACGGCGTCGTCGACGCCGCCGCCGGCCGGGGCCGCCACGGCGCCGCCAGCGGATTGGGGCGCAGCGACGGCGACTCGCCGAGCCACGTCGACAGCAAGGCCCACATGCGGGCCTCGCAGACGACGATCGGCTGCACCTTCAAGCGCGAGGCAAAGCGGACCTCGTCGATGGTGCGGAGGTCCGTCGGGTCGGCCATCAGCAGGTAGAGCGTTCGATCGACGACGTGGTGGGGCAGCACCCGGCGGGAGAGGCAGAGGGTGCGCGGCACGAGGGGCACGACGCGCTCGTCGACCCGCAGCACGTCGCCGCTGCCGTGGTGCACGCCGTGCTGGGCGCCGAGCGCCGCCGCCAACGTCGCCTCGTCGAGAGCGTGCACGGCGAGGAGGTTCGTGCCGAGGCGGTCGCCGAAGAGCACCTGCTGCTCCCAGGCCGCCGCCAGCGCCTCACGCGTGCACGCCCCACGGGACAACAAGAGCTCGCCGAGGCGGACGCGTGGCATGGGTCACACCGTAGCATCCACCGCTGGTGTGTGGTGGGCCGTCCCACCGGTGACGAGTTGCCGAACGCGCCCCCGCCGACGACGCTGACGGCATGCAGGTCCTGGGCGCGATCCTCGCTGGCGGCCGCTCCTCGCGCATGGGCCGCGACAAGGCCGGGGTCGTCGTCGACGGCCTCACGATGCGGGAGCATGTGCGTCGCGCCCTCGCCGAGGTCTGCGACGACGTCGTCGTCGTGGGCGGCGACGTTGCCGACATCGACGACCCGCGGCAGGGTCCGCTGCCCGCGCTGCTCGCCCTGCTGCAGGCGCGCCCGGGCCGCACCATCCTCGTCGCCCCGGTCGATCAGCCCCGGCTGACGGCGGCCGCCCTCACGCCGCTCGTGGCCGCCTGTGGCGACGACGACGGCGTGTGCTGGGCCGATGAGCCCCTGCCCCTGTGTCTGGGCCCCGGCGCAGGCCGCCGCATCGAGGCGGCCCTTGCCCGCGGCGAGGGCCGGGTCTTCTCCGCCATCACCCGCCAGCTGCCGCTCGTCGACGACGACCTGCGGGCGGCCCTCGTCAACGTCAACACCCCCGCCGACGTCGCCGCCCTCGGCAGCCGGTCGTGAGGGTCAGAGGGCGCGGGCGCCGCGCGTGAGCCAGAACAGCGTCGACGACGCGCCCAGCATCGGCGCGCGGTGCAGGAGCCGCAGGACGACGCGGTCGGCGAAGGCGCCCCGGCGTGCCGCCCAGACGACGTCGTCACCGATGGCCCAGACCTCGAGCGGCAATGCGTGGCCGTGGCGCGCCGCGAGGGCGCCGGCGACGATCGATTCGTAGGAGGCCGCGTCCCGTCGCCAGGCGCCGTGGCCGAGCACGAGGATGTCGGCGTCGGCGGCGGTCGCGACCACGCCCGGGTCGTCGTCGGCGAGCCGGCGGACGCGGGCGCCGCGCGCGGTGAGGGCGTCGGTGAGGTCGGCGCAGAAGCGCGAGCCACCGACGACGACGACGTCGCGATGGGCCAGGGGGAGCAGGCGCCCGAGCACGCGATCGACGACCTGGAGGTGGGCGCTGAGGAAGTAGTCGGGGAAGGCGTGGTGGTGGGCGTGGTAGCCGGCGTCGACGAACAGTCCCGGTGCCGGCGGCGCCACCGGTCGCGCCGTGCGGTGGAAGCGATCGCGGCCCCGACGGGCGAGGGCGAGGCCGCACTCGATGCCGAAGAGGCCCGCAACGGCGCCGACGACGACGGGGTCGACGCCAGCAACGACGCCGACGAGGAGGGTCAGGGCCGAGCGCATGCCGAGCTCGGGCAGCTGGTGCATGAGGACGTTGCGCCAGAAGCGCTCATCGTGAAACGCGAGCTGCTCGTCGAGAAAGCGGTGGTGGGCGCGGTGCAGTCGACCGGGCCAGCACAGCGGCGCCGGCGCCTGCAGGGACGCGTGCAGCAGGGCATGGACGAGGTCTCCAAGGATGGAGACGACGCCGGCGACCACGACGACCTGCAGCGCGATGCCCACCTCGGGGTCGTACCATGCCGGGCGGGGCCCGTCAGGCCATCACAGCGCCAGCACGTCGGCGTCGCCGGCGATGCCGCGGGCCTGAAACCAACGCCGGATGGCGTCGGAGTGCAGCGAGAACGCCATCAGGGCGTCGAGACCCCCGGGGCCACGGACGATGCCCCGCCAGCTCGCCTCGCCGTTGTCGCGGAACGGCGGCAGCGACGACGACGACATCGGCGGCGCCTCGGCGAAGAGCAGCACGCGATCGGGGCGCGGCCCCGTCGACGCGAACCATGACGGCGTCAGCGTCGCGGCGTCGACGACGACCCCGCTCTCTTCCCGCACCTCGCGGGCGCCGCCCTCGGCCCAGGTCTCGTGGGCCTCGAGGAAGCCGCCGACGAGGCCGAGCAAACCCCGACGTGGCTCGATGGCGCGGCGCACGACGAGCAGCCCAGTGCGCCCCTCGTGCTCGACGGGCAGCAGCACGAGCACGACCGGGATGGGGTTTGCCCAGCGGGTGACGCCGCAGGCGGCGCAGGTCCGCGGCCAGGCCGTCGTCGTGAAGCGCGCCCCGCAGGCCGCGCAGAAGGGTTCGGCACGACCGTCGCTCATGGCGTCTCCGCGTGGCGCAGGGCGCCGTCGACGAGGTCGCGGGCCTGCAGGAGGTTGTCTTCGATGGCGCAATACGTCCACGCGCCGTAGCGACCGACGCTGTGGACGCCGCGCTGCGTGAGTCCGGAGAGGGCCGTCGTCGTCGCCGCCATCCCGCGCGGCGTGAGGTGGACGTAGGCCGGATCCATGAGAACGTGGTGGCTGCTGACGAGGCGCTGATCGGTGATGATGCCGAGGCGCCCGAGCCCCTCGAGGCACGCGGCCCGCAGCCCCTCCACGTCGACGTCGCCCGACGACGGCAGCCCCACCTCGAGGTAGAGCGACAGGCGATCGCCGCCAGCGATGACGTCGTAGAAGCCGACCCGGTAGAACGGGATGTCCGGGCGGGCGACGTAGAGCCAGTGAACGTCGTCGCGGCCCTTGCGGTCGAAGCCCAGGTTGAACACGAGCACCCGGTTCCACGAGAAGGCGTCGGCGGCGACGTCGAGGCCCGGCGTCGTCAGCGCCAGCAGCCGCGGCAACGGCAGCGACGACACGATGGCGCCGCAGGCGATGCGCCGCTTCGTCGTCGTCACGATCCGCCGCTCGAGGTCGACGGCGACGACGCGCTCGCCGAGCCAGAGGTCGGCCGGGTCGAGGTCGCGCTGCAGGGCGTGGATGTAGGTGATCGCGCCGTCGTCGGGCCAGGTGAACGTCGCGTTGTACCCGCGGGCGGCGACGTCGACGCCGGCGACGACCTCGTCGAAGCGCACCGACGGGAAGAAGCGCCCCATGCACGAGGCGTCGAGGGCGTCGAGGTCGGTGGCGTAGAGCTTCTCGTTGTAGGGCACGACGAAGCGGTCACACAGGCCGCGCCCGAGGCGCTGCCGGGCCCAGGCCTTGAACGACAGCGACGTCGTCGACGACGGTGGCGCCCGCTCGGCGTGCCAGAGATCGACGAGGCAGCGGCGCGCGGCGTCGCGTGGCAGGGCCCGCAGGTGACCCTGATAGGGATAGGGAACCTCGCAGCCCTCGACGTCGATGACGGCGGCGCGGCGCGCGACACGGCGGAGGGTCCCCGGTGGCAGCCGGTCCGAGACGAAGGCGTGGATGCCGGGATCGCGGAAGTGGAAGAAGTGGCCGGCGTAGTCGAAGACGAAGCCGTCCTGCCGGACCGTGCGGCAGTAGCCGCCGGGCTCGTCCTCGGCCTCCACCACGACGAGGCGACGGTCGGCGGGGATGGCGCCCCGCTGCTGGGCCTCGCGGAAGAACGCGGCGGTCCCGAGCCCGGTGGCGCCGGCGCCCAGCACGAGCACGGCGACGCGCGCATCGGCGGGGGCCACGGCATTCGACGGAACGGGGGTCGACACGGCGCGCACGGTAGCGCACGAGTGTGGCCATGACGATGTCGACGGACCGCCCGACGAAGAAGAAGCCGAAGCGCCCCATTCCGAGCGCGCCGGCGAAGGACACGCCCGGGATCAAGAACCCCTACGTGCGCTTCCGCCCCCTCGAGAAGCCCCGGGTGGCCCTGCACGACACGACGCTGTGGGACTACCCGTCGCAGCACTACGGCAAGGCCCAGCAGGGCGACCAGAACTACCGGGGCGCGACGCCGAGCCACATCATCTGGAACGTGCTGTCGCGCTACACGAAGAAGGGCGACCTCGTCGTCGACCCCTTCGTCGGCTCCGGCACCACCCTCGACGTCTGCAAGGACCTCGAGCGCCGCGCCAAGGGCTTCGACCTGCAGACCTCGCGCACCGACGTCACGATCGCCGACGCCCGCTCCGCCCTCGTCGACCACGTCGATCGCGAGACCGCCCACCTCGTCTTCATGGACCCGCCCTACGCCGACAACCTCGCCTACAGCGACGACGCCCGCTGCATCGGCAAGCTCGCGTTCGAGGACGGCTCGTGGTCCGAGGCCATGGCCCGCGTCGTCGACGGCGCGATGCAGGCCCTGAAGCCCGGCGGTCACCTCTGCTGCTTCGTCTCCGACATCATGCACGTGCAGCAGGTGAAGGAGGTCGTCGCCGGCCGCACCCACGAGCGCGTCGAGCGCCGCTTCGGCGCCCTCGGCGTCGACTTCGCCCGCATCGCCCTCGAGGCCGGCTTCATCTTCGTCGACCACGTCGCCGTCGTGCGTCGGGGCAAGGCCCTCGACGACCCGCGCCTGAAGGCCCGCGCCGAGCAGCAGGCATTCATGCTGCGCGGCTTCTCGCACCTGCTCATCTTCCAGAAGCCGCTGAAGGCGGCGACGACGAAGGCGAAGTGGGGCCGCTCGCCGACCGCCGCCGCGGGCGCCGCGCCGTGGACGCCGCGCTCGTCGGGGACGACGTCGTCGGCGTCGAAGCTGCCGCCGAAGCCGCGAGCGGCGCGTGGTGAGCGCAGCGAGCGTGGGGAGCAGGGCGAGCGGGGCGCGCGGGCCCCCGGGCGCAAGCCCGGCCGGAAGCCCGGCGGGGGGCGCCGCCCGGGCCGGTGACGCACGTCGTCAGCGACATGTAGGTCTTTCTCGCATCGGGCGGTCAACGGACCGCCCGGTCACTTTTTGTTGCTACCGGATCGCATGCTGCGCGTTGCCGTCTCCGCCGTGCTCGCTGCCCTGCTCACCGCCTGCCCCCAGGCCCCCGAGATCGCGCCGACGCGCGATGGCGGCGACGACGACGACGGCGGCGAGGGTGAAGGCGAGGGCGAGCCCGGCCAGTGCGACGCCGCCACCGACAAGCCGATCCCCGGCGCCGGCGCCGTCTACTTCGGCACCCGCGAGCCCTCCCACGTCCCGCTCACCGCCGCGCAGAAGCTGGCCGTCGTCGGCCTCGGCTTCGGCCAGCCTCCCGGCGCCTCGTGCTCGGGCACCCTCATCACCGACAACGTCGTGCTCACCGCGACCCACTGCACCGAAGGCACGCCGGCCAACCAGATGTACGTGACCTTCGGCGCCGACGACACCGACCCGCAGCTCGTCATCCGCGTCGTCGAGAAGACCGAGCACCCCGAGCTCGACATCGCGATGGTGCGTCTCGCGTCGCGCGCGACCGACCAGCTCGCGGTCACGCCGATCCCGCCCTTCTCGGGCGCGCTGTCGTCGGGCGACGTGGGTGAGCTCTTCGAGCAGGCCGGCTTCGGGCAGACCGAGTCGGGCAACAGCAACGGGCTGTTCTTCGTCGCCGAGCCCTTCGCCGGCTTCGAAGGGGGCGGCTTCCTGATGGTCGACGGCGAGGGCCGTCACGGCGTCTGCTTCGGCGACTCCGGCGGTCCGTCGCTGCGCCTCACCGCCGAGGGCGACGTGCGGGTGATGGGCGCCCTGTCCTTCGGCGATCCGAGCTGCACCGGCGTCGACCGCTACACCCGCGTCGACCTCTCCGTCGACTGGATCGAGGACTTCATCGGCCCGATCCCGCCGCCCGGCCAGACCCGCCCCGGCTGCGGCAGCGTCACGGCCGCCGGCCGCTGCAACGCCGATGGAACCGTGGCCGAGTTCTGCGACGGCGACGCCCTCACCCGCGACAGCTGCGGCGCCGACGAGGTCTGCGGCGACGACAACGGCAATGCCCGCTGCATCCCCGTCAGCGAGGCCCCGTGCGGCCGCGTGACGGCGTTTGGCAGCTGCGACGGCGACGTCCTGTCGTGGTGCGACGGCGGCGTCGTGCGCACCCGTGACTGCGGCAGCTGCGGCGGCGAGGTCTGCGCCCTCGTCGACAACGCCGTCGGCTTCGCCTGCATCGACGACCCCTGCGGCGGGCTCAGCTTCCAGGGCGAGTGCAACGGCGACGTCGCCCGCTGGTGCGAGGACGGCCAGGTGAAGGAGGTCGACTGCGCGGCCGAGGGCGGCAGCTGCGGCTTCGTCGACGACCAGACCGGCTTCTTCTGCCAGTGAGGGACGCGCCGGCCGTCGACAGCGGCGGCAGGTGACGCTAACTCCTCCGCATGTTGCTTCCCCGTCTCGGCGTCAACGTCGACCACGTCGCCACCGTCCGTCAGGCGCGCCACGCGTCGTATCCCGATCCCGTCATCGCCGCCGGCCTCGCCGAGCTCGCGGGCGCCGGTCAGATCACGGTCCACCTGCGCGAGGATCGTCGCCACATCCAGGACCGCGACGTCCAGCTCATCCGCCAGACCTGCCAGACGCGCCTCAACCTCGAGATGGCGGCGACGCCGGAGATGATGCGCTTCGCCTTCGAGGTGCGGCCCGACATGATCACGCTCGTCCCCGAGCGCCGGCAGGAGGTCACCACCGAGGGCGGCCTCGACGTCGTCGGCCAGAAGGACGCGCTGAAGCGCTACATCGCCGAGCTCAAGGCCGCCGAGCTGAAGGTCTCGCTGTTCATCGACCCCGACGTCGAGCAGGTGCAGATGTCGTCGCGCCTCGGCGCCGACGCCATCGAGCTGCACACCGGGCGCTTCTGCGAGGCGAAGTCGGAGGCCGTCCGCAAGGAGGAGCACCGTCGGCTGGTCGACGCCGCCAAGACCGCCATCAAGGTGAAGCTCGCCTGCTACGCCGGCCACGGCATCCACTACGACAACGTCGCCGACATCGCCTCGATCCTCGAGATCGAGGAGCTCAACATCGGCCACAGCATCGTCGCCCGCGCCGTCCTCGTCGGCATGGAGCGCGCGGTCCGCGAGATGCTGGAGCTCGCGCGGCAGGCCCGGCAGGCGGCCATCGCCGAGGCCCGGCGCTGAGGCCATGGCGCCGCGGCCGCGTGACGTCGCCGTCATCGTCGCCTTCGGCGTCGCGCTGATCGCCACCGTCGTGTCCCCGTGGTGGGGCCGGGATCGCCTCGGCGCCGCCGACGTCGGCGGCGGCGCCCGCGGCCTGCTGCCCGGCCTCGTCCAGCCCGGCGACACCGTCCTCGTGCATCCACCATGGCGCGACGACGTCGTCGCCGCCCTGCGAGCCCCCGGCGCCCTGCCCCTGCCGGCGGGCGTCGTCGTCACCGAGGCCTTCACCCGCCGCCACGGCGATCCGTGGCCGTCCCTCGTCGTCGTGGCCGAAGGTGTGCATCCCTGGCCGGCGAGCCTCGAGAACCGCCGCGTCGCCCTCGGCGTCGACGTCACCGAGCGGGCGGGCCTGCGGGTGTTCCGCCTTCCCGGCGACGTGGCCCCCCGCGACGTCGTCGACGTCGGCCGGGCCACCGTGCGCGTCGAGCGCGGCGACGGCAGCGTCGTCGCCTGTCCATGGGACACCGAACGTCGACGACACGTGTGCCGCGGCCTCGGCCCCTGGATGACCGTCGGTGCCGAGACGATGCAGATCGCGGGGCAGAAGGCCGGGTGCACCTGGTCCCACCCCATCACCGGCGGTCGGCTCGTCGTCGACTACGGCCGCGTCGACCTCGCGTCCGCCGTTGCCTTCGAGGCGGCCCTCAGCGACGTCGCCGCCGACAACACGCAGGGCGCTCCCGTCACCTTCACGGTCCGCGTCGACGACGTCGCCCGCACCCTCACCGTGCACCGCGCCCGCGGCTTCGCGCGGCTCGACCTGCCTGCCACGGGAACGGCCCACGTCGTCGTCGAGGTCGCCACCAGCCACGACGGACAGCGCCACGCCTGCCATCGCTTCAACACCGGAGGGGCGCCATGAGCGCGCTGCGCCGGCTCCGGGCCCGCCTCGGCGACGACGTCATCGCCGCGACCGTGCTCGCGACGCTCGTGCTCGTCGTCCACCTGCTGTGCCTGCCGTCGCAGGCCCTCACCGATGACGACGACTTCTACGCCCCCGCCGGCATCCGCGCCGCCGACTGGCTGGTGGAGCTCGTGACGTCGCCGACGACGGCGCTGTCGCGCACCGGCATCGACGCCGCCTTCGCCATCAACCACGAACACCCGCCGTTCGCCAAGCTCGTCTTCGGCGTCGCGCACCACCTGTTCCACGGCGTCCTCGGGTGGTTCCACGCCCTCGACGGCGCCCGCACCGGCACCGTGCTCTTCGTCGTGGCGATGGTGTGGGTGATGGTGCGCTGGCTGTGGCGGCCGCTCGGCCCGACGGCAACGGTGGCCAGCGTGGCGTTGTTGTTGACGATGCCGCGCTTCTTCCTGCACAGCGAAGTCGCGACGCTCGACGTGCCGGTGGCTGCCATGGTCTTCGTCACTGCAGCGCTCTTCGAGCGGGCCGGCGACCGCGTCCGCGCCGGTGTCGTCGTCGGCGTCGTCTTCGGCCTCGCGGCGGCCACCAAGCTCAACGCCCCCTTCGCCGCCCTGCCCTGCGTGGCCCTCGTCCTCCTCGAGCGCTGGCGGGCCTTCCGCGTCGCCCACGCCGACGACGCCACGCCGACGGCGACGGTGCGGCTGCCGCCGATCCCGCCGGCGCTGTGGGCCATGGCCCTCGTCGGCCCCGTCGTCTTCCTGCTCGTGTGGCCCTGGCTCTGGCCAGACCCCCTGCCGCGCCTCGGGGGCTACCTGGCCTTCCACCTCAAGCACTACCCCATCTACCTGTTCTTCGACGGCGAGATCTGGGAGCGACCCTTCGCGCCGGGCCGCGCCAGCCTCGTCATGGCCGCCGCGAGCCTGCCCCTCGTCACCGTCGTCGCCGCCACCATCGGCGCCGTGATCGCCGGCCGCGCCGTCGTCACCCTCGTCGGCGGCAGCCCCCCCGCCGGCGACGTCGCCGCGCCCCGCGTGCGCATCCTCGCGCTGTGCCTGCTGCAGGCCGTCGTCGCCGTCGCCGTCGTCGCCGTGTCGAACGTGCCCCGCTACGGCGGCGAGAAGCTCTTCATGCCCTTCTTCCCGTTCGCCGCGATCCTCGGTGGCGTCGGCGTGGCCGCGCTCGTCGAGGCGCTGCAGCGCACAGCGCGCACGACCCGGCCCGCGGTCGCCGTCGTCGTCATCGCCCTCGTCGCCGCTCCCGGCGTCCGCGGCATCGTCGACACCTTCGGCGGCTTCGCCCTCTCGTACTACGGCGAGGTCGTCGGCGGACTGCGCGGCGCGGTCGCGCGCGGGTACGAGCGGACCTACTACGACATGGCCGACAAGCGGCTCGCGCGCCTTCTCGACGAGCAGGCCGCCGGGCTGCGGGTGCACATGGTTCCCAACCACAAGGAGTACGTCCGCACCTGGCGCTGGCTGCGCAAGGACGGGGTGCTGCGCCGCGACGGCTTCATCGTCGAGGCCCAGCTCGAGCGCGCCGACATCGTCGTCCTCTCCCACGAGCGACGCTGGAGCACGTATCCGGCGCTGCGTGAGCGCCTGCGGGGCTGGACGGTGCTCGCCGAGCAGCGCGTCGACGGCGTGCCGCTGTGGACGGTCTACCGGCATCCAACGTAGGCCTGTCTCCGACATGGAACGGCGGATCCGAGATCGCCCCAATGCTCAGGTCGGTCACCACTTCGCCGATGGAGGGAGGGGGCGCGGCCGTCCGCGCCTGCCGGTTTGGTGTCGGTGCTGAGGTCGCCTGGGGCGATCGAGGTTTCATCGGCAGGTGTCCACGTTCGCGCCGTTGGAGGCGTTGTGCTTCGACCCATCGTCCTTGTCGATGACGAGCCGCTCGTCGTGTCGAGCTGGACCCGTGTGCTGAGGGCCGCCGGCCTTCCCATCTGGTCGACGACCAGTCCGCTCGCGGCGGTGAAGTACCTCCGCACCGAGGCGGCTCCCATCGCGGTCGTCAGCGATCAGCACATGCCAGACATCTGCGGTCTCGAAGTGCTGGCCGAGGCCCAGAAGCGCGCCCCCAGCGCGGCGCGACTCCTGACCACCGGCAACCCTTCCATGAAGGTCCTCGCCGACGCCATCAATCGCAGCCATATCCACTTCTATCTCGAGAAGCCGGTATCAGCTCGCCAGCTCGTCGAGCTCCTCGAGGGGTTCGCACGCCAACGGGAGCGGCCGCTGCGCGCGCAGGTGGTCCGTGGCGATGCGCCTGTCGTCGGCGACGAGCTCTTCGACGCCGTCGTCTCCCTGGGCCACACCCTCGGGATCCGCGGTCTGAAGGGCTGACTGGCGGGCCTGTGAATTCGGGCGCTTCGCGCCCGAAGAGTGTTGATTATTCAAATACTTGGGCGGAGCCCAAGCGTTTGAATTGCTGGCCCGGCTCAGAGGAGCTGCAGCGGATCTGCGCCGAAGCAGGCCACCAGCCGACCGCCGAGGGCCCTCTCGATATCGCCAGCGAGGTGCAGCAGGCCGCGCGCCGGCTCGGGGAACCCGAACGCCACGCGTTGGGCCTTCGCCTTGTCGAGCATCTTCACCATGCCCGCGATGCGATCGGGGCCATGCGCCTTCGCATCGACCACGCTGCCCCAGCCGTAGAGAAACAGGCGCGGGACCGGCAGACGCCCCCCCGTCGGGAACAGGACCTTCTCGTCGACGTCGCCGGTGATCGTCCCGGCCTCGACGAGGCGCGACAGTCGCCCGCACAGGCGCCAATCGATGACACCGAGAAGACCGGCGAGGGGCCGCACATCGCGACACAGCCCGACCACGATGCTGTCGACGGCGAGGGCGTCGACGGCGGCGAGCGAGGGCTCGAGCAGGCGCCCACCTGGGCGCTGCTCGGCCTTCACCTCGGCGTCGTCGGCGCGGGTGCGGCTCACGTCGCCGTGCCCCGACCGGGCAATCGTCCAAGCTCGCGGGCGACGCTGTCGAGGACGCCGTTGACGAAGGCGCCCGACTGCTCGGCGCCGTAGCGCTTCGCGATTTCGACCGCCTGGTCGATGACGACGCGCGCCGAGGTCTCGGCGTCGACGGTGAGTTCCCATGCGCCGACGCGCAGGATGTTCCTGTCCACCATCGCCATGCGCGGGACCTTCCAACGCGCCGAATTGCGCTGGATGAGCTCATCGAGCTCGGCGCGACGACCGACGACGCCGCGGGCGACCTCCTCGGCCATCGCGCGGGCCTTGTCGTCGGGCGAGTCGAAGTTCTCGAAGAAGCGGCTGATGGCGTCGTCGACGTCGGCGGTGCCGGGCTGGGCGACGCCATCGAGCTGGAACACGATCTGGAGGGCGCACTCGCGCGCCTGGCGCTTGATGCCCATGATCAGCCCACGGCCTTCAGCACATGGAGGGTCTCGACGACGGCGAGGGCAGCCTCGGCACCCTTGTTGCCCATCTTGCTGCCGGCGCGCTCGATGGCCTGCTCGAGGCTCTCGACGGTGAGGACGCCGTTGCCGATCGGCACGCCCGTCTGCCACGACACCTGCGCGATGCCCTTCTGCACCTCGCTGGAGACGTGGGCGTAGTGGTCGGTGCCGCCGCGGATGACGCAGCCGACGGCGACGACGCCGAAGTTCGTCTGGCCCTTGCGCTTGCCGATCACGGCCTGGGCGACGAGCGGGATCTCCCACGCGCCGGGCACCCACACCACCTGGATCGACTGCGGCGTGGCGCCATGTCGGATCAGGGCATCGCGCGCTCCCTCGACGAGCTTCTCGACGATGAAGCTGTTGAAGCGGCTGGCGATGATGACGGTCTCGAGGCCGGTGGCGACGAGGGTGCCCTCGATGGTGTTGCTCATGTGTCGAACCCGACCCTTTCGGTGATCTCGATGCCGAAGCCCTTCAGCGCGTTGAGGCGGAAGGGGTTGTTGGTGAGCAGGCGCATGCGGCGGATGCCGAGCGAGCGCAGGATCTGCGCGCCGGTGCCGTAGTGGCGCACGACGGGCGACTGACCGCGCGGCGCACGGTCCTTCTCGGGCAGGCCACGACCGGCGGCGCGGGCGTCGGCGAGGTCCTTGAGTGCGTCGACGAAGGAGATGGGCGTCGGCGCCTTCGGCAGGTAGAGGATGACGCCGGCCTGCTCCTTCGCCACCGCCTTCATCGCGCCGTGCAGCATGAGCCCGCCGCGGTCGAGGATGCCGCCGAAGACGTCGGTGAGGGGGTCGCCGGAGTGCACGCGCACCGCAGGCGCCGGTGAGCCCTCGTCGTCCGACAGGCGGGCGAGGTCGCTGTCGTTGCCCTTCACGAGCGCGAGGGCCTCTTCGTAGCCGGTCTGGCCGGGCGTGCGCACGAGCGAGCGGAACGCGATGGCGCGGAAGGAGCCGTACGGCGTGTCGACGTCGACCTCGGCGGTACGCTCGATGAGGCTCTCGTGGCGCAGGCGCCAGGCGATGATGTCGGCGACCGACAGCACCATGAGGTCGAACTTCTCGGCGAAGACGACGAGCTCGGGCAGGCGGGCCATCGTGCCGTCGTCGTTGAGGATCTCGCAGATGACGCCGGCGGGCTTGAGCCCCGCGAGGCGGGCGAGGTCGACGGAGCCCTCGGTCTGGCCGGTGCGCACGAGGACGCCGCCGGGCTGGGCCCGCAGCGGGAAGATGTGGCCGGGGCGGACGAGGTCGACCGGGCGGGTCTCGTCGGCGATGGCGACGGCGATGGTGTGGGCGCGGTCGGCGGCGGAGATGCCGGTGGTGACGCCGTGGCGGGCCTCGATGGAGACGGTGAACGCCGTCGAGAAGCTCGAGGTGTTCTTGTCGACCATGAGGGGCAGCTCGAGCTGCTGCAGCCGCTCGTCGGTGAGCGTCAGACAGATGAGGCCCCGGCCCTCCTTCGCCATGAAGTTGATGAGCTGCGGCGTGCACTTCTCGGCGGCGACAACGAGATCACCCTCGTTCTCGCGGTCTTCGTCGTCGACGAGGACGACGGCCTTGCCGGCCGCGAGTTCCCGCAGGGCGCGTTCGACACGGAGCTCGGGGGTCTCGCCGAAGCGATGCAGGAGGGAGGGCTCATCGGCGTCGACGGGCGGCGGCACCGGGGTCAGGTGGGCGGTCATGGGCGGCGTCGTAGGAGCCGACGACCACGACGTCAACGCCATGCGTCGATCTCGACGACGGGGCACCAATTGACACCAGAGTCAACCACTCTTGACATCCGTGTCAATGGCACGGCACGATCAGGCCATGCACGACCGCCTCTTGGATGACGAGCTGCGCGCTTTCCGCGCCGCCTTCCGGAAGTTCATCAGCACCGAGATCGCCCCCCACTTCGCCGACTGGGCGAAGGCCGGCGTCGTCGACCGCGCCATCTTCGCGAAGGCCGGCGCCCAGGGCTTCCTCTGCATCCCGCAGGCGACCGATCTTGGCGGCCTCGGCCTCGACTTCCGCTACAGCGCCGTCGTCGCCGAGGAGCTCACGGCGAGCGGCCACGGCGATGTGTTCTTCACGCTGCACTCGGACATCGTGGCGCCCTACATCGAGCACCACGCCAGCGAAGCGCTGAAGCAGCGCTACCTGCCCGGCATGGCGGCGGGCACCCTCATCGGCGCCATCGCGATGACCGAGCCCGGCACCGGCAGCGATCTGCAGGCCATCGCGACCCGCGCCGTCGAGGACGGCGACCACTGGGTGATCAACGGCAGCAAGACCTTCATCAGCAACGGCCTGCTCTGCGACCTCTGCATCGTCGCCGTGAACACCGAGGGCGAGGGCGCCGGCTGGCAGAGCATGAGCCTCATCGTCGTCGAGAAGGACGACCCGGGCTTCGTCCGCGGCCGCAAGCTCGACAAGGTCGGTCTGCGCGCCCAGGACACCTGCGAGCTGCACTTCGAGGACTGCCGCGTGCCGAAGAGCCGCCTGATCGGCGAGCGTGGCCAGGGCTTCCTCTACCTGATGCAAGAGCTCGCGCGGGAGCGCCTCGTCGTCGCCATCGGCTGCGTCGCCGGCGCCCGCGCCGCCCTCGAGATGACGACGAGCTACGTGAAGGAGCGCAAGGCCTTCGGCAAGCCGCTGTCGAAGCAGCAGAACACCCGCTTCAAGGTCGCCGAGATGGCCACCGAGATCGAGATCGGTCAGACCTTCGTCGACCGCTGCATCGAGGAGCAGGTGAAGGGGGAGCTCACCCCCGACCGCGCCTCGATGGCCAAGTGGTGGACGAGCGAGATGCTCGGCCGCGTCGTCGACGAGTGCGTGCAGCTGCACGGCGGCTACGGCTACATGCGCGAGTACCCGATCGCGCAGGCCTGGCTCGATGCGCGCGTGCAGCGCATCTACGCCGGCACCACCGAGATCATGAAGGAGATCGTCGCCCGCAGCCTGCTGTGACGACGACGACGACGACGGCCGTCAGGCCGCGCGACCGCCGCGACCACCGGTGCGCCGCTCCATCGGCTGCGGCGTGCGCCCGAGGAACTCGTTCTCGAGCTCCTGCGTCGACTGACGCGTGCGCTCGGCGAGCTCGCCGATCTCGCGAGCGACGACGGCGAAGCCACGGCCCTGATCACCAGCCTGGGCCGACAGGATCGAGGCGTTGAGCGCGAGCAGGTGGATGCGCTTGGCGATGCTGCGGATGATCTTGAGGAAGTCGGCGACGGCGCGCTGCCGCTCCGACTGCACCTGATCGGCGAGCCCGATGATCTCGGCCTCGATCGACGACAGCCCGAGCAGCGTGCTGTTGGCCTCCTGGGCGCCGATGCCGCAGACGACGACGGCGGTCGGCTGCCCCCGCAGCTGCAGCGGCCGGGCCACGATCAGGGCCTGACGCTCACCAACGTCGACGGCGCCGGCGTAGACGTCGCCACGCACCACGACCGACGTGTGCACATCGCGGGGGAGGATCGACAGGCCGCCGTCGCGCGAGAGCCCCATCGTCGACGTAAGCACGAGGCGATCGTCGAGGTAGAGGGCGACGGACAGGCCGGTGGCCTGGGCGATATCGTCAAAGAGGTCCTGGACCGCCGCGATGGGGCGCCCGCCGACGCGCACGGTGCCGTCGGCCCCCGTCAGCCCGCCTTCCCGACGCAGCATCGACAGGACGAGCTCGGCGGTGCGATCGGCGCGCTCATAGACCTGGTCGCGCGCGAACTGCTCGAGGCGCGCGGTGAGGGTCTCATGCAGGGAATGGTCGGCCATGGGCTGCTCCGATCAGGGGGCAAGGTCGAAGATGGCTTCGCAGTTTTCGTCGGTGGTCATCGCGACCACGATCGTGGGGTCGGTGCTCTCGCTGCAGAAGTTCCAGCGCACAAAGACCGAGCCGTCGTCGGCCGTCGCCGTCAGTGTCTCGACCTCGTCGACGAAGTAGCCGCCGACGCAGTCACCGGGGCAGTCGACGCGCTTCACCGCGGGGTCGTCGAGGGACGCCGCGAGTTCGCCGACGACGCGACCGGTGCCGGTGCCCGTCTCGACGACCACCTGCAGGGTGTTCACCTGGCGATGCTCGACGACGCAGCGCCAGTCGATGCCGACGCCGTCGCGCTGCGGGGGGAGGGCGAGCCGCGCCCGACCGGTGTCGTCGAGGACGTCGGCCCGCACGGTCTCCTCACCCGTCGCGAGGCAGAAAGCCCGCACGAACTGTGCGTCACGCGACGGCTCGACGAGGAGCTCGATGGCGTCGACGTCGGTGAACGTGGCCTCGGTGTCGGTGCAGAAGACATCGCAGACGAGACCGGTTGGCGCCGTCGTCACCGTCGCGAGACCGTCGCCGCGCTTCTCGAGGGCGACCACGCTCTCGACCGCAGGCGGCACCTCGGGCGGTCCATCGGCGCCGTCATCGCAGGCGATCGGCACGGCCGCGAGCAGCAGCGCGGCGAGTCCACGACGACGCGGGCTCATACCGCCCCCAGGGGATCGCGCCCCGCGCAGATCTCGACGACGTTGGTCTCGGCGTCGCCGTCGAGGTCGCAGACCGGCTGCGGCGTGTTGAAGACCTCGACGGTGGGGCTGCCGGCGAAGCTGTCGACGCTCATGTCGAGGCAGCCCTCGATGATGTAATCGCTGTCGACGAAGGCGATGGCGACATCGGTCTCGGGACGCGTGAGGTCGACGTCCTTCGCCGCCTGCGCCAGCACGATGACGACGCCACCACGGTCGATGAACCAGTCGATGGTGACGCGCCGCTCGATGCCGGGGGTCACGACGCAGTCGCCGGTGGCAGTGGCGCCGTCGAGTTCGAGGGCGCACGGGGCGGCGTGCCCCGAGACCCACAGCCGCGCCTGCAGGGCGTCGCCGGGCGGCGTGGCGCAATCAATGAGCGCCTGCGGCGTCGCCACGGTGAGGCTTTGGACCGCCGGCGCCGGACCGCACGCCGACGTCGTCGTCAACGCGAGCAGCGACGCCGTCATCACCGACGCAGGACCGAGGCGGCTCATCGCCCCTCCAGCGCGCCAGCGAGCGGCGACGGCGCCGACACGCTGAGGGTCACCTCGGTCGGCGCGGCGGGGCGCAACGCGTAGACCGCGACGGCGACGCCGGCGCCAACGAGCACGGCCGCGCCGACGCCGGCGACGACGCCGATGATGAGGCCGGTGTTGTCCTCGGCGGCGGGGCCGGTGCCCGGTCCCTGCCCCGGGGGCGGAGGCGGCGGTGGGGGCGGCGGATCGACGGGCGTTGGCGCCACCTTCGCCGGCGCCAGCAGCAGCGGCGCGGCCTCGTCGCCGACGCGGGCCGGCCCGTTGCCCAGGCGATCGAACGCCTCGACGAGGTACTCGACGACGCCGGCGGCGGCGAGGTTGGGCGGCACGGTCGCGCTGAAGGTGTCGGTGGTCCCCTCGACGGTGCGCATCGGCACGCGGTCGTAGGCCTGGGTCCCGTGCAGGCGCACGAGCAGCGTCGGGTCGAAGACGCCGCTCTCGTCGACGATGACCGCCTCGACGACGCACGGCACCGGCACACCGCCGGCGGGGGCCGGACAGGTCCCGGGCGGCGAGTGGGTGATGACCGGCGGCGTCCGATCGGTCGCCTTCTTCGCGGCGCCCGTCGTGACGACGACGCCGGCGAGAAGCGCGAGTCCCATGACCCTGTGCACGACGTGGAAGCGAGCCATCACGGGGACTCTACACAGATCCCGGAAGCGCTGCCTGTTCTCGTCCCCGGGGCGGCGCCGTCAGCCGTCGCGATCGACGAGGACGGCGAGGCCCTGTCCCACACCGACGCACAGCGTCGCCAGGCCGAGGGCGCCGCCGGTGTCCTGCAGGATGGACAGCAGGGTCGTCACGATGCGGGCGCCGGAGCAGCCGAGGGGGTGGCCCATCGCGATGGCGCCGCCGCGCAGGTTGACCCGTCCGTCGACGTCGTCGTCGCTCAGGCCGAGGTTCTGGGTGACGGAGAGGGCCTGGGCGGCGAAGGCCTCGTTGAGCTCGATGGCCGAGAGGTCGCCGACACCGAGGCCAAAGCGCTCGAGGAGCTTCTTCGTCGCCGGCACCGGGCCGATCCCCATCGTGCGCGGGTTGACGCCAGCCGACTGGCCGCCGCGGACGGTGCCGAGGATCGACAGGCCGTGGGCCACGGCGAACCGGCGCGACGTGACGACGAGGGCGGCGGCGCCGTCGTTGAGGGTGCTGCTGTTGCCGGCAGTGACGCTGCCCCCCTCCTTGCGGAAGGCCGGCTTCAGCTTCGCGAGGGCCTCGAGGGTCGTGTCGTCCCGTGGCTGCTCGTCGGCGGCGACGGTGATGTCGCCCTTCTTGCCGGGGATGACGACGGGGACGATCTCGCGGGCGAAGGCGCCGCCGCGGGCGGCCTCGACGGCGCGCTGGTGGGAACGCAGCGCGAAGGCGTCCTGCCGCTCGCGCGAGATCTTGAACTCGTCGACGAGGTTCTCGGCGGTCTCGCCCATCTGCTCGAGGGGGAAGATCGCGGCCATCTTCGGGTTCGGGAAGCGCCAGCCGAGCGACGTGTCGAAGACCGCGGGCGCGCCGGTCGGGTACGCGCCGTCGGGCTTCTGCATCACCCAGGGCGCCCGGGACATGCTCTCGACGCCGCCGGCGACGACGACGTCGGCCTCACCGAGCCGGATCTGCCGCGAGGCCTGCAGGATCGCCTCGAGGCCCGAAGCGCACAGGCGGTTGACGGTGACGGCCGGCACCGATTGCGGCAGCCCCGACAGCAGCGTGGCCATGCGGGCGACGTTGCGGTTGTCCTCGCCGGCCTGGTTGGCGCAGCCTGCGTAGACCTCGTCGACGACGGCGCCGTCGATGCGGGCGCGGACGACGGCCTCCTTGATGGCGAGCGCGAGCAGGTCGTCGGGGCGGACGCCGGCGAGGGCGCCGCGGATCTTCCCGATCGGGGTGCGGCAGGCGGAGACAATGACAGCGTCGAGGTCCGAGTTCTTGGGAAGCGGCATGGCCGGCTGTTAGCATCGCGATGGCCGCGAGGCGATCGCCACCCTGGTCGCTTTGCACCTTGTCGACGCCGGCGGGGTGGCCATCGTGAGGTCCTGATGCCGCCACTGAACCCATGGCTCCAGCGCCTGCTCGTCGCCTGGGCCGCGTCAACGGTGACGACCGGCACCCTGCTCGCGACCGCCGAGAACCGCTACCGCCCGAAGAAGCCGAAGAAGCGGGCACGCAAGCGCCCCGAGGGCGTCGCGGCCCGGCCCCGCCCTCCCGCCCTGCCCGGCACCGTCGCCAAGGCCGACGCCGCCGAGGGCTACACCCCATCGCTCACCTGGGCCGAGTGGTTCGCCACCGTGCAGGCGCGCGGTCAGCGCCTGCTGCGCTTCATCACGGGGCAGCCGCCGATCGGCAGCGTCGACGACGACGGCTCGCGCCTGCCCGACGAGGTCGTCACCGCCGGTGGTCAGAAGGTCAAGGTCGCCAGTCCCCTTAAGGCGACGGCGAAGAAGGCCGGCGCGAAGAAGCGCCGCGCCGGGTCGACGACGACGAAGCGCCGCGGTCGACGTCAGCAGCGCCAGGCCACCCTCTACGAGAGCGCGAAGGAGAGCCTGCGCCAGGTCGTGAAGGAGGAGGCCCAGAAGGCCGTCGACGAGACCGTCGAAGAGGCCGGCCTCGGCAAGGCCCGCGACGCACTGAAGACCGCCTCCGAGGCCGTCGGCAAGACGGCCGCGACGGTCGCCGAGAAGGTGAAGGAGTCGATCCCCGAGGACTTCGACGAGAAGGCGAAGTCGGCGGGGCGCTCGATCTTCGCCGGCGCAAAGCGGGCGATGCAGAAGCTCGGCGAGTCGCTGCAGGCTCTCGACGACGTCAGCCTCGCGCCCCCCACGCCGCCCACCGACGTCGTCGACGTCATCGATGTCGGCAGCCCGCCGACGGAGGCGCCGCCGTCGGAGGCCCAGGTCGTCGACCTGCTCGCGACGATGGCCGCCCTCGACGGCGCGGCGCCGCCGGCCACGCCGCCGCCTGCGACGATGACGCCGTCGACGTTGCCCTCACCGGCCACGCCGCCGCCAGCGACGACGACAGCGCCCCCGGCCCCGGACGCGGGCACGAGCGCTCCTGCGGCGGCGATGACGACGACGACGCCCCCGGGGACCGCGACGCCGACCCCACCCGCCACCATCGAGGGCCTCGACCTCGACGGCCTCGCCGAGAAGGTCGGCGACGGCGTGCAGAAGCTCGGCGGCGGCGTCCAGAAGATCGGCGCGTTCCTCTCCGGGCCCGGCAACCCCGGCTACCAGGGGGGGGGCCGTCGGACACGGCGCGCCATCGGCGACGTCGTCGAGGCCCGCGACGCGCCGACCACGCCGCCGACGACGCCGCCCCCGGCCGACGACGCCGGCCGCTGACTCCCGGTGCGTTGATGTCGACGACGACGGCGATGGTGCTACACTCCACCCGTGGTTTCCGACGCACTGCCCGGCTATTTCGACCAGTTCGGCTGGCGCTATGAGCGTCGCCATCCCGGGGAGTTCCTGACGGGCTTCTCCGGCGACCATGGGGCGTGGGACATCGTCGTCCGCGTCTCCGACCTCGTCGTCACCTTCACCATCGCGCCCTACGTGGACCGCCCTGCCGATGCCGCGCCGGGGCCGGCCCTGCTGCACACGCTGCTGCGGGCCAACCACGACCTCAACCTCGCCAAGCTCGGCCTCGATCGCGAGCACGACGTCTGCCTCTCCGTCGAGATGCCCGCCGACGGTTTTGGCTACTCACAGTTCTCCGACGCCCTCATGGCCATCGCCCACTACGCCGATGAGCTGAAGGAGCGCTTCGACGCCGCCGTCGTCGCCGACGCCGAAGACCTGGCCGCCCGTCAGGGGGGCCTGTGACCGCCGAGTCCACCTCCACCTCGCCCGCCGAGATCGCGCGGTTCTTCCGTCGCTACGGCTGGACCTTCGACCAGCTCGACGACGACACCTTCCGCACGAGCTTCCGTGGCAAGAACGCGGCCTTCGTCGCCCTCGTCCGCGTCACCGAGCACTGGGTCGTCTTCACCATCAATCCGTTCGTGAAGGGGCCCGACGCCGGCTTCGGCCCGGTGGCGCTCAAGCTCCTCGCCGTGGCCAACCAACAGGCGAGCCTCGTGAAGCTCGGCCTCGACGACGACGGCGACGCCTTCATCAACGTCGAACTGCCCACCGAGGGCTTTGGCTACGGCCAGTTCTCGGCGGCCCTCACCGCCCTCACCCACGCCGCCGATGGCCTGCTGGTGCCGATCCTGCAGGCCGTCGTCGTCGACGATCGGAACGTCGCCTGATGCGCCTCGCCGCCCTTGCCCCTCTCGCCGTCGCCGCCGTCACCGTCGGGGCCTGCGGCGGCACCCCCGCCCGCCAGGAGTGGGAGAACACCTTCGAAGGCGACGGCGAGGACCTCTTCCTCGAGGACGACGACTTCGCCTGCCTCGACGACGCCCGCTGGGATGTCGTCGACGGCACCCGCATCTGGAACCCGCTCGGTCGGCAGCAGCAGGCCGTCGACCACGCCCGGCAGAAGAGCCTCGGCGAGTACCCCATCGGCACCGTCATCCAGCTGTTCCCCGGCGAGGCCATGGTGAAGCGCGGCAAGGGCTTCTCCCCCGACACAAACGACTGGGAGAACTTCATCCTCCACGTCGACAGCGGCGAGACCATCATCACCCACCGCGGCACCACCGACGTCGGCAACGCCGCCGGCAGCTGCATCGGCTGCCACGGCGCCGCCTCCGCATTCGACACCGTCTGCTTCACCAACACGAGCTGCACCCCGCTGCCGTTCTTCATCGACACCGAGGTCGATCCCGGCACCGACGACCCGCGCTGCCGCTGACGGCCCGACGTCGAGACGACAAAGGCCGCCCGATGGGCGGCCTTTCTCGTGGTGCGGAACCGGCGTCGGCTCAGGCGTCGGGGGCGAGCTGGAGCGGCACCACCGCGAGGGTGTCGGGGGCGAGGTCGATCGTGGCCGACGAGAACCAGGCGGCGTCGGCGCCGTTGCCGGCGAGGGTGATGGTGTAGGTGCCCGGCACGAAGGTGCGGCGGAGTTCGACGAGGTCGGCACACACGACGGTCGTCACGTCCTCCGGGCCGTCGAGACCGGCGCGGGCGATGCTCAGCTGCAGCTCGCCGATCCCCTCGGCCGCGCAGGTCGTGGCGTTGAAGCCCCACTCGACCTGGATGTCGGCGAAGCTGCCCTCATCGCGGTCGAGCACGATGTCGCCGAGGTCGATCTCGCGGCCGGCGATGACGTCGACGTCGACGGTCACGCCGTAGAGGTGGAGATCGGTCGCGTGGTAGCTGCCGAAGGCATCGAGGTGGACGGTCCAGCGGCCCTCGCCGATGCCCTGGAAGATGGCCCCGTCGTCGCCGCACGGGAAGGTTTCGGTGAGTTCCTCACCGGCGGGGCCCTCGAGGACCACGTCGACCTCGTCAACGCCGGCGAGGGCGCAGTCGATGATCGCCGTGTCGGCGGGGTAGCGGAAGGCCCAGAAGAACGCGAGGTCACCGACCGCCGGCGGCGGCGGCGGGCCAAGCGCATCGAGTTCGACGAGGCCGACGTCGTTCTCGCGACCGCCCTCCACGCGGACCGAGAAGCCGCCGCTGTAGAGCAGCTCGCTCTCACGCGAGTAGGCGTCGATCTCGACCTCGTAGCGGCCGGCGAGGAAGTCGGTGAGCACGAGGCCACCGCCCACGCAGGGCTCACGCTCGAGCACGAAGACGACCTCGGCGTCCTGCAGCACGACGATGTCGACCTCGTCGACGCTGGCGACGTCGCAGCTCGTCTCGCCAGCAAAGGACCAGCTGAAGGCGATGTCGCCATAGGGATCCGGCGGCGGCGGCGGCGGGTCCTGGTCGACGATCACGCAGCCCACCGAGGGCGACAGCGCGACCGACAGGGCAACAAAGGCGAGGGAGAGGCGTGGCGTCATGGGTGGCGTCCGTGGTTGACCGTGCTGCGGGATACGACGGCCGATCAGGCTGCGGGATTCACACCGACAACCTCTCGATTCTCTTGACCTTTTGGCTGCGCGTGGGGGCCATCACAGGCAGGCGGAACGGCCTGCCCACACCTCACAGGGCGGCGAAGCGGTCGGTGGCGGCGACCAGCGCGTCGACGATGCCCGGCTCGCCGGCGGAGTGGCCGGCGTCGGCGATGACGTGCAGCTCGGCGTGCGGCATGGCCTTCTTGAGGTCCCACGCCGACTTCATCGGGCAGACGACGTCGTAGCGGCCCTGCACGATGACCGTCGGAACACCCGCGAGCTTCTTCTTCGCCTCGTCGAGGAGCCAACCGTCCCAGGCGAAGAAGCCGTTGTTGACGAAGTAGTGGCACTCGATGCGGGCCAGCTGCCGCGCGAAAGCGTCGCCGGCGGTGCGGGCGATGAGGCCCTCGTCGACGAACAGCTTCGAGGTCGACCCCTCCCACACGCTCCAGGCGCGGGCGGCCTCGCTCTCGACGGCGAGATCACCGCAGGTGAGGCGCTTGTAGAAGGCGGTGACGAGGTCGTGGCGCTCCTCGACGGGGATGGGCTTCACGTACTCGTCGTAGAAGTCGGGGAAGATCCAGCTCGTGCCGTCCTGGTAGAAGAACTGGATCTCGTCGCGGCGGATCAAGAAGATCCCGCGCAGCGTCAGCGAGCGCACGCGGTCGGGGTGCTTCACGGCGTAGGCGAGGCTCAGCGTGCTGCCCCACGAGCCACCAAAGACATGCCAGCGGTCGATGCCGAGGTGCTCGCGGATGCGCTCGGCGTCGGCGACGAGGTCCCAGGTGGTGTTCTCCCGCAGCTCGGCGTGGGGCGTGCTTTGCCCGCAGCCGCGCTGGTCGAAGAGGACGATGCGGTACTTCGCCGGGTCGAAGAAGCGACGATGCATCGGGTCGATGCCGCCGCCGGGGCCGCCATGGAAGAACACGACGGGGACGCCGGAGGGGTTGCCACACTCCTCGACGGCGAGCTCGTGGATCTCGGAGACCTTGAGGCGGAAGCGACGGGTGGGCTCGATGGCGGGGTAGAGGCTGCGCATGCCCGCAGAGATACCCTGCGGAGCGTCGCCTCGTCGACCGACCCGAGCGCGGCCCGGCAGCGCGTTCAGATCATGACCTGCTCGTCGTCCTCCAGCTGGGAGCGGCCTTGCAGGAGCGCGCGGTTCTTCCGCAGCCGCTCGTCGGTGAGGCCGGCGAGGTAGCGCAGCAGCTCGGGGTGCTGGGCCGTGACGGCCTTGAAGGCATCGCGCGCGAGAAACAGGGCTTCCATATCAGCGCTGCAGGTCACCGTGGCGTTGGTGGGGCCGTCGGTGAGCATCGACATCTCGCCGCACAGGTCGCCGCCGCGCAGCGTCGCGAGGTGGATGCTCACGGCCTCGCCACCCCGCTCCGCCGGCGCCGACTTCTTCACCGACGCCGAGCCGCCGAGGAGCACGAAGAGTCCGGGGCCGCGCTGGCCCTCCTGGATGAGGACGTCGCCAGCCTGGAAGGTGAGCACCCGCGTCACCTCCATCACGCGATGGCGATCGTCGCGCGAGAGGGGCGCAAAGAACGGGTGCGTCGCCGTCAGGTTGCGCAGGAAGCGCTCGCGCGTGAACAGTCGCAGGGCATCGCTCAGCCCGGGCAGCTGGGCGGCGGCGACGATGAGATCGCTGCGCCGGACCTCGAGCACGTCGACGTCGCCGAGGGCGACCGCGCTTGCCTGGCGGGGCTCGTCGGAGATGAGGGCCATCTCGCCAAAGACGGCGCCCCCGCGCAGGAGCGCGAGGGTGACATCGCCGTCGCCGTCTTCGTCCTCGCGCCGGATGGCGACCTCGCCGTCGGCGACGAAGTAGACGCTCTCGTTGCGCTCGCCCTGGCGGGTGATGACGTCGCCCTCCGAGAAGCGCCGCAGCCGCAGACAACCGATGGCGGCCACGAGTTCGTCCTCGTCGAGGTAGGAGAACAGCGGGATCGGCGGCACCGGGCGCTTCGGCGGCAGCGGCGGCGACGACGACGCGAGCGACGTCGCTGTGGCGATGAGGGCGCCGTCGTCGGACAGCGGCGAGGTGGCCTCATGGGCGGGCGTCGCCGGTGACGCCGGCGACAGCAGCGCGTCGAGGCGGTCGGCGCCGCGGGCGTAGTCGGCGAGGAGGCCGCTGGCGTCGGTGGTGGGGTCGAGCAGCGCCGCGATCTTGAGTGCGACGAGGGCCATCAGGGGCGCCCCCATCGCGGCCGCGATGCGGGCCACCGTGTGGTAGACTTGGAGGGCCTCGCGCTGCATGCCGAGGTTGAGGAGGGCGTCGCCGACGCGCAGGCGCGCCCGCAGGCACAGCGGACAGGCGACAAGGACCCCGGCGTAGCCACCGAGGGCCTGGCGCCAACGGCCGCGGGCGAAGTCGGCCTCGGCTGCGGCCCACACCGCGCCGGCCGTCCTCGCCCCGGAGGCCACGAGCGCCCCGGCCACGGAGTGTGCTGCCGGCGCCTGCAGCGTGGTCGACGACGCAGATGACGCAGATGACGCCGGTGACGGTGCCGACGACAGTGCCTGCTCTTGCTCTGGCGCCTTCGTGGACTTCTTGCCGGACGTAGAGGGCGGACGTGACGCCATGGGGGCTCCGCAAGGACGTGCTCGAGGTCCCGCTGGACCGCGGCCCGGTGTCGCGCCTCGCGGCGTCGACGACTCGTGATCGGCACGCTACTGCCACGGCCTGCCCGCGGGGAAGCCCACCGGGTCGCCCCATGCCAGATGTCACACCTTCGCCCGCCCTCCTCGACGACGCCACGCGGCGGCGGGCCCTGCTGGGACTCACGATCACCTACCTGCTGCAGTTCGCCTCGATGGGCCTGCAGCTGCCATTCACGGCCCTCGCCATGGAGCACGCGGGCGCCGGCCCCGCCGTCATCGGCGCCATGTGGGGCGCGCGCAGCCTCACCGGCGCCATCGTGCCGGTGTTCTGGGGCCTGCTCGCCGATCGCCTGGGCACCGGACGCCCCATCCTGATCATGGCCCTGGTTGCCGGAGCGGCAGTCTTCTTCGCCCTTGGCGTGATGCCGACGCCGACGGCGGCCATCGTGCTGTTCGGGCTCTACGGCATCTTTGCGAACCCGGCCAACAGCCTCGTCGACGGGATGGTGCTCACGGCCCTCGCCCCCGACACGGGCCGCTACGGCCGCTACCGGGTCTTTGGCACCGTCGGCTTCGGCACCGCCACCGTCGTCGTCAGCGTGCTGCTGGACCGCGGCGTGCTGAGCGCCGCGCCGTCGACGCTCTTTCCGCTCTGTGGTGCGTTCTCGCTGTTGGCCTGCGTCGCCGTGATCGCCCTCGTGCCGCCGCTGCCGAGGCCGGCCCTCACGAGCCTCGCGCAGGTGGGTCGGGCGCTGCGGCAGCCGACGTTGCTGTGGTTGATCGGCGCCGGCAGCGTGCTGTGGGCGAGCCACGCCGGCTACGTGAGCTTCCTGTCGCCGCTCGCGACCCGCGCCGGCCTGCCGACGACGGCGGTGGGCTTCGCCGTCGGCGCCGCCATTGTGTGCGAAGCCATCACGATGCCGCTCGCCAACGAGGCGCTGCGGCGGGTGAGCGCGGGTCGCCTCATGCTGTTGTGTGCCGTCGTCGCGCTGCTGCGTTGGGCGCTGCTGACGCAGGCGACGACGACGCTGGGCTTCGCGCTGCTGCACGGCCTGCACGGCATCAGCTTCGGGCTGTTCTTCGTCGTCATCGTCGGCGTCATCGCCGCGCGCGTCCCCGCCGAGCTGCGCCAGGCCTCGCAGGGTCTGCTGTCGTCGCTGTCCCTCGGCGTCGGCGGCGTCGTCGGCGGCGTCGTCGTCGGCGGCATCCTCGAGCGGGGCGAGCCCGCCTCGCTCGTGTGGTGGTCGATGGCGGCGGTGGCGGCGGTGGCGGTGGTGCTCCTGGTGCCGCTGGCGTCGCGATTCCGCTGAGCGGCGACGCGCCACCTCACGCGAAGGCGTAGACCTGCGCCGGGCGACGGGCGGTGACGCGGTGCCCGGGGACCTCGACGATCACGCCATCCTCGACGAGGCCGCGCACCCGACGGCGGAAGTTCGCGGCATCGCCGGGGACACCGACGACGGCGTCGACGACGCCCCGCAGCTCGCCGACGGTGAAGGCGCGCGGCACGAGTTCGCGGGCGACGTCCCCCTCCCACAGGTCGCGGCGGAGGCGGGCGAGACAGGCCGCGACGATGCGGTGATGATCGAAGGCGAGGTCGAAGCCCTCGACGTCGGCGACGCGGACCCAGCGGGCGTCGGCGGCGTCGCTGCCGGCGCGGACGAAGGCCGCCAGCTCGGGGCGGACGAGGGCCAGCCACGCCACGCTGATCACGCGGGCGCGCGGATCGCGATCGGGCGCGCCGAAGGCCCCCACCTGCCGCAGCCGCACCTGGCCGATGAGCCCGTCCTCGAGGCGCGTCTCCTCGCGCAGCTCCCGACGGGCAGCGGCCTCGAGGTCCTCGCCCTGGTCGACCACGACGTCGCCACAGCGGACGAAGCCGCCCGGCAGGGCGAGCGCCCGCGGGGCAAGGCCCCGCTCGATAAGCAGGATCTTGAGGTCGCTCTCGAGGACGGTGAAGGCCGCCACGTCGACGGCGACGAGGGGCCGGGGCCAGCGGCCGGTCGATGGAGCGGGAGCCGGGCTCACGGGATGAAGGGCTGCGGCGCGCCGACCTCGACGGGGACGCCGTCGTCGAAGCCGTCGAAGTCGACGTCGGCGGGGGCCGTGACGATGATCTCGACGGCAACGGCGGCGGGCGGCGCGTTGGTCGCGAGCGACAGGCGATAGAGTTCCTCGTCGCCGATCCCCGACGAGAACGTCGTCAACAGCAATCCGGGATCGAGCAGGCTCCAGGTGGACGGCGACGGGTTCGCGAAGGCATCGGCGGTGAGTTCGCCGACGACGACGCCGTCGACGCGCGAGAACAGGGCCTCGATGCGCGCGTCTGGCGACGGCGGGCTGATGGTGACCGGCAGCTGGAAGCGCTGCTCGAGGTTGGGCTCGACGAGGCCAAACGACAGGCTGCGGCGCGCGCTCACCTCGGCGAAGCCGCCAAAGCCGTCGAAGCCGTCGTCGGCGAAGCCATCGTCGGCGATGCCCGGGCAGCCCGCGACACCGAGCATGACGACGAGGAGCAGGGAGGGCGCGCGCATGGGTGCATCCTGCCAGCCCGGCGACACGGCTGCCACCATGTAGGAGGATGTAGGGAGCCGGCGTCGTCGAGAACGGCGCACTTCCTGCTACATCGGCGCCATTCCTGACGGTGGCCCGTGCGTGCAACGCACGCCTCGCGTCCGGATGCGCGCCGTCCCCCGACGGCGCGTGTGTGGGTGTCGGTCGCACCTCGTGGGTGGGGTGCACATCGGGCGAACGCCTGGAGAAGGAGTGAGGCATGAAGAACGTGACGACGCTGGCCCTCTCGGCCCTGACGGCCGGTCTGTGGGCGACCGGCTGTGGCGGGGGCGCTGCGGCGCTCGACGTCGACGACGCGAGCAGCGTCACGAGCGCGATCATCAACGGCGACCAGTGTGACGAGGCCACCGAGCCGACCGCCGTCGCCATCATGATCGACGCCAGCGTCGACTTCGGTCAGGGCGAGCCCTTCGAGATCACGCAGGCGAGCTGCACCGGCACGCTCATTGCGCCCGACGTCGTCCTCCTCGCCGCCCACTGCCTCGACCTCTCGACGCTGACCTTCGGCTTCGGCGAGGTCCAGCGCGCCGACTTCTACGTGTCCTTCGAGGCCGACCTCTCCCGCTTCGCCGGCGAGCAGTCGCTGCCGATCCCCGAGTCGGCGATCCCCACCGCCGGCCAGGTCGTGCACCCCGACTTCGACCTCAACGCCCTCGGCCAGGGCACCGCCGGCGTCGAGAGCGACATCGCCCTGTTGTTCCTCGCCGCCCCCGTCGAGGACGTCATCCCCGAGGTCGTGATCACCGACGCCGAGGGTGACCAGCTCGCCGACGGCGGCGCCGTCACCATCGCCGGCTGGGGCCAGCAGGTGGCGACGTCGGGCCCGTTCGAGCCGCCGCCGGCGGGCCGGTGGGCATCAAGGTCTGCGGCGCGACCACCATCGAGGAGCTCGGCGAGGCCCTCATGCAGATCGGCGACGCCCCCGAGTCGACCCGCAAGTGCCACGGCGACTCCGGCGGTCCGACCTACACCGAGGTCACGACGTCGTCGTCGATCAAGCGCCGCGTCATCGGTGTCACGAGCCGCGCCTATGACCAGAGCGACTGCGCGAAGGGCGGCGTCGACACCCGCGTCGACTTCTACCTTGGCTGGCTCGACGACGAGATGAAGGCGGCCTGCGCCAACAACACCCGCGTGTGGTGCGACGTCACCGGCGTCCTCTCCGCCGACGACGTCGCGGCCCTGGCGGGCGGTGGCCTCGCGGGCGAGGGTGAAGGCGAGGGCGAAGGCGAAGGTGAAGGCGACAGTGACGGTGATGGCCTCGCCGACGCCGCTGGCTGCCCCGCCGGCTGCAGCACCGGCCCCGACGCCGGCCTGTGGGCGGGCCTGCTCGGCCTGCTCGCGCTCCGCCGTCGTCGTCGGTGACGGGTCCGACCTGTCCCTACACCCTGCGGCCAGGCCGAAAGCGACAAACGCCCCCCGTCGGGGGCGCTTGTTTTCTGATCCTTTGGAGTAAGGTCCGCCCGTGGCGCTGGTCTTTGGCAAGTATGAGAAGATTCGACGCATTGCCCAGGGCGGCATGGGCGAGGTGTTCCTCGCCCGGCAGACGGGCGTGCTGGACCGCCTCGCGATCCTGAAGGCCCTGCGCACCGACCTTGGCAAGGAGAAGGAGTTCGTCGACCAGTTCCTCGACGAGGCCCGGGTCGCGGCGACACTCAACCACCCCAACATCGTCGCCATCTACGACGTCGGCGAGTGGCACGGCACCCACTACATCGCGATGGAGTACATCGCCGGCGAGGACCTCTCGCGCCTCTGGTACGCGGCGGCCAAGGCCGGCATCGGCCTGCCCTTCCAGGTGAGCGTGCGGATCATCATGGAGGCCGCCCTCGGCCTCGACCACGCCCACCGCGCGAAGGATGTGCGCGGCAAGCCCCTCAACATCGTCCACCGCGACATCAGCCCGCAGAACATCATGGTGCGCGCCGACGGCGTCACCAAGCTCGTCGACTTCGGCATCGCCAAGGCCGCCAACAAGGCCTCGCGCACCCAGGCCGGCATGGTGAAGGGCAAGCTGCAGTACATGTCGCCGGAGCAGGTGCGCGGCGAACCCCTCGACGGCCGCAGCGACCAGTTCTCCCTCGGCATCGTGCTGTGGGAGATGTGCACGGGCCGGCGCCTCTTCAAGGCCGACAACGAGATCAACACCCTGCAGAAGATCCTGCAGAACCCGATCCCGAAGCCGTCGCAGCATGTGCCCGGGTTCCCGGCCGAGCTCGAGGCCGTGATCATGAAGATGCTCGAGCGCGACACCAACAAGCGCTTCGCGAGCCTCGGTGACGTCGCCGCAAAGTTGAAGGAGTACCTCGACCGCTCGTCGCTCTCGGCCGGCGAGGTCAGCGTCGCCGCCTTCGTGCAGCAGATCCTCGGCAAGGAACTCGACGCCCGCATCGCCGACCTCACCCCGATGGAGCCCACCGAGGCCGGCACGTCCGTCCCCCCGAAGTCCGCCACGGCGAAGCCGGCGCCGGCGCCGGTTCCCGCGGCGGCGACGTCGAAGCCGACGCCGAAGCCCACGCCGAAGCCCGTCCCGACCCAGGCCCTCGACGACGACGACCGCGACGCGCCCACCGCCATCGTGTCCCCCGAGGATCGCCCCGATCGCCGCAACCCGCCGACGGAGGATGGCCTCGCGGCGCTGCCCGACGGCCCGACCGGCGAGTGGGTCATCCGTCGCGCCGACGGCAGCGTCGTGCACTTCCAGGCATGGGCGACGCTCCAGCAGTGGGTCCTCGACGGCAAGCTGCACCGCGACGACGCCATCTCCGCCGACGGCCGACGGTTCACCGCGCTCGGCGATGAGCCCCAGCTCTTCGACTTCTTCGCCACCGCGGACGCCGCCCGCGCAGCGCGCCCCGTCGTCAACACCGGCCCGACCGTGCCCGATGGCAAGGGGCGCTCGACGATGGCGCTCGACACCACCGCCGAGGGCCCGGCGATCGCGGCCTCGCTGCCCGAGACGAAGACGCCGGTGGCCCAGCCGGCGCCGCTGCCACCGGCGGCGCTGCCGAAGACGACGACGAAACCGGCCCAGCCGGCGCCAACGCCGTCACCGCCGCCGCCGCCCGCTGCGCCGTCGCTCGACGACGCACCGCCGGCGCCCCCTGGCGCCGCCCAGGATCCCTTTGCGCCTGCGCCGACCGGCGCGTTCTCGCTCGGCGCCCTGCCCTCGACGCAGACAGGCGCCTGGCAGCTCGGCACCGACTTCCAGTCGCTGCAGGCGGCAGCGCTCGCCGCCCAGCAGCCCCAGATGTCGGGCCTGCCAACGATGACGAGCCCGACGACGACGGCGCCCGCCGCTGCCCCGGCTCCCGCCGGGCGCGTGCCGATGGCGTTGTGGGCGGCGCTCGGCGTGATCGGCACGATCGTCCTCGTCGGCGTCGTCTTGCAGGTGGCTGCGCCCGACACGCTCGCGGCGGTGCTGGGGCGCGATCGCGGCCCCGCCAGCGCGCGGGCCCGCGCGGCCCTGACGGCGATCGCCACCGACGAGCCCGCCACCGTGGCCGCGCTCCGCTCGACCCTCGAGCCCCTGCTGGGCGACACCGCCGACGCCGACACCCTCGTGGCCGGCATCCTCCTCGACGCCGAGAAGGCCCGTGTCCTCACCGTCGCCGCCGCGCTGCAGACCCGCGCGAGCGCGGCGCCGGCCGCCGTCGACACCGCCAGCGTCACGGCCCTCGCGGCGCGGCTGAAGTCCCACGCCGACGCCGGCACGCCGTGGAGCCGCTACGCCGCAGCCGTCGCCGACGTCGTCGCCGGCGCCGATCCGGGCGCCATTGCCGCCGTCGCCGACGACAGCGACCCGACGCTGCGCGCCGACGCCACGAGCACCGCCACCCTGTGGCGCGTCGCCCGGGCGTTGTCGGCCGCCACGCCCGCCGAGCTGCAGTCGCTCGTCGCCAGCGGTGACGACACCGATCGCCGCCTCGCCGGCGCCCGCGCCATCGTCGCCGCCATCGCCGCCGGCGACGACGATGCCCGCGCCGCCGCCCGCCGCGCGCTCCTCACCCGGCAGCAGAAGGCACCGTCGGACCCGCGCCTCGGACCGGCCCTCGCCCTCCTCGACGCGCCGGGCGGGGCCGCGAAGCCCCCCGAGAAGGCGCCGGAGAAGACGCCCGAAAAGCTCCCGGAGAAGGCGCCGGAGCCGCCGCCGCCGCCAGCGCCGGCGCCGGAGCCAGAGACCTACGACTCGGCCCTCGCGAAGGGCACGAAGGCCCAGAAGGCCGGCCGCAGCAAGGAGGCCGTGAAGCTGTTGACGACGGCGCTCGAGCTCAAGCCCGGCGATGCCACGGCGACGCTCGCCCTCGCGTGGGCCCAGCTCGACCTCGGCCGGAACGAGGCCGCCGCGAAGAACTTCCGCGCCGCGCTGGCGGCGAAGTCGTCGCTCGTCGAGGCCCAGTTCGGGCTCGGCGAGGCGCTGCGGGCCCAGGGCAAGACCACCGAGGCCATCGAGGCCTTCCAGAAGTACCTCGAGCTTGCGCCGTCGGGTCCCGACGCCGAGACCGCGAAGAACGCCATCCGCGCCCTCGAATGAGCGCGCCGCCCGGCGGGGGCGGCGCGTGGTGGGCCCGGCTGGATTCGAACCAGCGCACGGTCGGTTATGAGCCGAATGCTCTACCGCTGAGCTACGAGCCCCCGTCGGCGTTGTTGCCCGCCGCACCCACCAAATCAAGCACACACCAGACGCCCCCTGACGCCCCAGGACGGCCGGAGGCCGACGCTGGCACGCGGTCCCGCCACCCGCGGCCGGAGCGCCGGGACGCCCACCCACGGGCGCCAGCGGGCCCCCACGCACGACCCGGACAGCGGCCGAGGCCCCCGCGCCGAGGCCATCACGGGCCCGCCCACACCGGGTGCAGGGGTCCAGGGGGCCGCAGGCCCCCCCTGGCGGGGTCGAAGGGGCGGAGCCCCTGGGAAGCACCGCGCGCGCCCCGAAGGCGAGGGTGTGTCGCCGCCAGGCGACCCGCCCTCGCCGCGCCCGCGCAGCGGGCGTGACCGCCCGCGGGCACCAGCGCCACCCGGCCAAAGAAAAACGACCGCCCGCGAGCACGCGGGCGGTCATCGGGGCGAGACGAAGAAGCGCGGGAACCAGACCGCTCGTCAGAGCGGGATGTTCCCGTGCTTCTTCGGCGGCAGCTCGTCGCGCTTGTTGCGCAGCAGCGCGAGCGACTGGCACAGGCGCGGGCGGATGTCCTCGGGGAGGATGACCTCGTCGATGTAGCCGAGCTCCGCCGCTTTGTAGGGGTTCTGGAACTTGTCGGCGTAGTCGGCGACGAGCTCCTTCATCTTGGCGTCCTTGTCGCCCGCCTTGTTGAGTTCATCGCGCATGACGATGGCGACGGCGCCGGCCGCGCCCATGACGGCGATCTCGGCCGTCGGCAGCGCGAAGTTCACGTCGGTGCGCAGGTGCTTGGGCGCCATCACGCAGTAGGCGCCGCCGTAGGCCTTGCGCAGGATGACGGTCATCTTCGGCACCGTCGCCTCGGCGTAGGCGTAGAGGAGCTTGGCGCCGTGACGGATGACGCCGCCGAGCTCCTGCTGCGTGCCGGGCAGGAAGCCAGGCACGTCGACGAGCGTGATGAGCGGGATGTTGAAGCTGTCGCAGAAGCGGACGAAGCGCGCGGCCTTGTCGGAGGCGTCGATGTCGATGGCGCCGGCCATCACCTGCGGCTGGTTGGCAACGATGCCCACCGACTGGCCCATGAGGCGGGCGAAGCCGATGCAGATGTTGCCGGCGAAGTGCGGCTGGACCTCGACGAAGTGGCGCTCGTCGACGATGGCCTTGATGACGTCGCGGACGTCGTAGGGCTTGTTGGGGTTGCTCGGGATGAGGGTCTTGAGGGCCTCGTCCTTGCGCTCCGGGTCGTCGTTGAGGGCGCGGGTCGGCGGCTCCTCGGAGTTGTTCGAGGGAACGAACGACAGGAGGTCGCGCACGGTGGCGATGGCGCGCGTGTCGTCGTCGACAGCGAAATGGGCCACGCCGGACTTCGCCGAGTGCGTGACGGCGCCGCCGAGCTGCTCCATCGTCACGTCCTCGTGCGTCACCTGCTTGATGACGTCGGGGCCGGTGAGGAACATGTAGCTCGTGTCCTTCACCATGATGACGAAGTCGGTGAGGGCGGGCGAATACACGGCGCCACCGGCGCAGGGGCCCATGATCACCGAGAACTGCGGGATGACGCCGGACGCGAGGGTGTTGGCGCAGAAGATGTCGGCGTAGCCGGCGAGGGAGGCCACACCCTCCTGGATGCGCGCGCCACCGGAGTCATTGAGGCCGACGACGGGGGCGCCGACCTTCATCGCCATCGCGTAGATCTTGCAGATCTTCTGCGCGGCGACCTCGGACATCGAGCCGCCGAAGACGGTGAAGTCCTGGGCGTAGACGAAGACGTGGCGGCCATCGACCTGGCCGTAGCCGGTGATCATGCCGTCGCCGAGCGGATGGCTCTTGTCCATGCCGAAGTCGCGGGTGCGGTGCGTGCGGAGGCGGTCGACCTCGACGAACGAACCCGGGTCGAGCAGGAGCTCGATGCGCTCACGTGCGGTGAGCTTGCCGGCCTTGTGCTGCTTCTCGACGCGATCCTTGCCACCGCCGGCGAACGCGGCCGTGTTCAGGCGCTGCAGGCGCGCCCGCTGGTCGTTGCGAATCGCCTCCCAGTCGGTGGCGGGCGGGGGCGCGGAGGGGGCGGGGGACGTACGGGTGTCAGCGCTGACCATCGGTGGGGTCCTCGTCATCGCCTCGGTGGCGACAGGTCGGGCGCCGCCCTCCACGGGCGGCAGCAACGGTCGGGTGGTCTACCGCCGACGCCCGATCGTCAACGGGAAACAGCCGTCGCCGCCGCTGCCGCAGGGCGTCAAGGCCCCGGGCGCGATCTGCCGCCGCAGGCCGACGCATGCGCGGTCGGCCATGCGTCGGCGACGCCTCACTGGCGCGTGATGGTGACCGAGCCGTCGGTGTTCTCGGCCGAGAACAGATCCACGACGAGGAAGTAGGTCACGTTGGCCTCCAGGTCGGCCTCGAGCCGGCTGTTGAGGCCGGTGTCGGCGCCGTCATCGTCGCAGCCCACGACGGACTCGGCCACACAGCGGCCCTCGACGAGCGCGAGCACCGTGTCGGCGGCGGCGTCGGTCTCGAAGACCACCGTCTGGGCCACCGTCGATGTGATCTCGTAGACGATCTCGCCACCGCGCGCCGAGCACACGCCCCAGTCCGACACCGAGTCAGGCTGGAACTGGGCCGCCGTGAAGTCGATGGTGGTCGTCTGACCGGCCGCGGCCGGCAGCGTCGCCGTCAACCGCACGTCCTCATTGCAGGAGGCGAAGGGCGGGAAGCCGTCGACGAACTGCTCCATCGTGACCCGGAAGATGCCGCCCTCGTCCTCGAAGAAGCCGTTCTCGACGACGACGACGTACTCACCGGCCGGCAGCGACGGCGCATTGATGACGGTCGAGCTGAAGTCGGTGCAGGCGTCGCCACCGGCGACCGCCACCGGGGTGAGGCCGTCGGCCGCGGCCGGGCAGGTCCCGCCGGGGAGCTGGAAGAGCCCCATCGTGCCGCCGAAGCCTGCGGGGCCCTCGAGCGTGACGCGCGTGTCGATCGGGGCGGCCACGGTGAAGCGGTAGAACACGTCGCCAAGGGGCGCATCGGGGTCGTCGCTGCAGGCCGTGACGGCGCTGTCGTCGGCTCCGACGGTGCGACCACCGCTCGCGGCGCCGGACAGCAGTATCTCCGCCGTCGCGCAGGTGTCGTTCGCCGGGGCACCGTCGAGACCCGGCGGCACGATGGCGAGGGCATAGCGGCGGGTGTCGGCGAAGCCGCCGCCATCGACAAGGGCCCGCACCGTGCCGGCGTCAACGTCGGCGGTGAACTCGATGGCATCCGTGACGACCGTACGGGTCGTGGCGACCGGTGTCTCGACACCAGCCTCATCGACCGAGACGAAGACGACGTTGACATCGGCGGCGTGCTCGCCCGTCACGACGGCCTTCGCCGTGCCGGCGAAGAGGGCGTCGATCGGGAAGATGTCGACGTCGGCGGCACAGACGACGCGCTCGGCGGGCGCCGACGGCAGCTGGATCGGCTCCTGCTGCAGCTCGAAGAAGCGGTCGAGGCCCGCGAGCGGGACGTCGAGCGGATCGCCGGCACAGGCGTGGGTGACGGCAAAGCTGTAGTCGACGCGCTGGGCACCGGTGAGGTCGGCCTGCTCGGTAGCCTTCACGAGGTAGAAGCCGGCCTCGAGGTCGAGGTCGGTGACGGGCAGCGCCTGCACCAGCGTGCCCTCGGTGTAGACGAGCGCCTCGGTGGCGCGGGTCTGGTCCTCGTCGACGACGGTGGTGAAGAGCTCGAGGGTGCCCGTGCCGAAGACCTCGGTCGTGAGGCTGAGGGGACCGCCCATGTGGCCGACAATCCAGTAGTCGACGTCGTCGGTGCAGAGACCGAGGGGCAGGATGTCAACGGTGTCGAAGTCGGCGGTGGCGAAGCCCTCCGCGAGGGTGAGGGCGGTCTCGGCCGTCTCGTTGCCGACGGTGCCATCGCCGCGATCGAACTCGTCGGCGACGTCAGGCACACAGAAGGGCTCACCGAGATCGAGTTCGACCGTGAAGGCGCTGTCGCCGAAGAAGTCGAAGCCCTGGACAACAAGGTAGTAGGTGCCGGGCGGGAGTTCGCCGATACGGATCTGCTCGGACCCCGCCTCGAAGAAGCCGACCCGATCCACGCAGGAGCGGTCGGCCGGCGGGTTCTCGTCGGCGAAGGTGCACGACGGGTTGTCGAACAACGAGATCACGAGATCGGCGCTGGCCGAGGTCGCCGAGATCTCGACGCCGGAGGGCGAATCGACGGTGAAGGTGTAGGCGACGTCGGGGTCCTCGAAGCAGATCGGGTGATCGGGCGAGGCACCGGCCAGCGTGCCGTTGACGACGGTACCGGGCGGCAGCGCCGTGGCAGAGCCGCAGGTGTCGTTGGGCGGCGGCGGTGGCGGCGGCGGCTCGCCTTCACCCTCACCTTCGCCCTCTCCCTCGCCTTCGCCCTCTCCCTCGCCTTCGCCCTCTCCCTCGCCTTCGCCCTCTCCTTCGCCACCGTCATTCAGGGGCTCGTCGGGACACGCCGTCGACAAGAGTCCGGCGATGGCCAGCAGGGAGAGGGTGGGAATGGAGACGCGCATGGGACCTCGGGGGAACGTGACGGGAGCTTCCCGGATGGACGGGCGGCTGCAACCCCTGCGTTGCAGATCACCGGCATGCCAGTGACAGTGGGGCATGCGCCTCGTCACGCTCCTCGCCCTGCCGGCCACCCTGCTCGCCACCCCGTCGCTGGCGTCGTCGAAGGTGACGGTGGCATTTGGTGAGGCGCGCTTCAGTGCGCGCTACTCGCAGGGGGTCAATCTCGATCTCCTCCTCACCACGCCCGAGGGCACGCCCATCGACGGGACACAGGCCTGCCGGACGGCGGCCGCGCCCGAGGCCCCCTGCACGCTCGCCGTCGAGCTGCGCAGGGACGGCAGCGACGACGTCGTCCTCGTCACCGCCCCCGACGTCGCCGTCGACGCCGCCGGCCGCGCCCGCGCCCGCCTGACCCTCGTCGACGGGCGTCACGGCGGCGCCGCCTTCACGTCGTCACCCGACGGCCTGGCCCACACGCTCACCGTCCGCTTCCGCGGCGCCGGCGTCCCCCTCCCCGACGTCACCGATCCGGAGTGCGCCGCCGGCGCCAACGACGTCGTCGACGGGCGCCTGTGCCCGCAGTCCGGGACGAGCACGCTCGCGGTCTTCCCCGAGGTGCCGGCGCTGGAGTTCGCCCAGGACGTCGTCATGGGCCTCGGCGAGACCGTCACGCTCTTTGCGAGCATCGCCGACGAGACCGGCGACGCCGACCTCGCCGGCGAGGCGCCGGATGGGAGCGCCGCCCGACCGCTGGCGGGCGTGCCGATCCGCTTCGCCTACGACGTCGACGGCGACGGCCGCCCCTCGGCCGATGAGTTCTTCCCCGACGCGGTCCTCACCAACGACGAGGGCGTCGCCGCCTTCGACTTCACCGCCGACCCGGCCTTCGTGATCGCCGGCATCGCCGAGGCTGGCCTGCACGCCGAGTTCGCCGGCGACAACCGCTACGCCATCGCCCGCACCTCGACGCGGCTGACCGTCAACGCGAGCACGCCCGACCCCGCCCGCACCATCATCGAGGTCACTCCCGACAGCCTCGACGCCAACGGCGCCGACGAGGCCGTCATCCGCGTCCGCCTCGTCGACGAAAACGGCAACATCCTCGGCGCCGACAGCCCCGCCGCCGACGTCGCCATCACCACCGACCTCGGCCGCCTCCTCGACACCGTCGAGCGCAGCCCGCTCGATGGCACCTACAGCCAGACGCTGCAGTCCGGCCGCGCCGGCGGGGTCGCTACGATCCTGGTCACCGTCGACGGCGAGGCGGCTGGCGAGGCCACCGTCGCCATCGTCGGCCCCGAGGGCTGCACCTGCAGCGGCCTCTCGGGGGGGCCATTCGCTGCCGTGCTCGCGCTGGTCCTGCGTCGTCGGCGTCGTCGCTGACGTTGGCCCGTTGACGTTGGCCCGTTGACGAATGGGCGTCCGGTGCCGATGACGGCAGGATGCCGAAGACGACGACGCCCCAGACGACCAAGGCCGCCCCCATCGCCACCTCGGCTGCGCCGGCGCGGGAGCTGGCCGAGTTCTATCGGGAGATCGCGACGTTGTCGGCGAAGGCCCGGCTCGATCGGCTCCTCTCGCGCAAGGACACGATGCGGGTCGTCCGGCAGATGCCGACGCTCGACCTCTACGCCACCATCCGCGACGTCGGCGTCGAGGACGCCCTCGAGGTCCTTGAACTCATGTCGCCGGCCCAGGTGCAGGGCTTCCTCGACCTCGACGGCTGGCGCAAGGATCGCGTCGACCCCACCTCGATGGCCCGCTGGGTCCGCACCTTCTTCGCCGCCAACGTCGAGCGCGCCGTCGGACAGCTGCGTGGCCTCGACATCGAGCTGCTGACGCTGCTCATCAAGATCCACTGCCGGGTCTACGACCTCACCCTCGACGAGCAGCCCGAAGAGGAGGTCGGCCGCCACACGATGACGCCGGACGGCCGTTTCCTCATCGTCTTCGGCGGCGTCGGCGGCGACGACGACACCCTCGCCACCATCCAGCAGTTCCTCGAGCGGCTCATGGCGCGCGACATGCTGTTCGTGCTGCGCCTCTGTGAGTCGCTGCGGTGGGAGCTGCCGTCGAGCCTCGAGGAGGAGGCGCTGCGCTGGCGCCATGCCCGCCTCGCCGACCTCGGCTTCCTCCCCGCCGAGGACGCCGCCACCATCTTCGCGTGGCTCGACCCCGAGCAGGCGCTCACGATGTCGGCGCCGCCGTCGCGACCCGTGCCCCCGTCGGCCGACGACGCCGTCTCGACCGACCTCACGACGTCGCCGCTTCTGCCCTGGGACCTGCTGGGTGACGGCGCCTCGGTGCTGTCGAAGGCCATCGCCGGCCTCGACGCCGCCCGCCGCGACCGCGTCCATCACGAGCTGATGCTCGTCGCCAACCGCGTCCACGCCGCCGACGCCGCCGACCTCGGCGACAGCGACGCGCTGAAGGAGACGGCCCGACACGTCGCCGCCACCGCCGGCACCGGTCTCGCCTGGCTCGCGCAGGGTGACGAGGCCCAGCTGACAGGCCGGCTCGCCACCACGAACGTGCAGCACCTCTTCCGCGTGGGCCACTCCCTCGCGCTCAAGCTGCGCAGCGAGCTCAAGGCCCGCGTTGGCGCACCCCGCTCCGGCCTCACGGGGCGTGGCCTGCTGCGCCTCGACGCGCCCCTCCGCGAGGTCGTCGCCGGCTTCCTGCGGGTGCGCCCGTTGCTCTTCGGCGGGCTCGTGCATCCCCAGCGTGTGGACTACCGGCCCGTCGCCGGGCTCGGTGAGCTCGCCGCCGCCGCCGCCGCCCTCACGGAGGCCGCCTTCCGGGCCGCCCTGCTCGAGGCCCTGGGCGCCGACGACGGCGTGTTCTCCGATATCGACGACGCCGCGCTGCCGCCCCACGCCGCCATCCTCGGGGCGTGGCTGGGGCGGGCGCTGTTGGGGCGCGTGCCCGAGGTGGCGCCGCTCGCCGCCGCCGACGTCGACCAGCTCAAGGCCATCGTCGCCGCCACGGGCCCGGCCGTCGACACCGCGCTCGCCGCCCTCGACGACCGCGTCCGCGTTGGCGCTCCCCTGCCCGGCGCCACCGACGGCGACGCCGCCGTCACCCGGGCCCGCACCTACGCGCGCCAGGTCCTCGACGCCATGCGTGACGAGCTGTCGGCGCTGAAGGGCCGCCACGTCGACGGACGCTTCCTGCAGACCATCTGGACGCGCTGACGTCGCCGGCAGCGCCTGGCGGCGCTCGTCAGATGTCGTCGATCCGCTTGTTCTCCAGCGCCTCGCCGATCTTCTTCGTCATGCGGCGCTGGGCAAAGGGCGTCGTCGCGGCGTCGAGGGCCTCGGTGGCGGCCTGGATCGCGTGGCGGTCATCCCCGGCGATGGTCTCCTCGAGGGCGCGGATGGCGGCGGCGACGGCGTCGCGCTCATCGCCTGCCAGCAGGGCACCGTCCTCGTCGATGGCCTTCTGCGTCGCCTGCAGGACACGGCGGGCCTCGACGCGCTTCTCGATGACGAGGCGCTCGGTGATGTCGGCCTCGGCGTTGTCGATGGACGCCAGCAGCATCTCCTCGACCTCGTTGTCGGTGAGTCCGTAGCTGGGCTTCACCTCGATGCTCTGGGTCACGCCCGTCGCCTGCTCCTTCGCCGTCACGGTGAGCAGACCGTCGGCGTCGAGCTGGAAGGTCACCTGCACCCGGGCGATGCCAGCGCCGAGGGCCGGGATGCCGCGCAGCTTGAAGCGCGCGAGGCTCTTGCAGTGCTCGACCTTCTCGCGCTCGCCCTGGACGACGTGGATGTCCATCGCGGTCTGGCCGTCGGCGTAGGTCGTGAACGTGTGCGTCGCCGAGCAGGGGATGCTCGCGTTGCGCGGGATGAGCTTGTCAACGACGCCACCCATGGTCTCGACGCCGAGCGACAGCGGCGTCACGTCGAGCAGGAGCATGTCGGTGTCGCTGGTGCCGGCAAGCAGGGCGGCCTGCCGCGCGGCGCCGGCGGCGACGACCTCGTCGGGGTGGGCGTCGAGGAGGGGCTCGCGCCCGAAGAACTCCCGGACGAAGCGGCGCACGAGCGGCACGCGCGTCGAGCCGCCCACGAGGATGACGCCGTCGAGCTTCTCGGGCGAGAGGCCGGCGTCGACGAGCGCCCGCTCACATGGACCGGCACAGCGGTTGACGACGGGCAGCACGATCCGCTCGAAGTCTTCGCGTGCGAGCGAGAACGCCACGGCGCCGACGCCGTCGGGCAAGCCGTCGATGACGCCCTGGATCTCGACGACGTCGCGGTCGGTGAGGGCCTCCTTGGCGGCGCGGGCCATCATCAGGGCCTGCTGCGTCTGGCGCGGCGTCGCCGTCTCGACGAGGCCCACGGCCTGCAGGATGCGCCGGGCGATGGGCCAGTCGAGGTCGTCGCCGCCGAGGGCGGTGTCGCCGGCGGTGGCGAGCACGCGAAAGAGGCCACGGTCGAAGGTGAGGATGGAGACGTCGAAGGTGCCGCCGCCGAGGTCGAACACGGCGTAGGTGCCCTGACCACGCCCTTCGGCCTCCTTGTCGAGGCCGTAGGCGACGGCCGCCGCCGTCGGCTCGGCGAGGAGGCGCAGCACCTTGAGCCCGGCGAGGCGACCGGCGTCCCGGGTGGCCTGGCGCTGGGCGTCATCGAAGTAGGCAGGGACGGTGACGACGGCGTCGGTGACGTCGCGACCCAGGGCCTCCTCGGCGCGGTCCTTGAGCGCCTTGAGGACATAGGCGGCGACCTCGATGGGCGTCGTCGGCCGCTCGCTGCCCTCGCCGTCGGGCACCGCGAACTGCACGAGGCGTGGGTCGACGCCAGCGCCGTCCCACAGCCGATAGTTGCGAGCGGCGTCGCCCTTGAGGTGGGCGACGGCGGCGGCGCGGCCCTGTCCCATGAAGCGCTTCGTCGACGTCAACAGGGCCCCGTCGCCGGCGCGGGCGGCAGCGAAGGCGGCGAAGCCGACGATGGCACCGTCCTGCTGCGCGGCGCCGTAGAAGACGGCGGATGGCAGTCGGCCCTCGCCGTTCTCGTCGACGAGGATGCGGGGCCGCCCCTCCCGCCCTTCGGCGATGGCGACGAGGGAGTACGTGGTGCCGAGATCGATGCCGAGCGCAACCATGGGGCGCGACCTAGCACCTTGTGGTGGGAAGGACAGCCGGCGTGACGCAGGCACGTGTCCAGATCGGCGCAGGAATGCACGGCCCCGGATGGGCCGTTACGATCGGTGCATGAACACCACGCTGCACCGACTCCTCCCGGTCCTCGCCATGTTCTCGGCCGCGCCCGCCCTCGCCTGCGGCGGACCGCAGCTCTCGACGAGCCAGTACGCCGTGCTCGTGGTGTCCTTCCTGTCGGCGCCCATCCTCGGTGCGCTCCTCGTCGACCGCGGTGCCTTCGCCCTCGCCGCCCATGCCCGGGGCCTCCGCCGCAAGCATCGGCCGACGCTGCTGGGTCCGGTGCTCGCCGTCTTCGCCGTCCTCGTCGCCATCGCCGGCGTGTCGACCAACGACGTCGAGCTCGCCTTCCTCGGCGCCGTCGCCGTGCCGTTCGCGGCGGCGGTGAGCGCGCTGTCGTTCGTCCGCTCCGTGATCATCGAGCAGCGCGGTCAGCGTTACGCCCAGGCCCTGCGCGTCGCCGGCGTTGTCGGCGTGAGCGCCCTGCTCGTGCTGGCGTTCATGCTGCACTGAGCGGCACACCTTCCGGATGCAGACGTCGACGCGGCCCCGGGCCGCATCGTCGTTTTCTGGCGTGCGCCTTCCTGGCCCAGTGACTTGCGCCGTTTCAGGGCAGCGACAGAGCACACCCTCGTAAACCTTTGATTCTTCGAGTGTTTGATCCTGGCATGGCGCAAGCATTGGCACCGGCAGACGGAGGTGCCCGATGCGAGTTCGCTTCTACGGTGTGCGTGGTTCCATTGCGACGGCCGGCGACGAGACCCGGCGCTACGGCGGCAACACTTCGTGCGTCGTCGTCGAGGCGGGCGGCGAGACCCTCATCTTCGACGCGGGCACCGGCCTGCGGAAGGCGGGCGCGGACCTCATGAAGACCCACGGCCCCACCGGCGTGAATGCCCACCTGTTCTTCTCCCACCTGCACTGGGACCACATCCAGGGCTTCCCGTTCTTCGGCCCGGCCTTCGTCCCCGGCAACCGCCTGAGCGTGTGGGGCGTGCAGCCGAAGGCCGGCGTCGTCGACGACGGCGACCACCACCCGGCCACGCTGGAGCTCAACCTCGAAGCGCTCACGGCGCCCGACCCGAGCGCCGGCGTGCGCGCAGCGATGGCGAGCCAGATGCAGGCGCCGAACTTCCCCGTCGGGCTCGACGCCATGCGCGCCGACCTCCGCTTCCACGACCTCCCGTTCGGCGAGAAGCTGACCCTGTCGCCGTTCGTCACCGTGCGCCACGTCAGCGTCGATCACCCCAACGGCTGTGTCGCCTGGCGCGTCGACGCCGACGGCCACAGCGTCGTCTACGCCACCGACCTCGAGCTGGCTGAGGGTGAGGGCGGCGCCGTCTTCGACGGCCTCGTCGAGCTGAGCCGCGGCGCCGACGTCCTCGTCTTCGACGCGATGTACACGCCCGAGGAGTACACCGGCTCGGCGAAGGCGCCGGCCCCGGGCGTCGCCGCCGGCGGGCTCTTCTCCCGCCGTGGGTGGGGCCATTCGACGTTCGAGATGGGTGCGGCCGTCGCCGAAAGGGCCGGCGTGAAGTCCCTCGCCCTCTTCCACCACGACCCGGCCCACGACGACGCGTTCATGGACGCGCTCGCCGAGCGCGCCACTGCCCGTCGCCAGGGGACCATCGTGGCGCGGGAGGGCATGGAGCTCGCGCTGTGAGCGCCCGGCTACTCGGTGAGGACGTCGACGACGAGCGCGCCCGCGCCGAGCACGCCGATCACGCCGCCGGTGACGAGCAGCGCCACTTCGGTCTCACCGACGACGCCGTCGTTCTCGAGCACGCTGTAGCCGGCGGCGCCAGCGGCGCCCGCGCCAAGGCCGAGGCCGAGACCACCGACGGTCCCGAGCCAGCTGAAGCGCGAGCCCGACGACGCCGGCGCCGGCTCGACGACGTCCTTCTTCGGCGTGAGCTTCTTGCCGGCGAGCTTGTCGGCTGCGGCCGAGCGGCTGCCGTCGGTGTAGGTGTTGAGGGTCCACGCGAGCAGCGAGTCCGCGAGGGTGTCGAGGAGCGTCAGCACCATCGTCGGCGACGACCCGGGCGCCAGCCGACGCGCGAAGCCCACCTCGGTGACGCTCTCCTTCACGTTGAAGACCTTCACCTGGACGTCGATGACGCCGGCGACCTTCGCGATGCGCCCGAACACGATGCGGTCCACCTGGACGTAGGACTCGACCTTCGCGAGGGCGTCGTCGTCACCTTCGCCGAGGAGCTGGGCGAGGGCGGCGGCGTCGATGCCCGCCTTGGCCTCGGTCATAGACCGGACCTCGATCTTGTCCTTGATGCGACCGAAGCGGGTCGCGAGGACGTCGCGCGCCACCTCCCGATCGATGTCGACGCCCTCTCCGACGACGACGTCGGTCACGAGGAAGACCGGCTTCGCGTCGGACACGCCGCTCTGGGCGGCGGCGGACAGGCTGGCAAGGAGGGCGAGAGCGACCGGGAGAACGCGTGTCATCCCGAGACGCTGGAGCAGAGCGCCAGGTCTTCGCAACTGCTTTCGATCCGGCAGGTGTTCTCCCGGTACGTCGCCTCGGGCTCCTGCTCGACGATGGTGTCGCAGGTGGACACACACTCCGGGTCGGGGGAGCCCGAGCACGCCTCGACCTTCTCGCAGCCGTCGTCGCAGGCGCAGGCGGCCGCCTCGAGGCAGTCGCCGGCCGCGCCGAGACAGGCGGCGAGGCCGGGGTTGTCGGCGGCGCCGGTCGCGGGGTTGCAGGCGGCAGCCTCGCACTCCGCGAGGGAGCGGAAGCCGCACTCGTCCTCGATGTCGCAATTCGCCTGGCACTCGGGCGGGTCGAGGGCGTCCAGACACGTCGACGCGCTCGTGGCGACGACGAGGCCGACGACACCGAGAACTCGGGACAGGCGCCACGACGCCACGGGGGTGATGCTCTGATGGGCCACGACGAACTCCAGGCGCTGTTGCTTCGTCTACCACAGGGCTGGCGACCTGCCACGGCACCCGGCGCTCGGCGTGACGGGGCGCCGCAGATCGGCCAGCATGGAGCCGTGACGACGCCACGCGATCCCGCAGCCCCCATCGAGGCCGTGGCCCTCGCTGCGGCCCCCTACCTCACCCGCGGCGTCGAGCTCACGGAGCTGCTCGGCGCCCTCGTCGACGCCGTCGTCGCCCAGCTGGGCGCCGAGAAGGGCACGCTGTACCTCAAGGACGGCGCTGCCGGGATGATCACCTCCGTCGTCACCGACGTCCCCGGTGGCATCCGCCTCGCGATCGGCGAGGGCCTCGCCGGCGCTGTCGCGGCCAGCGGCGAAATCATCAACGTCGCCGACGTCCAGCACGACCCCCGCTTCAACCCCTCTACCGACCAGAAGACCGGGTATGTGACCCGCTCGATGCTGGCCCTGCCGGTGCGCGACGGCGCCGGCGAGATCATCGGCGTCCTGCAGATCCTCAACGCCCGCAGGGGGGCCTTCAGCGCCGACGACGAACGCACCGCCCTGGGGCTCGCCAAGCAGGCCGGCAGCGTGCTGGAGCGCACCAGCCTCTATGCCGAGCTCAAGAAGCGGAGCCCGCTGTCGGCGGAGCGGCCCCACCTCGCCTACCGCTTCAACCAGATCGTCGGCGAGAGCGAGGCCATGCGCGCCGCCTACGCCGTCGTCGAGAAGGCGGCGCGGACCGACGCCACCGTCCTCATCACCGGCGAGAGCGGCACCGGCAAGGAGCTGTTCGCCCGGGCCATCCACCACAACAGCCGTCGACGTGGCGGCCCCTTCGTCAAGGTCGACTGCACCACCCTGCCCGAGGCGCTGATCGAAAACGAGCTCTTCGGCCACGAGAAGGGCGCCTTCACCGGCGCCGACAAGACGAGCGCCGGCAAGTTCGAGGTCGCCGCCGGCGGCACCCTCTTCATCGACGAGATCGGCGAGCTGCCCCTGAAGCTGCAGGGCAAGCTGCTGCGGGTGCTGCAGGATCGCGAGTTCGAGCGGGTCGGCGGTACGAAGACGCTCACTGCCGACGTCCGCGTCGTCTGCGCGACCCACCGCGACCTCGCGGCGATGGTCGACGCCGGCACGTTCCGCGAGGACCTCTACTACCGCATCCGCGTCGTCCCGCTGCCGACGCCGCCGCTGCGGGACCGGGGCGCCGCCGACCTCCTGCGGCTCGTCGAGCACTTCGTGTCGACGTTCGGTCGTCGTCATGGCCGCCCCCACGTGGCGATCGGCGACGACGCCCTCGCCCGCCTCAAGGCGCACAGCTTCCCCGGCAACATCCGCGAGCTCGAGCACGCCATCGAGAGTGCCGTGGTCATGTGCGACGGCGACGTCATCCGGGCCCGCGACCTCGCCCTCGCCGAAAGGCGCCGCACCACCTCCGGGACGATGCCGGCCTTCACGCTGCCGGCGGCGGGCGTCGTCGTCGGCGGTCCCAACGTGACGCTGCAGCAGCTCGAGGGCGAGCACATCCGTCTCGTCCTCGAGGCCGTGAAGGGCAACCAGAGCGAGGCGGCGCGCCGCCTCGGCATCGGGCGCAACACGCTGGCCCGCAAGCTCGCCGGCGAGCCCGAGCCAGGCTGACGCCGACGAACGTCGAACCGGGGCGGCCCCGCCCGCCACCGTGGCTGCGGCGTTGACGGACGGCCTCGCCGATGCGAACCCGCCGGGGCCTCTTCCGAGGTCGTCCCCGGCGCTGTGTCGGGGTCCTGCTGTGTGGCCACCGGCCACTGGAATCGCGCGATGTCCGACACCAACGCCCCCGACACCACCGCCACCGACACCCAGACCACCGAGGCCGAGGCCGCGCCCGCCGCAGCGTCGTCAGAGGTGGCGTCGTCGTCGTCCCCGAAGGCGGGCGCGGTGGACACCGGTCGTCGCATCGACCCGGCCCTCCTGCAGCGCGGCACCGTCCGCCGTGGCGGGCGCCAGGCGCCGCCCGAGGACGCCGTCGAGGGTGCCGCCCCCGCCGGGATCCGCGTCGTCGAGCCCCGCCGCGAAGAGCGCCGCCCGCGTGGTCCGGTCGTCGACGCCGCCACCATCGCCGCCCGCGCCGCTGCCGGCGGTGAGGCCGAAGCCGCGCCCGCCGAGGGTGAGGCCCGCCCGCCCCGCGGCGACCGTGGCGATCGCGGTCCCCGCCGCGACGGTGGCGACCGTGGTCCCCGTCGTGACGGCGCCGGTGGCGGCCGTGGTGATCGTGGTCCCCGTCGTGATCGCGACGGCGGCCGCGGTGGCCGCGACGGCGAGCGCGCCCCGAAGGAGGCCCGCGAGCCCCGCATCGACTTCTCCGGCATGGCGCCGATCGTCGTCAATCGCGACGAGGACGTCGGCGACTTCGCCGCGATGCTCGCCGAGAGCGGCGGCGTCGAGCGCAAGCACGTGAAGATCGGCGACAAGCTGCGCGTGAAGGTCGTCCACATCGGCAGCGACTCCGTCTTCTTCGAGGTCAGCAAGACCCAGCAGGGCCACGCCGCCCGCGGCGACTATGTGAACGACAAGACGGGCGACCTCACCGTCCGCATCGGCGACACCGTCGACGCCTTCGTCGTCGGCATCAAGGACGGCGTCGTCCTGTCGCCGCGCCTCGGCAAGGACATGATCGATGTCGGCATGCTCGAGGAGGCGAAGCACAACCAGATCCCCGTCGACGGCACCATCACCGGCGTGAACAAGGGCGGCTTCGAGGTCAGCCTCGGTGGCTCGTCGCGCGGCTTCTGCCCCACCGGCCAGATCGACGTGAACTTCGTCGAGGACCCGAACACGATGATCGGCAAGACCCTCTCCTTCCTCGTGCGCGAGGTGAAGGAGGGCGGCAAGAACGTCGTGCTGACCCGCCGCGCCCTCCTCGAGAAGGAGCGGGCCGAGAAGGCGAAGAAGCTGCGCGAGACCATCGGCGTCGGCGCCATCATCGACGGCGTCATCACGCGCATCCAGCCGTTCGGCGCCTTCGTCGACCTCGGCGGCCTCGACGGCCTGATCCCGGTGAGCGAGCTGTCGTTCAACCGCGTCGCGAAGGTCGAGGACGTCGTCAAGGTCGGCGACGCCGTCCGTGTCGAGGTCATCCGCATCGAGCAGGATCCGAAGCGTCCCGGTCAGGAGCGCATCGGCCTGAGCCTCAAGAGCCAGCTCGAGGATCCCTTCACCGCCCACGCCCATGAGCTCGTGCCCGGCTCGACCCTCGTCGGCCGCGTCGCCCGTCTCGAGGCCTACGGCGCCTTCGTCGAGCTCTTCCCCGGCCTCGAGGGCCTGGTGCACGTCTCGGAGATCACCGACCGTCGCATCCGTCACCCCGAGGACGTGCTGAAGGTCGACGAGCACGTGCAGGTGCGCGTGAAGGACATCGAGGCCGATCGCCGGCGCGTGAGCCTGTCGATGCGCGAGGCGGACCCGAACGCCGCCTTCGCCGAGGCCCTCGCCGCCGAGGCGGTCCCGGCGGCCCCGAAGGGCCCGCAGAAGCCGAAGCTCGGGCGCGGCGCCCGCTGCGACGGCATCGTCGACCGCATCGAGCGCTACGGCGTCTTCCTCAACCTCTTCGCCGAGGGTGCCTCTGACGGCGGCGAGCCGATCGGCTCGGCCCTGATGCCGGCGTCCGAGACGGGCACGCCCCGCGGCAGCGACCTCGGCAAGGCCTTCCCCATCGGCACGAAGGTCCCGGTCCTCGTCATCGACGTCGACGATCGCGGTCGCCTCAAGGCGAGCAAGATCGCCCGCGAGCAGGCCGAGGAGCGCGCGGTCTTTGATCAGTTCAAGTCCGACAAGGGCGCGGGCGGCAAGGCCGGCCTCGGCACCTTCGGTGACCTGCTGAAGAAGAAGTTCGGCGGCTGAGGATGCCGAAGCGCGCCGCCGCCTCCGACGACGCGTCCATCTCCCGGCTCGACGCCGCCGCTTCGGCGGCGTTGTCCGTGGTGGGGAAAGATGCGACCTCGCAGCTGGCGGCGCTGACGGCACTGGAGCGCCTGTCGGCGGCACTGCCCGGTGACGGCGTCCTGCGCGGCCTTGTCGATGGGAGCCGCCACGAGCGGCAGGCCGCCTTCGTCGCCTTCCACGAGCGACAGCTCGCCGCGGTGACGTCGACGGCGACGGACCCGACGGTGATCGCCGCCGCCTTCGACGAGGCGATCGCGTTTTCGGTGGGCGTCGCCGGCGAAGGGGAGGCTGCGGCGCTGCGGGCACGCCGGGCGCGGGCCCTCGCCGGGGAGGTCGTGCCCCGTCCGTTCTTTGCGCGCTTCCTTGAGCACCAGCGTCGCTGACGTCGTCACTGTCGCGATGGCGGCCCGCGCTGTGCAGGGCGGGCGGCGGCGCAGTAGACCTCGGGCATGAACGCCGAATCCGCCCTCCTCCGTTTCGCCCGTTCCGGCGGCCTGCCGCCCTTCTCAGCCATCGTCGCCGACGACGTCGACGGCACCGTCGACACGCTGCTCGCCGAACTGCAGCAGGGCGTGAGCGCCCTCGAGGCCTCCCTGTCGGCCGCGTCCAGCTACGACGATGTCGTCGAGGCGCTGGCCTCGCTCACCGAGCCCATCGAGCGCGCCTGGGGCGTCGTCTCCCACCTCATGGGCGTCAGAAACGCCCCACCGCTGCGGGCGGCCCAGCAACGCAACCAGCCCAAGGTCGTCGCCGCGATGATGGCCCTCGCCCAGAGCGAGCCCATCACGAAGGCGCTGCAGGGCATCAAGGACGCGTCGTCGTTCTCGTCCCTGTCGCCGGCGCGGCGGCGCATCGTCGAGAGCAAGCTCCTCGACGCGAAGCTCTCCGGCTTCGGCCTCGAGGGCGCGCAGAAGGAGCGCTTCAACGCCATCCAGCAGGAGCTCTCCGAGCTGTCGACCCGCTTCAGCAACAACGTCCTCGATGCCACCAAGGCGTGGTCGCTCGTGCTGCAGCGTGCGGAGGACGTCGATGGTCTGCCGGCGTCGTGGAAGGCGATGGCGGCGGCGGCGGCCCGGGAGCACGCCGGCGACGACGACGCGCAGAAGGCGGCGACGGCCGAGGCCGGCCCGTGGCGGCTCAGCCTCGACTTCCCGTCGTTCTCACCGTTCATGCGCTATGCGACCCGCCGTGACCTTCGCGAGAAGGCCTACAAGGCCTACCTCGCCCGCGCGTCCGAGCTCGACGGCGGCGCACACGACAACCGCCCCCTGATCGGCCGCATCCTCGAGCTGCGTCAGGAAAAGGCGAAGCTCCTCGGGTTCAAGAGCTTCGCCGAGGTGTCGCTGGCGCAGAAGATGGCGCCGTCGACGTCGGCAGTGCATCGCCTCCTCGACGAGCTGCGGGCGGCGTCGCTGCCGGTGGCCCGCGAGGAGCTGACGGAGCTGTCGCGCCTCGCCGGCTTCGAGGTGAAGCACTGGGACGTCGAGTTCTACAGCGAGAAGCTGCGCGAGCAGCGCTACGCCTTCTCCGAGGAGGAGCTGCGGCAGTACCTGCCCTTTCCCGCCGTCCTCGATGGCCTCTTCGATGTCGTGCGCCGTCTGTTCGACATCGAAGTCGAGGAGGCGACGACGACCGTGGAGCGCTGGCACGACGACGTCCGCTACTTCCGCGTCATGCGCGATGGCCGCGAGGTCGCCGCCTTCTTCCTCGACCCCTACGCCCGCCCCGCCGACAAGCGCGGCGGCGCCTGGATGGATGACTGCGTGACCCGTCGACGATTGCCCGACGGCGGCGTCCGCCTGCCGGTCGCCTACCTCGTGTGCAACCAGCCGCCGCCCGTCGGCGACCAGCCGTCGCTGCTGCCGTTTCGCGACGTCGAGACCCTCTTCCACGAGTTCGGCCACGGACTGCAGCACATGCTGTCCACCGTCGACGACGTCGACGCCAGTGGCATCCGCGGCGTCGAGTGGGACGCCGTCGAGCTGCCAAGCCAGTTCATGGAGAACTGGTGCACGCACCGGGCGACGCTCATGGGCTTCGCCCGCCACGTCGACACCGGCGAACCGCTGCCCGAGGACCTCTTCGAGAAGATGAAGGCCGCCAAGACCTTCCGCGCCGCCTCGGTGATGATGCGGCAGCTCATGTTCGCCACCGTCGATCTCAACCTCCACGAAGGCGACCTCGGCGGCAAGAGCGCCTTCGATGTGCAGCGGGAGGTGGCGAAGGAGAACGCGGTACTGCCCGTCCTCGACGAGGACCGCTTCCTCTGCAGCTTCAGCCACATCTTCGCCGGTGGCTACGCGTGCGGCTACTACAGCTACAAATGGGCCGAGGTGCTCTCCGCCGACGCCTTCGGTGCCTTCGAAGACGAGGGCGTCGACGACGCGAGCACGCTTGGACGGGTGGGAGCCCGCTTCCGCGACACCGTCCTCGCACTCGGCGGGAGCGTGCACCCCGGCGAGGTGTTCCGGCAGTTCCGGGGCCGCGACCCGTCGACGGCGGCGCTGCTGCGCCATGCCGGCCTCTCCCCCGCGCGTTGACGCGACGGCAAGCGGCGCCCACAGGCGCCGCGCGCTGACGAGACGGTGAGCGGCGCCCGCGGGCGCCGTCAGTAGGAGCGCTTGACCTTGTGCACGTAGTCAATGCGGTGGATGATCTGTAGGGGCTGGATGGCAAAGTAGTCGCTGAGAATCGGCACCATCGTCGTTGAGCGCCAGGCCACCTGGATCGCGCACTCCCAGTTCTCCCCGTCCTTCTTCACGTCGAACGCATATTGGCCAGGCTTGAGGTTCACGCCCGCGACGCGAGCGCGCGTGACGAACGTCTTCTCCCAGTTGTTGACGTTGGGCTGGTTGTATTTGTGGTTCTGGATGATCGTGTTGCAGACCACCTTGGCGCCCGACTTCACGTCGTACTCGGCCCCATAGGGCCCCGAGAGCGTGTAGAGGCCGAGCGCCACCGCCGCCGCGACGAGGATGAAAATCAGGACTTTGAGCGGGCCTTCGGCGGCGACGAGCATGGCGACTTCCACGTTGACGAGAGTGTTGTTTGCAGATAGCACACGCAGCGTCGGAGCGTGGCGCAGCTTGGTAGCGCACTAGACTGGGGGTCTAGGGGTCGCAGGTTCAAATCCTGTCGCTCCGACCAGAAAAATCGGGCGCTTCGCGCCCGATTTTCGTTTGGTGGACGGGCGCCGCATGGCGCTCGTCTTCGTGTGCGTCACAGGCTTCGTGCTGCAGGGTTTGCGACCCGGGTCCATGCGGGCAGGATGGGGTCGATGCGCACGCCCAACCGGCGCCTGCTGGGAGCCCTGCTGGCCGCCACATTCGTGGTCGGTGCGGCGTGCGTCACGAGCCCCGAGCCCCCGACCGAGCCGCCGCTGCCACCGGGCCGCGTCGTCGTGGTGCAGCCGGGAGAGACCCTCGCCGCCATCGCCCGCGAGACCGGCGTCAGTGTCGAGGAGATCGTCGAGGTCAACGGACTGCGCAGCGCCGACGAGATCGCGGCGGGCCAGTCCCTCTTCATCCCGGCGCCCCCTGGTCCCCGCCCACGCCCGACGACACCCGTGCCGCGGCCCGAACCGCGGCCGCCGACGCCGACAACGCCGGTGGTGGCGGAGGCCGATGCCCTGCTGGCCTGGCCCGTCGACGGCGTGGTCTTGCGGGACTTCGTCGCGCCCGGGGCGAAGCAGCCCGTCTACGAGGGAATCCTCATGGCGGCGCCGGCCGGCACCGAGGTGCTCGCCGCCCGCGACGGCGTCGTCGCCTTCGCCGGCACCCAGGGGACGCGCCTCGGTACCCTCGTCGTGATCGACCATGGCGGCGAGCTCGTCACGATCTACGGGCACCTGGGCGCCGCGCGTGTGAAGGCGGGCCAGAAGGTCGGGCGCGGCGCCGCTCTCGGCGTCGTCGGCACCAGCGGTCTCATCGGTGTGTCGCCACGCGTGTATTTCGAGGTGCGCCAGAAGCGCGCGCCCGTAGACCCGGTGCCGTTGCTGCCGCCGTCGTGACCGCCGGCAGCACGGCGTGGCTCACTCCTCGACGGTGATGGGCAACTCGACGCGATCGGTCATGCGCTGACACCAGGCGTCGGTGCAGAGGAAGAACGACACGTTGACCTGCAGCGTCGTGGTGCCGGCCTTCGTCGCCTGCAGCGTCGTCGTGGCCTGCGGCGCCGGGGCGCCCTTTTCCTTGAGATCACCGCGACCGAGCTTCTGCTTCGCCGGCTTGACCCAGGCGTTGTCGACGAAGGCGATCTCGAGGGGGGCATCGGGATGCACCTTCTTGCCGTTCTTCGGCGTGATGACGAGGCTGAAGGGGCCGCTCGCCCCCTTCTTCAGCGTCGTCGTCGTCCCGCTCGTGTCGAAGGCGTAGTCGTCCTTCGTGGCGCGGTCGTCGGCGACCGGCTCGGCAGCAAGGAGCGGGAAGGCGAAGAGGGTCATCAGGAGCAGGGAGCGCATATGGCCTCGGACGTTGGCCCGGGTCGGGCCCTTCACATGGGGTGGGAGGTTCACCGACACACTGGTGCGGCGGGCCACATCATTCGTCACGGCCGCGGACGAACGAGGAGATGCTCGTCGTCCACGCGCGACGGCCGCGGGTGCCGAGGTTGAGGTTCGACCAGTTGTCGTAGCGGAGGTCGGGCACGAAGATCGCCTCGTGCTGCCAGAAGAAGCCGCCGACGAGGAGATCCTGCGGCGGCACGAACTCCTCCGGCAGCTCCCGCTCGGCGATTGGCAACACCGGCAGGAAGTCGGCGACCTCGGGGACGACGGGGACCGGCACCTTCGTGCGGCTGCCCTCGACGTAGAAACTCCACAGCTGACGGAAGTCGAAGGGCTCGTAGACGTACATGAGGTGGATCGTCGGCTGCTGCCCCGGCTGCGGGCGCCAACGAAGGGTGCGGTTCTCGAGGACGCCGTTGTGGACGGGCGTGATGGGCTCGGGGATGCCGAGGACGGGCTGGATGGTGACGCCGCCGCGGAGGTTGCCGACGCCGTCCTGGATGACCTCTGACGAGGGCAGGCCGGCATCACCGATGTGGTAGCGGACGTTGGCCGCCGACGTCGGCGCGCGATCCCGCAGGCGGATGTTGCGGTCGTCGGTGACGCCGAGGATGTCGGAGGCGAAGCGGGTGCCGTCGGGGTAGGTCGCGACGAAGATCTTGCCGATGGCCTCAGGCTCGCCGGAGAACGGGTCGGTGGCGCCCCACGCCGTCCCCTGGCCGCTCACGAGGACGCTGTTCTGCGTGAGCGTCGCCGTGCCGACGTCGGTGAAGAGGTTGCGCCCCGTCGTCGAATAGGCGCCGGCGATGAACGTGAGCATCTCGCCCGGCACCTTCGGCATGCCCTCGAGGGCGTGGTTGCGGTCGCCGTCGATGGCGACGGTGAAGTTGAAGGCGCCCTCACCGCCGAGCTGGATGAACGGCACGACCCGCGTGATGTCGGGGCCGTTGTCGAAGGTGGCGCGGACGTCGACGATGTCGAAGTCGAGGGGCGCGTCGGGCAGCGAGAGCTGGATGTTCTGGTCGAGCGGAATCGTGAGTTCGATGTCCTGGTCGACGCGGGTGACACCACGCTCCGAGAAGACCTCGCGGCGCACGCCCATCTGCTTGAGGCGGAACTCGCTCGTCGTGAGGTTGAAGATGCCGGCGAGCGCCACGAGGGCGATGCGGCCGGGGCGGGCATTGGCGAGGAAGAATTCGCCGCCCTCCTCGAAGACGACGTTGTCGCCGCCGGGGTTCGGCGTGCCCGAGAACTCGTCGCGGGCGGTGGTGACGACGACGGCGATGGCGATCTCGTCGGGCGCGAGCGCGGCCGGATCGAAGAACTCCTTGGCGAAGCCGAAGACGCGACCACGGAGCTGGGCCGGCGGCGGCGCCGGTGGCGGCGTGCCACCACCACCACCGCCCCCGCCCGCGATCGGGAACAGGTAGAGCGTGACCTCGGTGGCGTTGACGTCGATGAGCGAGCTCGTCTCGTAGCCGTCGGCGGCGACCGTCACGGTCTGCGCGCCGACGATGTCGGGACCGGACAGCGTGGCCTGGCCGAAGGGGAAGTGCGTGATGTCGGCGGCCGTCGGCACGCCGTCGGTGCCGGTGAAGGCGAGGGCGTTGGGGATCGGGAAGCCGCTCACGGCGTCGAGGACGGTGACATACATGGCGCCGTCGATCGGACCACCGCGGGTGCCGCCGAGGATGCTCATCGGGTCGAAGGCCGTGTACACGCGCGGCGCCGTCGCCTGCTCGGTGTCCGAGATGGCGATCGAGGGCGTGCCGTCGTCGGCGAAGGTGATCGTCGCCAGGGCCACCATGACGTCGAGGACGCCGGTGTCGGTGAGGGGCGAGCGCGTGACGATGAGATTGTCGGAGACGACGCGGGTCTCGCGCGGATCGCAGGGGGCACCGCCGATGAAGACGACGACGCGGGCGGTGGCCGTCTGCAGGCGCTCGAGGCGCTTGAAGCCGGCGCCGGCCACGGTGACGACGACGTCGCCGGTGTAGGCGCCGCGGGCGGGCTTGATGCCAAGGACGCGGGGCGCGACCTCGAAGAGCAGGCCGTCGCCGAGACGGGCGCTCGCGCCATCCGGGCCGGTGACGCGCACGTCGACGGGGCCGGGGGCGCCGACCGGCACCGTGCACGTCAGCGACGTCGAGTTCGCCACCACGACGTCGGTGCAGGGGATGCCGCCGACAGTGACGCTGACGCCGTCGACGAAGCCGGTGCCGGTGAGGGTGATGGTGCCGCCGGCGGCCGCGTCGGTGGCCGGGGGCGAGACGCCGTCGACGCGGATGCGGGCGACGTAGCGCAGGCCCCCCGCGAGGGTCGCGGTGCTGGTGTCGGCGAAGGTGACGACGACGTCGGCGGCGCCGGCGGAGCCGGCGGGCACGCGCATCCGCAGGCGGCGGTCGTCGTCGACGGCGACGTCGGTGGCGGCCTGCCCGCCGACGGTGACGCCGGTGACGCCGGCGCTGAAGCCCTCGCCGACGACGGTGACGACCTCACCGCCGCCGACGTCGACGGCGGAGGGGACGACGGCCGTCACGGCTGCCGCGCCGGCCGGCGCACCGAGCACCACGAGCGCGTCGTCGAGGCTCACGGTGCCGGCGCCGTGGGTGACGGCGACGTCGTGGGGACCGGTAGCCAGGGCCGGGACGGTGACGCGCAGGCGACGATCGGAGACGAGGTTGTCGCGGGTGGCGTCGACGGCGCCGATGGTCGCCGAGGTGACGACGCCATCGCGGTCGGCAAAGCCGCTGCCGAGGAGGTCGACGACCTGGCCGGGCTCGACGACGCTGGGCGTGACCGCGTCGAGGGCGAGGGTGCCCGTGTAGGTGAAGGCGAGGGGGAGCACCGAGCGGCCGAAGGCGTCGATGACGCTGACGTCGACACGGCCGGGCTGCAGCCCCGGCGGCGTGCGCGCCGTGGCGGTGGCGCCGTCGGCCGAGATGGTGAGGCCCACGACGTGGCGATCGCCGATGAGGGCAATCATGCCCGTCGAGAAGGCCTCGCCCGAGAAGATGAGTTCGGTGCCGCCCTCGGTCGGGCCGGTGGCCGGGTTCACGGCGTCGAGGCGCACCGGCGAGAAGTAGGTGTAGCCGCCCTCGAAGAAGCCGACGCCGAGCGCGCACGTCGCCGTGACGTCGGCGGGGCCGGCGCGCTCGCCGGGCGGGATCTCACACGACATGCTGCGGGTCGTGAGAAACAGGCACTGCGTGGCCTCGACCTCGCCGATCGTGACGACGCAGGTGGGGTCGAAGTTGTCGCCCTCGAAGACGACGCGGTTGCCACCGTTGAGGGGCCCGTTGGGGGGCGTGATGCCGGTAACGAAGACGACCGTATTGGGCGGGCCGGCGTCGGGGGGGCCCGCGTCGGTGGGATCAGGAAGCGGTCCGGCGTCGAAGATGATGACGACGACGCCGGCGTCGGGTTCGGTGGTGCCGTCGTCGGCGCTGCCGTCGTCGCAGGCACCCGCGCCCACCATGAGGCCCACGAGGAGGGGCAGGAAGGTCCGGGAAACGGGCTGGACGTGGGCGCGCATGGTGAACCCCGAGAGTGGAGACGACGCCGGGCAGCCTAGCAGGTGGGCCCGCCGGCAGCCCGGGCATTCCGCGCACGGGATCACGCGCACTGCGCGTGATGTGAGGAGGGTCAACCGCCTGGGCGGGTGACGACGCGAACGGTGACGCCGGTCCGGTGGGACATCCACCCACACCACCTCGACGACGACGCGGCGGCATGGAAGAAGCGCCCCATGACCGTTGTCGCGCTCACCGGTGCCTCGGGCCTGCTTGGCTCCAACCTGCTGGTCGCCCTCCGCCGCGCCGGCGTCGATGTCCGGGCCCTCTTTCGCAGCGAGGGCTCCATCGCCCACCTCCGTGAGGTCCCCGAGGCGCGCGGCGTCGACTGGCGCAACGCCGACCTCGACGACGAAGACGCCCTCGCCCGCGCCTTCGAGGGGGTCGACGCCGTGTTCCACGTCGCCGCGATGGTGAGCATCCTTGCGTCGGTGACGCCGGGGCTCACGCGCGCCAACGTCGATGGCACCCGCCGCGTCGTCGCGGCGTGTCGCCGCGCGAAGGTCCGGCGCCTCATCCACACGAGCAGCATCGTGACGACGGGGCTGGCCGCCGATGCCATGGCGCTCGCGACCGAAGACAGCCCCTGGAACTTCGCCGAGCTCGGCCTCGACGACGGCTACTGCATCACCAAGAAGCAGGCCGAAGACGTCGTCGTCGCCGCCGTCCGCGACACCGACCTCGACGCCGTGATCATCAACCCCGGCTACCTGTTCGGGCCGATGGACAGCAAGCCGTCGTCGGGGAAGCTGATTCTCGACACTGCCCTCGGCAAGGTCCCCGGCGTCACCCCCGGCGGCAATGTCTTCACCGACGTTCGCGATGTGGCCACCGGCGCCATCGCCGCCTGGCAGAAGGGCGCGCGCGGCGAGCGCTACATCCTCGGCGGTCACAACCGGCCCTACGCCGAGGTGTTGCCCCTCATCGCCAGCCGCACCGGTGTCACACCGCCGCGCCGGATGATCCCGCGGCCTGTCGCCGGCCTCGTCGGCGCCGTCGGCGATCTGCAGTACCGACTGACGGGTCGGGAACCCCTGCTCACGTCGGCGGCGGTGCGCTGGTCCTACTGCACGCGCTTCCGGGTGAGCAGCGCGAAGGCGGAGGCCGCACTCGGCTACCGTATCTCGCCCCTCGAGGGCGCCATCGACGACGCCCTCGAGTGGTTCCGCCGGACCGGCCGCCTGCGCGGCTGACCGGGAGAGACAGGTTCGCGAGACGGCATGCGCGGTGGGCTACGGTCAGCCGCCATGAGCGGTCTCCACCAGCGTGCAGGGTTCGCCGTCGTCGTGCTCACGGCGATGAACCTCCTCAACTACGTCGACCGCTGGGTGCCGTCGGCGGTGAAGCCCCTGTTCCAGAAGGACCTCGGGCTCAGCGACACCGAGACCTCGCTGCCCTTCTCGGCCTTCGTGATCGTCTACATGATCGCGAGCCCGATCTTCGGTTCCCTCGCCGAGAAGGGCCGGCGCCCGCTGCTCATCGCCTTTGGCGTGGCCCTCTGGAGCATCGCGACGGCCGCCGGCAGCCTCGCCACCGGCTTCGCCGGCTTCCTCATCGCCCGCGCCCTCGTCGGTGTCGGCGAGGCGGCCTACGCCACCATCAGCCCGACGATCATCGCCGACCACTACGCCCCCGAGCGGCGCAACACGATCCTCACCGTCTTCTACGTCGCCACGCCCGTCGGCGCCGCCCTCGGCTTCGTTCTTGGCAGCTTCCTCGGCGAGCACTTCGGCTGGCGCGTCGCCTTCCTCGCGGTGGGTCTGCCGGGCCTCCTCGTCGCCGCCGTCGCGCTGCTGTTGCCCGATCCGCCGCGCGGTCGCTTCGATGGCCCCGAGGCCCACCAGCCGCCGCCGCCGTGGCCGGAGGCCCTGCGGCAGCTCGCGCGGACGCCGCGCTACGTCGTCACCGTCGCGGGCTACGTCGCCGTGAGCTTCGCCACCGGCGGCATCGGCGAGTGGTTCTCGACGCTGCTGTACCGGGAGCGGGGCTTCTCCCTCGCCGAGGCCGGCAGCATCGCCGGCACCGGCACCGTCGTCGGCGGCCTCGTCGGCACGATCCTCGGTGGCGTCATCGGCGAGGCCCTCGTGAAGCGCGGCACGAAGGAGGCCTACCTCTGGACGAGCGCGTTGTCGCTGCTGCCCGCCGTCGTGTTCGCCGCCGTCGCGATGTACTTCGCCGAGGGCCCCACAGCCGTCCTCGTGTGCATCACCGCCGCCCAGGTCTTTCTGTGGATGTACAACGGCCCGGTGAACACCCTCCTCGTGAACTCGACCGCCCCGGGGCTGCGGGCGCGCGCCTTCGCCCTGTCGATCTTCGCGATCCACGCCTTTGGCGATGTCGTCTCGCCGCCCATCATCGGCGCGGTCTCCGAGGCCACCGGGAGCCTGCGTTTCGCGGTGGCCCTCGTGCTCATCGCCCTTGTCGTCGGCGCGATCATCTGGGGCGTCGGCGCTGCCCGCCTCGCGCGGCGCACGGAGGCGCAGGCGTGAACGTGCTCGTGGTGGACGCCGACGACGACAGCCGTCAGCAGACCGTGATGGCACTGCAGGCCCTGGGGCAGCGCGCCGTCGGCTGCCGCAGCGGGGCTGCGGCCCTCAGCGAGACGCTCAAGGGCGAGTTCGACCTCGCCATCTGCGACGTCGATACGCCCGACCTGCCGGGCCCCGAGGTGGTGCGGGCCATCAAGATGCAGGCGCCCGGCCTCGTCGCGTGGATGATCGGCGTCCGCGATCCGGCGACGTGGGCGGCCGCGGCGTCGGAGGCCGGCGTCACCCGATGTCTGCAGAAGCCGCTGCATCACCAGACGCTGCGCGCCGAGCTCGACGCCCTGCTGGGGGTTTCTGCCTCCCTCGACGTCGTCGTGGCCTCGGTGGACCGGCACCTCGCGCGCGGGCTGCTCGAGCCCTTCCGCCGCGACCGCTGCAGCGTCACCGAGGCCAACCGGATCGCCGACCTCCTCGCCCGCCTCGGCGAGCGCGGCGCCGACGTCGTCGTCGTCGACGGCGCGATGCCCCTCGCCCACATCGCCGTCACGACGTGCGCGCTGCGCCCGATCCCCTGCATCCTCCTCGACGACGGCGGCAGCGAGGCCGCGCGCGCGGGGCCGGCGCTCGTCCTGCCCCGGCAGAGCGCCCCCGAGCTCGTCCTGCAGCACGCCCGACAGCTCGCCGCCCGGGTGTGACCATGTGGGGGTAGCTCGCACCCACGCATGACGGATGCACCACGCCGACGGGCTGGTATAAGGGCGCATCTCTCGGGAGCCTTCCATGCGCGCGACGTCCATTGGTGTGATCCTCTCCGGCTGCGGCCACCTCGACGGCTCGGAGATCCAGGAGGCCGTCTTCGTCCTCCTCGCGCTTTCCCGGGAGGGCGCCGCCGTGCAGGTCTACGCCCCCGACATCGCCCTCGCCGAGGTCGACCACCTCAAGCGGTCCCCCGCCGGCGGCGAGCGTCGTGTCCTCTCGGAGGCGGCCCGGATCGCGCGTGGCCAGGTCCAGGACCTCGCGAAGGCCAAGGGCACCGAGCACGACGGCTGGATCCTCCCCGGCGGGCTCGGCGCGGTGAAGAACCTCTCGGACTTCGCCAGCAAGGGCGCGTCGGGGACCGTGAACCGCGAGGTGAACCGCGTGATCCGCGAGGCCTTCGCCGCCCGCCTCCCCGTCGGCGCCAGCTGCATCGCCCCCGCCGTCCTCGCCCTCATCGGCAAGGCGAGCTCCACGAAGCTGAAGCTCACCCTCGGCAACGACCGTGAGCTGGCCCGCGTGCTCACCGACATGGGCCACACCCACGTCGACGCCGGCGTCACCGACCTCGTCGTCGACGCCGACCGCAAGGTCGCCACGACGCCGGCCTATATGTTCGACGACGTCGCGATGCACGACGTGCAGGCCGGCATCGACAAGATGGTGCACCAGGTCGTGGCCTGGAGCCGGGAGGAACTCTCCGCGCCCCGCCCCCCCCCCGCCCGGGCCTGACGACCATGTCGCTCTGGATCAAGGCGTTTCACATCGTCTTTGTCGTGTCGTGGTTCGCCGGCGTGTTCTACCTGCCGCGGCTGTTCGTGAACCACGCGATGGTCGACGACGACGCCACGAAGGCCCGCCTCGCCCTCATGGAGCGCAAGCTCTACCGCTTCATCACGCCGATGATGATTCTCGCGGTGGGGCTCGGCACCTGGCTCATCTTCGCCGGCGGCTGGGCCGAGGCCTTTGCGCACCACCGCTGGCTGCACGTGAAGATCCTGCTCGTGGTCGTCCTCGTCGGCTACCACTTCTGGATGGGGGCCACGGTCCGCCGCTTCGCCGCCGGGCAGAACACCCGGACCCACGTGCAATACCGGATCCTCAACGAGCTCCCGGTCCTGCTGCTCATCGCCATCGTCATCCTCGTCGTCGTCAAGCCGTTTTGAGGACGGCGCGGCCGGTACCGGGCCCCCCGGGGCGACCCCGGATCGCGTCCGCGACCTCGACAGCGGGGGCGGCGCGCGGTACGCCACCCCCATGCGCATCTCCCGACTCGTCCTCGTCTCCGCGCTGGCCGGCGGCCTCGCGGCCGGCTGCTCCCCCGCGCGCGGCTTCTGCGAAGCCCACGCCGACTGTGACCGTGAATTCCTCGGCGTCGTCATCCCCGACGCTGCCGGCGACGCCGACGACTCCCTCGGCGTCTGCGCCGTCGAGCAGGAAGGTCGCATCCGCGCACTGCGGGCCAACGAGGAAGCGGAGTGCCAGGAGGCCGCCGACAAGATGGAGGTCTACATGGCCTGCATCGGCGCGGCCTTCGCCGACAACCCCGACGGCTGTGAGGTCCTCGAGGACGACTGCGACGACGAGCTCGACGACATGAACGACGCCCTCGCCGACATCGACGGCAACGAGTGCAGCAGCAACGAGGATTGATCATGCGCCACCAGTCCACCCTCCTCGCCGCCGTCGTGTCCCTGCTCACCGTGCCGCTCATGGGCACGCAGTGCACCGCCACGAGCATCTGTGACAAGAGCGCCGTCTGTCAGGAGGAGGAGAACGACCGCTCCTTCTCCGACGACGCCGTCGCCGTCTGCGCCGTCGAATACGAGACGACCATCAACGCCCTCTACGCGAACGAAGAGGACGAATGCCATCGGCTCGCCGACGCCATCCTCGCCCTCGACCGCTGCAAGGCGGGCCTGAAGTGCGACGACTTCGTCGAGGCCGACCTCGGCGGCGAGTGCGACGACGAGCGCGACGAACTCGACGACGCCCGCGACGACGTCGACGGCTTCGAGTGCGCCGCCCAGGAATGAGGGCCTCGTGGTCTTTCTGATCTCGGCAGCGGTGCTGGCGGGCGGTGCGCTCGTCGGTCTCGACCTGTGGCAGCGCCTGCCGCGTCGGCGCCCCATTGAGCCCCTGCCCGGCGATGGGCCCTTCGCCGCGCCGGCGGGCTTCCTGTGGGGCACGGCGACGGCCGACCACCAGATCGAAAACGCCCAGCCCGACGACTGGACGGCCTTCGAGTGGCGCGCCCGCGGCGACCGCCTCCAAAACGAGCTGCGCCTCGGCATGGTCCAGCCCGGTCACATCGCCGGCATCGCCGACGTGCCGGCGTCGTGGATCGAAAAGAAGACCGACTTCGACGCCCACGTCGACGACGACCTCGCCCGCTGCCGGGACCTCGGCACCAACGCCTTCCGGTTCAGCATCTCGTGGGCCCGGCTCTATCCGCGCGCGGGCATGAGCGCGCCGGACCCTGACGGCGTCGCCTTCTACGACCGCGTCCTCGACGCGTGCGAGCAGAACGGCCAGGAACCCTCGGCGACGTTGCTGCACTTCGCGAGCCCGCAGTGGCTGTGGGAGCCCGACGAGCACGGCCGCCGTGGCTACGAGCGCGCCGACGTCGTCGAGCACTTTCGCGTCTTCTCCGCGTTCTGTGCGGCCCGTTGGGGTCGTCGCATCCGGCACTGGTGCACGCTCAACGAGCCGATGGTCCTCGTCTATTTCGGCTACCTCGAGGGCGTGTTCCCGCCGGGCGAGCGCCGCAAGGGCCCGCCCGACGCGATGCCCATCGCGGCCCAGCTGCTGCGCATGCACGCGGCGGCGTTTCGCGAGCTGAAGGCGGCCCGCCCCGACTGCCTCGTCGGCATCGCCCATCACGTCCGACACTTCATCCCGTACCGCAACAGCTCGTTCCTCGATCGGCTGACGGCCCTCCTCGTCGACCGCGCCTTCACGCTCGACTTCATGGACGCCATCAAGCACGGCGAGCTGCGGCCGGCCCTCGGCGGAAACGCCGTCGTCATCCCGGGGTTGCAGGGCACGATGGACTACGTCGGCCTCAACTTCTATGGCCGCTTCTATGTGAAGGCCTCGGCGCCGGGGAAGTTCGAGATCGTCTCGCACGACAAGGACGAGCCCGGCGAGGAGGAGAGCGACGTCGGCTGGGCCGTCGACGAGACCTCGTTCCTCCCCGAGCTCATGCGCTTCCACGCGCGCTACCGGCTGCCCATCTACGTGCTCGAGAACGGCATCGCCGACGACCGCGCCGACGACCAGATGCGCCAGCGTTTCCTCGTGCGGCACGTGCGGGCCCTGCTGAAGGCCGTCGACGACGGCGTCGACGTCCGCGGCTTCTTCTACTGGTCCCTCATCGACAACTTCGAGTGGGCCGCCGGCTTCGGGCCTCGCTTCGGCCTCTACCGCGTCGACTACGACAGCGGCGAGCGCACGCCGCGCGGCAGCGTCGACGTCTACCGCCAGATCGCCCGCGACAACGGCATCAACGCCGGCCTGTGGGCGCGCTTCAAGCGCTGACGCGCTCCGGCGCCTTCGCGGCGTCGTCGGTCGACTGACGACGACGCTCGGCCTCGGCCTCGAAGATCTGCCCGAGCTCGGCCATGGCCTGCTTCGCGTTCTGGATCATCTGCGCCTCGTCGTGGTGGACGAGGTAGCCCTTCGCCAGCAGCGCCTCGTCCCACTCCTGGAAGGTCTTCACGACGTCCCTGGCGTGGCCGCTGTCGCCGTCGAGGTCGCTGATGAGCCGTTCCGCCAGGCGCAGGCTCGAATGGTAGGTCTCGCGCTCGATGAGCGTCACGCCGAGGTCGAGCATCTTGTAGGCGTGGTTGCGGTTGCGCACCCGCGCGTAGATGGGCAGCGACGGGAAGCTCCCCTTCACGATGGTGGCGATCTTCACACTCGTCTCGACGTCGTCGACGGCGATGACGAGGGCCCGCGCCCGCTCGATGCCGGCCGCGCGCAACAGCTCGAGATGGCTGGCGTCGCCGTAGAAGAGCTTGTTGCCGAACTTGCGGACGAAGTCGACGTGCTCGGCGTCGTGCTCGAGGGCCGTGAAGCGATGGCCGCCGGCGATGAGGGCCCGGCCCACGATCTGGCCGAAGCGGCCGAAGCCGGCGATGATGATCGGCGCCTCACTGTCGACGACGTCAAACGCACGAGGCGCCGCCGACGCCGCCGGCCGCAGCTTCTCGACGAGGCGCTCCATCAGCGGCAGCACGAGGGGCGTCGTCGCCATCGAGAGCGACACGATGACGACGAGGAGGTCCTTCACGTCGGGGCTGAGGACCCGGTGCTCGGCGGCAACACCGTAGAGAACGAAGGCAAACTCACCGCCCTGGGAGAGGGCGGCCGCGACGCGGGCCCGGTCGATGAGGGGCGTATCGAGGCGCGACAGCAGCGCCATCATCACGGCGACCTTGGCGAACACGACGACGGCGATGGCCACGGCGACCGTCAGTGGCGCCGAGCGGGCCACGTCGAGGTTGGCGCTCATGCCGATGGCCATGAAGAACAGACCGAGCAGGATGCCCTTGAACGGATCGATCGCGGCCTCGAGCTCGTGCCGGTACTCGCTGTCGGCGAGCAGCACACCGGCGAGGAAGGCCCCGAGCGCCATCGACATCCCCACCGTCGTCATCGCGAGACCGGCGCCGACGACGAGCAGCAGCGCGACGATGGTGGAGATCTCGTGGACGTGGGTCGACGCGAGGAGCTTGAAGACGGGCCGGATGAGGTAGCGGCCACCGACGAGGAAGACCGCGATCATCGCGATGACCTTGAGGGCGCCGATGGCGATGTCGGCGGGGCCGCCGGCGCTCTCGCCGGCGATGATCGGGATGACGGCGAGGAGCGGCACCACCGCGAGGTCCTGGAAGAGCAGGATGGCGAAGCCGGCCTGCCCCGCCGTGCCCTGCGAGACGCCCCGCTCGGCGAGGAGCCGCAGGGCGATGGCCGTCGACGACAGGCTCAGGCCCATGGCCGCGACGAGGGCGACGGGCACGGAGAGGCCGAAGGCGACGCCGCAGAGGGTCAGCAGCGCTGTCGTACCGATCACCTGGCCATTGCCGAGACCAAAGACGCTCTTGCGCAGCTCCCACAGCCGCGCCGGCTGCAGCTCGAGCCCCACGAGGAACAGGAAGAACACGACGCCGAGCTCGGCGATGTGCAGCACCTCGTCGACGTGGCCGATGACGTTGCCGACGCCGGGGCCGACGAGGACGCCGGCGAAGAGGTAGCCGAGCACGGCACCGAGGCCGATCCGCTTGAACAGGGGGACGGCGACGACGGCGGCGACCATGACGATGGCGGCCTGGGCGAAGATCGACATGGGGGGTGCTTCTCACCACGGGCGGGCCGGGGCAATGTCCGCGCGCCCATGGTGCCCCACCCCGATGAGTCCCGACGCCTGATCTTCCGCCTGGCCGACCTCCTCGATGGTCGCCTCGCGCGGCTCACGCTGGCGTTTCTCGTCATCCTCTCGCTGCTGCCGCTGGGCGCCATCGACCTCGTCCTGCGACCGATCTTCATCGCCTGCTTCGGACTCGAGCTCGGCGTCCGGTTGCTCGTGTGGCGCGCCGACGTCCACGGCACCCGCACGCTCACGGTGGGCGACGCCGCCTTCGCCCTCGTCGACACCCTCGCCTTCCTGTCGTTCCTGCCCCTCGAGCTGTGGATCGAGGACACCGAGCTGCTGACGGCCCTGTCGCTGCTGCGCCTGACCCGCCTCTTCATGCTGCTGCGCTTCGGGCGTGGCCTCGCCCGCGACCTCTACGCCATCGTGACCCGCCGCGAGCAGGTCCAGACCCTTGGCTTCGTCACCGGCGCCGTCGTCGTGCTGAGCCTCGTGTCGGCGATTGTGCTGTCGCACCTCGCGGTGCGGGTGTCGGAGCGCCCACAGGAGCCCTTCCGGGAGCACTTCTGGTGGGCCTTCCGGCAGCTGGAGAGCGCCGACAACCTCGTGTCGACCCTCGAGGGCGATCCCGTCCTCACGTTCCTGTCGATCTTCCTCACGGTCTCGGGCGTCTTCCTGATCGCCTTCGTCATCGGTGTCGGCAGCAACGTCGTCGACCAGCTCGTGCGCGCCGAGCGACGCCGCGATCTCACCTACGAAGGCCACACCGTCGTCGTCGGCGCCGTCCACGAGGGCGAGGAGCTCATCCGCGAGTTCGTCCGCATCTATGCGAAGAACCGGCAGGTGCCGTCGCCGGAGCGTCTCCTCACGTGGCTCCGCTACATGCGGCCCCACGGCGCCCGCACCTTTCCGCGGGTGGCGCTGCTCGCCCGCCGCGACGACATGCCGGACTTCCTCGTCGAGCCCATCATGCGCTGGGTCGTCTACCGCCAGGGCGACGAGAGCGAGCCCGAGAGCCTGCGCCGCGTCGCCGCCAGCCAGGCGAAGCGCGCGATCTTCCTCACGCAGCGCCACCTCGGCCTCGAGGCCGACGCCGCCACCGTCTCGGCCCTCGCCGCCCTGCGCGGCGAGAACCCGGACTGCCAGGCCTACGTCGAGGTCGAAGACCCCGAGGCCCGCGACATCGTCCTGCAGGTGGGTGGCCCGCACACGGTCGCCCTCGACGTGCCGCGCTTCCTCGGCATGTTCCTCTGCCAGCACCTGCTGATGCCCGGCATCGAGGCCCTCTACCGGGATCTCCTCACCGCCGACGGCACCGAGATCTACACCCATCTCTTCGCCGACGCCGACGACCAGGCCGCCCTCGCCGGGCTCCCCGAGAGCCTCTCGTTCGCCGACCTCGCCGCCGCCGGCGCCCGGGCCGGGGTCGTCGTCCTCGGCGTCTACCTCGGCACCGGGCCCGTCCGACGAAACCGGCGCGGTGTCGTCGTCATGGACGGCCTGCGCCAGTGGCTGAACCCGGCCGACGACGTCACGGACGACGACCTCGTCGCCCTTGGCGCGCGCCGCGGCACCATCCCGACCCGCAGCCTCCGCGGCCTCATCGGCATCGCCGAGAGCTACCTGCCGCTGCGCTCGTTCGCCGCCGCCGTCGCCCACGGGCACGTGACGACGTCGTCGGGTACCGCCGGCGACGCCCTCGACGTCGTCGATCGGGCCCTGACGGCGCCACCGCGGGGCCCCATGCGGGTCGCCCTCATCGGCGCGTCGGACTCGCTGCCGTCGCTGCTGCGAGAGCTGGCGCTCTTTGTGCCCGGCGTCGACGTGCAGCTCTTCCTCTCGTCGCGCGGCGGCGAGCGGGTGCCGCTCGGTCGTCGCCTCGAGGCCCTCGGCGTCGGCGTCGACAGCCACGATCCGCTCCCCGGCGTCGGTGGGCGCCAGGTGGCCCTGCCCCGCGGCGGCGCGCTGCGCATCTTCACCCACGACGCTCCCGACCTCGCCCGCTTCGCCGCCGAGCGTCTCCGGGACGGGCCGCCCGTCGAGGCGGCGGTGTTCCTCTGTGAGACCGAGGGCAGCGACCGCGACGCCCGCACCGCGATGCGCGTGCTGCGCTTCCTGCGCATGCTCGAGGACGGCACGGTGCCTCGCGGCGAGCGCCTGCACCTCGTGGCCGAGTTCCTGTCCATCGACAAGGGCACCTATCTCCAGCGCCACGTCGACGTGCGGCGCTGCGGCTTCGCGTCCGTCGACGACCTGCGCCTCACCCTCATCGCTCGCGAGACCATCAAGTCCTACTTCATGGTCCACTCGTCGTTTGTCCCGGGCGTCAGCGCCATCTACGACGAGCTGCTGGAGGAGCGCGGTCAGGACATCGTTCGCTACGTCTGGAACGGCGGCGGCGGCGGCAGCGTCACCTGGGCCGACGTCGTCGAGGTGCTCCGTCGACGGGGCGCCATCGCGGTGGCCCTCGAGCGGCGCGACCGCAGCGTGGGCCTGGCCCTCGCCCCCGAGACGGTCATCGCCACCGCCGACATCGCCGGCGTCTACGCCGTCGCCGAGAGCGCCACGCTCCGCTGACAGCGATTCAAACACTTGGCGTCCCGCCAAGTGTTTGAATCATAAGAACTATTCGGGCACAAAGCGCCCGAATTCACACCCCGGAAACGACGCGGGGCGCCTGCTGGCGCCCCGTCCGAGTCGGCGATGACGACGACGTCAGCGCACGTGGAAGCGGTAGATCTCGTGGAGGCGGCCGTCGAGCCACAGGCGCAGCTCGTACTCGCCGGGCGGGTCACCGTCGGTGATCGACCAGGCGTGGGCGAGCTCGCCGTTCCAGGGGGTGTCGACGCCGGCGGTCACCGCGGTGCGGCCGTCGTCGCGGATGTCGACGAAGTTGGCGCCAGACCACTGGGCCGGAGCCGACGGCAGCACGAGCTCCTCGCGCCACATGATCGGCTGACCGTCGGGGAGCTCGAGTCGCCAGCCGAAGGTCTCGCCGGGGATCAGGTCCACCTCGGTGGTCGGCACGAAACCGCCGCAGTCGTAGACGCCGAAGGCCGACGACGCCACACGCGGACTGGGCTGCTGGTCGAGGAGTCGGAAGGTGTCGCTGTCGTGCAGGCTGCCAGCAACGACGATGGCGGTCGCGAGGGCGAACCAGGAGCGAAAGAGGAGGTCGGCGGCCAGACGGAGGTGCATGACGTCCTTCCCTTCAAGCGACGACCCAGCGCCGTCGTGGTTCCACCAGTGTAGCGACCGCGACGCCCTGCCTGCCCGATCCGTCTCGATTGTCCGGGTGGCCTGACGCACGCCGCAGTAGGCCAATATCCCACCCTCAGCGCGGGAAGGGGCCCCACGACGGCGACGTGTGCTCACCGAGGCTCGGCAGGACCGTCTGGCGGCTGCCGTCGACGGTGGAGACGACGAGCTGCTTGCTCTTGTTGCGGGTCGTCGTGAACACAAGGAGCCGGCCGTTGGGCGAGAAGCTCGGCTCCTCGTTGTTGCCCTGGTCCTGGGTCACGCGCTTCACCTCGCCGGTGGCGACGTTGAGCGTGAAGATGTCGAACACGTTGCGCTCGTCGCGGGCGGTGAACGCAATCAGGTTGCCGCGCGGCGAGAAGGCCGGCGTCTGGTTGTAGTTGCCCTTGAAGGTGATGCGCTTCGTCGCGCCGGATTCCACCTCGAGCATGTAGAGGTCGGGGTGACCACTTCGCGACGACACGAAGGCGATGCGGTTGCCATCGGGCGACCACGACGGCGACGTGTCGATGCCCCACTGGTTGGTGAGGCGCTTGAGGATGTTGCCGCCGCGATCGAGGAGGTAGACCTCGGAGTTGCCGTCCTGCGAGAGGGTCACGGCGATGCGGCCGCCGTCGGGACTGACGCGACCACCGGTGTTGAGGCCCGGGCGTCGCGACAGCGGCTTCGGCTCACCGCCGCCGACGCTGATCTCGAAGAGGTCCGGATTCTCGAAGCGGTACGACGTAAAGAGGATCGCGCGCCCATCCGGCGACCACGAGGGCAGCAGGTTGAGGTTGCCGCCCCGGGTGAGCTGGGTGACGTTCTCGCCGTCGATGTCCATCAGGAACACGTGCTTCTCGCCCTGCACCTTCTTCACGACGGCGATGCGGGTACGAAACACCCCGGGCTCGCCGGTGAAGGCACGAAAGACCTCGTCGGCGACGGCGTGGCCGGCGGCGCGGATGTCCTTCGACGGCATCGTCAGCGTCTTCTTCACGAGCTGCTTCGACGAGGCCACCTCGTAGACGAAGAGCTCGATGAGCCAGTCCGTCCCCTGCAGCGTCAGCCGCGTCTTCACGAGCCCCTGGGCGCCGACGTTGCGCCAGTCGTCGAAGCGGACGTCCGTGGTGTCGAGGCCGTCGGTGTCGATGAAGCTCTTCTTGTCGAGGAGCTGGAAGGCGCCCGACATCTCGAGGTCGGCCTGCACCACCATCGCGAAGCGCTCGGCCTCGGCCTTCTTGTCGCCGCTGCTGGCGGCGAGGCGGGGCGTGGCGAGGGCCAGCGGGAAGGCGCGCAGCTCACCGCCCTCGAGGTCACCGACGATGGGGCCCTGGGCGGCAGCGTCGACGGCGAAGACGGAGGCGAAGGCGAAGAGGGCGCACAACAACGAACGGGGCATGACGGGTCCCGGGGTGGTGGGGCGGAGCGACGAGACGATCAGCGACACGACTTCGGACAGGCATTGAAGCAGACGCCCTCGCCGGCCTGCTTGCGCGCAGGTGGCGGCGGCGCCGGCACCGGCGAGGCGCGACGGGCGGCGGCGACGACGTCGGCGTCGTAGATCTGGCTGCCGCTCGTCTTGACGGTCACATCCGAGACGGTGCCGTCCTCGCCGATCTTCAGGCACAGCACGGCGCGCAGGCGGACCTGCTCCTCGTCGGTGAGGACCGAGCTGACCTCCATCGCGTTCTGGATGCGGGCCTGCACCCGCGCAAAGTACGAGGCCGTGACCTCGCCATCGAGAGCGCTGCCCTCGGCGTCACCGTCGGGGCGCCCCTCGTCGGTGGGCTCGCCGATGCGGTCCTTGATGAGGTCCTTGAGGTCGCGCGGCGTGTCGGTCTGGCTCTTGAACTTGTTGAGGATGTCGGCGGCCGACGGCTTCGACTCCGGGGCCGGCTGCGGCAGCGTGTCGGGGGTCTTTGGCGGATCCACCGTGGGCTGGGGCTTGCTCTCGGTGGGCGGCGGCGGCGGCGGCGACGTCGGCAGGCGCGGCAGCAGCTTCTCGTCGCGCGGCTTGCCGAGCTTCACGAGGCGGGTCTTGATGATGGCCTCGTCTAGGTCGACGCGGGCCTTCGACGACTCGGGCCAGGCCACCCAGGCGCCGAAGATCCCGAGGTGGACGACGACGGAGACACCGACGGCGATGCGCAGCAGGCGCGCCTGCCGGTCACCCATCGACGACATCGACGCCCGGGGCGGCAGCGTCGCGTGGGAACCCGACACGGCGACGTCGCCGCGCTCCGACGGCGCGCCGCTCATCGCGGGACCTCGGTGGTGGCGGGATCGGTCACCATCGCGATGCTGTCGGCGCCGCCCGCCTTGGCCGCGGCCATCACCTTGACGACGAGGCCGTAGGGCAGCTCCTGGTCGGCATGGAAGTAGAGTTCCTTGTCGAGCTTCAGCTTCTCATTCGTCGACAGCAGCTCGGTGATGCGCTCGACGGGGACCTCGGTCTTGCCGAGATACGCCCGGCCGTCCTTCGTGAGCGTGAGGACGAGGCGCTCTTCCGTCGACGTCTTCATCGGCGGCGCGTCGGTGTTGGGGAGGTCGACCTTGACGCCCTGCTGCAGGAGCGGCGCCGTCACCATGAAGATGATGAGCAGCACGAGCATGACGTCCACGAGGGGCGTCACGTTGATCTCGCTCATGGGCCCCGAACCGCCCCCGGTGGAAAACGCCATCGACCGCCTCACGCCGTGACCGGCTCACCGCTGCCAACGTACGACCCGCCCCGGGGATTCGCCCCACCACGGAAGCGAACGAACTCCGTCGTCGCCCCCGACGGGAACGACCGGGTAGGACCCGCACCGACATGCCCCGCAGGGCGAGACTTCATAGCGGGGTCGTCGTCGGCTGTCACCCGCAGCACGGTCGGGTGCTACACCTGTCGGCATGTCGCCCACCGCCTCGCTGCTCCTCCTGCTCGCGACCGCCCCGACGCTGCCCGTCGGCGACGACGTCGTCGTCACCCCCGTGCGCGATGGTGGCCTCTGGCGCGAGGTCCACCGCCGGGACCGTGGCCGTGACGATGCGCCGGCGTCGGTCCGCTACGTCGACCCCGCCACCGGCCGCAGCGCCGCCGCCACGGTCGACCGCAGCGCCATCGTCCAGGTGGACGCCGGCGTCGACGTCCACGCCCTCGCCGTCCGGCATGGGCTCGAGCTGCGCCGCCCGCTCATGCCCTCCATCGGCCTGTGGCTCGTGTCCGGCACCGCCGACGAAGACGGCGTCGACGTCGCCGCCCGCCTCGTCGGCGTCGCCGGCGTGCGCGAGGCGTTCCCCAACCTGGCCCTGCAGCATCGCGTCCAGGATACGCCCTTCGTCCCTGACGACCCGCGCTACCCGTCCCAGTTCTTCCTCGACGAGCTGCGCATCGAGGGGGCGTGGGCCTACTCGATCGGCAGCGCCGACGTCCGCGTCGCCGTCGTCGACAACGGCTGCGACCTCACGCACCTCGACCTCGCCGCCAAGTTCGACCCGGGCCACGACGTCCTCACCGACGACGAGGACCCGTCGTTCGTGCCGGGCGCGCAGGGCAACGAGCACGGCACGGCCTGCGCGGGCCTGATCGGCGCCATCACCGACAACGGCCGCGACGTCGCCGGCGCCTGCCCCGAATGTCGCGTCAGCTGCACCCGCATGCTGGGGGCCGCGAGCGAGCCGGTGCCCCTCGACGCCGACGTCCGCGCCTTCGAGCACGCCCTGCAGGATGACGTCGACATCGTCTCGAACTCGTGGGGCTTCGTCGAGGCCATCCCGGTGCCGCGCGTGCTTGCCGAGGCCATCGTCAACGTCCAGCAGAACGGCCGTGGCGGCCGCGGCGCCGTCGTCGTCTTCGCGTCGGGCAACGACAGCCGCGAGATCGGCGACGACGAGCTGCTCGCGGTGCCCGGCGTCCTCGGCGTCGGCGCCACCAACAACCTCGGCGAGCTCACCCAGTTCTCCAACCGCGGCCGCTCCGTCGACGTCACCGCGCCGACGGGCACCGTCACCACCGACATCAGCGGCGCCGACGGTGGCGCCGACGGCGACGTCACCTTCCAGTTCGGCGGCACCTCCTCGGCGTGCCCGCTGGTCGCCGGTGTCGCCGGCCTGATCCTCGCCGCCGCCCCCGAGTTCACCGCCGACGAGGTCAATGCCATCATCGAGGAGACGGCCGAGCAGGCGGCCTTTGCCCGCCCCGACGAAGACGGCCACGACCTCGAGTACGGCTTCGGGCTCGTGCGCGCCGACCTCGCCCTCGCCCGCGCCGTCGGCGACGATGGCGCGCCACCGCCGGGGGAGGAGCCGACGCTCGCGGGCGGATGCTTCGGTGGCGACGCCGCCGGCGCGCTGCTGCTGGCGCCGCTCGCGGGTCTGCGTCGTCGTCGACGGCGCTGACCCGCCCGGGCCTCAGCCCTTCTTCGTGAGGCCGCGGCGCGGACCGGCGGGGGGCCCGACGTCGACGGTGGCGCCTTCGCTGATGCCGGCGAGGGCGACCTCGCTGGCGGCGGTGATGGTGTTGACCGTCTGCAGCGCCTGCGTCGACGCCGTCGCCAGCGGCCCCTGCACCGGGGCGCTGGCGGCCTGGGCGGCCACCATCGGCCCGAAGGTGAGCAGCGCGTCGACGGCGCCCTTGCCGTCGTTGCCGGAGGCGCCGGCGTTGGTCGCGTGCTCGACCTCCTTGTCGGCGGCCGTCTTCGTCGACGACGACGCCTTCACGGTCTGGGTGTTCGCGGCCTGGTCGAGGCGGCGCTGGTGGTCGCGGGTCTGGCGGTCGAGGGTGGTCGCCTGCTGGCGGGCCGGGTCCGTCGGCCGCTCGCGGATGCGGGTGGCGTCGTCGGGGCCGGCCATGATGGCGGCCTCCGGCGTGGCGGCGACCTTCTTGCCGTGGAGGAACTCGGCGCCCTTCAGCCCGCGCTCCATCTGCACGGCGGCGGCGTCGTAGACGGCCTCGAGCTTCTGGAAGGGATCCTCGACGCCGTCGGGCAGCTCGTGCCGCTCGGTGGGGACCGGCAGGTCGTCGAAGTTCTTCTGGACGAGGGGCGCCTCGAACTGGCGGATCGGCTGGAAGTCCGGGTCGTGCCAGAGGCTGCTCATGCCGGCGTGGTGAGTCGTGCTGGAGCCGCCAACGCGCATGGAAACCACCTCGTGCCGCGATCGTAGTGCCTTATCGGCGGCAGGGGCCATGTGGTTGCGTATCGCACCAGATCTGCGCACACCCGCTCCATGCTGCTTGCCGCCGTCGCCGCCCTCGCCGCCGCCGCCGCCCCCTTCGACGTCGTCACGGTCGCCGACCGGACCGCCTTCACCGAGACCGGGCGGGCGGAGGAGCTCCGCGTGCTGTGCGAGCGCCTGCGGGGTGTGGGCCAGGGCTGCGAGGTCATTGGCGCCACGCCCGAGGGCCGGCCCCTGCACGCGTGGGTGCTGTCGTCGGTGCCGGCCGCCGAGCGGGCGACGAGCGCGGCCTTCGCATCGCGGCCGACGGTGCTGCTCATCGGCGGCATCCACGCCGGCGAGATTGATGGCAAGGACGCGAGCATCCAGATCGTGAAGCGGCTCCTCGGCGGCACCGGCGGGCCGAAGGCCGTGAAGGGTGGCCTCGAGGGCGTCCTCGACGCCGTCACCATCGTCGTCGTCCCCGTCTACAACCTCGACGGCCACGAGCGCTTCGGTCAGAACCAGCGACCCAACCAGGTGGGCCCGAAGGAGACCGGCTGGCGGGTGACGTCGCAGAACCTGAACCTCAACCGCGACTGGGCCAAGGCCGACGCGCCCGAGACGCGCCTGATGCTCTCGCTGCTGCAGCGCTACGACCCCGTCGTCGTCATGGACCTGCACGTCACCGACGGCGCGAAGTTCCGCCACGACATCGCCGTGCTCGTCGAGCCCTGGCACGACGACGGCACCGACGGCCCGCTGCTGCCGCCGGCAAAGGCGCTGTCGACGGGGCTCTTGGCGGACCTCACGAAGGCGGGCCACCTGCCCCTCGACTTCTATCCGGCCTTCGAGGTCGACGACGATCCCACGTCGGGCTTCGCCGTCGGCGTCGTGCCGGCGCGCCTCACCCACGGCTATGTCGCCCGCCGCGGCCGCATCGGCGTCCTCATCGAGACCCACGCGTGGCTCCCCTACAAGGCCCGCGTGCAGGCCACCGTCGACGTCATCGCCGCCTTCCTGCAGCGGGCCCGCACCGACGCCGCCGGCTGGCGCCGGGCCGCCGACGAGACCGACCGGCTGCGCACGCAGCTGCCCGGTCGCACCGTCGACGTCGCCTTCGCGAGTGATCCGACGACGACGAAGACCATCGACTTCCTCGGCTACGCCTACACGCGCGTACCGTCGGAGGTGTCGGGTGCCCTGTGGACCCGATACGACGACAAGAAGCCCGTGACGTGGAAGGTCCCCCTCGTCACCGGCGTCAAGGCGAGCGCGACGGTGACGGCGCCGGTGGCCTACGCGGTGCTGCCCGGCTTCGCTGGCCCCGTCACCGAGCGCCTCAGCGCCCACGGCATCGCCTGGTCGACGCTGGCCGCTCCCGTCGCGGTCGACGCCGGCACCTTCAAGGTCGACGCCGTCACCTTCGGGGCGAAGCCCTACGAGGGCCGCCAGACGGCGAGCATCACCGGTGCGTGGACGAAGGCGAAGACGACGACGCTGCCGGCCGGGACCGTGATCGTGCCGGTCGCCCAGGCGCGTGGGCGGCTGGTCGTCGAGCTCATGGAGCCGGGCGCGCGGGAGTCGTTCGCGCATTGGGGCCACTTCAACAGCCGCTTCGAACAGAAGGAGTACATGGAGGACTACGTCGCCGAGGAGGTCGCCCGCGTCATGCTGAAGGACGAGGCCACCCGCGCCGCCTTCGCCGAGCGCCTCCGCAGCGACCCGGCCTTCGCGAAGGATCCGGCCGCGCGCCTCGCGTTCTTCTATCGACGCCACCCCTCGTTCGACGCCGTCCTCGACGTCCTTCCGGTGCTCCGCCTCGAGGCGCTACCGGCGACGGCAGCGACGACACGCTGACCCGGCCCTTCAGGGCCGCCGCGTCGCCACATGGCTGACGAGCAGGTTCACCGCCGGGGCCCGCGCCGGCGGGGGCGGACAGCCGCGCACCTCGAGCGTCCGGCCCGACCACAGGGCCGTCGCCTCGCCGAGCGGCAGGTCGACGCGCGTGCCAGCCTCGAGGGCGATGAGGTCGGGCTCCCGTCCGGCGACCTGGATGAAGAGGCCGTCGCTGGTTCGCACGGCCCGCAGCGCGCCATCGAAGGACAGGGGCTCGACGTCACCGACCCGCAGCGTCGAGCGGGCCCCGAAGGCCGGCCAGCGGACGTCGATGGCCCAGGCGTCGGCGACGTCGACGAGGAAGGAGACGGCGGGGCGCTGCGTCTCGTGCTCGCGAAACACGAACACGTCCGCTGTTGGCAGGGTGACCGTGCGGGGCCGCGCCAGCGCCTGCAGCGACGCGTGGGCGACGACGGCGGCGAAGCGGGGCATCGCCACGGCCCGCAGGCCTTCGGCGCAGCGGACCTCGACGACGTCGTCGCCCGGCACGAGGACCACGCCACCGGCGGGCAGGCCGGCCACCACGACGTCGTCGGCCGGCCCGGCGCCCACGCGGATGATCCCGCTGCGGCGATCGACGCGCCGATGATCGACGAGGACCCACGGCGGCGCCGACGGCACGGGCACCCCGCGGAAGAAGGCGCAGGCCTCGAGGGACGACGCCAGCGCTGCCACCCGATCGAGGGGCGCCACGGCGGCGCCGCAGTCGGCGCAGGTGCTGCGGCCGGTGACGGCGGTGTCCTCGTCGTCGATGCGGGCGTCGTGTCCGTGTCGGCAGGCCCGCAGGCGCTGCCAGGCGGTATCGGCGGCGACGACGACGTCACGGCGGCGGTCGAGAGCCTCGAGGGCGAGGCGGGGCAGGAGCGGCAGCGGCTCGTTCAACAGCTCGACGAGGGCGTCGACGTCGTCGTCGGCGGCCACGCCGTGGGCGAGCAGCGCGCGGGCTCGCGTCAGCTCGGGGAGATCGCGATCACGCCAGGCGGGTGCCACCGGCCGAGCATAGCGACGACGGCGTCACTCGGCCTTCACCCGATCCATCGCTGCCCGGGCCGCGTCCACCTCATCGGCGGCGACGGGCGCCGGCGTGACGTCGTCGGCCTTGATGAGGGCCGTCAGCTCGCCGAGGGCGTGGGCGAGGCCGAGGCGGGCGTTCTCGAGCTCGAGGCGGGCCTTCTGGGCGTCGACCTCGGCGGCGAAGGCCCCGAGGCGGGCGTCGCTCACGTCGTTCTGGCGGGCGACGCCCTCGGCGTAGAGGGCCTCGGCGTTGGCGGCGGTCTTCTTCGCGAGGGCGGCGACCTCGGCGAGGGTGCGGGCGTTCTCCTCCTTGACGGCGAGGTCGTCGAGGGTGCCGCGCAGCTCGCGCTCGATGCTCTGCTCGATCTGGCGGACCTTCAGGATCTCGGCGGAGAACTTCGCGTCGGCCTCGTTGATGGCGCCGATGGTCTGGCCGCCGTCGAAGATCGGCAGAGAGCCCTGGAAGATGATCGCGCCGGTGAAGGGGAGGTTGGTGAAGCCGGCCGTGTTGCTCGTGTAGCGGCCCTGGCTCACGAGCTGGAACGACGGCAGCAGCCGCAGCCAGCTCTCGGTACGACCGCGGTCGGCGATGGCGAGGAGCTGCTTCTGCACGCGCAGGTCGATGCGGGAGTCCCACGCCCGCTGCAGCAGCGTGTCGAAGGCCGGCAGCTCCGTCGGCTGCAGCGGCGGCGGCGCCTCGACGTCGAAGTCGTCCATCAACCCGAGCAGGCCGGCGAGGGCGGCCTTGGCGGTGCGCAGGCCCGCCTTCGCCGCGCGCTCCTGCTGCTCGGCACGCTTGACGTCGAGCTCGGCACGCTCGAGCGCGAGGCTCGTCTCGTAGCCCTGGTCGAAGCGCTGGCGGGTGAGTTCATGCTGGCGCTTCGCCGACGCGACCTGCTCGCCGACGATGGCCACGAGCTCCTTCGTCGCCGCGAGCTGGTAGTAGGTGCGGGCGACGCCCCACAGGACACCGGCCTGGGCCTGGCGCGTCGACAGCTTCGTGATCTCGACGGCGCTCATGGCGTTCTGCAGCAGGGGGATCGAGCGGGCATTGAAGATCGGCAGCGACGCCGTGAGCGAGCCGTTGAGGACCTGCCCCGGCAGGACGACGAACTCGGGGATCTCGGCGTTGCGGATGGCGTTGGCGCTCTTGCGCAGGGCCTCGGCCTGCTCGAGGGCGCCGGCGCGCTGCACCGGATCGGGGATCTGGGCAGCCTGGGCCGCGGTGAGGTTGGCGATGGAGTCGAAGAGCAGCGCCTGCTGGGCATTCTGCTCTGGCGAGCCGAAGGCGGCCTTCTGTTCGGGGAAATTGATCGTGTACTCGGCGCCGAGGCTGATGTTGGGCAGCACGAGAGCCCACGCCTTCGTGAGCTGGGCCTTCGACTCGTCGACCTTCAGCGAAGCGATGCGCAGGTCGGTCGAGCGCTCGCCGGCGAGGCGGAAGGCGTCCTCGAGGGTGATGACGCGCGGCTGCTCGACGGGGCGCAGACCGACGAGGCCCGTCGTCGACGAAGACTGCGCCAGCGCCGGCGGGGCTGCGACGGCAGAGGCGAGGAGGGCGGCCGCGAGGAGGGCTGGGCGCTTCATGGGGTGGTCTTCTCGTGCGGATCGGTCGGGGGTTCGGGCGTCTCGGCGAGGGCGTCGACGATGCGGCCGATGAGGTGCACCAGGGTCGCGCGCTCGTCCGCCTGCAGGCAGCCGAGCAGGCGCGTGAGCTTCTCGGTGGCGTCCTGGCGGAGGGTCTCGAAGACCTGGTTGCCGGCCCCGGTGAGGGCGATGAGGACGACGCGGCGGTCTTCGTCGTCGCGAACGCGCGTGACGAGGCCCTGCCGCTCGAGGCGGTCGATGATCCCCGTCATGGTGGGGGCCGATGCCGCAATGCGGTGGGCCAGCTCCGCCATGGGGGTTGGCAGGCCGCTGGTCGCGAGGCAGGCGACGACGTGGATCTGCGGCCCCGTCAGATCCGGGTGCAGATGGGCCAGCGGATCCCGGATCTGGCGCACCCGCATGAGGCGCAGCATCAGAGCCTGGATGGCGTCGACCTGATCTTTCAGATCCAGAACAGTTGCCATACGCAATCCTTAGCGATACGAACTGTTCGCGTCAACGAACGTTGCGGGCCTCCCGCCCGATGGATCACCGCCATGCATCGCCTTGCCCCCGCCCTCCTCATCGCCGTCGCCGCTGCCGGCTGCACTCCCGCAGACGTCGTCGTCGAGGTCCTGCCACCCCGCACCTCGGTCACCTGCGGCGCCCCGGACAAGAGCGCCGCCGCCCTCGGCCGCGGCCTGCTCGACGTGCTCGGCTCCGTCGGCGTCCACGGCTCCTACATCGCCGACCTCCGCCTGACGGCCAAGGGCCAGGACGCCATCGTCGACGGCGTGAGCGTGGCCTTCACGGTGCCGGATGGCGCCTCCACCTCGACGAAGAGCCTCGCCGAGGACCTCTCTGGCGATGTGGTCGTGGGTGACGTCCGGCTGGTGGGCGAAGACGAAGACATCCGCCTCGCCCTCATCGAGAACGTCGAGCTCGTGCCGCGCGACCTCGCCGTCGCCCTCAACGAGGACGAGGGCCTCGGCCTCGACAAGATCGAGTTCGCGACCCTCGGCGTCGACATCACGCCCATCGTGTCGGGCGAGGCCGTCGTCGCCGCGACGACGTCGTTCGCCGTCAACCTCTGCAAGGGCTGCCTTGTGCAGCCTCCGGACGTCTGCAGCGGCGAGGGCGAGTTCGCCACGGTGCCGGTGGCCTGCCGTCCAGGTCAGGACACGCCCCTCTTCACCTGCGTGGGCACGCCATGAAGTCGCGTCTGCCGATCATCCTTACCGTCGTCACGCTGCTCGGCCTCGGCGGGCTGTTCGCGTGGCGCATCCAGCAGTCGAAGGCCCGCGACGCCGCCGCCCGCGCGGCCACCGATCGCGAGGTCATCACGTCGGTGCGCACGAGCGAGGTCCAGAAGAAGGACCTCCCCCAGGTCGTGCAGATCACCGGCTCCGTGAAGGCCAGCAACGAGGTGATGGTGCTGCCGAAGATGCCGGGGCGCGTCACCCGCGTCGCCGTCGAGGTCGGCGCCGTCGTGAAGCAGAACGATGTCCTCGCCGCCGTCGAGGCCGTCGACATGGCGCTGCGCGTGAAGCAGGCCGAGGCCCAGCTCATGGCGGCGAAGGCCGGCCTCGAGCAGGCCACCGTGCAGGCCGACCAGGCGAGCCGCGGCTTCGAGCGGGCGAAGGCGCTGCGCGAGAAGGGCGCCATGACCCAGCTCGACTTCGAGAACGCCGAGGCCGGCAAGAAGCTCTCCGCCGTCGGTATCCAGGCCGCCCAGGCCCAGGTGGCCCTCGCCGAGAGCAACCTTGCCCTCGTGCAGAAGTCCTTCGACGACACCCGCATCACGACCCCGATCGCCGGCGTCGTCACGAAGAAGATGGTGAACGTGGGCACGATGGCCAACCCGGCCGGCGCCGCCTTCGCCGTGCAGGACCAGAGCGCGCTCAAGATGGAGGGCACCGTGCCCGCCGCCTACGTGCCGCTGCTGAAGGTCGGCATGCCGGTCGAGATCGTCGTCGACGAGCTGCCCGGCCGCTCGTTTGCGGGCACGGTCTCGCGGCTCGCGCCGACCCTCGAGCAGGAGACGCGCCGCGGCGCCATCGAGATCGCGCTGCAGCCGGCAGCGGGCCTCCTGCCCTACATGTTCGGCCGCGCGACGATCTCGTTTGGCAACAGCGCCGACATTGTCGTCGTCCCCAACGACGCCGTCCTCAGCGTCGGCGGTCAGCCGGCCGTCTACGTCGTCGATGGCGATGTGGCGAAGCTCGTGCGCCCGAAGCTCGGCGCCCGCCAGGCTGATGACGTCGTCGTCGAAGAAGGCCTGTCCGTCGGCGACGCCGTGATCGTCTCCGGCGCTGCCGGCCTCGCCGATGGCGTGAAGGTCAAGCGCGTCGGCACCTGAGTCTCCTCCCCGTTCCCGCCCGGAGCGTCCATGCAGATCGCCAACGTATCCATCGATCGCCCGGTCTTTACGACCATGGTCGCCCTCGGGGCGATGGTGATGGGCGTGCTCGGCCTGAGCCGCCTCGGGCTCAACCTCTTCCCCGACGTCACCTTCCCGGTCGTCGCCATCTCGACGGTCTACCCGGGCGCCGGCCCGGCCGAGATCGAAGAGCAGGTCACGCGGCCGATCGAAGACGCCGTCAGCACGGTCAATGGCGTCGACAAGGTCCGCTCCTTCTCGCGTGACTCGGTCTCCGTCGTCGTCGTGATGTTCAAGCTCGACGCCGACGAGACCCAGGCCAACATCGACGTGCGCGATCGCGTGCAGCAGATCAAGGCCTCGCTGCCCCAGGACGTCGACGACCCGGTCATCCGGAAGTTCGACCCGTCGGCCGCGCCCATCATGCAGCTCGCCGTCGAAGCGCCGAGCCTATCCGCCATCGAGGCCCGCCGCCTCGTCGACGACACCATCCGCCCGGCCCTTGAGAGCGTGGAAGGTGTCGGCTCCATCGATGTCGGTGGCGGCGCCGAGCGCGAGATCCAGATCGACCTCGACCAGACGAAGCTGCAGGCGATCGGCATGAGCATCGGCACGGTGAGCCAGCTGCTGCGCGCGGAGTCGCTCGACCTGCCCGGCGGTCGTCTGACCATGAACGGGCGCGAGTACTCGGTGAAGGCCTCCGGGCGCTTCAAGGACGTGGTCGACGTCGAAAACGTCGTCCTGCAGTCGCGCCCCGATGGTACCCAGATCCGGGTCAAGGACGTCGGCACCGTTGTCGACGGCGAGGCCGAGGTCCGCTCGCTCCGGCGGGTGAATGGCAAGCCCGCGATCGTCTTTTCGGTCATGAAGCAGTCGGGTGCCAACACCGTCGCCGTCACCGACGGCGTGATGAAGGCCCTCGACAAGCTGCAGCCCCGCCTCGGCAAGGACGTGAAGGTCGTGCTGATGGAGGAGCAGGCGAAATACATCCGCAACAACATCAGCAAGCTGCGGTCCCACCTCGTCGTCGGCGGCGTGCTCGCCATCCTCGTGATCTTCTTCTTCATGCTCGATGTGCGCAGCACGCTGATCAGCGCGGTGTCGCTGCCGACGTCGGTCATCGCCACGTTCTTCGTCATCTGGCAGCTCGGCTTCTCGCTGAACCTCATGTCGATGCTGGCCCTGACGCTCGCCATCGGCCTCCTCATCGACGACAGCGTCGTCGTCCGCGAGAACATCTTCCGACACATGGAGATGGGCGAAGACCGGGTGACGGCCGCGCGGAAGGGCACCGCCGAGATCGCGCTCGCTGTGCTGGCGACCACGCTCACCATCGTCGCCGTGTTCGTGCCGGTCGCCTTCATGGAAGGCCTCATCGGTCGCTTCTTCCGTCAGTTCGGTCTGACGCTGACCGCCGCCGTCCTCGTGTCCCTCGTCGTGTCGTTCACCATCGACCCGATGCTCTCGGCCCGCGTCGCGAAGAACATCGAGCACGACCACCACGAGAAGATGAAGGCCCACTGGTTCTACGGGCCCATGATCCGCTTCTTCGAGGGCATGGACGACTTCTACAAGAGCTCCCTGCGCTGGGTGCTGCAGAACCGCGTGAAGGTCATGGCGGCGTCGGCGGGGTTGTTCTTCGGCTCGCTTGGTCTCGTGCAGTTCATGGGCTCGGAGTTCGTGCCGCGCGGAGACCAGGGCAAGTTCCGCATCACCTTCGAGGCGCCGGCCGGCATCGCCCTCGCCGAGAGCGAGCGACTCGCGCAGCGCGCCGAGGAGATCGTCCGCAAGGAGGTGCCCGAGGTCACCGACATCATCACCACCGTCGGCATCGACCGCGACCCCAGCAAATTCGAGCTCTTCATCCTGACGACGCCGAAGGCGGCCCGCCCGCACCTGCCCATGAACCAGATCATGGAGACCGCGCGCGACAAGGTGAGCGTCATCCCCGGCGTCACCTACAACCTCGGCGTCCCCGACCTCGCCAGCAACGGCGCGCCGCAGACGCCGGTGCAGCTCTACATCGCCGGTCCCGACCTGGCCGTGCTGGAGAAGCTGGCCGCGCAGACGCTCGACATGGTGAAGAAGACCCCCGGCACCCGCGACGTGTCGACGAGCCTCAAGCCGGGCAGCCCGGAGCAGCGCTTCGTCGTCAACCGCGCCAAGGCCGCCGATCGCGGCGTGAACTTCGCCCAGGCCGCGATGGCGCTGCGCTACGCCCTCGAGGGCGACGTCGTCGGCACCATCCCCGACCGCGGCGACGACATCGAGGTCCGCGTGCGGCTCAAGGACGCCGGCTTCTCGAGCGTCGAGGAGCTCAAGCAGATCGTCGTGGGCGCGCGCCCCGGCCCGGTGGGCCAGGTGCAGCTCGTGCGCCTCGACGAGATCGTCGACGTCGTCGAGGTGGCGACGCCGGCCTCCATCAACCGCAGCAATCGCCAGCGCAGCGTCACAATCCAGGCAAACCTGTCGAACCGCTCGCTCGGAGAGGTCGTCGCCGACATCAACAAGGGCATCGCCGACCTGCACGCGCCCGAGGGCTACTCGTTCAAGTTCGAGGGCGAGGCCGAAAACATGGCCGACACCCTGAAGAACATGATGATCGCGCTCGCCCTCGCAATCGTCTTCATCTACCTGATCCTTGCGTCGCAGTTCGAGAGCTTCGTGCACCCCTTCACGATCATGCTCGCGCTGCCCCTCGCCGTCATCGGCGCCCTCGCGGCCCTCTTCCTCACCGGCATCCCGATCGGCATGTCGGCGATGATCGGCATCATCCTGCTGATGGGTCTCGTGACGAAGAACGGCATCCTCCTCGTCGACTACACCAACCAGGTGCGCGAACACACCGGCCTGCCGGCCCACGAGGCCCTGCTCGAGGCGGCGCCGAAGCGACTGCGCCCGATCCTCATGACCTCGGCCGCCATCGTGCTCGGTGAGCTGCCGACGGCGATGTCGACGGCGGAGGGCTCGGAGTTCAACACCCCGATGGCCATCGGCGTCATCGGCGGCGTGATCACCTCGACCATTCTCACCCTCGTCGTCGTGCCCGTCGCCTACACGTGGATCGACAAGCTCTCGATCAAGAAATACCACCAGTCGACGACGACGCCGCCGTCGACGCCGACGAGCTTCTCGACGCCGGCGGAGTGACTTCGATCGAGCCACTGACGAAAAGGCCGCCTCCCGGGGCGGCCTTCTTCGTTGGCGGCTCGGCAACGTCAGGCCACGCAGATGCCGTCGTCGTCCTCGACGATGCCGCAGTCGGCGAACAACGCCCGGACCGCGCCGCGCGCCCCGCTCGTACCCACCGCGCCAACGATGAAGGCCCTGGCGGGCCGGGTCGCGAGCCACGACGGCGGCTGCACCGGCGCGTCGTGGACGAGGCGACCGATCTTCGCCGGGTCGACGTCGACGAAGGCGGCCACGACGACGCCAGCGGCCCGCAGGGCCCGCGAGATGCGTCGCCCCTCCTTGCCGGCGCCGACGATGACGACGGGGCGCTGGCGCAGGCCGTAGTCGTCGACGAGGTGCCGGGCCTTCAGCGCCGCGAGCGCGTCACGACCGATCCGACGGGTCGCCTGCCCGTCGTGCTGGCGCCAGCCGAGGTGGAAGGCCGGCAGCTTCTCGACCCGCGCGCCGCGCGACCAGAGCCGCAGCAGCAGGTCGTAGTCCTCGGCAACGACGTCGTGGTAGCCGCCGACGTCGTCGAGGGCGCGGCGCCGGAACATGAGGGCCGGGTGGCACACCGGCAGGTCGATGAAGCGCTCGCGCCGGTGGGCGACGGCCTCGAGGACGCTGTTCATCCACAGGGCGTGGCCGCGCATGCGCGTCGTCGAGCGGGGGATGACCTTGATGCGCGAGGCCACGGCGGCGAGGCCGTCGTCGTCGCGCAGGGCCCGGGCCTGGGCCGCCAGGCGCTCCGGGTGCATGACGTCGTCGGCATCCATGCGCGCGATCAGGTCATGGTGGGCGACGGCGAGGCCGGCGTTGAGGGCATCGGCGAACGAGGCCCGCGCATCGACGCGCAGCACCGTCACCCGCGCATCGTCGACGACGATGGGCGTTCGCGAGCCGTGGTCAACGACGACGACGTCGAGGGCGACGCCGCGCGAACGCAGCGTCGAGCGCAGGGCGACCCCGAAGTGGCGCGGGTCGGGGTCCCGCGCCGGCAGGACCACGCTGAGGTCGGTCAATGGCCGCCAATCGTGCGCTGCTTGACCTGCGCCGCCTGGACGACGGCCGCATTGGCCTTCTTCATCTGCTCATCGACGTCGCCACCCGTCGCCTGGAACTGGATGAGGGTGCGGTTGGCCGTCACCTCCACCTCGCCAGCGAGAATGACCTCGCTCGCCTCACGAGGCCCGAAGGTGGCCTCACCGCGCACGCTCCATCCTTCTTTCGCCAGCACGGCAGCAGGAAGGTCCTTCGCCTTCACCGTCTTCGTGGCCACGACGGCGCCGCCGACGGCCTTCTTGTCGATGTCGGTCCGCCATTCGAGCGCCACGTCGGCGTCACCGACCCGCGTGAGCGCCCCTTCCAGATGTCGCACGAGGCCCTGGGGGGTTCCGACGTCGACGTCTGGAGCAGCAATGGGCACGCGAACGGTGGCCTTCACCGTGCGCTGGGCGCGCAGCCCATCCACCATGGTGAAGTCCGACCCGACCTCGCCCTTGCCCTCGATCGATCCCTCCAACTCGAGGAACCATGTGCCAGGCGGACTCTCGACCAGCCCCACGCCGTCCCCGGGCTTGATCTCGATGTCGAGGTGATCGGCGATCGACTTGACGGCAAGCTCCGCCTCGCCGATCACCGCGATCTTGCGCTCGCTGACCTGGCCCTCTGTGAAATGCTCATAGACCTTTTCGGCGAGAACGCCGGCCACCGGATTCGTCTGGGCGGCCTTGGCCGCCGCGAACTTCACCATGAGGACGGCGGCCTCCTCGCCACTCGCCACGACGAAGTTCACCTCACGGGTGAGCCCCAGCTGGAACTTCGCCTCGGCCTTGGTCTTGCCAAGATCGAACCCGCCTCCCACCCCGGCCGCCACCGTCTCGCTGATCTTCACTTCAAGCTTCCCGTCGGCCCGTTTGGTCACCGACACCATGAGCCCCGCCTCGCCCACGAGACCTTCGCCCCCGGAGATCTTTCCGCCGAGGGAGACGCTCTCCCCCGGCTTCATGCCCTGGGCCGCATCGTTGATGAGCCGCGCCACCGCGCTCGGATCCTTGATCTTCGCGACCGCCTCGGGGTTGTGCCGGGGCACCGCGGCGATGGTCGACGTCGTCGCCGAGGCTGCGGGTGCGCCGAGCGACGTGCCGTCAGTGAGCGACTGGCCCGCGAGCTTCTCGATGTCGGTGACGCCGGCGGCGTCGAGGTCGTCGTCGACGCGCGTCGTGCCGGCGAGGTCGCCCGGCCCCGTCGTGGCCGGCGTCGGCGTGGAAGTTGGCTTCGGCGTCGTCGGCCGGTCGTTGCGGATCACCATGACTGCTCCCCTCCTGCGAGGAGGGCAGTCTAGCGCGACGTCGTCAGACGATGCGGAAGTGGTCCTTCAGCGTGCAGCGGCGCTCACGCGAGAACGACAGCGCCGTCGTGAGGCCCTCGCCGGTCGGCGACGCGATGGTGAAGCTGGTGTAGCCCTCGCCGCCAAGACCGAGGCCGGCGTACGTCGGCGCGTTCTTCACGAAGATCGAGCAGTCCATCGCCCGGGCCATGCGGTGCAGGGCGTCGATGTTCGTCGAGTACATCGCCGCCGTGTGCCCGAAGCCGTGCTCGGCGCGGACCGCGGCGTCGATGCCGTCCTCGACGGACTTCACCCGCACGAGCGGCAGCACCGGCATCAGCAGCTCGCTCTGCACGAAGGGGTGGTCCTCGCCGTCGACCTCACACAGGAGCAGCCGCGTGTTGTCGGGGACGCTCTTGCCGATGGCGCGGGCGATCTTCGCAGCGTCCTTGCCGACCCAGTCCTTGTGCGGGTGGGCGCGGTCGTCGGCGAGCACGAGCTTCTCGAGCTTGCTGATGTCGGCGCGGCTCATCTCGGCAGCGCCCGCCTTCACCATCTCGCGCTTGAGGCTGTCGGCGACGTCGGCGACGACGAAGACCTCCTTCTCGGCGATGCAGACAATGTTGTTGTCGAGGCTGCAGCCAAGGACGATGCCCTGCCCGGCCTTGCGCATGTCGGCGGTGTCGTCGACGACGACGGGCGGGTTGCCGGGGCCGCCGCAGATGGCGCGCTTGCCCGACTTCATCGCCGCCTGGACCACGCCGGGGCCGCCTGTGACGACGACGAGGCGGATGCCCGGGTGGGTCATCAGCTGGTTGGCGCTCTCGATGGTGGGCTCACCGACCATCGACAGCAGGCCCTCGGGGCCGCCGGCGCCGACGATGGCGTCGTTGAGCTTCTCGACGACGAACCGGCAGACCTTCTTCGCCGACGGGTGGACGTTGAAGACCACCGCGTTGCCGGCGGCGATCATGCCGATGCCGTTGCAGATGATGGTCTCGGTGGGGTTCGTCGTCGGCGTGATGGCGCCGATGACGCCGTAGGGGGCCCGCTCGAGGAGCATGAGGCCGTCGTCGCCACTCTGGGCGATGGGCCGCAGGATCTCGGTGCCCGGCGTCTTGTCGGCGACGAGCAGGTTCTTGTTGATCTTGTCGTCGACGCGGCCGAGGCCGGTCTCTTCGACGGCCATCGTCGCCAGCGCCTGGACGTTCTCATGCACCGCCCGCCGCATCGCCGCGATGATCGCGTCGCGGGTCTTCATGGTCATCGTGTCGACGAGGGCGTCGTGGGCGGCGCGCGCGGCCTTCACGGCGGAGTCGACGTCGTCGTAGATGCCCCGACGACCGGCGCCACGGCCGGTCATGCCGGCGCGGGAGATGAGGGCCGGAGACGGCCCGCAGACCTCGGCCGGAGCCGGCGTCGCGCGGGGGTTCGTGACCGGACCCACGCCGAGGGCCGGCGCGAGCTTCGCGACGACCTTCTGCACGATCTCGTCGATCTTCTTGTCGTCGACGCTGCTCATGGGCGCCTCAGGACTTCTTGAAGGTGACGGCGTCGCCGACGGTGACCTCGTCGACGATGGCCATGATGACGTGGTCGACGGGGCGATTCTTCGTCACCTGCGTCTGCCGCGCCGACGACCCCGCGCAGTAGAGCACCAGCTCGCCGACACCGGCGCCCACGGCGTCGGCCGCGACGATGATGCCGCCGTTGGCCTTGCCCTCAACGTCGGCGCCCTTGACGACGAGAAGCTTGAGCCCTTCGAGCTCCTGATCCTTCTTCGTCGCCACGACGGTGCCGATGACGGTCCCAAGCAACATGGCAGTCTCCAATGCCAGACCCTCGACGACGTCGAGGGCCGGGTCGGGATGCACACGCCGTCACGACGACGGCGCGGACGCTCAGGCCTTCTTGGCGCCGAGCGGCAGGACGGCGTCGATGTTCGCGTGGGGGCGCGGGATGACGTGCACCGAGACGAGCTCGCCGACGCGCTCGGCGGCGCGGGCGCCGGCCTCGGTGGCGGCCTTCACGGCGGCGACGTCGCCGCGGACGATGGCGGTCATGTAGCCGCCGCCGTAGCCCTTCTCGTAGCCGACGAGCTCGACCTTCGCGGCCTTCACCATGGCGTCGGACGCCTCGACCATGCCGACAAAGCCCTTGGTCTCGATCAGGCCCAGCGCGAGCCCGGCAACGTTGTGGTCAGCCATCTGTCTCTCTCCTGGATGGTCGCGCGCTCTTGCCGCGACGGTTGGCGTTCAAGGATGTGATGCGAAGCGGTGTGTCGACGTCAGCGGGGATCAGCCGCCGCCGCCGCCCTTGCCGGCCTGGCCGGTGATGCCCTCGAGGGCCTTCATCGCGGCCTTTGCGGCCTCGTCGATCTCGGCCTCGGTACCGGCGAGGTAGAGGCGGCCGAAGGCGCCGAAGGGCGTGAAGTCGACGAGCCGGATGTTGGCGGCCTTCTCGGCCTCGTTGGCGGCGAGGGCGATGTAGGCGGCGGGCTCGCACTCCATGATGAAGAGCGAGAGGCCGGGTTCGATCATCGCGCCCATGCGCAGCTTGTCGATGATCATCGCGTGCATCGGCTGGATGTTCCGGATGACCGTGTTGCTGACGACGCGCGGCTTGATGCGGTCTTCGATCTTGGCGCCCATCGACGAGAGCACGGCGTTGCCGGCGGCGTGCACGACACCCTGGTCCTCGTGGTGGAGCTCGAGCATGCCGTAGGCGCGCTCGACGACGAGGGTCGCGGGCTGCGCTGGCGTCGACTTCAAGGCCGCGTCCATCAGGGAGTGGATCTCCATGCCGGGCGCAATCTCGACGAAGAGGCTCGCGACGCCGGGGACGGGGAAGTACCCGCGGCAGGTGGTGCAGATGTGCGCCGCCACCTGGGGCTGAAGCGCGTCGAGGAACGTGTAGCTGCGAAGGGTGGCCATGAGCCTCGAGCCTCCTGAGAGCACATCACGCGCGATGCGCGCGGATCGGCCAAGTGGCCGCGGGCGACGGCGTAGCACGGTGCGCCAGAGCTTGGCTAGCGCGACGGGTCGATACGTCCCGCCCCCTCATGACGCAGCACGTCGGCGATGATGGTGGAACCGGTCGGTGGCGGCCGGTGTCGGAGGCCGCATGGATGCGATCCGGGCCATCTCCGTCGCCGTGCTGTGGGCGACCCTGGGTACGACGACGGCGTCGGCAGAGCCGGCCGTGCAGTGGCACGAGGCGGCGCAGCTGCTCCTCGTGCCGGAGTCCCCCGCCGGCCCCCTCGCCACCCGTCTCGAGGCCGACGTCCGCCACTGCCAGACGACGGCGCCCGACGACACCGACCGCTGCCGGATCCGCGGGCTCCTCGACTGGGCCTACCGGGCCGATCCCGCCGCCGCCCGCGCCGCCGTCGCCCTCTACGACGACACCGGCACCGTTGCCGGCCTGCTGCCCGAGCAGGACTTCGACGGGGCCTATCGCGGCACGCTCCACCTCGTGCCCCGCCTGCCGGTCCACACCCACCGCCGCCACCTCGAGATGGCGGCGGCCGCCCTGCGGGACTTCGACACCTTCTTCGCCGAGGTCGAGCGCCGGTCCGGGCGCAAGGTCGCCTTCCGCTGGCGCCCCCTCGGCCTGCGCTTCTTCGAGTCCGTGAAGCGACGCACGCCGTCGGCGGTCGCCACCGGCTGGACGATCTCGCACAACGTGAGCGGCAGCCTCTTCACGTCGGCGGCGCGCACGCGGGAGACCTACGTCCACGAGGTCTTCCACCTCAACGATCAGGCCCGGGGCTGGTGGTCTTCCCGCGCCCTCGCCGATGTCTACCGGCGCATCGTCGCCCGCTGCGGCACCGCCGTCGCCTGCCTGAAGCCCTGGGCCCCCGACGACATCATCGTGCGCGGCAAGGGCGGGACCTACTACGCATTCATGCCGGACAACGGCGTCACCGAGTACGCCGCCGACGTCGCCAAGCGCTGGGTCGTCGAGCACCGCGCCGCCCTCGCCGGTGCGCCGCCGAAGGTGCCGTGGCGCTGCCAGACTCCCGAGAACGCCGAGGCCTGGCACGCCGTCGCCGACGCGTTCTTCGGTGGCATCGACCTGCTGCCGCCCTGTCGCTGATCGCGCCTTCAAGCGCGAAGCACTTGCTCAAGGCGCTGTCGTCAAAACGCCATCGACGTCGGCGCGCCCTCGGCAGGCGGCGGCGGCAACGGCAGCGGATCGGCCCGCGACGGCGACGCGGGCTTCGACGGCGCTGCCGGCGACGGCGACGGCGGGGGCGGGGGCGGCGGCGGCGACGACGATGACGACGACGCCCGCCGGGCCTTCGCGCACTTCACGTCGCGGTCCATGGCGTTGAGGACCGACACCGGGGCGACCCACATGGACTCGAGCATCACGAGGGGCAGGCCGACGACCGAGGCGGCGAGGGGCAGGCCGCAGCAGGCGAGGGCGACGCTGTGGGCGAGGGCGACGGAGCCGGCGCTCGCGTCCAGCGGCTGGGGCGCCTGCAGGCTCGCGAGGCCGACGCCCCAGGCGAGGGAGGGACACGGAAAGACGAGGCTCGTCCACCACAGCGGCGCGGCGACGGCGGCGACGGCCGGGTCGTAGGGGGCTGTAGGCGCGAATCCCACCCACGACACCTCTGGACAGGCGGCAGGCGACGCAGGCGCTGTCCCGACGGCGGGGGCCATGGCGAGGGCGGCGGCGACGACGAACGCGATCATGGCCCGACGCTAGCGCCGGCGGCCCGGCGGCGCGCCTTTTCCGCAGATCTCCGGAACCCGGCGGGAGCCAGTGGGGTCTGCTCCCCCGATGCTGATCGGCGCTAGCCTCCGCCCCGTGAAAGACCCGGCCGCGCCCACCCGCCCGGCCCCGCCCGCGCGCGAGGGTGCCGACGGCGTGGAGGAGGCCCTCGCCGCCCGCGCCGCTGCCGGCGACGTCGGCGCCTTCGACGCCCTCGTGAGCCTGCTCGGCAACCGCGTGCTGTCGGTGGCGATGCGGCTGCTGCAGGACCGCGGCGAAGCCGAAGACCTCACCCAGGAGGTCTTTGTCGCCCTCTACCACCACCTGCCGGAGTTCCGCGGCGAAAGCCGGCTGTCGACGTGGGTCTACCGGATCACGCGCAACCGGGCGCTCAACCGCCTGAAGTTCCTCAAGCGCCGCCAGCACGGCCACCACGCCGACGTCGACGACCCCGACGTCGCCCGCGGCGTCGCCGATCCCGAGACCGGCGCCGGCGAGCGGGCCGACCCCGTGCGCGGCCTGCACCACAAGGGCCTCTCGACGGTGCTCGAGGCCCACCTGCGGGCCCTCCCCGAGGAGCAGCGCACCCTCGTCGTGCTGCGCGACCTCGAGGACTGCTCCTACGAGGAGATCGCCGAGATCACCGGCCTGCCCCTGGGCACCGTGAAGTCGCGTCTGCATCGCGCCCGCGCCGAGCTCGCCCGCCAGCTTGGCCCGCTGCTGGACACGCTCACATGAGCGCCCGCCCCCGCCCCCCTTCCCCCGTCCGTCTGGAGCTCGTCATGACCACCCCGCACCTCAGCGACGACGACGTGCGCGACCTCTTCTCCGACCACCTCGAGGGCGCCCTCGACGACGCCACGCGCCGGGCCGTCGACGCGGCCCTCGCCGGAAACCCCGCGCTCGCCGCCGAGCAGCAGGCCTTCGCCCGCACCGTCGCGGCCCTGCGGGCCATGCCCCGCCCCGAGGCGCCCGCCGACCTCGTCGCCAGCGTGCGTGGGCGCCTCGCCGCCGAGCGCGCCGCCGCCGCCGGGCCGCCCGCCCTGCCCCGCGCCGCCAACGACGACGCGCCGTCGACGCCAGCGGGTCGATGGTGGTCGCCGCTGCGGGTCGTGAGCGGGCTCGTGGCCGCCGCCGCCGCCGTCGCCGTGATCAGCGTGGCGATGCCCGACACCGCCGGCGGCCCCGGCGACGTCCTCGGCGCCAGCGTCATCGACGGCACCGTCGCCGTCCGCTGGCAGGCCACCGGCCTCGGCGCCGACGTCGTGGGCGCCGCCGCCGTCGCCGCCGGCATGCGCGCCGAGGGCGACGCCTTCGTGGGTGATCGGGCGAGCGCGGCCCGCTTCCTCGTCGAGCTGAAGACCCGCGCCGCGAGCGCCGGCGTCGACGTCGACGGTACCGTGCCCGAGCAGGCCGACACCGTGCGGGTCGGCGTCGACGGCGTCGCGCGCTGACCCTCAGCGCCGGCGGCGTCGCCGCAGGCCCAGCCCCAGGCCGAGGACCCCCACGAGGCCGGCGTCGCCGACGTCGCCAGCACCGCAGGCACAGCCACCACCGCTCACGCCCAGACCGCTGGCGAAGGGGCCCTGGCAGGCGTCGCCGACGCCGTCGCCGTCGTCGTCGCGCTGATCGGGGTTGCCGATGTCCGGGCAGTTGTCGTCGTCGTCGCTGACGCCGTCGCCGTCGCGATCACCTTCGCCCTCGCCCTCGCCCTCTCCTTCTCCTTCGCCTTCGCCCTCGCCTTCGCCTTCGCCTTCGCCCTCTCCTTCGCCTTCGCCCTCTCCTTCGCCTTCGCCCTCTCCTTCGCCTTCGCCCTCTCCTTCGCCTTCGCCCTCTCCTTCGCCTTCGCCCTCGCCGACGCAGCCGGCGAGGCGCACGGGATCACAGCGGTCGAGGGGGTCGGTGCCGTTCTGTCGCTCGGTGCCGTTGTCGACGCTGTCGCCGTCGCTGTCGGCGGTGTCGCAGGCGAGGATCGTGTCGTCGGGGTCGCAGGCGTCGAGGGGATCGCTGGCGTTCTGCCGCTCGGTGCCGTTGTCGACGCCGTCGCCGTCGCTGTCGGCGGTGTCGCAGACAAGGAGCGTGCTGTCGGGGTCGCAGGCATCGAGGGGATCGCTGCCATTCTGCCGCTCGGTGCCGTTGTCGACGCCGTCACCGTCACTGTCGGCGGTATCGCAGGCGAGGATCGTGTCGTCGGGGTCGCACGCGTCGAGGGGATCGCTACCGGCGCCCACCTCGGCGCCGTCGTTGACGCCGTCGTCGTCGCTGTCGGGGTCGTCCGGATCGGTACCGAGCTGTTGCTCCCGCAGGTCCACGAGGCCGTCGCTGTCGGTGTCGACGGAGTCGCAGCTGGAGGGCACGCCGATGCAGAAGCCGCCGGTCTCGACGGCGCACACCGCGCTGCAGCCGTCGCCGTCGACGGCGTTGCCGTCGTCGCAGGACTCGACGCCGGTGGTGGTGCGCTCGACGACGCCGTTGCCGCACGCCTGCGCCGTCGGGGAGACGCAGATCTCGTTGGGCTGACCGACCCGCGCGGCACAGCGGTCGGCGTCGATGGACCACGTCGCGGGCGCCACCCGCGTCGCCGACAGGATCTCGAAGCCCGGCAGCAGCGTCGGTGACGCCGCCACATTGCTGAGGTCGGTGGCGCCGGCAGTCTGGCAGTCCTGCGGTGCCGGCGCGGCGCTGAAGCAGCGCTCGTCGTCGGCGTAGAAGAGCTCGAGGACGCTCTGCCCGCCCTGCTCCCAGTAGGTGAGCTCGATCGGGTAGACGCCCGGCGAGGCGAAGAAGACGCGGCGGCTGTCGACGTTGGCGGAGCGGTTGCCGTCGAACTCGGCGACGACCTGTCCCGCCACCCGCAGGGAGTAGCCGTCGTCGGACGAGATGAGGAACGTCTTGCGCCCCGCCGTGGCGACGTGGAGGTTGCCGCGCAGACGCAGGGCGAAGCGGATGCCGTCGCGGTCGCCGCCCTGGGCGCTGCAGCCGTCTTCCCACGGGACCTCGACGTCGAAGGCCGAGAGGCCGACCGGGCCGTTGGAGAAGTCGATGAGGGGCGCGAGCTCCCGGAACGTGAGGTCCGGGATGGCCCGATCGGGCACCGTCGCGGTGCAGATCGACGGCGCGGGACCGGCGGCGTCGGGGTCGGCGCAGCTCCCACCGGGTCCCCCGTTGCCGACGTTGCAGTCGCTGTTGCGCGCGCAGCGGAACGCCGGTGTGGTGTCGTCGAGGAGGTCGCGGGCCTCGGCGAGGGTGTCGGGCTTGTGGGCCGTCGCGTCGATGGCCTTCGTGAAGAGGCCGCAGAAGCCGGCGTGCACGCCGGGCGCGACGATGGCGTCGTCGGGGCTGCTGTCACCGTCGGCATCGAGACGCTCCGAGGCCGGCACCGTCCGCACCGTCCCCGCCGGGGGCGTCGTCGTCTGCGCCGCGGCCGACGACGAGGCCATGCACATCACCAGAAGTGCGGCGAGCCGGGGCCGAAGCAGGTGCGGAGACGCGGTCACTGGAAGAGTGTAGCCGGCGGCGACGCCCGCCAAAGCGACGACGCGCACCACGGTGTGGGGCCGGGTGCGCGTCGGAACGACATCGCGGACCGGGCGAACACCCGGGCCAGGGTTCAGCGGGGCATGCCCGGCGGCTTCATGCCGGCGCGCGAGCGGGCGATCGCCTGCTGTACCTCGACGAACGAGAGCTTGAGCTCGTGAACGATGCCGTCCATCAGCTTCTGCTCCTCGCCATTGAGGTTGCCCTTCGTCTTGGCCTTGAGCAGTTCGAGGATGTCGATGGTGTCCCGGGCCTGCTCGAGGGCGAGCTCGCGCTGCCCGTGGGGCCACGGGATCAGGCCCATCTGCATGAGGCCCTGCTGGGCCAGCGACTGGATGAACATCGAGAAGGTCAGGCCTCCGGCCGTCGTCATCTCGGGCTCGTCGGCGGGGGCCGGAGCGGCCGCAGCGGCGGGCGGCGTCGGGGCCGGCGCCGGGGCTGGCTCGACGCGAACGGGATCGGCAGTGGGCACGTCCGGCCCGGAGCGCTGGTCGCCGTCGTCGGTGAAGCGGCGGCGGTCGACGACCTTGAACGCGGACTTCTTCTCTTCGGTCATGGTGTGTCCCCTCAGGCTGGCGCGGCGCGGTGACGACATCGCGCCGGGGCCGCACAATCGCAGTGCTCCCGTCCCGGGCTCAGTTGCCCTGGTTCGGGTAGACGATGCTGGCGATGTTTTCGGCCTTGTCGCCGACGTCGGCGAGGCCCTGGAGGTGCTTCTCGTAGTCGGCGGCGCTGAGGCGGCCCTTCTTGAGCTGGCGCTCGACGAGGCGCTTGTCGACGAGGATGGGGTTCAGCTCTTCGGTCTTCTTCTTGTCGGCCATGGCGGTCTCCAGGTCGGGGGCGCGGCGGGGCGCGGCAGATGCCGGCGCGGCGCGTCGGGCGCGTATGGGCTGTTGCCTGCGGGACGTCAACGACGCCGGCAGGACACGACCCGTGCCGCTGGGATAGGCTCGCGGCCATGGCGGTCAAGGACATCGCGAAGAAGGGCGTCGCCCAGGGCACCGAGCTGGCCCGGACGCGCTGGCAGGCGTTCCGTGAGGAGTCGCCGTATTTCCAGGCCAAGGTCGGACTCGTCGCGGCCTGGATCGCGGTCTCGATCGCCACACTCGTGCTCGCGCCGCCCGAGCCGGTGCCCTTCATCGTCGAGCAGAAGGCGATCAACTTCGGCCTCGCGACCAAGACGACGCTGATCGTCTTCAACCAGGACGGTGGCGACCTCGACGAGGCTGTCGTCGAGGTCAGCGGCGTCACCGTCGACTTCGACGGCAAGCAGACCCGCGGGACGTGGGCGACAAAGGCCATCGCCCTGCCCGAGGGCCTCAAGACGACCCTCGCGACGGAGTCGTTCTTCGACGGCAAGGGCATCAGCCCCGGCTACCAGCTCGACGTCGACCGCGTCCGCATCCTCAACGATGGCGACGAGGTATTCGCCGGCCCGCCACAGAAGCCGGTGAACCGTCGATGAGCCTGCAGGTCCTCGTCACGGGCGCGTGTGGTTTCATCGGTTCGCATGTCTGCGAGGCCCTCCTCTCCCGGGGCGACACCGTCGTTGGCGTCGACAACTTCAACGCGTTCTACGACCCGTCGATCAAGGAGGGTCACCGGGCCCTGCTCGAGGCGCACCCGGGCTTCTCGCTCGTGCGGGGCTCGATCCTCGACGAGGCCGTCCGCGCCCGCGCCTTCGCCTCCCGCCCCGACGTCGTCGTCCACCTGGCGGCCTGGGCCGGCGTGCGCCCATCGATCGAGCAGCCGGCGCTCTACCAGCGCGAGAACATCGAAGGCACCGTCGTCATGATGGACAGCGCCCGCGCCGCCCGCGACGCCGCCGGCGCGCCGCCGCGCTTCGTCTTTGCGTCGTCGTCTTCGGTGTACGGTGGCCAGACGAAGGTGCCGTTTCACGAGGACGATCCGGTGATGGAGCCGGTCTCGCCCTACGCCGCCACGAAGCGGGCCGGGGAGCTGCTGCTCTTCACCTACAGCCACCTCTACGGCTTGTTCTCGACGAGCCTGCGCTTCTTCACCGTCTATGGCCCGCGGCAGCGCCCCGAGATGGCCATCCACATGTTCGCGCGGAAGATCCTCGCCGGGCAGCCGGTGCCCCGCTACGGCGACGGCAGCACCGCCCGCGACTACACGTACATCGATGACATCGTCAGCGGGGTCGTCGCCGCCGTCGATCGCACGACGGGGCCGGCCTTCCGCATCTACAACCTCGGCAACTCCCGCACCGTGCGCCTCGACGAGCTGATCGCCGCCATCGGCCGTGCCGTCGGCCGGGAGCCGGTCATCCAGCCGCTGCCCGATCAGCCCGGCGATGTCCCGCTCACGTTCGCGGACATCAGCCGCGCCCGCGCCGAGCTCGGCTACGACCCGCAGACCCCGTTGCCGGCCGGGCTCGAGAAGTTCGCGGCGTGGTTGCGTCACCCGACGTCGCCGACCGGTCTGTAGGCGTTGCCCCTACAAGACCTCGACCGTTCGCGTGGCGCCTCACGTTTGACCCGCGACGCGCACCCGCGTTACCCAGCCGTCGCCTTCTGACGCCGACCCGGCAGCAGAGATCGCACGCAGCGTCCCTCGACGCTGTCCAGCCTGAATGGAGAGTCCCCATGGCGCTCGAAAAGCCTGCAGTTGCTTCTGCCGATGTCGGCCTCGTTGGCCTCGCGGTGATGGGCCAGAACCTGGTCCTCAACATGGCCGATCACGGCTTCAAGGTCGCGGTCTACAACCGCACGACCTCGGTGACGGAGAAGTTCGTCAACGACAACCCGCCCAACGTCTTCGGTGAGCTCGGGGGCGGCCTGGTGCCCGCCGCCGACCTCAAGGACTTCGTCCAGTCCATCAAGAAGCCCCGCCGCATCGTGATCCTCGTGAAGGCCGGCGGCCCGACCGACGCGGTCATCGACAGCCTCGTGCCGCACCTCGACAAGGGCGACGTCATCGTCGACGGCGGCAACGCCCTCTACACCGACACCATCCGCCGCGAGAAGGCGCTCACCGAGAAGGGCCTGCTCTTCGTCGGCTCCGGCGTCTCCGGCGGCGAAGAGGGTGCCCGCTTCGGCCCGTCGCTCATGCCGGGTGGCAAGCCCGAGTCGTGGGAGATCCTCAAGCCCGTGTGGATGGCCTGCGCCGCCAAGGTCGACGCCACCACCGGCAAGCCCATCGAGGGTGCTGCCCCCGGCAAGCCCGTGAAGGGCGGCGTGCCCTGCACGACGTACATCGGCCCCGACGGCGCCGGCCACTACGTGAAGATGGTGCACAACGGCATCGAGTACGGCGACATGCAGCTCATCTGCGAGGCCTACTCGATCCTCCGCTTCTCCCTGGGCAAGACGCCCGAGGAGTGCTCGGCCATCTTCAAGGAGTGGAACAAGGGCGAGCTCAACTCGTTCCTCATCGAGATCACGGCGGACATCCTCGGCCAGAAGGACCCGGTCACCGGCAAGCCCTTCGTCGACGTCGTCCTCGACACCGCCGGCCAGAAGGGCACGGGCAAGTGGACGAGCGTCAACGCGCTCGACCTCGGCATCCCGGCCGCCACCGTCGCCGAAGCCGTCTTCGCCCGCTGCATCTCGGCCCTCAAGGACGAGCGCGTGAAGGCGAGCAAGACGCTCAAGGGCAGCACCGGTCTCGGCAAGAGCATCGACATCACCGTCGACGCCGTCCGCGACGCCCTCTACTGCAGCAAGCTCTGCTGCTACGCGCAGGGCTTCGCGCTCTACGCGGCGGCGTCGTCCGAGTACAAGTGGAACCTCAACCTCGGCGAGATCGCGCAGATCTTCCGCGGCGGCTGCATCATCCGCGCGGGCTTCCTGCAGAAGATCACCGACGCGTTCGCCAAGGATCCGAAGCTCGCGAACCTCCTGCTCGACCCGTACTTCGGCGAGAAGGTGGCCTCGGCCCAGGACAACTGGCGCAAGGTCGTCGCCCGCTCGGCCCTCGACGGCACGCCGGCGCCGCTCTTCGCCTCGGCGCTGTCGTACTTCGACAGCTACCGCAGCGAGACCCTGCCGGCGAACCTGCTGCAGGCCCAGCGCGACTACTTCGGTGCCCACACCTACGAGCGCGTCGACCAGCCCCGTGGCGAGTTCTTCCACATCGACTGGCCGGACGCGAAGCGCCCGCAGCTCAAGGCCTCCGAGCTCGGCATGTCGCGCTGAGCGCGACGACCGACCTGAGGTGACGACGACGGGAGCCCTGGGGCTCCCGTCGTTTTTGTGTGTACCGATGGGGCGCTTCGCGCCCGAATGGTTCTGATGATTCAAACACCTGGCGGGTCGCCAGGTGGTTGGATTCACACACACACCTCTCACGCCGAGACAGCCGGGCGCAGGCGGAAGCCGTCTGCGTACACTGACGGCGGGATGTGTGTTGGAGGTTGAATGGGATTCAGGAACCGCACCGCGCTGGCACTGGCGACGACGCTGCTCTCCACGGCGGCGTTGGCGCAGCAGGAGCTTGTCCTCGTGCGCGATCTGCGCGGTCCCTTCCAGCACGCCGTCGTCGGTTCATCGCTGGTACGGGCCAACGGCACGGTGCTGCCCCAGGCGAGCGCCACGCTGAACCTCACCGGTGACGTCGAGCTGGTCGAGGCCCGTCTGTACTGGATGGGCTCGCGCGTCGCCCCCGACGACAGCGTCAACCTCACGCTGCCCGGCGGCGCGACCCAGACGGTGACTGCGGCTCCCGGGGACTGCTTCCTTGACGTCAACGTCGCCCAGACCAACGTCGCCACCGACGACAACTACTACGCCTGCAACGCCGACGTGACGTCGCTGCTGGCAGCCGGCAACCCGAGCGGCACCTATGCCGTCGGCGACGCCGATTTCGAGACCCGTGGCCCGCGCTACTGCATCAACGGCACCATCCCGACGGGCGACTTCAACGCCTCGCCGGGTCCGTGCGAGTACGCCACCACCGATCCCCTCGCGCGCGACGCCGCCGGCAACATCGACGTCTTCGTCGACAACATCTACGCCGGTGGCTGGGCCCTGCTCGTGATCTTCCGCGACCTCGAGGACAACCAGCCACGCGTGCTGCAGGTGGCCCGCGGCATGGTCGGCCAGCAGAACCAGAGAAACCGCAACGTCCTCGCGCTGCAGAACCTCGAGCTTGCGCCGGCCGGCGGGCGTCTGACCCACGTCGCCATCGGCGGCGACGGCTTCCTCTTCACGGGCGCCAACGACGGCGAGGCCCTCACGCTCTGCCGTGGCCCGTGCAGCAACGGCCAGCCCCTCGTCGCCCAGGGCGGTGGCGAGGTCATCGCCAGCAGCCTCTCTCCCGCAGGCAATCTCTACAACGAGTCGATCTCGAGTGAGTTCGCCGGCGTGATCAGCAACGTCACCGAGACGAGCGGCCTCGACCTCGACACCTACGACCTGTCGCCGGCCTTCGACCCGAACGTGCGGAACAACAACCGCTTCGTCGGCGCCACCACGCTGAACCTCGGCGCCTCGACGGGCATCGACGCCCTGGGTCATGTGCTCGTCGTCGTCGAGGTGGCCGACCTCGACAGTGACGGCGACGGCCTGTCGAACCTCGAGGAGGATCGCGACCGCGACGGCGTCGTCGACAGCAACGAGACGGACCCCGACGACCCCGACACCGACGGCGACGGCCTCTGCGATGGTCCGGTCAGCGTCTTTGACGCCGGCAACGCCGCCATCTGCCTCGGCGGCGAGGACACCGACCGCGACTTCGCCGGCGCCGACGTCGGCGTCACCGAGACCGATCCGCTCAACCCCGACACCGACGGCGACGGCCTGTGCGACGGCCCCAACTCCGTCACCGGCATCTGCGTCGGCGGTGAGAACCTCGACGGCGGCCTGGTGCGCTCCGACGAGACGAATCCGCTCAACCCCGACACCGATGGCGACGGCCTGTGCGACGGCCCCGACACCGTGGCCCCGGTCTGCGGCGGTGGTGAGAACAAGGACGGCGGCGACGTCGACGCCACCGAGACGAACCCGCTCCTGCCCGACAGCGACTTCGACGGCCTGTGCGACGGTGGTCGCGCCGTGGTCAACGCCATCCTCGGCGACTGCGCCGATGGCGAAGACCAGAACGAAAATGGCGTCGTCGATACGGGCGAGACCGACCCCCGCGATCCCGATACCGACGGCGACGGCCTGACCGACGGCACCGAGGTGCTGATCGGCAGCTACCCGGGTGGCACCAGCGACGCGAACCCCGGCAGGAACGGCGCGCAGACCGATCCCCTCGATACCGACAGCGACGGCGACGGCGCCTGCGACGGCGACGGCACCTTCGACCCCGCCTTCGGGACCTGCAGCGGCGCCGAAGACCGAAACCGCAACGGCACCCTCGACGGCGGCGAGACCGACCCCACCGACATCGGCAGCGTGCCCGGCGAGGGCGAAGGCGAGGGTGAAGGTGAGGGTGAGGGCGAAGGCGAAGGCGAGGGCGAGGGCGAGCCGCCCGTCGACGCCGACGGCGACGGCCTGCCCGAGGGCATCGACCCCGACGATGGCGACCCCGACACCGACGACGACGGCATCCGCGACGGCGACGAGGACCGCGACGCCGACGGCAACGTCGACGCCGGCGAGACCGACCCCGAGGACCCCGACACCGACGGCGACGGCCTGTGCGACGGCGACCGCGCCGTGGCCGACGTCTGCATCGCCGGTGAGGATCGCGACGCCGACGGCATCCGCGACGGCGGCGAGACCGACCCGGCCGATCCCGACAGCGACGACGACGGCCTGTGCGATGGCCCGTCCAGCGTGACCGGCATCTGTGAGGGTGGCGAAGACCTGGACGGCGACGGGGTCGACGTCGGCGAGGAGACCGATCCCCTCGACCCCGACACCGACGGCGACGGCCTGACCGATGGCACCGAGGTCCTCACCGGCACCTACGACGGCACCCCCGAGGGTGAGGCCGTCGACGCCGACCCGGATCGCGACGGCCGCCAGACGGACCCGCTGAACCCCGACAGCGACGGCGACGGCCGCTGCGACGGCGGCAACACCGTGGCCACCATCTGCGGCGCGGGCGAGGACGTCGACAACGACGGCAGCCTCGACGACGGCGAGACCGATCCGACCGACCCCGGCAGCACTGCCGAGGCCAACTGCGCCCCCGGCGACGAGGGTTTCCCGTTCTGCAGCGGCGCCTTGAACCCCGGTGAGGGCGAGGGTGAGCCCGAGGGCGAGGATCGCATCATCGCGGGCTCGTCGATCATCGCCTGCAGCGCCAGCACCGGTGCCGTCGGCTGGCTGCCCCTCGCGCTGCTGGGTCTTTTGCTGCGCCGTCGTCGCCGCTAACACGCGGGGGTGACCACGCCCCGAAGCCCGCGCCTCGCTGCCGGCGTCATCGTGCGCCGCCGCCGCGATGGCGCGGTCTTGTTGGGGGCGCGCACCGAGCACGCCCGCTCCTGGCCCGGCACCCTCGCGTTCCCGGGCGGCGCCGTCGACGATGACGACCACCTCCTGCCGCTGCGCTCGGGCGCCACCGGTGAGCAGGCGGCCTTTCGCGGCGGCGCCCTGCGCGAGGCCCTCGAGGAGGCCGGGCTGGCGTTGCTCTGCCACGGCGACGGCACCGCGGCCGACGACGTCGTCGTCGACGACATCGTCGCCCGCATGGCCCGCGGCGAGCGCCTCATCGCGATCCTCGCCGGCTCGGGGCTCTCCCTCGACGATCGGGACCTGCGTGATCTCGGCGCCTGGCTCACCGCCGAGGGCTCCTTCCTCGTCGCCCGCTACCTGCTGCCAGTCGACGACGGGCCGCGCCGCCTCTGCGCCCCGCCGACCCGCGAGCTGAGCGACATCGCGCTGCAGGATCCCGTGGCGCTCGTCGACGGCTGGCTCGACGGACGCGTGTTCCTGCCGCCCCCCATCCGCACCCAGCTGCGCCGCCTCGCCGGGCTCGCCGGGGAGCAACATCCTCCCGCTGATGACGACGTCGTCGCCGCGCTGCGGCCACCGCCGACCGAGCCGGAACGTCGCCGCAAGGACGTCGTCGCCGGCGTGACGCTGCTCGATCCAAAGACGCCGACGCTGTGGCCGGCGACGACGACGAACTGCGTCGTGCTTGGCTGTGGCGATGTGCTCCTCGTCGACCCGGCCGCCGTGTGGGACGCCGAGCGGGCCGCCTTCGACGACGCCCTCGACGTCATCCTCGAGGGCCGCGCCGTGCGGGGCATCTTCCTCACGCACCACCACCACGACCACGTCGGCGACGCCGCCCGGCTGAAGGCCCGCTTCGGCTGCCCCGTCTACGCGCACCGGCTCACGGCGTCCCAGCTCGACGACGTCGTCGTCGACGTCGTCATCGACGACGGCTTCGTGTTCGACCTGCCGGGCGGGGGCCACGGACCGGACCGCCGCTTCGTCGCCGTCCACACCCCCGGCCACGCCCGTGGGCACCTGTGTCTGTGGGAGCCTGCGCTGCGGCTCCTCGTCGCCGGCGACATGGTGGCGGCCGTCGGCTCGATCCTCATCGATCCCCCCGAGGGGCACATGGCGACCTATCTCGCGTCGCTGCAGCGGCTCATCGCGCTGTCTCCCCGCTCCCTCGTCCCGGCCCATGGGCCGCTCCTCGTCGACGCCGTCGCCCGCCTCGAGCTGCAGGTGCAGCATCGGCTCGCACGGGGCAGGAAGGTCCACGACGCCGTCGTCCAGGGGGCCCACGACGTCGAGGCCATCGTCGCCGCCGCCTACGGCCCCGACACCCCGCCCCAGATGTTCCCCTTCGCCGCCCGATCGGTGCTCGCCATCATGGAGCAGCTCGTCGAGGAGGGCCGCGCCGTCGTCGACGGCACGGGCTGGCGTGCGGCTTGAGTCGCCGTCGACGGCGCGCTAACACGGAGCCCCACTCGGAGTCCCTGCGATGCTTTCAGCCCTGGTCCTCGTCCTCTCGCTGAGCGCCCCCACCACCGCCACATCCGTGGCCCCGAGCGAGAGCGTCGCGCCCATCTCGATGCAGCACCTGCAGGTGGACCCGAACGACCCGGCGAAGGAGCCCCAGTTCGTCGACAAGTTCCTCAGCTACCAGCTGTCGCCGATGGCGTCGCAGCAGACGAAGGACGGCCTCGTCGTCGGCCACATCCTCGGCTACGTGTTCTACGGGCTCTGTGGCTCCCTCTGGGGCCCGCTCGTCATGACGAAGGACGGCGAGTTCACCGGCGACGTCGCCATCACCTGGTTCGTGTCAACGGTCCTGTGGAGCCTCATCGCGGGTGCGCTGACCTTCACCGCCGTTGGCGCCGTGATGTTGCTCGCGCTGCCATACCTGTCGTCGACGGCGACGTTCAACGAGCTCGATCGACAGATCAAGAAGAAGGGGCTCGCCCAGGGAGCGAAGAAGCCCGATGGCACGCCGACGCCAACGCCGGCGACACCGCCCTCCAACGGCGAGACGCCGCCGCCGTCGTACGCCTACTGACCCCGCGGCCGACGCCGACGACGGGGCCCCACGCGGGCCCCGTTGTCATGTTCTGGACTATCCTTGGACCACTGATGGGCACGCGCAGCATCAACGACGACCACCCGGTCACGCTGTCCGGCGCCGGCGCTCCCGAGCCGAAGGTGGTCGGCACGTGCCGCGTCGAGGCCCGCCTGCCTGCGGCCCAGGGCTCGCGGCTGTTTCGCGCCGTCGACCTCAGCCTCGGCAAGACCGTCGTCGTCAAGCTGATGAAGCCGCCGCACGACGAGGAGGCCCACGCCGTGGACCGCTTCCTCGTCTTCGGTCAGGCCCTCGTGGGGCTGAGCTCCCCGCACATCGTGCCGGTGCTGCGGGTGGGCCGTGATGGGCCGACGCCCTACCTCGTCCTCGAGTGGATCGACGGCGAGGACCTCGAGACGGTGTTGCGCCGGGACCGCCAGCTCGTCCCGCAGGCGGCCCTGCGCGCCGTCCTCGACGCTGCAGCCGGACTGGACGCAGCGCAGCGGCGGGGCGTCCTGCACGGCGACGTGCGGCCGCGGCACCTGCTGCGGGTGAAGGGCGAGGTGAAGGTCACCGGCTTTGGCCTGTCGCCGACGACGACGACCGCGCAGGGCCGGCAGCTCGGCGGACACCCCGGCTACATGGCTCCCGAGGTGATCAGCGGTCGCGGCGCCGACCACCGCGCCGACATGTACAGCCTCGGCTGCACCCTCTTCGAGCTCCTCGTCGGGCGCCCGCCCTACGGAACGTCGTCGCCGGACGCGTTGCTGGCCTGTCATCTCCACGAGCCCTTCCCGCCCCTCAAGGGCGAGGGCGTGCGCGTGACGCCCGAGCTCGAGGCCTTCCTCGGGCGGCTGGTGGCGAAGGACCCCGAGCGGCGTTTCTCGACGTGGGCCGAGGTCGTGCTCGCCGGTGCCTCGCTGTTGCCGCAGCTGCGGCACCTGCAGCCGACGCAGCCGGCGCTCATTGTCGAGGAGGGTCGGCAGCAGGGCGAGCGCATCGACCTGCCCGAGGGCGAGTTCCTGCTCGGCCGCGTCGCCGGCGAGGGCTTTGCGCTCGACGACGGGCGGGTCTCGCGTCGTCACGCGATGGTGCGGCGCAGCGGCGACTACCTCGAGATCAGCGATCTCTCGAGCCGCAACGGCATCCGCGTCAACGGCGTCGACGTGCGCTCGCGCCAGCTCTTTCCCGGCGACCGCATCGAGATCGGCGACAGCATCCTGCGCGTCGAGGCGCCGACGCAGGCCCTGCCGCAGATTCCCGTGCAGGCCGTGCCCGCCTCGCCGGTGCGTGGCGCCTTCGGCGACGTCGAGGTCAGCCACCCGCCGCCGCGGCAGGCCCCGCCGCAGTCCCTCTCGGAGGCGCCCTTCACCGAGACGCGGCAGCGGGTGCTCGGTCGCCTCGCCCCGCTGCTGGCGGCGCGCCCGGGCAACCCGGAGTCGCTGCGCCTCGACGCCCTCGGCATCGTCGCCGAGGCCCTGGGCGCCGACCATCGCATCCTCATCAAGGTGCGGGACGACCAGCCCGTGTTCGAGGCCGCCACGGCCCAGCAGGCCCAGCTGCTGTCGGGCACCCTGCCCGCCGTCGAGCGCGCCCTGCCGGGCCAGCTCAGCCTGTCGACGACGGTGCGGGTCAACGTCGACGATCGCTGGGCCGTCGTTGTCGCCCCGCTGCTCGAGGCCGGCCGCACCGTGGCCCTCGCAGTGCTCGTGAAGCGGATCGGGCGCTTCGACGGCGACGCCCTGGCGATCCTCGAGGCCACCTGCGGCCTGTTGGGCCTGCGCGCCGGCGCCCGCTGACGCCCGGTACGACATCCACCCACACACCGGCAAACGGGGCGAACTCGCCCCCTTGCCGCAGGGCCGCAGGGCGTTTCAACGCGACGCCCTAGCCAATCGGGGGAACGTCTTGTAGGCAGCCGCCGGCCCTCTGGGTCGATCCCCTTTCCTGAAGGACCCCCTCGTCATGGACAGCATCCAGTCATCGCTCTGGACCAACGCGGCGCCCGTCATCGGCATCGTCGGCCTGGTCTTCGCCGTCATCTTCTTCTTCCGCGTGAAGGGGCTGCCCGACGGTGACGAGACGATGAATCGCATCGCGGGCTACATCCGCGAGGGCGCGATGGCCTTCCTCACGCGCCAGTACAAGGTGCTCGCCGTCTTCGGCGCCGTCGTCTTCGTCGGCATCGGCCTGACCCTCGGCTGGCTGCCCGCCGCCTGCTTCGTCCTCGGCGCGTTCCTGTCGCTGCTCGCCGGCTTCTTCGGCATGAAGGCCGCGACCCTCGCCAACGTGCGCACGTCGCAGGCCGCCAAGGGCGGCAGCAAGGCCGACGCCCTCCTCGTCGCCCTCGACGGCGGCGCGGTGATGGGTCTGTCGGTCGCCGGCCTCGGTCTCGTCGGCATCGGCGGCCTCTACGTGGTCTTCAAGGACCACGAGCTCTTCTCGAACATCATCCACGCCTTCGCCGTCGGCGCCAGCTCCATCGCGCTGTTCGCCCGCATCGGCGGCGGCATCTACACGAAGGCCGCCGACGTCGGCTCCGACATCGCCGGCAAGGTCATCGAGAACATCCCCGAGGACGACCCGCGCAACCCGGGCGTCATCGCCGACAACGTCGGTGACAACGTCGGCGACGTCGCCGGCATGGGCGCCGACATCTACGAGTCGATGATCGCCGCCATCGTCGCCGCCATGGCCATCGGCCTCACCGCCGCCGCCGCCAGCGTGCCGAACCTCATCGCGAGCGGTGGCGAGAGCGCCAACCGCGGCGCCGCCATCATCCTGCCCATCGTCCTGTCGGCCCTCGGCCTCGTCGTCTCCATCATCACGATCTTCATCGCCCGCGCGCTGAAGAACATGAACCCCGCGACGGTGCTGCGCCTCGGCCTCATCATCCCGCCGATCATCCTCACCATCGTGTCGGCCGTCCTCATGCCGATGTTCGGCATCACCCAGGGCGTCACCATCGCGCTCGCCGCCGGCGCCGTCGGTGGCTCGATCATCGGCCTCGTCACCGACTACTACACGTCGTCGACGCCCGTGGCCCGCATCGCCGAGGCCAGCATCACCGGCGCCGGCACGAACCTCATCCGCGGTCTCGCCGTCGGCATGGAGTCCGTGGCCATCCCGATGTTCGTCATCGCCGTCGTCGCCTACATCGCCGACCACTTCCTCGGCCTCTACGGCATCGCGCTGTCCGCCGTCGGCATGCTCGGCGGCACCGCCGTCGTCATGACCGTCGACGCCTACGGCCCCATCTCCGACAACGCCGGCGGCATCTCCGAGATGAGCGGCCTGGGTCCGGAGGTCCGCGAGATCACCGACGAGCTCGACGCGGTCGGCAACACCACCGCCGCCATTGGCAAGGGCTTCGCCATCGGCTCGGCGACGTTGACGGTCGTCGCCCTCTTCGCCGCCTTCAACATGGAGGTGAACCACGCCCTCCAGAAGGCCGGCAAGGCCGACATGCAGATCCTGCTCACCGACTCGAAGGTCCTCATCGGCCTGCTGCTCGGCTCGATCCTCCCGTTCATCGTCGGCGCCAGCACGATGCTCGCCGTCGGCAAGGCCGCCCAGGCCATCGTCGAGGAGATCCGCCGCCAGTTCCGTGAGATCCCCGGCCTCATGGAGCTCAAGGCCGAGCCCGAGCCGAAGAAGATCGTCGACATCGCCACCAAGGCGGCGCTCAACGAGATGATCCTGCCCGGCGCCGTCGCCGTCGTCGTCCCGCCGATCGTCGGCTACATCCTCGGCCCGACCGGCCTCGCCGGCCTGCTCGCCGGCTCCCTCGCCGTCGGCGCCACCATGGCGCTCTACATGGCGAACGCCGGCGGCGCCTGGGACAACGCCAAGAAGTACATCGAGAAGGGCAAGCTGGCCGGCTACAAGAAGGGCACCGACGTCCACAAGGCCGCCGTCGTCGGCGACATGGTGGGCGACCCCTTCAAGGACACCTCGGGCCCCGGCATCGCCATCCTCATCAAGGTGATGAGCGTCGTGAGCCTGCTCGTGGCCGGTCTCATCGCCCTGCGCTGAACCGCCTGCTATGAGGCTCTCGAAGCGCCGTCGCGAGACGGCGCTTCGTCGTTCTGGAGGTTTCCCGTGGCCGTCGTCCCCTTCCCCACGTCGCTCTCCGCCGCCGTGAGCGCTGCGCTCGCCGACGACGCCATCGACGGCACCTGCAAGGACCACCTGCGCGCCCTCGCCGACGCCGACGCCCGCGCCGACGTCCGCGCCGAGGCCCTGCAGGGCCTGATGGAGCACCTCACGACGCTGTCGGGCAGTGCCGCCGAGTGGAAGCTCGTGCCCGCCCTGATCAGCATCGCCGCCGACCGCGACGGTCCCGAGCAGGCGGCCATCCTCGTCTGCGCCGCCCACCTCGAAGTCGGGCGCCTTGTGCTCAGCGATGGGGACGACCACGTCGTGCCCCCGGCCCTGATCGAGGCCCGGCATGTGGCGCTGCGCCTTGCCGGCGCCGCCCTCGCCCAGCCCATCGACGACGAGGCCGTGCTGCGACCGCTGCTCGTGGTCGTGGCCGCCTTCAACGGCCTGCCCGACCTCGCGATGGAGCTGCTCGACATCGGCGACGATGACGACGACGACCTCGACGACGACGAAGACCCCGGCGCCGAGGAAGACGACGACGCCTGAGTGGCGCTGTGGCTCAGCCGTCGATGGGCGGCCGGCTGCGCAGACCCTCGATGTCGAGGCGCCCCTCGATGGTCTTCACGTCGCGCAGCGCGAGCAGGTCGGCGTTCTTCATCACGCCGGTGATCGAGAGGTCGCCGCCGACGCGGGTGACGCCCTCGACGTACTTCTGCAGACTGGAGCGGCTCTCGATCTGGACCGAGCCGGAGAGGACCTTGCCCTCGGCGGTCTGCACGATGGCCGGGCCGCCGACATTGGCGGTCTGCTCGGCGCCGTCGCCACGCGCCTTGAGGCGCGCGATGAGCTGGCTGAGGGCCGCGCCCTCGACGGGCGCCGAGATCGAGGTGCTCTGACCGGGCGCCTGCTCGAAGACGGCCGCCGGCGGCGGCGACAGCTCCTCCGGCACCGTGCTGGTGACGGGAGCGGTCTCCTTCGTCTCCTTCGTCTCCTTCGTCTCCTTCGTCGCGCCGGTACCCTGCACCGTCGTCGGCTCCGGACGCCGGAACTGCAGCACCCGGGCCATGGCCGGGGTGTCTGTGGGTCCCTTGGGTCCGGTGGACGACATGACGGGCGACTCCTGCGGCGCCGTGGTGGGAGCGCCTGGAGAGAGTAGCGCTCAGGCCCGGGCTTTGGCCCAGCAGCCTTGTGGGCAGAAAAAGCCCTTCAATATCAAGCTATTGCCCACAGACCCCCGTGAGGTGTGCCGCGATCTGGTTGCCCCAGGCCGAGCCCAGCACGGCGGGGACGTCGAGGGCGACGTCGTCGTCGACGCCTTCGATGTAGTTGCCATGGGCGGCGCCGGCGACGGGGACGAAGGTCTTGTCGGCACTGCCGATGGCGTCGAACAGCTCACGGCCGAGGGCCTCGCGGACGGTGAGGTCGTCGGCGCCGTGGAAGTGCAGCGTCGGGCCATCCCAGTCGCGCAGCTTGTCGATGTTGTTCCAGGTGCCGGTCGTGACGAAGCCGCCGGGGACGCCGATGAAGGTGCTGTCGCGGGTGAAGGTCTCGACGCTCGGCCACGGCGCCTCGAGCAGCAGGCTGCAGACGCCGGGGCCGTCGCCGGCGGGCTGCACGAGCATCTCGACGGTCGACAGGGCGCCCGCGGAGTAGCCGGCCATCGCCACCGGCCGCTGCGGATCGAGCCCCTCGGCCTCGAGGACCGTCGGCAGGAAGGCGCGGGCCGCGCGGGCGTCGGCCATGAACTCGGCCTCGGTGGCCTCGTCGGGATCGCTGGAGTGGCCGAAGCCGCGGTAGTCGACGGCGAAGACGTTGACGCCGACAGCGTGGAACTGGGCGACGCGGTTGAGGTAGTGCTCGATGCCGCCGAAGTTGCCGTGGCTGAACACCACCGTGACGTCGGCGAGGGCCCCGCCCGACGCAGACCGCACGAACCAGGCGTCGTTCTCCTCGCCGTCGTCGAGGGGGATGGGGTGGCGGGTGGCGAGGGCGCCGGCGATGCCGAAGTCGTCGAAGGGGAGGTCTTCGCCGCACGGCGTGCAGAGCTTCTTGTCGGTGCACAGCTCGTCGCTGTAGCCGGCGCTGCAGTGGCGGGGGTTCATGACGAAGCTGTCGAGGTCGAAGCAGCCGGTGGAAAGGAGGGGGACGGCGACGACGGCGGCGGGGCGCAGCAGCGACTTCATGGCGTGACCTCGTCGGACAGGGCCTCGGGGGAGACGGCGTCGACGCCGCTGGCGACGTCTTCGGCGCCGCGGGTCATCACGTCGAACAGCTCGGAGAGTTCGAGCGCGACGCCGAGGTTGAGGGCGATGGCGCCCATGTCGCCCGGGCCCTGCCAGTTGACGACGGCGAAGCGCTGATCGGTGAAGGGCGAGAGCCAGCGGCCCTCCAGCTGCACGCGCAGCCAGTCGATGCCCGGGTGGACCTCGACGCCGACGAAGGGGGCGAAGTGATACTGGCGATCGTCGACGTCGACCGGCACGTAGAGGCTGGCGCCGCCGTAGACCAGGCTCTCGCCGAGGACCTTCCAGCTCAGCGTGAGGTCCGTCTGCGACATCGCCCAGGCGTCCTTCAGCGCCTTGCGGGTGTCGAAGATGTTGGTGAAGAAGAAGAAGCGCTGGCCCGCCGACAGCACCGGAAACCACGGCTCGGGCTCGTCGTAGAGCTGCCAGGTCGCGCCGACGTGGCCGCCGGCGACGCCAAACACGGTGGGCAGCAGGTGCGCGCCCCAGTTGACATCGAGGTGGTCGACGAGCCCGTGGCGCCCCTCGACGGTGACGTTCGGCAGCGGGATGACGCCGACGTTGGGGATGTCGGTGAGGGGGCCGCCCATCGTCACCATCGCCGCGTGCTCGCCGGGCGCGAGGGTGCGGGCGCTGTTGAACGTGGTGCAGGCGCCGCCGATGAGGGCGACCAGCAGGCCGAGGAAGAGGCGTGGCACGCGCCGCACCCCACCATGCCCGTGTGCCGCCACAACCCCCGGGTCCGCATCCGCTATGGTCCGCCCCATGCTTGCCGCCTTCCTCGTCGTCACCGCCGCGCTGGGCGCGGCCACCTCACCCGGGGTCCCCGGGCTCGCTGCCGAAGCCGAGTCGATACTCGTGACGGCCGGTGCGGCGCAAGGTGCCTGGGCGACCCGCGGGACCTTCGCGACCCGCGACGGCGGGCTGCGCCTCGAGGCACCGCCGCCGTACGCCGACGCCATCGCCCTGTGGGCGACGCCCGCCTTCAGCGACGGCCTCGTCCGCGCCCGCTTCGTCGTCGGCAGCGACCTCAAGAGCGACGTGCTCGTGCGGGCGCGCGCCGACGACCGCGCCGTCGCCGGCGATCCGCGCCCCGTCGATCGCCTCGACGAGCTCGACGGCGGCCTCGGCGTCGCCCTCGAGAGCGACAAGGTGCGCCTGGTGCGCTGGGAGCACCGCATGCACCGCTTCCTCGGCGTCGAGGAGAAGCTCACGCCGCGGCCGCGCGCCGGCAGCATCATCGAGGTCGTGGTCACAGCCGTCGGCCCCTGGCTGCAGGCCACCGTCTACGACGAATCGTTCCGGCGCCTTGCCCATGTGGCCGTCCTCGACCGCGGCTTCGTTCGCGGCGCGGTCGGCGTCCGCACGTCGCGCGGCCAGGACGCCACGTCGGCCCTCGTCCATCTCTCGGTGGCGCCAACAGCACCGACGACGACGGACGCCCCCGCACCCGACCTCGGCTGGGACGGCGAGACCACGGGTGCAGGCGCCGAGCGCCTCGTCGGCATCGCCGTCGAGGACGTCGCCCGGCTGCCGGCGCCGCTGAAGGCGACCCGCACCCTCGTGAAGGACGGCGTGCAGTACCTCGACACCGACGTCGTCGGCGTGGAGCTGCTGCGACGGGCCGGCATCCCGATCCGCTCGCATCGCACCCAGATGCCCTTCCTGCACAAGGATCGCTCGCTGCAGAAGCGGCTGGGGCTGCCGCCGACGCGCACGAGCCGCGGCTTCAAGGTCGACGAGAGCTACAAGGACGCCGCGATGGTGGAGGCGCTGCTGCGGGCATACGCCGAGCGCTTCCCGACGTTGACGAAGCTCGAGGAGATCGGCCGCTCCCGCGAGGGCCGGCCCATCCTCGCCCTGCTCATCACGAAGGGCGGCGACGCCACCGCCGACCGCCCGGCCGTCCTCCTCGACGCCGCCCACCACGGCGGTGAGCTCATGAGCACCGAGATCGTCCTCGACGCCATCCAGCAGCTCGTCGAGGGTTACGGCAAGGACGCCGAGCTCAGTCGATTGGTCGACGGCGCCGCCATCTGGTGCGTCCCCCTCATCAACGTCGACGGCAACCACCGCTACGTCCACGAGACGCGCGACTACGATCGCAAGAACGCCCGCGACATCGACGACAACGGCCGCATGGACGGCTGGGATGGCGTCGACCTCTATCGGCAGTACCCGGTGAAGTGGGGTGGCCTCGGCGAGATCGGGTCACGATCGTGGCCCTGGCACTACCGCTATCGCGGCCCCGAGGCCGGCAGCGAGCCCGAGATCCAGGCGATGATGCGCCTCGCCGAGCGTGAGCGCTTCGCGGCGTCGATCGACTTCCACACAGCCGCGACGAAGATCCTCGTGCCCTACACCGATCCGTCGATGACGAACCCGACGAACAACGAGGCGTGGACGATCGCCGAGCGCATCGCCGAGGCCCTGCCGCCGCAGATCAACCGACGCCGCTACGAGGTGCAGCGCAACCTCTATCCCGTCGACGGCACCGCCCAGGACTGGTTCCGCTTCATGCACGGCACGGTCGCCCTCCTCGTCGAGGCGCCGCAGCACAACCCCCTGCCCTACGACAAGACCAGAAACGGCAACGTCGTGCCCGGACGCGGCACCTGGAAGGAGCTGCTGCGCGCCGTCGTCGAAGGACCGGCCCTGCAGGTGCGCGTGCGCGGCGCCGACGGGCAGCCGGTCGAGGCCGTCGTCGTCGTCGCCGAGCAGGCCCCGGTGTTCGGCGAGCGCTGGACCACGCGCCCGCGCGATGGCCTCGCGACCCGGCTGCTGCCGGGCCCCGGCAGCTACACCGTCATCGTCGAAGCCGGCGACAAGACGATCCGCCAGAAGGTCGACGTCGACGACGGCGTGAAGCGCGTCGACATCCGCCTCAAGTGAGCCGGCGCGATCGGCGCAGACGAAGGCGGGCGCCCTGGGCGCCCGCCTGCGATCCGGCATGTACTACTCGTTGAAGCAGCCCGTGTTGTCGCGGTACCCCACGACGACGCCCGTGGTGAAGCCCGTGCCACCGGTGTGGAACACGACTGCTGGCGCGCCCGCTTCGGTCCGCGCGGTGCCGTGGATCGGCTTGGTCGCGATGATGGGGAACCGGTAGGTCTGTGGCGTCGACCCGAAGGTGTTGCTCTCCCACACCCGGTTCTGCTGCACGTTGTCAACCCAGCTGAAGGCGCTTGCGCCACGCTCGAAGAACGGCTGTCCCTCGGGCGCGCCGCTCCCCGACGTCAGCGTGGTCGTGAGATCGGCGCGACCGCGAACCACAGCGCCACCCGTGGAGTAGACGAAGTTGGCGGGAATGTTCGCGTTGCGGTGGGCGAACAATGCAGGGCCCACCCTGGTCCCGAACATCGGCGTCGTCACCGGGAAGGTCGTCGAGTTGTAGGTGAACTGGGTCGTCGTGGTGCCGGAGATGCTCTGGCGGATGCGCCACCCGCTGCTGAAGTCCATCCAGGCGAACTGGCTGTTGCCGTTCACCGCGAGACCGTAGAAGCGACGCGGCGTCGTCGTGTTGGCTGAAGCCAGGGCTGTCGTCCCCACCGTGACCACGTTCGCCTCGACGTTGACCGCGCGCACCGCGTCGGGGAAGGCGAACAGGGCGAAGGACGTGTCGACGACAACGGCGTCGAAGTCATCGTTGGCGGTGTCCGTGGGGTTCTCCCAGTCGATGGCATCGATCGAAGATGCGGCGTAGCCAAAGCCGTCGGTGCCGAGGGCGATGAAACCGAGGTCGCGCTCGCCGTCATCAGGGTTGTTGAGCGGATCGTCCCACACGACGAGGCCCGCTTTTCCGAAGCCGGGGTCAAGCCCGGTGTCGCGCCAATAGGCGAAGACGACCTTGTTCGATTCCACCGAGCATGCGGCTTCATGGACGATGCTGTAGTCGACCGGGTCCGACAAGTTCGAAGCGATACCCAGCGCGGTCGCCATACCGCCGTCACCGTTGAAGCGCTTGACCTCCAGGGTGTCGAGATCGAGCAGGGAAATCTCGGGGACCTGCTGACGAACGACATTGTCACGTCCATTGACGGCTTCCTCCGGCAGCGTGCTCCACATTGTCGGCCAGACCGACTCGTCCTTGAGGATGAGGAAGCTGCCGCTGTCGCAGATCTGCTTCACCTGCAGGCCCGTCGGGATGAGGGTCGACGACACCTCCGGCACGATCACCGAGGTGGCCTCGCCGATGTTGCCGGCCCGGTCGATGACGCGAACCTCGACGAGGTTGTCGCGGTCCTGCTCAAGCTGCACGCTCACCTTGTTCGTCGTCGGGTTCACCAGGCAGCCCGAGAACGACGTCGACGTCGACGTGCTCGACGTACAGGTGTTGAAGGCGCCGCCGTTGACGCGGGCCTGGATCGAGAGGGCGTTGGTGTCGACCGTCGTGATGGGCGGCGCGTCGACGCGCGCACAGCGGTTGTTCACGCCGGTCGTGACGTTGCCCGGCAGCGTCAACACCGGCGAGATGGGCGCGGTCGTGTCGAGCGTCGTCGTGTCGGTGAGCGTCGTCGAGAGGTTGCCGGCAGCGTCGCGCACGCGCACCGCCACGGTCTTGACGCCGTCACCGCCCGTCAGCACCACCGAGGTCGTGCTGGAGAAGGCGACGAAGGGCTCGCTGTCGAGCGTCCCGTCGACGGCGATCTGCATGTCCTTGAGGCCCGTCTCGCTGTCGGAGGCGAGGATCTCGAGGGTCACGACCGTGTTGGCGGAGAAGCCACCGTTGTCGATGACGACCATGCGCGACACGGTCGGCGCGACGTTGTCGCGCTTCACGAAGATGATGTCGTCTTCGCTGGCGTTGCCGGCGACATCGATGCCGCGGACGCGAATGGCGTTGTCACCCACCAGCAACGGCACGGCGATGGCCGTCGTCCCGTTCCACTGGCAGATGGGACCGTTGGCAACCGTGTTGACCGGACAGGCGGCCGAGCCACCGACCACCGCCGGAATGACGAGATCGTAGGGGCGGGTGGCCCGGAGCCCGGTCCCACCGGTGTCGGTCGACTGCTGCAGGAGGGCCCCCACCGCGAGGGTGGCGGTGTTCACCACCGTGGACGCAATCGACGCGAACAGCGGCGCCGACGGCGCGGTCGTATCGAGGACGATGGTGCGGGTCAGCACGGTGCCGGTGGCGACGTTGCCGGCGTTGTCCACGAAGCGGACCCGGACATCCTTGCCACCGTCGCCGGCGCTGAGCGTCACCGGAATCGCGTCGGTCAGCGCGAACGGGGCGACGATGTCGGCGAAGTCGAGGACGCTGGCGTCGGCGAAGGTCGCCAGCGACGACGCCTGGAATTGACCCATGCGCGTGGCGCCGGCGAACGCCGTCTCCGACGTCAGGGTCAGATCGCGAACGAAGACGGTCTGCTGGTTGGTGACCGTCCCGGCGTTGAGCTGGAACGTGATGACCGGCAGCGTCACGTCACGGACCAGGGTCCCGCCCACCGGCCGGCTCATGTTACCGGCGGCGTCGACGTAGGCGATCATGTACTGCTGCGTCCCCTCGTTCTGCATGTTCGGGACGGGCGCCGCCGCGGTGCCGAGCGCGATGCTGATCGCATCGAGGTCGCTGTGGCTCTGCAGACAGCGCTGCACCGTGACCCCGGCCGTCGCCGTCGGGAAGGCGGCGCAGATCTCACCCACGCCGGTCCGACACTGGCTGTTGAGCGTGCAGGCGCGGTCGGCGCTGAGCACATCCTGGCTCATCACCGTGAGCGCCGCGGCCACGTCGGTCGACGGCGCGACCGGATCGACCGTCGCCGTGCTCGCGTTCGTGAAGCGGACCGAGCCGACGAGGTTGCAGCTCGTGCACGGCGCCGTCGTCTGGACCGGCAGCACCGTGTCGAGGGTGATGTCGTCCGACGCCGTCGAGATGTTGCCGGCGCGATCCTGGAAGCAGCCGACGACGAACTTCGTGCCGTCGCCGCTGCCAAGGGTGCTCGCCGTGGAGGTCGGCAGCGCGGCGAAAGCGCCCGCGAAGGTGGCCTCGTCGCAGGCAAACGCGGGGTTGGTCGACAGCACCGCCCGCAGCGGGTCGTTCGACGGTGACGACGTCGCCGCCACGGTGACGCTGGCGCTGTTCGTGATGCTGGCGCCGCTGTTGATGCTGAACGCCGAGATCTGCGGCGGCGTGGTGTCGAGGGTCGTCGCTGCCGACTGGCTGCCGGTGCGACCGGCGGCGTCCTTCACGCAGACGACGACGGTGCGGGCGCCGTCGGCCCCGGCGGCGAGGGAGTGATCGGTGATCAGCACCGTCGGCAGGGGCTGCGGGAGCAGGTCGTAGGACGCGGTGGCGCAGTCGAGGGTCGTGTTGCCGACGGCGAAGGCCACGACGTCGGACGACAGCGCCGTGGCCAGCGTGCGGAGCTGCACGTCGAGGGCCGGGACGAAGCCCGCATCGGGCGCGGCGCCGTCACGCGGCACAACGGTGAAGGCCGTCAGGGTCGGGTTCTGGGTGTCGACGACGATGGTGTCGGTGAAGGGCTGCAGACCGGCCACGGCCGGGTTGGCGTCGGAGACGTTGCCGGCGCTGTCGCGCAGACAGGCGAAGATGGTGTTGCTGCCCTCGGCGAGGCCGGTGACGTTGCTGTTGTTCGTGAAGGCCGTGAACGTCGCGCTGCCGCAGTCGGTGATCGCCGTGCGGGTGACCTGCATCAGCGTCACGTCGGTGGCGACGAGGCTGAAGTCCGCCGTCACCGTCGTGTCGAGGCTGAAGCTGGCGCCGCCGTCGACGACGAAGGCGGCGGTGGGCCGCGTCGTGTCGAGCAGGATGCCATCGCCGAAGCGGGCGACGTTGCCGGCCGCATCCTTGAAGCAGATCGCGATGAACTTCTCACCATCGCCGCTGCTCAGCGTCGTCGCCACGCTCGCCGGCAGGACCGCGAAGGCGGCGTCGATGTAGGAGGCATCGGGCACCTGGGCGCAGTCGATGGTGGGGTCGTTCGAGACGAAGCGGCGCAGCAGGTCGCCAGCCGGCGTCGGCGTCAGCGTGGCCGTCGTCGCCGTGCTCGTCACGAAGGTCTGGCCGCCGTTGAGGGAGACGGTGACCTGGGGCGCGGTCGTATCGAGGGTGATGGTCCGCGTCGAGCCGTTGACGCCGCTGCGGTTGCCGGCGGCGTCGCGCGCGCACACCGCCACGGTGCGGGTGCCGTCGCTGCCGTCGCCCAGGATGAACGTGCGGGACAGGGGCACCACCACCGGCTGCGGGATCGGCTCGAACGACGCGTCGGCGCAGGCGAGGCTCGTCTCGGCGAAGGCCAGCTCACGGGTGTCGGACGACAGCGACGTCACCTGGACCGTGATGGTGCGGGTGTTGGTCTGGCCGGCCGTAGCCCCGCTGTTGCCGATGAGAGAGAACGCCAGCGACGGGGCCGTGGCGTCCAGCGTGATGGTCGCCGACACCGGCAGCGTCGAGCTGTTGCCGGCGACGTCCCGGAAGCAGGCAAAGACGGTCTTGGCGCCGTCGCCCGCGGTCAGCGTGTGGGCCAGCGTCGGCTGGATGTCGACGAAGGCGCCGCTCGCCACCGCCGAGCAGGTCGGCGCGGTCGCGGTATTGACGAAGGCGACGCGGGTGACGTCGTCGGCCGCCGGCGTGACCGCGATGGTCACGGACGTCGACGTCGTCGTGGCGGCGCCGCCGTTGATGGCGATGGCACCGAAGGGCCGCGTGCGGTCGGCGACGATCGACGTCGCCGCCGAGCTCACGTTGCCAGCGGCGTCGCGGAAGCACGCGACGTAGTTTTTCTGACCGTCGCCGGAGGACAGCGCGATGCCGCTCGCCGTGAAGGGCGAGGTGGCACCGAGGGCGACGTAGCCGGACGCCGTCGCGCAGTCGACGGCGCCCTCACCGTGCTTCACGGCGGTGGCGTTGCCGGCCGTCGTGGCAAAGGCGAACGAGGCGGTGACGGTCCCGCTCGTCGTGAAGCCGCTCGCGTCGCCGGCCACCGACGACGACAGCGACACCGACACCGACGACGGCGGCACCGTGTCGAGGCCGATGGTGTCGGCGACGGGGGTCCCGCTGTTGCCGGCAGCGTCGCGGAAGGTGACCGCGACGCTCTTGCAGAGGTCGCCGGGCGTGCAGTCGCCGGCGGCGATGGCCGTCAACGCGACGGTGCTCACAGAGACGAAGGGCCCGCCGCCGATGCTCATCGTCGTCGCGTCGGCCGGCGGCGTGATGGCGAGGGTGACCGTCGTGTTGTTGGTGACGGCCGCGCCATCGTTGATGACCACCGAACCACCCGACGGGGCGGCGCGGTCGAGGACGATGCCGTCGGTGGCGATGGTGCTGTTGCCGGCGGCGTCGCGGAAGCGGACGGCCACGAGCTTGTTGCCATCAGGGGCCACCAGCGTCGCAGCGGCGCTCGTCGCGAAGGCCACGAAGGGCTCGGTGTCGGGCACGCCGTCTACGGCGATCTGCATCTCGCTCGCCCCGGTGGCGGCGAGGGTCAGGGTCACGGTCGTCGACGACGCGAAGGTGTCGCCACCGTTGATGGTGACCGACGCGGCCTCGGGAGCTGTGGCGTCGAGCGTGATGGTCTTCTGCGTGGCCGTGCCGACGTTACCGGCGGCATCCTTGAGCTGGACGAACAGCGTCTTGGTGCCGTCGCCGGTCGACAGCAGGAACGGCTGGGCGGAGGCCGTGAACGGCACGAAGGCCTGGGTGTTGCCCGCGAAGGTGCTGTCCTCGGAGATGCGGTAGGTCGTCGTGTCGGCGGAGGCGCTGGCGACGGCCACCGTGATCTGCGCCGTGCGGGTCGTCGCACCGGCCGGCGTCCCCGTCAGCGTGACGTTGGCGGCCGCCACGGTGGGCGCCGTCTTGTCGAAGGTGATGCCGGCGAGGCTCGCCGTCGACGTCCGGTTGCCGGCCTCATCCTCGAAGCAGGCCTCGACGCACTTGGCGCCTTCGGCGGCCGCCGCGGCGCCGCTGAGGTTCAGCACCTTGCTCGCCTGCAGCACGCCATCGACCGCCGTGGCCGTGAAGGTCTCGTAGGTCGCGGTGGCGCAGTTCAGGGTCGGCGTCGTGCAGGCGGCGTTGACCGTCTCGACGATCGCGAAGCGGGCCGTGTCGCCGGCCATGCGGGCGACGACGGTGATGTCCTCGCTGACGGCCGTCGTGAAGGCCGCGCCGTTGTTGATGACGAGAGCGCCGTTGGGCCCACCCTGGTCGAGCGTGGTGCCATCCTGGGCCGACGTGACGTTGCCGGCGGCGTCCTTGAAGCAGGCGACGACGACCTTGTTCCCGTCGACGGACGAGAGGGCGAAGCCGGGCACCGTGACGGTGTTGACGCTCGCGATCCCGACCGGGCGATCGTAGGGCTCGGAGCTGCAGTCGACGGCGTTCTCGCCGAGCTTGACGGCGACCACGTCGCCGATGGTGTTCCAGTTGAGGCGGACCGACACCCCGCCAGCGACGCTGGTGAGGAAGTCGTCCCCACCGTCGAGGATGGTCACCGCCGCCGTCGGCAGCGACGGCACCACCGTGTCGAGGGCGATGGTGGCCGAGACCGCCGCCGCCGACGTGTTGCCCGCGCGATCGCGCAGGCAGGCGAAGACGGTCTTGTTCCCGTCGCCGCTCGAGAGCTGCAGGCTCGAGGTGAGCGCGAAGGGACTGTAGGTGGCGTTGGCGCAGTTCGGCGCGCTGGCCGCCTCGACGAGGAAGAGGCCGGCGGCGTCGGCGGGCGCGCCGCCAATGGAGGCGGTGACGAGGCTGTTGTTGGTCGCGCCGCCCGCCGAGAGCCCGTTGAGGCGCAGGTTGCCGGCGACGAGGTTCGGCGGCGTGGTATCGACGGTCAGGGCCAGGTCGACGTCGACGGCGTCACCACTGATATTGCCGGCGACGTCGGCGAGCTTGACGAGGACGGTGTTGGCGCCCTGGTTCAGGCCGGTGACGGTGAACTGGCCGGCGGTCACCGGGAACGTCGTCAGCGCGCCGCCATTGCGGGAGACGCGGGCCGACGCCACGCCGGAGCCGCCCTCGATGGACGAGGCGAGCAGCGTCACCGACGTCGCACGGGCAAAGAGGGTCCCGTTGTCGAGCGTGCAGGCCGGGCAGGACACAGCGGTCACAACGGGGGCGTTGGCGTCACGCACGGTGCTGCCCTGGGTGACGACGATGTTGCCGGCGATGTCCTTGAAGCAGGCGCCGAAGGTCTTCTGCCCGTCGGCGGCGCTGACGGCGATGCCGGCGAGGTCGACGGTGTTGGCGTTGACCGGCAGGGCGACGTAGCCGGCGCTGCTGGCGCAGTCGACGACGCCCTCGAGCACCTTGGCCTCGCGGGCGTCGCCGTTGGTCGTCCAGCTCAGGCGCACCGACGTCGTCGTCTCCGCCTGCAGGAAGCCATCGCCGTCGAGCACGACGACGGGCGTGGCCGGCAGCGACACGGGCACCGTGTCGAGCGTGATGGTGGTGGTCGTCGGCGTCGCCGTGACATTGCCGGCGCGGTCCTTGAGGCAGGCCGACACGGCCTTCGCACCGTCGACGGCCGGCAGCGTGCGGCTGAACTCTGGCACGAAGGGCGCGTAGGTGGCCGTCGCGCAGCTCGCGATCTGGGCGACGGCGCCGTTGCCCTCGACGACGGCCATCTGGGTGACATCGGACGAGGCCCCGACGAGCGACACAGCCACCGTGCGGCTGCCGGTGGCGTTGCCGGCGCCGTTCTGGCCATTCAGCAGCAGCTGCGCCAGCGTCGGCGCGCTCAGGTCGACGGTGACGACGATGTCACGCGACACCGTGCTCACGTTGCCGGCCCGGTCGACGAGCTTCACGCGCAGTGTGCGGGCGCCCTCGGCGAGCGCACTCACGGTGACGGCACCGTTGACGAGCGGGAGCGAGACCTCGGCGCCGGCGTCGACGGCGACGCGGCTCGAGGCGAGGCCGCTGCCGGTCTCATCCGCGCTCACCGCGAGGGACACATTGGCGACGCGCGAGAACAGCGCGCCGCCGTCACTCACGCAGTCCGGACAGACCACCGCGCTGACAATCGGCGCCGTGGTGTCGCGCACGGTGGTGTCCTGGGCGGTGGCGACGTTGCCGGCCGCATCGCGCAGACAGGCGAGCACCAGCTTCGTGCCATCGCCGGACGAGACGGGGAAGGCCGCCACCGTCGCCGACGTCGCGGCCTGGCCGACGGCCGTGTAGCCGCTGCTGCTCTGGCAGTCGACGGCGCCCTCGCCGACCTTGATGTCGGCCACGTCGCCGGCACTCGCCCAGCTGACGGTCAGACCGATGGTGCCCTCGGCGTTGAGGAACCCGTCGCCATCGACGACGGCGACCGCGCCACCGAGCGGTGCAGCGGTATCGAGGGCGATGCTGTCGGACGCCGCCACCGACGACACATTACCGGCCTGATCCTTGAGACAGAGCTGGACGGTGCGGGTGCCCTCGGTCGAGGACAGGGTGAAGGGCACCGTCGGCGCGATGGGGGAGTAGAGCAGGTTGGCGGCGTTGCAGGTGATGCTCGTCTCGGCGGCGGCGAAGGAGACGACGTCGGTGTGGACGCCGGTGCCGATGGCCAGGGTCACGTTGCGGCTGTTGGTGGCCGCGGCGCCGCTGTTGATGCTGACGCTGCCGTTGGGCACCGTCGTGTCGACGACGATGCTATCGGAAAGCGCGAGGGCGCGGTTGCCGGCGGCGTCCTCGAGACAGACCTGGATCGTGCGCGTGCCCTCACCCGCCGCGAGCGTGAGGTCGAGGGGCGAGACGAAGGCGACGTAACTCTGGGTCGCACAGTTGATGGGCGTGGCCGACTCGACGCGGGCCATGCGCACGGCGTCGGTGGCGTTCTGGATGGCGACGCTGACGGTGAGGTCGGTGGAGAACGAGGCGCCGTTGTCGATGATCACCGTGCCCGACGGCGTGGTGCGATCGAGGGTCGTGGTCGCGGTCGCCTGGGAGGTGTTGCCCGCGGCGTCACGGAAGCAGGCTGCGATCGAGCGCGTGCCGTCGGCCGCCGACAGCGTGAGCGGCAGCGACGGAGAACCGCCTCCCGGCACGGCGACGTAGCCCTGGGCCGTGAGGCAGTCGAGGGCGCCCTCGGCGATCGCGACCTGGGCAGCGTCCGCCGGGAAGAGCAGGCCGACGCTGACGGTCGTCGACGTCGTGAGCGCCGGCACCGAGATGGACACCGGGGAGGGCGGCGCGCGGTCGAGGACGATGCTGTCCTGCACCTCGCGGGTGTTGCCGGCCGCGTCGCGCAGACAGGCAAAGAGGGTCCGCGTGCCATCGGCGCCGGTGAAGGTGAAGGTCCGGGCCGCAGTGAAGGCCTCGAAGCTGCCGGTGCAGAGGCCGCCGGCGCCGACCGTGGAGGTCTCGGAAAGGGCGACGGTGATCACCTCGCCGTCGGCGGCGAAGGTGTTGGTCAGCGTCGTCGTGACGGTCGCCGACGACGTGACGGCGCCGCCATCGATGACGATGCTGCCGTCGGGCGCGAAGGTGTCGAGGAAGATGCTGTCCGAGGCCGCGCGCGTGAGACCGCTCGTGGTCGAGCGCACGCAGGCCGACACGGTCCGCTGCCCCTCGGCGGGAGCCGCCCCCGTCGACAGCGTCAGGGCCTTCGAGCCGTTGAAGGCCTCGTAGCCGGAGAGGTTCGCACAATCGAGCGTCGGGGCCTCGACGACCTTCATCTGGTCGAACTCCGTCGACGGACGGAAGAGCCCCACCGTGACATCACGGGACCGCGAGGTCGCCGCGCCGCCGTTGATGGCGACGACGAGGGCATCGCCCGCCGCGTTCTCGAAGAAGATCGAATCCGTGATGGCGCCGATGTTGCCGGCCGCGTCGCGCAGGCAGGCCGTGACGATGTTGGCGGTGTTGGGCAGCGGCAGCGTGACCTCGAAGGTGGTGACACCGCCGAGGGGCTCGAACTGCGCCGTGTCACAGGCGATCGGCGACGCCGTCACAGCGATGAAGGCGACGTCGGCGCTCTGGCCGGACAACACCGCGCTCACGGTGGCGATCGCCGTGGTTTCCGCCCCGCCGGCGACGGTGAGGACGCCCGTCGGCGCCGTGGTGTCGACGACGATGGTGTCGCTGGCACTGGCCGCCGCCACCTGGCCGGCAGCGTCGCGGACGCAGACGCTGACGGTCTTGGCGCCATCTCCGCTCGTCAGCTGGTGGGCCACCGTGGGCTGGAAGGTCGTGTACGTCGCCGTCGCGCAGTCGAGCGACGCCGCGTTGGCAATGGCCATCGCGGTCGTATCGGCCGACGCCACGAGCGTGACGGTCGCGGCGGTGCTGTTGGCGAAGGCGGCGCCGCCGTTGATGAGCACCGACGTCGACGGGCGGATGGTATCCAGCGTGATGGTCGCCACGGCCGGGTCGGCGCTGACGTTGCCGGCGGCGTCGCGCACGCAGGCCCGCACGGTGTGGAGGCCCTGCGTCGAGCCCAGCGTCACCACCGGTGCCGTGGTGAACGTGCCGTAGGTCGCCGTCGCGCAGGTGATCGCCGTGTCGACGGCGATCGCGAGGCCGTTGGCGTCGCCCGACGCCGTCACCCGCGCCGTCGGCGTCGTCGTCGTCGTGAAGGCGGCGCCGTCGTTGAGGGTGAGGCTCACCGTCGGGGCGGCGCGGTCGACGCTGACCGTCGTCGTCGCCTGCGAGACGTTGCCGGCCTCATCGCGGAAACAGGCGAAGATCGTGCGGGTGCCGTCGGCGCCGTCGAGCGCCACCGTGACGTTCTGTGGCGAGCCCGTCGCCGCGACGTAGGGGGTCGTGGCGGGGTCGCAGGAGAGCGCTGCCGTCGAGGCCACCACCTGCACGGTGTCGGCGGGGTAGGTCAGCGTCGCGGCGGTCGTGGCGCTGGCGACGACGGCGCTGGCGACGGTCACCGTGCCGGTCGGCGGCGTGCGGTCGAGTTGGATGCTGTCGCAGGCGTTGGCGGCGTTGCCGGCGGCGTCCCGCACCTCGACGCAGACCTGGCGGGCGCCATCAGCGCCGGCGAAGGTGAAGAACTCGTCGGCGCGGAAGACCGAGAAGGGACCGCTGAAAACGGTCGTCGGCGCGAGGCGCATCTCGACGGCGTCGCCCGCGGGCACCGAGGTCTGCACGGTCACCTGCAGGGCGTTGGTGCGGGCGGCCCCGCCGGCGATGGCGACGCTCGCGATCACCGGCGGCGTCACGTCGTGGCGGACGGCGCGGACGAAGGCGTCGCCGCGGTTGCCGACGGCGTCGATGGGGACGAGCGACAGCGTCGACGACACGTTCGCCGGCACCTGCACGCCAGCGAGCACGCCACCGACGAGGGTGATGCGCTGGGCGCCGCCGGGCAGCGCCGGGTTCGTGGTCACCTCGACGGCGGTGACGGTCGACAGGGCGTCGACGACGGTGACAGCGAGGTCGATGCGGGCATCGGCGGCACGGGTCAGCAGCTCACCGAAGCCGGTGTCGATACAGGTGCTGCTCGTGCAGCGGGCAGCGTCGACGCGCGGACCGACGCGGTCGAGCAGGATGCTCTGGTCGGTGCGATTCACGTTGCCGACACGATCGACGGCGTTCACGACGACGCGACGGAGGCCGTCGGTCGGGGGCAGCACGAGCCGCTCGGTGCCGGTGAACGGAACGGCGAACACCTGGGGAGCGCCGTCGTCGACGGTGAGTTCGACCCGCACCGGCGCCTCGGCGCCGACGGGGACGGTGAGCGTCACCGGGACGGACAGCAGGTTGGTCGCGGCGCCGCCGTTGATGGTCACGATCGCGACCGGCCCGCTGGTGTCGACGATGAGGTCGACGGCGATCTGCTCCTGCGAGAGGTTGCCGGCCGCGTCGACGAACTGGGCAAAGACGGTGCGGGCGCCATCGCCAGCGGGCAGCGGCGGCACGACGATGTCGGCGCCGTCACGCGTCTCGCCCGCCCGTGGCGGGTCGACAAACGTCTGGATGGCGACGTTCTGCAGGTTGGCCTGCGCGAGGGAGAAGCGGAACGCGAAGACCTCGGCGATGGCGCCGCCGGCCTCGTCGACGACCGCCACGCCTCCGAGGGTGCGGGCGGCGCCGGTGTCGATGACGCCGCTGTAGAAGGGCGACGCGAGGATCGTCGTCGCGCCGTCGACGACGCTGCCGGTCGCGGCGACGCGGAAGGCGGCGCCGTTGGCCCGCGTCGGCGGCGTCGTGTCGCGGATGATGAAGGTCTCGACGGGGTCGGCGCAGTTGCCGGCCGCGTCGCAGGAGAACGCGAAGACGCGTTGGAGGCGCTCGACGTTGGGGAGGCCCACGCGGCAGCTGGCCTCATGGGTACACGAGACGAAGCCTGCGGCGGGCAGCGTCGGCGTGGCGTCGGCGAGCACGACGCGCGCATTGCCGAGCGGCGCCACGGCGCCGACGCCGGCGTCGGCGTCGACGATCACGTCGACGAAGGCGGCGTTGGTGAAGCGGGGATCGCGCGCGCCGGGGTTGGCGCGGCGGGTGATGGTGACCGCGGTGGGCGGCTCGGTGTCGCGGATGATCGTCGAGGAGAGGACCTCGCTGCGGCTGGTGTCGCTCTTCTCGGACTGCACCGAGACGACCACCTCGCCGTCGGCGAGGGCGGCCACCGACACGGTGGTCCGGTTGCCGGCGCCGAGGGGGAGACGCTGGCTGACGCCGCCATTGAGCGACACGTGGATGGCCACGACGTCGGTGGCGTCGCGCAGGCGGATGTCGAAGGTGTCGGCGGCGAAGAACTGGGCGGGCGTACAGGCGGGGTCGGCGGTGCGGCAGACATCGAAGTCGCCGCGGCCGCGCGGCAGCAGGAGGTCGGGCGCCGTGACGACGGCATCGGTGAGGAGCACCTCCGCGCTCGCCGCGCCGTACTCGGCCGCCTGGGCCGACAGCGTGATGGTCTCGGTGACCAGGGTGCGTGGCACACCGCGCAGGGTCCAGTTGCCGGCCGCGTCGGTGACGACGGTCTCGCTGAACGCGCGCGTCGTCGAGACGAGGCTGGCCGTGACGGCGATGCCGGCGTGGGCGGTGGTGTCGGCGACGACGTCGCTGCGGAGGGCGCGGCCGCGCAGCTCCCCGCGCGTCAGCGCGAGCGTGAGGTCACCGAGATCGACGGCGGCATCGACGTCGACGGCGACGTTGCGGGCGACCGCGTCCTGGTGTCCATCGAGTACGGCGCGGACGGTGTAGCCGCGCCCCTCGATGACGCCCGGAAAGAGGAAGTCGCCAGACGCGTCGACGGTGGTGGGACCGCCGACGACCGTGCCGCGGGCATCGCTGAGGGTGACGACGGCGCCAGCGACGCTGTCGATGACACCGGGCACAGCGTCGGAGACGACGGCACCGCTCACGGTGCCACGCAGGTCGAGCACGACCGTGCGGGTGATGCTGGTCCGGTTGCCCACGACGTCGAAGGCGATGGCCTCGAACGTGACCGACGCGCCGTGGCCGAGGTTCGCGGGAAGGACGAACTCAACGGTGCCCGGCGGCCCGAGGTCGAGTTCATTGACGTCACCCTCAAGACCAACGGCGACCAGCACGTCGTCGGCGGCGATGAGCGTGTCCACGTCGAGGGTGGCGACCCGCGAGCGCAGGAAGCCGTCGTCGGCCCCGACGACGGTGAGGTCGATGTCGGGCGCGACGGTGTCGATGGTCACGGGCAGCCGGGTCGGCGCGCTGCGGTTGCCGGCTCGGTCTTCGACGACGACGACGATCTCGTGGCTGCCGTCGGCGTCGGCGGTGAGGCTGCGGGCGACGCGCTGCAGGCCGGGGGTGGCGGTGACGTCGTCGAGCACGGCCGGGTCGACGTCGAAGGCGGCGCCGACGGCGTCGACGGCGCTGGTGGCGTCGCTCACGTCGATGCTGAGGTTGATCGTGCGCGAGGGGGAGCGGACACCGCTCGCGTCGGCTTCGAGGCCGAGCGCGCGCACCTCGACGATCGTCGGCGCGGTGGTGTCGCGCGTGAGGGACAGCGAGACCGTCGGGGAGACGAAGGCGAAGGCGTTGTCGCCGGAGCGCGCCTCGAACTGCGCGAACACCTGCACGGGCCCATCAGCCGCCGGCAGCGGCACCGACGTCGTCGCCTGGTGGGCGATGAAGGGCACCGGCGCCCCGGCCCCGTCGAGAAACGACGGATCCGTCGACAGGCGCATGCCCGTGATGCCGAGTTCGAGGTCGGCGCGCGTCACGAAGGGCAGCACGAGCAGGGGCGCGCTGTCGCCACGGACGAAGACGAGGCCCTCATCGAGCACGACGGTGCCGTCCCCGAGCGACGGCTGCAGTGCGGCGGTGACCGGATGGACGACGAGCGCGCCGTCGCCGGCGAACTGGTGCTGCAGGACCGCCTCACCATCCGACTGAGCGCCGACGGTGACGCCGAGCCGGTAGACGGGCGTGAAGCCCTCGCTCTCGACGACGACCGCGTAGGTGCCGAGCGCCAGCGCCGCGAAGTCGAAGGCGCCGTCGGTCACGATGGAGCGCACGAGCGTCGTCGTGGTGTTGTTGCGTCGGAAGAGCGTGACCCGGTGCTGCCCGGCCGCGCCGCCCGCAGCCCTCACCTCACCGCTGATGCGACCCGGGCCCTCATCGCCGACACCGACAAAGGTGTAGAGCAGCTCGCCGACGTCGACGTTCGCGCCGGGCAGCAGCCGGACCGTGGGCATCGTCGGCGCCTGGTACTGCGCGGGCGCCTGATCGACGACGACGGTGTAGCTGCCGGGAATGAGCGGCGGGAACTGGAAGGTTCCGTTCGAGAGTCCCTCCTCCACCGCGGCGATGTCGTTGAGGGTGACGGCGATCTCGACACCGTCGCGGGCCACGCGGCGGCCGCGCTCGTCGAGGAGGCCGACCCGGATGGCCGACAGCGTCGCGGTCCGGGTGGCTTCGTCGGAGGTGTCGCTGACGGCGACGGCGCCCCGCAGGGTTGCAGGCGCCTGTTGGTCCGGTGGCGTCTCGAGATCGAAGGGATTGACGGCCGGGACGACGTCACAGCCCACGGCGAAGGTCAGGACCACACAGAGCGCACGCCACATACGACACCTCACAACACAACGCCCGATCGCATGGGGATGCGTCGGGTGTCATGGGACGGCCGACTGTATGTCGAGCGCCGGGGTGGCCGGGTGGATTCGATCACACCCGGGACACCGACCATGCGGTGGGCGAGAGGCCCCGCCCCGCGACCGGGGCAGAGCCAACCGGCTCACCAGCGGTTGACGGCGCGCGGAGGAATGCCGCGCTTCCAGGCGTTCACGTGCTTGCCGGTCTTGCCGGTGCCCTTGCCGGGGATGACCCGGGTGTGGGCCTCGAGCTCCTCTTCGTACTTGAAGAATGCGGCCGCGAGCAGGGCCACGGTCTTGTGTTCGTCCGTCGTCCACGGCGGGTTGGCGGCCTGGAAGCGCTCGATGACGCCGGTGTCGTAGGTGCCCGACGCGAACTCCTCGTAGGCGATGATCTGTCGGAGGAACATCGTGTTCGTCGTCGTGCCCTTGATGGTGAGCTCGGCGAGGGCGCGGTCGAGGCGCATGCGGGCCGTCTGGCGATCCTTGCCCCAGGCGATCACCTTCGCGATCATCGGGTCGTAGTCCGTCGTGATGGCGAAGCCCGGGTAGATGCCGGTGTCGAGGCGGACGTTCGGACCACCCGGCGCGCGCATGTGGTTGATGCGGCCCGGCACGGGGACGAAGTTGGCGAGGGCGTCCTCGGCGCAGACGCGGGCCTCGATGGCCCAGCCGCGCGGATGCGACGGCGCCTCGCCCCAGGGCAGCGTCTCGCCCATGGCGACGCGGAGCTGCGCCTCGACGAGGTCGAAGCCGGTGATCATCTCGGTCACCGGGTGCTCCGCCTGCAGGCGCGTATTCATCTCCATGAAGTAGAAATCGCGGTTGGCGTCGACGAGCATCTCGACGGTGCCGGCGCCGACGTAGCCGACGGCGCGGGCGGCGGCGCAGGCCACCTCACCCATCTTCTTGCGCATCTCGGGCGTGACGAAGGGCGACGGCGCCTCCTCGACGAGCTTCTGGTGACGACGCTGCACCGAGCACTCGCGCTCGAACAGGGCGTGGACGTTGCCGTGGGTGTCGGCGAAGACCTGCACCTCGATGTGGCGCGGCTTCACGAGGAACTTCTCGATGTAGACGCTGTCGTCGCCGAAGGAGTTCTTCGCCTCGCTGCGGGCCGAGCGCCACGCGGAGTGGAAATCGGCCTCGCTGTCGACCTTGCGCATGCCCTTGCCACCGCCGCCGGCCGCAGCCTTGAGCATGACGGGGAAGCCGATGCGCTTCGCGTGCTCGAGGGCCTCATGCTCGTCGGCGACGGCCTCCTTCAGACCGGGCACGACGGGGACGCCGGCGGCCTCCATGACCTGGCGGGCCGTCGTCTTGGGGCCCATGACGTCGACGGCGTACGGCGGCGGCCCGATGAAGATCAGGCCCGCGTCCATCACCTTCTGCACGAACTCGGCGTTCTCGGAGAGGAAGCCGTAGCCGGGGTGGATGGCGTCGGCGCCGCTCTTCTTCGCGACGTCGATGAGCTTCTGCATGTTGAGGTAGCTCTCGCGCGGCGCGGCCTTGCCGATGTGGTAGGCCTCGGTGGCGTAGCGCGTGTGCAGCGCGTCGCGGTCGGGGTCCGAGAACACGGCGACGGTCTGGATGCCGAGCTCGCGGCACGTCCGCATCACGCGCACGGCGATCTCGCCGCGGTTCGCCACAAGGACCTTCTTGATGGGTCCGGTCTTCACGGTCTTGGAGAGCGCGATCGTCGTCGGGGTGTAGGCCATGGCGGGGTGCTAGGCGCAGCCAGCCGCCGGAGGCAACCCCCTCGTCAGCGAAGGGGGACGAGCCCGAGGATCGCGAGCGTCCACACCAGGTGGGCCGCGACGGCCGCCGGCAGCCCGATGCGCCACCGCAGCGCACCCCACAGCAGGCCGCAGCCGAAGGCCGCCACGACGAGCCAGGGCGAGCGCGGCCCGAGCTGCGACGCCGCATAGACCAGCGCGGCGACGCCGACGGCGACGGGCGCCCGCATCCCCAGCTGCCGCAACGCGTCAAGGATGAGGCCCCGCCACAGCAGCTCTTCGGCCAGCGCGATGAGCACGACGACCGCGAGCCGCGAGGCCGTGACCGCGGCGAGGAGCTGCAGGCGGGCGATGTCGTCGCCGAGCCCCGGCAGCAGCGGGGCCAACAGCCGGTCGCCGACGTGGGTGGCGACGACGCTGCCGACGCCGACGACGAGGCCGAAAAGCGCCGCGCGCCCGGGCGACCAGGGCGCCGAACGCAGCGTCGGCGCCAGCCGGACGACGACCACCACGACCACCGCCGCGACGACGCCGAGGGTGGGGTAGAGGGCAGCGCGGTCCACGCCCACGACGAAGGCCGCCGCCCACGCGAGCGACAGCGTTGCACCGACGACGAGGTGACCGTGGGGGCTCATCGGTCGGGCCCCGCCAGGCGCCCCACGGCCCGCTCCCACAGGCGCGCGGCCGGCGAGCGCGGCGTCGTCCTCACCCGCTCCTGCAGGGCCAGTCGGGCCGCCATCGCAAACGGCTGCCGCGCATGCCCCGGCATCATGGTGGCGAAGAGGTCGGGGCCGTCGTCGAGGAGGTCGGCGGTCATCCCGAGCACGAGTTCGGCGACGACGTCGGCGGGGGCGTCGGTGACGCGGCCGAGGGCGCGGGCCGCGAAGCCATGATCGAGCCAGGACACATCGCGGAAGCGGAGGCGGCGCCCCTGCAGGCGGCCCAACACGGCGAGGACCTCGTCACCGGCGAGGACGTCCGGTCCCGGGCAACCCCACACGCCGGGGGCGACGTCGAGGGCCCGGCCGATCGCCGCGAGGACGTCGTCGACGGCAACCGGTCGCTGGCGCGCGCGCAGCCACGGTGGCCGCAGCACGAGGGGAGCCCGCGCCGCGATGTCACGGGCCAGCACGAAGGAGGCGCTGTCGGCCGCGACGACCATGCCGGCCCGCAGCTCGACGACGTCGACGCCGGCGCCCCGCAGGGCCTCCCCCGTGGCGGCGCGGGCCTGCAGGTGCGGTGAGGCCACCCCGGGCGGCATCACCCCGCCGAGGTAGACGATGCGCCCGACGCCGGCTGCCGCGCACGCTCTCGCGAAGTCGGCGGCGACGCGGACCTCCCACGCCCCGTAGCCGGCGCCGCGATGCAGGCCATGCACGAGGTAGATCGCGGCGTCGCAGCCCGTGAGCGCCGGCACCAGGGAGGCGACGTCGTCGAGGTCGACGCGGCGATCGTCGGGCGTGCCGGGACGGCGTACACCGCGCCACACCCGATGCCCCTGCCCCCGCAGGAACGGCACGAGCCGACGACCGATGCAGCCGGTGGCGCCGGCGACGAGGACCTCCATCAGCGGGCGCGCTCCGGATGGACGGGCAGGAGCATCTCGTCCACGAAGCCGCGCTCGACGACACCGTCGACGCCGACGGGGCGCGACGCGATGTCCGCGGGCGGCCAGACGGCGGTGCCGAAGGCGATGTCGAAGAGGGTCAGCACCGAGCCGTAGTTGCCGCGGGCGTCGGTGGTGTGGTGCACCCGGTGATAGGCGGGGCTCACGATGATGCGATCGAGCACGGGACCGAGGCTCAGCATCAGGTGCCCGTGCTTGTAGAGGTTGGTCACGTAGTAGGCGAGCACGAAGACGTCGACGCCGAGCTTCCCGAAGCCCAGCAGCATGAGCACCGTGCTCATCACGGCGCCGCTGAGGACGACGTCGACGCCGTGGGTGTGCAGCGTCAGGGTCGTGTCGTAGTGGCGGCCGACGTGGTGCTGGAGGTGGAACGTCCACAGCCAGGGCTGCACGTGCTTGATCCAGTGCGACAGCCAGTTGATCAGCTCGGCGACGACCACGCAGGCGGAGACCTCGACGACGACGGGGATGCCCTGCCAGGACACGAGGCGCGGGACGTGCGCGTCGAGCCAGCCGTTGATGAGGGCGAGCCCGCCGATGCTCAAGACGTTGCCGAGGGCGTAGCCGAGGTTGCGGCGGAGGCGGAAGCGATCCGTAGAGAGGGAGGACCGGAACGCAGGCGAGCGAAGGTCGAGGCCGACGAAGACGACGGTGGCGGTGAGCGCGAGGAGCAGGAAGAGGCGCTGGTCCATGGCGTTCAGATCCAGAACTCGATGTCGCGGCTGGCGTCGGGCGGCCCCTCACCGTCGGCGCCGTCGAGGAGCCAGCGGCGATAGGCCTCGATGTCGGCGTGCAGCAGGTCCGCCTCGGTGCTGTGGAAGCGCACCGACGGCGCGCCGCGGCTGAGCCCGCGGTTCTGGATCTGCATGATGTCGGTGTCCTGCGTGATCACCTGACGGGTGTACCAATGGATGAGGGGCTCCATCAGCGTGCCCACCGGACGACTCAGCGGCCCGACGGGCAGCTTGAAGCTGATCGCCGTGTAGACCATCGACGACAGCGGCCCCGTTGGCGTGCACTGCGAGTTGATGACGAAGCCGCTCGTCGAGCCGAACAGGTAGTCCACGCGGGTGATGTTCGGGATGAAGTAGTGGTCCGTGTGGACCATCGGCTCACCATGGGGGTTCAGGATGAAGCCGAGCCCCGAGATGCGGTCCTTCTCCTGCTGGTAGGTCACGAGGACCGAGCCGTCCTTGCGCGTCACCGTCGCCGGCACGCGCTTGCGCGACGGGTTCCGGAACCAGCCCTGATGGACGAACACCGTGTGGGGCACGTCCATGAAGTTCTCGACGAGGTTCGTCACGCCGTTCTCGAAGGGCGTGATCATGAAGTAGACGTGCCAGTCGGGGTCGTGGAAGTGCGGCACGCGAAACGGCGGCCGCAGCGCCGTCGACGGGTCACCGCCCATGTAGACATAGACGAGGCCGTCCTGCTCGAGGGTCGGCCACGTCTTCAGGCAGCCGACGTCGTCGGGAGCGAGCTTGAGGCCGGCCTTGCCGTGCTCGACGTCGCTGAGGCACGAGCCGCGCTGCGTCGGCCCCAGCGAGGGGATGTGCACGCAGCGGCCGCCGCCGTCGTAGGTCCAGCCGTGGTAGGGGCAGCAGAGCTGACCCTCGATGACGACGCCCGCCGACAACGCTGCCGCGCGGTGCAGGCAGCGATCCGCCACTGCCCGCGCCGTGCCGGTCGCGTCGCGAAACAGCGCGATGGGCTCGTCGAAGATCGTGCGCCCGAGCGGCGCGTCGGCCTTCAGCTCCGACGACAGACAGGCCACGTACCAGAAGCGCTTGAGGGCGCCGCAGGTCGCCAGCCGCCCCTCGCGCTCGAGATCGATGGCCGGCGCGTCGACGCCGTCGCCAGCGATGACCTCGAGGACCTTCTTCACACCCATGTACCCCTCCCGGGAGCTTGTGTCGTCGCCACCAACGGGGTCGACGCCGTCGTCGCTGTTGGCGTCGTGGACGACGTCGTGGATGATGTCGACGGCGCCGGCGCGGCGAGGGCCGCGTGGCACGCCTCGTCGAGGCAGAGCGCCGGGAACTTGATGTCGCCGGCCCGCTGCCCGCAGCCGACGCGCCAGGCCTCGTAGCGGGCCACGCCGTGGTCGACCGTCACGAGCTCGACGGGGGCGAGCTGCCCGAGTTCGCGCGCGTAGCGGTAGGGGTGTCCGGCGGCGAGGGCGTCGTCGACGGCGGCGGCGAAGCGGGCGCTCGCCTCGGGCGCAAGGCCCTCGAGGTAGAGGCGGTAGCGCAGCGGCGCGGCCCGCGTGGGGGCGAGGAGCGCGAAGCGGGGTCGGCCCACCGCGGCGCCGACGTCGTCGATGACGCGGGTGACGAAGTCGCCCGAGAGCTTCTCGCCGACGAGGTCGGAGACGGTGCCGGCCCGCCCGAGGAAGCGCAGACAGGGCGCGTCGCCGACGTGGCCGACGACGCGGACGCGGTCGCCGAGGCGGTAGCGCAGCAGCCCGGCGGTCGTGCTCAGCAGGACCTCGGCCTCGTCCCCCGTCTGGAGCGCCCACGGCGGCACCACGCGGCCGTCGTCGAGGCGGAATTCGTAGACGTGGCTGTCGACGCACAGCACCGGGCCCGGCGCACCGGCGAGGGGAACCGAGACGATGCCCTCGGTGGCGAGCAGGCCCTTGCCCTGCAGCGCGACGCCCGGCAGGCGCGCGGCGACGTCGCTGGCGAAGCGGCCGCTCTCGCCGTCGGTCCACAGCGACACGAGCGACAGCTGCGGCCAGACCGCGAGGGGATCGAGGTGGCCCGTCGTGGCGAGACGGCGGCGCAGCTGGTCGGCGCGCACGGGATCGGCGACGAGGGGGAGCCGGGCGACGACGGCGGCGACGCGCTCGTCGGCGCCGGGGACGCGGCAGGCGCCGGTGGCGAGGTCGTCGAGGAGTCGATCGGCGTGACGGGCGAGATCCTGCAGCAGCAGCGTAAGGAAGGTCGGGCTCCACACCGAGATGAAGCCCAGGTCGGGGCGGGCGATGAGAAGGCGGAGGGTGGCGTAGCGACAGCTCTCGACGTCGGGCAGCTCGGCGAGCGCCGGCACCGCGACGAGCACCTGGCGCAACAGGGCCCCGAGCGGCGCCGGCAGGTACTCGCTGTCGTCGACGGCACCCACCGGGATGCCGGCCGGCGTCGGCGCCGCCTTCGTCCCCATCGGCGAGATGCTCCAGTAGGACGACGTCGTCAGCAGGCCCGGATGGTGGCGATGGAGATCGAAGAGCCAGGGCGCGAGACCGCGCTGCATGTCGGCGAGGAACGGCCCCGTCATCGGCAGCAGCTTCTGCGCTCCCGAGGACCCACCCGAGCGTTCAAACCGCACGATGGGATGGCGGGTCCGCAGCGCCGGCGCTCCACCCGCCATCGCCGCGACGTCGTCGGCGATGTCCTCCCACGTCGTCACCGGCGCGACGTCGGCGAGGCGGGCGGGGTCGTCGATGGTGAGCAGGGCCGGGTGGCGACGGGCCACGAGGGTGCCCTCGAGGGACGCCCGCACCCGACGCCAGGCCTGCGCCTGGGCCCGCCGCGTGTCCCGACAGGCGCCCCGGAAGCGGTGCGCCGGCCACGCCAGCGACGCGAGCAGCGCGCCATGCACGCCTCCCCGCACGAGGCGACCGGTCACGTCGTCGACGCTCACATCGCCACCGCCGGACGACGACGCGGTCGCAGCCGGGCGCTGACGGCCTTCGTCGACGCCCGCACCAGCGCGCGGGCCAGATCCCGCAGCGGCAGAGGCACCAGGCAGACAAGCTCGTCGCCGGCGTCGGCGCCGGGGTTTCTCGCCATGAAGAAACGCACGGCCTCGTGCTGGAGGGCCTCGGGCGGCGGCGGCGACAGCGGCGCGCGGACGCGGTCGCGGGCCTCGGCGAAGTGCAGGATCTCGCGCGTGGCGTCGTAGGCGTCGCCCCACAGCGTCGTGGCGAGGCGATCCCGGAAGGCCACCAACGACGACGGCGGCGCCGCCCCCGGCTTCGGGAAGGTCTGCGGGAAGTAGTTCACCGCGAGCAGGTAGGTGCGGAAGCCCTTCGTCAGCAGCAGCCAGAACAGCCGACGACGGGGATGGGCGAGCTTGCGCTCGAGGCAGAAGCGCCCGAACGCCGTCTGCAGCGCCTTGCTGCCCCAGTGGGCCGGATCGATGACGGTGTCGCCGGAGAACACCACGTCGACGGTGCGGCCATCGAGCTGCTCCTCGAGGAGCAGCAGCGTGGAGAAGCCCATGAGCTCCCCGTCGGCGTCCTCCAGGACGATGACGAAGTGCTTCTGGTCGAGATCCCGATAGAAGCGCTCGGCGACGACGCCGTCGTAGCAGGCCTCCATCAGCGCGAGCATGCGACGGCGACGGCCCTCATCGAGGGAAGCGCGGGGAACGACCCGGGAGCGCAGCGTCATGGGGCGAGCCTTCCCCGACGTCGAAGCCGTGAAAAGAGGTCGACGCCCGTCAGCTCACGAGCCACAGCAGCACCCACAGCGCGGTCGGCAGACCCAGGGCGATATTGCCCAGGCGCGTCCGACGGTTGATGGCCAGGAAGCGGGGATCCTCGTCGTCGGCGAACCAGATGCCGGCGTCGCCCATCGTGCGCGGCCCCACCACGAGGAAGAACGTGCGGGCGTGGACGATCTCGAGCACGAGGGAGGCGACCATCACGACCCACATCACGAGCGCTCCACCGACGAGCAGCGTCGGCCCCCCGGCGATGGCCGGCGGCCAGAGGCCGGTGACGACGAGCATGAGCCCGATCGTGAAGAGGTCGTGCGCGATCCCGTAGGGCGGCTTCCAGTTCTTCGTGCCGTAGAGCATCACCATCTCGATGGCGCCGCGAAGCCACATCGACACCGCGAGGGCGAGAAACGGCGCCCGCACCGACGACGGCAACGCGGGGTCGAGCCCCATGACGCCGGCGACAACGAACCACAGATAGATGGCAAATGGCAGCCAGAAGGCCTTCGGCATCGAGATGGCGCCGCCGAGGGCCCCCGCCTTCTGCCGTCGGTAGAAGCGGACACCGAACGCCGTCAGCCCCGCCGCCGCGACGACGAGGGCCACCTTGCCGAGCAGATGCGGACCGTCCATCTCAGCCGTCCACCGGGCCCCGGCCCTGCTCGACGACGACGCAGCGGTCCACCGGGACGGTGACCTCCTCGACGTCGCCGCTCGTCCAGCGGAGCGTGACCTTCATCGTGGCCGGCGCGTCCGCGCCGAGGCCGAAGCGCAAGACGGGCTCGCGCTGGGCCGAGAAGCCGGCCATCAAGCTGAGTTCCTCGACGAGACGCACGCCGCGGTGGTCGACGACGCCGCGGGTACCGAGGCCGCTGCGATGGGCCTTCGTGCCGTCGCCGCGCGGACGCACACAGACGAAGTGGCGCGGCGCCTGCTGTTGCAGCGTGCTGCGCCAGGTGGCCGCCCGACCGTGCTGGTTCGTCATCAGGACATCGAGGTCGCCGTCGACGTCGAGGTCGGCCAGCAGCACGCCGCGGCTGTTGTCGGGCGTGTTGACGCCGACGGCGTCGCTGACGTCGAGGAAGAAGCCCGGCTCCGCCGCACCGCGGTTGAGGTACACACGGGGCTTCTCGTTGGGGAAGATGGTGCGCCCCCGGATGTCGCCCCATTTGTCGGCGTAGGTGTGCACGTCGGGGCCCGACTGCATGAGCTTGTGGTTCACATACCAGTAGTCCTTGCGCTCTCCGTCGGGGATGCGGCGATCGAGGCGGTCGTCGACCATGCCGTTGGCCTGCACGATGTCGACGAAGCCGTCGAGGTCGAGGTCGCCGGCGGCGGCCCCCCAGGCGAAGCGCCGCTCGTTGAGGGCGCCCCGCCGCGTCGCTTCATCCTTGAAGGTCGGCGTCGTGGGGTCGTTGGACGCCTCGAGCATCCACAGGATCGAGCCCTCCGCCTGCAGCGCGTGGTGGACGTTCGAGATGTAGACGTCGAAGAAGCCGTTGCGATCGAAATCGGCCGTCGTCGCGTTCATGCCTTTGTAGGTGTCGTTGCCGACGGTGTTGAACAGCGTGCCGCCCTTGTGGTGGCGGAAGCGCCGCCCGCCCTCGTTGAAATAGACGTCGTCGGGACCGAAATCGTTGGCGACGTAGAGGTCGGCGAAGCCGTCGTGGTTGAGGTCGACGCTGACGGCGGCCAGGGACCAGCGCGTGTCGGTGAGGCCCCAGGCCACGTTGTCGGCCTTCGTGAAGCGGCCGCCGTCGTTGAGATAGAGGAGGTTCTGGCCGCCGTTGTCGGCGTTGTGCCAGCCGTTGTGCATGAAGCGCAGCATGCGGCGGTCCCCCTCGTACGCGGGCTCCGGCAGCTTGAAGATGTTGAGCGGCGTCGGGGTCTCGTAGTCGCGCAGGTACGGCGTGGTGGCGTTGAGCACGAAGAGGTCGAGGTCGGCGTCGTTGTCGACGTCAAAGAAGACGGCGCCGAGGCTCACGGTGTGTTCGGTGAGGCCGACCTCGTCGGACACATCGACGAACTCGACCCGACCGGTCTCGGTGCGGAGATTCTTCAGGAGCAGCGAGCGACCGAAGGCCACGGCGACGAAGAGGTCCTCGTCGCCGTCGCCGTCGACGTCGACGAAGGCGCCGCCGGCCGCCACGCCGCGGGTCTTGTAGTCGCGCGCGAGGGCGCTGAGCGTGGGCACCTCGAGGCGCTCGAAGCGCAGGCCGTTCACGTCGCTGCGATTGAGCCACACGCCGGCGCGGACGCTCTCATGCTGCAGGGCCGCGGTGAGGAAGACGTCGAGGCGACCATCGCCGTCGACGTCGCCCACGGCCACCGCGTCGCCGACGCTCATGATCCACTTCGCGACATGCAGCAGCCGCGGGTCCACCTGCTCGAGGAGGTCGGAGCGGGTCTCGGGCAGGCCGGCGTCGACCTTCTCCATCGCAAACGGCGCCGTCGTCACCCGCGGGTTGTGGGCCGTCGTCAGCGCGATGCCCCCGTAGAGGCCGGCGAGCACCGCCGTCAGCGCGACGGCGCGGAGACGGGCCGGCGACAGCAGCTCCTCCCGCAGCCACACCGCCGCCCCCACGCGACGGACCTTCTGCACATGCGACAGCAGGAAGCGGCCCGTCGCGACGGCGAGCGCCGCGTAGAAGAACGTGAAGACGCTCTCCTTGAGGTGCAGCAGCAGGTCGATGAAGGCGACGAGGAACGCGACGACGACCTGGGCCTTTGGCGTCTTTGGCGACGTGCCCGGGTCCGTCAGCATGTACATCGTGAACAGGAAGAACGGCGGCGTCGTCATCGTGCCGATGAAGAGCATCTCGGGCGGCAGGTGGTGCCGCATGACGACGGCGCGGATGCCCGTCTGGATGGCGTAGAAGGTGATGAACGAGACGATGAGCCAGGTGCGCCCCACGCGGAAGACGAACATCGCGAGAGCGGCGGCGACGAGGAAGAACGAGACCGTGAAAGCGTTGCCGTCCCACTGATAGGCCGGCGCCGCGGTGATGAACTCGCCGCCGATGAGGAGACTGATCGCCACGGCGAACATCGACGGGTTGAAGACGTGGCGTCCATCGACGGTGAGGATGTGCTTGCCGGCGAGGAAGATGAGCACCGGCAGAAACGGCAGCAGACTGCCGTGGGAGTAGTTGAGCAGGATCGCCAGCGAGCAGCACGAGATCCACGCCGACAGCGGGAACACCACGCTGCCCCGGACGACGCGGCTGTAGAGGGCGTCGAGGACGCTGCCGCTCACGACGATGAACAGCATCTGCCACGGCGAGCGGTTGAAGCCGAACACCGAGAAGCCGAGGATGCCGTAGAGCGTGAGGAGGCTGCCGAAGGCCCAGCGGGGATCGCTCCACGGCGGCAGCTGGAAGAGGCCGCGCCAGCGGTCGCGCTCGCCGGCGAAGGTCGACGTCGGGGGCATGGTTTCAGCCATGCGGGGATCGTCGCAGACGTCGGCCCGGGCTACAATCGCCATCCGTGACCGACCGCACCTCTGTCGACGACGATGAAAGCGCTTCCCCGGCGTCCCGCCGTCGCGACCGCCCCGATCTCGTCGCTTCTGCCATCGCCCGCCTCCGCGTCGCCACCGACGACGACAACGCGCGGATCCTCGAGCTCATGGCCGACGTGCCGATGGCCGGCAGCCTCGTGCTCGCCACCCGCCGCGAGCCCGACTTCTTCGCGCTCTATCGCATGCAGCGGGGCCGCCAGGACCTCTGGGTCTTCGACGCCGAAGACGGCGGCGCCCTGAAGGGCATGGGTGGCTTCCTCGTCCGCGATGGGTTCCTCGACGGCGCCCCGACCCCGGTCGGCTACCTCGGCGATCTGCGCACGCGGGGCCTCGCCCGCGAGCGGCTCGCCTTCCCGCAGGTCTACGCGCACCTCTTCGACCGCACCGTCGCCGACACCGGCTGCGAGCACTTCCTCACCGGCGTGCTCGCCGACAACGTCTCGGCCATCCGGGCGCTGTCGTCGTCGTCGACGAAGAGCAGCCGCCGCGCGGCCCAGCCGCACTACCACCTGCTGCACCGCTTCGACATGGCGAACGTCCACTTCGTGGGGCGTCTGCCCCGGCGTCGCCCCTCGGGCCTGCGCGTGCGCACCGCCACCATCGACGACCTCCCCGCCATCACGGCGCTGCTCGCGGCGGATCATCGGGCCCGCGCCTTCGGCTGGCGCTTCGACGACGGCGAGTTCGAGCATCGGCTCGCGCGCTGGCCGGGCTTCTCCCTCGAGCAGACGTTCTGCGCCTTCGCCGACGACGGCCGCCTCGTGGGCGTCACGACCTGCTGGGACGCCGCCGCCGTGAAGCGCTACCGCGTGCTGCGCTACGCCGGGCAGATGGTGACGGTGAAGCGCGTCCTCGACGTCGTCGCCCGCGTCTCCGGCTGCGCCCCCCTGCCCGACCCCGGCCACGACTTCCGCTACCTGTACCTCACGAACCTCAGCGTCCTCGACGACAACGCCGCCGTCATGCAGGCCCTCGTCGACGCCATCTACGCCCGCTTCGCCCGCGCCGGCTACCACTTCCTCGCCTTCCCCCTCTACGAGGGCGATCCCCTCGCCCATGGCACGAGGGGCTACGTCGTGCGGCGCGTGCCGTTCCACCTGTACGCGGTGACGTCGTCGTCGCGGGCCCGCAGCGTCTGGCAGGCCGGGCGCCCCGGCTTCGAGATGGCGCTGGCCTGAGCGGAGAGGGCCGCTCGCAGGCTGCTGAAAAACGGCGTCTTTCAGCACCTGCCAGGCAGCAACCTGCTAGCAGGCTGCTGAAAAACGGCTTTGCGTTTTTCAGCACCTGCTAGGTGTTGATCCGGCCTCGTCGGAGACGAGGCCCAGAAGCACCTAGCAGGTTGCTGAAAAAGGCCCAAAGCGGCCTTTTTCAGCAACCTGCTAGGTCGTCGCCGTCGCCGTCCGCGTCGCCGCCACCTTCACCGGATCGGGCTCGCGCAGGTTCCACACGACGCCGACGGCCGCGAGCGCCCGCAGGATCACGTAGCTCAGGTCGAACTGCCACCAGTGGAATCCCTGCCGCACCGAGCCCGGGAGGTAGTGGTGGTTGTTGTGCCAGGCCTCGCCGAGCGTGAGGACCGACAGCCACCAGATGTTGCCGCTGTCGTCGCCGGTGTCGTACGGCCGCGCCCCGAAGCGGTGGGCCAGCGAGTTCACGCAGCTCGTCACGTGGATCTCGGCGAGGGTCGACAGCACGAAGCCCCACGCCACGAGCTGCAGGCCGCCCGTGCCGAGCTCGGGCAGCGCCGCGTCGAGGACGGCGCCGACGACGAAGAGCACGACGACGAAGGAGGCCGGCGCGAGCAGGTGGAAGCGATCGAGCCAGCGCAGCTCGGGATACTTCGCCCAGTCCTGCACCTCTTCGAGGCGGGTCTGCAGGTGCTGCTTGTCGAGGATCCAGCCGAGGTGCGCGAACAGCAGGCCCTTGTGCTTCGGCGAGTGCACGTCGTCGACGGTGTCGCTGGTGCGGTGGTGACGACGGTGGACGGCGGCCCACCACAGCGGCCCACGCTGGCCGCTGGCGGCGCCGAGCCAGGCCATCGCGAACGCGAACGGGCGGCTGGTGGCGTAGGCGTGGTGCGAGAACAGGCGGTGGTAGCCGGCGGTGACGCCAAAGACGCGCAGCACGTAGCTGACGGCGAAGGCGATGACGGCGGCGGTGCTCACGCCTGTCATCAGCGCGGGAATCGCGAAGCCATGCAAGATGAGCAGGCGCAGCACGAGGCCACGCTTCGAGGGCGCCGTCGTCGTCGTGGTCGGCGTCGACGTGGGCGCCATCGGCTCAGATGCCGCCGCTCGAGATGGCGTCGGTGATCGACGGGCCGCCGGCGATGTTGGCGCGCTCGGGCTCCTTGCCGCAGATGACCGGCACCACGATCGAGCCGGGCGCGTCCTCGAAGATGCGGTGGCCGGTCCGGCTGTCGACGCGGACGTTGCAGATGCCGGGCGGCGCGCTCCAGTCCTCTTCCTTCTTGCCGTTGAGGCTCTTGCCCATGAACTCGAGCCAGATGGGCAATGACGTGCGGCCGCCCTGCTCACCGACGGAGAGCGGGTACTGGTACGTGTCGTAGCCGACCCACACCGTCGTCACGAGCGTCGGCGTGTAGCCGGCAAACCACGTGTCGAAGGAGTCGTTCGTCGTGCCCGTCTTGCCGGCGACCGGGTGGCCCAGCGACGACGCCTTCGCCGCCGTGCCCGAGCGGGCCGGCTGCGTGACGAGCCAGTGGATGAGCCACGCCTTGTCGGGCTCGATGAGCCGCTTCGGCTTCTCCTCGAGGAAGCGATACAGGGCGCTCAGGCGCTGCGGGTGCGTCTGCCACGGGTCGTTGGGGCTCGCGTGCTGCTCGAGCACGTGGCCGTCGCGGTCGACGATGCGCTTGATGAAGACGGGCTCGGGCCGCAGGCCCTGCCGGGCGAAGGTCGTGTAGACGCTCGTGAGCTCCCACGGCGTCACGCACGAGCTGCCGAGCGCCGTGCCGAGCTCCTCCTTGAGCGGCGTCTTGATGCCGAGGTGCTTCGCGTACTCGACGACGTTCTTCGTGCCGACCTTCAGCATCGTGTGCAGCGCCGGCATGTTCATCGAGTTCATGATGGCCTCGCGGGCCGTGACCTCGCCCTTGAAGTCGCCATCGAAGTTCTGCGGCTTCCAGCTCTTGCCGAGCTCGTCGTCGCGGAGCGTGACGGGCGTATCGAGGATCATGGTGCCGGGGTGGTAGTCCTCGCGGACGACGGCGGCGGCGTAGACGATGGGCTTGAACGCCGAGCCGGGCTGACGGCACGACTGGAAGGCGCGGTTGAACTCGCTCTCCTCGTACGAGTAGCCGCCGATCATCGCCTCGACGTAGCCGGTGGCCGGGTTCATCGCGATGAGCGACGACTGCACGCGCGGCGGCTGGTCGAGCACGAAGACGGGCGCGTCCTTGCTGAACTCGTCCTCGTCGGGGAGCTTGCGGACGGCGTCGCCGGGGCCCATGGCCTCCTCGAGGAAGGCCTTCTTCGAGAAGTACGGCTGGGCGAGGACGATGTCGCCGACCTTCAGCACCTCGCGCACGCTGTTGACCTTCTGGCCCTCCCAGCCGCGCAGCGGGTTGACGGGGCGGGCCCAGCGCATGCCGGCGAGCGGCAGGCGCCCCTTGAGCTTCGTGCCGACGCGGAGGACGGCCCACTCATGGTCGGTGTCGATCTTCTCGACCATCGTGAGGACGGGCTCACCCTCGACGAGCGGCCCCTGCCCCTTGCCCGGCAGCGTGGTGTCGATGATCTGCAGCGCCTTCGCCTTCTTCGCGTCGTCCTTCAGCAGCGCGCCCTCGACGATGGGGCCGCGCCAGCCCTGACGCTTGTCGACGGTGCGGACGCCGTTGATGAGGGCTGTCTCGGCGTGCCCCTGCCGCTCGAGGTCGAGCGTCGTCCACACGGTGAGGCCGCCGGTGAGCAGGGCCTGCAGGCCGTAGGTGTCGACGAGGTAGCGGCGCACGTGCTCGGTGAAGTAGGGCGCGGTGTCGAGGAAGCGGTCGTCGCGCGGATGCACGGTCTTTTCGACGGAGAGGGCGAGGGCCTCGCGACGCTCGGCGTCGGTGATGTAGCCGTCCTCGTTCATCCGCTTGAGCACGTACTCCTGGCGCGCCCGCGCCGCCGACGGCTTCACGATCGGCGAGAACTTCGACGGCGCCTGCGGCAGACCCGCGAGGAGGCTCATCTCGGCGAGGTTCAGCTCGTCGACGTTCTTCTTGTAGTAGTTCTCGGCCGCCGCCTGGACGCCGTAGGCGCCGTGGCCCAGGTACACCTGGTTCAGGTACAGCCACATGATCTCTTCCTTGTTGAGGCTGTCCTCGAGCCGGCTGGCGAGGAGGGCCTCACGGATCTTGCGGCGGATGCTGCGCTCGGTGGCGGCGGTGAAGCCCTCCGACGACACCAGCAGCGACTTCGCGAGCTGCTGCGTGATGGTGGAGGCGCCGCGCAGCTTCTTCGTCTGACCCGTGACCTTCTGGAAGACCGCGTTGGCCATGCCGACGTAGTCGATGCCGTGGTGGTCGAAGAACTTCTTGTCCTCGGCGGCGATGAAGGCCTGGACGAGGCGCTTCGGGATCTGCTCGTAGGGAACGACGATGCGCCGCTCCTCGTAGAACTCGCCAATCAGCCGGCCGTCGACGGAGTAGACCTTGCTCGCGAGCTTCGGCCGGTACTGGCTGACGTCGGTGAACTCCGGCAGCCCCTTCGCGTACCAGGCGAAGAGTCCGGCGACGACGGCACCGCCGCCGGCCGCGCCGACGACGCCGACGAACAGCGCCAGCCGGAGGAGCTTCATCAGCGCACCGCCCTGGCGGCCGCCCACAATCACGACGTCACCGACGGTGACCTGCTCAGAAGACATGGAGGAACCCTAGGGTCGTCGGGGTCGGTTCTCAAGAACCCTGGCGCCATCTGGTGCCGATGTCGGACATTCCCCCACACCCTTCTGGCAAGCGAAAGGCGCCCCGGAGGGCGCCTCTCGCGAACCAGCGCTGGACCGCGTCGTCAGACGACGCCGCGCTCGGTGTCCTCGCGGGTGATGGCGCCGTCGACGACGACCTCGGGCGTGTAGAAGTTCTTGCGGAAGAACAGGTACACGGTCGGGCCGATGAAGAGGGCCGAGATGGTGCCGATGACGAAGCCGGCCGAGAGCACCACCGCGAAGTTGCGGATGGAGCCATCGGTGAAGACGGCCACGGCCACGGTCGTAAACAGCGTCGTGAGCACGGTGTTGATCGAGCGGGCGAAGGTGTCGTTGACCGCCTTGTTCACGACCGGGATGAGGTCCTCGTTGCTCAGCGGCCCCGCCGGCATCGTCTCGCGGATGCGGTCGTAGATGACGATGACGCCGTTGACCGAGTAGCCGACGATCGTGAGCAGTGCGGCGATCGACGCCGTGTCGAACTCGATGCGCCCGAAGGTGAAGACGCCGAGCGCGATGAGCGGATCGTGCAGGGTCGCCACGAGCGCGCCCGGCGCGAAGAACGCGTCGAAGCGCACCGCGAGGTAGATGACGATGGCGGCGAGGGCGAAGATCAGGGCCATCACGCCCTGGCTGCGCAGGCTCTCGGCGACGCGGGCGTCGACGAAGTCCACACGACGGATCTCGAAGCGACCAAAGTCGGCCTCGAGGCCCTTGCCCACCTTGTCGGCCACGCCCTGGAACTGGACGAGGAAGGTGACCGTGCCCTGGTGCGGCTCGTCGCGGACGATGGCGTCGGCCGTCGTCGACTCGGTGCCGTCGACCTGACGGGTGCGGCGGAGGCGGATGCCCGCCTTGTTCTCGATGAGCTCGGCGAGGAGCTTCTGGTCGGCGTCGAGGGCCGCCTGCTGGGCGACGACGTCGTCGCTGCTGCCCGGCACCTTGAGGATGACGCCGACGCGGTCGCCCTTGTCGTCGCTGACGTCGAGGCGGACGAAGCGGTCGCCGAAGGCCTCACCGAGGGCCTTGCCGACGCTGTCGCGCTCGGTGGCACCGACCGTGGCGATGCGCTCGACACGCACGAGCCACTCGTTGGCGCTGCTGGCGCCGTACGGCTGGACCTGGGACTTCTCGAAGCCGGCCTTCTGCAGGCTGGCCGTGATGGCCGGGGCCTCGACGGTCTTGTCGAACTTCACCTGCAGCTCGGTACCGCCGGCGAAGTCGATGCCCCAGTTCAGGCCGATGACGGGGATCGCGAGGAGCGTGACGGCGGCGAGCGCCATCCCGATCTTCGTGATCGTGCGGCCGACCCCGACGAAGTCGTAGTCGGTCTTGCGGTCGAAGAGCGTGACGAATTTCTGCTCGGTCATGACGTGGTCCTTCAATTCGTACGCATCAGACCGCGAGGGTGTCGCGATCCTTGAGGATGTAGAGGTCAAAGAGGACGCGCGTGAAGTAGACGCCCGTCACGAGGGAGGAGATGACGCCGATGAGCAGCGTCGTCGCGAAGTTCTGGATCGCGCCCGAGCCGAACTGCCACAGCACGAGGCCGGCGATGAACGTCGTGATCTGCGAGTCGAGAATGGCCGACAGGGCCGAGGAGTAGCCGGCCTCGACGGCGGAGCGGGCGGTCTTGCCGGCGCGCAGCTCCTCGCGGATGCGCTCGTTGATGAGCACGTTGGCGTCGTCGGCCATACCGATCGTGAGCAGCAGGCCGGCGATGCCCGGCAGGGTCAGCGTGCCGCCAAGCCAGCTGAGCGAGGCAAGCACGAACACCATGTTCAGCGTCATCGCGAAGCAGGAGATGAGGCCGCCGACGCGGTAGTAGAAGATGAGGAAGCCGAAGACGAGGGCGATGCCAAGGAGGCTGGCCTTGCCGGCGGCGTCGAGGGCCTCCTTGCCGAGACTGGCGCCGACGGTCTTCTCCTCGCGGAACGTGATGGGCGCGGGCAGCGCGCCGGCCTTCAGCACGAGGGCGAGCTGGTTGGCGTCCTTGATCATCTCGTCGCGGGTGCGGCTGCCGCCCATCGTGATGCTCGCCATACCGCCCGTGATGGGCTCGTTGATGACGGGGGCACTGTCGACGACGTCCTCGAGGACGATGGCCATGCGCTTGCCGACGTTCTTCGTCGTGAGGTCGCCAAAGAGCTGCTTGCCGGTCGGCGAGAACTCGATGCTGACGTAGGGCTGCGGCTGCTCCGGCGAGCCCATCGCGACCTGGGCGTTGACGAGGTCGTCACCGGTGAGGGCCACCTCGGCCTTGAGGGTGTAGGTGCGCCACTTCACCGTCTCGCCGGGGCGGGTCGGCAGACGGCCGTACTTCATGACGAGGCCCGAGGGGACCTTGCCGATGAGGTACTTGCGCATCTCCTTGAGCTGCTCCTCGGGGAACTCGAGGTACATGTCCTGGGCGAAGGCGCCGTTGCTGCGCTGGTAGCCCGAGGTCTGCAGCGTCGCGAACGACGGCACGTCGGCGAGGCGCGTGAGGAAGTCGCTCTCGTCGTCGCACATCTGGAACTCGAGCTGGGCGGTGCGACCGATGAGGGCCTTGGCCTCCTCGGGGTTCGCGAAGCCGGGCAGCTGCACCTGCACCTGATCCGCGCCACGCTTGGTGATGGAGGGCTCGGTGACGTGCATCTTGTCGATGCGGTTGCTGATGGTCTTGATGGTCTGGTCGACGGCGTCGGTGCGGATCTTGGCGACCCAGTCGGGGTGCACGCGCCAGGTCACCGTGAGGCCGTCGCGGCCCACCTCGGCGAGGTCGCCGTAGAGGTCGGCGAGGTCCTTGTCGAAGGTGGCGAGGGCCTCGGTGCTCGCAAAGGTGGCGCGCAGGCGGTCACCCTTGCCGGCATCGGCGAGGTGGTCGACCGCGGTGAACGCGATCTTCTTCTCCTCGAGGTCGGTGCGCAGGCGGTTGCTCACGCGGCGGGCGCGGTCGGAGATGGCCTTGTCGAGGTCGACGCCGAGAACCATGTGCACGCCGCCCTGCAGATCGAGGCCGGGCACGATGTGGCTCTCGGGCGCCCACGACGGCAGGTACTTCTTGAAGGCCGCCGAGTCCTGCTGGACCTCGATGGTCTGCTGCTCGTCGAGTTGGAAGTAGATGATCGACGGCGTCAGCATCCAGCCGGCGAGGCCGATCAGGCCCGCGACGATCAACAGTCGAATCCAGACGGTGTTCTGCATGGCGTTCTTTCGCGTGATGGAGTTCGGAGCCCGTGGGCTCAGGAAGCCTTCTTCTCGGTGGGCTTGTCGGCGGGGGCCGGCACCTTCTCGGCGTCGCCGCCGGCGGCGAGGAAGCGCGCGGCGGGGCCCGACACCGCGATCTTGAGCACCCGGATGCGCACCTTGTCGGCGATCTCGAGGACAAGGGCGCGGTCCTCGACCTTCTCGATGCGGCCGATGATGCCCGAGGTGAGGACGACCTCGTCACCGCGCTTCAGCGACGACAAGAAGGTCTGGTGCTCGTTCTGCTTCTTGCGCTCCGGGCGGATCATCAAGAAGTACATGACGGCCACCATCACCACGAGGGGCAGGGCCATGCTGAGAAGACTGGCGCCACCGTCAGCCTGGCCGACGATGGTGGAAATATGCTCACCCATGCGGCGCGGTTAGCGGGGTCGCGGCGCGTCCGCAAGGACTGCCGGTGGCTTCACGCCGCCCGCGCCGCCGCCGCCGCGACATCCCCCAACACCGCCTCGAGCCACGCCGACGCGTCGGTCCGGAGCTCCCCTTCGCCGTCGAGGACGAGGCCGTCGAGGCCCATCACGGTGACGTCGGTGAAGCCCAGCGCCCGCGCGGCCGCCAGGTCCTGATGCAGGTGTGACGGCGCCCGGTACGTCGCCGTCGCCGGCAGCCCCGGCAGCGGGCTCGTCGGCCCGAGGGTCACGGCGTGGCTCTTCTCGCGGTGCCGCGCCGCCCACAACGTGAAGGCCCGGTGCTGCTCGGCGCGGTCGCTGGCGACGAGCGGTGCAAAACACAGGGCCGAGGCCGGACCGAACAGGGGGCTGTCGTCGACGTCGACGTCGGGGCAGCCGAGCAGCCAGTGCAGCGCGGCGCTCGAGAGGGGCGAGTCGAGGGGCAAGAGCGGAGGCGGCGCAGCCGCCGTCGTCGCGCGCTGACGCAGGTCGCGGGCCAGCTCGCGGAGGTCGCGCTGCCCCTGGCGGGCCGCCCACACCGTCGCCGGCACGCTGCCCGCGACCTCGACGAGCCGCCGGGCCGAGGCCCACACGCCGCCCGCCCCCACCGACAGCGCCGCCTGCAGCGCCCGCGGTGACGACGTGCAGACGAGGAAGACGCCGACGTCGGCGGGAAGGCGCGCGAGCGCCGGCAGCAGCGCCGCGTGGAAGCGGGCGGCGCTGCGGGTCGTGAGGGTCCGGTCGCCGGCGACGACCGGCACCACGTCGACCTGGAGCCCGGCGGCGACGACGTCAGCGATGGCCGCCTCGCCGAGCCCGCGGGCCTCATCGTCGTCGAGGGCCAGCGGCACCGCGAGCCGCACCGCGCGCCCGGCGAGGTGGGCCCGGGCACGTGACCAGACCATCGACCAGCGCGACAGCGGCCCCTCGACCGTCAGCCGGAGCTGCTCGCCGGTGGCGGCCGTGCGGTGGGATGAAGTGGGAGATGTAGGTTCAACTCGCACGTCGCATCCCTAGCGAAGCGAGACGGCTTTGGGGAGCCTCCAGATGCGACACGATGCGTCAAACGCCAGCGCCGCCCGTGGGGGCGGCGCTGGTCCGGGTCGGGTGCAGCGTCGATCAGCGACGGAGCGTGAGCGTCGCGAGGCCGGCGCTCGCCACCGCCACGACGGCGAGGAAGGCGGCGTCGGCGAAGCCGTGGCCCGGGATGAGGGCGACGTCGACGCTGCCGAGGACGGCGCGGACGGCAGCGAAGCCGGCGACGCCGAAGCCGAGGCCGGCCAGCATCGGCCGCGCGCCCTTCACGCCCGAGAGGAAGAGCCACGGACCGACGAACGCGGCGCCGGCCCCGAGGGCGAGGACGCCGGCGACGGCGCCGACACCGGGGACGAACGCGAGCAGGGCGCCCGAGCCGAGGACGACGCCAGCGGCGAGGCCCGGCGTGGCGCGCGCGGTGGAGAGCCAGCCGTCACGACGACGGACGCGGGCGATGCCGAGACCGGCGAGGACGACAGCAAGGCCGAGGCCGCCGGCGGCGTGGTCCTTCGCCGACTTCTTCACCGCGGCCGCGGCGTCGAGGCCACCGGCGCCGTAGCGGATCGGATCGTTGAGCTTCTTCGCCGTCGACTTCAGCACGGCCTCGACGCGGTCGGGGTCGGTGACGCCGGTGGCGATGACGAGGGCGGCGGCGGCGGCGACGTGGGGCGTCGCCATCGAGGTGCCCTGGTAGGGGAAGAAGCCGTGGGCGTTCGGGTCGCCGCGGGCGATGGTGTCCTGCAGCACGCCGTCGGGGAGGCCGTCCTTGTTGAGGTCGACGCGGGTGTCGCCGCCGGGGGCCGCGATGTCGGTCTCCTTGCCGTAGCTCGAGTAGAAGGCGAGCTTCGTGTCGGGGCCAAGGGCGCTGACGGCGACGCAGCCGTCGTAGGCGGCCGGGTACTCGACCTTCTGGCGCGAGCCGTTGCCGGCGGCGCAGGCGACGAGGACGCCCTTGTCGTGGGCGTACTTCACGGCGCGCGCGAGGGTCGCCGAGTACATGCCACCACCGAGCGACATGTTGATGACCTTCGCGCCGTTGTCGGCGGCGAAGCGGATGCCGTTGGCGATGTCGGCGACGGTGCCGCTGCCGCCGTCGGAGAGCACCTTGATGGGCATGATCTTCGAGCCGGGCGCGAGGCCGGCGACACCGAAGGCGTTGTTGGTGCTCTGGCTGATGGTGCCGGCGACGTGGGTGCCGTGGCCGTTGCCGTCGGAGGGGTCGTCGTTGTTGTTGACGAAGTTGTAGCCCTTCACGAACTCGGTCTGCTTGAGGTCCGGCACGCGCTTGAAGCGCGAGGTCTTGCCGTCCTCGAGCTTGCCGGGCGACACGCCGGTGTCGATGACGGCGACGATGACGCCCTCACCCTTCGTCACCTGCCAGGCGCCCTCGGCGTTCACCATCGTGAAGTGCCACTGGCTCTTGTACATCGGGTCGTCGGGCTTCGTCGGCGAGGGCTTCAGCTCCCCGTCGAAGGTCGCGGGGCCCGCCTCGAGGTCCTGATCGAAGAGGCCGTAGGCGACGTTCTCCTCGACGGTCTCGACGCCGCGGCGGCCGCTGAGCAGCTGCTTCGCCCGCTGCAGCAGGGAGGCGTCACCGCGGAGCACGAAGAGGTTGCCGGCGGCGGCCTCGGTGGTGTCCTCGACGGCGAGGCCGAGCTCGCGGGCGATGGCGGCGATGTCGTCGTTGTCGAGGGCGTCGTCGAAGTCGATGACGAGGCCGTCGGCGCCGACCGCTCCTTGCGCCACTGGGGCGCTGCGCACGTGCACGGGACGGGCTTCGTTCTCGACAAGCGGGACGTCTTCGTCGGCGAAGGCGGCACCGGGAACAAGTGCGCCGGTGACGAGGGCGGCGCACAAGAGCGGCGCATGGGCACGGCGGGACGGGGACTTCAGGCGGAACATCGGGCCTCCAACCGCCTCGCAGACGCGAGACACTCCAAGCCTAGCCATGGGCACGCCGTCGCGCCCGACGAGGCACGAAACGCAGATCACGGAGACAGGTGCCGATGTAGGCAATCGACGTCGCGTGGCGGCGGGCGGCGCCGCCTGTCACCACGACGTCATGATGGCGCGCGTCAGCCGCGCTTCTCGACGCGGCCGTCGGCGTGACGGGCGAAGCGGCCGGCGTCGGCGGCGTGGACCGGATCGTCCGACGGCCAGGGCCAGCCACCGAACTGCGTGCGGCGATAGTCGTGGAAGGCCTGCTCGATCTCGGCGGCGGTGTTCATCACGAACGGCCCGTACTGCGCGACGGGCTCGCCGATCGGGCGCCCCTGCAGCACGAGGATCTCGGTCTCCACGGGGCCGGCGAGAACGTCGATGGCGGCGCTGGCGTCGCAGATGGCGACGTGGCCGTTCTTCACGTCGGTGTCGTCGACGCGGGCGCCTTTGCCGGCGAAGACGTAGACGCTGCGGACGACGCCCTCGGGGGCCGTCGGCATCGACCAGCGCGCGCCGGGCTCCATGACGATCGACCAGATCGCGACGTGCGACGATGGATCGCTCGCCCACGAATGAGGTGGCGGCGGCGGCGGCCCGTTGCTCACCCCGTCGACGGCGCCGGCATTCACCGTGATCGTCGTCGTCCGACCGGCAGCGTCCTTGTGGGTGACGACGGGGATCGTCTCGCTCCACAGCATGGTGAAGTGTGGCTCCACCATCTTGTGCTTCTTCGGCAGGTTCATCCAGATCTGGAAGAGCTCGAGGGGATTGTCGGTCGTCGACGACAGCAGCGGGAACATCTCGCAGTGCACGATGCCGCGGCCCGCCGTCATCCACTGTACGTCGCCCGTCGAGAAGCGGGCGGTGGCGCCGAGCGAGTCGCTGTGATCGATGACGCCGCGCCGCGCGATCGTGACGGTCTCGAAGCCCCGATGCGGGTGCTGCGGGAAGCCGGGCACGACGTCGCCGTGGTACATGTTCCAGCCGTCCCTGCCGTCGAAGTCCTGGCCGATGCGGCGGCCTGCGAGCGACGTCGCCGGCCCGAACTTCGCGTTGCCCTTCGGATAGGCGTCCTTGTGGTGGACGCAGAAGAGGAACGGATCGACGGTGAACCAGGGGAAGCCCAGCGGGCGGACAGCGTGGACGGCGCTCATGGGCGCGTCGTAGCGACGATCGCGGCGCGCGTCAGGGGGCTTCGGTCAGGCCGAGCCGCTGACGCTCGGCGACGTTGCCGGCCTCGGCGAGCTCGGCGCGGGCATGCTCACGGCGCTGTCGGTCGCCGTCGTCAATCCGAGCCCACGCATCGAGCGGCATGCTCACGGCCACGGCGCCGAGGCCGGCGCCGGCGAAGGAGCCGATGAACGGCCCGAAGATCCAGCCGCGGTCGGCGTTCTCGACGTTGCTCGCGGCATACACCCCGCCGAGCAGCACGCCGACGCCGGCGCCGACGACGAGACCACCGACGGGCGGCAGCACCCAGATCAGGGTGTGGGAGCCCTCGCGGAAGTTGATGTCGGCGAGGGCCTTCGCCGCCTTCGGGGCGCCCTCGGCGCCGGCGTCGATGAGGTCATCGTCGGAGAGCGGCGTGGCGTAGTCGCCGCGGACCCACAGCCGATCGGCGCTGAGCCTGATCTCGCGCGCGCGGAACGCTGCCAGCGCCGACGATGACGGCTGTGGCGACGACGACGACGCAGGCACCGGGACCGATGAGCCGGGCCCGCTGTGCGGCGCCGGTGGCGACGACGACGTCGGCAGCGCCGCGATGATCTGATCGAGGTCCGGCGCCTTCGCCATCACGCCGCGAGCGAGGACCGGATCGTCGAGTACGCCACGTCGCGCCGGCAGCTGGTTTCGCGTCCGCACCGCGGTGGTGATGGTGGTGGCCGCAAAGGCGAAGGCCTCGTCGGCGGTGACGTCGCCGTCGCCGTTGGCGTCGCCCCAGCCGGCGAGGGCCCCGAGCAGGAGGGAGCTGAGGGCCGGGCGGTCATGGGCCGGCAGCGGCCCCGCCGTGTACGCGCTCGCCGAGAGGATCCAGGTCGCCGGGCCGGGATCGGCGAGGCGCACCGGCACCGTCGCCTGGGCGTTGGGAATGAGGGGACCGGCCTCGCCCTGACCCGAGAAGCACGCGTCGAGGACGGCGATGGTGCGGCGCTGGCGACCGGCGGCGGCAGCCAGCCACTCGCGCTGACGCACGCTGCGGGCGTGCAGGCTCGGTGGGCTGGGCGTCGACGCCGATGAGGAGGCCGTCGGGCTCGGCCTCCGACGACGTCGCGCCGTGACCGATGAAGATGAGCCACAGCGTTCCGTCCGGCGACATCTGCGCCGCCTGCTGCGTGGCCTCGAAGAGCTGCTCGCGGGTGACCTCGGCGTTGCGCAGCAGGTGCACGCGCTCGACGGGGACACCGCGGGCGATGAAGTGCCGGTACCAGTCGGTGGCGGTGTCGGCGGCGCCGGCGATGTCGGGCAGGAACACGAGATCGGACGTGCCGGCGATGACGACGGCGTCGTTCTGGCCGTCGGTGCCCTGCGGCGGCGTCGGCGCTGTCGGCTACTGCAGCGCGAGCACGGTCCCGAGAAGCGCAGCGAGGCCCATGGGAAAGCCTAGCAGGCTGCTGAAAAACGGCTTTGCGTTTTTCAGCACCTGCCAGGTGTTGATCCGGCCTCGTCGGAGACGAGGCCCAGAAGTACCTAGCAGGGTTGCTGAAAAAGGCCCAAAGCGGCCTT
>Ga0172373_10000028_pt1 | contig 204626 bp, 253 predicted proteins | sample Lak10m_2_FD_114546 | JGI IMG/M metagenome (GOLD analysis project Ga0172373, IMG submission 114546) | Freshwater microbial communities from Kabuno Bay, South-Kivu, Congo - kab_092012_10m | ecosystem: Environmental > Aquatic > Freshwater > Lake | place: Democratic Republic of the Congo... | reverse complement strand
GCGAAGCTGCACACCGCGTACGACCGCGCGGTTGTGCACAAGAAAAAGTGCCCCTTTACGCGGTGGGCTAAAACTTGCCACACGATTATTTGGACGCAGCCGCCGAAGCTTGACACGTTGAATTACGTGCGCCGGTTTGGGGTGCGCACGATTATCGTGCCGATGTGGCAAGAACTAGCGCGGCCGTTTCGCAAAGTTATGCAGCGCGTCGATCATGTGATTGCGATGAACTCGGAATCGCGCGAATTGTTTAACAAGGTCTACAAATTTAAAAACGTCACTTACATTCCGTTTGACGTTGGCTTGCCGGCGACTAAGAAAACTAAAACCGTCAACAGCCGGCAGGTAAAGATATTTTTACCGTGGTTTGACCGAAATGCTCGCTGCGCAAACGGGCAGTTTCTTGGGCTGCTCGGCTATTTGCTGGAGCGCATGCCGGACGCACAGCTCACGGTTGCGATTACGTCGTGCCGGTTTGCGCCGTCTGTCGCTAAGTTTTTTCAGACGCTCGGGCGCAAGACAGCCGGCCGCGTCAAAGTTGTGCGCAACGTACCGCTGGCCAAACGACCGGCTATGTACACCGCGCACGACCTTACGCTTTTTCCGGCCGAATGCGACAACTACGGTTTTTGCGGTTTGACCTCGATTAGCTGCGGTACACCTATTTTGTCTTTTGCACTATCGCCGCAAATTGACTTCGTGTATCAAGACGCAAACGGCGTGCTTGTCAAAACACGCGTAGACTACGATGAGAACGGTGTTCCGCACGCCGCCCCGGACTACGAAAAGTTGATTACGACTTTACAAGCGTTGATTGCGGAGCCAAACCATATTGATAACTTAAATCGACGCGTGAATTACAACCTCTCGACGCGGCGTAAGTCGTTTGATCTTGGCTGGCAAACACTACTTAAACTTGTATAGGGGCACATGGAGATGCAATGAAAAAACCAATTGAGTCGCCGTTGCAGCACATACTGACATTTGCCGCGCAGCACTACCGCGATCTGCACACTGCTGTTGGCGTAGAGTTAATCGCGCACAGTAAACAGGTGGCCCAGCAGGCGGAGACGATTGCGCACAAGTTGTATCAGGACGTACGCGCCGATTATCTTCCGGACGACAGCAAAGAAAGCATTTCGGCCATCATTCAGGGCGCTTTGCTCCATGACGTGCTGAACGTGAGCGCCTGCGCGTTTGAGAATATTGCCGAAATTTCGACGGTTCAGGTCGCTGCCATGGTTGCCGACATTAGCCGCGATTTCCGCATGGTTGAGACAAAACGCGATATGGAGTTTCGGGGGCGTGTCAGCGGTAGCCCAGTAGGCGCGCAGATCATTGTGCTCGCGGACATCATTTGCACGGCCCGCGATATTATGACGCTGGTCAACGCCAGAGGCACCACGGCTATTCCAAAAGCCAAAAAACTGCTTACCCAGCTTGACGGTGATTTACTCGCGCTGCGCGCCACCGAGCGCTTTTATGTTTTGCGCTTGTTCTCGCACGCTGCCCGTAATCTGTTGGGTGACGTCAGCCGCGCAATCAAAGAATGTCGGCATAAGGCGAAACTTGACAAACTCGTGGCGCAACATACAACCGGGATACGAGAACGCGCCGCTGCCGCTGAAAAAGAATCGGCGCCAACAAAAAAGAAGAAGGAGGTTCGTTATGCCCGCAAGCGAAGTGTTGAATAACATCCTTGACGACTTTACAGCAAAAAAGTCTGAGCTGGTTACCGATCAGCTGCGCGCGTTTTGTGAATACGCGGCAACATGGCTGGCAACAAAAGGCGTAGTCGGCGTCGGCCACACACCGAACGGACTGGCGCTGCGTTTTGCCGACGGTCGCGAAATGCTGCTGTTCGAGCCGCCCGCGGAACTCGTCATTCCTGTTCCCGGTGAGACTGTCAACATCACCGGCACGCAAAGCAAAATCACCAAGCCGATCACTGGCGACGCGCCCAGCTTTCAGATCACCGGCCGCTAAACGAAAGGACTCCAGTGTTCGTCTGCTTCGAAGGAATCGATGGCGCCGGCAAAACAACGCAGGCGCGCATGTTGTCACAGCGGTTAAACAAAGAAGGTATAACCGCGACAATTGTGGCTGACCCGGGCACGACGAGCATCGGCACCGCCATTCGGCAGATCTTGCTGCACAATGACGCGCCTATTTCTCCGGCAGCGCAAATGCTGCTTTTCTCGGCCGCGCGGGCTGAGCTGTCCGCGCATATCCAGCAGCTACTCGCCGAAGATCATGTCGTGATCTGTGATCGCTGGTTGCTATCAACGCTGGTGTATCAGGGCGAAATAAATAACATATCGACTGACCTGATCATCAACATCTTCCGAGAGACGTCGTATCTCTGCCCGGACATTCTTTTTCTTATGGACATAGCGCCTGAGAACGTCCGCCAGCGGCGCCCAGTCGGCCATACCCGGCCAGATCGTTACGAGCGCCGGTGCATCGAAGACCAGCATCGGATGCGGGCGGCGTACAAGACGCACGCGCTTTACCGGCCGCACGCCAGCATCGTGCATCACATCAACGCTGATTCGCCGGTTGATTCGACGCACGAAGAAATCTACAAGCTGTTTTCGTCTGTTTCTCGTACCACCGCAGTTCGTACTCCCGCCGCGAAAGGATGCGCATGACGCCAACGGTCGCCGCTTTTGAAGTCGTACAGAAAAAGGTAGAACGCGACCGCTTTGTAAAGCTGACGCGCAACGAGGCGCGCCGACGGGAAGAACGGGCAAATATCAAAAAGGCGCCGGGCGTAGCCGAGCTAGAAATAACAAACCTGTGCCTGATTTTGCACGAGCTGGCGCAGAAATACACGCCGCGGTCAGCGCAGACATTTCGCGACTTTGACGCGCTGACGCAGGCCACTCGGGCGCTGCAGCGATTAGGCTTAAATCCGGCGCTGGAAGCCGACGTATGCGCGCCGACAAGATCTGTTGAAAACGCTGTTGTAACTAACTCGCCGGAGTACCGTAAACTTCGCAATCGGTTTATTGCGGCGTTAGCCACAATTGCCGATATGCCGGAGAAAACAACCCCACCCGGCGACCCCGAATATCAAAAAGGTGTGCGCGAGGGCTACCGCCGCGCAAGCGATATTGCTATCTTATTCCTAGAAGATGTCCAACTGGGGATGAAGCGATGACTTTAACGCCGCACCACATTCTCGCCGAGCTAGCTGACCTGAACCCGGAAGCCGTGTTGTTCGACAACATGGACTGCGCCCTGATCGGGGTGGGTTACATCGGCGGCGACGGCCCCGTGCCTGTTTACAGCCGCTCCAAACTGTACGCCAAATTACTTGCCGACGGGTTTTCTCGCGAAGACGCCGACGAGTATTACGCGTGCAAATTTGTAGCCACGCGCGTAGGGAATATGACGCCCGTAATTGTTGATGACCTACAAGAGGAATAATTCGTGGCTACCGTTGTTGTTAACACGCCCGATCACATAGAATTTAAAAACGTAATCGCCGTCAAGAACCCAGACGACTCGCCAACAGTCAGTTTTCAGGCTGGTGATTGGGACGCAGGTAGTCACACGGAATCGGGCATCACGGTTGACGTATTTGGGTCGCAGTTGCCGTTGCTGTCGCCCGCAGACGCCCGCAAACTGGCTAAATGGCTCAACCGCGCGGCCGACGACTTAGAGGGCGTAAAAGCCGATAAGAAGCGAAAATACCGCCCCCGCCGCGAGGACGAAGACGACAACAACTTTTAATTGCGGCAGTTTTTTGTCGTGTGTTGACAGATTAAAATAGCAATACCCCGACGCGCACGGATGGCAACACATGTCAAATAAAAAGATTTCCGCACTTCCGGCCAAGTCTGCGCCCGCCAGCACAGACATGCTGCCGATTGTCGATACGGCCAACCCGAACAATTTGGCCACCAAGCGTACGACATTTGCAAACGTGCTGTCGGCGCTTAACGTGCTGCAAACTAACAATATCGGCGTGCCCAACGGCGTTGCCGGTCTTGACACACAGGGCAAGATCCCGACTGAGCACATTCCAGCAATTGCGATAAATGATACGTTTGCTGTAAACTCAGAAGCTGGAATGTTAGCGTTGCCAGCGCAGGTTGGCGATGTGGCTGTGCGGTTTGACCTCAGCAAGACTTTTATCTTGGCGACAGCTCCGGCCACTGTTTTGAATAACTGGGTTGAGGTGCTGGCTTCGGGTATTCCCACAAACAACATTCTTGACGGCGGAAATTTCTAGGAGTGATCAATGCCAAATACCATCCAGATTAAGCGCCGTACAAGTGGCGCTGCCGGCGCGCCCGCTTCTCTCGCAACAGCTGAACTGGCTTACAATGAAGTCGATAACGTCCTGTATATCGGCCGCTCAAATCTGACGGTCGCCGCAGTTGGTGGCATCGGCGCGTTTCTGACGCTGACTGGCAGCAACACAGCCACCGGCAGCTACACGTTTAACACCGGCACAGTCACGCTCGACGGCACGGTTACCGGCACCGGCATCAACACCTACGTTCTCGGCAAGCGGCTGAACGAATTCACCGTTCCGAATGCAAACGTAGCGTTTAACGCGCAGCGCATTACAAGTCTCGCAGATCCAGTCGATCCACAGGACGCCGCTACTAAAGCCTACGTAGACGCTGCTCGTTCCGGCCTCGACGTTAAAGCTAGTGTGCGTGCTGCCACTACGGCCAATATTACGTTGGTAGGTGCGCAGACAATTGACGACGTTGTACTAGTCGCGGGTGATCGCGTACTTGTTAAAAATCAGTCGTCGGCTTCCGCTAACGGTATTTATATTGTTGCTACCGCCGCGTGGACGCGCGCAACAGACGCCGATACAAACGCTGAAGTCACGCCCGGCCTGTTTACGTTTGTCGAAGAGGGCACATTAAACGCTAACTCTGGCTGGGTGTTGACAAACGCTGCGCCGGTTACGCTCGGCACGACGCTCCTGACGTTTGCCCAATTCTCCGGCGCGGGTCAAATTACTGCTGGCGCCGGTTTAACTAAAATCGGCAACACGCTTGACGTTGTAACCGCCAGCGCGCAACGTATTGTTGTGAACGCCGACAGTATCGACCTCGCTACTACGGGTGTCTCTGCCGGAACGTACACCAGCGTCACAGTTGATACTTACGGTCGCGTCACGGCGGGGGCTAATCCGGTAGTTGTGACGTCCGGCAAAACGCTGACGGCTAATAACACGCTGACGCTGACCGGTACTGACGGTTCTTCAGTCGCTTTTGGAGCCGGCGGTACTGTTGCTTATACGGGCAATAACTTAAGTGCTTTCGCCGCCACAACGTCTTCGCAGCTCGCGGGCGTTATTTCAGACGAAACTGGGTCTGGCGCGCTGGTGTTCGCCAACAGCCCGTCGTTTACAACCCCGGCACTGGGCGCAGCTACGGCTACGTCCATCAATCGCGTGTCGTTTACCCAGCCCGCCACCGGCTCGACGCTGACTATCGCGGACGGTAAGACGCTGACGGTAAGCAACACCTTGACTTTTACTGGCACTGACGCGAGTTCAGTAGCCTTTGGCGCTGGCGGCACGGTGGCCTACGTCGGCAGCAACAACGCTTTCACCGGCGCCAATACGTTCGTGAATGCGACCGGCCAGACGTTCCGGCAGGCGGCCAACAACGACGGTATTGTTATCAGAGGCCGCGCGGGCGGCAGCAGCGGATTTAATGCCACTCTGGATACAGCCACGCTCACGGCCAGCCGTACGTACTCACTCCCCGATCACGGCGCAAGTATTACCGCTTGCACTATTCTTAGCAACGAGTCTACAGTTGACGGCGGCACCTTCTAAGTGTAAGGTGACGACCGATGCCAAATCCTATTCTGCATAAACGCAGCAGCACAGCAGGCGTTGTGCCGCACGCCGCGCTTCTAGCCAACGGCGAACTTGCGTTAAATACCGCCGACGGTACGTGGTTCCTAAAGCGAACCGACGGTACTGTTCTCGATCTGCGCCAGCCGTTGATTACAGACGGCGGCGCGCAGCCTCTTGCCGGGATTAATGCCGACGCGCAGGATTGGCAAACGCGCGTCATAGCGGCTGGCGGCACTGTATCCGCGACGACGTTTACTGCGGTCAATAACTTCTGTAATGCGATTACTGCGGCCGGAATTCGCGACCGGTTCTACAGGCTCAACTTGTTCTGCGGCGATAATTTAACCGCAGCGTTAGTGCCGCTCTACAGAGGGCCGTCTTTAGCGGGAACGCAGTACGGAAACACGACTGACACTAACAACAGTTTTGGCAGCGGCGATTACGTTGAAACTGGCACGATTGCTGGTGGTTTAAAAGGCGGTAGCCCAAAGTATTTAAACACTGGTTTTCCTGTAAACACTGTGCCAACTAGCGGCCGGCATCTAGCCGTTTACGAAATCGTTCGCGGCGCTACGCAATTTGACATCGCAATTGGCGCCGAAGGTCCGGGTCAACTTTCTCAACAATTTTCGCTCGGTACAGGCGCTACCGGCGCAAATTACGGTTTTCGTTACAGCAGTGGTACGAACTTCAAATTCGACTCGGACTACACGCAAAAAGGCGCGATGTATATTGGTTCGCAGACTGGCACAACCGGCTCGCTTTATAAAAACGGTGCCGCTGTAACAACGACCGACAATGGGACAAATGACGGGCTTGGCGGCACAACAAACAACAGTTCGCTATATGTGTTTGCGTTAAATCGCGCAAATTCGTTGGCCGACTATTCTGGCGGGACGTTTGGCGCCTATTCTGTCGGACTGGATATGACCGCGGCGCAAGCGCTCGCGTATTACAACGCGATGCAGACGTTTCAAACGGCTTTAACGCGCGGTATACCGACAGCGACAAACGCAGATGCGCAGGATTGGATTACACGTGTGCATACTGCCGGCGGCACTGTCTCGCAAAGCACGGCTAACGCGGTAAATACGTTCTGCAACACAATTGATAACGCCGGTATCCGCGACCGGTTCTACAGGCTCAACTTGTTTTGCGGTAATGACCTGACCGCGTGCCTTGTGCCGTTGTATCGCGGGCAGACACGTACAGGCACGCAGTACGGCAACACGACGGATACAAATATTGCGTTTACGTCGCCTGATTACGCGGAAACAGGTGTGTCTGGTGGTTTATCCAGCAACGGTTCATCAAAATATCTAGACACTGGGTTGGCGGTGAGCGCGCTGCCCACGTTAAGCACTGGTCACATTGCCGCATATAAAGCCCCCGGCGTCGGCAACAATTCGCATATAGTCGCTGTGCGCGATGAAACAGAGACGCATCTTTATCGACTATTCAGGCAGGGCGGCAGTAATACCACCGACGGCATATGGGGCGGCGTAACTGTCGTGGCTATGGCGCAAGCCAACAAAGATAGCGGCAGTTTTCTTGTTGTGTCTCGCACGTCTGCGACGTCTGTGCGGTTATACGGCAGCAACGCGTTTATTTCTGAAAATACTACAAGTACAACGCCCGCCAGCACAACTCGGTCGTTTTATGTGTTTGCAGATAACAACGGGACGACATCCCGCGGCTATTGGCCCGCGGGCATACCTTTGCGCGCTTACAGCATTGGCGCGGCGCTCACAGACGCTCAAGTTGCAACATACACTACGGCAATGGCCGCGTTTCAAACATCTTTAAATCGCCCGCCCGTGGTCGCAAACGCCGAAGCTCAAAGTTGGATTGATCGTGTTTACGCAGCAGGCGGCGCTGTTTCGCAAAGCACGGCAAATGCGGTTAACACGTTTTGCGACTCAATCAATTCTGCTGGCTTGCGGGACCGGTTTTACAGACTTAATTTGTTCTGCGGTAATGACCTGACCGCCTGCTGCGTGCCGCTCTACCGCGGGCAGAGTTTAAGCGGCACACAGTACGGAAACACGACAGACACGAATTTCAATTTCGTGGCCAGCGATTACGTCGAGGCAGCAGGACTAATAGCGACCGGCGCCGCCGGCGACGCCGTTCCCGGCGGTGCTAAACGCCTCGATACCGGGCTTGCGCCTTCTTCATGGCCCGTAATTTCGTCGTTTCATGCCAGTGCGTTTGTATTCGGGGTAACAAATTCAGCCGGTAATCAGGCGGTCCCTATCGGAGTGCGCTCTAGCACGGCGCCGTCAAATCGGTGGGGGTTCGATTACCGGCAAACGACTGTTATTTTTGATGCTGGCGCAAATTTGAATTTGATCGTTGGGACGCCTGCCTTAGCCACAACGCAACACTGGCTAACTAACAGAACGTCCGTCACTTCGTTTGACGGCTATATCAACGGTTTACCGCAAATTACCAACACAACAGACGTGACTGCGTCGCTTCTTGCGTCGAATCTTACCTTTTTTGTGTTTGGACAAAATCTAGATGGTTCCTTGGTGCGTTTTTTTGGTTTGCGGCTGGGCGGTTACTCTTTGGGCGCCGGAATGACGGCAACGCAAGCCGCCGCTTTCAGTACCGCCATGACGACGTTTCAACTCGCGCTAAATAGAGCCGTGTAATGCCCAACGAAATTCGCCACAAAACAAGCACGACCGCCAGCGCAGTTCCTACAGCAGCGCAATTAGCTCAAGGCGAACTGGCCGTCAACGCTGCTTCTGGCAAGGTCTACACCAAGAAAGTAGATAACACGGTAGTAGACCTCACTGACCCGCTTGTGATGGACGGCGGCGCGCAGTTTACGCCTTTAGATGTTTCTAACTTGGCGCTGTGGCTCGACGGGTCTGATGCCAGCACGCTTTACACTACGGATGCCGGCCCAGTCACTGCAGTCACAGCCCCGACAGACATTGCCGGCTGTGTTGGTTGGTGGGACGCAAGCGACGCGTCCACGCTGTTTCAGGATAGCGCAGGAACAATACCCGCCACTGCCGCCGACGCTCCCGTAGGGCGCTGGGCTAATAAAATATCAGGCCGGCCCGCGGCCACACAGGCAACGTCAACCGCGCGGCCGCTACTTAAACTAGCATCCGTTAATAATCGAAACGCCGTTTTATTTGACGGCGTTGACGACCTGTTAAACGCAAGTGTCACCGGTTCTTCTACGCACACGTGGTTATTTGTCGGTCAGTGGTTTACTACGCCGGGAAACGGTTCCGCCACAATCGGTTTAAACGCCACGGCGTCGATTATGGTGCAAGGCGGCATGCTTTATTGGTACTCCAATAGTTCTGGCGGTTACATACAGCTTTTACCTGCTGTTACGCCGACGCTCGGGCAGCGTTTTATCACGGGCTGGACGAATAACAACGCTACCGTCACGCTGCGCCATAACGGGTTTCAACTTGCGTCAGGTTCAGCGGCCGCGACAGCAATAAACGCAAATGGCGTCATTTTTGGCGGGCGTCAAAACGCGGCCGGTTCGTTTCAAAACGTGTATTTTTGTGAAGTGTTACAGTTTTCGTCCGCGTTGTCGTCGACCAATTTGGCGCGACTTGAGCGTTATCTAGCGAATAAATGGGGCATCACTGAGCTGCATCAACAGTTGTCGCAGTTAATACCGGCTGTAAGTAGCCCTACAGATATCGGAAATTGCGCGCTGTGGCTCGACGCAGCTGACGCCGCAACAGTTACGCTTTCCGGCAACGCTGTGACGCAGTGGGCTGATAAAAGCGGAAATGCGCGAAATTTCACGGCGGCTTTGACCGCGTGCCCGACGTATACCGCCACGATTAATAGCCGTTCTGTTTTAACTTTTGACGGAGTAGCCAATACGCTAACCGGTAATTCAGCTGCGCAAACCGCCATTCAAAACATCACGGGTTATACGTGTTTTGCGGTTGTGCGCCCGAATAGCGTCGCGGCCGGCGAGCGGTTTGTGCTTGGTTTTGGTGGCGGTACAGTCATTTACCGTTTAGGGCAACAAGACAGCCGCCCGTTTATAGGCGGACGCAGAACTGGCGCAGAAACGCTCAGAAGCGTTACAGCAGCTAGTGGCACGCTTACTCTCGGCGGCACTTACGTTTTGTCGTCAGTCGTTAATCATCCGACAACGACACTTACTGGTTTTTCTCGCGGAGTCTCTTTCGGTACTGACACGGCGTACATGGACGCTGGAAATACGCCTGCGACAGCGTTGCCTGTTAATGTTGGAACGCAAGGCGGCGGCACGTACGGTTTCTTTAGCGGCGACATTGCCGAACTCATTGTTTTTAACGTCGCGTTGTCAGCGACCGATCGCGCCCGTATTGAAAAGTATCTTGCCGCGAAATGGGGCGGAACAAGCGGAATTGAGCCAACACCCGGTGTAGGTGCTTGGTACGATAAATCTGGTAACGCCCGCCACGCTACGCAAACGACCGCAGCAAATCGTCCGACTATTTCTGCGACGACAATTAACGCCCGTAATACGTTAACGTGGAATGGTTCAACGTCTCGTTTGCGAACTACGACCAGCGCGGGCATGGGACAAACAATGTCGTTGTTTGCGGTCGTGAAGCGCGGCCCGACTACGTGGGGCGGCGGAGGCGGCGGCGGATTCGGCACAATTTTAGGCGCGGGAACGTCTAACCAAGGCCCGAACCTCATGGTCGACAACGGCGTAATGTGGCTCACGGGCGGAACAAATAAATCCGTGTTTACTCCTGCCGGGGCGTTGGGCGTAACCGCGCCTGCGCTTTTTAGCGGTACTCTGACGAGCGGCACCACAGCCTTATACGTCAATAGCGTATTAGCAGACGCTGATCCCGTAACTGGCACTGGCACCGACGCGGGTGCAATTGAAATGGGTGCGTACAATCCCTCGACGCAAGGCGGCGGCCCGCTCGCGGCTGATATCGCTGAACTAATCACATACTCCCGCGTTTTAACGGCGGCCGAGCGGCGGCGCGTTGAACAATACTTGGCGACTAAGTGGGGACTGAATATTGTCCCGCAGGTAGCCAACATCGACGCGCAAGATTGGCTAAACCGCGTGTATCTGGCTGGCAGCACTGTTTCGCCCGGCACCGCAGCGGCTGTCAATAACTTCTGCAACGCGATTGACGCCGCCGGTATCCGTGACCGCTTCTACCGCCTCAATCTATTCTGCGGCGATAATCTGACTGCGTGTCTTGTGCCGCTATACAGAGGACCGGCGTTAACTGCTACGCAACTTGGAAACGCGACAGACACGAATGTTAATTTCTCGTCTGCGGATTACGTGGAATCTGGTTCTGGCGGCGGGCTGTTAGGGAACGGAAGCAGTAAGTATTTGCAAACCGGTATTGCGCCGAGCGCGTGGGTGGCGTTAAATCTTGGTTCGCATCTGTCGGTTTACAAACGTACGCCGGTCAATAGCGGCGCGCTACTTGGCGCCGGTATTCGTGCGGCGGCCGCGGCTCAAAATCAAGTTTGGGAGTTTGGTGGCGGCGGAAATGGTGCGGGCGGCAGAAGTGGCTCCTTCGGCGCGCCCGGAACGCATAACGCGCTGCTAGGAGTTACGCGCACGTTTAATACCGGCAGCCAGTTCGTACGGGCGTTTCGTAACGATCAATTTAGCCAAGACAACGCTGCCACCGAACAGGTAGTGGCGATTTCTCTACCGTTTGCCGTATTTGCGCGTAACTCGCAGGCCGTGGACGGTACAACATACTCGATATCTTTGTACAGCAATCAACTGCTTGCGGCATATAGCGTTGGGTTGCATTTAACTAATGACGTTGTAGCAGCCTACAACACCGCCATGCAAAACTTTCAGTCTGCTTTAAGTCGGGCTGTAACTTGAGGAGAACCCTATGAACTGGCTTATCGTTCCTGATCTTGACGTTCTTGCAGAATTAAACACCCACCACACTGACCGGCAGATCCAAGCCGTTGAAGGTGAGCAGGGCAGCATGCTTGTTGGCGCTGACCTACTGACAGACTGCGGCCCCGGCCAGACGTGGGAAACCTATGGCGAATGGCTGGCGACCCTGACTCCAACCGACGAGCAGCCCAAACAGAGCAGCGTGGAAGATGCCGAATAATATCTATCATAAACGCAACGCCAACGCCGGTATTGCACCGCTGGCTTCTCAGTTGACCGTGGGCGAAATTGCGCTCAACACGGCCGACGGAAAAGCCTACACGCGCACAACCGCTGGGACTGTCGTGGAATTGACAGAGCCTAGCGTGGCAGACGGCGGCGAGCAGTTTACGCCGTTAAACATATCTAATCTGGCGCTGTGGCTCGACTCGTCTGATACTTCTACTTTGTATCAAACAGAAGCCGCAAATTTCTCCGCTGCGACGAGCCCTTTGGACATCGCCAACTGTATTTTGTGGCTTGACGGTGCCGACACAACGACCATGTTTGACGCAACGAGCGGCGGGAGTCAAGTTGTTAACGGCGGCACGGTAGCGCGCTGGCAAGATAAAAGCGGAGGCACACGGCACGTAACGCAAACAAATACAAATTTACGCCCTACGTTAGTTACAAACAGTTTAAATTCGAAATCCGTTATCCGTTTCGACGGCAGTAACGACCGCTTAAACTACGACGCGTCTGCGGCAAATTTTGTTCGCCCCGTGACGTTGTTCGTTGTAGCGCGAAAAGACAACACACAAGCCGACGGTGGTTTGTTTTCTCTTTCTAAACCAGCCACAAACTCGTACGACAGTGACAGCCTTTTTTGTTTGACAACAAATTCTAACAGCGCGGCAATTCGCGCTTTAGGCGGATCAAGCACGACTATGTATCCGGGCGTCGGCGCAACAACCGATACGTTAGGCACGTTTATTACGTCACTTTTAATTTCATCGGCGTCTGCAATTGCTGAGTTACGCAATGTTGGTGCCGCGCAAATAGCTATTGACAACTCATTTACTTTTTCAAGTAGCCCAACAAACAATGGCTTTGTTATTGGCAGTATTAGTACGAGTGACGGCGCAGGCGGCAACGCGTACCCGCACCCGCTAAACGGCGACATCGCTGAAGTTATTGCTTACAGCGCGGCGCTGTCTACGCAAGACCGTGTGCGCGTAGAAAAATATCTTGCGGCAAAATGGGGCGTATCTAACGTTCACAGTACAGTCACCGCCAGCGCGACAAGCGACCCCGTTGGTGCGTGGCTCGACAAATCTGGCAATAACAGGCATGCGACGCAACCAACAGCAGCGAACAGGCCAATAAGAGCAGTGGCGGCGAACAATAGAAATACGCTGTTGTTCACGGGTTCTTCTACGGCCGCAAACGCACAGCGGCTAGCAATTTCAAACATGCCAGCGAACAACAATGAGTTGTTCTCTGTGTTTGTTGTTATTCGTGAGACAACTCAAACATCTGGTATAGCGGGTCGCGTGGCGATTGGTTACCGCGGCCCGACGTTTGAGTACGCGTTGCTGTCTCAAACGTTTGGCGGCGCATCAGCTTTATATTGGTATCATGCCGGCGCAACACCCGCGTTTCCGGTGCATAATAATGCTGCGCAAATATATGTCGTGCAAAAAACCGCAACGACAACAACCCCCGTTAGCGTTACGTTACTTTTTAATGGCGCAGATATCACACCAACACCGGCGTCTGCGCTCGGTAATGGTGGTAATTTTGGTTTAGCAAATTTTGTAACAAGTCTTGGCTCGTCAGACGGCGGCACCAATAGTTTTACGGGACATATTTGTGAGTTAATTGCGTTTCAGCGCGTAGTGTCAGTTGCAGAGCGTACAGCAGTCGTGCGGTACTTGGCCGACCGCTGGGGTATTTCAATTGCGCCGCCAATCGTGGCAAATGCCGACGCTCAAAGTTGGATTAACCGCGCGTACGCAAACGGCGGTACTGTGTCGCAAAGCACCGCCAACGCTGTCAACACGTTTTGCAACGCCATCGACGCCGCCGGTATTCGTGATCGGTTTTATCGGCTTAACTTGTTCTGTGGGACTAATTTGCAAGCCTGTTTAACGCCGCTGTATCGTGGTCCAAGTTTGAGCGGTACGCAATTTGGAAACACGACAGACACAAATGTTAATTTTCTTGCAACTGATTACAATGAACGCGGCTCAAGCGGCGGCCTGAAAGGCAACGGCAGCAGCAAATACCTTGCTACGGGTTTGCCGATGACGTTTCTTGGGTCAAATCTCGTTCACATGTTTGTCAGTTTTTTGCCCACAACAGAAGGCATTACGCATCAACTTTCGTCTCGCGCTAATTTATCAAACTCGTTAGCGTTAGAAGCTGTTTACACGCCAACCTCAAACAGCGTTAGTCGGCCCCGCGTGGCTTTGTTTAGCGTTGGGTTTCAACCTACAGGGTCTGCGGCACCGGCAACGGGGCGCACGCAGTTTTTAGCGCAAACCGCCAATGGTTCAGTACTGCAAAGTTTTGCAAGAAATATTGATTTAGGCGCGTTTGGCGGCGGCGCGGGGGCATATGTGTCAACAGAAACAACGCAGTTTTATGTTTTTACCGGCGAGCAGACTGGTACGGGTTTTGTTGGCTACAGCCCTCATTGGATTGATTCGTATTCTCTTGGCGCCGCGTTTACAACAGCAGAGGGGCGCACCGCTTACCATGACGCACTTGTAACTTTTCGCAACACATTAAACCGAGGACAGTAGTTTGTGTCGTTGGCGGTTTATTTACCGCCTTCCCGCAAATTGATAGAATAAAACCCGTTCAAGGAAAATACCCATGCCCACACAGATTCAACTTAAGCGCGGCACAGCGGCCAGCATGGCGGCGCTAAATTTGACGCTCGCCGCTGGCGAACCGGGTTTTGAAACTGACACGCGCAAAGTCAAAATCGGCGACGGCACAACGGCATGGAATTCTCTTCGTTATTCTACTGACCCGCTGGTAAACAGCCCCACAGCGCTTGCGGCCGATCAAAACAATTACGCGCTCCCAACCACAGCCGACATCTTTCGCTTTACGGCCTCGACGCCCGTCACAATTTCAGGCGTTGTTGCGGGATATGACGGACAAACTGAAACGTTGGTTAATGTTGGATCTAACGCGATCACTTTAGCGCACAATTCATCTAACAGTTCAGCGGGAAATCGATTTTCGACCGCGTGGGCTGGTAATTTTGTTTTGAATCCAAACGGCGCCGCTCGCATTGTGTATGACGCAACCAGCGCTGTGTGGCGTGTGGACGCGCCGCCGGTTACTAGCGTCGACGGCAGCAACGGTGCTGTTACGATCACAAAAGCGCAAATTTTTGAATTCACCACGTCCAGCGCCCCGGCAACGGCAACCGGCAGCGCTGGTGCTTATACGTGGTCGCTGCCTGCTGGCGCCAAACTTGTTGAATTTTTTATGATTGGTGGTGGTGGCGGCGGTGGGAGCGGCAGGCGCGGAGCGGCCGGCACAGCGCGTTATGGTGGTGGCGGCGGCGGTTCCGGCGGCGTAATACACACCACCGTTTTAGCGTCATTAGTTCAAACAGCTATTTCAATCACGGTTGGTTCGGCTGGCGCTGGCGGCGCGGCCGTCACCGCGGACGACACAAACGGAAATAACGGCGGTAACGGTTCTCAAACAACTGTAACATTTAATAGCAGTAGCTCTTCCGTATTTACAGCAGAGCTTGGACTGGGCGGAGGCGGTGGCTCGACTACGGCGGGTACTGCTGGTACAGCTGTTAGCAACCGTATTGTCACCTACCGCGGCACATCTGGTCAGGCTGCAGCGCTGAGCGCGTTGGGGAATTATCCCAGCGGTATATCAGTCACAGGTAATACTGTTTTAGGCGGCGTAGCCGGCGGCTCCCTTGACGGCGCCAGCGTCGCGTACGCTGTAGGAGCGTTAACGCTGCCGGCGACTTTTTTTGCGTCTACAACGCAAATTGGCGCAACTATTTCCGGCGGCGCGGCATCTTCGTCGGCTGCGGCAATTGCTGGAGCTAACGCAGTAGGTTTTGGTTATGGCGGCTGCGGAGGCGGTGCGTCTGCCAACGGATTTAATTCCGGTGCTGGTGGTAACGGGTCAAACGGATATGTGCGTATCACGGTGTGGAGTTAACAATGGCAGACTCACTTGCAATCTTGAACAGCGCCGGCAAAGTCGTGACGTTTGTGCGGCTTGATGTGCCGGAAGGTTGGCAGCCGCCGGAAGGTTGCACAGCCGTACCAAACGACGAACTACCAGAAGGTTGGGAATACGCGCCCGACAATTCTCCTGTACCAGAATCCGTATCGGCGCGTCAGATTCGTTTGTGGCTCGTCCGCAACGGTATTTCTCTCGCGACAGTTGAAACAGCCATTGACGCTATTCCCGACCAACAAACGCGTGACAGCGTGCGCGTGGAATGGGAATATGCGCCCTACGTTGAGCGCGCGCATCCGTGGCTCGTACCTATGGCGCAGGCATTAGGTATGACTGAACTGCAACTCGATCAGGCGTTTCGTGAAGCCGCAACGCTCTAACAACGGATCTAGTTGAAAGCTATGAGTGGCTGGTTGCTTCTAGGTGTCGCGCTGGTATACCTGTACTGCGCTGGTGAGCAATGGCGCCGTAACAACCCCGGCCTTGCGCTTGCTTTTTTCGGTTACGCGCTCAGCAACGTCGGCATGTATTACGCCGCGTCTCGTTAACATAGTTCCACAGGAGTTTGTAATGCTGCCGCTCGTGTTGTGTTTTCTAACGGGCGCTGTCGTAGGCGCTGTGCTGCACTGGGCCGCGCGAAAGATTTACTGGTATAACGCGTGGCCCAAATTAGACCGCCGGCACTATCACACGTTGCGCTTTCGCCGGTATCGGTTTTATCCCCGCCGCAGCTGGCAAATTCACAGGCTGCGCCGGCGGTCTTACTCCCGTTACGACAGCGACTATCGGCTTAGCAAACTGTTTCAAGACGTGGATAAAACACTCGGCGACTGATTGGCCTGAATATGCTATTTTATAGGGCAGGCATTCTGTCTGCAGGGATAGCACGATGGCTAAAAAGCGCATATCTGACCTGCCCAGTAAACCAATACCGGGCGCTGACGATTTAATCGCAATTGTCGATCAGCAGGCAGAGCTTCCCACTACGAAAAAAACCACAGTCGGCAATCTGCTGGCTGCTTTAAATATCTTTTCGCAGGGCGCCACAGGCCCGCGAGGCGCAACAGGTGCTGTAGGCCCGGCTGGCGCGACAGGGCCGCAAGGCGTAGCCGGTATGGTCGGCGCCATGGGTCCGTCAGGGCCGAGAGGTGCAACGGGCGTAGACGGCCCAGCGGGCGCCAGCGGGGCGACCGGCGTTGCTGGAACAGCTGGCGCGTCTGGCGCAACAGGTGCTACTGGCGCGCAGGGTACAGCCGGTACGCCGGGCGTCAGCGGTCCTACGGGTGCCACGGGTGTACGTGGCCCCACAGGCGCGACAGGCCCTGCAGGCACTACTGGTGCGTCTGGCATTGCCGGCCCGACTGGCGCAAGCGGCGCTACAGGACCGCAGGGCGAAACGGGCCCGCGCGGTTTCGCTGGTTCGACTGGCGTCGCCGGGCCAACTGGCGTAGCCGGCGCAACTGGCGCGACAGGTATTCAGGGTACGACAGGCCCCACTGGTCCGACAGGCGAGCCCGGCCCCACTGGCGTGCAAGGATTAACAGGGCCTGCCGGCGCTACGGGCGCAACCGGCATCCAAGGCCCAACTGGCGCGCAAGGTTTACAGGGTTTATCGGGACCGCAGGGCCCACAAGGCACTCAAGGTATTTCTGGTCCGCAAGGTTTACAGGGCCCGGCCGGCGCTACTGGCGTTGCGGGTCCGACTGGCGCAAGCGGCGTGCAGGGCGCAACAGGCGCGCAGGGTAATGTGGGCGCTACCGGTGTTGCCGGCCCAACTGGAGCCAGTGGCGTTCAGGGCGCAACAGGTGTAACAGGTGTAAGCGGGGTTGTGGGCGCTACCGGCGTCGCAGGACCGACAGGTGCAAGCGGTGTACAGGGCGCGACAGGTGTAGCTGGACTCGTTGGTGTTACCGGCGCCACAGGCGCCACAGGAGCGGCCGGCGCTGGTTTTCTCTGGACCGGTGATTATCAAAGTGAAAGCGATTACAGAGAAAACGACCTTGCGGCGTTCAATAACTCAGTTTATATCCGCGTAGATAATCCGCTTGTTACCGGCATCAGCCCGGCTGACAACACCGGCGACTGGCAGCTGTTTGTTCCCGGCGGTCCGTCGGGCGTGATCGGCGTGACTGGCCCGCAGGGCGCTACCGGGCCGCAAGGACCGCAAGGTATAACCGGCAACACTGGCCCGCAGGGCGAGCAGGGGACAACCGGGGCAACTGGGCTCACTGGCGCGACAGGTGCGAGCGGTGTCGGTATTCGGTTCTACGGTACGCTACAGAGTTGGCCGCCCGCCGGTACACCCGTTATTGGCGACACGTGGATCATTGGCGCCGGCGCTTTAACCGATGAAGATCTACCTGCAAACGCAACCGAAGGTGTCGCTTATACGTGGAACGGCACGAGCTGGCAAAACATTGGGCGCGTTCTTGGGCCGCAAGGCGCAACTGGTGTTACAGGTTTAACAGGAAACGTTGGCGCAACAGGCGTAACTGGCCCGACAGGTGTTGACGGACCAACCGGCCCGTCTGGCGTACAGGGCTCAACTGGCCCGACAGGTGCGCAAGGATCTACCGGCGTAACTGGCGCGACCGGCCCGCGGGGTTCAACAGGCCCGCAAGGCGTTATCGGCATTCAAGGCCCCGTTGGTGCGACCGGTATTGTTGGGCCAGCTGGTCCGCAAGGCATTCAAGGTGAGCGCGGCGCGACAGGTCCGGCTGGACCCAGCGGGCCTATAGGTATATCCGGCGCTATCGGCGCCACCGGTACGAAAGGCGCGACTGGCGTAACAGGACCATCAGGATTAATTGGTCCGAGCGGTTTACGCGGTTCAACAGGTGTGGCCGGGGCGACCGGCGCCACAGGTGCAGGTGTAACTGGCGCTACAGGCATCGACGGCCCGACCGGAGCGACCGGCGCGACAGGTCCCGGGCTTACAGTTACAGCAGGCCCGACGTCCGATTCTATTTATGTTGACGGCGTGTTGGTATATGCTGCGCAAGGCGCTACCGGACCCACTGGTCCAACGGGCGCGACAGGCGTCGCAGGCCCGCCACCCGAGGTTGAAGCCACTACTGACCCTTCTGTTATTTTAATTGGCGGTGTTCCTGTATATGCCGCACGCGGTTTAACCGGTGAGTCTGGGCCGATTGGTCCAACAGGACCTGCCGGGCCAACAGGTCCTAGCGGCGGCCCATCAGGCCCGCCCGGACCGCCTTCAATTTGGGCTGCACTTATTCTCGGAGGATGACATGCCGACAAACATTGTTTCTACAACAGCGATTTACGGTAAGACAGTAACAGGCAGAATTCCGGCTGACGGCGTTGATGTGCTGTTGAATCCAAGCGGCAGTTTTAAATCGCTCCGTGTCGGCACGCTGTTAATCAGTAACACTACGGGCACCGCAAATGCTGATGTCATTGCCGTTCTGCGCCGCGGCGGCGTTACTGGCGCATCATCCGCGTATTTTGACGGCTACAGCGGATATCTAACGATGAACAGCAATACCGGGCTTACGTTTACCGGCGATTTCACAATTGAAGGATGGGTGTACTTAGATTCACTTCCTAATCATTTTTGTTTGCTTGAAACACGTGCGGCAGCAAATCAAACGGGTTATTTATTTTACGTAACAAACAACGGGTTTTATCGCCTTGCGTGGATTGATGCGCCCGGCACACAATACTCAACAATCCCAATCTTTCTGCAGCGTTGGACGCATGTCGCTATTTGTCGTGCCAGTAACATCATAAGTTTTTATGTTGACGGCATACGTGATACCGGCGTGTCGTTTGTTAATACAAGCACAGTCACGGCAAACAATAATAATCCACGTATTGGCCGCCTCATGGACGGACAATACGCGAATGGTTATCTTGAAGAGTTGCGCGTCAGCACGATTGCGCGCTACTCCGGTGACTTTACGCCGCCGGCAGCGCCGTTTCCAGATAACAACGCCAACACTGTGCTGCTTATGCACGCCGACGGCGCAAATGGGTCCACGACATTTACGGACAGCGTGTTGACGCCGCATGCAATTACAGGTATTGGCGGGGCTGTTATCAAAACGTCGCAGAGTGCGTTCATCGGCGCGGAAAGCCGTATAGCGCACAGAATCACAGTTCCGGCCGGCGGCACGTTAGCTGTATTATCAAAAGAGAATCCGCTTTATTTAGAAGAAGGTGACCGCATCAGTTGTTTTGCCAGTGCGGATAACCGGCTCGACTACATTTGCTCGTATGAGGAGATCGCCTAATGAGTCGCGGTCGTGTTGGCGGGCGCTTCGGTGCGCGTGATACCTCGTTGCCGAAACGTTCTGGCGCGAACGGCGTATGGGGTCTGCAAGAAGCGAACGACGCCCTTCTTCGTTCCAGCTGGCCGACAGTACTCGCGCCCGAAACGACTGGTTTTGGCATCGGGCAAAATCCGTCAGACGTAAACGCGTCGTGCACGTTTAGCGCGACATTTACGGCTAATGCCTATAGAACCGGCCGTTGGGAAGATCCGATTACGGTCTCGTGGCAAAAGGCCGATAAAAACTCTGACACGCCTATTACCGGCAACCCGTGGATCGCCGATGATCCGCAAACGGGGTGGGGCGATCCGCAGTATGCAAACGCTCCGGCGCCTGTACCGTATCTCAAGCAAGTAACGACGGCGGTTCCAACAAACTCATCAGGCGACCCGTACTTCAAAAATGTCGCCCTGTTGATGACGATGGATACCGGGTTTGTGGATTTATCTGTGAACGCGCGCGCACTGCAGGCGACGTCGGGTGCAAATATTCGCACAAACTTTAAAAAGTACGGGGCCGCCAGCGCTGAATTTAACGGTAGCACCGGCGTCGTTACGACAGCTACAAATAACAATATGGCGCTGAGCGACGCCCCGTTCACGATTGAAGCGTGGGTGTACATGCGGTCGGATACAATGAGCGGGTGCATCATCAGCGAACAACACGCCGGCACGCCTATTAGTATTGCGTTCGGCTTTCACGGCCCAAACGGCTTTGAAGACCTAGGTCGCCGATTGTTTTTTGCAAGCTACAACGGCAGTTGGTGGCACATTCATATCACAGCCGGAACAGATTTGCCGTTGAATCAATGGGTGCACGTCGCTGTTGTGCGCGAGGGAAACTTTTTTTATCTGTTTTACGACGGCGTAGTGGTTGGTTTTGGTGTAACGGGTAGCAGCATCAACAGCCCGACGCTTAACTTCAACGTCGGAAAACGTTGGGACAACGCCGGCTCAAATCCGTATTTTGACGGCTACATCGACGACTTACGGTTGACAATCGGCGTGGCGCGTTATCCGGCGTCGTTTTCTCCGCCAACCGCCGCGTTCCCGACCAGCAATCTTGACCCGGCTTTTAATCAAGTTGCATTACTGGTACCAATGACCGGGTCCAATAACTCTTTGACGTTTACAGATGTGTCACCAGCGCCAAACACGTTAGTGCGCGGCGGCAATTTAAAGGTAACAACAACTGTTCTACCTGACGGCAGCAACGGCGGAGCGGGTACTTTTGACGGCACAGACGACGCATTGACAGTATCCAGCGGCTCAAACTTCACGTTTAACGGCGATTTTACGATCGAGGGTTGGTTTAAATTTTCAAACAATAGCAAAGGGTATCAAGCGCTTGTAATGACGCATTCCAACAGTGACGTAACTGGTTGGATTCTTCTTTTGGAAAGTAACAATCGGCTGTACTTTTATTCGCCAATGTCGTATTGGTGGGGCGGCAATTATTGGGCCATGGGTGCCGACACCGGTATTACGCCGCCGTTAAATACGTGGGTGCACATTGCGGTAACACGCAGCGGAGCTGTTTTTCAAATTTTTTTTAACGGACAGGTCGTTTACGGTACGACATATACAAATCCTGTAACTGCCGGTAACACGCTAGAAATTGGCGATTACGCTGGCGTATGGGGCGCCACCAGTCGTGGTTTTGAAGGGCAGATGGCGCAAGTCAGAATTACAAACGGCGTATGTCGTTACACCGCAAATTTTACGCCACCGACACTGGGCGCTCAGCTTACGTGGGCTGACCCAGACGCGCTGGCAAGTGCTGTCGCGCTATTTACGAATTTTGAAACCGGCTTGAGTGATATCAGTAACAATCGATTTTATGGGGTAATCAACGGCCCGGGCGGATTGACGTCAGCAAATAAAAAGTATGGCACGTACAGTCTTTCAAACGCATCTGTCAATTTTTCCGGCGACATTACTCTGCCGAGTAGTTTTACCGTTGAAGCGTGGTTTTATTTCAACGCCACAACAACAAAACGTTATTTGTTCTCTAGCGGCACGCTGGGCGTCAATTTAACTGACTTGTATTTAGAGAACTCAAAACTGTATCTGCAGATCAACGGCGGTTCTCCGCAAACGCTGACGGGCGCGCAACATGTCAGCGCGCAGACATGGACACACATAGCGCTTGTGCGCAATGTGGCGTCTTCGTCTTCTGTTATTCGTTGTTATGTTAATGGCTTGTCCATTGGCGATTTCACATACTCCGGACAAGTCGGCGACACTACTACAGAACGTACCACAACTATTTTTGCCGCGGCCAACGATTACACCGACGAATTGCGGATTACCCGCGCGGCAAGATATACGGCAAATTTCACGCCGCCAAGTGCATTAAACAATGGCACAAACCTGTACGCGTTGCAAGTAACAGCAGCTGGTAAACGCGCTATCAATGGCACGTATTATCCGTCGGTTAGCTCAAACAACGCGTACAACGGTAAACAGTTTTATCGCAAAGCTGACAATATGTATTGTTTGTTTTGGTATGACGGCTATTGGATTATTCATGAAGCTGATGGCGCCGGAAATCCAGCCGGCTCGTGGCAGTACTACAACGACGGTTACAACTGGAAAACCATTCAAACATATCCGCTGCAGTTTGCGCAGCCTCTGAGCGTTACACTTGCGCTAACAAATTTGACGTTTGCAGACAATGCAACGTATTACCGCATTGAAGCAAAAAGCGGTTTTCAAACAGCCGTCAGCGACGCCGCTTTGTTAACGGTCGAACCGTTGAGCATTTCGTTTACCACAGAGCCGCAAGATACGGTGATTGATTCTAGTGTCACGGGTTCGGTTACATTTACGGCGTCCGCTACCGGTATTGGGCGAACAACTGGGCAAACCTATTCGTCGTTTACATATCAATGGCAAAAGAAGGGCCTTGATGGTGGTTGGCAAGATATTCCGTTTGCAACTGGCGCGTCAGTTACAGATACAGCGCTCACTCCCGGTGCCGACAACGGAAATCAATATCGTGTCCGCGCGGGCTGCGGCACGACAAACATTGGATACAGCCGCGCAGCGCTTTTGACGATCATCTAATGGCAAAGTTAATTACTATAGGCGGGCGACTGCGCGTGACAGATTGCAGCTCGCCGACGCTCATTGTGGGCGAACTAAGCGACAAAGATTGCTGTTGTGGTTGCGGTATTGAAGGCGTCGAGCTAGAGTACTCCGCCGGCCCCGAAGAGGGCCACATTTGCGATCGCGCAAGTTTTACGCTTTACATTTTTGCTCAAGGCGGAGAACGTGTTGAGATCGGCAATGTCAATCTTAACAACGGCAGCGACGGTTTACGAAAATTCTCGCGACACACAATCAGCAAACAACAAGCAGAAGACATTACCAAAGACGCTGAAGACTGCTGCATTCTTTATGCACAACTTGACTGCGTATACTCGGACTGCCATCGCGGAATTGCAAAACTCAAAGTTACACGCCCGACGACAGGCGAAATTTTGTTTGACGGAACTGCGGGCGAATCTCCTGTTGCAATAAATGTGTGCCCAGATACCTCAAATCCGTAATTTATGGCCAAGCTTTATTTTCGATACGGGACCGTCGGTAGCGCAAAGACAATGAATCTGCTGGCTGTAGCTCACAACTACCGGCAGCAAAACAAAAAGGTGCTACTACTGAAGCCCGAGCTGGATGTGCGTTTCGGCAAAGATGTCATTAAAACGCGCGCAGGGCTGGAGGCCCCGGCTGACATACTTGTTCCAGCCAGCGGGCCATGCCAGTTACCCGACCTTAACGACGTCGTATGCCTGCTGGTAGACGAGGCGCAGTTCTTATCAGTAGAAGCCGTCGACCAGCTGCATAACGTCGCCCACGCTTGCACGTATCCGCCGTATAACCGAGACGGAATCCCGGTTATTTGCTACGGCCTGCGAACAGACTTTCGTCGCCAACTCTTCCCAGCTTCACAGCGCCTTTTGGAGTTGGCAGACGCTATTGAAGAAATCAAAACAATCTGTACATTCTGCTTGCGAAAAGCTGTGTTCAATCTTAAAATGTGCGACGGGCAGCCAACTCTCGCCGGCCCATCTGTAGAACTCGGTTGCGAAGAAAAGTATCTACCGGCCTGCGCCGCGTGTTATGCAACTAAACACGGACTCAGCAACAGTCGCGCGCGTTGAGCAGCCGTTGCCAACCACGCCGGCCAGAACACCTGACCCTGTTGGGTTTATTGGCGCGATGGTTCTTATCGCGCTGTATTTCTTGTGGCTCCGCTTTGACTTCATGCGCGAACGGCAGTGGCTGGCAGAGCGAAAGAATCGAATGGAGCACTTTCGCGCCGAAGCGCGTAGGCGGCATGACGAGATAGTCAGCCTGCAGTTTCGCGAGCGGCTGGCTGCGCACGTGACGCGCGTAATACCGCCGGCGCAGCCACAGCCGGCTCCCCGCACAACGTTGGATACGACACCCAAACAGCGCAAGATATTTAAACTCTACGGGTAAGGAGCTGCCATGGCCGCTAAGGTACCGCCGCCAACAAAAGAAGAGATTGCCATTCGCGCGCGAGAAATACGGCGGGGCTGGTCACCCAGTGAAACCGCCCGGCGTTGCGTATACAAGACAAACGTGGTGTACGTGCCAATCTCTGAAGAACTGCTTACTGACCGTTGCCCGTGTCGCGTCGAGTTTCACCCGGCTCGTCGCCTTATGAGACTGGATTGACATGCTCATAAAGTGGACTATCTTCATTAGCGTAATAGTCGTCTGGGCCGCGTTTATTTTGTACGTCGCGTATCGAGATACATATCATTATCAAAGGAGACGACATGGGTTGCTGTGGCAACAAAACCTGCGACCGGCCAAGGGAAGAAATGCTGGGGTCCGACGCGCTGCTGGCATTAGTCGGCGACGGTTCGTGGGTCTTGAGCAAGCTGCTCGATATCGCCAAGGGCGGCAGTCGCTTTGTCGGTTTCAAAAACGACAATCTGAACGAGCTAGCCGCTGTGATCTCGGCGCTCGTGGCGGAGAATAACAACCTAAAAACGCTCTTTGGGCTGTTTCCGCCCGGCAAGGCTAAAGTCGAGGATGCCGGCGTAACGATCTCTTTCGGGCCGCACAGCGAATACACGCTGTTTATTCCCGCGGTCACTGACGAGGCGCGAGAACAGCTGAGCGCAAGCCTGATTTCGGCCGGCAAACAGCTCAAGAAAAAAGTCACCCCAGTCGCTGGCCCAGAACAGCAGTACTTGCCGTTCGATCAATAGGAACCAAAATGTCACGGCCGACACTTCATCTGGTTGGTATCTTTCACACGCGGCACACAGCTGCGTATTCGCACTGCGCGTTCACCGGTAAAGCCCTGCGCTTTTCCAAGATGATGCGCATGTACGGCTACCGCGTCATTGAGTACGCCAACGCCGGGAGTGAAAGTCTTGCTGATGAAAAAGTAGAAATGCTCGCGCATGACGAGTTTGAAAACATGCTGGGCAACCGCGACAAGAAAGCGTTTCACGGCGACAACGCTACAGTCGGCGCGCCGCACCACAAGTTATTTGAAGACAGGCTTGTGCCCGCTATGCAGCAGCGCGTCAAGCCGCGAGACATTATTTGCCACCCGTTCGGGCACGCACATTCGCGCTTGCTGGCCGATTTCCCCGCTAACACTCACGTTGAAACTGGCATCGGATATCCGGCGCTGGTAGACGGCACGATTAAGATATTTGAAAGCTATGCGTGGCGGCACTATCACGCCGGTAAAGACGGCCGACAGGGTGCGCACTATGAGTTCGTGATCCCCAATTATTTTGATATCGAAGACTGGCAACCCAGCTTTGCACCCGGAAAGTACTATGCGTTCCTCGGCCGCATTGATAAGTGCAAAGGGCTGGACACGATCTATGAGCTAGCCAAGAATCTGCATCTTGTAGACAAGCAGGCGAAGATCGTGCTGGCGGGCCAAGGCGACCACGAACGCTGGGCGCACCCCAACATCATCTACAGGGGCCCGATTGCCGGCACCGAGCGCAGCGAGTTTATGCGCAACGCCATTTGCTCGTTGATGCCCACAGACTTTATCGAGCCATTTGGTGGGTCGGGCGTCGAGGGCCTGCTGTGTGGGACGCCGCTCATCTCTACTGACTACGGCGCATTCACTGAGACCGTCCAGCATGGCGTCAATGGTTTCCGCTGCAAAACACTGGCGGACTGGCTGCACGCGCTCAAACGGGTACATTCGCTGGATCGGGCCGCTATCGCCAAGAACGCCCGGCGTACGTATAGCCTTGAAGCCTGTGGCGCCATGTACGATGAAGCGTTTCAAAAGATCTATCAGCTCTATGACAAAGGCTGGTATACGTTGCCGACAGATTTGGGCAACGATAAACGCTGCTTTGGGCCCGTTTGCGCCCACTCTTAATTGCCTAAATTTTTGGCAATATCCGGGCATATTTCTTGTGCCCCGCAAATACGTGTTTGCGGATCTTGGCACACGGTCGGGCAAAGCAAGGAGGATACCATGCGCCACCCGATTCTGCGTGAGTTCTTGCTTGTGACGTGTACTGTGCTGGGTGCAGTGATTGGGCTAATGGCTGCACGCTCGCTCCAGATGGGAGAAGCAGTAAACGTTACAGGCGCATTCGTGGGCTGGTCGCTTTTTGGCGGTTTTGCTTACGCGTGCTTAATCAGAGAAAGTCAGCGAGATGAATAAGTTCTTTTTGTCGTTAGTGTTGTGTTTTGTTTGTGTTGTCGCGCAAGCGCAGCACAACGCAAAGACCGGAAAGTGGAATCGCGTCAGTAATACCCATGACCCTGCGTATATTGAAGCGGCCACTGCGGCGATCAGGGAAGTCATGGAGCAGAACTTTCAGGCGTGCTCTACGGAAAACCTGAAGGCAGTGATGGCGACGATGACATCGAACTGCCCGGATCGTGTGCAGTTTATGCGGGAGTGCCAGAAGATGTTTGACGACACTGACGTCTACATCAGGCTCGTCGACTGCCGCTGGATTACGAGCTGGGAAGATTCCAATGGGCTGTGGGCCGCTGTGCAGATTACACAGTGGACCATGCCCAAGGACGACGACGTGGAATACACTGAATATCGCCACCGTTCGGGACTTCTGCCCGAATGGGAACTTTGCGAATATCAGCTGTTCGCCCGCGTCGAGCATGGTCAGTGGAAAGCCCATGTAATCAATGGGAACATGTCGGAGGCGTTGTGGCCTGAAGAGGCCGCACTGCCTGCGCGCCCAGTTGCCGAAGTTACAAAACCGACATCGGCAAAAGGAAAGCGCAAAGTCGCGGGTAAGGCAGTACAACCTGTACAGACAGAAGACAGCTGTCCAGATGGTACATGCCCGAATCAGTGGCCGGCAACTCCTGCGGCACGGCCGCGCATGACCATGAAATAAATGGTCACCGTTAGCGTACGGTAAAAACGCGTCGGGCCTTTAGCTCAGTTGGTAGAGCAAGGGACTTTTAATCCTTTGGTCGTGGGTTCGAGTCCCACAGGGCCCAGTGGTCGATTGTTTAATTGTCATCTTTCAAGGAGGAAATGATGAATTGGCTAATCGCGCTGCTTGTTGGTATTTTGACGCCGGTCGTGCAACCTGTTATTCAAACGGGCGTCGAGCAGCTACGAGATCGTGTTCAGGCACGTGTGCAGCAAATGCAGCAACCCCAGCAGCAGGCTTACGTGGTGTATCACGAAGGTCGTTGGTGGCGCTGTGAGCAGGGGCAATGGTACATGTGGACCGGGAACGACGAGATGAATCCCGCTACGGCTGGTGTACCCGTTTATTGGAACGACGGGCAGCAGTGGTGGTGCCAAATGGGCAATCAGAGGTACGCTTGGAATGGGAACACACGGACACGATGAAAACGAGAGTTCTGCGGAGTACTACGACGGCCGTATCGGCGAAGACTTAAACAAGCTGATCGAGATCGGCCAAGAACTCCGGCGTAAGATCGACGACGGCGGATCTGTGTCTTACGCCGATTTCTTGAAAGTGGAACGGGCGTTTGAGTATTTCGAGAAAGCCGTTGTCAGCAGAGATATCCTCGGCATGCACAGCCGCACAGGGCAAGCCCGGTTTCGGCACATCGCGCATCCTGAGCAGTATCCTGCGCCGGAAGAGAAAAAAGCCGAGCTGGTGTGAAAAGCATCGGGGGATCGTAGCCCAATGGCAGAGGCAAAGGACTTAAAATCCTTCAAGTGTGGGTTCGAGTCCCACCGGTCCTAGTCGCAGTAGAAAGGAGTTTCTGTTGACCGACAACAATATTCTGTCGCCTAATCTGTTAAAAAATCCGGCTTGCGTATACAGGCCGATTTGTTGTTATCAGTGTGGCGAGCCGTTTCGTGCGTATACGTTTAAAGACGTGTACGACATGCGCATTGACGGCAAAGTGCATCAGGTGCCGGTATACGGCGTGCCCTGCCTGCGCTGCGATGCGTGTGACATCGCGGTTACCGACGCCGGGTCAGACGAGGCTGTTCAGTGGTCGTACAGGAAGTACCTCAACGAGAACGGCCTGAACACGCCGGGGTTGCGGTTCCGCCGCTGGTTCCGCCGGCAGCGGTTGCGGGTGTACGACAGGTGGAATTGGTACAGGCTGCGCTTCGACAAGTGGCGCGGCAAGTACAAATAAAACCTAGGCGCATAGCTCAATTGGTCAGAGCACCTGCTTTACACGCAGGGGGTTAGGGGTTCGAGTCCCTTTGCGCCTACTGCCCGGTGTGGGGCTAGTTTCTTTTCACGCTGCGCACACCAGCAGCGGGGTCACGGAGGATCGTTATGTTCCGTTTTTCCACGTGTGTCGTTGCAGTTTTGATGCTGGCCAGCGTTGCGCATGCTGCCCCACGTCGTCGCTACTACACGACACCAATGGTCTCGACGCCTACTCATTCTGGGTACGCCTACAGCGGATCTACGGCCACGGCACAGGGCGTAGCCGAGCTGCAGGCCAGCCGCTGCAGCATGGGTCACCACGGCGGTAACTCAGGGCTGGAAGGTGTTGGCATGGGCCGTTCGCCTGACGAGGCGCTGGGCAACTGTTGCTACAGCAATAGCGGCAGAGCGGTCGTAGACCAAGGGGTCGCGCGTGGCAGGGATGGCCGGTGGTATGCGTGCAAGCGCTACCGCTGAAGCGTAGACTCGCTGACGGTGGGGCGCTGGAGGTAGCCCAAGCCTTTGGCGCCCCACCCACGCGAGCGCCCGTAGCTCAGCGGTAAGAGCAGGGGACTCATAATCCCTTGGTCGTGTGTTCGAATCACACCGGGCGTATTGGTTTTGTTATCAAAGGAGCAACATGACCACGAAGAAGCGCGGACTGCTGCACGTGCGACCAAAGATCATGGGCTGGAACAAGCACATGAAAAAGTTCGGAAAACGTTTGTTTTGGAAGACCGAGCGGACGCTTGAAAAGAAGGAATGCGCTAACTATGGTTAAACTCTGGCTCGATGATGAGCGACCCAAGCCGGCTGACTTTGACTGCTGCGTCAAAACAGCAGAAACGGCCATTCGGCTTTTGCGTGTGGGCGGTATCACGCTGATTTCGCTGGACCACGATCTTGGCCCAGAAGAGAACGGCACGGGTTACGACGTCGCAAAGTTCATCGAGGAAGCGGCCTACAAGGGTAGCCTGTCGCCAATCGAGGTGCGCATTCATTCGGCCAACCCGGTCGGGCGAAAGCGCATGCTGGCCGCCATTGAACGCGCCCAGTTGTTTTGGAGCCAAGAAGCTGCTAAATAACTGAGGCGGCCCCATCGTCTAGAGGTCTAGGACAACGGATTTTCGTTCCGTTTACCGGGGTTCGAATCCCCGTGGGGTCATGCCCGCAAGGGCACGTTCAAGGGAATCCGCGGCCTGCTGCGCTCCCTACGATATACAGCAGGCAAAGGTCCGGTGTGATAAAAAACCTTGTGGTGGTGCAACCGGAATAAACCACGTTCAACTCGGTAGCCCAATTGGCAGAGGCGGTAGATTTAGGATCTACTTGTTGTGGGTTCGACTCCCACCCGGGTTATTTGTACAATAAACCGCACAACAAAAAGCCCGGCTGGGGGAAATTACGAGCCTTAATCTCCGCGGGAATCGGCTGAAACGTAGGCGACGCAACGCGGCAAGCGCGTAAGCCGTCATCACCGCACCCAGTTGGGCGCTTTTAATTCTTGTCTCGGCAGCGTGTGTACAGCGTTGCGAAATGCAAGGGGAAGTTACGAGCCTTAATGTGCGTGGGAGCGTAGCAATACGTGCGATCACCACATCCTTGCGGCGAGACTTTTTGATATCTTTTCACGAAAGGAGTCTGTATGGCGCCGACTGGTTACTGGCTTGATTCCCGCGGCATGCTGATGTACGGAATTAAGTTCTTTGGTGACACGGAACTCACTAAGAAAGAGTACAACGCGCTTTTCACGCTTCCGCTGGTTGATCGGCGGGAGGCGCTTGTTAAAATGCGCGAAACGCCGGTTACTGAAGAGGCAGTGGCGTAATGCGTTGACGGGGGCGTACTGGTATCGACTGGATGGTAGAAGTTCATGATTGCGTGTCGTGGTTGATCGGGTGGCCACGTTAAAACTCGATCAAATGTTAGTAGGCAACACTCTTGCCATCGCTGCCTGAGTAAAACCAGCAGCCCGCGAACCACTCCTAGTCGGTTGGAGTGTCTAGCGGTCGCCAAATCCGACTCGCCTGCCCATTGCTCTGTTACGCAGGTTAAATTCGTTCAGGGCTGGCCTGTACTGTTACCGCGCTGGTAGGGTGACACTCAGGTGAGACCAAATTCACCAGATACACACGTAGACGTCTGAACGGAAACATCACAGGACGCGGGTTCGATTCCCGCCGCCTCCACTGGTTATGTAACGTTTAAAAAGAAAGGACTCTTTATGCGGGGTTGGGTTTTTGGGTTGTTTGGTGTAGCGTCACTCGGGTTGATCGTCGCAATGCAACGCGTCGCATTACACGAGCTAAAGACTGAAAACACAGCGCTGAGAAAAGCTGCGGTAGCTAGCGTATTTGCGGCCGCTGGTGTACCAACAAAGACAACAACGTATGTTACGGCATCCGACAATACGTTTACTCGCCACGACTTGCCAGAACCCAACGACGCTAACACTGAAATTACGGCACGCATTGATATGTTAATTGATCATCTGCGGCCGGAATTCAGCACACTACCGTCGGCTGAGTGGGTCAAGTCAGTGCTAATTGCCGCGCGGCGAGAAATTGTAATGCTGGAACACAACCAGCCCTATTACAAAGTGCATCACCAGCTTGGCCATTGCACACGATGAGGCGCACAGGCTCGACCCCTGTGCGCTTCTTTGAGGGCACGACTAGCTAGCGTGCCTTCTCTCGTCGCGTGTGTGAATGCCGAGCACGCGACCAAAACTGCTGGAGTAGTGCCCAGCATCGGCATTTAGAACACGCAACGTTCCGATGTAGGACACAAACTCGGGTGGAATGGTATGCGCGAACCCGAGGTCCTATATCCCGCGCTCGGCTAGCATACCCGAGCGCAACGTTGTTTTAACCGGGCGCTCCTTGCCTCCGACTACCGCTGCGGGGAATCTCGTGGCGTGATCTTCGGCGTGGGGGAGTACTAAGAACAGCTGCAGCTGGGCTTAGATAATGGGCCGGGGCGTAAATGGCCCAGCCCGGTTTTTTCTTCTTGCCTGTAACACGTTGTTACGGGTTGTTCCGTTGGTTCCATAACGAAGGGAATCGTTCTATGACGAGGAAATCAGGCAATATCGAAAAGAATTCGAAATCTGCCGGCCGCCCGAAGGCTGGTACGCAGCATCCGTTTAAACAGTGTGGGCCGTCTTATCCGGCGCTGCACGACTGGACCGTCGTTCTAAGTCGTGATCCGCTGTATATCCACATCACGCAAAAGATGATCGACAGCGCGATTCCGGGTTCGCCGGAGCACTGTGTTTTGGCGCTAGCGTTGAAAGCGTTTTGGGGAAAAAACTACTCGTTTCAGGTGGGGAAAGGCATCATCAAAATCTGGGATTTTGTCAACAAAATCGAGATTCGATGGCACTGCCCCAGTACGTTATCGCGGGCAGCCGGCATGTTCGATAAAAACAAGCCGTGGCCGCTGCCCCCGAATATGTACAAGCTCAACCCCATGACGCCGATTCTTCGTAGTCGCAAGCGCGCAGAGGATAAGAAGAAAAAGTCGCGCGTTACGGCTCGGTGGCAAAGTTTTGCAGAGTCGTCAGAGCGCGGTTTTGACGTCATTCGAAAGCCGAAGAAGCGGCGATCGGCTGCGCGGGCGGCTCCTACGCGTACTGTTTTGCGCAATACGCGAATCAAGTGGAACGGCGCGACGGTGATCAAGAAGTAGGCGCTAATGTTGTGAGACGTTGCCGTGCTGGGTTATGGTGTGCCGTAACCCAGCACGGCACGTCGCTATTCTTTTTGCTATGAAAACCCTGTAGGAGCCAGTCATGGTTGAAACGCTTGAAGGGCATGCGATGGATCAAGGCTGGGTGCCGCACAAGCCCGAAACGTGGCAGTACAAGTTTGCTGACCTGCGCAAACCTGTCGAGATGTGGCACTACAAACAGCGGTGGGTTGGTAACGAACCGCAGTTTGATAAGGTCATGTGTCCGGCTGGTACTCGCGTCAGGATCGTGATGGTCTCGCGCTTTGGCGACGTGGGTATCACCGAAGATCTCACGCGGGAAAACGGCTACGGCGCGCGTGTGCCGTTAGAAGATCTGTGCAACTTTGGCGAAACCGAGTAAAGGAGCGCATCGTGATTGTGACTGACGAAAAAGTTCATCCGCTGGTGGGTCGGCGCGTGCGGCTGACGAAAGAGATGACAAACCCTAAATCCGACCGCATGCCGAAAGAAGAAGATATGCCGGCCGGGTTGGAGGGCACGATTACATACGTCAATCTGTCTGGGCCGGCGCAATGGCAGCAGATCGGCGTGAACTGGGACAACGGGCGGCGGTTGATGCTGCTGCCGGAGGTCGATTCATATGAGGTGTTAAATGGATGAAGAGTACCGAAATCTTGATCATCACGGCCATTGCCCGGCGTGCAAAGCCGACTGGTGCGCGGGCAACATCTTTGACACTTTGCGCCCTCAAGACTGGTGCAAAGACAAAAGCGACGCCGAACTGTTTGAGCATATTAAAACGTTTTATTCGCCGCCGTATAAGTTCTCGCGGCTCGTTGGCGTCGAGCTTCCATATACCCACCCGGACCATTACGACGGAGTGAGTTACTGGGAGTGTCCGGATTGTAAACACCAGTTTCCCCGGTTTCGTAAATCCGCAAGGAGTGCAAGATGAAGGTATACATCGGTCCGCCTAAGAAGTGGTGGGGTCCGTATCAGATCGCCAATTTGCTGCAACGTGTCGGTTTCTCGGAAGACCGTTGCGACCAGATCGGTAAGTGGTTAGACAAAAAAGGTTTGGGTGACTTTTGCGAGTGGTTCCACGGCCGGTTCCGCACGCAGAAGAAAGTTATCAAAATCCACTACTACGACACGTGGAGTGTAGACGGTACGCTCGCGCCGATTATCTTGCCGCTGCTTAAGCAGCTGCGGGATACTCAGCCCGGCAGCCCGTTCACGGATGACGAAGACGTGCCCGAGGAACTTCGTTCGACAGCCGCAACGCCGCGTACGGCCAAAGAACAGCGCTACGATCCGACCGACACGAACCACGAGGCACGGTGGAACTGGATCTTAGGTGAAATGATCTGGGCGTTTGAGCAGTTGAACGACCCAGACAGTGAAGATCAGTTCTACACGGGCCGTGAAGAGCTAGCCGATATTGATAACTTTGAAAAGCACTACAGCAATTTGAAGGTCGATATCGCAGGTTTGAAAGCCCACGAGGAGCGTATCCGTCGTGGGACGACTCTGTTCGGTAAGTACTATCAAGCCCTTTGGGATTAACCATGAGCGAAGCAGAACCAATTGTGGGTGTGTCGCTGGTGGACTGGCTGGCGACAAAGACGGATATGCCGGAGTCGTTGATCCGGCGTGAGATCGTGACAGGTCGGTGCAAGATCAACGGGCAGATCGTTGATGACCCGAGTACGCGGCTTGTTAATAACTCTAACACGCCGTCAAAGATTGAATTGGTGAACGATACGTTTCTTTTCACAAAGGAGTAGAAAGTGAACGCACTGGAAAACCACGCGCTTGGCCTTTTGAAGCGCGACACGCTCGCCGAGGCAGAAAAAATTCTTGGAACCGGAGATCACGCCACGAAACTGGGCATCGCTTTGATGCAGCAGGTGTCGCGCGATAAAGAAGACGCGCTTTCCGTGTTGGGTGACACACACTTCAACATGCTCTACGACGAGTGCGTGCGAGTGCTAGAGCGAGCAGGATTCGAGAAGATCTACCACGAGACGCACGGCGAGAGCAACGACGTGTACGAGATCTGGTGGCATGCGGCCGGGCTGTTGTTAACTTCTGAGTCGTACACGGGCGGCAAGCGCAACGTGAATATGATTCAGGTGTATTACAACTGGGTGCCGACCAGTCTGGACAACGCGCACCAGTGCACGTCGTCCGGCGGGTATGACGCGATGGCAGACGGCACGATGGTTTGGGCCGGGCATTATGACGGCAGGGAAGGTCTGCTCACGCATCTCAAGCAGTTGCGCGAGCACGGGCATTTTCTGCCCAATTGGTTTCATCAACCCTTTCTGTGGCTGTTGAACTATTCGGAGACGAAGAAAAAGGACTACGACTACAAAGCTATCAATAAGCTGAAGTATGTCGTGTTGCCCCCTCGCGTGCAGCGGGCAATTGGACCGATTGAGTGATTTCACAAAGGAGTGACCATGCTCAACGTGACGCTGAAGCCGCTGGGTAGTCAGGCTACGCCGGCGCACCTGCGTGGTTGGGTGAACGACCCCAAGACGGACGATATGCTGATGGAGTTCAGTAACACCTGCACGGTGAACGAGGCCACGCTGGCATTCGTCGTGATGATGCCCGAGATCCTTGATTTTCTGCAGATGCTGACGCACGAGAACACTCTGGCCGATTTGCTGCTGGACCGGATGTACCAGATCCGTATGCAGCTGGAGCGGGACGCGGTCCCGGAAAGGATGGTAATGTGAGCAAGTACACGCTTGACTTGGTCAGAAGTCTGATTAAAACGAGAGACGAGCTGGCGGAGATGGAGACAAAGATCAACTATCTTCGCCGCACGGTCGACGGGCTTGCGAACGAGCTTGTCGATCGCGTCACAGCCGTAGCGTTTGATGTGCTAGAAAAGGAAGCCAATGGCAGCGAGTTCGACAGCAGTGACGTGGAACAACCAGTGGTGGACCGAAGTAGTACACAAGAAGGAGGCGCTGGAACCGATGGTGACGACGAAAGCCGGGACGAGGTATAAGACAGAAACTGAGGTGGAAGTTAAACAACTTCGCCGCGGGCTGTTAAATATCAAAAACTCGCTGGTCGGGCTGGTGAACGACATGGACGCGCAAGATATTGGCCCCGAGGCCGAAGAGGCGCTGCTGAGAAAGATATGTGCCATCCAGCACTATATCGACACGTTGACATAGCCAACAGGGACGCTAGAATCCCGACGTTGGCACATGGCATGCCTGTAAGAAGCGTGTGTATGAACCTATCTCTAGGTGCACGTACGCGTTTGTAACGAGCAGGCGTGGTGAAATGTTTTGCAGGAACCGTTAGGGTAGATTAAGTAGTAGCGGGCAGCCCCGCCCGGGCCTCGTGGCTACTACAAGCGACTCCGCTCGACTACGCTACATTATGGCTAGGGGAGCGGGCGGTGCAGGTGAAAGCCCTGTCAGACTAGTTTTAAATAACAAAAGCACGCGGCCGTACACTGCGCGCTTGTCTGTGACCTAACAAACGGCTGCAGGACGTAGGCGGGTAGTGATACCTGTCCTTACAGGCATGCCATGTGCTAACGCTCTTTTGGCGACCGATTGGTCGCTTCGGCACGGGTGGCGACTCGTTAATTCGTCATTAGTCGGCAGGGGTGCGCTCCCCTGCCGGCTTTTTTTTTAGCTATTCCAGCCCAGCTAAATATCTATCAAAACCCGGGCATATCCTGTGGGTACCTGTCTATCACTTTAAGGAGAACGCGATGATTGCGATTGTAAAACTTGATGGCCGGCGGCAGTCGTGTGTGCTTTGTGATCATTGCCAGCAGCCTATTCGTGACGCTGCGCTGGCAGTTGCGTTTGTAGATGAAAACTACCCCGCGAGCCGGGCACTACACGCCCACAAAGGGACGTGTCACACGACACTTGAAGCTGGAGACCGTCGCGGGTTTATGGAGCTGCAAGAACACCTTGTACAACTCTATCACAACAGCAATACCGCCACTGCTGTGGGCTAAATAAACCCAAAAAAGCGGGCATATCTAGTAAGGGACCTATAGCTCATGCTACGTCGCTGGTATATCCAGCGTCCTCTCGTATGCGCTAAGCAATCCCTTCCCGTTTCCTGTTCGGGGCTAACAGGACGGCCTTGCAGACGACCTGCAAGCGTAGGCCACCAACGAGAACGGTGGCAGTTTTATTTCTCTTCAAGGAGGACGAGATGAGTGGTCAACTTCGCAACAACCCGGCAGTGCTCGTGGACATCGATCAGTACCGGGATCTGATGGTTGTGCTCGTGGTGCCGGTGCCGGACGCCGACACCGAGCGCTGCTGTCACTGTTTGCGGTCGATCGGGGTCTGCGAGTGCATTCCCGGCGAGCGCGCGATTCTGGAGGACGACGGGTTCGACGCCACCAATGTGATCGACGTCAAATTCGAGCCGGTCACCTGACTCTATGCGCGGCAGTGGTCTTCGGACCCTGACCGCGCTTTTTCTTAGCTATTAGGCGTAACATGTTGCTGCACAAAGACTTACGCCGCGCCGGAATTCCGCATTTGTCGTAAGTCTATGTGTAGCAATATGTTACGTTGTTTGGCTGTAAGAAATTCAACCGCTTTTTCTTACCGAATAGGGGACTTGTTATCAAAATCGTATAATTGCGACACGTTTTCAACGCCTGTCGTCGGGAGGTACATATGCGCGCCGCCAGCTCCATTAATATCTTTACCGACTACGACGAAGACGACGACTGGGGCTTTGACATTATCGTCTGGCTGCGCGCTAAATAACCTGCTATTTCCGGTCATATTTAGTGACGGATAGGCGTAAGCCAAAAATTACGTCTTGCCCGTCACGATGTATAGAAAGGAAATAGCATGACCACGGTTCTCATGGTCCTTGGTGGGCTTGCGCTCATCGGGTGGGTTTCGGAAAGCGCTCAAGCCCCGAAAGGCTGGGACGAGTTCATGACGCGCTGGCAACAGCCCGTCACTGGGCCCGCCCCGGCTCCACGCCCCGCCCCTGAGCAGAAGCCACGGATCGTCAATCCGTTGGAACAGACCTACAGCGGCGAGTGGACCACCCTCTCGGCGCCCCAGTAGGCGGAGCGCATGCAGGTATTCAACCCTGACCCTGCATGCGCTTTTTTTAGCTATCAGCGCTTGTTTTTCTCAACCCAGCGCCGCAACCGGTGATAGCCTTTGTAGCCCGTCAGCCGATCGACCTCTTTGCCCTCGTCATTTAGATAAATAAACGTCGGCAAGCTCTTCACGCCGTATTCTTTCACCATGTCCCGGCTCTCGTCGGTATCTACAACCGCGACATTCCACTCGGCTACTTCTTCTTTACGCTCCAGTAAATCCTTTTTGGCTGTCTGGCAGTATTTGCACCATTCAGCAGAGAACATGAGCACAGTATCGGCGCAAACCTTCCCCGCCCAGATCACGCACAGCAGGCTAAACGCTAGAATCCGTAGAGATTTCATGGCGACCTCCTTGTCGAAACGCCCGAAGCCACTAACAACGTCATTTCAGTGTACCAGACGCCCATGCGCCCTTTTCTTCTCGCGGCCCTTCTGCCAAAATGAGGCGTATTCAGCTTGGGAACACATAGCGCCGACCAACTCATAGGTTTTTCCGACTAGTTCAAACCCCAACTATCCGGAAATCCCGCTGAGTTCACTATCTTTCGAGCTACGCCGTGCCATTCCAATCAGAAAAACAGCGTCGGTTCCTCTGGGCCGCGCATCCAGACATTGCTAAACGCTGGGCACACGAGTATCCAACCAAAAAGAAACTTCCTATGTACGCATATGACAAAAAGAAGCCTGAAAAAGCCGAAACAAATAGTAAACAATCGGCTGTAAACTCTGTCGCCCTCGATATTTACAGGAAATTCTCCAAGAAAGCGGATACCAAAGAGGTGTATATCACTCAGCCGCACAGTGATAAGCCCACTGTAGCCGGCGAAAATCCACCCCAAGTCACCAAGACCAAGAGCGAGCGGTGTAATGCAGAAACAAAGCCAAATTATGGTGTAAACAAGCTGATGGCGAAGCTTTCTGCTGTCTTGTCGCAACCCATAATGCAGGCCATAGAGAATGAAAGAGCTGAACTGGAGGCCCGAGAGGCCGCCATGCAGCCTGCAAACGTCGGCATTAAACGCTATGCCATGCCTGCCGCTGGTACTCCCCTGCCGATGGGGATGCAGGCTCCCGCCCCGCAAGGTCAAGCGCAAGCCCCCGCCGCGCAGCCTCCGAATATGGGCTCGCCGGCACCCTCCGGGCAGCTTCCTCCAGTAGGCGGCGGATCTTCTCCGAATGCCAACCCGATTAATTCATATGGCGCCATCTCGTCATCGGGTGATATTACAGGCAACGCAGCGTTTGGGACGGCAAACTCTGTAGGCGGCGAGAAGTTAGGCAGCACTCCGGCTTGGCAACGTTCTGCTGGCAAGAATCCTGAAGGCGGGCTTAACGAAAAGGGACGCAAAAGCTACGAGCGCGAGACTGGCGGGAACTTAAAAGCGCCCGTGACTGAGAGTAAACCCAAGGGCGAACGAGCCAAGCGCCAGAACTCTTTTTGCTCCCGGATGTGCGGCATGAAACGTGTTAACACCGGCGCAAAAACCAAAAGTGACCCTGACTCGCGCATTAACAAATCCCTGCGCAAATGGAACTGCAAGTGCTCCAGTGCGATGGAATTTGGCGCTAAGTTAGCCAATGCGCTGATAGCTAAATAAAAGCCTGATTCCGGTCATATTCAGTGACGCCCATAGTGTATTGGGTGGTTCTGAACCCTCTCTGCCGCTTCTGCGCGGCCAAGGAGAATGACCGATGAGTCAGATGTTTGAGACCGACATTGGGTCCCTGTTCCCCGTCGATCTACCGCAGACCGACAAGGGACGGATCGTTGACCTGCGTAATCGGGTCGCGCAGCTAGAGAAAGCCCAGCTGCGCCTGCTCGACCTGATGGAAAAGATCGTCGAGATGGACAAAATCCGGGCGCAGTCTTTCGACGTGCTGTACAGGCGTGTCGAGCTGCTGGAACAGGCGGTGCGCAATGGTTAAGCGCATCATGCTGTTCCTGTTCCCTGTCCCGCCTGAGCAGCGGTTTGAGCGAGCGATGGCCAGCGTGGAAAAACGGATTGCCCGCATTGAGCGGCGTCTGCTTCTTCATGTGCCGCCAATACCCGCCAAGCCCGTGCGTGTCAGGATTCTCTGGCGCGCACAGGAGGAGGTGCCCAGATGAAGCTCTACACAGGCAAGGTCTGGGACATCGACCTCGACGAGCCGGCTGATACGCGCTGGACTGATTTTGCTATCCAAAACGGAGACGCCATTCAGTCCCTTCTCGACGACGTGGAAACAGAAATCGAGGAGACATTGGCGCCAAACTTGCCCGGTCCGCTCATGGCGGCTGTGCACATGTTGGCCAATGGCGGCGGTTGGTTACTTCGCCAAATCGTGGACATGTTTGGCGAAGATTACACACAGGAGTTAGCGTGCATTGCCAAGCACGCAGAAGTTCCTGTGGGTAAGCTCATGCTGGGAAACCTCATCTATGACTTTACGTCTCTAGCTGAGATGTACGGTTGTGGGTGCTCCAGCATCAGCTTCGAGGTCGACAAGTCCCCCGTGCTGGTCCGCAACATGGACTGGGTTGTGCCGCGCAGTACTGGCCGGCACACGCGGATCTTTCGCTTTCATCGTGGTCGGCAAGCCTATACATCTGTAGGCGTGGCGGGCATGGTGGGCGTGATCTCTGCCATGGGTGATTCATGGGCGGTTACTGTCAATCAGGCTCCGGTTGTTTACAAACCGCTGAACCTGTTTGACAGTGTGTTTAATTGGTTGCGGGCGCCCAAGCTGCTCTTTAAATGGCCCGTGTTACAGGGAGTCCGAGCAGCGTGCGACCTGTTGCCAAAGAGTTACAACAGTCTGGTACTGGGATTACGGAGTTATGAAACCATCGTGCCGTTCTTTGCGCACGTGGTCGGCTCCAAAGCCCACGAACACACTGTTGTAACGCATGTCGGAGATGACGACGCCATCCGCACCAGACGTAACGGGCTGGTGCAAACCAATCACTATGTCCACAGGAAGTACGAAGAGTACAACCCGGACAAAGCTGAAGGATGGGTGACGTATCCCCGGTATGACGCGCTCAAGGCTGTGCTGCGCAACAGCCTGACCGACGAGCGCAAAGAAAGTATTGCGCAGCGGCCCGTGACAGCTCTGCAGTTACTGGCCGACGCAACCGACGAGGACACAATGCAACAGATGGTATTGTGGCCCTCCCGGCAGCAGATGGTGGTGAAAACCCGGAATAACGGCTGATAGCTAAATAAAGCCGAAAAGCCGGGTATATCTAATGATGCCAATGTGTTATTGGCGTCCCCAGACGGATTGCATGGGTTTCTGCGCAATCGATGTCCTCATGTTTAAGGAGCTGATCAGATGAGTGCGACGAAGAAGATCCCCGCCAAGACCCGCGGCGTTAAGGCGAAGGTCAAGGTCGGCAAGGTCAACCGGGTCAAGAAGCCCGAGCTGACCGACGCTGAGATCGACGCGATCGTTCAGCAGGCCCTCGCCGACGAGAGCCTGCTGAGCCGCGCCAGCGCGCTGGCGGTCGACACCGTGTCGGTCCTCGGCGCCGGTGTCTCCTCGGTGCTCAGCACGCTCGCTGATGCGATCCAGAAGATCGCCAGCGGTGTCTGGGCGTTCCTCGGCCGCGTGTACAACGCGTTCGCGGAAGCCGTGGCGGCGATGGTGGCGTGGGTCAAGGAGATGGCCAACGCGGCCTACGGTCGGGCCAAGAAGGCGCTGACCGCCGTTCATGCGCTGGTTAGCTCCATGAACGTGAGTGACATCAACGCCGGCATGCTCAAGCTGGTCGCGGCTGCCGCTGCGATCGGCGTGGGCGCGACGGTCGGCCTCGCGGTCGGTGTCACGACGGGCAGCCTCGCAGCCAGCCTCGGCGCTGGTGAGACGATCACCAAGGCCACGGCGCTGTTGTTCGCCGCGGTCTCCGGTGGTTGCACCTCGGGCGCTCTCTACGGGCTGTTCGAGGGCGGCGTGCAGGAGAGCACGCTGGCGCGGATCCTCCCCGCCGTCGAGGCGAAGGTGAAGGCGCTGCGCGCCAAGGCCGCCGTGGCCGCTGCCTAGTGCAGTAACAAAGTCCTGCAGACCCCGGGTGCCGCCCAAGCCCCGGGGCTGCAGGCTTTTGTTTAGCTATCAAAGCCCGGAGCTAAATATCGGGCAAAACCCGGGTATATCTAGTAAGGAGCCTAGCTCTTTGCTGGTAAGCCACGTGTTGTGTCTCCAGCCGTATTGTTCTACCCAAGGAGTATCGCATGAACACTGTCACCATGGACGTCGAAGTTCTGAACTACAATGCCGCTGACTGGAAGATGGCGGCGCACGGGTTCGAAGCAGACGACATCGAGCGGCTGATCGACGATCGGGACTACATGGACGCGGTGTCGCTGACGGCTGGTTTCCGTCTGTATGCCACGTACCGCCCGGAGTGCCGCGACCCCAAGAACCCCGCCGCTGATGTGTACATCATTCAGCTGGTGCGTCACGACGGCGAACACACCCGGATGGTAGAGCAGTTTTTCTACACTCCGGAGTAGTGTTCGTCCGCGTTCGTGGCATTCTTTCTTTCACCCCGTTTTAAGGAGTAATAACATGACGACGATGACCGGCACCCTGCAGCGTGCGGACGAAGAGCGTTTTGCTAACGACCTGTTTGCGATGGAGACGCACGCAATGGAATGCCACCGCAATTTCGGCTCCAGCGAGACAGTCAAGCGAATTTTCGCCGAGACGCTGGACTGTGTGCGTACATGTGTGCGATGCGAAGAGACGATTGCCAAGTCTGCCGATCTTCGCGGCGATACACGCGAATATGGAATCGCGTGGGAGCGTGTGATCCACGGCACGACGATTACACGCTCCTTGGAAGACTGCCTGAATCGGTGGTTCTGAGCGTTAATAATTTGTAGGCAGCGGAGGCGACGGCTCCGCACGCGTAAGCGTTTTTTTAGCTATCAGCGCTCTGGTAACTATTTTGCCCCGCCAATAACTGTTTTCTGCCCGGCGGCGCTGTTGTAATAGAATAAAGCGCAGTAGAATGGGCGAGATATTGTTAGCAAAACGGCAGACAGACTATGCCCCCAAGCGACGAAAACGGCGTCGATCTGCGGCCCATTGGTGCCACGGCGGGCGCAGCTCTACCTACGCTCAGCCTGTTGGAATACCTGCTCAGCACGCTTCCCAAGTACCGCAAGGCGCTGAAAGACGCGCCGGACTGGACGCTCGGCAACGGCAATGTAGACGTTGCGCAGGCGCTCAAGACCCTTCGCCCCGGTGACTTTGGGCTGTCTGGATTACAGCAGAGTAACGACGGCGGCTTGGTGAACTTCTTGATTCAGGGCTCAGGCGCAGCATCTGGCGGCCCGGGCATGCACGGCCAAATGGTCGGCCCGCACATTCAAGCTCCTTTCAAGCTCACGAACACGCCCGAAGGGGGCCGGCCACCCGCCTTGTCATTCTTGGTCAACGACGCTGGCGAAGTCTACAGCCCGGCGTTGGCCCGTAATCGGCGCAAGTTTATTCGTGACGCCGCAAAACGTACCGCACGCTACACGGCTTTCGAGGGCGGCGGCGACAAGTACGGCCTGATGAAAGCCCGGCTGTGGGCGCTGTCGCGGCAGATCCAAGAAGCTAAAGCCACGGGCGCTGACACCAGTAAATTAGTCGCCCAGCGCGATAAGTTAGTCAAAAACTTCAAGACGTTTCTGACGCCGGAGCGCACGACACCCACAGGCGGCACATATCCAGCCAAAGGCCGCCTGCGCGAGTTCTTTGAGAACACACCGCAGGCCAAGGCGCGCAAAGTCATGGACAACGTGCGGGCGCTGGGTGTGAATCCTAATACGCCCGAGAGTCTGGCCAAGAAAGACCGGCTCAAAGCATTGGCTGATTTATTTCGGCAGCGGGGCACCAAAGCTTCGCCGGCGCTGGCTGAAGAAATTACCAAAGCGATTGATGAAGTGGGCATGCCGACGAATGCGCTGCGCCGCTCAAAGTTATTTAAACCCAAGGCGTTCGAGCGGCTGATTCCGACATTGCATCACGGCGGCGCAATGCTCGACGAGGTGCACGATCCGATATTCAAGATCCTGCACACGCTGCCGGAAGCTACACAAAAAGAGATTGCATCCCGAAACGGAGTCAGTCTGAGTGTGTTGCAAAAAGCGCTGGCGGAGAACAGGCGCGCTATGGCGGCCGGCAGGCTCGACGCCAAGAAACGCCCGTTCAAGTTCAACGCTGGCGACTCGATTCTGGGCATTGATAACGTGTACGACGATGCTATGCGCGACAAGTCGCAGCTGTTTCCGGACGGTTATTACTCCGGCAAGCCCCGCGGCACGATCTATGCGCGGGCCGGCGATCACATTGATACCGACCAGCTGATCAAGTCATTAAACAAAGAGACGAACAAGGGCTACGCCAGTACGGCCGCCATTGGTGCCGGAGCCAAAGAAGTGCTGGGCATTAACATGCTGCGCCGGAAGTTTCCGTGGCTGCAGAAGATTCCGTTTATTGGCGGCCGCGGCCAAGGCTCGACCTGCTGGGGCAACCACTGCGGCTCGATGGTCTCAAAGGTGCTTGACGATGTGGGCGCCGTGAAACCGCAGCTCTCGCACATGGATGTCTTGCCGAGCACGCTATTAACACGGCCGGGCGTGAAGATTCTTGGCATTACCAACAAGCCGCTCGTCCAGAAGGGTCTGAATCTCATGGCCCGCAACCGGACGCTGCTGGGCCTTGGCGCCGCGGGGCTCATGGGCGCGGCTGGTTACGGCGCCGGGGCAGTTGGTAACTCGCTCAAAGCTCCGCCCGCCAAGCCGCTGCCACCCAAGCTTGATCCACACATGTTCGCGAAGTCAATGAAACTCCTGCAACCACAACAAGTATGAGATAGCACACTACTTACATATCTAAAAAGACTGGGGGCTTGCCATGAACGTGCAAGAACTATTTGCCCGCCTGCTGCGCTTTGTGATCATTCTGCTCGTCGCGTCACGTGTGGCGCTGGCCGGCACCCGCGACCCCGGTACGCCAGACGAGAAGTATCTGGAGTTCGGCAAGCAGTTTCCCAGCGTGGTGCGGCTGCGGGCCAAAGTGAAGTGCTCGAATCCCGACTGCCCGCAAAAAGAACACACGCAGCTGGGCTCGGCGGTGGTCATTCGCCCGCACTGGGTCTTAACAGCAGCGCACGTTGTAAATAACACGTTTGAGCAGACGGTGATCACGGCAGAGGGCAAAGAATATCCCGTCGCGCGCATGGTCCGGCACAAAGACTATGAAGAGAACCGCGTGGGCTGGCATGATCTGGCGCTGTGCTATAGCCCGGAAGACTTCAAGCTAGAGTTCTATACGCCGCTGTACACAGACCAAGACGAGCTGGGCAAAGCGATCACGATTGCCGGCTTTGGTTCGCACGGCACGTTTACAACTGGCGTCACTCAAGACTCCGACGGCAAACGGCGGGCGGGGCACAACGTCATTGAAAGCTCGGCGGATGCAGTCTTGTTCTGCAAGCCCACGGCCGGCAAAGGGCGCATGCCGCTGGAATTTCTCATTGCGCCCGGCGACTCAGGGGGCGGGATGTTCATCGGCAATAAGTTAGCGGGGATTAACTCGTTTCTGATGCACGACGACAAGACGCCCAACGGCAACTACGCCGACGAGGCGGCATTTGTCCGTGTGAGTTTGTACCGGGATTGGGTAGAATTGCAGATCCAGCAGCAGGAGCGCGAGCTGGCGGCACAGGCTACACTGGGGCCGACTCCAGTCGCTGATTTAGATAACAGCGCGTCAAAATAACTCGCCCGGCCGCCATGAACAGCATTCTCGACGATTCTGCGCCCCACAAGTCCGCGCTGCCCGAGAGCGTCTGGACTAAAGTGGCCGAATTGGCAGCCGGAAATTCTGAGCGCCAATTTGGCAGCAGTAAACAAGCCGAACTTCTGCCCGATATTCAACTGCAAGAGCACCAGCAACGCATTGCCGACAGGATCGCGGGCCCCGATCCCAGATTACTTGTCTATCACGGCCTAGGGTCCGGCAAATCGCTGTCTTCATTGGCTGCTGCAGAAGCCGCCAAAGAGCAGGACGGCGAAGAGTACGGCGTGGTGGTCCCGGCCAGTTTACGTGGCAACTTCGACAAAGAGATCAAGAAGTTCACGCGTAACTCTAATCCTGAGATCATGAGCTACACGGGATTGGCGCTGGGCAAGAAGTTCCAGAAGCCGCCCAAGACGCTGATTATGGACGAGGCGCATAGATTACGCAATCCGGGGAGCGCCAGTTCTGCCGGAGCTGCCGAAGCTGCTGCCCAAGCGAACCGTTTAATGTTACTTACTGGTTCGCCGATCACGAATTCGCCCACGGATCTGGCGAATTTGCTGTCCATGCTGCACAACAAATCGATCACGCCGGAAGAGTTCGAAAAGCGCTACATCGACTACAAGACTGTTAAACCGGGTTTGTTTGGCTGGCTGCGGGGCGTGAAGCCGGGTGTGAAGCCAGTCGTCAAGAACGAGAAGGAACTGCGCCAGCTTCTACAGGGCAAAGTGGATTACCAGCCCAGCAAGACGCCCGAAGGAGTGGACGTCAAAGAAGAAGTCGTGCGCGTGCCCCTGTCTCCTGCGCAAGACAAGATTCAAAAAGCTATTCGTACCAAGATTCCGCCCGGGTTTCTCTGGAAGCTGGACCAAGAGTTTCCGCTATCTAAAGACGAGCTGGCGAAGTTAAATAGCTTCTTAACTGGTCTGCGCCAAGTGAGCTTATCCACGCAGCCGTTTCGTGCCGACAAAGACCCGGCCAAAGCGTTTCAGCAGAGCGCCAAGCTTCAGACAGCCTTTCAGAACTTGCAGAAGACGCTGGGCGAAGACAAGCGCAAGAAAGCTATTATCTACTCCAATTTCATTGACTCTGGCTTGGCCCCTTATGCTGCGGGCCTAGAGAAAGCCAAGATCCCGCATGCGTTTTTCCATGGCGGCGTTAGCTCAAAGGCGCGCCAAGCCGCTGTGGACGCATACAACCAAGGCAAGCTCCGGGCGTTACTCATTGGCCCTGCTGGCGCCGAGGGCTTGTCTACCAAGGGCACGAGTCTTATCCAGCTCTTAGACCCGCACTGGCACGAGTCACGCAGCCAGCAAGCTCGTGGCCGCGGCTTACGTTTTGACTCGCACCGTGATCTGCCAGAAGAACTCAAGAACGTCCAAGTGCAAAGATATCTAAGCGCCAGCCAAGCCCCGAGCATGGTGGGCAAGCTCATGGGCTACAAGCGCGAGCGCACCGGCGACGAAGTGCTCGAACACCTCACCGCCGAGAAAGAACAGCTCAACGAGATCTTCCGCAAGATCTTGAAAGAAGAGGGCGACAAGTACCGCAAGCAGAAAGAACAAGAGAAGCAGGGCGCCGAGCTGCCCGCTTTTCAGCCTGACTTTACACCCGGCCAGCTGCATCGCATGGGTGTGTACAAGTCGCTGTATGAGAAAGAAGGCCCGCGCTTAGCCAGTCTGGGAGAGTGGAAGCCGGAATGGGTCACCGAGCATGATCCGAAGGGCTGGCTGGAGTGGTACCAGAACTATAACTCAGGCCGCCGGATCCCCGACGAAGATGCGCGGCAAATTAAGCGCTGGGCGAGCTTCAAGGCGCGCCATGGCGGGCCGTTCATGACCAATCCCACGCCAAGACGCGGCTGGGCGCTGCAACACTGGGCGATTGATCCCACTAAGTTAGTCGCACCGGCTAGGTCTGATCGCGTTAAAACTATGCTCGAAGCGTATCAGGAGCAAGAGTTACAAAAGTATCTCAAACGCCGACGCAAATTGTTACTACAAGACGACAGTCAAGAGAAAGAAAGCGCGGTATTTCAGTCGCTTAAACTCACGCCGGACACCCCGAAACGCCCGCTTTCAAAAAAGAAGCGCCGGCTGTTAAAATATCCAGACGCCAAACCCCAAGCCAGCAAGAGCATTCTGGACGACGACGATGCCGCCGATTCCGCCAAATAAACTGATGGCGTTGGCGTTATCTCGGCGCAAGCTGTTCGAGAAAATCGTGCAACACGTCGCCACACGCAAGATTCAAAACTCTATTCAAGCCACGGGTGATCGCATGAGTGTTACGCCGCAGCAATTCGGCATGCAGATGGGCCAGCAGATCAAGAAATCGTTTGTGACGATTCCTGCAACTGCCGGTGTCGGCGCGGGTCTGGGCGCGCTCACGTCGCCGTCTGGTCATCGGGCGGAAGGCGCTGGCCGCGGCGCCGCAAAAGGCACAGGCGTCGGGCTTGGCGCGACGATTGGCGCTCCAGTTGGCGCTGTGGGCACACTCGCGCTTGCGCTCATGAATCCGCGTGTTGGTAAGGCCGTGTTCGGTCCGTCGAGCACACAATTGGCGAACTATGTGCGGCAGTTAGCGCGCTCCGGCAAGTTTGTAAAAGCGATGCGCCCCGGCCACATTCGACCTGAGCAGCAACTGCAGCTACTTAATACGCTTGCAGCCGGCGGTGTCGGCGGGGCAGTTGGCGGCGGTGGTCTAGGCTATGCAGCCGCGGGTAGCGCGCTGGGCAAGCCGTCGTGGGAAAAGAAAGAGGCTTCTGTGCTCTCCGTGCTCGGCGGTCTCGCTGGCGGTGGTCTGGGTGGTTTAGCTGGCGGCGCAGGCGGCGGTATTCTTGGCGCGTTGGGCGGCGGTGCATTGGGCGGCGCACCGGGCGCGGGAATGGGCCTCCTCGCTGGTGGGGCGGCTGGACTGGGTGCCGGCGCTCACATGGGCGGCAACATCGGCGCCGACATCGGCCGGAGCTTTAGCAAAAAGAAAGAAAAACCCGAGAGCGACGAAAAGGAAGAAAAGTCCGAAGAAAAGGCGGAAGACGCGGGCGACGAGGAAGTTAAAGAAAGCGCTGCCCGGGTGTTAGCGCAGCTGCAAAAGAACGCAAAATAATCACTGCCGCCAAAGCTCGCCGGCTCCAGTATAATCACTCCGTTGTGGCAAGGACGCCCTACAGGAGGACGGAGCATGGCGGCTCGTTTTAAGTATTACCACGCCCTCCTGCGGATGCTCAAAGACGAGTGTCCCGCGGCTTTTCCCGTGAGCGTGCGCCGGGTCAAGCTATCTAAACTAGAGGGCCGCTGTTGGAAGCAGGGCAAGAAGTTTCACATCCAGATCGACAAGAGTCTGGATGAATCCCGCTCTATGGACGTCTTGCTCCATGAGTGGGCGCATGCGCGTGCGTGGAACCACAGGCTAGACAACGCCGAGACAGACGAGGCGTTTAACAAGTTAGCGCATGACGCTGCGTGGGGTGTGGCGTTTGCGGAAATCTATTCGCACTACGAGAAGAAGTTTACCCACGCTACCACGGTGCTATGAGTCCGGCGCCGTTGTCGTGGCAATTTTTATTGCAGCAAGAAATGTGTTGTGGTCGCCGCTGTCAAAACTGCCCGTATGAACCAAAACATGTGTGCGGAAGTCGCGGGGTGCGGTCATGTTTTCGACACTTCTTGCCGTCCTCACCCAGTACCTCCCGCGCTGGTTGCGCCCCAGATACATCTTTGAGCAGCGGCAGCGATCTAAAGAATGGCGGCGAGTCCGGGCAGAACATTTAGCGAAACATCCGGCGTGTGAAGTCTGTGGCCGAAAGACCAATCTTGAGGTGCATCATATTTTTCCGGTTAGCATTGCGCCGGAACTGGAATTGACGGAAAATAACCTCATTACGTTATGCGCAACCCCGTGCCACTTCATGTTTGGGCACTTTTTCAGTTATCATTGTTACAACAAAGACGTGCGCCAAATGGCTCGCCGGTTTCGGGCCCAAATGTCGCGTCGCCGGTGCACTCAGTTTAAATAACATTGTAGGAGTGGATCATGCAGCCGTACGAGTTTGGTTATTGTGTTGGAGCAGCCACTGAGAAACGCGCGCTCGGGCCGAGTTTGGGTGGTTTTAACCCGCTGAACCAAGACAATCAGCTCGCCCGCACCGTCGGTTACTTTGTTCCCGGGCTCAGCTCGGTACAGGCCGGGCAAGACTTAATGCACAATGTGAGCCAAGGTAACGTGCTCGGCTCGCTGGGTTCGGCCGGCATGATGGCGCTGGGTTTGATTCCGGGCGCGGGTTTGCTCGGCGGCGCAGCGAAAGGTCTGATGCGGGGCGGCAAAGCGCTCATGGGCGGCGGCCGCGTGGCGCAGGCTGTTGGTAAAGGTCTGCAGGCAACAGGCGCCGCGGGTACACAAGCCGCGCGCGGCATGCTTGCCGCAAACCGCGGCGCGACCCAGCTGAACACCGCCATGTCGCAGGGGATTCAGAAACACATTCCGCTGATGCAAACCAGCTGGAAACAAGTTCCGATTCCGGGACTTCGCGCCGGTCTTGGCGAGGGCGGCCTGTCGATTCCGATGACACCGCTGAAGTCGTTGGGGAACGCCATGATTCGCAATCCGATTAACACCGTGGCGATGACCACCAGTTCTGCGCCGCCGCAAAACACCGCAGCGCAGATCGCATCGCAGCAGTTCACACCTTAATTCATAACAAAAGGAGCTACCAATGACGCCGTTTGAGTTTGGATATACCGTCGGGCAGCTAGAAAAATCTGCCGCGCCCAGTATTAACCTCGGTTCTATCTTCGCGCGGCTCGGTGCTGCGGGCCGCGGAATTGCCAGCGGCGCCAAGACGATTAATCAGGGCGCGAAACACATTGTGCGCGGCTTTGGCGGCGCAGCGGAAGGTGTGGGGCAAGCTACCAGTGGTGCTGCCGGGCTCGCCAAGGGGTTGGGCCGCGAAGCAATGAAGGGCGGCAAGAACGTGATCGACCACGGCGCCAAGAGCACAGGCTTTTATGGCGACCTGATGTCGGCGCTCGGGTATGGCGGCCGGGCTGCTGGTCGCGCCGCGCGAGGCGCTGGTCACGTAACAGATTATGCCGGCCGGGCGTTGCAAGCTGGCGGTCGCGGGCTGTCGCGGCTGGCCGATACACCGTACGGCGTACCGACGCTTGCGGCAGCCGGGCTGCTCGGCGGCACGGCTACAGTGGCGCCGAAGCTGCCGCTGCCCGGTGTAAAGTTTCGCTCGCCCGTCGATTTTAACTTCGACTATCAGACACGCAATCCAGTGGAGTTTGAGTGGTGATCTGTCCGCTGTGCGAAAGTCCGCCAGTTGAGATCCGCGGCAAACTGGTCTGTCCGTTTTGCCGCATCATTCTAGAAACCTGTTGCGAAGGCGGCAGGTGTGAATATCCGCAAGAACAATCTGAACAATCTTCAGTAGGAACCAACGATCATGAATGACGCACAACGTTTTGGCGCGTTTCTCGCTGCTAACGCTGACATGGAAAAAGACGCCGGCGTAGCAGACGGCGTAAAAAACATGGTTGGTAATGTTGCCCGCTACGCCGCGAATCGCGCGCTGCCGGCTGCAAAAAGCCTCGTGTCCAAGGGTGTTGAACGCGCCAAGCCGGTTGTTACCGCCGTGGCAGACCGCGCCAAACCCGTCGGCGCTGCGGTCGCAAAAGGCTTTAACAAAGTTGACGACGCGGTAGGAAATCGCATCAGCGGTGCCGGGCAAGCAGTCGCAAACAAGGCGGTACAGGGCGCGAAGTTTGTTGGGAGCGTCGGCCAAGTTTCGCAAGACGCTGTGCGCCACGGTCTGAATTACGCTGATGACGCTGCACGGTATGCCATGAACGGCCCCGGTCGTGCTGCGGCTACCGGCGGCAAACTCGGCGACCGCGTTGTGCGTCCCGTGCAGACGGAAGCTGGCCGCATGTTTGGCACGAGCCCGGTTGGCGACAAGCTCAATCCGTTGAACGTGGCCACTGGTGCCGGCGCGATGTATGGCGCTGGTCGCGCCACTGGTCTTGTGGGCGGCGGTGCGGCTGAACCCACCGCGCAGGCGATTGAAAATCAGCAGGCGTCAACGCAGGCGATGGCGCAGCAGCACGGCGAGGCGAATCCCAACGCTGCGGGTGCCAACGGCGGCTTGATGGGCATGTGGAACAGCCTGCCGACGGAGGCGCGCTACGCCATCGGTGCTGGTGTTCCGCTGGCGTTGGCCGGCGCGTTCATGGGCGGCCGCGGCAACTACGGTCTGGGCGGCGCGATGGGCGCGCTGGGTCTCGGTGCTGCTGGTCTGGGCGCGGCCGGGGCGGGCATGTTTGGCGACGGCCCGCGGCGCATGGTTGGCCAAGGCGCCAATGCGCTTTACAACATGGTCGGCGGCGGACAGGGCGGCAACCCCATGGACCAGATTAACGCGCTCAGTAAGTTAAGCCCGGAGTTTGGTACCACGATGCTGATGGGCCGTGATCCCAACATGAACAGCGAACAGGGGCGACAAATGTACGACTTTCTGACCCACAACAAAAATATCATTGAACAGCTCATGCCGCAGCTGCAGAACGCTAGCGTGACTGGCGTCAAACAGGGCTCGGCGCTTGAGTTCGGCATGAAGGTCGCCCGCTGTTGGGAAGGCTACGAAGCCGTGCCGGGCAAGAAGCCGTACAGCAACGATTCGTGCCGACCGGTTGGCAGCAAGAAGAAAACCAAGAAAGAAAAGAAAGCTGTCTCCAGTGCGCCCCGCGGCAAGACGGAAATGAGCTGCACGCCTAGCTCTCGCGGCAGCAGCAAGCCGATCGACGACAAGCAGCGCGAGGCTAATAGCCCGGTGCCGACTGGCGCGGGCAACGTTCAACAAGACTACGGTGTGAACGAGAAGACATCCGCGCCTAACTTAGCTGCGTTTGGCGGTATGGTTGGGCGGGGGCTGGCTGCGGGAGCGCGTGGCGCGGTGACTGCGGCCGGTAAAGGACTAGGCGCTGCGAGCGGCGCGCTGGCTCGCGGTGGCGATGCGGTTATGCGGGGCAGCGCAAACATGCTTAACGCGCCGGGTAAATCGATCGCAAAAGATATTGTTGGTGCGACCGGGACGCTTGCTGGCGCCGCCGCTGGTGGTGCCGGGCGCGTCGGGCAGTTAGCCGGTAAAGGTCTGCAAGCCGCCGGGCAACACGCTGCTACGGCTATTCCGGTAGCTGGCGCGGCGGCGTACTACGGCGCAGGCCAACCGCAGTTTCAATCACCGGTGCAGTTCCGCTCGCCAATTGCGCCGCGCTGAGCTGAATAGACAACCCGGAGATCGCATTACTTCAAGGAAGGCTACACTTTATGGCCCCCAAGCAACGGAATGTGCGGAGAGCCGAAAAGAAATCGAAAAAACGACAGGAACAACAGGAAAAAGCAAAAGCCCCGCTAACGCCGTGCGATATTGAATGGCGCACGGAAACTCAGCGCCGCGCGTGGAAGACATTAAACGATAACGACATCACGTTCCTGCTCGGCTCGGCCGGTTCGGGCAAGACGTTTCTGGCGATGGCTTTTGCTATCAATGAGGTGTTGGCTAAGCGCGCCACCTCGATCGTGCTCACCCGGCCCATTGTCGATGCCGGTGAAAAGCTTGGCTATCTCCCGGGCTCGTTTGGCGAGAAGGTCAATCCGTACATGCAGCCGCTGTACGACGCTATGGACACGCTCTTGGGAAAGTTCGGCCCCAAGCGTGAGTTTGTGAATCGGGCCGTGGTGCTGGCGCCGTTATGTTATCTACGCGGCCGGACGTTCAATGATTCAGTGTGCGTGTTTGACGAAGCCCAGAACGCCACGTATACGCAGTTCAAGCTGTTTCTCTCTCGTTTAGGACAGAACGCAAAGATCATCGTCACGGGTGATCCGCAGCAGACGGACTTGCCAATTTCGCCGCCACCCATGAATGAAGTGGTGACGAAACTCAAGGGCATCTCGGGCATTGATGTTGTGCAGTTTGCCCACAGTGACGTTGTGCGCCATCCGCTCGTCGCTGCCATGCTCAAAAAGCTGTAACGACAGATTGCGCGCAGCGAATATACGAGCTACACTTCGCCCATCTCGAAGTGAAAGGACGCGTATTCATGTCGCGGATTATCGAAGTCACTCCATCGCAAACCGCTCAAAATCGCGCCAAACAACTGGCGGCAGAGTTGGCAGCCAAAGGTCAGGATATACACGGGGAACCGTATTTGCCCAACTCATTTACCCTCGGTAAAAGCACGCCGCACGGAATGCTTTTTGAGGTAGGTATGGACGAGTATTACGGCCGCGAAATTTGGCGACTAAGCACTGGCCGCGAGATATACGACTGTGATCGCGTGCATCCACTTACGCGACGCACAGAATTCAAAGCAAAAACGTGTACGTCACAACCAAAATTGAATTTTTTAGGTTCTGTCGCAGACAAACGTAAATCGGGCGCATTACCTGACTGTGACTGGTTTTTTTTCGGTCGCGTGCTTGAAGACTTTTCTAAAATGTACATTTGCGGGGCCCTGCCGAAAGATTTATTCGTTGCGTTTTCGTTTTATGGATACAAAGGCGAACGTGAAGAACCAAACAACCCACACAACTTGTATTGTTTCAAAGAGAATTGTTGGAACGTAAAATACGGCCGTATGTTTGCCCCACCACAAACAGCCGCTGATTTTCATTTATTGCTTGAAGAAGCGCAGCAAATTAGAGAGGCGCTGACTGCAACATGCGTGTCATAGATGTCGGCTGCGGCCCCGGGATTTACGTCGACGCCCTTCGTGACGCCGGCTTTATCGTAGACGGCATCGACCCTGACCCGGCATGCCCGCACGATAAATTCAGCGTGTTCGACCCGCAGTTCGACATGTGCCGGGGTTATGATATTTGCCTGTGCCTCGAAGTTGCCGAGCACATTAACCCGGAACTGGCCGATGCGTTTGTGCAAAAGTTAGTTCAGACAGCGCCCACGATTATCTTTAGCGCGGCGCTTCCGGGACAGGGCGGACACGGGCACATTAACTGCCAGCCCAAGGAATACTGGGCGCATAAGTTCGGTTGCCAAAACTATGTGTATGACGAAGAAACCACAAATCATCTGGTCAACTTTATGCGGGCTGGTTACCATATGGGCTGGTTCGTCAATAACGTGCAGATCTTTCGGCAGTACGGCGCGGTCTGTTACGAGCAGATCATTCGCGAAGAAACGCCGCAGGCCCAACGCCTTGCAGCCTACCTGAAGGAGCAGTTGCTGTGTCCGAAGAAGTAACTGTCTTGGCTACAGACTTCAAAGAAGCGTGCTGGGCGGTGTACCAGATGTGCAACTACGCCCACATGCGGTACTTGTCAGAGCCGCTACGACACGGCGAAGACCATTGCGTCGGACCCACACACGTGCACATTCCGCCGCACATTGAAATGGCGCTGGACGTCGCCATCGAAGCGTTTAAACCCGGCGAACCGAGAATGGCAGCCGGTAACAATCTATTTGGTCGCGCTGAACTTGTGTTTGGCGCGGCGCAGTTTAAGTTTGTCCCGTAACTGAAGGAGCGGTAGCTATGTCCCACGAGGGAGTAACGAGTCACAGCGGCGAACCCGGACCAGAAGGCGAGCCGGGGAAATACACGCTGGCCGAGTTTGTCACGCTAATTAACGAAGATCTGCAGAACGAATGGACGCATCTGCAGTTCTATCTCTATCACGCCAGCGCGGTCACGGGCCTGCACGCCGAGGAATACAAAGAGTTCCTGACCGAGGCTGCGAAGAGCGAGCTAAACCACGTGCAGCAGTTTCTGGACTGCCTGTACGGTTTTGACTTCGTTCAGCCCTGCGCTGGCGGGCATCCGTTCCCCACGTACACGCGCGTTGAAGATATCTTAATCGAGGCGCACACGCTGGAACGCCAAGTCGTCACGAACTACGCCAAGCGGCTTGAACAGCTTAAGTCGCTCGATGACAAGGTCGCCGCGGCGTATCTCGAAGTGTTCTACGAAGATCATCTGCAAGACAGCTTCGAGGACGCCCGGCACATCCAGCGCATTCTGGCTGACGTCGATCTGCGGCAAGCGCGGAAGTTAAACAACATGGATCCACGGAGTTGAACATGCGGGAGAGTTGCGGCATGGTGGCCGGAATGCGCTGCGAACGGATCACTCCCGTCCGTTCTGCGCCAGCCCGGACGTGACGCCGCAGAACACCGGTCGTCCTCCCGGTGTTTGCACCACACTTGGTTAGCCGTGGTGCCGGATACTGGTTGCTGGGTTTCAAACGTTTCCAAGCGCCTCCTTCGCCCCAACGTTACACGAGCACAAGCGGAACACGAGCGGTTCTGCTGCCAGTATCCAACCCGTTTTTATGACTATGGCTGACGAACTTTCAACTGCGCGGTTTTATCTTCGGCTGGCCTGCCACGTGGCCAAGACTGACTCGCATGACACGCGCACGCACAACGGCGCTGTCTTGCGCACAGAAGACGGCCTGATCGTCGCGGCCGCTAACCGGTTTCCACCCTATGTGCAGCTGAGCGATGAGCGGCTAGAGCGCCCCAAGAAGTACAGCTACATCGAACACGCCGAGCGCAATGTTATTTATTCGGCGGCGCAGCAGGGTTTACTGCTCAAGCGCGCGACGCTGTACTGCCCGTGGTTTGCCTGCGCCGATTGTGCGCGGGCGATCATTTGCGTCGGGATTACTAAAGTCATCGGGCTGGCGTTTCCACCGGCGCACGGCGCGTGGCAAGAAAGCTGCGACCGGGGCGATGAGATGTTTCGTGAGGCTGGTGTTGAGTTTTATCGGTTGGAAGAAAAGCTGGGCACGTTTGTACTCCGTGACGGAAAGCACATCGAAGTATGAGTGAAGACATGCGACACCATATGAGTTTTGCGCTGCGCACGATGTCCGGACTGGTCAACCGGCGCGCGCTAGACGAAGCCGCCGATGAGCTGGACCGGTTAAATACGCTGGTTGTGTACATGACCGAGCAGGCCGCGACGGCGCACAGCGAGACCAAGCGACAGATGGCGCTGCTGCAGGCCCGCATCAAGGAGTTGGAGCATGCCTTGGGAGCCGCCCGTCTTTCGAACGGTTGAAGAGCGCATTGAGCATAATGCGCGTTGTTTACAGCTGCACGACCCGGACGAGATTCGGGCGCGGTACTGGCACACAAACATGCGCATTCGGCGCGTTGTTTTGTCTATTCTATGGCTCGTGGCTGTCATTCTTGTGTACACCACGGTTCCGATCATCGCGCGTAAATTGTTACAATAACGCAGACTGGTGACATAAGTTACCGGCAGCCAAACGGATTTGGCTGAAAACCAGCACTGAACGGATTCAGTGTATGCGTAAACGCTGGTACTATCTGTACGTGATCCTGTACCCGTCGCTGGGGTACAAGTTCTATTACGGCTCGCGCATCGCCGACAAAGCGCCGGCAGATGACCACCAGTATTTCGGTTCGCCTGTTACATTCGCGCACTACAACGATCCGGAGCACGCCGAGTATCAGGCCGACGCACTCAAGGTGGTTTTGCGCGCGGAATATCGCCGGGAATCCAAGAAAGCCGCGACAGAATTGTCCAAGGCTGAAATTACGCTGATCAAAGACGCGCACGCCAACACGGAACACTTGGGCCCTGAACTCTGCCTCAACCGTAACGCAGGCGGTCGGTTTTTACTCACGCCCGAACAGCGCAAGTTAGCCTGCCAGCGCTCGCACGACAGCGGCTCGGGCTTTGCGGGCATGGACATTGAAACCCGGCAAATGTGGGCGAGTATTGGGGGCAGCAAATCATTAGAGCTGAAAACAGGCGTGCACGGTATTCCTGAAAAACGCATGGAAGAGCTGCGCCAACGCGGCCGAGAAGTGATCCGCGAGAAGTACTCCAAGACGTACAATTTTCTCAACCCGGACGGCGATTTAGTTATTATCCACAACCTCAAAGACTTCTGCCGCCACAACGGGCTCAGCGACTGCCATATGCGTAGCGTCAACGCCGGGCGCATCAAATCACACCGGGGATGGCGCAAGCCTGAAACATGCTAGTACTGCCTTATTCTGTTTTTGTGCTCCTCGTGGCCGGCAGTGTTGCGCTGGGCTATATCATCGGCCGGCTTGACTGGTTGGTGGCGCGTGTAGCCGGCAGCGTTTCGCACGATGCTACAACTGCGGCGCCCAAAACAAATACTTTGCGCGCAGCCATGAAAGAGAGCGCGCCCAGTAAAAACAAAATTGAAATTGACGCTGGTACATACGTCGGCGGTATTAACACAACCGGCATGCAAAAGACGCAGGACATCGCTCTTGGCAAAACCACAAAAACCGACGATGATATTAGTTCGTCCGTGTCCAAGCTCGCGCAGCTAAAGGCGAAGTGATGAGCTTCTGGGACAAATGGACGAAGAAGAAGGTCAAGAAGCAGTGCGAAAAGCTGCACGCGCAAGCTAAGTACATCAAGCAGCTGGAAAAGAAGCTCAAGAAGAAAGGGAAGTAACCATGGCCAAGGGACTCGACGTCGGTACCTCGTTTATCGTGCTCGCGCAGGACGCGGCCGCCAACTCCACGACCGATCCGCACGCGGTCGGCAACGTGGAATACAAGGATTTCCGCGACGCGTTCTACGTCATCAAACCGACGACGCCCGTGGCTACAAAGATGATTGAGAAGGGCCTGCAGGGCAAAGTCTTCGTCAAGGACGCCGACGGGAGCTTCATCATTCTCGGCCAAGACGCCATTGAGAAAGCCGTCGAGCGCAATGACTCTGCGCGCCGGCCGATGTACCGCGGCGTTGTCAGCCCCAAGGAAAAAGAAGCCAAGCGCGTGCTGGCGTTCATTCTCAAGGAAGTGGTCGGCACCGCCAGCCAGCCCCACGAGAAGCTGATCTTTTGCGTTCCGGCGCAGCCCGTCGACCACGAAGACGACGACTTCGACGTGGCGTACCACGAAGATGTGGTGCGCACGGTGCTGGCCGAACAGGGCTACGCCGCTCGGGCCATTAACGAGGCTGAAGCGCTGTGCTACTCGGAGCTGGAGCACGACGACTACACCGGCATCGGCCTGTCGTGGGGCGCCGGTATGGTGAACGTCTGCGTGATGCTCAACGGCGAGCCCACCGTGATGTTCTCAACGACCAAGTCGGGCGACTGGGTCGATCGCATGACCGCAGTGGCTACGAACGAGCCTGACTCTGTAGTGCAGGCGGAAAAGGAGCACGGCGCGTTTGTCATCGGCGAGAAGAACGACAACACGATTCTGGCCGCCGTGAGCGTGTACTACGAGCGCCTGATTGACTACACGACCAAGATGCTGGCGCACGCACTGGCCGGGCACAAAGCGCTGCCCAAGTTCAAAGAGCCGATTTTGATATCTGTGGCCGGCGGCACGACACGGGCCAAGGGCTTCGTGGACATGTTTACCAAGAAGCTGGAAGAGAACGGCTTCCCACTTCCTGTGAAAGAAGTTCGTCACGCCAAAGATCCGTTGCATGCTGTTGCCCGCGGGTGCTTAATTGCCGCCAAGATTCTTTGACCGAACTCGTGGACACGGTTTGTGGGCACGGGTACGATACGCCACATGCACAACGCGTGGCGGCTGTTAACAAGTCAAGGAAAAGTGTATGGGGCGCGGCGCACGGTTCGACGGCATCTTGATTGCGCATCTGGGCAACATCGACGGACCGCGGCCGGACAAGGAAAACCGGCTGGCTTATTTACAAGCTACGTTGGCGGCTGGCTGGCACGTCTGCGCCGATGTCGTGTTTCATCAGGGCAGTTTTTTGCTGCCCTTTGACGGCGGTTTCAATGTTGCGCCGCCCGGTTTTTTTTCCAAGCAGCGCGTCTGGTCGCGCTGCTTTGACGGCGAAACATTAGACGCGCTATGCAACGTTGGCGCGCATGCTTTTTTTACGACTGACAATTTGCCCACGTTGACGAGCGCGCAGTTTATCTGGACGCCGGCTCCCCACGCGCTCGCTCCACGCTCAATCGCGTTTCTTCCGGAAGACGCGCCCGGCTGGATCGAAAAATTTGAGCCGGCCGGCCTGTGCAGCAATTTTCCGTCACGCTACATTTAGCGTTGCGCTCTTTGACAATTTGTTGCCGCTGTCGCTGTTTTATTTGGCGTTCCTTGCGCCCGATAAAACATGTTAAACTTGAGTTGTGTCAAAAGTTAGCCGTGGTGGTCGGCTGGTTAGGCGTAGCTTCTAAGGCAGGGATGCCGCGGGGGTTACAGGTTCCGTGGTCAGATTTTGTCGGGCTCACGGGCGGAGGAGCAGCAAATGCCACACGGGACGAAATATATGTCCTTGAAAGTTGCTGCAGAACCACAACTTCGGTTGAGGTAGGTCCTGCGGACAGGGGATCGCAGGGGCTTTTGACACATTTACAACATCAACAATTACAGGCGGTTAAAATCATGGGCGACGAAAATTTACATTCGTTGTCGGTGCTTTTGAGCGCGTTTGGCGCTTCTGCGTTCGCGGGTCTGGCAACGCTTTTGCGGTTTGCCAAGAAACTGTCTAAACTAGCGGTGGTCAGTGCGATGTTGAACGCCGGGTTCCTCGGCCTCGCCATCGCTTTGATTTGGTATCAAAACTACCGGAAAGCCGAAAACGTCTACGGCCTGATTGGCATTTGCGTGCTGGCAGGCATGGGCGGGTCAACTTTAACGGATCTGGCAATATCGCTATTGTCTGGCGCCGGGATCAAAGTAACCATTGTGCACGAACGTGATCGCGAACAGGAGCACGAGCATGACAATGACCGTCCGTAAACAATTGAGCGTAGCCGCGTGGGGCGCTTCCGCAGTATTTTGCCTCTTGCTGTTTGTGTCAGCATATGCGGCGGTGGCACATCACGCGGTCGGAGGTATGACGACACCAACAATTAGCGCGACCCCGTGACATACCTTGCCTGATAGCACAATGGTAGTGCACGGCACTGTTAATGCTGGGGTTGTAGGTTCGAGTCCTACTCAGGCAGTTTGAAAGCGCGCTATGGACAGCCTCTCAGCACTCGATCCGCTCGCTTGGGACCCGCAGTACTTTCGCGAGCATCCCGCCTACGCCGCCGGTAACGCGCTCGGCTGGCTTTACTGCAGCGGCAACAAACAGGCGGCCACGAATTATCCGCTTGCCGGCCGGCTGTATCTCGCCAAATCTGGCTGGCTTTTGTTATCTGTACCGAACGCGCTGGTCCGCGGCGTGTTTGACGCGCTGACTGCTCCCGGCGCGGAATTACCGACGGCCGGCGTGTTTAACGTTCCAAACGTTAAGGGCGATCTGGTAAATGCGCATATATCGGTCATGACGGCTGACGAGGTTGCATCTATCGGCGCTGACAAGATCAGCGAGCGCGGCCATATGTTCGGCTACACGCTGGGCGGGCTGAAAGAAATCGACGTCAAAAACGTCGATGGCGTGAGCAAAGTCTGGGCTGTGCAGGTCAGCAGCCCGGCACTTTCGGCGCTCCGCAAGAGCTATGGCCTGTCGGCGCTCCCCAATGATGACCATCCGTTTCACATCACCGTTGCCGCCAGACGTAAAGGCGTTTTGCTCGATAACGGCACGTCGAAGTGTAACGAAACCTCTGCCGAAACGACGGAAGAGCATAGGTTTAGTAACCCCATCAGCAGGGGGTCACTGAAAGCCGCCACCGCCGAATTTTCCCGCTCGGGACAAAACGACCTGTTAGCGGGTGGAAAAGCTGATAATTTACCCGATCGGGATTTTTCTGCCCCCGCGCTAGCTGAAGGAGCTAAACATGAGCACGAGCACACAAGAAACGACCAAGTTGCCGAAGAAATTGCCAAGGATCATCTGCAAAAAGACCCGCTGTACTACGAAAAAATCGAAAAAATAGAGAAGGGCGCCGAAGAAGAGCCCAAGTCCAAAAAGCCCGGCGTTCTCGACGAACTGCGTGCGGCAAAAACCCACTCAGACCGCCGCGAATACGACCGCAAGCACGAAATCCTGCGGCGATTAATCTCGCAATCACCGCAAGACTGGCACGTGGACGACCCGAAGCCTAAATACAAAGGCATCACCCATGCGCCGACCAAGTTTCGGTTTCATGCGCCCGCTAAGGTGATTGGTTCGCATGTGAAGGCGGCGACCAACAGCGTGTATGCGCAGCAGTTTCGCAATCTGCTCGATTTCCGCACGCCGTTTGTTTATGACCACAACAAACCGGTGTTCGCGAACGTGACCGACCACTTGCTGAAGGCCAAGCAGCGCGGCGATTTCATTTTGGCTGCGCGCAACAAAGCCCATATCTATCGCACAACACTTGATCCGCAGTATCGCTATCAGATGGCGCAAGCGGCCGCGACAGGCACGCTACCGCAGATGAACATGTTCGATAAGGCGACGCAGTTGTACGGCAACGATATCTTTGACACGATTCAAAATTGGGGGAAGACCAATGGCCACACCGCTGCTCGATAAATTGACGGGCTGGATCCGGAAAAAAAAGACGCCCGACGCGCCCCAGCCCGCCCCGACGCCTGTTCCCGCCGCACCGCACCAGCCGAATGTGGTGGATTACGTCAAAGCGTGGCGGCTGCTTAAGGAAATTCCGTTTCACAAGCTCGGGCGCGTTGTCAGCCTGAGCGGCGTGATTGTTTTTTTTGCTATCAGCGGTGTGCTGGCGTGGTTGTCGTTGTTTGCAAAATTTATGCTGGGTGTCGCCCGTTAACATGACTACAGCGCCAACTATCTACGAGTGGCAAAAAGTGCCGGAGCGTGTCGCAGCGCTCTTTCCGCTCGCCGTCCGTCTCAAAGTCGCTCACGAACAAGTCGCGGCTGCCAATGCGTTGCTGGCTACGACTGTCGCGACATGGGAACCGGAGGTTGGGTTAGTCACGCTGTACGCGCCAGCGCAAACGACTAAAACTGCCAGCGACGCCTACGTCGCGGCGATGAAAGCTGCCGGGTACAGCGCGGCGGTTGTAACGTACGGTCCCGCGCAACCTGACGTAACCGAAGAAATTATTATCAAAACCGGCTCGCTTGTCCCCGGACTGCCGACTGTCTGGAACACGGGCAATAAACTACTTGGCGGGCCGACGCCGCTTTCCAACGGATTGATGACCGGTTTGTTGGCGGGAGGGCTGGGCTACGGCGCCGGGACGCTAGCCGAACAGTTTTTTCCTGAGCGCTATTTGGAGCGCGGCAAACTTCGGCGCACGCTTGGATTAATGGGTGCGCTGTCGGGCGTGGGTGTTGCCGGAATTAACTCGTACGCCAATGCGCGCGCGCTTCGTACGAGCATGTTGCGCGGACTCCTGACGCACAACAAAACGCCTGTTGTTTACCCGTACGAAGCGAAGATGACAAAAAAGTCGTTCGCGAATAATCCGATATTTGCGCCGACCGTGTCGGTGCCGCAATTCAATAGCGCCGCGTGGCAGGACGTAAACATGGGTATGTATCGCGGGTTTCAGAATCACACGCCGCCCCAGTACGCCGCCGCGGCCACGGGGCTTATGGCCGGTATTAGCGCCAATCGGCGATCGCCGATTATCCGCCCCGTGGACGTTATTAACGGGATTGCGTCTGCCGGCGTGGGTCTTGCTACAGCGACGGTGGCCGGCAAAGCGCTCTCCGCCATGGCTGGCTTAACGCCCGCAGGGCAAAATAAGTTACAAGAATTGGGTTTGTGGGGCGGCATGATGCACGCCGTCGTCCCGAGTTTGTTCGGGCGGTAGGCTGTCTTGCACGATATTTTGTGTCCGTTACAATACGACGCGTACCCTGTATTTAAGGAGAAAACATGGCTAACAAGAAAAGCGTTGAAACGGTACGGGAAGAGCTGCGCGTGCTTAACGCCGCGGCTGACGACGCCAACGTAGACACTTCCAATTGGCTCACTCCCGAGTTCTGGACAATGGTAACTGTTGCCGGCACAAACTTGATTGCCGTGGGCGTGCTCATCGGCTGGGTTGACAGCACGCAGGCCGAGGTGCTGACAAAGGCTATTACCGCGATTGCTGGCGCGACACAGATTGTGGTGCTGAACAGCGCGCTGGTTTGGAAATTTATTGCCAGTCGTACGGAGTTGCGCGCTCAGATGATCGACGCTCGGTACCGCTATATGGAAGCGGTAGCGGTTGAGAAAATGCGTGCTGAACGGACGCCCAACTAATGACACTCGAAGAACTGCAGCGTCGCGTGAACGAGTCGCCTGCGCTGTCGTCCCTACGTGACAAGCTCACGGATGAGCTTGTTGCGCAGGGTGATAACTCGTTTCAGTTTGATCCGATCACCATCATCATGATCATTTCGGTCATCGTGCAGGTGATCATTCACTGCCGCGAGCAAAACACGGAAGAAACGATTCAGCAGAGCATGCGCGAGCTGCGGACGTTACCGCCGCGTAAACTCATGCGTCTGCGGCGGCGTTTAAATAACGTGTGGCGCGAGCATTGCGCGAAAACGGGCACACAGTATAAGGCTGATAACCCCGTTGTTAACGCTGTGTACCACCTGAGTGATACAATTGAGGATGATGCCGCGGTTGGGCTAATGGAGTTGGCTGCCGCGCAATAACCTCTGCAAGGATGCGCACGATGGCACGGAAGCCAACAAATCAACCGGCTGATACTCATGTTCTGCCCGTCAGCGAAATTCTCCGGCGCCTGCACGCGCTGGGGTATTTTGGCGACAAGACGTTGGCGCAGGTCAAAAAGATCAAGGGTGCCGAGCTGCAAAAAGCAGTTCGTGCGTTTCAAGAGTTTAATGGCCTGAATCCGACCGGCACCGTCGGGCCGAAGACCGCGCACCGCATCAATCGCCGGCGCTGCGGCTTGCCGGACTTCAACATCACGGCCCCCGGCGGCGACCCGTGCAAATGGCCGATGCCAAACATCGCCTATTACCACGAGATGCACCTGCCCGGCTTAACCAACGCGCAGGTGGCCGAGGCATACGACATCGCGTTTTCGCAGTGGGCCGAAGTGTGTGCGATTGACCCGTTGCGCGTGGACACACACAAAAAAGCCAACATCTACGCGCGGTCAGGTTCGGGTAAGAAAAACGGTTTAGATAGCAAAGGCGGCACACTCGCGTGGAGCGAGTTACCGTGCGGCGTTGCCGAGAATATCCAGCTCGACCAGATGTTCGACGAGGCGGAGGACTGGAGCTTCAACATGGCCGTGGCCGTCATTTGCCACGAACTCGGCCACGCGCTCGGCTTGCCGCACTTGGCGAATGGTAACCTCATGGCGCCGTATTACGATCCAAACGTGACAAAACCGCAAGACGGTGACGTCGCTGAAATAATTAAGTTATACGGCAAGCGCACCACGGCATATCCTATTACCAAAGACGCTGGTTTAAATATTAACGGTACACTTGTGATCAATGGCCGCCCGTATGTACTTGTTCCTCAAACGTGATAAGATATTCGCTCACCGGTAAGACAGGAGAAATCATGACTACTTTTCAGTTAGTGTGCGCCGGCGTATTCGTGGCGCTTTTACTTGTGACCTACCGCAAAGAACTGTTGGCCCGTTTGCGTAAGACAACCGGTACAGCGGTTGGTCCGGCTGTTCAAGAGTCGATTGCCGTGCCGTTGGTGGATGACATTTTGGCCGTTACGAAGCTGCGCGATAAGCTGGCCGCTGAAGGATGCAAAGACGGCGTCGACGCGTGCACGGCGCTGCTGCGTGTGATCGTGGAATACGAACAACCGTCAAAGGGTGTTGTATGAAAAAGCTTGTACTTGCCGCCGGTTTATTGCTGCTTGTGTCGCTGGTGTTCCCCAACGGCCCGCAGCTGAACGTCGGCACAAAACCCGTCGTTCGCCCGGTCGCACCGACAGCCGCCGTTGATACAGAGATCGTAAAACTGCTCACCGGCAGCGACCCGGCTGACCGTGCGCGTATCTACGATGTGTACACGTCACTCAAGACGGTGCTCCAGCGCCCGACGGCGCCGCAGCGTATTACGACGACTGAAAAGTGGGAAGAAGTGCACGGCCATACGCTGGATCTGGCGATTGAGCAGGTAAACAAATATCCCGGCCTAGACGAAGCGATCGAGCGGGTGTTTCAAACTACGCTCGGCACGGATGACGTGATGCCCGGAACGCCTGCGACGCTCAAAAAACTTACGGAGGCGTGCGACGTTATCGCGGCATCGGCCGTGACTGCGAAGTGACATGGGCACATTCGTTGCCGCGTTTTTGCTGTGTTTGGTGTTGTGGTTGCTGGCCGTCATGGCGCTGTCGTTTGCAGCGCCAGTGACTCCAGCAGAAATAAGTGTGGTTCAAATCAGGAGTAATTTAACTATGGCTGACGTTCTGACCTATCGTGTTTCTGTCGGTCCGGTTGTCGACGGCGACGTCGTTACCCGCGAGTTGTCGGTATACGTTGACGGCGCCGACGTAGCGCGTGAAGTGCGTGCCTACGAGCCGGCTACAACGGATCTGGGCGACGTGCTGGTAACGCAGGGTTCCGCTGTTGTGCTCAAAGTCGTTGACATTGACGACGCTGGCAATCGCTCGGAGCCGGCGACGCTTGAGTTCGTGGCTAATGACACGCTGCCGCCGGCCCAGCCGGGTGCGCTAGGTGTCACGCTGGTGAGCGAGACCAAGGGTGAAGAGCCGACCGCTTGATTAAGCCGGAGAAATGTCATGGCGACCACAGAGCATTTTTTTGACAATGTCTATGACGTTGTGGCAGCGTATGAAACGGGCTTCGTGGGCGCCTACGGCAACCCCGAAGCCGCGTCTGCGCTCCGCGACCAGATTAAAGCTGCTGGTGGTATTCCTGACGGCGCCATGGCGTGCTCCGCGTACGCACTGGAAGAGACAGGCAAAGATAAGTTAAGTCTTCCCGTGCTTGAGATCTTGAAGCTCTACCCGGATTGCCTGCCGGGTGGAGCGCAAGGTCGCGGCGACTGCGTCAGCTGGTCGAGCCGAAACGCCGCACTCGGAACGATGTGCTGCGAGATTACTAGCGGGCTGCCAGATCCCAACAGCGGCCGGCTTGAGGGTGCGCCAGAAGTCAGCGACACCGCTCGTCTCAACGGCGTGCTTTCGACCGAAGCGATTTACAACTGGCGGCGGCACGGCGGCGACGGTTGGAGCTGCGCTGAAGCGGCGGCTGTAATGTTAAACGATAGCGGACTGTGGCTGCGCAAAAAGTACGACGAAATCAACGTCGACTTCACGCAGTATTCGGCGCGTAATGCCGGCTTGTACGGTTCGCGCACGCCGCCGGAGACGTGGCGCACTATCGGCAAGCTGCATCTTGTACAGACGATTACTGAAGTCGAAGAGTATGAAGCGCTCCGGGACCTGTTGGCTAACGGTTACTGCGTTAGTAGCTGCGGGAGCGAGGGCTTCTCCTCTGACCGTGACGAGAACGGTGTAAGTAAGCGTAAAGGATCTTGGGCGCACGCCCTCGCCTATCTGGGCGTAGACGACCGCGACGTTATTAAACAGCGCTACGGCGAGCCGCTGGTGCTTGTCCAAAACAGCTGGGGCGCGTGGAATGGCGGCGGTCGGCGTATTTTCGGCACGACCATCGATATTCCTGTTGGCTCTTTCTGGGCGAAATGGTCTGATATCAAAAACCGCTACATGGTGGCTGTGTCGGGCGTAAATGGTTGGCCGCCGAAAAAGCTGCGCAGTTATGGCGCTCGCGGGCGCATCTAGTTAATTGCTAAAATTTACAGGTGACACATGTTCGAATGGTTGTTAGCGCTGCTACCGGTGACCCATGCCGAACCGCCCAAAAAAGACTTTGTCGGGGTGGTCGCTGCAGAGGTTGCTTATGCTTCTCTGCTACCTGATACGCCGGTAGATAAACCGCTTGTCGACACCAAAGACTGCAAAAAGTGTAACGGCAAGGGGCAGATTCCAACCGGCGACAGCAATCACCCGTGGACGGACTGCCCGGACTGCGAGTCGAAACCGGGCGAGATGCAGAACACAGGCCCGAAGCCTTCGATGCGGCTGCAGGTGAGCCCGTTGCCGCCGATCAGCGCGGACGGCTGTGACGAAAACGGCTGCCCGCTTCCGACGTTGGGTTCTGGCACCGCGAAACCGGCAACCGCGCCGCGTCCGATCAGTCCGACCCGTAAATAAGGTGTTGAATGTCCACCGCCAGTGTGACCGGTAAATGCTATTCGTATCGTGGGCTCAAGTTTTACGCGCAAAATGGCTTCATCTGTCTGCATGACGAGCAGACAGGTGAATTTTTTGTTCTGACCCGCAAAGAGTTCTTGCAGCGGGCGCAGGCCATTAGCGACGAAGCCCGCCGGTTGCGCCACATGGCAGCCGAAAATCCGTCGAAAGCGGCGTGGCTCTCTGCGGACCGCGTGGAGTTACAGCAGGCCATTGAAAACATGGTCGCGGTGACAAAAGAGGCAAAAGAGCAGGGCGACCGCGACGATCCGGCCGTCGATGCGTGGTTTAAGCGACACCGCCCGGGCAGAAAGAGTAAGATATCTCTGGCCAGCGGCGCTAATTTTACATCGACGTTGCCGGGTGCTTTACCGCTGGGTAAAGATACCGGCCGGCATGTAACACCCGACTTTACCGTCGGCGCGCCCACCAAGAAACTTATTCTGCCCGGAGACCTCTGACATGGATGTCACTGAAAAAGAAGCTTTTAAGCTGGGTTTTCTCCAGCGGTGCGCTGAAGAACAACTCACCGGCTCGGCACTGACGCAGCGGCTCGACGCAGCGGATGCGTTTGTAAAAGCCGCGCTGGAACTGCCGTCGTTGTCGGACTCGTTCAAGGCGCTCGGTAATGTGGCGTATACCCCGCTCATGCTGGCTACGGTTGGCGGCGGATTGGCCGGACATCTGGCCGGCAAAATGACCGAGCCAGACGTTGACGAAGAAGATATCAAAGCCCGCGAACTAGCTGCGGCGTACAAGGCGTACGCTGCCCGGGCAAAGACCAACAGGAAGTTACGTCTTTACCGCCCAGAAAGGTAATTTGTGAGCCTTCGCAAGTATCACGGCGAAATTGGTGGCACGCAGCACAATAACGCCCAGTTGAACTGGCCCGGCACGCTCGACGGCTTTCCAGTAATCGGCGCGGGTCACCGCCCCGACCTGAAGCAAGATGAGCTGGAAAATATCGATTTACAGTATGATTTCAAATCTCGAATGTTCGAGCTGTGGGATCCGGCGCAAAAAGCAGAATTTGACAACATAAATGATAAGATGGTGAACGGTTGGTATCGGCTGTTAAAGCGCACTGACAACTGGGACGACGAGCACAAACACTTTCGCGTCTGGTTGGAGTGGGCACAGGTTTACGGCATGATTCCGCCCAAGCATTAGTGAGCCTTACTCATGGAAAAACTCTCAAACAATGCCGTCCCAGTCGCTGCCGCTGTTGGCAAACCTACCCCCCAAGATTACCAGCGTTTCTGGGGCGATCGTATTGTGCGCACTGGTATCGGCGGGCTCGGTGCTGGCGCTACTGCTGCTAGCCTGTATTATTTGGCCCGCGGATTGTCTCAGGCGCTAAACAAGCCCCGCGAGGAAGAGGAAGAAGAGACGCCCAAGATTACAGAAACCAAAATCGCCGGTATTTACGACAGCGTAACCGAGGGTGTCGGCAAGATGCTGCCGGATTCCGTGCTCAGCTTTTTACGCCCGTTTACGCCCGACGTTGCGCCGAAGCAGCCCAACTCGTTTGATCCAAACATCATTCGGTCGTCTTTCGGTACGGGGGCTACGTGGGGCGCTGGAGCGCTCGGCGGTATTGGCGGGTACAAACTTATCGAGGCATTGCACAAGCGAAAAAAGCGGCGTGAGCAGCAAGATCAGATTTCCGCGGCTGAAAAAGAATACTACGACGCGCTCACTGGTGGCGGGGGTAAAAAGTTAGACAGCGCATATGACGCCGCAAGCGAAAAAGCGGCGTCGGAGAAGAAAGCGCTGTTTGAGTGGTTGACTGACGCGTATGACGTAGCCAAGCGTGTTCCGGCAACAGTTGGCGGCGCATACGTCGGCGCGGGCCTTGGGCTGGGCGGGTTGGCGGCCAAGCTGATGTACGACCGCGCCCGCGATCGTTCACGCGCCAAAGCGGTGGAAGAAGCTGCGAAATCCAAGGCGCGTATCGCTGGCATTCTGCCGACATACGTCGACCCAGACGAGATCATTGCGTTGAAGCAGCAGGCCGAGCAGTCGCAAGCGGGGTGAGCCATGACCCCCGAGTTGCCACCGCTTAAAACGACGCCGTCGTTGTCTGCGCAGTCAGCTGCGCAGTCAGCTGCGCCGACGATGCGTTCGTTCGGCGACGTTGGTGTGATGCGCGACAACATCTTCAACCAAGCGCTCACCAGCGCGCAAGGTCTTAAACCGCTGCAGAACGACCTGTATACGCTGCAACTTCAAGACGTCGGGTACACGGGGCCCGAACGTTTCACAAGGGCAGATCAGAAGAAAGCTGTCCTTTCCCGCGGGACACTTGCCCGGCGGCTGCAGGGTACGTGGACGCTTACAGATAACAAAACCGGCCAGCCCGTCGGCCAGCGGCGCGCCACGATTGCGCACGTGCCCTATCTCACCGACTCCGGCACGTTCGTAAACGGGGGCGTGGAGTACACACTTGCGCACCAGATGCGGTTGCGCCCCGGCGTTTTTACCCGCGAGAAAGACAACGGCGAGATTGAAGCGCACGTAAACACGCTGCCGGGCAAAGGCCGTTCGCATCGGTACTTCCTCGACCCCAAAACCGGCGTGTTCAAGATTAGCATTGGGCAGGCGCAGATTCCGCTCATGCCGCTGCTCAAGTCGATGGGCGTGTCAGATCAGGACATCCGCTCGGCGTGGGGCAACGAGATCACCGCGGTCAACATGGAGAAGGGCGACGCGGGCACGATGGACAAGATCTATGCCCGGCTGGTGAATAAACAGGTTGCCGGCGCTGATCCGATTGCGAAAGCGCAGGCTATTGCCGCGGAGTTTGCCAAGACTGAACTTGACCCCGAAGTTACCCGCCGCACGCTTGGGTCTGAATACAAGAACATGACGCCGGAGACGATTCTGGCGATCACTAAGAAATTAATCGCAGTGAATCGCCGCGAGGCCGATAGCGACGACCGCGACAACATGGTGTACCAGTCAGTTGTCGGCCCGGAAGACCTTATTGCTGAGCGGTTTACTAAAGATCGGCAAGCACTAAATAAACTGCTCTGGAAAGCCACGGCTAAAAAGTCGATTGACCACATTCCGTCCGGCGTATTCGACAAAGCTATTTCTGCGGCGTTGATCGGCAGCGGGCTGGGGTCGAGCTTAGAAGAGATCAACCCGGCCGAGATCTTTGACCACCAGACCCGCGTAACGCGCATGGGCGAGGGCGGCATCGGCTCGCTCGACGCCGTGCCCGCTGAGTCGCGTTCTGTGCAACCCAGCCATCTCGGCTTTATCGACTACCTCCGCACGCCCGAGTCTGGAAAAGTGGGCGTCGACATGCGGTTTGCCCGCGGCGCTATGAAAGGCGCGGACGGCAAGGTCTATACGCCTGTTGTAGATATGAAAACCGGCGAGAAGGTGTACAAGACGCCGCAAGAGTTATCTGATACCCCGCTCGTGTTTCCGGGCGAAGAAGACAACGGGTTACCTGTCGTAGCCGCGCTTGTAAACGGCAAGCTCAAGTACGTGCCGCGAAAAGAAGCGCAGTTCAGCCTGCCAAACATGGACACAACGTTCTCGACGCTGTCCAACATGGTGCCGATCAAGTCCATGATCAAAGGTCATCGCGTGATCATGGGTAGTCGAATGTTTACGCAGGCGCTTCCGCTCGTAAACGCTGAGGCGCCGCTGCTGCAGTCCGCCAAAGCTGACGACGAGAGCATGTCGCACGAAGACGAAATGGGCGAGAAATTAGGCGCCACGCGGGCCACCGAGCGGGCGCAAGTTGTTGATGTTACGCCGGACGGTATCGTGCTGCGCGACAAAGACGGCAACAAAAAGACGATCGATCTGTACAACGAGATGCCGTACAACCGTAAGACGTTCTTACATCAGACGCCGCTTGTAAAACCGGGCGACGTAGTGAATCCGGGGCAGTTGTTAGCCCGCTCAAATTTTACCGATCAAAACGGTAGCGCGGCTCTTGGACTTAACTTGCGCACGGCTTATCTGCCTTTTCGCGGCAAAAACTACGAAGACGCCGTAGTGATTTCTGAATCTGCATCCAAACGGCTGACGTCTGAGCACATGTATCAGCACGAAGCCGAGTGGGACGACAACACTCACGTTGGCAAGAAGGCGTTCGTGAGTTTGTTCCCGACCGAGTACGACAAAAAGTACCTCGACAAGTTTGACGACGACGGTGCGATTAAAAAAGGTACCGAGGTTAAATTTGGCGATCCACTCGTGCTTGTGGCAAAGAAAAAAGACACGGTATACGGCAAGGTGCATCGCGGGCGTGCCGGCAGCTTCACTAACGAAACGATCACGTGGGATCATCATGCGCCCGGGGTTGTAACCGATGTCATGCACACCAAAAAGGGCGTGAGCGTCGTTGTTAAAAACCAAGCGCCCATGGACGTCGGCGATAAGCTCACCGGGCGTTTCGGCGACAAGGGCGTCGTGGCAGAGATCGTCCCGGACGACCAGATGCCCAAGGACCGCGACGGCAATCCGTTTGAAGTGCTTGTCTCGCCGCTGGGTCTAATCAGCCGCATTAACCCCGCGCAGGTGATCGAAGCTGCGCTGGGTAAAGTGGCGATGAAAACCGGTTCGCCGTACAAGCTCAAGGACTTTGATAACAAAAACGACTTGATTGAGTTTGCGCAGAAAGAGCTGGCCAAGCACGGGCTATCAGATACCGAAGACGTTATCGACCCAGAGACCGGCCGCAAAATCGGCGGCGTCCTGACGGGCAGCCGGTTTTTCATGAAACTGCACCACACCAGCGAGTCGAAGGCGCAGGGTCGCTCGATGGGCGCGTATACCGCTGAAGGCACGCCGGCCAAGGGCGGCAGCGAGGGCGCTAAGCGCGTCGGCATGCTCGATCTCGGCGCGCTACTGTCGCACGGGGCCGGCAAAGTTATTCGTGACGCCAAAATGGTGCGCGGGCAGGCCAATCCCGAATACTGGTCGCAGTTCATGGCTGGGTATACACCGCCGCTGCCCAAGGTGCCGCACGTCTACGAGAAGTTTGTAAATCAACTTCGCGCGTCTGGGATTAACGTTGTGCGCAAAGGTACGCGTTCAAATCTGATGGCCATGACGGACAAGGACGTCGATGAACTGGCTGGCGCACGCGAGTTAAAGAGTTCTGAAACTGTTGACTGGAAGGGCCGCCTCAAACCTATTGCTGGTGGGTTGTTTGATGAAACATTAACAGGTGGTCACGGCGGTAACCGGTGGAGCAAGATCACGCTGCACGAGCCGCTGCCCAACCCCGTTATGGAAGACCCGATCCGCCGCGTGCTGGGCCTAACGGAGAAGCAGTTTCGAGGCGTACTGGCCGGGCGTGAACAGCTGGGCGACAAAACCGGACCGACGGCGATCAAAGCCGCGCTGGAACGCATTAACTTACCAAAAGCCATTGAGCAGGCGCGCGAAGATATTAAATCAGGGCGTAAAACCCTGCGCGATGCTGCAGTGCGTCGGCTTGGTTTTTTAAAGAGCGCCGAAACAACCGGTGTGCACCCCAAGGACTGGATGATTAGTAAAGTCCCGGTCCTGCCACCCATGTTCCGCCCGGTCAGCACGATGGGTAACAAAAAGCTTCCGCTCGTTGCTGACGCAAACTATTTGTACAAAGAATTGCTCGACGCCAACGACACGCTTAAAGACGCATCGGGCGCGCTGGCAGATTACGGCGACGAGCGGCTGAGTGTGTACGACTCGATGAAGGCGGTGACTGGCTTAGGTGAACCGCAACAACCCAAAAACGTCGAGCGCAACGTCAAGGGTTTCTTGCGGCACGTGTTTGGGAACTCTCCCAAGTACGGCACAGTTCAGCGCAAGCTGCTCAGCTCGACGGTAGATCTCGTCGGCCGCGCGGTGATCACGCCGAATCCCGATTTGGACATGGACGAAGTCGCGCTGCCGGAAGAGAAAGCGTGGGATATTTACAAACCGTTCGTTGTCCGCGGGTTGGTCCGCCGCGGTCTTCCCCGCATGCAGGCTATGCAGGCGGTAGAAGACAAGAACAAAGAAGCCGCGGCTGAGTTAAACAAGCAGATGTCGTCGCGCCCAATTGTGATTAACCGCGCGCCGGTACTCCATCGTTACGGCATGATGGCGTTCTACCCCAAGTTAACTAAGAACAAAGTCATGGAAGTAAACCCCGTAATCACCAAGGGGTTTGGTGCCGACTTCGACGGCGACGCCATGCAGTACCACGTGCCAAGCACGGACGACGCCGCGCAAGAAGCCGTCGAAAAGATGCTGCCGAGCAAGAACTTGTTTGCCGCCTCGACGTTCCGGGCGCACTACGTGCCGAACAAGGATTACCAAACCGGGCTATACTTGGCGTCGAGCCGGATTAACAAAAAGTCTAAACCGCGGGTGTTTCGTAGCAAGCAGGATGCCGTGCAGGCGTACCGGCGCGGCGAAATTGAAGTAGACACCCCGGTGCATATTGTGGAAGATAATAAGTAATTCTTACCTACGGAGGTCGTATGTTCACGGTCAACCCCGAACTTATCGCGCTCGCGAAAGCGCGCTTTGAAAAATCTGCATTAGTGCCCGGAGCGGCGGTGGATCCCGCTGCTGCTGGTGGTGCTCCGCCGGTTGACCCAGCCGCCATGGGGGCTGTACCGCCGGCCGATCCGTCTGCTGTCGCTGCAGCAGCTGCACCGCCAGTGGATCCAGCGGCTATGGGAATGGCGCCTCCCGCTGCACCTCCCGCAGCGCCCGCCGCACCCGCCGCTCCGGGCGCAGCTCCTGCCGGCGCGCAGCAAAAGCTCAAGCCCGAGCAGATGATGCAGATGCTTGACTACCGGCTGTACAACATGCAGCAGCAGCTCACGGCCATTATGAATGCGATGGGCGTTCAGGTGCCGCCCGAGTCGCTGGTGCTGCCGCCGGGCACAACTGGCGCCCCGCCGGCTGAAACCGCGCTTCCGGGCGGCCCGATGGCGCCGCCGCCGCAAGACCCGAACGCGCAGGGCGGCATGCAACCTCCGGGCGGTCCGACGCCTCCGGGCGGACCCATGCCCCCGAACGCCGCCCCGCCCGAAGCCGACCCGTCGAAGGCAGCCGCGTGGTGGGACCGTTCCGAGAAGGCGGCCGCGTCGATCGGGCGTCCGTTTGGGCCCAGCTATCAAGACCCAAACGCTCCGACAGCAACGCAGATCAAGGCGAACGCGATCGCAGCCATGCTTCGGAGTATTGCGGACAATGCGGGTTAAAACGCAGCACAGCCTGCAGCCGACAGATCAAAAAGCGCACAGCGTTGTTGTTGAAGACGACAAAGGCAACCCGCTTTTTGTGGCCATTCAGGTTGACGAAGCCATCGTGTATTCAACTGTAGGTGAAAAAGACTTTCACCCTATGTTGCGTGCGCTCGGCATCGAAAAGACAGTAGTTGTCTCTGACTTTCAACCTAAGTCGATGCAGAACATAGTGTGGACGCCGTGACATGCTCAAAACGACGCTCGGTCAACTTCTGGTAAACGAAGCACTGCCGCCAGAAATGCGCGACTATGACCGCGTTTTAACTAAGAAGACAATGTCGGGCCTCGCAACCGAGCTGGCGAAAACCCACCCGGAAAAGTATCGCGAGGTTATGAAGCGGTTGCACGATATTGGCCGTGATGCTGGGTACACGACTAACGGCCTGTCGTTCGGGCTTAAAGATATCAAACCGACGCTGGCGGCTCGGCACGTTCAGTTGCGCGTACAAAACCAGATGCGCGACATTTTTGCCGACAGACGGCTCGACGAAAAGCAACGCAACGTCAAACTGCTTGAACTTGCTCAAACAGCCCAGCAAGAACTTCTCGACAAGGTCTACAAAGAAGCGGAAGGGCAGGATAACCCCCTCGTCCATCAAATCGCCGGGTCTGGCGTCGGCAACAAGTTTCAGTTGAATTCAATTCTCGGCGCCGACATGCAGTACCTAGATCACCGCGGCGAACCGATTCCAATTCCGGTGTTGCGCGGTTACAGCCAAGGTTTACGCCCGGTGGAGTACTTTGCCGGCGCGTTCGGTACCCGTAAAGGCGTGATCGACCTGAAGACCGCGACGGCCGACGCTGGTTTCTACGGCAAGCAGTTGGCGCAGATGACGCACCGTTTGTTGGTCACAGCCGACGATGACGACGACACCGACGAAGAGCGCCGTATGGCCGCAGAAGAACGCGGCTACCCGACCGACGTAGATGACCCCGACAATGAAGGCGCGTTACTGGCGCGCGCGGTGGGGCCGTACAAGCGAAACACGATATTAACGCCCAAAATTCTGCGCGACCTGAAAGAAAGTGGCGCTAAAGATATTTTAGTTCGTAGCCCAATTGTAGGCGGTCCCGGAGACGGCGGAGTTTATGCAAGAGACGTCGGCTATCGAGAGAAAGGGCGTTTACCGCCTGTTGGCGATTATGTGGGCATCGCAGCGGCGCAAGCCCTGTCCGAGCCCGTCACGCAAAGCCAGATCAGCTCGAAACACTCGGGCGGTGTCGGCGGCGCGGGGGCGATTTCGGGGTTTAAAGCTCTCAACGCGCTCGTGCAGGTGCCAAAAAAATATCCAGACGGGGCCGCGCACGCTCAAATCGACGGCCGCGTACAAGAAATTCGCCCGGCTCCCCAAGGCGGGCACTATGTCCAAATTAACGGACAAGACCACTACGTCCCGACCGAGCGCGCGCTTTCTATTAAAAAAGGCGACGAGCTGGAAGCTGGCGACGTTCTATCAGACGGTATGCCAAATCCTTCAGAAATTGTCAGGCACAAAGGAATCGGCGAAGGCCGGCGCTACTTTGTGCAAGCCATGCGGCAGGTAATGGGTAACAGCGGAATTACAGCCCATCGGCGCAACATCGAGCTACTGGCGCGCGGACTTGTAAATCACGTGCGCCTGACGGACGAGTACGGCGATTACGTGCCTGACGACGTTGTGCCGTACTCCGCAATCGAGCGCAACTGGACTCCGCGCGAGGGAAGTGTAGCTGCCGCACCTAGCTCGCTTTCCGGACATTATCTAGAAAAACCCGTACTGCACTACTCAATTGGCACGAAGATCGGTAAAAACGTGCTCAGTAACTTGAATAAATACGGCGTGAAAACAGTACAGGCGCATAAAGAGCCGCCACCGTTTCAGCCGGAGATGGTACGGGGTATGGCAAACATTTCAAACGACCCCGACTGGATGACTCGAATGTTGGGGTCCTATCAGGAAAAAGGGCTGATGAATAGCGTCCAGCGCGGCTTAAGTAGCGATACAGCTGGCAGTAGTTATGTGCCGGCATTAGCGCAGGGCGAGCAGTTTGGCGTCATCGGCACAACAAGCGGGTGGAAGCCGTGAGCCTGTTTTTGTAGGATATAGAGACTTCGGCGCAGTAAATTAATACTGGGCCCAATTTTGAGCGCAGCATGGAGGCTGGCCGTGTATAACAAAAAAGCGAAAGAGTCGTCTGTTAAGCATTGGCTGAATGTGCTGAAGTCGTATGACCGCACTCAGACCAAATACGCCGATCTAGGCGGCAAAGGCGACGACACTTCCTTCGAGCAGTCGTTTAGCAATCTGGCGCACGCCTATCTGCGCGATTCGGCTCCCAAGCTGCTCGACCACGAAATCGGCTTCCAGCTCCTCGACCGCAACCGGGAAAACACCAAAGCGGTCGGCGTGTTTGCGTTTAAGGTCGGTTCAAACTGGCTGTATGCGCCGGTGTTTTTCCTGAACGGCGACCTCAAGGGCCACGAACTCCTGTACATCAAGAATCAGGACATGTTCGTGCCGCTCAAGGAAAACTGGATTAACTACTTGATTAACCGCAAGCCCAACATTCTGGGCAGCGGCGTGCAGCGCAACCTGTCGGGCTTAGGCCAGCGCCAGCCCGACTTTACACAGCTTTCGCGCAGCCCGGCCAAGTTCGGCTCAGCTCAGCCGACGCTCAAAGAGATGATGACGGCTGCTATGCCGGCCCTCGCCAAGAGCGCCACGTTAAATACTGCGCAGGCGTTCAAAGAGATGGGCGAAGCGCTGGATCTGCAGACGTTTTTAAAGCAGGCTGGGCGCGAAGTGATCGGCACGCTTATTAACACGTGCAAACACGCCCCACAGCTCGCCGCCGCTCTCGACGAGTTTCACGGTTTAGATATCGTGAAGCAAGCCATCGCCGAAGCCGCGGCTCGCGAAGTTGCCGCCAGCACCAAGATTGCTAGTGTGCTGTCCGAAGCGCCCAAGGAACCGGCGTCTGTTAAGGGCCTGACGGTTATCACGTATGACGTCACGATTCAGACCAAGGCGCCGGTCGGCCACAGCGAAGAAGATCAGGAAAAGCTTCTGCGCGACGGCGTGTTAATTCAAGACGAGCGTGACCGCGATAACGTTTCGGTGCCGTACCACATTCAGGTTGAAAAGAAGCTGTTCAACCCGACCGAAAGCGGCCTGTACGAGATTCTGGTCAAGCCGGGCAACATTGAGCGTTGTTACGTGGCTGTCCATCCGCAAGGCGCCGCCAAGCGCGAGAACTTCATCACGGTCGTGCGCGTCGACGGTGCGCGTAACTGGCTCAACACCCGCGCCGACCAAGTTTTTGCGTTGGCCCGGATCGAGGGGGAAGAGTTTGACAAGTGGTTTGACGGCCTGCCGGACGCCAACAGCGTACCGAGCAAGGACGCCCGTTATATCGCCCTCAGCAAGCGCGGCGACACCACAGCGCCTTTCCGCGTGATCAAGGAGTACGGTAACAGCGAAGACAGCACGATTTACGAAGTGCACCTCGAAGATCACTCGAAGTATCCGCCCAAGGGCTCTATCGGCGCCTGCTGCTACACGGACCCACTGAACTACGACAAATACCGCGATGGCGTGCGTATCCACCTCAACGGTAAGAAGGGCTCCAGCCTGCGCGCGAGTATGGGTGACATCTACGTGCCGGAAGGGTTCAAGCTGCTCAAGGTCACCAAGGGCGAAGACGACGCCGAAACTGCAGAAGATCAGGGCGCGTGTGGTTGCGGCGAGAGCGATCCGCCGGCCCTGATGCCCGGCAACCTTGTCGACGCACAACTAGCACTAATGCAGAAGACCGCGTCGTTGACGGTTTATCACACCGGAACAACCGTGTCCATCAACCCAACACTTAACAAAGAATCAGCGCTAACGCCTATCAAAGCGCTTGTAACACTTGTTGAGCATCACGGCCTGCGCGAAGAAGCAGCCCGCGAGATCCTGAAACAAGCTGCCGCCAAACGCAAGTTTCAATGCCGCGTGAAGTATGCCGACCCGTACGGCGGTCCGATGATGATTAATGGCGCGCCGTCTGCCCCAAGCGATCCCGGCCCGGTGATGGGCGGTGAGAGCATCATGGGTACCAGCGTTCCGACGCAGCTCGGTATCGACGTTGGCGTGCCTGTCCCGGGTATGAGCGCCAGTCAAACCGACCGCAGCGTATACAACCCGAACACGCTGCTCGATCAGCGCGACGTACGCTCTGTCATTGACGCCGCTCAGAGCGGGCAGCGTGAAGTGTTTGATACCGCCATGGTGGGCGCCATGCTCCGCGCTGTGCGCGACGACTCGCTCGTTGATCGTTACATGGGCGAGCTAACCAAGGGTCTCGACAAGCTTGGTCGTATCTTGTTTATGTTCTACTGGCACGGTGACCGGTTTGCTGAACGTTACGGCAAGTCGGACATGCCGGAACTGGAAGACTCGCTGCGCAACGCGTTTGAAATGCTTGGCGACGTTATTCTGTTCCTCAAGCAGAAGACCATCGAGCCGTATCCGGAAGAAGCCGCGCAGGACGTTGATCTTGGCGCTATCGCTAACGCATAAAGGTGAAATATGCCCAGCACAGTATGGTCCGGTAGCGTCACGTTTACAGCCAACAGCGGCTCCGCGACAACTGTCGCTGTGCCCATGCCGCATCGTGGTGTGCTAAAGGGGTACAGCCTCGTCGAGGCCGCTGGCGGCGCCACCGGCAACTTTACCGCGGCGCTCTACTCCAGCAAACAGGATAAAGCGCCTAATAGCGACCTACCCGCTGACACGTTTAAGGTGCTGTCGTTTGATCAAACGACGCCGTTCAAAAACGATTTAAACGTGTCGTATCTCAATCGCGATGGTTCGCCGTCAAATCCGCAAAGATATCTTTATCTCAAGATCACGCCGTCGGCCAATAAGACGCTGGTCTTCACTGTGACCGTCGACACGCCGACGTTGCGCTAATGTTGAACGCTTTTTGCGCCAATCCGCTGCGCCCGCCCAACTGGCGGTGGTTGCGGGCAGTACAAATCGACAGCGGCGGTAAAAAACCGTCCCGCCAGTTTGACGGCCCGGAAGGCTTCACATGGATTCAACGCTCGTTACGTTTAAAGCGCCATTTTGAGCGCGCCAATAATAACCCGGACGCGCTGTACGGCGCGATGCTGCGCGACGGCCCGATGTACTGGGCGCACGCCATATGGGCAGACGATAAAAAGCCAAGCCGCTGGGCGATCGAAGCGCGCATCTTAGCCGGCGAATCAAATCAAGAGATTGCCGATAAACTAGGTACTGAACCGGACATCATCGACGCGTACGCGAACACGTTTTTTGATGTTCGCGCAAAACTGCAAAACACTGACTATGTCGTTAACGTGGTGATGGCAGATGCGGTAACTCGCGGACTACAGGAGCGCCACTACGACCTGCTGTGGAAACTGCTCGGCTACCGCGGCGGCCAGCACGTTCTCGACGCGGCTATTAATCGCGGGCTGGTCATTCCAAAGCCAGATTCTGCGGGCGGCGTCTCGGCGTTTTTCCAAGATTTCGCCGTACACTCGATGAAATACAAGGCGGCAATTGCCAGCCTTACTGTACCGGTCAACAGCCATACCCAGTTACCGCTGATCGATTCTTTTGTAAAATACGTAGAGATCGAGAAAAACAGCGACAACGCCTCGAAGTCACAGGCAACTATCGTCGAGAATATTGGCGCAATGTTGGCTACGCTGCCGTTTAAAGTAGGGACAAAACTAGATTCCGTAGCTGTAAAAATGTTACCCTTTGATGACGGCGCAGCAGAATTACGCAATGACGAAATGATGATTATTGCGGCTGGCGGTTCTTTGCAGCATCAAAATCTGATTCAAGAACTGCACTACCCGGAGAAAACCGATGCGGGCACTAAGTAAAAAAGCTGAGCAAAAGCTGTTAAGCGCCATCGAGCGCGCTGCGACGTTGGTTAACGGCGGCGAGACACCTAACGCTGCAATTATCAAAAGCGCGTCGGACGCCAATATCCCGGCCGGGCACATCAATCTTATGGTGCACGCCTATAACACTGGCCGCACCAATAAGCAGCGCGAGCTAGGCGAGACGACGCTTGAGAAAGCTGCCGACTTTCAGCTGGCAGATGCAGACGTTGTTATGAACGCGTTGTATCCAAAACATGTAAAGACGTCGGCCGAGCTAACGCAAAACAGCGTTATATCAACCGAGTACGCGGTGTCGCCAACTGGGTTTATATCCCGCCGCAACGCCGCATTAAACAAAGCGGCCGCCGCCAAGAGTGTATTACCAGAAAAGACGTACACCCCGCCGCCCCGCGATGAGCACTCAGCGGTCATGCGTACATACAGCCAGAAACAAGCCGCCAAGCAGGCTATGGAAGAGACGCGCCGGCAGGCTACGGTTGCGCACCACAAAGCGGCAAGCGCAATGGAAGAGCTGGCCCAGTATTTCCGCGTTCCGGGTCACATGTCGTTTAACGACGCTGTGCGCGAAGTTGGTTTACGGCTCGGCGACATGGGCGCGTCAACCCTTAATAAAATTGCAGCGGTTTACCCGCACTTCACAAAACAGGCCACCACAAAGCAGGATTACTTCGGTAATCTGCCCGTTGTGACGTTGGTAGAGAACGTTATCAAAGCGGTAGAACTGCATAACGACGCACAGAATAAGCTTGCGGCATTCGCGGCGCCGGCAGACGAAAAGAAAGCGGCTCCGACACCCGTAACCGGCTCAATCCTTCACGACCCCAAAACCGCGCCGCTAGCTTTAAAGGTGGCGGCGGTTAAAAAAAAACAAGACTCGGCCCCGCCCCTGACATCCTATAGCGGTACGATGGGCCATCTCGGCAAACTGATGAGCCCAGCGGGTCTAGCCGGAGAAATGGACACGGAAGCTGGCAAGGCCAATGACCCGACTAAGCAAAAACAAAAAGCGTTTATGCGCATGTCCGACGCGGAGCACGAAAACAAACTACAGCAAATCAAATCGCGTGGCGTGCTGAACGATCTTATTCTGAACGACCCGGTTATCTCCGGCTACGACCCGCACGAGGTAGCTTCCGCATACAACCAGATCGCCGAAATTGCGCCGAACTTCACCGGCTCGGGCGCCGCGATGCAGGCGCTGTTGCGAAAACGGTTAGAAGCCGGCCAACTCGCCGATTTTGATATCAAGCAGCTGATTGAAATGGAAAAGATCCGCGCCGAGAGCATAAAGAGTAATCTCGAAGCGCAGCAAAAAGCTCGTGAGTTGCTGTAATCATGAATACAACTGACGCACAAGAATTAGCGCGCGGTTTATCGGCTATCGCAACCCGCACCCCCGACGCGGCGGTTGAGAAGGTGGCTGCGGTGACCACTGCGCTAACGAAGCAAGCTGATCTTTCGCAGGTGCTTAGCAACCCGTATCTCCAAAACGCCGCTATCGGTGCTGGCGCAGGCGGGTTGATTGGTGCGCTACAAGGAAAGAAAAAACGGCGTGCCGTGTTGGACTACGCGCTCATGGGCGGCATCGGCGGCCTCGGTGCAACCGCGGCTAAGAACATGCTGCTTACAAAAACGGCTCCGCCACCCGCGATTGCTGCCGTAAAGAATCAAGACGGGTCGTCAAGTAATGCGCTGTTTAATCTGGCTGGCGCCGGAGCCGGCGCGTACGGTGGCCGACAAGTTGCCAACTCTATCGACGCGTACGGCAAACTGAACCGACTGCTTGAGTCTGATGATCCGGTCGTTAAACAACTGCGACCAACAATTGAACAACTGCGGGCAAACAGCGGCGCGTCGAAAATTACAGATAACTTGACACAGCATGTGCGAAAAACGCCGTTTGCGCCGTTTACACGTAATCGACTTTTAAGCGGTATTTTTGGTACAGACCGCGTTAATCGTGACGTCAGCCTTCCGTTCGAAGAAGCAAAAATTAATACGCCGGCAAGCGTAGCTGGGCGCGTACAAAACGCGGCCCGCGCCGCCCGCGGCGATTTTCTTGGCGGTATACTTGGCCGCGGTGCCGACGATACCGCGAACGTACTCGCCGCAATCGCGTCGGAGCCGGCGTCTGGCGTCGGCACCGCGGGCCGACGTTTAACCGGTCAACAGCTGCAAGCTGCGCTGCGTAAACTACCGCGTGTTGGCGGCAGACTGGCCGGCATCGGTCTTCCCGTCCTTGGCGCGCTCGGTGTCCCGGCGCTTCTTAACAGCTTGGGCGGCTCGTCCGCGGGAGAGTAAACATGAGCATGATCAAGGTTATTCAGCCGCACGCCCAAGACTTTAGCGAGCCCGTTGCTGCTCTGATTAAAGTATCTAGCCGCGGCATCATCGGCGCCGACAAGCAAGAACTCGTTAAGCGCGCCGGGGCTGAGTTTGCCCACAAGCTCGAAAACATCAAGTTTGCCAAAGACGAAGTGCCGGTTCACATGATCGCGATCGGCGCCACGGAAGACTACGGCCCGAACCGCAACGGTGACGGCTTTACCCGCGACTGCTGCCGTAACTACCACCAGACGTTCGAGAAGTTTGCGCGCTTTTACCGCGACCATGCCAATAAGAACCCGGCCAAAAGCTTCGGGATTGTAAAGGCCAGTGCCTACCACGAGCCCATGAAGCGAATCGAGCTGGTCGTGGCGCTGAACGGCTCGAAAGAAGCGGCGGACCGAAACGGCGGCCTCATTGCGGACAAGGAACTGGAAAAGCTAGCCAACGATAAAGAGATTGCCGTGTCGATGGCCTGCAAGATCCCGTTCGACAAGTGCTCGTCCTGCGGTAACTCGGCCAAGACCCGCGCGGAATACTGCGACTCGGTTGAAAACGGCGGCCACTGCAAGGCGGGCGGGTTAAAGCACAACATGGGCCGGGTGCTCGAAGACGGCCACGTACTGCACGCCGATAATCCAAACCCGACGTTTTTTGATATCAGCCACGTTTTCCGTCCGGCTGACCGTATTGCGTACGTGTCTGGCCAGCTGCAGAAAGCCGCGTCTGCCACCTGTGTTTCTGGCGCCGAACTAGCCGAGCAACTAGGTATTACCGCTCCGCTTGGTTTCGACTTAGGCCGCACACCCGGGGCGCGCGTTCAGTCACAGTTAGAGGCGTTAACCCAGCTTGTGCAGGCGGAGAAGGATGCAGGCGCTCGCGGTAACTGGGCGCAAGCAGCTCTCGCCGGGTCTGAAGAAGTACAACCCCCTCTTGATACAAACAGCGCGCCATCTGTTAAAATGGCGGAGGTGTTACGCGGACTAGCAGACGCCGGAGTAATCTTGCCCTTGCGAGATTTTTTGGCGTTGACAGTTAAGTCAGCTAACGCCACACTTGTTAGTGCAGTTGCGTATGCTCTGCCTAACGTGTTCTCAAAGTTAGCAAACGACGTTGACGTAGTTGGGCTACTTGAGAACAATGTGTACTTCCCAGCTGACTCTGCGCCGCCTAGCGTGCGCGTGTGGGCTGAGAAGTTGGCTCACACACATAGCGTATTACCCGTTAACGTTGAGAAACGCGCATATTTAGCTGCTCTTCGTAACGTGCGGGCAATGGAGTTTCCGTCTGACACGCAAGCAAGTGGCAAAGCAGAAACAGCTCTTGCGCAACACTACGCGTTGTATAAGATCGCTGCCTTCGCTACTATCTGCGAGAAATACGGAAACAATTGGTTGACAGCCAACCACTGTGTAATGCAAAATTATGTCACATGAACGGAAGCTAATCGGAAACGGTTAGACCCCAAAGGAGAAAGTCATGGCACGGATGCAACGTTCACTGTTCGATCAACTCAACGCTCTCGCCGCCGAGATTGCGCAGAGCCCCGTTAAGACTGCGGCTGAAAAGTCTGCCGGTCCCGTGCCCTCTGATCCGGGTGGATATCAGGGCGCTTCTTCGCACCCGACAACCAGCGCCGACAACGGTGTGCAGAACGCCAGCACCGGTGCGCGCGCCAGCGAGTACGAATCGGACATCAAGAAGCAGCAGGGCGCTCTCGCTGTAGACAACACACCGGAGCTGTCGCAAGAAGGTCGTCAAGACGACGTGCAGACGAACATCGGCGTGTCGGCCAAGGCGACCGGCGAAGATCCGGCCAACGAAAAAGACTTCAAAGGCGACAAAGACGACCCGGGCACCTCGTCGCCGGTTAAGGCTAATGACGGCGAGAAGTACAGCTCGGTAACGTTCAAGCAAGCCCGCGAACGCGCTGGCGAGCTGGGCAACGATATTCTTGCCAACCTCATTAACTTTGGCGCCAACAAGCTGACCAACGAGAAGGCCGCTGAGCTGCCGGCTTTTTTGAAGGAAAAGGCCGAAGAAAAAAAAGAGACCCCCGCTGAAGAGAAAAGCGAGCACGCCGGCAGCAACCTGAAAGGCGACCAGCACAAGCTCGATGTAAACGACAATGGCAAGATCGAAGGTTCTGATCTCGCCGCTCTTCGCGAGGGTAAGGCTGCCGCGTTCAAAGCTGGCTACGAACTGGCCGCGCAACTTGGCTTAAACAAAGAAGCGGCTGAAGCCTCGGTTCGCGAAGTGTGTGCGAACACCATTCGTGAAGCTGACGAGATGGCCGACCTGTTCATCGGCTTCCTGAACTCGAAGGCCGCCGCGGCCGATCCGACCGAAGAAGCCACGGAAGGCGAAGATCACTCCGCGCCCGAAGATGCTGCTTCCGGTATGAGCGACGCGCCCGCCCCCGAAGCTGCTCCCGCCGGCCTTGAGGCCCTGATGGGCGCAGAAGGTGGCCCGGCGCCCGAAGCTGCCGGCGAGCCGTCGGAAGACGAGGCTGTTCAAGAGCTGGCGATGGCGCTTGAAGAACTTGGCATTCCGCCGGAAGCGCTGCTGCAAGCGCTGTCCGGTGCGCAGGGTGGTGGCGCTGAAGGCAGTCTGCCGCCGGAAGCCGGCGCTGCTCCGGAAGCGGCCGTGCCGCCGGTGGAAGAGCCGAAGATGGCAGCTGCTAAAGATTTAGACGCCATCGGCCGCGCTGTTGTAAACTTTAAGCGTGCTGGCAAGTTTCAAGTCAAAGAAGCCCGCACAAAGCGTTCGCGCCAGCTGCGGGACATGATGAAGCAGCACGTCATCGAACTCGTGAATCGTTGATCACACGGAGGTTTTAATGTCTACTCAGAATAACGCGCTCGTACAGAAGATCATCGACTACATCGGTTACTCCGATGCCGCGATGACCAAAGCCGCCGCCGCCGAAAAGGCGCAGGTTGAAACCAGCGAAAAGCTGGCCCACCTGATCCCCGAAGCCGTCAAGGCGTGCGTGGAGAACGAGCGGATCGAGTCGCACCAGAAGGAGGCGCTTGCTGCCGCCCTTCAAGACCCGGTGCGCACGATGGAACTTGTTATCAAATTAGCTGCGCATAAAAACGCAGCTGAAATGGCTCGTCTTGGTACGCCGGTGGCCACAAAGACCGCCAGCTACGACCCGACAGCCAGTCTGACGAGCGGGTATGTGGGTGCCCGCGATGGTCGCCTCAAGGCTTCCGACGTAAAGCTGTTTACGGGCCTTGGTCTTAACCCGCCCACTACCTGAGTTCGTCCCTTACCGGAACACGTTTCCAATTGATACAGACACGGAGGTCTACCAATGCCTGCTCCTGATCTTATGTTTGAACACGGCCTTGACGTCAAAAAGGGCTGGTTCGATATGGCGTCCCTCGACTACTCGGCCAAGCTGCTGAGCACAGTCACGTATGATGTTCCGCGCGGTCGCGTTGTGCACCTCTCGAAAGAGGGCGGCAAGGACGTGTTCGTTCCGGGCGTCAGCGCCACGGGCGTCGCGATCTTCCTGCTGAACGGTTCGACCGATGCTGACGTCAGCAATCCGGGTACCACAGCGGCCGGTAACTTCATGCACCAAGCGGTTTCGCCCTCGGGCAAGCTGTCGGGTCTTGTTGCGACCGGTGGTTATGAAATCGCTACCACCGAGTACGTGAAGACGTCCGGCGGCAGCGCTGTCACGTATGCTCCGGGTGACCTTCTGACTGCTCCCACCAGCGGCGGCGCTGCTGTTGAGGGCGTGCTGACGAAGGCCAACGCCGTGCAGTACGTAAACCCGGTTTGCGGTGTTGTTTCTAGCGGCGCGGCCAAGAACCACAATGGTGTGGATACACTCTCCTTCTGGTGCGTGTACCTGCCGGCGGGCACCGCGGCGACAATCGACTGACCTATCCCTAACTAAATAAGGAACATGGAGGTTCCCACAATGCCCACTCAGCAAGAGATCCAACTGCTCAACGAAACGCTTTTTGAGCAGCTTGATACCCCCGGCATGCAGAAGCAGGCCATTGATGCGGTTAACGACTTCACGCGCACCAAGATGCGTGAAGACGGGTTCTACCGGCGGATTATGCCGCCGCTGACCATCACCAACGACGAGCTTGACCGTCAGGTTGATACTGACAAGCCCGTCAAGGTGGTGGACAAGGAGCCCGATTCCCCGGCGGCTGTGTCGCTCCCGTTTGCGACGCTCCCGATTAACTTCTACATCCGTGGCCCGCGCTACCGCGTCATGTTTGACCGGATCGTGTCGCCCCGCGCTGTGAAGGACGTCGACGAGCTGCGTACGTACGTGATCGACATCCGTCAGGTCCTCAGCGACAACATGATCAAGGACATGCTGGCGGAAGAGGACGGCAAGTTCATTGCCGCCTTCAACGCCGTGCTCCCGACTCCGGGTGTTGCCAACGTCGCCAGCGGCGTTGTGCAGTACGAGGAGATCTCGGGCGGCATCACCCGTGAGACCCTTGTTGACGCGCTGAAGGTCATGCCCCGGACGCCGTCGCACTTCGAGGTTGAAACCTGCCTCGTGAATAACATCACGATCAAGGAACTCCTCAAGTTCGGTCGCGACGAGATGGGTGGTGATTTCTCGCAGGACATCATCAAGAACGGTTGGGCGGAGACGAACTTCCTCAACTGCCGCTGGATCGTCACGATCAAGCGCGATCTTGTCCCCGATGACTCGCTGTTCATGTTTGCGTCGCCGAAGTTCATCGGCAAGAACTACGAGCTGGAGCCCACCACGATGTACATCCGTCGTGAGGCTTACATGCTTGAGTACTTCGCCTACCAGACTTCGGGTGGCTCGTTCGGCCATACCAACGGTCTGGCTCGCGTTAACTTCAAGTGATGCCGTGTAGGAATTAAACCCAAAGGAGCACGTTATGTCTGATAATGTTAAAGAAGCGGCTGAGCAAGCTTACGCCACAATCGTGTCGGAACTTGCCGCGCCGTATTTCTTCGAGAAGCTTGCCGCGCACGGCATCCAGCCGCGCTCGGAAGGCGAAGCCGCAGAAATGTGGGCTGCTGCTTCCAAGCTTCATGTGCTCTACACGGCGGAGCAAGAAAAGGTCGCGGCCGCGCAAGCATCCTCGCTCTCGACTGCTAACAAGCAGTTGGACGAGATGCTTGCCGCCGCGGGCCTCGGCGGCACTGGTGAAAAGGCGGCTGCTTACGGCGATGTGGCGAGCGTAGCGGCGGAGCAACCTGCGATTGCGCAGGCGGTTCTGACGCTGCAGGCTGCTGCTGCCGCGGCTCTGCAAAGCGCATCCTGAAGAAATGGAGTAACTAACAATGGCAGTACCCGGTTTATACACGACAGTTAAGAACGTCTCGGGCGCCGCCCGGGTGTTCGGCTTCCTCGGTGCGCACGGCAAGCGTCTCGCTGACAACGAAACGTACACCGTCCCCGGCGATCTTGTCGCGACGGTAGGCAAGGGCGGACGCGGTGGTCAGCGGCAGTTCAAAGCGCTCGAACGCGCGCTTGAAGACGGCAAGCTAGTTATCACCAAGTCGCCGGCCGTTTACCTCACCGACGAAGACGATGGCAGCATCGATCAGGTCAACCTCAACGCAGACACTCTGGGCACAAAGACCCCGGAAGGTTGGGACTGAGCGTCAACCTCGTCAATCTCTTCTAAACGGCTGGCTGCGTAAGCGGCCAGCCGTTTTTATTTGTATACTTACGGTGTAACACGGAGGTTCACATGGTTGTTATTGCCACGCCCGCTGAACACCCAATTGTGCCGTGTTGCAACGGCAATACCGGCGGCCAAGCTATTACACCGGTTTCGTGCGTCGGCCAGAACGTTATTAGCGCACCTATTTCGGGCGTGAACGGGCAGCCGCTGCTGACCCGCATGCGCGCTATTACGCTCACGCAAGGCCAGTGCGCCACGATTGAGTGGACAATGCACGACCGCGAAGGCCGCCCTGTAAACCTGACAGCCTGCACCGACGCGCAAGACTTTCAGGTCAGGCTGCGGCTAAAAGAACAGCTGTCGCTAGGCAATCAGAATGCGCCGATTGAGGTTCCGGCCACTATCGTCGAGCCCGAGACCGGCAAAGTAATCGTCGCGTTGTCGAACAGCCTGACTGGCGTTCCCGGTGTGTACTACGGTGAGATAGCGCTGGTTAGCTTGCCTGCTCAAGCCAGCAACCAGCCCTGCGTGATCTTCTCGAACACGTTTTCGGTCGTAATCAGCCGCAGCACGTTTTCCAGTGTTAATCAGCCGGGCGGGCCTCCGAGCATCGCCGAGATCCGCTTACACCTGCGCGATTCGGCTCCGGGCGAAAGCTTTCTGCTCGATAGCCTGATGTTCGATGACGCCGAGATTGCGTTGGCGATTGCGCGCCCGGTTATGTACTGGAACGAAGTACCCCCGCCCATCGACGCCGTATACAACACCCAGTCTTTCCCGTTTAGATATCACTGGCTGGAGGGTATTTGCGCCAACCTGTTCATGATGGTGGCCGAGCAGTTCCGCCGTAATCAGTTCGACTACAACGCGGCTGGGCTGTCTGTAAACGACCAGAACAAAGAAGCCAGCTATGAACGTGCCGGCCAAGCGCGGTGGCAAGCCTATCGCGAGTGGGTCCGAGCAACCAAGGCCAGTATTAACCTCGAAGGTGGCTATGGTGAGGTTTCGTCGACGTACAAGTATGCCGGGTATACCGACGCGCTTCGGATTCGTTATTGATATCTTGAGCGGTTTGACATGATATTTTTATGTCGAACCGCGCAAAGGCTCAAAAAAGCATATGCCCCAATCTCGCATTTTCCCGTTTCGCCGCGTGTCTGTGGATCATATGGTCCGCGGTACAACACGCGTTTGGTGGCAACTAGAGCGCACGTTTAACGAACCCGGCCCGTACGTCTTCCAGCTGCAACTTGGCAAAACCGGGCTGCGCGACGGCCTCGATTGGGTGAACATCGGCGCCCCTGTTGTAAACGGTTACAACGCCTATGACCCTGAATGGCGCGAAGCTGGCTACGACCTGCTGGACCACTATCGCGTCGTATTAACTACGCCGACCAGTGTTTATGTTTCACAGGCCGCCAACTGCTACGGCGACCTTCCTGAAAAAGACTGGCTGATCGCGCGCGAGATTATCCGCAAAGAACAGCTGCGGTTTAAATATGTTGCCGTGCCGGGCTACCTATTAAAGCCGTTTCGTTTCGGAAAGCCGTGCCGCAGATGCCGAGATCAGCTGACGCAAGAAGTGCTGGACTCGGACTGCCCGGTCTGCAACGGCACCGGCTTTGAAATTGGCTACCACCCGCCGCTGTCTTTGCAGTGCTGGGACATTTCCACCCAGACTATTCAAGAAGACGTTGACGCGCAGTTTAAGGGTATGACTCGGCACAACCCCTATATCACTGCGCGCGTCATTGGATTCCCGGCGATTAATAAAAGCGACATCTGGATTAACGGCTCTAGCGACGAACGCTGGCTTGTCGAAACAATCCAAGTAGCGGCCGCAATCCGTAACGTGCCGATTGTATATCAAGTCAAAATGGGTCTGCTCCCGTTCAGCAACACCGCATACGCCATCGAAATCGGCGGCGAACCTGCGGAGCGCGTTGGGCCCACTTTGCCGATCGAGGGTTGTGGCGCCGTACCGGTTGACCAGAACTACAACGGTAACGACAGGTTCGTATACAAAGACGCTAACGGTTGCCCGATTCATGGCGCTAAGATCTACATTTACGCTAAAACCGTATTTGACGTCAGCGGCTTTGCAACACCAAAAAACCTTGCGCTCGCCACGACATCTACAACGGCAAACGGTCGATGGGCGCAATCGCTGGCGCTAAACCCGGGCGACTATGCTATCGTGTACGAGAAGCTTGGCGAGTACGGCCCGGATGTTGATTACGTTACCGTTGTTAACGTTGGCGAGCCGCAGGCGTGCACGTGGATACCAAGCGTGCCCATCGCCGCGGCCGAAGACGAGTCTGGCGATAATTTAACGCTCGCCGCGGAAACCGGGGAAACACTGACGACTGGTGACGAGCAGCAAATATGTGACGGCGAACCTGTTGCGCAAAACACTCCAGACGATTTTTGGGATATCTAATGAGCAAAAAAAATCCTGCCGAACCGAAGCTCGATAAAATTCAGCTGACACCCAAAAAGATCAGTTTGTTTGCTCCGACCAAGATTTACGACCAAAAACTAAAGGACAACGTACATGAGTACCTGCGACGATCCGAACCCGCCGGAGATTGAGGCGCAATTTCCGGAAGACAGCAAACCGGAAAACCGCGTCGACAAGGTCAGTTCGCTGTGCTCGTACGGTACACGGCCGCACGTTATGACCGGGTTTTTACGGCAATTGTTAATGGGCCACTTTGCCGACCCAGAAAACATTGAAGAACCGCGGATTCGTCGGCACGTGGAAACACTCGGCGCGTGGCGGCCGTCTGACGCCGGCGACAACAAAGGCGGCATTTTGATAGAAAGTATTACCCGCTGGTCGCCCAACACTGCCGACAAGCGCCCGGCGATATTAATTAAACGAAATGGTTGGCGCTGGCAAAAACAAACTATTGGTGACATTGCAGCCGCCAATGACTATACTGGAGCAGTAAGTTACGCCGGTATGTGGGAAGGTAGCCACACGATATACTGCCTTAGTTCTGCCGGCGCAGAAACCGAATTTCTTGCGACAGAGGTACTGAAGTTTTTAATTAACTTTTCGCCTTTGATTCGCGATCAAATGGATTTGTTTCGTTTTTACGTCGCCGAAGTAGGCGGCATAGGAGAAGTTCAAGAGGTCGCTCAGGGATATGCCGTCCCTGTGACTGTTGCGTACGTCGCCGAGGAAGCTTGGTTGCTCCAGCCGTATGCGCCGCGCCTAAAGCGGATTGTCTTCAAGGCATCGGATTTATTGTCTTGTTAAGAAATTTTCACGGTGGGGTGTTTTTTTTGGAAACCCGTAGTTGTGTATACTACGACCTGACCGCCCTACCGCACACACGTAAATTTTAGGCACGGAGGCCGAGACGTATGTCGAGCTACGTAAAACCACAAGTTCTCGTTTTCCAAGAGTTCCGTATCGTCCCCACGGAGATCACGGAGCCGCTGCGCGCCCACATCGCTGGCCCGCACGCTGTTCTTCATCGCTATAGCAATACCGACGAGAAGAAGTTCTGTCTTCTCGGTCAGTACGACCGTCTCAACGACACGTGCTATCCGTGGCCGCAGCGTAAAGCCGGCTCGGTTGTCGATCTGCCGTACGTCAAGCTGTACGTCGACGATGCCATGCTGCGTTACTACGCGCACAACATGGGCGAAGGCGACACAACTATTACAGCTGTGCCCGGCAAGACGAACTGGATTCAGTCCAGCACGCTGTCGTTCAAGTCGAACGGTGCCGCGTACCCGCGGTCAAGCGCGTTCGCCGATCGCGACGTGCAGCTCGGTGACGTTGTTCAGCTCCGCACTGTGAGTGCCGACAACGACTGCATCGAGACTGTGCTTGAGACGTATGTAACCGGTTTCGCCAGCGACCTTGTTCCGTCGCGTATCCTGCCGGCAGTTTCGGACGTTAACAATCAGGACAGCTACGCAGCTGACGCTGAAAACGGCGTCGACGTAACTGTTACGCAAATCGAGGGCGTCGATAACGCCGTCGCCGTAACTGTTCTGACCGCTGAAGACGAGGGCGCGAACGACTATGACGGTCTCGTTTCTGGCGCTGTTGAAGAAGAGTACGTTGTTGAAGTCATCAAGAGCACCATTTCGGGTTGCAACGCTGCCCGTCTGCGTGTTGTTTCGGCCAGCGGCACTGACGATCAGGCCGAGATTCAGCCGAACGATTTTGACGACAACGACGGCGTGACCTTCATCGGTACGCGCGGTCTTTCGGTGCGTTTCACAACCTCCGGCAATGACACGTTTGCCGTCGGCCAGAAGTGGAAGTTTGACGTCAAGCAGACCTACGAAAAGGTCAAGGCTGTTTCTGACGCTGACGGCCCGTACCAGACTGAAGAGTCTGTGAACGGTGTCAGCGGCGCGGTTGACATCCTTGGCAAGTACGTTGGCGCCAAGAACGACACCTACGTCATCGAGTGCACCAAGGGTGGCACGTGGGATCAACTCCCCGAGATCACTGTGCGCACGGTCAAGGGTCTCGACTTCTCTGGCCCGACCGAAGTCACTGGCGACGGTGTTGGCTTGAACGCGGTCGGCGTGTCGATCGGCACGAACGGCGTAAAGGTTAAGTTCATCGGCACGTCTGGCGACAACCCTGACGCGGTCGCTGGTCTTCGCAAGGGCGACAAGTGGTACATCACTGTTAACTCCAGCAAGGCTGGTCCGGTGCGCAAGCTCATCCTGCGCGACGACCTTCCGACGGTGTTGCTTGCCCAAGACGGCGCGCCGATCGACAAGGTTGGTCCTGTCAGCATCACAAACGCTGGTTCGGGTTACACCACTGTGCCGACTGTTACGTTTTCGGCCCCGACCGGTAACCTCGTGCAGAATCAAACTGCCACGGGCGTTGCCGTGCTCGGCACCGGCGACAACGCCGGCAAGGTAGTGGCGATCACCGTGACTAACCGCGGCGCAGGTTACACAGTTGCGCCGACGGTAACTATTGCCTCGCCGGGTACCGGTGCTGGCAAGGTGTTGGCGACGGCTACCTGCCAGCTGATCAGCGGCGAAGATATGGACCTCAAGTTGTTCATCAAGGACGACATCCAGATTTCGAAGAATCGGATCGGATTTGCGCCGATGACCAACTTCTGGTTTGAAGACACCCAAATCTGCGTGCAGGAAGGCATCGTCGCTTACCACCCCGAGTGGACGAGCGCCGGCGCTGAGCAACCGCTGCCGGTTCTCTCCGGCAAGGTGTACGTCGAGTATCGCGAGTGGCTGTCTGAGCTGGCCGATCAGGTCAACTCGATCAGCGACGTTGCCGATCTCGACAACATCAAGGGTCAGCTCGATCCCGATAACCCGCTGAAGTGGGGCGTCTACAAGGCGCTCTCCAACAGCAACGGTACCGTGGTGAAGTACACAGCGGTAGCTGACCCCGAGAAGTACGACGAAGAAGGTCGTTCGCTCGGGCCTGACATGGACAAGTGGGTACAGGTGCTTGAGCGCATCAAGGGCCGCGATGACATGTATAACCTCGTTCCGATGACGTTCGACCGCAGGATTCAAAACCTGTGGGCCGCGCACATCGGCGCCGAGTCGAATGAGTACGCGAACAACTGGAAGGCCGGCTTCTTCGCCCTCAAGGCGCAACCGGTCGCGCAGGTTGTTGGTGAAGGCGTAAACATCGCCGGTGTGCTTGGTGAGACGGTCAATGACCCGGTTCTTGCCACGCTGGCCGACGACCCGAACGCAACCAACACGCAGTACACGAAGCTGACGGTAACGTCGGGCAATGGGTACTTCATCACAAATGAAGTGCGCCCCGGCGATATCGTGCGCTACAACTACTCGGTGGACGGCTTCGGTGAAGAGCAGTACGAAGAGTACGTTGTGGATCAGGTTATTTCGGAATCGACCCTGCTGCTGTACTCCGGCGCTGACGCCGCTGTCACAGTTCCGCAGCGCGTCGAAGTCTGGCATAACCGTAACCGCAACGAAATTGTTGAAGACGTCGCGCAGCAGGGTGGTTCGCTCTCGAACCGTCGCGTGTGCGCCGTGTGGCCGGATCAGGTCGGCGAAGCCGGCACTATCCAGCCCGGTTACTACCTTGCGGCCGCTCTGGCCGGTCTCGTCTCCGGCGTGGTGCCCCACCAGCCGCTGACGAACGTCGAGGTTGCCGGTTTCGATGATTTCTCGCGTTCCTACAAGTACCTCAACGAAACCCAGCTTAACCGCATGGCCGAGGCCGGCGTCTGGATTGTGACGGAAGACAAGGACGGCACGCCGCATACGCGTCACGCCTTGACGACCGACAATCTCGATCTGAACCGTCGCGAAGAAATGATTCGTCGTAACGTCGACAGCATGTCGTACCTGTTCTACCGTCGCCTGAAGCCCTACATCGGCCGCACCAACGCGCAGCCGGGTATGGTCAGCCGGTTAGAGTACGAAGTCACGGCGATTATCGATTTCCTTAAGGGCAACGGTAATACCGAGGAACTGGGCTCGCAACTCATTGATGGCGAAATCCGCAAGCTGCAGATTCATCCGCTGCTCAAGGATCGCATCGAGATTGTGCTTGATCTGACTGTCCCGGCGCCGCTCAACAACATTGAGCTGCACTTAGTGGTCTAATCGCGTAATTGTAAGTAACCAACCCAACAACAGCAGGTGAACTATGGCAGTACCGTGGCAGAGTCAGGCGCAAGTGCACACCGGCGCCGTGCGCGCAGAAGACGTTACCCTTACGCTCGGTTCCAAGGCCGTGCTTGTACAGCAGTTTCAGTTTACGGTGAACCGCACCGTTAACTTCCTGTACGAGATCGGCAGCAACAACGTTTATTACGTTGGTAACCGTCGGCAGGGGCAGTGTCAACTAACGCGCGTGATGGCCGGCAACGGCCAGTTTACGCAGATTATCCAGCAGTACGGCAACATGTGCCAACCGAAAAACATGCAGCTGGTCGGTACAGCGTGCAAAGGTGGCGGCCGCGTGCGGTACGACGTAAAGGACGCGACTCTGACGTCGATTGGCGCCAGCGTCACGGCTCAAGACGTCGTGATTAACGAGAATCTAGGCTTTATTTGCAGCGATATCGACGTTGCCTAACCAGCGCGTTGATCGAGCAAACACAAACAATTAAACGGCGGTTGCGGTTTTCGCAGCCGCCGTTTATTGTATTGGGCTAGCAGCCCGGGGCGCTTGCGCCCGTAACACGCCAACTTGGTGAAATAAAATGAGCGAGCAACCGCTCCCGAAACCAGTTAGTCTTACGCCAGCCACCGGACAGCAACACACATACGACCAAACACAGACTGCGCGACGAGTTCAAAACAATACGCAGTTTTCTAGTCGTACGGCGACCGCGGCGTGGGGCGCACAAACACAAGCTGTAGCAGATCCAAACAGTAAGTTACACGGTTTTAAAGCCGGGTTTCAGGACACTGGGCGCATCTGTACAGGCATGGTCGTCGACGGCACGGCTATCGCCAACTGCTACAAAGTGTTCGTCGAGAAGTCGCGCGCGCCCATTATTGCGGCAGCCCTGACCCAAACGAGTCAGGTTTGTTTTGGCGCTTCGGCGATTAACACGTACGCGCCCGGTACGCCCGTCATCGTTATGGTGCACGACCGGCTGGGGCAGGGTTACATTCTTGGCGCGGCTCCCGGTGTTTTAGATATCGGTAAGCGGGCGTACCACGACTACATCTCGCAGGCCAGCCGCAAGCGCGTTGACGACTGCCACAAGAAGTACATCAAAGAAAAGCTCAACGGGCAGATGGTCGATTGGAGCGGCTGGCGCCCGTGGGATGCTACGTTAGCCAGCGAGTGGGGCGCGATCTCGACAACCGGCATCGGCGTCACGGTCGACGACTTCATGTTTCGGGCCTCTGTAAACGAGTTCTGCGGCGTTTACGGGTTCTACCACGATCAGATGCTCCGCGTGGCCGGCTACAACATGCAGGTCTGGACAGCCGGCACAGAGCGCGACGCCTACATGGATCAAGCCGAGTGCAACGACACCAACGGCTATGCGCCCTATCCGTGGGAAGCGATGGGGTTGTTAGAGCCCGGCCAAGACATCGTAAAAGATTTCCAGCCCAAAGATTACCAGTGCCCCAAAGGCGTGCCCTATTACTCGCACTGGGAAAATAAAGACGACTTCGCGCAGCCGTATCACAGAACCCAAAAGTTTTACGGATATCTTGGGCAGGGCACGCGGCTAGTTGTACACGCGCCGCCGAAGGGCCAACAAAAGTGGACCTATAAACCGGACCCCGAAGGCCAACCCGGCCCGCCGTTTGAGTCGCCGCTGGTAAGCGATAAGGGTTTCGCGCCTGATTGCGGCGGCGGAAGTAAAAGCCCGGACCACGAAGAAAAGCCCGTATACGGTTTACAAGAAGATAACGTGGCGATGGACGGCCGGCGCTTTATCACGTCGTCCAAGGGCATTGTGTTATCTAAACGCATTTTGCTGCCCTTTCCGCAGCGCCTAAAGCGCCCCGAGTCCGGCAAAGGAGACCGGACCGACCAGAACTACAAAGCCGCCAGCAAGTACGGTAGCGGCCCCGAACACAAGATTACCGGCGACATCAAGACGACAGACTCCAAGTGGCCGAATATGCAGCGCGCCACGGCTGTTCTCGATCTGCACGGCTATCTGTTTAACTATGCCGGCCTGCACCCGTTCTACTGGCACGAAAAAGATTACAAGACGTGGGAAGAACAAGATCTCAAATCCGAGGGTTACGCCGACGTAAATCAAAAGATTCCCACGTTTAGTGAATTAAAGGGCTCGATGTATCTCAAGGAGCCCGTACCAAAGCAGTGGAAAATCGACCACCGCTACAACGAGCAAAAGTTTTACGAGCAGGAGTCATATATCTCGCTGCTGGAGGATGGCGGCGTAGTTATTGGAGACGGTTACGGCGGCGAGATTCGAATGGTGGCCGGCTGCGTGACGATCTCGGCTCCGGGCGATGTGTGGCTCAAAGGCGGCCGCGACGTGCAAGCGTGGGGCGGTAATGACGTCATTCTGCGCGCCAACAAGTCTATCGACGTATCCGCGACAGAAAAGAACGTGCGCATCAAGGCCGAGCGTAACGTGCTGGTGTTCGCCGGTAACGAAACGTCTGACCGGGAAGGCGGGATTCTGCTTGAGTCGCGCGGCAAGACAATTGAATACGACTTTGAGCAATGCGGCGACGAGATCAAGTTTGCCGGTGTTGTTGCGCGCGCGCCCTACTCAAACGTGGTGGGACTGGCGCATCAGATTTACATGCGCACAGGTGGCGGCAACATCAAACCCGGCGACATCATGCTCGACGCCGCGCAAGGCAGTAAAGATATCATTACCAAGTCTGAAAACCTGTACAACTACCTGAAAGAGTCGGGTTCGGTATATCACTTCTTCGGCGGCCAAAAGGTAGGCGGCACGAATAAAGCTAACTTGTTTAAGCAGTCGTTAACGCTGCTTTGCGGTCCGATTGGTACGGACGGCGACATTTTCTGCGACGGCAACGTGTTGTGCGACGGTAGCGTGCTCGTATCGAAGGGGCACATTCTGACCGAGATGGCGGCTCGTGGCGCAATCTTTGTTGGTCCCTGCGACGGTGACTGTCAAGCACAAGTGCGCGCGGCCGTGGAGCTGTTTAAACAACTTATTGACGTCGACATTCCAGACGTTGGCGACCAGATTGATACACAGAAAATTCAGCAAACATGGTACGAAGAAAAGCGCGCTGGTAATGATCGCGTGATGACAATTATGGAGTTCTCGTTCCGGCGCGATGAAGACTATAAGATCCCTGACTTCATGTTGTACGAGGACCGCTGGCAACAGATGGCGCGACTCGACGGAAAGATTCCTGATAAGTGGACCGAACGGCCCGTTGTCGCCGCTGCGTGTGGTAAGACGTTCCCATTCCCGGGAGATAAATGGTTGAACTCGGAGCCGGCCTATGTCGAGCAAGATTTCAAGATAGTTCAACTTGAGGGTGGGTATATCGACAAGCAACGCAACCCAGCGCCCGGATTAGCGGCCGAATACAAAGAACCAGAGTTTAAGTCGAATACACCCAAGATCATCAACGGTAATTACCCGATTATTCCGCGTACCTAAAAAGGAGAGAGGCATGGACGTAGTTGAGAAGCCATACGTGTCGGACTTTACAAAAGCGACACTTGAACAGTTTGGGTGGCGCGCAAACGACCCAATTCCGGGAGATCTGGGCGAACTGTTGCTGCAAATTCGCGACCGGCTTCCGCCGTCCAAGCGCGTAGACGTGCTCATCGACGCTGCGCTGATGACCGAAGAAGACGTCGAGAAAGTGAAGAAGAGTCTGCAAGAAGCTAAAATCGCCGCCAAGAAACAAGAACAGGCGGCACGGCTAAATCAAGAGACCGCAGACATGGCGCCCGGCGTAGCTGAGGCGTACAAAAAAATGATGGAGACGCAGATCGTTGACGACCGCGACGAGACCGCGGGTGCGGTAGAAGAATCCCCAGCGGCGGCGGCGCCGGATGTTGTCATTGTACAGACGGCGGAAGACGACAAAGCCGAAACCGCCAGCGACAAGCCGGCTGAAGAGGCGTTGCCGCCCCCGACAGGCGACGTCGAAGGGCCAATGGCGATTTTACCGTTTTGCCCGCGATGCGGCTGGAACATGCAACAAAAGTTTGACGTCGATATTTCAGACGTAGACAAAGAAGATTTTCTCGTAACGCTGCTCGGCGGCAACCGGTTTACGCGCGACTATGAAATTGCTGGCGGGAAAATGGTGGTGCGGCTGCGCAGCTTGTTGGCCGACGAAAACTTTTTAATTCAGCGCCAGTTGCTGCTCGACCAGAACGCCGGCGAGATTCTGTCCGAGGCCGAATGGTTTCTACGTTATTCCGAGTATCGCATGGCTTGCTCGTTGGAGGCGATACTGGATAAAACGGGTAAGCCAGTTGTGTTAAATCCGATTCTTGCCGACGTAAAATTTACGCCGCCGGAAAACCAACCGAACCAGACCGCCCTTCCGACAGCCCGGCAGTTTGTAAACACTAAAGCGTTGGCGCATGAAGTCGCACGCCGACTAATCAGCACGCATTTGCGGCGGTTTCAGCGGCTTGTGGAAGCATTGGAAGCAATGGCGCTTGAACCAAGTTTTTGGAACGGGATCGAACAGCAGCCTTAATGGTGCGGGCTGCCGTGTCCGGCGCAATTGATTACGCCGGCGCCGATCCCCGAAATCGTCAGTGGAGAATTAAGCACCGGTTACTAATAGCAGAGGTAGCACGCAGAGAAGATTACGAACTACTGGCAACTTCGCACCGACACTGGTTGGCGCTTTTATCGCACGGCAACCTTACGGACGACAGTTTTGCAGATATCAAAAAACGCTCAAACGAGCTGTTAGGCGATATCCAAAAAACAGTTTTTCCGTGGATTGTTGTCGACGGCCCAAAACCCGCCGAAAAAAGCGGCAATGAGCCTAAAAAAGATACAATGTTAAGCAAAGACCTCAGCGACATGTTGGAGCGATATAAAGCGCTAAACAACGAAAAATAAACACGGCGGCGGGTTATGCAAGCTTCGCAATACATTCATCCGGGCTTATTCGGTAACGCGCCGTCTGGTTACGACATGGCGCCAGCCGAGGCGCTTGCCGCGCAGCGCTACGCGCCGCCTGTTTACTCGCCGTTTACGAACTCGGCGCACGTTGATGACGCATTTGGCTATCTGGCCAATATGTACGGCCCGCAATTAGTGCAGGGCATGTTCGGCCCGGATGCGTTTTTAATGCACCAAATGCCCGGGCAAAACGTCATGGATCAGCGTACCGCGGCGCAATATCAGCGTCACGGCGCCGCGACCATCGAAGCCGCCCATATGGCTGGCAACGATGAGGTCGCAAAAAAGCTAATCGCGTTTCAGCAGATCGCCAACGGCGGTCAGCCCATCACACAGCTCGACCGCGAACAGGCCGCGACCGGCGCGCGCGTATTAAACAACCCAATGTTTAAACAGTTTGCGGCAAGCCAGATCGGCGCCGAAAACTATGAAGGTTTAATGTTTGGCCGAAAGGGCGATCCTTCCGCTATTGCGGGCGCAACAAACCGAATCGGATTTTATCGCGCCGACGCGGCGACCGGTGCCAGCCGGATGTCTGAGGACTCGCTGCGGCAGTTCTCGCAAAACGTCTACAAAAACATGTACGGACCTGACGCCAACATTGACGAGATGCGCGGGTTTGGCGCTGTCGCGACCGGCGAGATGATGGAGCACCTGTTTCAAAAAGGCCAGCTGCCGCAAGCGCTCGGTGCGTTGTCACCGGCAGAGCGCGTAAAAGCGATGAGCGCAACCAAGCGCGACGACAAGACAATGACGCGCATGGCCGAGCAGTTTGGCCATGAAGAGCTGATGGCGCGCGATTTTGATTACGCGAACGCTACAGACGAAGAACGCAAAATCATGCTGGCCGACAAACTGGATGGCTACAAAAGCCGCATGAGTTCGACGTTCGCAGAAATCGACAAGCACGTCGCCAAAGATCCGCGCGCGAAGTCGGCCTCAGAAATTGAACAGCTTGACGGGTTTAGCGTAGCGGCAAATGCAGTAGATGCGCAGCGCACAACACGGACGTTAAAAGAATATAACGGCGTCATTGCGTCGATCCGCGAGATCTTTGGCGACAACGGCCAAGCCAATGCGCCGGTTCAAGCGTTAATCGCCAGCCTCGAACATTTAACCGGCGGTTCGTCGTCGTTAGCGCCCGGCAAGCTAGAGAAGCTTGTGCGAGAGGTTCGTATGGCCGCGCGCGATTCTAATACCAGCCTGACTGAGTTACAGGACATGGTACGCAACGAGCAAGCGATGGGCGTGCAGATGGGCCTGTCGCGCGAAAGCGGACTAGAACGTGTCAAAGTTAACATGGTGCGCAGCCAAGCAATGCACGACTCCGGCGCCTACGAAAAGATGCTGCCGGGCAAACTACAGAAAGCAGAAGCTGATCAGACAATGGCCGATTTCTCTCGCCGCGGCGACGCTAGCGCGGGCGGGCAGAGCCTTGCGGTATTAAACCGACTTGTGTCTGAAAACCCGGACAAATACCGCGGCACCAAAATGGAAGCCGCCGTGCAGGCGTATCGAAACAATCAAGAGGAGTTCGAATACAAGGGTAAAAAGTACAACCTTGCACAAATGGTCGGCGAGGGTGGCGTATCCGCTATGTACAGCCTTGCCCGTGAGTCTGGCGCGTCTGACCGGTTGTTCCGAGCGTATCAAATGGACCGGCAGGGATTGCAGCCGTTTGTGCAAGAAGGTTATGCCTACAAAGGCCAGACCTACATGCACCAAAACCGGCTAGCGCAGCGCCAGTCAGCCGTGCTCACCGATCGCATGACCGACGCGCAGTTTAACGCTGTGAAGCCCGCGGGCATGACGGACGAAGAGTTTGCAAAACAAAAAGAAACGATTGCGCCAAATCTGGCCAATCGCATGCTCGACGTCGCGCTCAATGAAACAAAGGACATGACCAGCGAGCAGATCGACGCCAAACTAGAACAGCGCGGCAAGGAAGAATTGTCAAATTACTTCCAGAGCAAAGACGGCGGCGGGCTAAACAAGCGAGCGGCAGACGCTAGGGCCGAATCATACTTCAATGCGTTATACGGCGCCGACCCAGAAACCCGCAAAGAAAACATGCGCTCAATCTACACCGAGTCGAGCGCAATTCTGCAGCAACGTACAGGGCTCAACATTGAGGCGCAGAAACAGATTCGAAACAAGTCTGTTGAACGCGACGCCGAAGCGCGACAAAAAGTAAACGAACGGCGGGCTGAGCGCTTTAATGACGCGGCCATGGGAACTGAATCTACGTTTACGCAGCGAGTCGGCGACGAGTTAAATAACATCGCATCTGATAACGCGCGTACGCGCACAGACTCGTTGAAGCACGTTTTCAACATCATGTCTGAAGACCAGATGCTGCAAAAATATGCGCCCGACATGCAAGAGGGTTTAGTTGCCGCAGCCAAGATGTATACAAGTGCGACCGTGTCGCCAGAACAGATTCAGAAGCTGCACGAGGAAGCGCAGAAAGACCCCAACGGCCCGGCCGCCCGAGAACTAAAGATGATGGCCGGGTTCAAGCCAGACGAGCAGCTGACCGAAGAGCAGCAGCAAACACTGTATTCGCGCGCTGTCATGGCCCGTGGCGAGCAAGCCGCTGGCAGCACACCAGAACAGCAAGCTAAAAACGAAGCGCAACGTCGCCGCTCGGGCACGATTATCAAAGCGTATAACACCGGCAAAAAAGAAGATGTCGCCGCCGGCGCGCGCGCGATGGCAGAGTCCGTGCTTGGGCCAAACGCCAGTCAGAAACAAATTGAAGAGTTTGCAACAGCAGCGCTCGACAAAGATACGACGGCGTTTGAAAAGAAAATGCAGGGCGGGTTTTTTGGCGGCAAACTTACTGACGAAAAGCAAGAAGAAGCGCGCGCTATGTCGCGCGCGCTGCGAGCGTCACAAGAGTTCGGCGGGCTGGCGCATGTCGGACTAGACCAAACTGCACAAAAAGTAACGGAAGCGCAGGATCGCCCGGTAGCGAAGACAAACGAAGTTACCCGTGATGCCAGCAAACGCGTATTTGAACAACTGGAGCAAGACTATAACCGGCGCGCCGACGCCGACTTAAAGCCCGCTGGTATGACAGACGAGCAGTTTGCGGCGCGGCGAAAAGACTTAATGCGCATTACGGCCGAGACAGCGTCCGGTATTGCCGTCAACGAAATGGGCGACCAAGTCGACGCCAAACCGGAAGACCGCGCCAAGTTTATGCAAAAGCGGTTAAAGGAAGAGATGATTAAACACTTTGAGCGCGAGGGATCTGTCCCGGCCCGCGCCGAAGAGCAGGCAAAGAAACACATGCAGGCGATGTTCGGTTCCGGCGAAGAGGGTATTCAGCGTTTAAACGACGTCTACGCTCACGCGCAGTCTGCCGCAAAAGAAAACGGACTCGACGTATTCCGCGCAAAGAACAACGCGGAAAACGATATCGGCTACGTCAACTCGCAACTTGATGACCTCAAAAAGCGCGGTCGTGAAACGGGCTGGATAACTAGTGACATCCGTTTTGATAACAAAGCCGACCAGCAGCGTTGGGACGACCTGCAAGCCCGCAAGAAGGCGCTTGAGAACCCGGAAACCGCAATTCCGGACGACGCTAAGCTAACGGCAGAACAACAAAAAGTTGTCGACGAGATCAGCCAGAGTCCAACCGCAGACACGCTTACTGACGCGATGTACAACACAGAAAAGCGGAAACAGCTGCTCTCGCTTCCGGGCGGAGCCGCCCGCGAGCTGTTCGATAAGTTTTCGCCAGAAGACCAGCAAAAAGGTATTAGCGGGTTAGAAAGCGCAAAAACCAGTCGGTGGTTGTCGCAGGAAGAGCGCGACAACGCCAGCCGGCTCCACAAAACGCTGTCCGAGCACCAAGCCAGCAAGCTTGTGCCGGGTGGGGCAGCAAAACAAGCGCCAGCCGGCACGCCGCCAGCCGAAGCGGGCTTAACGTCACAAAACGTCGATATGACCGGCCTGTACATCGACGGCATGCGTCGATTGCTGGGTCAACCGACACGGCAGGAACACGTACAACAAATTGATAAACAAATCGCGGAGGTTAAAGGTCGCGGCAAGTCCGGCTGGTTTACCAGCGAGCTGCAGTTCTCGAAAGAAGACAAAGAAAAATACGATCGGCTGCAACAACAGCGGAAAGAAGCGGCCACCGGCGACCCCGTCGGCACAGTAGATAAGCAGCTTGCGGAAATAGAGGCGCGCGGCAAGCCGGGCTGGTTTACCAGCGAACTGCAGTTTTCTGACGAAGATAAAAAACAACGCACGTTTTTACAGAAACGTCGCGACGAGTTAACGCGGCCGATTGACCCGATGCAGATGTTGGGCGGCGAGCAGGCGTCTACAGGCGTACGTGCAATTCAGACAACGCAAGCTGCTTTCGCGGCGTCTGAAAAAGATTCTGTAGCCGTAACACAGCAAAACGCAGCGCAAGCCTCGCGCGCGCAGCGTGGCGTGCAAGAAAACGAGCAGGGCCGCAATATGCAGATCAACGGCACACTTGTGCTCAAGGGTCTGTCAGAGGCGGTAATGCAGGCCGCCGGCAGACACATGGAACAAACCCCAGACGGCACACCGGTCGATATGGCTGGCGGTACCGGGTCGTATCACAGGTAGGTGCGCTATGCCAGCAGTATTTAGTCCCTGTACGGGCGCAGTAGCCAAGATTCCCGGCTGCTCCGGCGATGCGCTATTTAAAGTCGAAATCTTCGGCGCAACGCTGACGATGCCGATTTCCGGGTTTGCGCTAGAGCTAAACGGCAACTATCAGTTTCTGCACACGGTCAATGATTTTATTTACGTGTACGCTTTTGGTGACCGCATCGGCGAGTTAGTGGTGTCCGGCTTCGGGTTTTCACAAACTTGCGGCAGCGCAGCATCAGCGCGAATCTGCAACCTGTTCCAGTTTTACACCGCTAATCGCATCAAAGAAAAAGGCGATCTGTCTGTGCATATCGGCGAATGCGCTGACGCAAATTTTTGGGCGTTTTTAACCGGCATGCGCGTCGAGGTACAAGATCCGCAAACCGGCATCGCGCAATGGTCGCTCCGCTTCAACGTACTGCCAAAGAAGTAATTCAATGATCAATCACGCACGCACGCTATTGCTTAATATTTTTGCGCAAAGCGCGGACAAGCAACTCGCGGGATACGAGTATATTCCTGTCGAGTATCGCCCGTTTGTGTTGCCGCAAAACCTAAAAACGCTGCGCCGCATCTTGTTCGGGTCGCAACCTGACCAGCGGTTTTTAAATCTGCGGGCGCGCGAGCTGATGAGTTACATTCATCAAACAGAGTTGGCAGAGTATGTATACAAACTTGATCGCCGCGTCACGTATTGGCCCGAACGGCTGGAAACCGAGTTTCAGTTTCCCACAGGGATCGTGATCACGCAAATACGCGGCACGCCGCGGAGCATCGCTATCGGCGGCGATTTCATCGCGAATAACGGCACGGGGCGCGCGCAGCGGCAATATACTCTCGGTTTTGTCGGCATCGACGAAGTGCCGATCGCGCTTGAAGAGCAAAACGATCGATATCTGTTAATTGAAACAGACGACCGGCTTCTTAAAGAACTGTCGGCAGATTTTCAGACGCTCAGCGCCGAAGCATTGAATGAATTGCGCGTTAAAGAAAAACAGCTTGTGCCGAACGTGATTCCGATGGTGACATTGCCAGAAACGGAAGTGCGCGTCAAACTGGCAGAGCTACCAACAGATCCTGACACTTACGACGGCCGGTGGTACATCAAACTTACGGCAAACCCCGTCCCGGCGATTACGTCGTTGTTACCCACGCTCGAAATACTTGGCGAGCCGGCGTTCTTAGAACTGTTTGGCGTAACGGACGAAGAGCCGTACAAGACCTTTAAAAACGTTTGGTTTGATCACCCGCTACCGGCGTATCGACTGGCCGGGCTTGTGTTGGCGCTTATTTATCGGACGGAACAAGCAAGGCTGCACAGATGACCGAGCTAAATCCAGCATACGTATACACGCAGTACAAAATTAGCGCCACGATTGGTGGGATTAATTTTGACAACGATATCGTTGCGATATCGGCGTCGTTTCCGCTCAACACTATTCCGACGGCTAGTCTTACTGTCGCGGTAGGACATGATGCGCGGTCTGGTCGCAAAACGAAAGCGAAAATTCATACCGCCAAAGAAACGCTAAAGCCGCGCGATAAGGTCGAGGTGTGGTTAACGCTGACATCAAAAGCCGGCAAGACCGAAAAAATGGAAAGCGGTCAGATAAAGATATTTGAAGGGTTTCTGGTCAGCATCGGTTACCAACGCTCGCACAACAGCGCCAACTACGTCATCAACGCCGTGCACTGGCTTGACGACCTGAACAACTCGTCCGCGCTGAACGGTAAGTGGTTTCCAAACGCGCCGTTTCTCATGGCGTCTAATGCCGCGTTTGAAGCGCTGCAAACAGACGGCGACACGTGGTCGTCGGTTCCGATCATCGACGCTAACGAGCAGATCATTAATCAGGGCAATATTAACGGCAATCTATGGGGCAAGGTGATTAAGCCGATCTTTAAAAAGATGGCGAGCTACAAAACCTCCGCTGGCGACCCAAACGACGCGGCGCTGAAGGCGCTTGATCGTATGCCAGACGAGGCGCCAAATATCGTAGGCGGCACGGTTCCGCTTAAGTTAAACGTCAGCGATCTTGACCTTAATATCGAGCAGTCGATTCGCACGGCGCTCACAAAAGACGCGTTGGAATCGTTTGCGTATACGACGTTTTGGAGCACGCTTACCGGCGACTACTCGCCGCAGTTTTTCTTTGCTATTTCACCGTGCATCGATAAGGCGTATGTCGTTCCGTTTTTTGGCGGGTTAAAGTTCAGCGGTAGTGACAAGCTGACAATTCACGCCGACGATTACAGCTACGCAAACTTTAACTCGACTATGCACCAGCTCATCCAAAACGTCACGGTTTTTTGGCCGGGACAGCAGGATCCTATGCTGGGCCTCGGCGGCGACGTCCAGAGCAGCGACCGATTTTCGGAGCCGGGCGGTCAGTTTCCGCCGGGCGCAGGTATCGGCGCGGCAACGACGCAGGGATTGAAGCTATTTAAAGACTTGCCGACGTGGCTGGCGAACACGTCGCCGTGGCCGATTATGAGTGGCGCAACCACCGGCGAAGCGGGTAAACGCCCGGGCGATTGTCTAGCGCCGCAGACCGGCGAATCAAACCTGCCGCCGGGCTGGAAAAAACCGGCGGAAATTGCAAACGCGATGTCCAACAAAGTATGCACGCGTTTTGCGCAACACTTCTATCAAACCGAATATTTAAGTCAACGATACGGCGAGCTGTCGGGTAAACTGCGTTTTGATATCGCGCCGGGCAGTATTGTTAAAATCAAACTACCCGATACAGAACTCGACGAAACAGGCGATTTAATAGCCGCCGTAACTAAGGTCTCGTACGCGATCAACGCCGAACGCGCGTTGGCCGGGACGTCGTTTGACTTGTCGTACATACGGACCGAACGTGAAGACAAAATTACTAACCTGACAAATCCAACGGCTCCGCTGTATTCCGGCGTCAAATGGGACGGATATACGCTGAAGTGATTGATATGAAAAACACAACACAAACCGGCATGCCCTCGATCTTGGGGGATACTCCGCCGCCGTTTTCTGGGAAAAAGCCAGCTGGCGTCAGCCCTGACTTCGACAATCTGTATCCGCAGTGGACCGCGAACAAAACGCCGGAGACGAGCACCGCCCTGCTCCAGACGCTGCAGCCTGTAATTGATACCGCCGTTATGAGCTACGCCGGACAGTCCGCAAGTCCAACAATCCGGTCACGCGCAAAGCTTATGGCGCTCAAAGCGCTCGATACTTATGACCCCGCCCGCGGCAACGTCCGCACACATTTACTGTCGCAACTGCAGAGCCTCCGCCGCCTGTCTGCGCAGAATCAGAATATCATATCAATACCCGAACAGGTGGGGCTTGATTACACGCGCCTAAGTGAAAGCGAGAACGAGCTGCGCGATCAGCTTGGGCGCGATCCAAGTGACGATGAAATCGCCGACGCCACCGGACTCTCGACCCGTCGTATTCAAAAAATTCGGGCGTTCAATCAGCCAGTATCTGAGGGTATGACGACACGAGAAGTTATGGACGAAGAAAGCTACGGCGGCGACGTGGCCAGCACAATTCCAAACAGCAATCAGGCCGCTGACGCGTGGTTTAAGTTTGTATATGACGATCTCGGCCCGGTCGACAAATTAATTGCCGACATGACGCTGGGACGAAACGGCCGGCGCAAAGCAAGTACGCAAGATATTGCGCGCCGCTTAAACATTACTCCCGGTGCCGTCAGCCAGCGCGCAGCAAAAATCCAAGCGATGTTGGACAAGCAGTACACACAGGGTTCTTTTTAAGGAAATACAACCATGGGTAAACCAGAAGGACTTGGAACAACACGCGGGCAGGTGGACGGTAAATTTGAAGCGCGCGTTAACCAGTTAGAGCAGCGCGCCCAAAAAATGTCAGAAACGTTTCGCCAGCAGAACGGCGCGCGTGACTGGCACACCCCCGACGAGATGAAAGACAAAGAAGTACTAGACGTACCCAACCTTCACGAACCGAGCTGGAACCGGGACAACATCAATCAGATTTACTCGATGAGTGTGCTGGCTGGCCCCGGACGCAAAGGCGGCACAACTGGCGATCTTGTAGCTATGAAATGGCAAGCAGATTTTATGGCGACAGAAGAGCGCGGCTGGCGGCTGCGTCACGCGAGTTTGATTCGTTGCGCATGCTTCATGCACGGGCGGCTCGACGGACACGGGCAGGCAAAGAAAAGTGTGTTTTCTTTTTTGAAAGACGGCGTGCAATCGCACATTGACGCAGGAAAGTCGTGATCATGACGCTCGCCGACTACGCAAACAGAAAGTACGACTTCCTTGCGCTGCAGCGTGACAGCTCGTCGCGTACAGGCCGGCTCGATCTCGTTCTTTATTCGAACGACAACGCCGGCAAAATATGCGCCGGGCCGCAAAAGCTTGCGCAACGCTGGCTGTTAGAGTTTTTAACAGAGCGCGGGTCTATGCCCGGACTACCCGAGCGCGGTTGTGATTTTATGAAGTTTGTGCGGCAAGGAACGCTCAAAACACAGCTCAATGTTACGCAAACGTTTCACGCCGCAAACATGCGTATTCGCGTCACACTGCGAAACGAAGAATATGAAGGAATGCCCGACGACGAGCGCCTTGATGACGCCGAGCTGCTGTCGGTCGGATTGTTGCCGGGGTTCATGAACCTCGGCATCGCCATTACGAGTCGGGCTGGCGACTCGCGCGAGATCCTTGTACCGGTCGCTACTTTACCGTAGGTGCTGCATGCCCATCGAAATCTCAAGCCTCACGCAACTTAACCCAGAAAAAGTACAAGCCATGGTAGCGACGTTGTCGCAGCTGATGGCGGAGCGCCACCCAGAAGTTGAACTGACCCGCGGCGTGTTTCATGACCTCGTTCTGTATTTCGACGGTTTGCTCAACGCCGCAATCCAAGAAAACATCGAGCGCGTCAAACAGAGTCAAAGCCTGTTAAAGATCACAGAAAACCCCGAGCTGGCTGACGTCGACGTTGTTGATCAAGTGCTGTCTAACTTTAACGTCGCGCGAGACAACGGCTCGCCCGCGGTTGGTTACGTCACGCTTGTTTTAAACTCCGACATTCAAACTGAAATTACAACAGACGCGATCTTTGGGCTTGAAGACGGCAGCATCAGCTTTTCGCCCACTCAAAATTTTACGATTCTGCCGACAGCGCCTACGGCGGTTGTCACAGAGCCGTACCAACGAAAAATGGTTGCCGTTGGCGACGGCACGTACGCGGCGACCATCGTCGTCATCGCGAGCGACGTTGGCGCGGCCGGAAATATTAGGCGACGCACAAAGCTGACGACTCTGGGTTCAATCAGTAACGTCGTAGATCTGTACGCAAGCACCGACTTTATCGAGGGGCGTGACGCCGCAACAAACGCCGAGTATTTGACCCGTTTATCGACGGGCCTCGCAGCGAAAACAATCGGCAGCCGGCAAAGTTATATTGCTGCCCTTAAATCGCAAGCCGTGTTCGCCAACACTCTGCATTTTTCTGTGCTCGGCTGCGGGGACACGGAACAACAGCGCGATCAACACTCCCTGTTTCCGATTTCTGGCGGAGGTAAAGTTGATATCTATGCGCACACGAACGCCTACTCGCAAGAACGCGAACATCTTTTAGAAGCAACGTACGTCGGGCCCTATTCGCCCGCGCAGAACACATCCGGCCCGTGCGACGACAACGCGCTTGTTGGCGGCGCCCCAACGGGCACGATCTGGCAGATTTCAATTGCACGCGACCTTGCTCCCGGCTTTTATGAAATTGCGCAAATCATTGATCCGTTGTCGGAAACACCGGTTAACTATTCGGTACTCAGCGACGACCGGAACGTAGACTTCTCAGACTTTGATTTCATTCCAGATCTGCTGTATCTGCCCGAAAGCGCATATACCCGTTATCAGACGGCTACGATTCGGTTTGTAAACCCAGACCTCCAGCCCAACTCAACGCTGACGGCAAATCAAACGCGCCGGCTGTATTTGGTCACGACAAGTGGGCTACCGTTGATAGCAGAGCTGCAAGACTACATGGCAGCGCGCGATACTCGGGCGCGCGGCGCAGACGTACTTGTAAAAGCGCCAGTGCCGTGTTTCACAAAGATTTCATTTGAAATCCGCAAACAGGCCGCGGAACCGTCGCCGGATTTGGACGCTATTAAAAAAGCCGTGAGCAAAGCCGTGGCCGGAGTAGGTTTTACTGGCCAGCTGCACGCGTCACTTATCAGCACTGCAGCGCATCAATATCTAACCGGCCAGCAGGCGCTCGGTAGTATTGATATGTTTGGACGCATCCGCCGCCCAGACGGCACCACAGCGTACGTGCGCGACAACACAATTCTGCAGGTGCCGCACGATCCCTCACGACTTGTCACAGCGCGCACTACTGCGTTTCTGACAAGCCCGCAAGATGTGTCAATTTCTGTTGTTGCCGGCGGGTGGACTAGCTGACTATGAAAAAACCAGAGTTTGTATATCCGGGGTCAGACTTTGATCGCAGCCGTAATTTGATTGCGGCGCTCGGCAGCTTTTGGGCGCGCACTTACACCGGCGTCGATCAGGTTCACTCGTATGTCGACGCTACAGCACACGTTGCAAACCAGACGTACCACAACCTGCTCGAAACAATTGAGGCGTTAAGTCGGTTTGACGTTCCGCTGTTTCACACAGAAAAACTGTCGCCGCTCGTGCTCAAAAAATCAGAACGTAACTCAGCGCGTACGACCATTGCGCGACTTGACCGCGGCAACGAAGTGTTTAACAACAACAATTTACGTTTTGACGCCGCCACCGACGCGCCGTTTTTTTCTTTCCCGCTACCGTCCGCGCTCGTTGACGTGACGCAACTTTTTAATCGCATCACGTTTCCGACCGGCGTACTCGTCAAAAACGTCGACTTTCTGATCGACTTAGAACGCGGCGCAATTGTTTTTGTCAAAGATCCGTTTGACAACCCCGTATTTACAAAACGACCTGCGACAGACAGCGGCGACGACGAAGAACTTACGCTCTGGAGTTTTTGTGGTCAATTTGATTACGACAACGTGTTCAACCAGTTTGCATACGCGGTCGGTATCAAGCTGCGCACAAGTCAGGGCTACAAAGATTTAACAAATGCAGTTATTTCTGGGCTAGTCGAAGGCGGCGCTACAGCAGCAATAATCGACTCCGCCATTTCGGCGATCTGTGGTTTGCCAATCAGCGTCGGCCCTGTCGAGACTGTCGAGCGTGTTGATAACGACTATCGCGGTCTGCTGATCGTTACCGATAAAGCTGTATACCGTTTTCCAGAAAACGCTGTCCCGCGTGTCGAAGTCGAGCAAACAATTACGGCCGGCACGCCGCTGGTACACGGCGTCGATGTGCATGAATTTTTTGTTGGCAACACTTACGCCCGGCCAGATGAAAATGCGGTGCTATGCTGCCCGCCGCCGAACAACATTTTGACTAGCAACGCGTGGGAAACGCTTACGACCGAAACGGAAGAAGAATTGCTTGTTGACCCGAACGACGAGCAATGTCAGCCGGTGCGTAAAACTCTCGCCGCGCTGGCGCTTGACAGCGGTTTCCTGTCGTCGTGTTTTTACGGCGATCTTGTGTTTGAAAACAGGAACGTGCCGCTCGAAGTTAATGCGCAGCATGAGAGCGGGTATACATATGTAAAGTTTCGGCTGGGAGGTTACCCGGCGGACGTCGAATACTTTTTTGATGAGGTCCACGCCCGCGGCGTCGCGGCCGCCGAGTTCCGCAAAACACAACCCGACTGCGCGGCAAAACTAAAAATAGGCACACTGGCGCATTTACTCGACAAGCGTGTTAATGCCGCAACGGAACCGACAACCAGCCAGCTACCCAAGACAATTAACCCGCTGCGTTTCCTCGTTGAAAACGTATTGCGCAACAACGTATTTGTCGTCAGAATCTCGGTCGGCGCGCTAGGGTTCGATCAGCTGGGATTGTACAATATTAGGCATCTACGTCAGTTATTGCCGCCACAAACGGCAATGATCGTGGTTTTCGAGCTGACGGCGGATAAAGATAAGATAACCCCAGAAACCGACATTTTTGAAGCTGTCACACGGTTTAAGGGAATGGCGCCGCAAACAGACGAGATTCCGGTATCACTAGTCAGCGATTTGGGCGCCACAGCCCGGCTCGTGTCGGGCACATGTCAATAAGGACAACACATGACTGCTGATAACATTATCCCCGCTTTTGGCGTACGCGGTCACGTGGCGGTGTGGCGCATTGACGAAAAGACTGGTTTGAAAACACCGCTCTTTTCGCAAGCGAATCAGATTCAATATGGCTGGGGATTCATCGCGGCAAAACAACTTGGTTACCGCCGGCAGCCCGACCGCCTCGACTATCACATCTCGGCAATGTATATCGAGTACGAGAACGCTGCGCCAGAACAGGTAATTTCAACGCCTAGCTTCGGTCGTAACGTCGACATTACGTACTACAACTCGCTTGTTGACTCGCAAACCCGTAATTTTCTTCGGGTGCCGCTGAGCATCGAGCCGGCGTTGAGCGTGTCGTCCGGGTACGAAGCAAACCTGCCCGTAAATCAATCCGGAAACCAATTGACGTTTTTTGCGCAGACGTCCGAAGCGCGAGTTGTTTATTCGGGCACGAGTAAACAGTTCAGTAGTGCAAGCAATAGCCGCGTGTACGCTGCAGCGCTTGTAGCCGCACCCGTACTGAGCGACCGGTCAAAAGACGTCATATTTGCGCGCACAGTTTTCTCTGGCGCGAATCAAGTAACAAAGGAAGCGTCGTCCCAGATTGGTATCACGTGGGATGTCGCGTTCCTGTAATCAACTAACCGCCGGAGGACAAGGATGTCCGGTAACTGGCTACACAACATTAAGCATGTTAATCCCGGCGAGCCTGTACAGGCTGGTGTCGTTTCACGCCCAGACCGCACGCTAGAGGACCGCACCGATTATCTCAAAGACCGCCTCGACGCTGCTGCGTTGGGTCGCGTGCTTGTTGACAGCAACGTCAGCATTTCGCCGGATGTTCTACCCGGTCAACCCGTCTACTGGAACTGGGTTGAAAAAAGATACGAACGCGCTTTGGCGGCTGTCGAACCGGAGCCGGCAACGCAGACGCTGGTCATGCAGCCGTCCTCTTACTGCGTCGGCATCTGCCTGTCAAAACGCGCGGAAACAACCGGCGACATTGTGTTGCGCGGCATTGTAGATATGCCGGAACTGCAAAACGCGATCGCCGGCCCAATTACGCCCGGCCGTTATTATTTGTCCGCAGCTGATGCCGGCAAACTTGTAAAGCAAAAACCGCCTGTCACAGTAAGTGTGTGTCTGGTGCAGGGCCCAAAAGATAGTTGCACGACTGTACCGCGCGTGCTGGTCATGCCGAGTGTGCGCGACTTTATTGACGAGCACACGCATTATCGTTTTGAGCTTGTCACAGAGCCGGCTGGTGTGCACGCGTTATTCACAAATCCCGGCGACCACACACGACACCGCATCAACAACCCCAACGCAAATTTGCCGGGCTGGTTGCCGGCTAACCACCCGTCGTTTGCCGGAAAAGCTCCGTCCGGCGCGCTGTTCGGTTACAACTTAGCGCAACACGCTTCGTTGTCGCAGGCGTGGCCGCCAGTTCCGTTACAATCGGTCGCGCTCGTGTGGGACAAGGGACGAGGTCGTCGCGGTGGTAGTGAAATCGCGCTCGGGCCAGACGGCGCCGCGATCGTAGACATGAACGGCATCTGGTGGATGAGCAACTGCTACGGCGACGTACCGTGGCCGCGCGACTGGCAGATCACAAATCCACCCGCGCCGACCGGTCCGACCGGTCCGACAGGCGCAACAGGTGTTTCTGGTCCAACTGGTCCTTGTCGCCTTGAAGACATGCGCCTTTCGGTGATTTATGTCCGGATGTTAGCCGGCAACGACAGAAACGCGGTAACAAGTCTCGTCAAAAATGTTGACGACGCGAACAATGCAACAACACCTACCGCGCCAACAAGCACAACAGTTACTAGTCCGATCTCGATTACAAATTGTGCTGATGCCTCGGCGTCTACGGGCGATCTGCAGTTAAATCTTGATCTACAGATTTCCTCGACAGACGCGCTCGGCGGGCAGGCCGTAAAAGGTGTTGTAAACCGGCATCAATTACTGCGGGGCTGGGTGGCTGAGGGCGCGTTTACAACGTCAAGCCAAATTTCTATTCGCGGGTCGCGCGGCACACCGCGCGTGCTCACAACTAGCGAAAAGCAGCAATTCAATTTAACGACCACTGCCCCGATTACACTGCATCAGGGCTTACTTAAAATTGACTACACAGATCAACTTGTTGAACGCGAAATTTCGCCGCAGATCATTCGGCTGAGCGATACCGTTGAGCGCTTGTATATGGACATCCCGTATCTGGGTTTCCCGGGTAGTCAAGCAGCGTTGTTGCGGTTGCGGTTTAACGTACCGGGCAGCAATCTCGGCGACAACCTGATGATGAAAATTCGCGTGCAGTTGTTCGGCCGCGACGGCACACAATCGCAGCGCAAGGTTATGCCGTCACTTTACATGACGCGGCGTATTATTGCGCGGCCGCCTACGCCGGAAGGCGACGGGCAATCCCTACCCACGACCGACACAGCCCTCACGTTTAACTCTAGCGCAAACTTATACATTGATCGTGCTATTCAGCGCGATAGTGCCGCCTTCGCTGTGACTGAGGGCGACACGGTACTCGTCACGCTTGGCCGCGTAGAAGACAACGTATACGGAGAAATCGGCGTACTGCGCGTCACAGGTATCGTCTATAGCGCAACATAACGGGTGAGCCACAATGCCGATTGGAAACTGGAATCTACAATGGCTCAACCATAACTCGCAGCGGTCATACCCGCTGACAGAGCGCGCCACCAAACTCGACAGCACAGGCACGATTCGACTGCCTGACAGCTTTATTGTTGCGCTGTATTTACCAATTCATTCTGGATTAGCTTTCGCGCCCAATAACTTCTTTATCAGAAGCGTGCTGATTGCGCCGACCGGTTTTAATATTACGGTTGGCTACGATAACAACGGCACCGCAGTTGATGTTGCCGCGGCCAATATTATCCGCAGCAATTACCAGCCAAACCGCTCGTATGCGCTTGGCGGTGTCGGTGACTTTGACGACTGCGTTGGTCGCGTCGTGCTGGGTGCGCTCGACGAAGTAGATCAGCTGCCGCCCGGGCTGTACTCATTTTCGCGCGCGGCGGGTGAGCTGGAAACCGACGCAATTCGGCCGACGCTGCGCGCAGTTACTCGGCTGCGCGTATCCAACAACGGCGAACTCAGCGCGCCCATCTACGGCGACGTAACACTGGTCGCCGGGAACAACGTGCGTATTACGGCGGTTACGTCGGGCGCAGAGACGGACATCATCTTTGACGCCATCTCCGGTACAAACCTCAACGAAGAGTGCTACTGCGAAGTGCCAGAAATTGGTGACTGCATCCGGTGCATTAATGGCGTATGCAGCACCGACGGCAACTTCATCATCGCGCCGGACGACTGTATTCAGATTACGCCGATGAGCAACGGTTTAAAGTTTGCCGACACGTGCGCGCAACCCTGCTGTGGCTGCACCGAACTTGATGCGATTGTTAATCAGATCAATCGCTTTGGTGACGGTGTGACTACGCTGCAGAATTTTATTACTCGGCTGGGCTCTGAGGTCACGCAAATGAGCCTTGTGGTCTTGGGAAGCCAGCTCGGCGATTCCGGCTGCACAACGGGGTGAGTTATGACATGCCCCGATTTTCAACTATCTAAACACGGTCGCGCCGGGCTCGGCGTAGTGCAGCCGCAGAGCGGGTTGGACTATCCGCTGGTCGCACCATCAGCTGATATTCGCTACCTCATTGCCGACTTGCACCTGTCGTATGACGACGCCGGCGAGTATGACCCAGCAGTCACGCCCGCTGCCCACCCGATGCGAATTAAATATCTATACGGGTTGGGCTGCGTTGAAAACACACCAGCCAGTGGTTTTCCGACGCCGACGCACGCGGCAGACATCGTCATTGTCGACTCGTTGAATCGCGTCATTATCGACACTACGCTGCCCGGCACAACGTTTAACGCGCAGCCGTGGAGCGCCGATTACACGATATACGAGTGGAAAACCGCACGAGCGGTATGCCGGCTGGTGCGCTACAACACGTGGCCAGACGAAGACAACGGGCAGACCGACGACGATACGCGCCGCAACTACAATAAATCGCTTACGCCGGCAAACGCGCGCCTTGACGAGCGTGCGGTGTACAAAATGCCGCGGCGCCTGCTGTCTATGCGGGTACGTAACGGTCAGACCACTACCGCGCGCTATCAGGGAAGCTTTAAGTTTGTAAACGGCTACAACACAGAAATCGTGCCCGGCGTCAGTGAAGTAAAAAATTTCCGTAACGTGACGTCAGTAAATTTTCGCGCGGTGGCTGGGACGGGATTGGGACGGTACGGGAACTGCCCCGGCGGCGTTGCGGTACCGATCACAAAGATCAACGGCGTGACCGCAACGGTCGGAGACTTCCGACTGGCTGCGACTGACTGCCTGTGGTTGCGACGACCGGTGACGGTCGGCCTGACTGCGCCATACCCGGTAAACCCGTCGACTACCGCGCACCAACAAATAGGCGCTGACTGCGATCCGTGCTGCGGTTGTGACGACTATGCAAACACCGCCAAGTACATGAACGAAACCAGTTATCGCTACAAGCTCATCGGCCAGCGCGCAGAAAAGGTGCGCACAGAACACGAGAACAACATTGCGCGCTGGCTTGATCAGCGATCGTGCAGCGTGCAACAACCGCTGCGCCTACTCATGGTGCCGCAGCGGTGTCCGTACATGGACATTGTCATGATGCTGTGCAACCCCTGCGAAACGTGCGTGGAGCCGACGCGGGTCACACTGACATTAACAGTCAGCGGAAATTTTGTGCCAGCAGATCCGGAAACGCAAACCTCCGTCGCCGTGCGGCCGACACTGGAGTGCGGATATACGTCTATGTACGCCCCGGGTATTCGCGGTCGTGGCGTCGGTATCTCGGTCTCGGGAGACGGTTTTCAATACTCTGCCGTCTTTCCTCAGCTCAAACCGGGTGACTCTGCGTATGTCCAGTTTCGATTGAAGTTTTCGCAATATGATCCGACAAACCCGGCCGTTGAAGATACACGTGCCCGCGGGCCATACGTTGTAACTGGTATGCTGACGGGCGCTAACGCAGCCACAAACCAACCGATTCTTACAAACTGCGGGCAGCTCTTGAACGACGGATTACCGCCCCTTGCCGCGCTTGCTGAAACAACACAGACGTTGTTTTGTAACGCCGAAGGCAAAACAGAAGCACCGTGCTAAACCATGGCGATTCGTAATCAAAATTGGTACAACCTGCAGTCTACGCGGCGCTACCCGCTCGACGACATCTCGACAGGTGTCGACGATGCCGGCGCGTTTATTCGCGAAGATATCATTGTTGACTGCCACATCCGTTTTCCAAGCCCGCTGGGCGAGTACGTATATGTGCAGGGGATCACTGTATCCGCTGGCATCGCAACAATACTTTTTGGCGTCGTTAACGGACTGGACGAAAGCGGCCCGACGCTTTGCGCTGTCTCAGCGCCGCGGCCTGTTACGCCATACGTAAATTATCTGGTTACGCCGCTTGTCCCGGGCGTGTCCGGCTGGGTCGCCTTCGGCCCGGGCGTCGATACGCCGTTTGCGGGGCGCTACAGCACGGCGCGGCAGACGCTGGTGCAACCACGCAACGCGCGCCCGTATCGCCCGCTCCCCATTCCGACACTCGGCAAAATTAATCTCGGCACGTCATTACAGGGCGTCGTAAACTTGCTCGGCACATCGCCGGTGACCGCCAAATACGAAACGATCGAATACGAGTCGGTAGATTACCCGGCGATCGTATTTCGCCTCGATAGCGCGCTGGTCACTGGCGATTACAACCCGCTGTCCACGTTTTTAGGTCCATGCGCGCAGCGCCCGGAGAGCGGCACGTGCGCTAAGTCGCCGATTGAAACGATCAATGGCGTGGCGCCAGACTGCGACGGCAACATTGACATTATCTTTGACGGTTTCAACGCAATTAACTTTGAAGATTGCGGCGGCGCAGACATAGTCACGGAAACCGGTCTGCAAGAAGTGTGCGACGCGAATAAGCCAAAACCACCACAAGAGTTCAAAGACTTGTGCTGTGACTTAACCGGCGAAAATGTCATCATGCGCCCGACGCGCGATGACTTTCCTGCGGCGGGCGAGCTTAATCAACTGTACGTTGCTTACGACACAAACAAGGTGTACCGCTGGACCGGCGCTAATTACGAAGACACAGACATCGTGCTGGACGAATACTGCTGGCCGGACCCGACGCAAGCCATCGACTTGATCGTAGACGAGACGCTGGAGACACCCAACTATCCTTGCATGCCGCTGCCGCTGTGTATTGACTTCGGGTCGTGCCAGCCGAGCGCGCATTTTGTTACTAAAACCGGCGCGTTCGCTCCGCAAGAAACACTTGCGCCGCCGATCTGCGGTAACTGCAGCCCCGGTGAATTTCAACCCAACATCGGCGCCGGGCTTACAAACCACGGCACGTACGTTGCAACCGGGATTGGTGGTTTGAATATCGCCGTGTTGAAAAACTGCGCGACCGATTGGGCACTCAATCACTCGATCATGACCGAGTTTAAACTGGGTACAAACGGTGCAGCGCGTAACGGCGGCCTCGTATTAAATTACGTACAGACGTTAGAACTCGATCAGGTAGTCACGCGTTACGTCGTCGTACTCGTAGACGGCACGCGCGGAAAGGTTCGGGTGCTGCGCTACACGGACAACGTTTTCACAGAAGAGCTGGCAGTCAACTATAACGCTAAAACAAATACGTGGTATCGCATGTACGCGAGCCTGAATTTGAACGGCACCAATTTGACGGTCACGTTCTCTGTAGCAGAGCTTGACGGCGCGCAACCGCTGAGTGGGTTTACGGATCTTACAAACCCGGGCGCTGTCACCGGTTCAATTGGTTTGTTTACCAATCAAGCGTCGACGTTCTTCAACAAATTTGTGGTGCAGTAATGTCAGGCGCTCGAATTCTATTTCCCGAGTTTCGCGACGAGCAGGCAGCGTCACGCTACCCGTTTGCCGATTCCGCCACGCTGCAAAGCGAAGCTGACGCCAGCATTTCAATTGCGCCAGATACGTTTATTGACGCGTCTTTTTTCATTATTGGCGGGCAGCAGCGTGTGTATATCTCGGCAATCACAGTGACGACGCAGACGCTGACAATCACAGTCGGCGACGCAGAACTAGCCGCCCGCGCGACGACAACATACAACCCACTCAGCCCGCCCGCCGACGGCGTCTTGCTGTTTGAAGATCAGTACGGCCGCCCAGCCGGCATGCTGCTGTCTACACCGACAGAGTTGGCCCGGTTTTCCGGCTGGGGCGTCGGCACGTACGAATTTACGCTCGCGCAGACTGAGTTTGTTTCTAGCGTTGCAATTCCAGCGAACGAGCCGGGCGTGCGGGCGCTTCGACCGGAAACAAAACAGTTTCTGACCGGCGACGTCTGGCTTGTTGGTGATCAGGGTGTTGTCCTGCGGCAAGACGGCCCGGGCGTGATTCGTATTGATATTATTGGCGTGCCGCTTTTCCGCCGATTTCTGTGCGAGCCGCAAAGCGAGGATTTCCCAACGAAACGATATCTCAAAACGATCAACGGCTGCGGCCCGGACGAGTTTGGTAATTTTACGTTTACAGCAACAGACCAAGCCGCCCCAGACACAGTGTTGCGAATTTACGCCGACGACGAGACAATCGTCATTGATACGGTCGGCAGGAGCGTCGTCTAATGCCTCGTCCCGGCTTTTACAACGATAACGAGTACCGCGCGTATCCGTTCGTCTACAACAAACCCGCAACGCTTCCGGCGCTGCCCACAAGCGCCATTCTGGACGCCGGGTTCATCATGGGTCTCGACGCGCGCTACGACGAGACTGAACACACTGTGTGGCTCGCGTCTGTGACAAAAACTGGCAACTTGTTTGACTTTGTATTTCAGACAAACGCAACGCCGGCTGCCCTTACGTTTAGCGCCAACATAGACGACGAGTGGGCAATTGCGCACAGCGAGTCGGACGCGGATACGACAAACCCGTGCGCCGATGAACCGATCTGGTCCGGGTTTATCGCGACCGGGCCGCTGGCTGCGCTACTAGCCGCATTTAACGTAGCCGCTGTCAATAACGTCTGGACGCTTCAGGTCAACGACTACCAAATCGAGCCGAGCCGTATTCAAAACTTAAACAAGGCATACTTGCGGTCTATCAGCGTCGGAAACTATGCCCGCGTAAAAGTCCCCCCGTGCGGCGTTACAGATATCAATGACAACCGCCCGATTGTGTTAAACGCCCGGTGCATGAAGGGCGACATTCGTTTAAAAGAAGGGTATAACTGTCTGATCACACAGACCGACCGCGCCAATGAGCTTGCCGTCACCGCGTCCAAAGGCGCGGGCGCTGGAGATACTAGCGCCGAGCTGTGCGAGAATAATGGAGAAGTACCGCTGTACGTCGGCGAGCCGTTGCCGGAAAACAGCAAATTTTACAGCGGCGGCCCGGCATGCAACGAGCTAATCTCTACAGTCAACGGCATGGGCGGACCTAACGTTAACCTTGTCGGCGGCGCGGGGATTAACATCCTTATCGATAACGGCACAATCACCGTGCAAAAGAAACCAAACGCGCAAGTGAACTGCACATAACATGTCTGAAAATCTTTTCAAAGATTCGCAGTGTCCGATCGAAGCAGTTCCGAAGGCTGACTTTGATTTCATTTCGTCGGTGTGCGATATCGCGCCCCTGCCGCCGCCGATCTACGGCTGCCAGACGCCGATTATTCCGAGAGAACCGCCGACCGAGGTCGGGCCGTTATGCCCGGAGTTCTCGGCGCTCACGAGCATCGATGTCAGTTTTGAAAGTAGCGGCGACGACGTTGACGCCTGCCCGCCGGCGAAAAACGAACTGAAAATCGAACGCCGCGACGTCGATCCGTGCCGCTACGACGTCACGCTCGATATCAATGTCCCAATTCCGCGGACGCCCTGCCCCGCTATTACCGCGGGCGAGTTTGGTTTGGAGGTCGGCTATCAGGACTGCATTACACCCCGCAGCGAAATTCGTATCACGCCGATTATCACGCCGGGTGACTGTAACACGCCTGACCAATGCGAATTTGTCATCGATCTGGATCTTCAAATTCCGGTGCCCAAAACACCGTGCCCGCAAATTGTAATCACAGATTTCGGCGTCTACTCCGGATATTCCGACGCGCCGTGCATGGTAAATAAGCAAAACAAATTTGCAATCAACCCCGTCATTACAACCGGCGATTGCGACACTGCCGATCAGTGTCGTTTTGAAGTTGAGCTTGAGATCGCAATCCCGATTCCGCGTACGCCCTGCCCGGTTATTAACCTCAACACGTTCTCAGTTGATAGCGGTTTCTCTGACGCCAACTGCCTGCTGAACAAACAAAACTTTTTCAGCATCACGCCAAGCTACGCTGCCGGCGACTGCAACGACCCGGGGCGCTGTGAGTTTGACGTTGATCTTGAAATTGTTGTACCCATTCCGCGTACGCCGTGCCCGGCAATTAACGCCGCGTCGTTTAGTGTCGTGTCTGGGTACAACGACGGTAACTGTATTACCGGCAGCAATCGGTTTGAGATCACCACAAACCACACTCCGGGCGACTGCAACAATCCGGACCAGTGCGAATTCAATGTCGAGCTGGAAATCGTCGTACCCATCCCGCGTACGCCGTGCCCCATCATCAATTCGCCTACGTTCAGCGTCACATCTGGTTATGCGGACTCGTCTACCGGTACTTGCATTACCGGTGACAACAAGTTTGAAATCAAAACAAAGCACACACCCGGCGACTGCAACAACCCGGGCCAGTGCGAGTTTGACGTCGAGTTAGAGATCGTTATTCCGATTCCACGTACGCCCTGCCCGGTCATTAATTCGCCAACGTTTAGCGTCACAACCGGCTACAACGATCAAATCAATTGCGCCGAATCGCCGTCGAAGTTTTTGATCACGCCAAATCACACCCCCGGCGACTGCGACAGCCCGGACCAGTGCACATTTGACGTTGAGTTAGAAATCAACATCCCAATTCCGCGTACACCGTGCCCGATTATCAATTCGCCAGTATTAACGGTAAACACCGCATATCGCGATCAAAGCTGCGGCCTCACCGGGTCGAAGTTTGCGGTCACGACAAAACACACACCCGGCGACTGCAACAACCCGGGCCAGTGCGAGTTTGACATCGAACTCACCATTGACGTGCCAATTCCGCGCACGCCCTGCCCGCTCATACGCGCGCGCACATTTGACGTCAAAACAGGCTTTAGCGATTCGCCGTGCGTGCAATCAGGCTCGAAGTTTGAGATCAGCACGAGCCACACACCCGGCGACTGCAACAACCCGGGCCAGTGCGATTTCAATGTAGATCTTGAAATCGTCGTACCAATTCCGAGAACGCCGTGCCCAGTTATTAACTCTCCAGCGTTCGACGTCAAAGTTCATTATGACGACATTACCTGCTCGTCGTCGGGTGGTTCTAAATTTGAAATTACGTCAACGCGTATTCCGGGCGACTGCAACAATCCTGACCAGTGCGAATTCAACATCGAGCTGACCATCGATGTGCCAATTCCAAAGCCGCCATGCCCCAGCATTAATATCAATACGTTTGAAGTATCGACGGGACTCAGCGATTCGACATGCGTGCAAGGAAAATCTAATCGCTTTGAAATTACACCGCGTATTACTCCGGGTAACTGCGACACGCCAGATCAATGCGATTTTGACATCGATCTGGAAATTGTCGTACCTATTCCGCCGCCGCCATGTATCGATATCGCGAAAAAGTTGTTTACGGTCAAGACTGGATTTGCCGGTACGGATTGCGTAGCTGGGCAGTCGCGCTTTGAAATTACTAAAGTTGTGACGCCGGCGAGCGGCTGCGACCAACCAGAGCGCTGCGATTTTGATATTGAAATAGAAATTGTTGTTCCAGTTCCCCGGCCGCGCTGTCCAACACTCTCGCGGTTTTTGACTGTCAACAGCCATTATCAAGACGGCCCGGCTGGTCGCCTCAGCAACACACCGAGCTTCTTTAACCTGATTGCTGTTGCGACGCCGGCAACATGCAACGATCCGGGTTCATGCAACTTTTTGTTTGACATCCATATCGATATTCCAACTCCGCGCCCGCCGTGCACGCAATTTCGCGTCAAAAACCTGCAGTCGGAAGTGGGCTACGATGTCCCACAAAAAATTAAGTTCGACATTCAGAAGTGCGCCGAGTACGACGAAAAACGTGGCACAAATAATCCGCCTGTGTGTTGCTACGAGATCGATATAGAGTTGTTTATTCAGATTCCGCGCCCGCCCTGTACGACCGTTTCAATGGTCGTCGATTTGCGCGTGCTTCCGCCGCAAGCAGATCCGTACGCGTTCGCGGGCGGCCCGCTGTTTAACTTCGATCCCGGATACACGTGCGACGTTGTTTTGCCGCTGTACCTCGGGTTACCGAAGCCGTGTATTCCAAAAATACAAGGCGGCGAAGGGATCGCGCTGACTGGGTGCGGCATTGAACCGCGCGCAGAAATTCTCGTCGAGCAACTAGATCTGTGCGAATTCAAATTAACGCCGTACATCTGGATTCCAAAATGCCCACCGCCGCCGTGCCCGCAAATCACTCTTAATGTTGATGTTACAGAGTCTGATTACCCATACGGCACGGGTCAAGTTACGCCGTCTCAAGTTGGCGGAACAACCGGCGACGAACCCGGCGTCTGCATATACGATCTCTATATCAACATCGGTGTGCCGGCGGCGTGTTATCCTGAGTTCACCGGCAGCAGTTTGGAAATGCGCCCCTATGGTGGCGGCACACCAGAAATCTACGTCGAAATAACTGAAACCGCAAAGTGCGCGTATCAGGTCGGCGGTTACGCATATATTCCGAAAGGTATCACAAGCGGCACCGTTAATATCACGCCGTCGGGAGTCGGTTCAGGCAGTATTGAAGTTGACGTTGAAAGCGGACACCTCACGGTCAACATCGAACTCAATACAACCGAATGCCCCACGTCTAGTAGCGGTGGTGGTAGCGGCGGCGGTGGCGGCGGCGGCGGCTCGTGCGAACAAGGACCAACCGGCCCCGAAGGACCCGCTGGTCCGACCGGAGACGCCGGCGAAAAAGGCGACAAAGGCGACACGGGCGACACCGGCGAAACCGGTGAAAAAGGCGACAAGGGCGATAAAGGAGACAAGGGCGATCAAGGAATTCAAGGTGTTCCCGGTCCCCGCGGTCCAGCTGGGTTCATGGGCATGCAAGGCATGCAAGGTGATCAGGGTTTAAAAGGCGACAAAGGCGACAAGGGCGAGAAAGGCGACAAGGGAGATCAGGGGCTTCAGGGCTTACCCGGTTTAAGTATCATCGGCCCGCAAGGCGACATGGGTCCCACAGGTTGCACAGGCGACCCGGGACAAACAGGCCCGCAAGGTCCGGTGGGTGTTACCGGTGTAACTGGTCCGATGGGCCCTACGGGTCCGGTCGGCGCAAAGGGCGATAAGGGAGACCGCGGTTTTACCGGCCCGTCAGGCGCCCGCGGCCCGACAGGAATTACAGGCCCCACAGGCGCTACAGGCGCCAAGGGCATGACCGGCCCTACCGGACAATTTGGCGCAACCGGCGTAACAGGCGCCACTGGTGCAACCGGCCCAGCCGGGCCCGCTGGACAAAACGGAGCTGCAGGTCCGCAGGGGGCAACAGGCGTTGTTGGCTCGACCGGCCCGCGTGGGCCCACAGGCGCGACTGGTCCGCAAGGTGCAACAGGTACCGCCGGCGCAACAGGCCCGCGTGGACTTACTGGCCCATCCGGCTTGCAGGGTTCAGTCGGACCCGCAGGTCCGCAGGGCGCGCAGGGCGCTCAAGGCGCAAAGGGCGATCGCGGCGCGACCGGAGTGACCGGCCCAGTTGGCCCAGCCGGCCCTGCTGGTGTCGCCGGCCAAACAGGGCAAGCAGGTCCAACCGGCGCAACAGGCGTTGTTGGGCCTATGGGGCCGCAAGGTCCGCAGGGCGCGCAGGGCCCTCGCGGCGCAACTGGCGCGACCGGACAAGCCGGCTCCGGCGGCGCAACAGGCCCACGCGGGGCTACAGGCGCCATAGGCTCGAACGGCGCAACAGGCCCGAGTGGTCCAGTTGGCGCAACCGGGCCCTGCGGAAACACGGGCGCAACAGGCGCTACCGGATTACAAGGCGCAACCGGAGTAATACCCGCTGGCGGTATAATTACATTTACACCGACGGCGCTCGGCAGCGGAACTATCACGGCAAACAACACAAGCATCAATGGTGCCGTGACGCTTAACGTTGCTGAAATTGTTAAATCAGCTGCGTTTTTAAACGAGTTGATCTCGCAATTGAACACAAACACAAATTTACGCGCGACCATTCGGGCCATATTAGATAACTAAAATGACAAACCAACCCGACGAAGACGCGCCGATTGAAGTTGTGCCGTACGACGGCATAACAATGGCCAACACAGGTGGCGGTTGCGGTATTTGTCCCGCCGGCCCGCAGGGTCCGCAAGGCGTGCCGGGGCCAGTCGGCCCGCAAGGCCCTGCTGGTGCCCGCGGCCCGCAAGGCGCTCAGGGCGCAAAAGGTGATAAAGGCGACAAAGGTCCAACGGGAGCTACAGGACCTACGGGGCGCGTTGGTGCGACCGGAGCGACCGGCGCAACCGGGGCGACCGGCCCGACAGGACCCACGGGTCCGCGGGGCGCCACAGGCGTCACCGGGCCTACAGGGCCTACAGGGCCTACAGGGCCGCGGGGCCCGACAGGCGCAACCGGACCGACAGGCGCAACCGGGCCGACCGGGCCCACGGGTCCTCGCGGGGCGACGGGCGCCACAGGCGCTACCGGCGCAACAGGCCCCCGCGGGGCTACAGGCGCCAACGGGACAAATGGCGCGGCCGGGCCCGCAGGAGCCGCTGGGCAAGCCGGGGCGACCGGTCCAACAGGTCCCCGCGGTCAGACCGGTCCAAAGGGTGATCGCGGCCCACAGGGCGCGCAGGGGCCTCAAGGTTTAATTGGACCGCAGGGTCTCATGGGGCCGCAAGGCACCGCCGGCCCGCAGGGCGCGCAAGGGCCGGCTGGGCAGTCTGGGCCGGCTGGCGCAAGAGGCTCAAAAGGCGACACCGGCTCAACTGGCCCGCAGGGGGCAACAGGCCCACGCGGCCCGGCTGGTCCAACTGGGCCGCGCGGGTCAACAGGGCCGCAGGGCGTGGGCCACACGGGCGCCACAGGGCCGTGCGGCAACATGGGCGCGACAGGGCCTACAGGGCCTCAAGGCGAGCTGACGTTAACGCAGTTAATTTCTGAACTGCAGACAAACGCGGCGTTACGCACAGCCGTTAAAGCCGCGGCACAGTCATAGCGTCATTTGTACGCGACGATTAGAATGCGGCCATATCCCCGAGGGCCATGTTATGACGCAGCGCATTACGCGCATGATCTCGATTAGCCGAGATAACATAATGCAGTTTGGGCGGCAGGACGTTTTCTACACCGCTGTCCCCGGAATGCTGGCGTTAAAAGAAACGTTTGATAACTGCCACGCGGCGTACGAACAGTCAGCCAAAGAACGCGGCTGCCGCTGTCGCGCAGACAACAACGCGTTGTCGCCGTGCATGACCGCGTTTATTGATATTTTAAACGCGTCAAAAGAAGGCGACCAAGAACTGATGCGGCAATTTATTCAGTTCGTCGCCAAAACGCCAAATATCGAAACGACGGGTGTTACAATATATTACGCGCCGCCTGACGGCACGACGCCACAGAGGCACGCCTACCCATGAGCTACGTAAGCCCCACGCACTCGAAGCTGCTTTATGGTTCGAAGCCGCAGGTCTTAGCCAATGGGGCACAAGCTGCTGTCGTCAAAATCCGCCTTCGCGACGACTGCGACCGACCTGTTGCCGGCCGCCAAGTAGAAATTCTTGCCGACAACCCGAGCGCGCAAATCACACAACCCGGACCCACTGACAACGAGGGACTGGCGCTCGCGTATGTCCGCTCAACCACGCCGGGGCCAGTAAACATTACAGCCCGCGTATTAACGGAGTAAAGATATCATGACGGACTGTTGCTCGCAGGGCCCCAACGAAGAAATCATCACGCTGCCGGACACGCTCGGGCTGAATTTTTATTTGCCCGATTTAGATCCGCCGCCAGCCACAGGAAGCAGCCGGCACGTCAAACTTACGTGGCAGGTCAGCCGGTACAACTACGAAACTACAGACGGCATTCGGGTGCGGATTACGGCGAGCAATCCGACACAGATGCCAGACAAAATATTTGCCTACCAGTTGTTACCGCTGAAACCCGGCGCAGAAGAACGGGTCGGCGCGTTTGATCACGTATGCTCCCCGACCGATCTGGAAGAGTATCCCGAAGACGAGCCGATCCCAAATGATCGCCCGGCGTGGTTTCGACTAAACTATGTTGACGTTCTGCTGCGTTCACGCGCCGAAGTTAAAGCGTTTATCGAAGACGTTATCGAGGACGTGCAGCGATTAAAGTCCACGCTCGACATTGCGGACCTATTACTTCCCGGCGGCGAAACGTGGATTGGTACGCCACCGAACGTCCCAGCCGCGCCGACAACACTACAGGTTGCCGCCGGAAATGCACAGGCGGTACTGACATGGGTGGCGCCAACAAATAATGGCGGCGCGGTTATTACCGACTACCGAATTCAACGCACACTAGCCGCCGGCACACCTAACTGGGTAACGGTCGCGCGACCTGTCTCTGCGGTGCCGACATTCACTGTAACCGGGCTGACCAACGGCACGGCCTATCGCTTCCGTGTTGCTGCGATAAACGTAGCCGGCGTCGGGGCGTACGTTACAGCCGCTAACTCTGTTACGCCAACTGCGTGAGGCTAGCTAGTATGCGCGACATGATTGTGTTAGAAGATAGCACCATACTCTCTATGTTAAACGACCCGACCTATTCGGAGTCGATTCCGTGCTTCTATAACAAGCGCGATCTGTTTAAAAGCGGGGCGAGTGGTGGGTGCAGCGCCTGTGCTCAAAAGCGCCAAGACAAACGCCGCAACGCCATGGCGCAGATCAAATCATGTCTTGCCGGCATGAGCAGCGAAAAAAAGACGCAACTCAAATCTTTGCTGGACGCCAAGAAGGTTCGGGTCGTTTATGTGAACTCTGGGGGTCAAGTCGTCCAACTGACTTTCTAGCCGCACCTGCCATGTGTAGGCTGCGATCTTCCGCCGCCCTGCGGTCTGTTGAAAGGCCACGCGCCGCGTGGCTTCGGGCTCCATGCTCTTAGGCAGCGCGGGGCGGCGGTTGTATCGCGTTCTGGAAACTGGAAAATTTGCCGTAAGTCCCGTGATTACAGGCATTTTCGCAATTCGCGAATCCAGAATGGCAGCTAAATTTCTGGCAAAAACGCGGCATATTTATTGTCGCTGCTGTGTCGTATCAGCAGCTCTTCTCTACCGCGTTACAACGGAGTTAACGCATGTCTCTTTCGGCCCCAGCGGAGTCTATCCGCCTCGCTGTCACTACTCGATGCCAGAAGACGGCACCGGCTTTTCAGATCGTATCTGACAAGGCGCATCTTCTGTTCGAGAAGACGGCAGAGAAGTTCGCTGATGAATTGGGAAAGATTGCGAACTTCTGGGAACGAGCTGCATTTCTGAAGGAATGCGTGCTCAAACGCACCACGCGACGGTTACGTGGTCACATGGCTCGGCTGTACAACGAGTACACCGCGGCTATGCTGCGTGGCGAACTGGCCACTATGGACGATGAGCCAGTAACTAGAGAGATTAATCCTCGTATTGAGGCTATAGCGCAGTATCATGCGTACCTTGCTTGCACCGCCGGAGATTGATCTTCGGCGTGTTCTGACTGTGTAGTCGGGACACATCTAATCGTCTTATGACGGCTGATGTGATTCCCGGCTACGCAGTCAGAACAAAAACTGTCCCAATTTTCCTTAGCTATTGTGAATCATGGCGCGTAAAAGTAAATCTGCAACAAAACTTGACAAGCAACCGCCGGCGCCAAAACCAGCCTTTGTCATGGCTGAACCAAATGATGACGCGTCGGCATTCGGTTGGATGCTGGGGAAGCTACGATACCTGTCAGAAGAAAAAGTCAACGGCGAGAGCTGGCCGGGCCGCGGTGTCTTTGACGTGCCGTGCGCCTACGAAGTTCGGCAGGTTTACGGGCACATCATTGAGTTTGTAAATCCGGCCTACCTTCAACTGCAGTTCGACGGCAATGCGGACATACGCAAAGCCGCCGAGAAAGCGCGAGAAGAAGGCTACACAAAAGAGGCAATCGCCAAATTTCGGAAAGTTATTCTGCGCGTGTTTAACGAGCAGGTAATTCCGGACATGGTCAAACGGTTCGGCAACGTCGCCGGGCTTGTGGCTGAGTTCTATTGCGCCAGACTGGCGCATATCGACAAGTTTGGAGCAGAGGAATGAAATCAAAAACACAAAAGAAGAGGCGCGCTCCGCGCGCCTCTAGTACGGCGGCTGTCAGGCCGCTTCCGTGGACGGGAACCGCGTCGACAGCACAGCTGCGGGTCGCGCGGGCGTCTGCGTTGGCTGCGCAGAAAACCAAGTCGGGCCGCGTCGCCCCGCCGGGATTAACCGGCTACCTTGTCATATGGCGGCACACGATGGACGACGTACCGGTCGGCCTGTTCAGAACGAAAGAAGCGGCGATGGAAGCCGCAAATAAAACGAGCTTCCGCGCCGGGTACGCCGCGGCGAAGAAGCTCGATATCGACTGCCGCACTCCCGTGTGCTTTGCCGTAATCGGATTCGACAACGGCAAGCCGACGGAAATGTTTGTTGTAGACAGGCCAGACGACGCCTGATCAGAGCGACGCTAAGATAACAAAATCTCGGCGATAGCCCGCGACCGGCCCGCGCTTGCCCATGAGCAAGTCATCGTCGGTCTTACCGTCGGCATCAACCGGGTACGGCCCGCTCGCGCTGGATACGCCCGGCCGGTGCAGTCCGGCTTCCGCTGCTTTCTGCAGCACAGCATTCGCAGTTGCAGCCGACAGCAGTTCCTCGATACCATCGCCGCTGACGATGATCTCGGCGCGCCCCTGCGTGATATTAGAAAGGTTGTCGATGATGGAAACGGACATAGATACCTCCGAAGAAAAAGTACACTTCACGTTGGATATGGTAATGCGGGTCGTGAAACTTAGCAAGTTGCAAATCCGCAGCCTATTTCTCATTGCTTTAAAGTGCGGCCCGCCGCCGGGTGACATGCCCCTGAGCGACACGTACGTGTTCTATCTCCTACTGGCCGACATGCTGGAAAACCTCCAGTTCCTGTCCAGCGAGCAGCGGCTGTTGGTGTGCGAGCAGCTGCGCAACACCAGAAACGAACTAGGTTTGACCGGCAGCCCGTGCGGCGATCAACTCGCGTTTGCTGACGGGCGGTACGCTACTTGGTCTGGCTCAACGGGCTGGATCGCGCTGGAATCGGGCGACAGCGTGGCGCAGCTGCCTAGGCCGCCGCTGGAGACGATCGCGTATAATCTAGAGGAGCTGTACCGCCGGGGCGTGCAGATCATCAAGAGCAGGAACGGCCGCAATGTCGACAATAGCGCAGGAAGCGTGGAAAAGCAGGGAGACGTTCGCGAGCGTCCTACTGACCCTGTTTCTGGATAAGTTCGGCATTGAGGCGCTGGACTGGGACCCGGCGACGATCACCCTCGAAATCGAAGAGGAGTTCGACGTCGAGCTGCCCCAACTGGCGCTCGACAAGCTGCTGGTCGCAATCCAGATCCTCACGACCGACAAATTTTTCAAGAGCTTGCCGGACTTCGTGACGTTCTGTAACGTGCTGGGTGGTGACACATACCGTCCGGATATGTGGGACCCCGCGGACGCCGAAGAGGTGGCGTGGGGAATCACAGAGGCGTTGCTAATCAGCCCCCCAGAAGACGACGACAAAGAACCGTTCACTGACGAAGTGCGGGGCTATATCGGCGCCGTACTGGACAGCGAGGGGATTATCAACGCCCCTGACATTCTGCGTATCGCGTTGCGGGCAGCACGGGTCAGCCCCAACATTACAGACTTTTCAGATGACCCGACGATGTTTAACGCGGTCTACGACTTGGAAGCGGGAAAGACAGAAGACATCAACCAGTCGATTCGATTGAAAACGGGTTTACTTATCAAACAAATGGCCGCGCTAGACCTTAAAAACGGCAACACGGAGTATGTCGTAAAAATGCTACAAGGTTCAGCTACATCATGATGGTGACAAGATGCTTGTACTCTCAAGGAAGAAAGAACAGGAAGTTGTAATTGGCGACGGAATCGTTGTGAAAGTTTTGGGAATCACAGGCGATCGAGTCAAGATTGGATTAACTGCGCCAAAAGCGACAGCGATCGTTCGCGGCGAGTTAATCGACGGCACTAAAAAGAAGGACAAAAAGCAATGGGCTGGAACGACAGAGTCCCAGACAACCCACCCTACATCCCATACGAGCGAGCCGAAGACCGAGACTCTTACGACAACTGGCAGCTCTATCTCGAATACTGCCGCGGCGAATTAGACGAACAAACGGGCGGGCTCTCGTCGCAGAATGTTGAACCCGGTACTGCGCATACGCAGCCGGTTACCGCAACTCCGCGCTGGAGTATGCGCAGGTTACTTACAAAGCTAAAGGAGTTAGTTTTCCAATGAGCATCAAAATAGACCACGCCGGCGTAGCGCGGATCGCTGAGTTTTTCCGGGCGTGCAACTACAGCATTCAAGAAGTCGTCGATTTTTGCTGGGACTGCTACGGCCCTAACGCCGCCATCGTCGACGCAATTCACGAAGGCGTTGTCGATAAAAAATTGCGCGTTTTCGGTATCGTTGCCAGCGCGCAAATGATCATCGACCGCCGCACGCAAGAAGTGTACGAGATGTCGGTTGCCGATAACCAAGCGCTAAACAACGCGATAGGCGGCAAAGGCGTCGCTTACAAATGGCACAACCCGGCCTACAGCTTGGCGCACGATCTTGAGTCGGCTCGACGCGGTATTCCCGCCAAAGATCTTGATCAGGCGTGGGACAACGTTCAATACAAACGGACGAGCGATACGGCCGTACTTAAGCGCATACGAACGCTGTTCAATCCGCCGGTTAAAAAGCGTAAGCCAAAAAAGAAAGCGTCAACCGCCCGCCGCAAGCTCGTGAAGGCGAGCAAGCGAAAGAAGGCTATCAGAAGCCGACGCTGACTTCACGACCGGCGCAGCAGACTTTTCCTGCATAAGCCGGTCTAGCATAGACGCCATGCCGCGATCGAGCGTGGGCACAATCGCGGCCAGCTTCTCGCGGTCCATGTAGACGCCGCCGGCGCTTACCGCGTCCGCAAAGTCGTCACCCAGCCATTCGCGCACGTCGTCTACCGCTAGCTTCTCCAGATCATCTAGCGCGTATACGTTACCCGTAGTGGTTTCGACACTGCTCGACATGAAGTCCCGCGCCACCTTTTCAGTGATTGCAAACAGGACTTCTTCCGGCCGCGGTAATCCGCCGGCGTCGTACAGGCGATGGAGCTGCGTGCTCCGATCGAAGTTATCGACCGCGCTCGCCAACTTTAACCGTGTCTCGACCGTACGAGCCCTTTCCGGGTTCTGGTCGATAACCTCGGCTAACTTGGACAACTCGCCCGCCAGCTGCGCGTGCTGCCGGCGGGTAAGCCGTACGCGGTCTTTGATCATGTCGCTCGCTACCTTGGCGGCGCAGGCACCAAGCCCGGCAGCCAGCTCCAGCGAGCCCTCAGCCCCCGAAACATCTGCGCCGTACTGGGCAGCCTTTTCGAGGATCTTTGTGGCGATTACATGTCGGTCGTCGAATACGAAGTCGTCGCGGTGAGCCTTGAAATGCGCCGCCGCAAACTTGACTTCTTCGGCGTTGCGCAGCGGCCAGTGGCGCTCTTTCGAGCCGTCCTCGCCCACCCACACGACGGCAAACTCAGAGTCCGGCAGGGTATTGATATCTTGCGTGGCGCTGACCGCAACCTTCTCTTCCATCTCGGCCACGGCACCGCGAATACCGAAATACTCGGCCGCTTGGTGTATCCTAGTCTTAATAACCGCCGCGTCGTCGGGCGAGAACTGCGCCTGCTTGTCCGCAAAGAAAAGCGCGGACATCCATGTTGCAGGGGCGGTATGACACGGATAAAGTTTATGGCGCTGGTCGGCGTATAAATGGCGTGGTAGATCCGCGGCTCCGTTAAGTCTGTCTTGCGCGGCATTCTTAACAAAATCAGGCTGCGGGTACAGGGTGGTGAGCCGGTGTGTCTCACGGCCACTAACGTCATGCGCCTGATCGAGCGGGATATTTGTCATGGGATTTCCTACCTGTTTGATTGGCCGCCAACACCACGCAATCGCCCTGTCGGCGCTGGGCATTTCCCCGGATCAACTGCTGTTTCCAGCCGTTGTGGGCTGTCCGCTATGTCAAAAAAATACGCTGCACCTGTTCGACGATACGACCACGAACGGGATATGGCTGCACTGTAATTCGTGCTTTGCCCATGGAGATATCATAACGTTTGGCGCGGCGTTATGGAATACAAGCCTTGAGGGCGCGATTGACAGGTTTGTTGAATTAAACCTGATAAATCCAGCGGAAAAAGACAACGCGGCCGTCGAATACGCCCGAGCAGCCGAACGCTTTGACAAATTTGAGCAGTTTTGGTTTGCGGCTGAATCGCAAATCTGGGGACATCACGACGACGTTATTGCCTGCCGCCTGCGCGAGCTTGGCGTTCAAGCTGAAATAAACGCTGGCGGGCTGGTCGGCGTGGCGTACCGCGAACAGATTACCGCGCTACAAAAATTTGTACGCCGCCCGCCATACCGAGCGGTGCGTGAAAACGGCGCCAGCCTTGTGTTTCCGTACTACGACCTACCCGGGCGCCTAACCGGTTTCCTGCTGGTCCAGTACGACGAGGAGTTTAACACTAAGCAAAACTTCTTAGCCGTAAGCCAATATAAACGCGGCCGCGTCGAGGCTGGGTACTTCTTGCTGCGCACAGCGTTGCTGCCGTCCACCGAGACACTAAAAAGCACGCAGTTCGTTCTCGACGACCCGATGTGGGCGCTGACCATGCAGTGCGAAATGCTGCGGCGCGGGTTGTCGTTACTGCCCGTGATGGCGAGCTACACCGGCGTCGAGGCGAACAGCGTCGGCGGCAGCTGGAACGCATTTGCGCCGGTCCCGAGAATCTTTCAAAGTCACACAGTCTCGCCAGAGTTAATAAGCCGCGCTGCCGCTGCGCGCGGGTATGTGGCCATCGTGTCGCCGACGCAACGAATGCGAAACCGGCTGGCTACAGACGCGATGACCCGGCTGGTGTCGATCCGCAAAAACGCCGAGACGTGGCAAACGCGGCTGAGCAGCACGCTTGCCCAAATGAACGAAATAGCAGCACACTCATTTGCGACCCGACTCACAATCATGCCAGATAAACTGGCGCCGTTTTTAACAAAAATCAGCGGCAACTTCTCGGCCGGGTTTGCCGACCGCGTACTAACAAATGTTAAAACGTGCCGCGACATTGTCCCGCGCTTGTCGCGCCCGTGGCAGCGGACCGTAATCCCCAAGGCGTCCGGTTGGTGGAGCGTAACAAACCAGCATATCTGCGCCGCGAACATTGTTATCAATAAGATCATCCAAGCCGACGACGGCGAAAAAACGTATCACGGCACGATCTACCTCGACGGCGACGAACTTCACTTTGCGGACGGCGCTACCAAAATCGAACGCACTGGTTTGCTGGCGTACTGCGCAGGGATCGTAGCGTCTCACAAAAAAGTGATGATGTTTGACGGGCGCTGGAACAGCCGCAGCCACCTCATCGCCATCGATCTAAGCCGCCCCGAGCTGGTGTGCGTATCAAACCGCCTCGGCTGGGACGAACGCGCAGCAGTGTTCCGGTTCGCTAACTACGAACTGGCAACCGACGGCACGCCGACCATTGCAGCGCAAACTAGCGCGAAAAACAAACACGTTACGTTTCCTGAACCGGTAGCGGTCGCGCCACCAGCAATTCGCCAGTTCCTTACTCCAACCGCAGAGAACGCGTTTATCTGGTCTGTCGTCGCAACGATCGCAGCAGACTTGATCGATCCAGTTTTGCGGCGAGACTCGGTCGCGACGGCGATCCCGGGTGGCGGGTTCGCGACCGCCGCCGCGATTGGCGAGGTGCTTGGCTGCCAGCACAAACGCATTGATCTGCTGCGCCGTTCAGACTCCAGCGCGGCTATGTACGAACGTACGGCAGAACTAGAGTGGCCGACATTTGTCTCAAACGTATTCGACGCCGCAAGCCTTAGTCCGACCGTGCCGCGCTGCCACAACCGCGCGGTGCTTGCGCAACTGTCGCCGACTGCGGCCAACGTGGCGACAAGCTATGGCTGGCAGGTGATTCACGGCAGCGCAGCGCCCGATACAGACTTTGGCGCGCTGGCGTATGTCCTGCCCGGCTACCTGCAGCGCGCCTTGCGCCAGCGAATGCGGATCAGCCGGACCAACCCGCTGACAACGCTGGCAGTGTTAACCGACATGCACGCGTGGCTGGCAGAAACATACGGCGATGCGTTCCAGCTGGAGTACGCTACAAATCATTTAACAACGCCAGACGCGGCAGATACTGCGTTTTTCGCTGAGTTAACGACCGCCGTACAAACCGGCGCGCTGGCTGTGTTACCGCGACCGCGCAGGGCAGATCAACCCGGAAATTACCTCGTCAGAAAGACCGCGCACTGGTGGTTGAATCAGCGCGCGATCGACCGCTATTTTTATGATAGAAAAGCCCTAGCCCCAAATTGGCTCTGGCTTGTTAAACTATTGGCGCGTCGCGGAGTTTTCGGCGGAGAGGAAGCTGTGCGCAACCTGCCGGGTATTCTGGTCGACAGCAACTGGTGCGATAAGTATTTGCTACCTGCCGCCGACCTTGCCCGGGACATCGGATAACTATGCGCTGTTTTACATCGCCGTTGATTCGCCAATCGTCGCATGAGCTAACGAACGGTCGCGGAGACGGCCTCGACGACGACTTTATCGAGGAAGAGTGGCAATTTGTCACCGACGACAATGACGATGACGACGATAGCGATATCGACTTTCCGAAACCAAACTATGTTTTCAGCGACGACGATGACGAGGAAGAAGACGACGCCGAAGAAGAAATAGAAGAAGAGCAGGATTGGGAAGACGACGAAGAAAACTGGGACGAAGACTTAGAGGAAGATGACGACCCAGAATATGAAGAAGACTTTGACGACGAAGTTGATGATTGATTAAATGCAGACATTTTTGCCCCTGCCGAGATTTAAACACTCGGCTGCCTGCCTTGATAACAAAAGGTTAGGAAAACAAAGGGTTGAATGTAAGCAGATCTTACTCTGCCTTGGCGTTCCGGTTGGCGAGCACGAGCCCGGAACAAGTAGCTGGCGCAACCATCCTGCCGTCCGTATGTGGGCAGGATATGAAACAGCGCTAGCCGTATACGCCATAGTCGTGTGCCGCGAGTGGATACGGCGCGGATTTAACGACACGCTCTGCCCGCAGTTCATGGGCAGTTATACAGCGCTGCGCGACACCATCGAGCGCAACGTGTATCCACCGTGGGTTGGCGACGAGCAATTTCACTCCAGTCACCGCAGCAACTTACTGCGCAAAGACTTTCGTCATTATTCGCGGTTTGGTTGGCAAGAACCCATAGACTTGCCATACCACTGGCCAACTAGTTTAATCACTGAGCCTGTTTAATGTTTGCCGGCGTAACTCAGTTGGTAGAGTAGCAGTTTTGTAAACTGCCTGTCGTCGGTTCGAATCCGACCGCCGGCTTTCTATAATCCATGTTGTGTCACGGAGGACGCAGCATGGATATTACTATCAAAATCAAAGACATCAACCGGCTGGGGCTGGTCGATGTGACGGCAATCATGACCAGATTGTCGTGGCCTGATTCTGGTAGCGACAGCTCGATTCAAAAAGAGCTAGACAAGCGCTACCTGAATATCCAGCCCGGCCCGCAGCCAGAAATGGCGCTGGCGCTAGTGTGGCTAGACGAAACGCTAGTCGGCTGGGTAGGCTCGCGCCCGTGGCCCGAGATTTTTAAAGGACGACCAACAACCGTTCAGACCGTAGAGTGTTTCGTCGACCCCGAATATCGCCGTCGCGGTATAGCCAAGTTGGGCTTGCAGGCGTTAATTACTGCAGGACATGTAAAACGAGATCAACTCGTTGGGGTATACGCCGCGGACGTAATTAAACTCGCGCGGCAATGTGGATGCCAGATCGTCACGTACTGTGACCCGTAACGCACAACAAGGAAGCGTATGAAATTCCATGAATACGTCACGTCTAAGCTACGCGCAATTACTGAACTAAAAGCGCAGGCGCGACGCAAAGAAGCAGAAATAGTTAAAAAGTTATCACCGCACGATTACCTGCGAAAGAAAACGAAAAAGCTCGTCGCCGGGTACGCCGACATTGTAAAGCGCGTATTCAGCTGTTTTGATAACCCGAAAAACGAAGCGTACGCCGACCAGCTCGACGCAGAAGAATGCGCCGCGGCTAAAACAGGAATACGCAACGCACTTTACACGGTAACCGAGCTGGACTGGTTTGACGACAATCGCCCGTTCTATAACGTGTACCCAATTGTTGAAAAATTAGTGCGCAACACAAAATTAGAAATCCCAGTTGCGCAGCTTGATTTACCAACGAATGCGATTTGCTTTCGGTTTCCCAAAGGACACGAGCCGCTGGGAATCAAAACCGCGCTCATAAAAATCGGAAACTTCGACACGGCGGCGGCTAAATCGGTTGCGCCTTTGTTTATCACGCCGACTAATAAAGAAGGCGAACTTAAAGTTTTCATCTGCGGCTCGTTCGAGGTTGTCGACGATGAAGATCGTTTTCTGATTCAAATCCCCGACAAGCTCGTCGACGAACTCGGCGGACCGACTGCCACGGTAGAGGATATGTTGGCCTCGTCTTTGTCTGGTTGGCAGCACAACGCTGTATTAGAAGAAGCCATCATGGGCGTCAGCGAAAAAACAATCGCGGCTGATTTGCCGATGTACACCGAACGCCTGTACTTTTTGTTTCGTTTGACTGTTCTTCTGTCGCTGGTCGCCAAGGGTAACGATCTGATCATGCCGGCGGTACTCGCGTCCGAGCAAGATAAATACGACGCCGAAACAGACAAAGAGGCAAAACGTTGGCTTGAAGAACGCGCGGCACAAATTCAAGGTCGCGGTTTTAACTTTGGCAAAGAACTGCAGCAACGCAGCGAAACGTCGCCGCACTGGCGCAATCCGCACATGGCGCTGTACTGGACGGGACCCGGCGGTTCTGTACCGGTTCTCAAACTTCGGCAAGGCGCCGTCGTTATGCCGCGGCATCTTGCAGATGTCCCAACCGGTTTTGATTGCCCGATCGTTGACGCCGAGGCGGCGCAGACGCAAGTTGAGTACGTTTACTTCTTGCGTGATCCGTCGCAAGGTTTTGTTAAAATCGGTAGAACCCGCCGCAAAATTGCAGATCGACAAAAGGAGAGCAGTACGTTTGTCCCGGGCGGGTTGGCGCTGCTAGCTTATATCGAGACAGGCGATTGCGTTGAACTAGAAACGCGGATTCATCGCGAGTACGGGCACCTTCGCCGCCACAACGAGTTTTTTGCGCTTGACGACACTACCGTCACCGCAATTGTCGCCAAGTTTGGCGGCGTCACCCTTTCAACTGAGAACTAAAATGCGCCGTTACCACAGCGAAAAGCACATCATCGAACGCCGGATTAAAAAGCGTAAGCAGCTTAATGCCGGTATGGATATATGGCGGCAAAGCCTGCAAAACGGCAAGCCAGCGCATGTAATCGACGACGGTCATTACCGTAAAGCTTTGCGCTGTGGTGGGTGCACCCGTGCGCGGTGTCAGGCATGCCACCCGGAGAAATATCCAAAACGCATTCCGACGCGGCAAGAAAAACAAAATTGGAATGACGACTAATAATGCGGTAACGCCAAAAGAAGTATACGATTCATATCCGGCGTCAGATCTGTTAAGCATTGACCCGCCGGAAATTGGCGAAACGTTTCACGACTATATCAATCGCCAAGGCAAGCAAACGATTCGCGAGTGTGGCGACACGTTGTTTGCATTTCTAATTTTCGAGTTGGCCGAAGCGGGTAACCGCGCAGAAGCCGCTCATATGCTAGACCGCGCGTTAGACGACATACTTCATGTCCGTCGCGCCGTAGACACATAAGGAGTGATCATGGCTAAGAACTTTGCTGATAACATTATCTCCGCCGCCGGCACGCTCGCCGACGCCGTCCGTCGCGAGTCGGAGCTGGAGGACAACCGGATCTCAGTCAAGATGTCCGCGGTTGAGCGGATCATGAAGAGCGGCGACAACCCGCTGACCGGCAAGCCACACAGCTTCAGCTCGGCCGAAGCGTTGGTCAACACCGACGCGACCTACTCGGACTACCTCGGCCAGTGCCGTGACGCGGCCCACGCGCGTATGATTGCCCGCGGTAACTACGACGCCGCGCTGGCAACCGCTCGCCTCGCCGCCGAAACGGTTTGAAGTAAATATGTTTGAGGAATACGAAGACGAAGAAGACGAGCGCCCGCAGCATCACATCTGCGGCTCGATTGAAGACCTGCGCGACCACGTGCTCATGGTGTTTGCTGGTTTTATCGCCAAGCTAAACGACACCCGCCCGACAGAAGAAGAATGCTCGCTGGAGTATCAGCGACAGTTCTTGGAGGTCTGGGAGGTAGAAAACATTGTGCGCGAACTGTCTGACGTGCAAGCAGACGGAGCATACGGCATCGGCGCAAACTCGTTTAGAGAGTATCGTGAAAAGATGTTGCGTGTGTTTCGCGCGTTGGGTGAGCGTATTCTGTCAAATATCATAAGAGTTGGTGTGTCACGCGGATTGCTTGACGCCGAATATGATTTCGAAAAAAACGACTTCCGCTTCTCAATCACCGAAAAGGGGTTAGCTATTGTCGGAGCTGACGACAAATCCGATGACACTAGCAGTAACAACGCTCAAAGAAGCGATTCGTAGATTCGAAAAAATGCAGGATAAGTATCGATCGTTTGGCGCGATGGATACAGAACCAGACGGCGTGTTTCAGCAGATAATCGCTGACGCGTTCGAGGGGAAAGAGCCTGCGGTGCCGCGCTCGGGCGCCGGATGGGAGCTGTACGATTCGTCAATGGACTGCACAGAAGCCGCCGCGGCGTTGTATACCGCAGCGTGCGCAGTTGTTGACGTTATCGAGACCGCCAAGATTCGCGATTACGCGGCCATGAAAAAGTTTATCGAAGATTACTGCTGGCGGATCTTTTAATAACCGCCAAAGTAGTTCCGCCCGATGGCGTCATCCGCCCAGTCGTCATCCACCGGCGTTTCTGCCTTGACAGCCCGCTCACTTAACCGCGCTACGCCAGCGATCTCCGCGAAATTGGGCCACGCGTTATTCACGTGCCAAAGAGCGGCGCAGCCTAGGTTAACAGCTTGCGCGAAGTCGTCAGTCAACAACGTGTTCCTTGTAATGGTGTAAATATCGCCGCCTAGTCTAGACTCGGCTTTGTTTTCTACCAGCGCAAGAAAGTCCGATATCAAGCCCGGTGAATCCTGCGACGACCAGTCGTACTGGAAGAACCGGACCTGTTTGAGCTTAATGGCCTGACACGTGTACAGCAACGACCGCGTTTTGTCGAGGCTATAGTGCGCCCGGTGGTTGATCTCTGTAGGTGGTTTGAACACCATCAAATCTTGCGACGCGGAACGAACAAGCCGCATCGCCAGAACTCGCTCTAGGTTAAACCCTGCCTGCACCATGACCGTTTCGCGGACCGTGCCGGCACCCGTGTAATCGTGAGCGACAAAATCGCAATTAAACAAGTTAGACCAGCGCATACATTCCACAGCTTCGGCCAAATGATCGCCGCCAATGAGCAGGCGCTTGGCCCAAAGCGTGTCGACTGTCCCATCAGGGCGGAACCCTAGCACAGCAAGCACGGTGAAACTAATACCTGCTTCTCCGCCCCCGCCCCAGTCGATCGCAAGAATGCGATGTTTGTAATTCGAGAGATTTGTAAAGCACTTAGGGTCTGGTTCTTTCTTGTTTTCCCAGTCTAGCACGCACGCAGCCTTCAAATCAGTTTCGCTGATGAGCTTCTGACCGGTATCAACGCTTTCTCCCATTACTTCGTTGTAGAACTGAGCTTGGGTCATATTCCCAAAGCCTTCCCTCTTCAACAATAGAGTTGACCACTTTTCAGGGTCGGAGAAATGAAGCGGCAGTATCATCTGTGGTACGTGATAGCCGGAAAACTGCCAGCGGCGTTCGGGATATCTATGCACCCACCGACCATGCCTTGGGCTGATCGGTTTCTGACATTTAGCGCAGACGGTGCCCGGATAGTTCTCGCTGATATGAATGCTGTATGGGCCGATCATTTTATCCAAGTCATATTCAAGCGATGGAATACTCCAGTGCTTGCATGATTGACATGGTATAAACCATTCCGCCTGTGATGATCGTTTATACAATCCGTAAATTAAGTTATCGAGGGTCTTCGGGGTCCCCGTGTAGTAACTAGTCGCCCATCTGGAGTAAGACATCGTTTCTTGAATGATCGGCACGTGATCAGGATCCATGTCCTGAACTTCGTCGATACACACACGGTCTGCAGAAACACCGCGCACACGATCCGCATCCAAAAGCGCAAAGCTGAACAACATCATCGAGTTGTTCTTAAAAGATCTTTGCAGAACTGAATTCTCGGTCGTCGTGCCGCTCCATTGCGACTTTACAGGGGACTGGTCGATAAACGGACGCACATAGTTATTTGAAAACCGCCGTATCTGTTCGTACAGCGGTGTAATGAATAACGTCTTGAAAAACGGGATAGAGTTGGCAACTACAACTCCGTGCGCTGCTAGGCTGGTCGATTTTGATACCTGACGCCCCGTGCACCACACTTGATTTTTCGGCGTCAATAGCCGGAAAAGTGGGGAAAAAGGCATATGGTTCTGAATGCTGTACGGGCGTCCATTAAGGTTCAGAACTAACGGTAAGATCGGTTCGAGTGACGGAAACGCATGCTGCCCGGCGAGCTGCTGCAAAATAGCAGCTCGCGCGTGAACAGACTGCATATCTGTCACATCGATAGAGATTAATTCTTGTAGAAGTGATTGCACGCCTGTGGAAGGCATGTCAAGCGCTTCAATAACTGTTTGATCAGGTTTATCCATGAACCACAATAACCGCGGTAGCGAGTCCGAGTTTCAATGGGTCGAAGACAGCCTCAAATATACGGGGTGTGTTTTCGTGTACGGCGTTGCGGGCCTTGTAAATGTACTTGGTTACATGTGCAAGGTTGCTGCAGCCGCCGCCAAAGAAACAACTCGCAAGTGATTAGTGCGCGTCCGGGTATACTAAACGGTGACCCGGGCGCGTACTTTTTGGAGGTTATATGGCAAACGTCGGCCGCTCTGCAAAACTGTATCAGGAACGCAAACAGCACTACGTTGAGGGTACGCGTCGCGGCCCCGGTCCGCAGGTTTACTTGCCGGACAATGCCGTAAACCATCTTAAACTTGAGGCGCCGTTGCCGCTACCCCAATACCAGTTTGACCCCAACGCGCCGGACAGCACACGCACACAAGTGTGGCCGCACGGCGACAGTCAGGCAACATAAGATGGCCCAATCAGATCCGCACGCGACTTTTTCGGGATACACTGTTTTGATGATTTTTGCCGGTTTGTGCGCACTGCCGCAGATTGGCGTTGCTAGCTTGATCATCTCCGCCGCCGCGCTCTATAGTGGCGCCTGCTTCATGAATGGCTATACAGCAGGCACCCCTAAACGCAGGCGCAAATGACAATCACTGTTTTAGATTTTTTGGCCGTCACGCTGGCGGCCGGAGCGATCATCGAGGTATGGCACAAGGGGTCGTTGTTTGAAACCGCGCGGGCATACGCGCAAGCGCTGCAGGACGTAACGCCATACAACACGGCAAAAGGAAAGCTTTTAGAGCTGATCAATTGCCCGTTCTGCAAGTCTTACCACGCGCCATTTTACCTGTTTCTGCTCCTCTTGGCAGGATCGGGCATCGGCGGTATTGTCGAGACAGCGACACGCGTCGTGATCTACAGCTTGGCTGCTACACGGCTAGGCAACGTGATCGACGGCCTGCTGCCGAAAGAATCAAGATACGTTCAATAACAAAGGATTTTTAATGGATACGCCGCAGCAAACTGATCAGCAAACTGAAATTCAATCTGACCGCCTACCATTTGACGTCGAGTTCATGCGACGCGGCGAAGAGTTCTGCAACACGGTGCTCGCCGCCGTACCGGAGCTGCACGGCATTGCGCTGGTGCCACTCTGGTCGTCGCAGCCAGAAAATGCTCCGCCCGGTTTACTTAGTCTGCGCAGCAAAGAACCGCCGTTTACCGCCAGCCTGCTCATGCTGCTTCGGCGCTTGTCGATGTTTAGCGTCGACGTGCACAAGGATCTTGTCGGCCAGTTGCGAATGCTTGACCAGTATGCTGCACACGTGGCAGAACAAATCAGACAACAGAAAGAAGAACTGGACAAGCTTGTACCCGACGACACCAATGCCCAACAAAGTTAAAGATCTCGTAACCGATGTTCCGTTAGATGACCTTGGGCACGTAATGCTGCGCAATGTTATCAAAGAACAATTAGAGCTACGGGGCCCAGACGAGATACGCGCAGTTCTTGAAGGACAGTGCAACGAGCAGGTCTGGAATAGCGAACAACTCATGGACACGTTTGAGGTGTCGCATTTTGATCCGCCATACGTCCACGTGATTCGCAAGTCAGACGGGGCGCGCGGAACTGTAGCCTTCAACGATGATCCGCGATTCTACTTTGCATTTAGACCGGAAGGACCCTGCAAATGAGCAACGAACGGCACGAGTACAACACAGGCGCCGTGCGCAGTGCCGATTGCGACGCCGTGCGCTACGATCTAATCTCGCCGATTGGTTTGCGCGCGCTAGCTCAAACCTATCACGAAGGCGCCGAAAAATTTGGTCCGTACAACTGGGAGAACGGCATGCCCGTAGCGGACCTGCTGAATCACGCCATTGCGCACATCTACAACTTCTTGAACGGCGATCGCAGCGAAGACCATCTCGGGCACGCTGCGTGGAATGTCATCGGGGCTATTCACTCGTTAGAGAAATGGCCCGAGCTAAACGCCGATATGCTGCGCGATAAAGACGGCAACGTGCCGGCCAAATACAAAAGCAGCAAATAACGGCTATTTTGCACGTTAGTTGCTTTTTGTTTTCGGCAGTGTATTTTTCATTTAGCCGCACGGGAGATCGATATGTTTCGATCGCGGCGCTATAGGAGAGGACAACATGGCCAAGGCTGAAGAGTTTGTGAGTCCGGCGAATCTGTGGGGGAAACCGCTGCCGGGCGCAACCAGCAAGGCACCCAAAGAAAAGAAGGAAGAGAAGGTCACACGGATGCGGACCGACGAGTACGACGACGAAGATGTTGACGCTGATGTCGACGCCGAGCTTGAAGAAGACGTAGTCGACGACGAGGCTGCTTATGCCGGCGACGACTACGAAGACGAAAGCGGCGACGATGTTCGCGAGACAGCGGCAGAGCTGACGGATGAAGAAGCTGCTGGCGATGACGACGACGAAACCGAGTACGAACCCGAAGAGGGCGATGACGACGTTTCTGACGAGGCTGTCGACTCCACTGTGGAGACCGACGAAGACGATGACCCGGTCGAGGCGCCCAAAGCGACCAAGACCCAAAAAGGGAAGGTGAAGGATATGGCCGAGAAGAAGAGCGGCGCCGATCACATCCGCGAGGAGATCGAGCGTCGGCAGGAGTCTGGTGATTCGCTCCGCGGCGTAGACATCGTGGCGGCGCTCGCCAAGAAGCGCGTGACGGTTAGCCCGGCGCAGGTCAGCCAGCTGCTGAAGAAGGCTGGCGTTGCGTCTGGTAAGCGGACCCCGGTGGCGGTCGGCGAAGAGCGCACCCGGGACGCTGCCCGGCACAAGCGGAAGGACGAGCCGGCGAAGGCGGCGCCGAAGCGCCCTGTCGCCAAGAGCCTGTCTGGTTCGACGACGCTGCCGATGGACCAGCTCAAGGCCGCGACGGCGTTTCTGGCGGCCTGCGACGGTTGCTACGACAAAGCCGACGAGATCCTGACTGAGCACAAGAAGCTGCGCTCGGTCGTGGCGTAAGCCTGTTTTTATCCGCGTCCGGTGATGGTCATGGACGACCGCACCGACGCAGATAAATATCTTTATCCATGGCGACAGAAGACGTCTGCCTGTTGGAACCCCGCATTCCGCTGCGTTTTCCGGGGGACGCCGATGAAATGACAATGCCGGCTGGGACGATTAAACGTATACACGTCAACCAGCACATAATTCGCAGCAACAAAAGTCAGAACCTGCGCGTCCCGCCGCTGACAATCAAGTGGCGAAATAAAACATACGCGGCGAAAAGCGTCGACATACGCGGCGCGTCGCAAGTTGTTTACTCCCCAGATGCCCCGCTCTCTTGTGGCGCTCATGTCTGGGTTGAGACCAAAGCAGAGGTTGTTGCTTACAGATGAATATTTACGCGAGCGATAGTTCTTACTCTGACGATCGCGAGCGGATCTTAACGGCGCTTGATGAGCTGGATGCGCTACGTACGAAATACAAAGACGTACTAGCTATACCGGAAGTCGTGACGCTTCACGACATCACTGATTACCGGTTGGACACGCCCCGTGGTCCGCGCGCATTTAAAGATGTATATGACCGCAAAACAGCGGTCACCGTATTGGAATACTTTGCCGGCAATGATTACATCCTGCCGGAACAATTCGAAAACACAATTGTGTGTGCACTTCAAGAACTACCCTAACCAAACAAAGGACAGAAGAGGCTAAGCATGTCTCACATTGTTCAGATCAAGACGGAAGTAAAAGACGCCGCCGCGATTGAAGCGGCCTGCAAGCGTCTCGGGCTTGAGGCCCCGAAGGCCGGGCATCACGTGCTGTTTGCCGGTCAGTCGGCTGACGGTCTCGCCGTAAAGCTTCCCGGGTGGCAGTTCCCGGCCGTGTTCAACACGGAGACGGGCGCCGCGGCGTACGACAACTACAACGGTGCGTGGGGCAAGCAGGAAGAGCTGGATCATTTCCTGCAGGCGTACGCGGTCGAGAAGGCGATCTATGAGGCGCAGAAGGGCGGCTACTCGGTGTTCGAGGAGATGCTGCCGGACGGTTCGGTCAAACTCAGCCTGACGGGAGGTTTCTAAACATGTCGAAGACCATCGAAATTATCGTTGACCCCAAGGGCGGCACCAAGATCGAAACGAGCGGCTTTACGGGCAGCTCTTGTCAGGATGCGACCCGCGCGCTGGAGCAGGCGCTGGGCGCGAAGGTTGATGAGCAGCTGACAGGCGAGTTTTACGCCGCCAGAAATGATGAGCAGATCGCTGAAAGCAACTGACAATAGCGGGTCTTTTCCAAACAAAACCAAGGGTCACACGTGTCGCTCGAAAAAGAAATCAAGGAGCTGGTTTGCGCCGGCTTCTCCGGCATCTGGGTTGAATCACAGGAGTGCGATGACGCGATTGCGTCGATTCGCCGCGTAACTGAAGAGAAGGAATGGGGTTTCGATGTGTGGGACATCGACCGCCAGCTGTATTCGGGTGCCGCTCCGGCTCCCGGCCCGCTTCAGGCGCTGCGGTTTCTTGACCAGCCGCAGCCCAAGCAGCCGATGCTGCTCGTCCTGAAGAACTTCCACCGCTTCCTTGGCAACCCCGAGGTGCTGCAGGCTCTGGCCAACCGCGTGGTGCAGGGCAAGGGCGAGGGCAAACATATCATTATCGTGGCGCCGGTGCTGCAGCTGCAGCCCGAGGTTGAGAAGCTGTTCACGGTAGTGCATCACGAGCTGCCGGATCTCCCGCAGCTGACCACGGTCTGCAACGAGCTGTTCCCGGACGGCTCGCCGTTCGCCAAACCGACGGAGCAGGACGTTGCCGCCGTTGTAGACGCCTCGCGCGGCTTGACGCGGCAGGAGGCGGAGAACGCCTTTGCGCTGTCGCTGGTACGCAATAACAAACTGTCGCCGGACACGATCTGGGGTATCAAGGCCCAGACGCTCGAAAAGAGCGGTACTATGACGCTGTACCGCGGCGACGCTAACTTCGAGAACCTTGGTGGTCTCGAAAACTTAAAGAGTTTCTGCCTGCGCGCCATGCGGCGTCAGGGTGAGACCAACGTAGAAAAGCGCCCCAAGGGCGTGCTACTGCTGTCGCCTCCGGGTTGCGGCAAGTCGCAGTTTGCCAAAGCACTTGGCAACGAGGTCGGCCGTCCGACCGTAATGCTGGATTTCGGTTCGCTCATGGGCAAGTTCGTGGGCGAGTCCGAGGGTAACATGCGGCGCGCGCTCAAGCAGGTCGACGCCATGGCCCCGTGCGTGCTGTTCGTCGACGAGATCGAGAAGGGTCTTGCCGGCGTCGGAAGCTCTGGCCAGACGGACTCTGGTGTCTCGGCGCGCCTGTTCGGTACGCTGCTGACGTGGCTCAACGACCACACGTCCGACGTGTTCTTCATCGGCACCTGCAACGACGCCAGCCAACTGCCGGCGCCGTTCGCCCGTGCCGAGCGCTTCGACGGTATCTTCTTCGTGGATCTGCCCGGCGCTGAACAGCGCGCCGCGATCTGGGATATTTACCTGAAGCACTTCGGCGTGGATGAGTCGCAGGAAAAGCCGGATGACGCCAACTGGACCGGCGCCGAGATCAAGTCGTGCTGCAGGCTCGCTGCGCTGCTTGATATCCCGCTGGTAGAAGCTGCGCAGAATGTCGTGCCGATTTCGGTGACGTCTGCCGAGCAGATCGAGCGTCTGCGTGGCTGGGCCGAAGGTCGTTGCCTGTCGGCTGACAACCGCGGTATTTATACGCGTGTTGGCAAGCCGGCCGTCGTCGGTCAGCGTCCCCGTCGCGTCGCCGCGCCGGCAAAGGGCTAAGTGCTAGCAATACTGCGGCTGCGGGGCGTCACTGCCCCGCAGCTGCGGATTGCGGGCCAACACAATGCCTAACTGGTGCGCCAACAAAGTTACGTTTAAACACACCGACCCGCAGCAATTGCACAAGTTAGTGCGTGCATGGAACAGTGGTTGTCTAATGGGCACGTTTCTGCCGTGCCCAGAAGAGTTAAAAGCAACGGTCGCCGGCCGCGCAGGAGCTGATGGCTCAGCGGCGCAGCTTGCACTAGAAACGCAAGAGCGACAAAACGTTGAGTTGTACGGAGCTAGAAACTGGTACGAATGGCAGATCGGTAATTGGGGAACAAAGTGGGACGTCGGGCGCGAGAAGGATCATCCGTTGCGGCGGCTCCCGGCACAAGCCAAAAGACTCACGCTGGTATTTGATTCTGCGTGGTCGCCCCCAATTGAGTTCTATAACCACCTGCGGACCGTTGAAGGTTTTGATATCACAGCCTACTGCTTTGAGCCGGGCGTAGGGTTTTGTGGTATTTACCAAAACGGAAAAGTTACAGAGTTTAGCGTGCCAAGCAATTTTGATGAGCTGGCAAAATTACCGCCAGATCTCATTAAAGCGTTTGCAATTAACGAGTGGGTGGAACAAACAATTGAAGACGAACTCGACACAGACGAAGAAGGAGACTGAATGTCTACAGCCGACACAACGCCCGAAGAAAACACGACAGTTGAACAGACAGCTAGCGAGCTGCGCCAGACGATGGGCGCGGTCAAGCTGTCGTTCTCGTGGCTAGGGACGCAGCGCAAGCTTTCGGACGCGCAGACCAAGCAGGCAGCTGACACGTTTCACGCCGCTACCGATCTGGTCACCGCGTCTAAGCGCCTGATTGATACAAAAAATACGACCTATCGCGTACTGACCACGCTCAAGAGTCAGGCTTCGGCGTACTGGCGTTCCATGACGCTGCCGTATCCGCAGGAAGGCGTTCGCCTCATCAAACAGTCCGACATCGGCGCGTTTGAGGAACGGATGCGCGAATACAAAGAACAGCTAGTGGCTGCTGCTGCAAACCTGCAGCTGGAGTACGAAGCAATCAAGGTCGCCGCCCGCGAAAAGCTGGGCGATTTATACAACCCGAGCGACTACCCGGCGTCGCTGGAGGGCGTGTTTGACCTGCGGTGGGAGTACCCGCCGGTTGACCCGCCAAACTATCTCATGACGTTCAATCCCGAGCTGTACCAGCAGGAGCAGCAGCGCGTACAGCACCGGTTCGAGACCGCTGTGGTCATGGCCGAGAACGCGTTTGCCGAGCAGCTGCAAGACATGATCTCGCACCTGATCGAGCGACTGACAGATGAGCCGGATGGTACCAAGAAGACGTTCAAGGCGTCGGCTATCGAGAACTTCAAAGAGTTCTACGATAACTTCCGCAGCATGAACGTTCGATCCAATGCGCAGCTTGATAACTTAATCCAGCGCGCGACTGACATTGTTTCGGGTGTCGACGTGAAAGATCTGCGCAAAAACACCAACTTGCGGCAGAATCTGACCCACCAGATGGGTGAGGTCAAGACCGCGCTGGACAACCTGATCACGAACGCCCCGCGGCGTCGTGTCCTTCCTATGGAGTCGTGATGGAGGAACAGAAAGACGAAGCCGTCGGCGTATTAGACGCGCCGGCGGCCGTGGCGCCCGCTGTCAAACCAAGAAAGAAGCGGGCGTCCAAACATGATTTCAAAGACGGGCGCGGTCGCGTGTTTGCGCACCGACATGTAAACGGTAACGGCTGGGTAGCCGACACAGCAAAAGTGGCTGATTCTGTATTAGTTACTAAGTGGGCGCAGGTGTACCACAACGCCACCGTAGAGGGCCGAGTCAGCGTCATGGACCGCTCGCATGTATGCGGAAACGCTGTCGTGCGCGACAACGTGCGGGTGCGAAATAACGCTATCGTTAGCGGCCGCGGCCTCGTCAGCGAAGATTCCCAGCTGTGGAGCAACGCGCGCGTGTACGGCGGCTCGGTGTCAGGATCTACCAATCTTTACGACGAAACGTTTGTTCGTGACTCGGCGCGCGTTGTCAGTTGCACCGTTCGCGGACAGAGCGGAATTGCGGGTCGAGCAATCGCGATTCAAGTGGCGATAGAGGGCATGTCCTACATTGGCGGCGAGGCGCAGGTAAGTAGTTCGTCGTTGCGCGGTTTCATAACAGTAGCCGGAAAAGCACAGGTGATTGGCAGCAAGCTAATGCAAGTGTCAATCTACTCGCGTCATGACGATGACCCAACTGTTGAGTTGTCGCGACTCAAAGTCGTTGACTACGCGATCATCGCAAACTCAGACCAGATCAACGCACTCATCGCGTTCTGCGGGCACAGCGTTGTTGCTGGTGGTCATATCATTTTCCGTCCGCAGCACGACTCCTCGCTCGGGCGATACGTGCGCCTTGACACACATGAGCAGGCGTTGTTTGCCAACACGTTTATCGACCGGATCGACCAGTTCAACGCGTTTAATGTGTCGCGCGCAGACCAGCGGCAGCAGAACCTGTACCGACCCCCAGCCGCCGCAAACGCCCGGCCGCCTGTAAACATGAATGAACTGGTCCCGACCCGCCGTCTAATATCGATGTGAGGCGCCCATGCAAATCTATGTGCGGCCTAACGGCGCAGCCCAGTGCCTTTACGGCGAAGAGATTGATTTGAAAGCGCTCGGCGTATTGGATATCAAACGCGCGAGCCACGTTGAACCAGATGCGACCAAACCCGGCGAATGGATCGCGGATCTTGCGCCTGTCGGCGGTCCGCTGTTCAACGGGTTTAAGTCGCGAGCCGACGCCCTCGCCGCCGAGGCGAAATGGTTAAACGACAAAATGCGCTGGTACAACGTGCACGTAGTTCGCGAATAGCGCTACGTATTTTGCCAAAACTCCCCATAATCCACGTGGATTTTTGGGGTTGCAATCAAATCCTACGCGGTTATACAAGTAGTGTAGCCGAGTGGGTTGCCGCGACGCGTGTCGCGGTATTCGTTCGGTAGTTCAAGGAGACTGACATGAAGTCTTGTTTTGTTGCGGTGGTTCTGGCGTTCGTTTCGTCCGTTGCTTTCGCTGGCGATGCCGGTGAGCCGCAGAGCGTGCTAAAGCAGCCTGTACCGGCTGCGCCGGCTATCGCTGCGGAGCCCGCCACGGCCTGCGCCGAAGGCACCTGCTGCACGGAAAGCTCGTCCCGCAGCTCGTGCCGCGCTGGTCTGTTCGGCCGCACGGTTGAGCGGACGCGTACCGTCACTCGCGCTGTGGTCGAAGTGCCCGTGCGCGTCGTGGCGGCTCCGGTGCGGGTTGTCCGTGCCGGCCGTGCCTGCCGCGGCAGCTGCGGCTGCCGGTGAACTACCGGTCCTAGGTAACGACTTTTGACGCCATGGAGGGCGTCGGGGTTTCGGCCCCGGCGCCCTCCTCATTTAACTGGAGCAACCATGCCTTATTTCCACATCGACATTTCGCAGAGTGCTAGCACGCAATACGTAGTTATGGCCCCGGACCGCGAGACGGCAGAGAGCATTGCGCTAACTGCGGACGGACTCGGTAAGTGCGACAACAAAAAGATTGTCAAGCTGGGTACAAGCAGTAACTCGTCAATCTCGGCCGCCGAGACCGACAAAGCTGGCTGGACCGCCGCACTCAAGCAGCAAAAGGCACGCAAGTAATGGGTATTGATATCTATCTGGAATGGGACGGAATGGAAGAAGAGGAGAAAAGCGCGCAGGCAACTGGTTTCTCCATCACGTCGGGCAACGTGGGTTACCTGCGCGAAGCCTATCACGGCGGGCCGTACGCCACCCGCATCCTTGTCCGCGAAGCATTCGAGGCTGAGGACTGCCGCGCGCAGATCCCGGCTGAAATTATGCGCGAGCGGCTAACGCACGTCACTGAGCCCGCAATGACTGGCGAAGGTCACCAGCTTGCGCAAATGCTCGTCGGTATGATTCAAGACACCGGCGCCGAAATCGTATCCGGCGGCGGCATCCAGAGCGACAACACGCGCCCTATGACCGTAGAAGAAGCAGTGCGCGAACGCCAGCGTAGGCTATACGGCGAAGACAGCGAACACGTCGAACGCGTGGTCAAGTCGTTTAGAGATTTTGTCGCGCTCGCAGAAGAGAAAGAACGACAAACCGGAAAGCCCTGCACCGTTTACGCCTCCTACTGACATATGGCTAAGACCAAAAAAATCCTTCCCCCGGCCGAAAAGATTAAAGAGTTTTGCCCGCTGCTTGCAGCGATCGGCGTCACGCGCGTTTTAACAACGTACGACAATAGCGGCGATTCCGGCGACCTGTCTGACACCCGGTTCTGTTTCGCAGACAGGTATACAACGCACGATAGCGACGCAATAGATTCAAATACGAACGGCCGTTACATGTACTTTGAGCAGTTTAAAGGCATGTACGCTGTTCCAACAGGGGCCAACCCTAACCCGCTGATCACGGCCGAACAGCTCGACGCGCTCTACGAGCTGCTTTTTGAACTGCTGCCCGGCGGCTGGGAGATTAACGAAGGCAGTTACGGCGACATTGAAATCGACGTACTCAAAAGCAAAGTCAAGCTTGTGCACAACGAGCGCATTGTCGAAACCAACACAAGCCGGCAAGAGTGGTGACATGACTATTGACGATGCAATTGAAAACCTCAAAGACGCAAAAAGCCGCGGCGTAAAAAGCATTATTTTGGCGTGGTGGGACGCGCTGCAGTTTAGCCGACAAGACGACGACGCGTGGGAGCATGCAGCGTCTGTAGTTGAAGACAAACACGATTGGTCTGCTACGCACGAAGACCTGCAAATGACTTTAGACATGTACACAAACGAGTAACATGGCCCATCCCTATCACCACGCGCTATCGTCAGTGCGCAAGTGGGGCGGCTGCGTAGAAGACTACCAGCCGATTCATGACTGGTTTGATGAATCCAAGGCGCACATGGCCGACTTTCGCCACCGCGCGCTGCGGCACCACTCCGAAGGTATTTTCTTATCAGAAAGGATCTTTGGCAAAACGATCACAAACAGCGACGGCCGCGTTGTGCCAGTCCGCTACATCGGCGAACAGCACGTCAACGAAGATCTTGGGCGCATACCCACCCTCGCTGACTGGCTCCGCTGCATCAAGCCCAACGACAACGACGCGTGGATGTTTGGGCGCGGTAAAAACCTAGAGAAGGAGCTGGCTGATGCCGACCAAGTACATCATCATGAAGTCGTCGCGGGCGTTTGAAGGCGCCACAGCCCCGTGGGCATACCGCGGGCCGACGTGTGCCGCCGCCGGGGTAACACCCGGGCAGGTATACACCGATAAAACCGAAGCCGAAACCGACGCGGCCCGGCTGACCAAATACAACCCCGTCGGTTTTGTAGTACTGGAGTTAAAAGATGCCGATCTGCCGGTTCAAAGCAGCTGATTTAAAGCGGATTATCGTGCATGCCCGTGCCGCCACTGAGTTTGACATGGGGCACGAAAACATGACGGACGCCGAGTTTGAACAGCTCGGACTGACGCCGCCGACCGAGCGCACGCCAGTCGGCCCGGGTCTGCTGTTCGTGCACGACCGCGGTATTTACCTGATGAGCAACGGCATTCCGCGAGATCTGGACGCCGCGCAGTCTGGTTCGCACGTCGTCTACGCGCAGTACTGCAATCCGAACGAAGACGACGAGTGGTACGACAATAGCCGCGAGTTAGTAGGCGGCGACGATTTTGCAGAAGTGATTCGAATTCCCAAAAGCTGGGAAGACGCCTGCGACCAGTTCGAGACGTTCGAAATTGTTATCAATAACAACATGATCGACTGTGGCTTTGTTGACCCGATCGTCCACGTAAACCTGACATGAAGTCCAAAATCTCAAAAGCAAATCGCACGATTGTCCGCAATACGCTTGAACGCTGGGTGCACACGCTTACCGAGGGCACGCCCAATATTGAGAAAGCCAAGGAGTATCTGCGCGCCGGCTACAAAAACGGCATTGGCGCAGTTCGCTACGACCGCAACAAGCATCAAGACGTGACGTTTCATGTCGTCAAATCGCCCGCTGCGCTGGCGATTGCAACGACGGTTGTCCGCGGGCGTATGAACAAAAAGGACGCCGCGGAACTGTGCAAGACGCTGGATATTGACGACGGCTTTCTGTCCGCGTTGCGCAGAGACAATCTCTCCAAGTGGAACTCCGACACCAACAAGTGGTGGCACGCCAACAAAAACGAATTTATCCGTACGTGGCTGCGCGCCATTCACGAAGAGTATCTGACGCGTGAGCACAGCGCGGCAAGTACGACCGGCCTGAACCGGCGCTGGTGGCGCAGTCGCGTGTTTAATCAGAGCAACGCTGTAGAGCTGGCCTACCGGTCTAACGACACGTCGCTCGTTGTACCGATCCTTCGGTCCATGCTGTACGACCACTACGGTATTGAAGGCGTGTCTCAAACGTCGCGCGGCTGGGATGGTCGGCCCGTAACCAGCGTAACGCAAAAGGCAGAGCTTGCACTGCGTCCGGTGGTGGGGCAGATTATCTGGGACAGCAACACGACGCTGCACGCCAGCAACAGCCTGCGCCGGGCTATTGATATCAATGACTTGATGCAAACGCAGGAAGAAGACAACGGCTCTGTGTTTCTGGGTATGATTCCAAAGGCCGCCGACGCCGAGATTCTGTGTCGCATCCTGAAGATCGACGACCCGGAGATGACGTGGGAGCACGAAGTGTTTCACCACTGCACGGCGTTTGTCACGTTCCAGAAGTCTTGCATCGTGCTCGCGGATCGGCCAACGGTTTGCCTGAACGACGAAGACAACCTGCATAACGCTTCTGGCCCAGCTGTGTCGTGGGCTGACGGCACGCGGCTGTGGTTTAACGACGGGCACCAGATGGACGAGTGCGGTAAGCGCATCGTCATGGAGCCCCACAAATTAACCACGTCGCAGATTCTCCAGATCCGCAACGAAGAAACCCGGCGACTGGCCATTGAAAAGTACGGCTGGGAAAAGTTTATTGCAGAGGCAGACTGCCCGGTACTCGATCAGCGGCGTAACGACGTCGACAACACGGTCGAGATGCTGGTTGGTCCGCCGCGGCAAGCTAATGACAGCTCTGCCATGATTGGACCTAATCGTATGGTGTTGTTCTGCCGGTCTACTGGTCGGCAGTATTTCCTGAGCGTTCCGCGCGACGTTACTTCATGCGCAGAAGCACAGGCTTGGATGGCTAACTCTGGTTCTAGTCTTGCGCTTTCCTATGCCGCATCGCCTATTCGCGTTGTCGGCGCTTCCTGAAAGGTTTACATGAGCACTGCAGTTCTTGACGCCCCTTCTCTCCCCACGCACCCGACCGTTGCGGCGCTACGCCTTGCGCAGCATATTGTCGAGCAGATCAAAAACGACCAGCCCCAGCAGTTTCCGGAAGCCGCCAGCGTTGGCGACGCCGTTCGGCAGGGCGATATTTACATTCAGCTGATCCCCGACGTCGACAAGGCGCCCATGCTGTACGAGCCGGCTACGCCCAGCTTTCCCATGCAGCTTGCTGAGGGTAACACCAAGGGCAGCCGACACTGCCTTGCACACGGCGACGGCGTGACGGTGTACCAGCCGGTCGGCCGCGATAGCGACACCATGCGGCAGCATCTGGCGAAGCAGCACGGCTTGACGTCGGCTGACGCTGACTGGCGTACCAAGCTGAACAACGCCGAGTGGGAGATCCGCCGGCGCAGCAACTTCAACGCCGCCACATCAAACAGCACAGGTATCGTGTTCAGTCAGGACGCCCGCGCCTTGCTGGAGTTTGCCGGCCCGATCTTCCGGCTGGAAAAGCCCAACACTGTCACGCATCCCGAGCATGGCGACTGGCTGCTGCCGCCCGGAACGTATCGGATCACGTACCAGCGCACCATTGCCCGGGACAACACTGTGGCCCGCGTGCTTGACTGATATCTAAAAGAATCCCCTCGCCCGGGCGGTAGGCAAAAACTACCGCCCGGGCATCTCATATGGAGACGCCCATGCAGTCCATCCATTCCACAGTCGAAGACATGGCCGAGCTGGACGAAGAGCAGCTGCTGGCCTACCTGAACGACACCATCATTCCGTGCGCCGCGTGCGACAAAGAGATTGAAGTCTCGGACGCGCAGCGCTGGGTTAACCGGCTTGTTTGTTCTGAGTGCCTTGCCGAGTACGAAGGTCTGACCGCAGACAACGAGGACAACTACGACAGCGTATACGAGGAGCAAATCGATGACGCTTGACGACACGACAATTCGCTGGACAGACATTCCCAAAGACATTGTGCTAGCCGCGGCGGAACTTTGTGACGGCCATACGATCATGGACCCAAAAGCGTTTGAAGAAATTGGTGTCCCGCCGGCCATGGTGAGCCGGTGTACGTCGATCTACGAAAGCGACTTCAGCAACCCCAAATACACAATCTCTGGTCCCGACGGTAAACCTGTAAACCAAATGCGGGGGGTCTACGGGCTCGACGCACTGTCCAGCATGATTCGAGACTTTGGGATTATTGCGCCGGCTAAATTCGGGCGCGGGTCACAGGCATATGTCTGGCGCGACGAGATAAAAAAATACTTTGAAACGCAAACGGAGACCAGTTCGGTATGAGCAAAGACGATCTGCGGCTGCGCTATATCGTGGCCAATAAAGAGCTGGCAACCGCGGACAGTCTGCGGGAACTAGCGCTGCGTGCGTTTGCTGCCAGCTTCTGTGACGACGACAAAATTGAACAGGCGGAGATCGTTGTGTCTGCCTTATCGCGAGCACTCGTCGATCTGGCAGAACTTGATCACCAAGCCGCGTGCGACGAACTAGAAGACGGGCAGCCGCAGCCAGCGGGCCCGGTGTCGTTTCAGGGCGAGAACGCTGAGAATTTCTACCACGCGGCCGTAGTAAACCTGTACAAAGCCGCCGGGTTTGACCAGCATTACGCCGAAGAAGCCGCCAGCTGGCCGGACGTGCTGAACTACAAAACCACGTACCCCAGCGACCTTCTGCGAGAGTTTGCCAAGCTCGAAGTTGGGCACGATCTATTGGTGGGCGACTATATCCGGGCCGCGGTCGCTAACAATTACTTTAAAACGGAACCCTTGTCCTCCGGAGCAGAGCAAACTGATGGTAGCGCTCAATGATAACTTTGAGCTGGACAATCCGTCTGAGTCTGTGCTGGATTGGTGCCGCAGCCTTGTAGCTGCGGCAGCGCAGGACGCAGTGTGGGGCATCCCGAGATCCGGCACGACGTTTCGTATTGATAAGAAAAACAAAACGCTCGTGCTGGTTATCCCGGGTTTAGACGACGGAGACGATTTCCGCGCGACACAGCGCGTCTTTCAACACATCGGCTGGGAGGTCGTGGAGAACGACAATGGAACAGCAAAACCATGAGCTACTAGGTTTAATCGTGGCGCAGCAGCGAGCAGTTTGCGACAAGCTGCGTGCGCAAGAGAAGAAAGAAGAAGACCGAATAGCCCGCCGGCAGCAAGCGTTCTTAGAGACGTGCCTTCCGGACCTTTGGGAAAATATCAAAAAGCTCGATCTAGACGTGCCGCACTTTCTTCCTGAACGCGACGAGTTACACATACCGCTGGCGCGTTTTGGCAGCTATGTTCGCTGCGGCGAAGCAATCGTGGGCATCAAAATGCGCCGACGAGGTGGCGGCGAAGCCACGTGGAAATGCCGGCTCGCTAAAGATGGACAGGTCAAATACCTAGGCGACCTTGTCGAGATTACCGAAGGATTGGAATGCAACAAAACGATGACCAAGCAACAGTTTGAGCAGTCGTTTATCCGGCACATGGCCGGTATTATTCCTATCGACAAACTGGCGCACATTCAGCCTGTTAACAGCGTCGAAAAGAAAGGCCGCCGGCGCGTAATGGCCGCGGCAGAGTGACATGAAACTCACAGCGCAAGAAGCGCAGTTAGCGTATGAAGCGCTGCGCGTCGTAAACGCAGCGCTGGTGAAGCACAAGATTGACCTAATTCGAGAGTACAACGAGAGCCGCAAAACACAGGACGATCCGTACGTACCAGAGCCAAAATACACCGAGTTAGACAAGGCATTTGACGTACAAGATGCGTTGTGTAATCTGCTCCGTAAGCTGGAAAAAGCTTTAAACGAACCGGCGCCAAAGAAGAAACGCAAACCGCCAAAGGACGGCAAAAATGAGAGACGAACTTGAACAGAAACTCGTCAAAGACTACCCAGAGCTGTTTCAGGGCAAAGACAAACCCCCGACGGAATCGCTGATGTGTTTTGGCTGTGAGTGTGGCGACGGGTGGTTTGAAATTATCAACCGCGCGTGCAACCTCATCACCAGTCACATGAAGTACCGACCCGAATGTCCGCCGGTTGAGTTTGTGCAGATCAAAGAAAAGTTCGGTGGGCTGCGGTTGTACTACCAAGGCGGTGACGAATACGTGTCGGGTGTGTGCAACATGGCGGAACTCATGTCATACGTTGTGTGCGAAGTTACCGGCGAACGCGGGCAACTGTGTCACGCTGGTACATGGATGCGCACCCTATCCCCAACTGAAGCCGAGAAAAACAACTACGTACCGTATCGCCAAGACGACGACAAGGATGACGACAATGGCGCCGCGACCGAAGGCGGACATACCGAAGCTGTTTGAACTATGGCACAACGAAGTGCCGCTTGCGGACATGTGCCTGCAACTGGGCATCAGCGACTCGCAATTGCGGCGGCTTGTCAAAGCACACAAGCTGCCGCGAAGACGCCGCGGAGGCGCTGGTAAGTCGCGCGGCGTTGACCCCACTCCGGAAGAAATGGAACAACTGCTGCTTGAAACCCGCAGCCGCTGGACAGAAAAAGAAGCAGAAGCGCGCTACGTCGCAGATCGAGGACGGCAAGAGTGGGCCGTGCCTACATATCATTACGACGTCAGAAATAATTCGTTTTCATTAGAGTAAAGGACACCACACGACAGTGGCGAGCCAGAAAAAGAAAACCCGCCAGCCAATCAGTAGTATCGAGAGCGAGCTAATCACGGCGTTAGAGTTTGTCCGAGTAGCGTCCACGTACTACATCGAAGAAACCGATCGTATTCTGACGGAAATGGACCTCAACGACGAATCTTTTCGCGAAGATATGAAAAAGCTAGGCGACGCAGTTGGATTTGATTTTAATGAGTACATAGACAATGGCTAAAAAAGTAAAACGCGTACTAGTGGTCGTCGAAGGCGGCCTAGCCGACGCCAAAATGGATAAAGGCGTTGAATGGGAAGTCATTGACTGGGATTCCATCAAATCAGGCCACGACGAATGGACACACGATCAAATTGACAAACTCGTTGAATGGGGCGGCGGGCTTATTACCGCAGCCGAAATTGTGCGGCTGCGGGCGTACGTAGGTAGTAACACAAGAGGTTAATCAAATGACAATGCCTGACGAACGGTTGCGCGCCGTAAACTATGCGCGCGAATTCATGTACGCGCTGCTGGACCCCAAGAAGACACCACGCGTTCCAAAAGATATCCGGGGCTGGGCGCGCCGAGTTCTCAGGCATTACCCCATGGAAAGCGAAATGGAACTAGCAGCTGAGAAAGCGCCAGAGCTGTTCTGGACGCGAGAGCAATTTCATCAGCACTTCCCAAATATTCAACGGATGCCAGATGAGCCAACCAGCTGAAGACGATTACGGCGACGACGAGTACTACGGTCGCAACTACGAAATCGGGGACTACATCCTCAAGTGCACGTGCCCGGCCTGCCCAGAACAGTACGACGTGTTTACGCAAACTAAACCGGGCGTTATTGAACTTGTTGGCTACCTGCGCTTGCGACACGGGTACTTTAGAGCCGACGTACCGTACTGCGGCGGCGAGACTGTCTACACGACCAATACGCGTGGCGACGGTATTTTTGACGAAGACGAACGGATTCCCGAACTCACCAACGCCATAAAAGCTATCGACGAATGGTGCACCAACAGGAAAAAACATGAGCAATCAGAATAACAACGCATCCATGTGGCCGGTTTTCATTGTGCTGCTCGTTCTTGGGTGTTTACTTGCCGGGTCATTTTCCGGCTCAACAACCAGCACCACTCAGTCTTTTGAGCCCGATACATCTTCGCGCGAGTACCGCTACGTCAAAGAGCGCGTCAAGCTCGAAGGCTATTCAGACAAAGAGTCGGCCGAAGCCGCCGCAGCAATCATAAAATTTCACAACGCGCAAGAAGCGCGGAAACGCTAGGAGACAACGGTGGCTGAGCCCCGTAAGTACAAGTACCTCGATAAAGAACTGCTCGACAAGATTAACTTTATCTCTCGCGACGTGCTGCACTACAACCGCAGCCTGCCGCAGAGCCTTGTCGACCGACTGCCGGCCGAGCGCTTTTATATCATTACGTGGGCTATGATCCACGAACATATTGCGGGCAAACCGGCAGACCCGCATATGCGCTGCCTGATCTACGGCGGCCCAGACGTACAAAATCCCCTGATTCTCGACATGGAAATGGGGATGTACGAAATGCTGCCGGATATTGAGGTGCCGGCAGAGGTAGAGCGCGGCGAACCGGAAGTAGCTACGCAAAGCTAAATTTTTAGGGAGAAAATTATGGCAACAAACAATGCCGACGACGCCGACAACGCTAGCAACGATGACATTATTGGCGGAGTAAAACAGCGCGCATTTACGGTGCACGGCAAGCGCAACCCGCACAAGAAGTATACGTTCAAAAACTTTGACTCAGCGCGACAAGGAAAGCTGCTGTTTCAAACCACTGAAGCAACGCTCGCCGAAAAACGAGAGCTGTACGACGAAATCCTAATGCTGCATGAAGACTCGCAGCGGGACGTTGCCCGTATGCAGCAGCAGGGAATCAAGCTGCTCGATATTCCGACGCACATGATTCCTATTAACATGCTTACGGTTGATGACGCGTGGGCGCGCAATCGCCTTGTGGACTGGAATCACGTGGCTGACATTGCCATGGATTTCCACCCAAAATCGATGTCGCTGCCGAGCGTGTCAGTGCGGTGTATTTACGACCAGCGGCAGGAACTGATTGATATCATTTTCTCACTGCCGGACGGCGTACACCGCACAGTTGCCGCGCAAGAACTAGGTTATACGCACATCAAAGCCAGCGTGCAGATTGTGGAAAATGTGCGAGAAGAAGCCGAGATTTCAAGCGATTGCAATTACGGCCGACGATCACACTCAATCTCTGACATCCTCAAGAATCGCTTGACGTCTGAAGAAGAACGGCTTCTGGCGCTCAAAGAACTTGTAGAAGCGCACGGGTTTTCTCTGGCGCTGCGCGTAGGCATCAAGCCGTGGCCGGAAATTGGCGCGGTGCCTACGCTGGAACGCATTGTGCGGCGATACGGCGTAGAAGTACTGCAGCGTGTCTTTGAGCTACTTGGAGACGAACAGTTTACGCACTGGCACGGCAACGCGTCTTCATTGCGCGCCGACATGATTGCGGGTTTAGCGCTTTATATTGAAGAGTTTGAGCGCCCCGGTTTCATTCACAGCAATATGACGGCGCACATGCTGCACAACACAACGCCAACGTTGATTGAAAACCTAGCTGCACCAATCACCAAACCGATTGCCAGCGAGGTGTTCAACCGCGTAATGTGCCCAGCAGCAAAAGATCTGGGTTCCGAGGACGGACGAGCAGTCAAAACATGCACGGCGCTTGTAAAACAGGTAGCCGAGCTGTTCAAAGATCGCAACAAGCCGAAAACGGATTATCTGCCGAGGTTCAAATCCTTGTTTGAGCTGTTTTATGCCGACGCGAATACCCGCGCAGAGCACATTACGGGGCACCGTAAATTCTGCAGTAACAAAGGCATGCCAGACTATTGGTGGCAAAAGAAAAACAACGGATTGACCCGTTAATGGCAAAGAGATCATGCGTAGGGGCGGGATTTCCCCGCCCCTACGCCATCTCTTTTTTTGCTATCCAAACGTTGAGTGCAAACTACCCAGTTTGCCCAACGTGAATTGGACAACCCCCCGATCATGCAGTAGGCATTCAAACAATGCCTGCATGTCTCGAAAAATGCCTTTCTCCTTGTAAGTCCGAAGGACTTACTCTAGGTCCACATAAAACGGACAAAATTTGCGCAAACCGCGTGTTGTAAGTCCAACTGGCACAAGCATTTGCGTTGCGTTTTTTGACCAATTTACCCCCCTACAAACGTCTCGCCACTGATTATGACAACATAATCCGCGAGCTGAGGTGACCTGACCATGCAAAACGATTCGAGTGCATCTTCCGCTGATGAATCTGCCGCCAACGAGACCCGTTCGTTTCTCGACAGCATTGTGCTTCGCGGCCCGACAGGTAAGTTGTGCTTCCACGTCTTTTTTAACCGAGGTCTCGAAAATGACAACACCCGGAGTAGTGACGATTCCGCGCGAGCCACAGCTGCCGCCCAGCAGCCCGCCTGTGGGTCCGACTGTGCTTGCGGAGGGAGCCCCCAAGCTGATCTACCCCGACCCGACGGCGCCTGAACGGCTCAGTGTCCAGTTTCGCGACACGATCGTGGTGGGAGACCGGATCACCATTCACGGGATCTCAACCATGCGCGCCGGCTTGATCATGACGACGGCGCAGGTAACGGTCGAACCATGAGGGCGCCGTTTGAATCGAACCCCGACCCGCTAGAGCAGCTGCAGGAGGGCATTGCGCTGTTGTTTAACGCGCAGCTCATCGGTATCACAATGCAGGCCGACGACGAGCGCAATACGTGCCGCATGTCGCTTGAACTGCTGCTGCCGCGGGAAGGGGTCACGATTGAAGAGTTTCGCCTGAACTGGCTACGTATTGCACAGGCGAGAGAAAAAGAGACAATAGCCCAACCCGGTCCAACTGGCCGGAGATTAATCCAGCTCAACGGCAACACGGAGGTTTTTCGTGAGCACGATTCGCAAAGATAGCATTATCAAGCGCAACGACCGGTGTCCTTGCGGCAGCGGCAAAAAGTTTAAATCGTGCCACAGCCCAACCGCCCCGCATAACCACGCAAGCCAGTACGCTACTCAGGCGCGAGCCATGCAGTACATCGATACTGGTGAGTCGGCTGTGCGCTATGTAATCTGCGATCGTACTGGCGTGAAGTTTTTCTCCGACGTCGACAACAAGATTCTAGTGTTTCCGTCGCGCGAGATTGCAACCGCCGTGGCGCTGCTGGACGAGTTCGGCAGCCAAGAGCCCGGCGAGATCAACGTAGCCGGCGTAGGCCCGACCAAGTGGGAGCACCTACAGGCCAAGCTGCCGTTTGTTGAAGTAGAGAGTGTTGAGCGCGCCGTCGAGTTAGTGCGCGCTCGGATTGCCAAGATGCAGGAGCAAATCAGTGGCCAAGAAAGCCAAGAAAGCAAAGAAGAAGAAAGCCCGCAAGCCGTCACCAATGACGCAGCTAGCGCTGGAGATAGCGCATCTGCGGGTACAGATTGAAATACTGCAGCAGCAACTATCCGAAGTAAAGACTGCTGTCACTCGTATCCCGATGTCGTATCCGTACCCGCAGCCGCACAAGCCAGACGCGCCGAGCTGGCCGGCAGGTCCGTGGTCGCCAACGTGGACGCCAACGTGGTGAGCCGTGCCTACAGACTTTGAAGCCATCTGGGCCGGCGACAAGCAGTCTATCAGGCTGGCAATGGGCGAGATGACGCCGCAAGAGATGCGGAACATTCTCGCCCTGCTTAATCTGCTGCGCCCCGAGCGCGAAGAGATGAAGAAGAAGCTGCGCGCGTATGCGCTCGAACTTTTTTCGATACACGAAGAACAACTGTTGAACGATATGGAAGCATACGATCGGCAGAAAGGGCGCAGCAATGCCGAAGGAAATTAACTACACCATCGACCCAACAGACGCGCACTGGACGATGGACTGGGAAGGTACGGGTTGTCCCGGCAAACCGTACAAGGAAGAGATGTACGAAGAGCCGGGCATGTTGGCCGTTTTGATAGCAAATGGCTGGATCGGCATGAACAAGCACTGGTGGGAGAAAGACTGGCCCGAGAAAGCACGCGAGCAGTTTTGCATCTTCCTGAACATGAATGACATGTTTGCGTGGGGCTGCGCTGACGCCGAGGATATCACGTACGACGAACTCAAAGATGTGTATATGCACTTTGAGAAGAACCCTGAATGGGGTCCTGTTATTTGGGTCAGCAAGAAACGCCGGCAGCTTCCGCAGCAGCCGGTGATTGACATGATGATCAAGGGCGGTGTGGATATCGAAGCCTTAACGAAAGAAATCGAGGAGTTGAAGCGCAATGACGCAGGAATCGCCGGAGGAAAAGGATCGGACGTTTGCGGAATTACAGAGCCTCGTGGTTCAGTGGGCCCAAGCGCGCCAGATCATCCCGAACAGCAACCCGATGGCGCAGTTGCTCAAGACCATGTCGGAGCTAGGGGAGCTAGCTGACGCGACGCTCAAAAACGATCGCGAAGGAATCATCGACGGAATCGGCGACGTTCTCGTAACGCTGATTCTGTACGTCAAGCTGTACAACGCGCAGCTGGATCTGACGTACTGCCTTGATGAGGCGTACAACACCATCAAAGACCGCAAGGGCACACTGACGCCCGAAGGTATTTTTGTGAAGGAGACAACGTGAATTGTGCGTGGGTAGGCGAAGTTTGTGGCGCAGTGATTGCTATTGCGTTCATGTACTTTTTCTTTCGGAGGTACGAATGAGCAAGCCAGCAACACCAGAAGAACGGGCGCAGCACGCCGTTCGATTGAAGATGGCTGACGACAAATGGGCCGAGCTAGTTGCTGACGGCGCGTATGAAAACGCTGATAGCGCCGGCCCAGCGCAAGCGCAATGGTATTGGACGACTGGGTTTATTCACGGGATGCGCGCGGCTGAACCAGAAATCTACATGATGCGCGAGGCTATTCGCCGTCTAGCCGATCAGGATGCCACGCTGTCGGTCTGCAACGGCAACGTGACAATCGACTGCTCAACCGAATTAAAACTTGAACTTACCGAAGAGCAACGTGCAGTATTGGCCGCGGCAATTGAGCGCGACAAAAAGCGTGCTGTCATGCTTGTGCCCGGGCCGCTTAAGTTCACCGACGAGGAGCGAAAGGCGGTGTCGCGAGCATATGACCTGCTGTACGAACGCGCCGGTCAATTGCAGGCCAGCGGTAACATAGCTGCGTCAACGCCGTTTGTTCAGTCGGCAAAGGCGTTGCAAGAATTGTGGCACCGGCAAACGTTTCGCAAATATGTCGCGCAATCTGACGACCATATCGTGCTAAATATGGCCCCCGCTGTTATCGCAGAAGTGGAATCACTGCGGGCTGAGGTTGCCCGCTTGCGTCTCACTGACGCGGAGCGTGCGGCGGTTGATCGGGCTTCGGAGACGCTTCGCTACTTGCAGGCGGACTACGGGAAAACACAAACAGAGCAAGACGCAGACACTCTTCGCGCCCTGCTGGAGAGAACCAAAGGAGGTGGCGAATGAGTGACATCATCGACCGCATCCGCGATACCGAAACGATGCCGCTGAGCAGCGTTGCCGCAAGAGCGGACGTGCAGAATATTTTGCAGGAAGCACGCGAGGAGATTGAACGCCTGCGGCAGTTTGGGAGACTCACTCGCGGGGAGCGTCGGGCATTGGAGTTTGCTATCGGCGTGTATCCGCTTGATGACTCCATTCCTGCCACCCTTCGCGGCCTACTGGAGCGGCTGAAGTGACCACAGAACACGAAAGATCAACAGCCGCGAACGAAGGAGGCGGCAAACATGAGCGATACGAATGAGCGGTCTGTTGCATCGACTGGTTCTGTGGACGAACCAGTGGCGTGGGCGGTTGTGCTGAACGCCATAGAGGCAATCTCAATGAACGGCGGCGCTACATATCGGGTGACGGCCAACAGGGATGAGGCAGAAAGTATTGCGGCCCATGCGATGGCGGTTGTGCCGCTGTACGAGAGGCCGCAGCCCGCGCTCACCGACGCGGAGCGGGACGTCATTGCGCGAGCAAGGCGACTGACTGAACGCGTTGGCAATACGGCCGACGCGCAAGCGCTCGATGAACTGCTGAAGCGGCACGCGGGAGGTTATGAGTGAGTACCCGAATTGCTGGTATTGTTTTGGTTTTGTGCGCGCTACCGTTGTGCATTTATCCCGGTATTTTTATGGCGGGCATTATGGGGTTGGCCGCGCCGCCAAATCCAAATACACCGTGGCTAAAAACTGCGGTGGCCGGATCGTTCTTGCGGCTGTCTTTGCTGTACCCGGTAGCCTACGGCGTGGCCTGTTCAGTTGCAGGCGCAAAATCACGCACGCTGGGCGCGGTGATTGCGAGCGTATATCTCGCGATTTGTTTGGCGCTGATGGGTGCGTGGTGGGCGTTAGATCAAACAGGTAATGAACAATGACCACCGAATCAAAATTTGAAACTATCGCGATGTCATCTTTGCCGCTCGTCGGTGGTTATCGCTGCACAATCAAATTAGAGCATCACATCGACGTGCCGTTGCCGTATGTAAACGCGCACGTTCGTGATTTTTTATCTGCGTGTGACGCGTTTGCCGCCAAAATGCGTGACGCTATTGATCCGCCGCCGGTTGACGTGCGCAACTGGATAAATAAAAAAGGAGATGCGCGATGAGCGGTGAGCTTGGTGGTGACATCTATTTGTGCATGAGAGGCGAATGGCTTGCTGACGGTGTTGCATTAGCCGCGGCGCAAGATGAAGTTGTACTACTTCGCGCTGAGGTAATGCGTTTGCGTGGCGCCATTAGCGATTTGCTTAACAACGTGAACGCGCGATATCCTGCAAAACCGCCGCACGAGTGGGAGTGTTCGTATATGGCCGCGCTGGACAGATTGGTAAACGAAACAGAGGAAAACGATGAGCGCCGAACTGAAAAAACTGAAAAAGCTCGTGCGGCAGTTTCTACATGAGATTCGATACGTCCCTCTGCGCGCCGTTGACTGCGATCAATTTACGGTTGAAGAGTTGTGGACTGAACTGGAAAACGCCACTAAACCAAAGCGCCGCAAGAAAGCGAAGAAATGAGTCACAGTGTTAACAACTATGAATCGTGGACGGTTACGTTGTCCGTTACTGATAAACGGTACTGGGGTGTGCGGTTTGATTGGGTCGGGCTGGGACACGTCTTGTCAATTGGCATGCACAGCGCGCCGGCTATGCGTATTATCGTGCTAGGCTGCTCGGTATGGTTTGGTAAGATTCCGCCGCGGCCCAAGACGCTCACTACGCATGGCACTAATTGAGTTTGCTGAGTTCATTCGCCGGTACAGAATACCGACGTGGCGAGTGCGGCGGATTAGCGTGCGGACTGCGCATATTTTTGTGCAGCAGTTTGTACTGGGGCTGACCGGCGCCAAGACCCACAACACGGTGACTGGCCGCACGAACACGATTCGGCAGCAGTGGGTGTCGAAACTAAAAGAGCTGGCCATTCGGGCGCTCTGGTTTCCGACCGGTACAAATGCCGACTCGAACGCACCTGACTTTGACTTTGATAAGTTTCGGCTGTCGTTTCAACGGTGCATGTTTTGCCGGCCGACGTACATGTACTTTCGTTGGCGCCGAAAAGCTGTATATCGTCCGTGCAACCGGGCGCACATCTGCCCGTTTTGTTATGCCCGCATCAGCGCGGCTCAGTATCGTGACGTCAAGCACAAGTTGCGGGCTGTCGGTCGGCACAACAAAGACACCAAACTAGTCGCGACGTGCCGGGTGGCAGCGCGATTTGTTGCGGCGCCTGACTGGGATCCGCGCGTCGGGTGCGGCCCCGAGAAAGTGCGTGTGTACGCGCGGTTGTTGTGGGGCGAGCTTCAGCGTGAGCGCGATGCCTACAGCAAATGCGTTAAGACATTAAACAGGCACGTGCTTGGATCGATGTGGCGGCTGGCCGTAGTTCCGCAAGACGGCGGCTGGTTGATTGAAGCACGCCAGTTTTTTCTGCACGCGGCAAAGACAAAGCTGCCGGCAGTGCGGGTGCGGGGTAGCCGCGTGACGTACATAAAGTCGATCAAAGTCTCGGACTGCTATAACGAACCGGCGTCTGACTTCTTTCATATCTTTGGTGAGTTTACGCGGTACCCGCAACAGCTGCTCGTCGGTTACGACGAACTGGTAGCCGCCTACTTGCGCGCAGTGCATCGGATGCGTTTACTAGCGGGGACTGGTATCTTGCGGTCAGCCGGGCGTAGCTTGGTGACACAGCAGAAACGAAAGGTCGACCATGCCGAGACCCAAAAACGGGCAGCGCAGCCCGCACCAGCAGAAGAAGTTCGAAGAGCACAAGCGCAAACTGGAACACGGCGACCAACCGTGGCTGCAGAGACTTGATTACATCTGCGCCACGCTTTTTGATAACAATGTGCCGGCGTTTGCCCGGGCGCTGGCACTCGACCCGTCGCACTTGAGTCAGGTGCTGGCAGGACGGCTGCGCGTGACGCCGGCGCTGCTGGCGCAGGTGCTCAGCCGCACACACGTCAGCGCCAATTGGCTCATTTGGGGTAACGGCGCTATGCTGCGCGCCACAGCCGGCGACGACCCCAGCGCGCTTGCGCTGCCGAAGCAGCTTAATAGTTCCTTTGCGCTTTTCGACACCCTTCGGGCCACGACTCCGCCGTGTGACGCCATGCCGCCTGTAACCGCTGAGGTCCCCTGTCCCGTTAGCGACGAGCACGTAGACGTTGCGCGCGCAATCTATAACGCTCGCGGCGCTGACCAGCCGGTATTGTTATTTATTTCGGCGCCGGCGATTAACTCCGGCGCTGGCATCGCTGCCGTTGAACTACTGCGCAAAAAGTACGTGACCGCCGTCGCGACTACAGGCGCCGGCCTCGTGGCTGACATCCGGATGGCCGAAACGGGACTCACGCACGACCTGAATTACGTGGCGCGTATGGCGGCCAATCAGGGGCTAGGTTACGGCGAGGCGGCTGGTCGGTGGGCGTATTCAGCTAGCGCCGCGACAGAGCGCAGCCTGCTGCGGTCCGCGTACGCAATGGGTGTCCCGGCGACTATTCATGTCGAACTGGGCGAGATGGCTGGGCACATTTATCCTGACGGGCCCGGCGCAGAAATTGGCGCGGCTTTTGGCGCCGCGACGTACGTAGACTTGCTGGTGTTTGCCGAGCAAGTGCGTCAGATATGTCAAACGCAAAACGGCGTAGTGTTGTTTATAGGCGACGCTATGCGCGGATTGCAGTTGTTTATTCAAGCTCGGTGCGCGTTGTCCGACAAGGAGCGCGCGGCAGATTTTCACGCAGTTCTTATCGACCGTCACGTTCAACCTGACTTTGCCCCTTATGTGAATAGCCACAGCGGCACAGCACACAATCTTTCTGGCACTTTTAAATCGAACGTGATGACACTTTTACACGCTTGTGATGGAGTATTCAGTGGACAAATCACCAAAACCGTCGGTTCTACTTAGGGAGTTCATAGGAAAGTTTCGAGCATCGGACGATCTGGGGCAGCTACGGCTGCTGGCCTGCACGCTCGAACTGTTTCGCCAGTCGTGCACGCCGAAGAAAGATCCGGCGTTCATCAAGGCGCTGGCTACGTTGGCACAGAAAGCTGGCGACATCAACTGGGGCGCCGTGCCGTTTTCGATTACACACGCGTCGCTCAATCGCGGGCTGGACGTCGCGATGCAGTACGGCGCGACCAAAGAAACAGCGCCCGCGATTGTGACTGCGGCGCTTGTGTTGTTCTCGGACCTGATCGAGAACGGATTGGCGGGCGCTGAAGTTCCTGCCCAAGATATCTTTGACGCCGTGATCGCAGAGGTCGCGGAGTCCCCAAAAAATCCGTTAACAGTGAACCCGTCTGCGCCTGAGATTTACAACGAGCGCATGCTGGCGCGTGTGTTCTCGCCCGCGCAGTTCACAGACACGATGGCGTCTGCGCTGTCGGCCAGTCTTGTGAATTTTCGCGATAAGCTTCCCAGCGGCGAACTTGGCCCGGCTTACCGCGGTATTTCATTCGACAACGGCACCAACACGCATTGCCTGCTACTTGAGACCGGCGAGTTTTTCCCGGTCAACCCGCGTTCAGCGCCGTCGGTTACCGGCACAAACACGGCTGAAGACTACGCGTCTATCTGTCCGGCGCTGCTTGCCTACGTAAACATTGCTGCGCGGCATCTTGAGATCGCCGCGGTCATCAGCGAAGCGCAGCGCAAGCAGATTGAGCGGCCCGGGTACCTTGGCGAATTTACAAAGCCGGTGCACTGGGCGTTTGTACCGCGTGAGGACGTAGCGTCGTTGGAACGCGTTATTGACGGCGGCAAAGAAGCGGTTAGGCTTGGAATTACTGGCGCCACAGGCCCGCAAGGCGCGGCGATCCAAGTCCCTGTGCCGGGTACGGATTATGTTATCTCGCTCGACGCCTCGGTTTCGTCAACCGGGCCTTACGTCGTGGCGACACTTCTGCATTCTGGCCGCGTTGTTATGCGGCTGGATCGTCCAAGGCAATTTTCTGCGCGCGGTGTGTACTTGTTTCCGCTCACCGATTGCGCTGTTTCATTGACCGTGATTTATTAAGGCAGCACTATGTATAACGAAAATTTTGATTTCGGCGGGTTTATCGACGACGAGAATCCGTACGAAGAGGACAACGTTGAAGAAGGCTACGAGGAGTACCTAACGGTAGAGGCGCTACTGTGCATCAAGTTTGGCGACAAACGGGGCGCAGCGATCTACAAGCTACTGAAGAAGTACGCCACTCGGGCCGCAAAAGCAGCCGGCGACGGCGGCGAACCCGGCCTGTTGTTTAACGACGAGGGCGGCGAGTTCGTCAGCTTCAACGACGTCGTGGCAGAAGAAGAATGACACTCGGCGGGCGTGCCGGCGCCCCGGTTGAAATCCCTGAAGCCGTGACGTATGTCGACGGCCCGGCACCCAAACCGTGAGTGGGTCATAACCACGAGCTGGCGACGCTCAACAAGACGGTACTCAAGGTGGGCGCCAGAAGAGCGTAAATGAACGGAATCAATGCGCGGTTGCCCGATGGTGTAACGGTAGCACAAGAGATTTTGATTCTTTTTGTCTAGGTTCGAATCCTAGTCGGGCATTGGTTTTGTTTTACTTTACTTTTGGAGAATAATATGCGTAAGCGTAATTTGGTTTATCAGGCTTACCGGACAGCCAAGCAAAAAACGGAACGGCGGTTAGTCGGTTGGCCGCTGCGTAAACACCTAATTAAAAACATTTGCCGCATAATGATTGATTACGCGCCGCTCGTCGGTGTTGATTTGAAAGAAATCGCAGCTGATATGAAGGCTATTCGTGCTTGGAAATTAGACGCAATTACGGATTGGTATTATCTGTACGACGCGCTCGCTTCTTGGCCCGGTCTTGATGTCGAACTACGCGATTTTTGCGAATACGCGCGGTCGCGTTGGTGGTATAGTCAACTTTCTCGTCTGCCAAAACAGAATAAAACTATTAATCGATAACGTGTAAAAAGGAAAAACATGGCTGATCGCTTTCAACTTGAGACGGATATCACAAACCTCTACAACATCGCCGACGACATTGATCTGGTGGTAGAGGCGATCTTAGAGCGCGACATGGATACGGATGATGTCGCTAATGCGTTGCTCGGCATTTCGACAATGACCAAACTGCGTGTCGATAAGGCTTTTGATAGCTTTAAGGCGACGCTTAAGCTTGACGAATTCAAGCAAAAAGTGGACGACGACACGACTACGCGCGTAGAACACGGCGTTTACGACTGAAGGAGACCAATGCGTCAATTCAAAACTACACCGCTTGACATACAAGAAGGCGAAGTCAAAGCCGGCTGTCGCGAAGCCGGCATTGTTGCCGAGTCCGATACCGTAGTCGCACTCGAACTTGGGTTTGACTCCAAGTACGCCGAGATCGACGGATTGATGAGCGACAACGACCCTGAACATCCCGGCAACCCTCTGCCGGGAATTATGGTGTCGGCAAACGAACGGACGCTTGATACAAACCACGATAAAAAAGATCAGTGGACGTTTATTCGGTTCCCTGAGTATCGCGGGTGGTCTGTGTTCGCTACGTACTGCGGGCGATACACGGCGCATGTCGTTCTGATCAACGACACTGTTTACGATTGACTATTTTCTCACCCGGCGGCACAATAAGAGCTGCCGCCGGGTAGAGGAGTCTGGTCGTCCTCACTAGCCTCATAAGCTAGGGACCGTGAGTTCGAATCTCACCCCGGCTATTCGGAGGCTGACGCTAGCTACGGAGTGTTTATGACAGGGGCTTATTTGCGCGTTGAGCGCGACGGTGAATGGCACAATATAGAAGTTGAGCATCTTACAGAAGAGGAGCTAAAGGCGAAGTTTTTAACGCGGTCGCCAGAAGAGTTGGTGAGCTGGTTAAACATGACTTGCTCGTTCTTGCGCCGCCTGCAACCGCTTCTGGAGGATCTTGAACGCGACGGTATAATCCAGCGCGCAGGCGCCGCAGATACGGAAGAACCGCCGGCTGAGTAATTGTTAACAACGTGCGTGTAATCAAGGCTGCCGCATGTTCAATTTGAACAACATCTCTAAAGCAGAGCGCCAGTTTATTCGCACGTATGTCGCGGCCATGAGGCGTGACTATCTGCTGCTGTGGTCGGTTCTCGATCTGATGAACCCCACGAACCTCGGCGCCAAAGAGATCGTGCCGACAGCCCGGCTAGCCCGTGAATTGCGGACGCTGCAGGCCGAATTCGACGGCGAGTTGATGGCGCTGCAGAAAAAGCACAGACTCAAGCACAAAGCGATCGCGCCGCCGCCGCCGACGATGGAGGAGCTAGCTGAGCTGTTCACGCTGTCGTTTTTCAAGGTGGTCACCACCACGCCGAAAGGCAAAAAGAAAGACGACGGGTGGTTCAGCGGCGAACCCGAATCGTGGAAGGAAATGGCGCACACGATTCAATCTATTGATGTAAACAAATTACCTAAGATTGCCGGTTCGTACATCGCCACGTTGATAAAGCTATTTAAACCGTTCGACTACGGCTACGGCGTACCGGATGCGCCGGTAAATCCATACTGGCAACTTCCGTACGGCCAGAAGAACAACAGCAAGCAGTATGACGAACAAGAGTATTTCGAAGATGAAGAAGACGACAGCGAGTACGACGACGAGGACGACAAAGACTAGGAGCGGGGCGTGAGACCTCTTTTTGTGTTTACCGCTGACCTGCACCTTGAAGATGGTGCATGGTCAACGCGGCCCGGAATCTACGGCGACGCGTATTACAGTTTTAATCAGATCATCGACTACTGCATCAATCACGGCTTGCAGTTAATTCTGGGCGGCGACGTGCTGGAGAAGAAAAGCAACGCAGCTCGACCGATTGCGCAGTTGTGTAACGGGCTGAGCCGCATGCAGGCCGCGAACCTCGACGTGAACTACATTCAGGGTAATCACGAGTACGACCGCAATGCGCCGTGGTTGAGCGTGCATAAGTGGTCGCGGCACATCCATAAGCAAACCGTAACGATCAACGGTGTGCGCGTGTACGGCCTTGACTGGTTACCGCGCGGCGAGATTCAGACGGCGTTCAAAGAAGTGCCGGAAGATACTGATATCTTGATTGTGCATCAGGTCTGGAAAGATTTCATGGGCAACGTAGGCCGCACCGAGTGCGACCTGTTTGACGTGCATCATGTCCGGACCGTGCTGGCCGGCGACTTTCATGTGACCAAGATAGTGACCGCCGCAAACGCGCAAGGCCAGCCGATTCAGATGCTGTCGCCGGGTTCGATTTGCATGCAGGACTGCGGCGAAGATCCGTCAAAGTTCTTTTTTGTTATCTATGACGACGGGCAGGGCAATTTTGAGTTCCGCCCTGTGCCGCTGAAGACCCGCCGGTTTCTCGACTACCGCGTCGAGGATCAAGAATTGCTCGACAATCTCTGCGCTGAGTGGCTGGTTCGAGATATTAGCGCGGCGCGTTCGGAGGCTATGCAGGCTGGTCATCCGCTGGAAATCATGAAGCCAATTGTGCGCATGAAATTCGACAAGCGGTTGCCCGACGCGTATATCCGGTTGGTCACGGCAGTTGGTGATTCGGCGCACGTGTTCTGCGAGGCGCTGACGAACAAGTACGACGCCGACAAGCGCGCTGGTACACGTGACGGCGCCAAGAACGATTTATTGTCTGCGCTGGCCGACCTGCTCGGCGACGGCACAGATGCTTACAAACTAGCGGCGTCACTGTTGGCGGCCGAAGATGCAACCAAAGAGCTTGATGTACAGTTTTCAAAATACATGACGGGAGAACCTAACGATGCAGCTCTTGCGACTGGAAGTGAAGAATTGGGTACACCACCGCTATCGAGTGTGTGAGTTTACCCGCGGGTTAGTCGCGATTCTCGGCGAAAACGGTTCTGGCAAGAGCAGCTTGTTTGGCGCGATTCGATGGCTGCTCACCGGCGAGAATCCAAATTTTGGCGTAAAGTCCGACAACATTTCGCAATATGCTCGCGAAGGTGAACCTGCGTACGCCACGCTAGAGTTCGAACATAACGGGCATATCGCTGTTGTGACACGGCACCTACTGCCGGAGAAAGAGCAGTCCACCCTACTCGTGGATGGCAAAGAAATAGGCCGCGGCGACAAGAGCGTAACCGCCGGCATCGAGAAGCTGTTGGGTGTCGACGCCAAGTTTATCAGTCGGTTTATCATTGTCTCGCAGACTGAGATCTTTTCGTTCATTGACGACAACCAAACTGACACTGATAAGTTTTTTCAGCGGCTGTTTAACACGTCGCGGGCTGACAAGTGCCAAGACGTAATTGGCAAGTCGCTATCTAAGCTGAGCATTCCAGAGATCGTGCATACCGCTGACGAGCTGGAGGCGCAGGCAAATGATGCGGCAAAGCGGGCGCAGGCGCTGGCGGAGCAGATCGCGCAACTGCCGAACCCAGATAACATTCTGGCGCTCATGCGGGCCGACCAGACGACAATTCAGCAGTGGGACGCCAGAGAGCGTGGCGCGGCGGAGCTGTCCAAGCTGGAAAAGCAACTTGAGCAGCAACAGCAAGCACTGGAAGCGCTTGTAAACTCCTCTGCGCAGTACGACGCAGACCTGCTGGCGTTGACGCAGGCGGCTGACGGGCAGGAATCAGCGCACGCCGCCGCCCGGGTCGCGCTCGGGCATTGGGCGAGCTACAAGAGCGTCGCGAAAGCCAAGGAAAACTTTCAGGCCACGCGCGCGCAACTAGCCGCCGAATGCGAGAAAGATCAGCAGCCTGAAAAGCCGGGTTTGCCGACTGCTGAAGAAATGCGCCGCGATCAGCACTCGCGTGAGCAGCGTATCAAAGACGCCAAACGATTTATTGATATGTTTTCGGCTGACGGTTGCGCCGAATGCCCCACATGCCACACACCGTCGTCGCAGTTGGCGGCGCAGGTTGAGCAGTACAAGCTTGACCTTGTGAAAATGGAAGAAGACCTAGTGGAGTGGAAAAACGCTGCCAGTCGTCAGACACTCAAAGAGGCCGTGTGGCAGGATTGGGAAAAGCGACAGAAAGCGCGCGAAGCGAAAGAACAGCAGCTTGACGCAGCTGAAAAAGACTTACTCGCTGTAAAGCCGCCAGAATCGAGCGAGGATGAGCTGCAGCAGGCGGTCGTGGATTACGAAGAGTTTCAGCGCGTCAAGAAAGAGATTGAACCGCTGGCTCAGAAAGCTCGGGAAGAACGGGCGCAGGTCAATGGCGCAATCGAAGCGCTCAAGGCCCGCAAGAAGCAGCTCGAAGAAGAGTTGGCTGAGATATCTGTCACACATGCTGACGCGCATCTGGCGCAGACGCAGTTGCAGCAGTTACAGGAGCAGCTGAAAACGCGCACGGGGCTGGCGGATCAGCGCGCGCAAATCCTGTTCGAGAAGAAGCGGTTTGACGAGCAGTGCGCAGAAGTGCGAGCGCAGGAAGTTCGGGCTGGTAAGCTGCGGCGCTGGTCTGGACTGGCAGAAACAGCGCGAGAGGCTTTGAAGAATGCGCCGCGGCTCGTAGCACAGCGTAACCTGCAGCGGCTTGAAGCGGCGATTAATGAGTTGCTGCAGGTGTTTCGTGTAAACTTTGTTATCAAGGTGGCCACGGATGGAACACCAACATTTATCGCCGAGTTCTTTGACGGACGACGACAAGTCGCTCAACGACTATCTGTCGGGCAGAAAACGGTCTTGGCACTTGCGTTTCGCGTCGCCGTCAACGCGATGTTTGCCGAAGAAATCGGCTTGCTTGCGCTGGACGAGCCGACTGCGTCACTGGATCAGCCGCGTATTCAAGCGCTGGCCCCGGTGCTAGAAAAGCTGCGCGAGCTGTCAACGGCCAAGGGGTTGCAGTGCTTACTGGTAACCCACGCGGTTAATCTGTCTCACTTGTTTGAATCGGCTATTGAACTCGAAGCTCCGGAGCTGCGGCATGTACAGCGTAACTGATGAAACAGTAATTAAACTGCACACGCATACGGATGGTCGGGTTTGGTTTTCAACCGGAATCGGCCCGGCAACCAACTCCGAGCAGCTGCTGGATTCGTTTCTGCTGTCTCCCGTGCTAAACGGCATTGGCGTACAGGTGCGCGTACTTGGGCTGCCGCAAAACGCCGAGTTAATTTCGGCGCTGTATTTACGCCGCCATAAAAACGAGATTAACCGCGTTGAGATCGCCGGACCGAACGTCTTGCACACTGCCGAAGATATTGACGACCCGCAGATTGTTTTGCGTCGCATGCGCAGTGTCGACGTAGCGCCGGCTGCGGGCGGCTGGCATGCGCTTTCGGTCCACGATTACCCGACGTACGCGATTCTCGGGCGCATGCAGCGGACAAACTTTGTGTTTGACGACGCGGCGCAGGCGTACTTTCGGATGCACCCGGCACATAAAGCGCTGACGTTTATTCCGACGTTGGACGCGGAAGTGGCCGCGCAGCTGCTGGCCACGATTGTAGATCCGCGCTGGTACGTGGACCGTAAGTCACCGGATCGTGCGGCTAAGCTGGAGCTGTTTCTGGGTCTGACTCCGCAGGTACAAACAAGCGTGTCAACGCCGAAGCGCTTGCTGCACAAAGGCCGCGAGCTGCGTTGCGCAAATGTTTTGCGGACGTGGAAGACCGTGGAACCAGACGCAATTGATTTACAAGATCCCGCTAACTTTTTGTATCGCATTTACAAAGCGGCCAAGGGCGGCCCGAAGGGCGATCTTCGAGCGTCGCAGGCGTTTGTGCGCTATCTGCGTTACAACTGGCTAGACGGGATTGAAAATCGACGCGGCACAAAAGACGGGCTGTTCGCGCCAAACTTGTTTTTCAAGACACCGGCAGAACGGGCGGCGTACGCGGAGCATATGAGCAAGAAATAACATGCAGGAAATAACTATCAAAATCCGGTTCAACCGCGTGTGCCTCGGAGCCGCCAAAAAGCGGCGGCACGGACAGATTATTTTCTGCTTCGACCGTGACCCCAGCCAGCGTGTCATGTTTCTGCCGTCGGCGTGGCTGTCGTGTATGCGGTATGCGGCCAAGATCGCCAACCGGCACCACAGCGACGTCAAAAAAATTGATTGGTGCCCAATCGTCATGGGCGAGCCCAGAAACGACTGGCGCCGCACGATTTTGACGCAACAGGCCGATAATCAGATGCGCAGCCACTACGCGCTGCACGAGGCTTTTCGCCCCGGCGACATTGTGATATTGTCGGCGGTGCTTCCGGAGGAGATTTCACTGGGAGACTTTGTGCATTTACTCACCTTGGTCGGGAAGTATCGGGGGTTTTCCCCGTTCAACAACGCACAGGAAAAATATGGGACATTTGAAGTCCTTTCCGTCGAACCCGTCTCAGGGCCGGGAAGCGACGGATAGCATGCTTGCACAACCGGTAACAATTACACGCGTTGGCAACGTTTTAACGCTGACCGGCGCAGACAATGCGCCATTAAACGAAGAGCTGATCAAGCGGCTCACACACGACCTGCGATACTCTCACGTCGAGCAGGTTCACGGACAAGCGCGCCGGGATCCGATTACTGGACAGCGCATGTTCTTTCAGACAAAAGAATACAAGCTATACCGCGTCGAGCACGGCCATGTTGTTGTGCTGAGCGGATATCTGGCGCGCATGGTCAACCGCCTGAAAAAGCTTGGTTGTCCCACGTTGCTTGTAGATCGGTCCGGCCAGCGAAAGCGGCCAGACTGCTTTACGCCGCAGTGGGAGAATCTGGACGGTCGGATTACGTTTCGCGCCCGACAGGAAGAATGTTTACGCACGATCTCTCGTGTGCCGTGCGGAATTATCAAGGCGGTCACCGGGTTCGGCAAAACGACCCTGATCGGCGCTGCCGCACTGTTGTTTCCTACCGCCAAGATCCACGTCGTTACAAAGTCCGTGGACGTAGCCGACCGTATCGTGCGCAGCCTGAAACGGCTTTTGCCGAAAGTGGGCCGCGTAGGCGACGGCTGGAAACAGTGGGAGCGCGTCACGGTGATCACGGCTGGCAGCTTGGCGCACTCGGATGGCGATGCAGACTTCCTGTTTGCCGACGAGGTTCACCAGCTCGCTACGATCAATTTCTCTACGGCGCTAGCCGCCCGCTATCGCACAAGCCGCAACTTTGGTTTGAGCGCGACGCCATACGCCCGAATGGACAACGCTCATGCGGTGCTTGAGCCCATGTTCGGCCCGATGGTATTCGAGTTGACCTACCAGAACGCTGTCGAGCTTGGGCTGGTTGTGCCGGTGCGAGTCAATTGGCTTCCCATGCGGCTGCGTGCGAACCCTGCCGAGCGCTACAACAACCGTGTGGCGCGAAAGCGATACGGCATCTGGACAAACCATGAGCGGAACCGTATCATCGCCGAAGCCGTGCGGGGATATCCAGAATCTCACCAAATTCTGATCCTCGTAGAGACGATTGAACACGCTGTTCATCTCGGCGCGCAATTGCCTGATTTCAGTCTCGTATATGGAAACATGTCGCCTTATGACTGTGCCGGCTATCGGAAAAAGGGCCTTTTGCCCGCCGACTACAAGCCGCTCACAGACATTCAAAAGTACGACATGCGTTCTCAGTTCGAGGCTGGACAACTCAAGCGCGTAATCGCCACGGACGTATGGGCCACCGGTGTCGACTTTGAACAACTAAATGTTCTTGTCCGCGCCGATGACCGCGATAGCGATATTGTGGACGTGCAGGGTCCGGGGCGTGTAAGTCGAATTTACACAGCTCCAGACGGCACGCGAAAAGAGTTTGGCGAAGTATTGGATTGCATGGACACGTTCGACCCGACCTTCTATCGGAAGAGTCTGGGGCGACGAAACAGCTATAAACTCCTCGGATGGGAGCAGAATTGGCATGACGCGCAGCGCTCTTGGCGAACCCGCGGAGCAGATAGCGGGGAATGATGTAGATCTATTATCAGCTGACTGGTACAGGTTTCTGACGCCGGAGCAAAAACTTGCTTACATCCGGTACCAGTACATATATCTAAATGAACGCGTCCACGACTGGGACGCAAATACGCATACTCGGCGTAGGCCGTCATGGGACGGCGGTAAAGACTCCTACGGCGTAAAACACACGCCTGTCTGGGGCAAAATTCTTCGCGCCGCAGAACGTGTCGACGCGGATCTTGGCGGCTGGGTATACGCGCATTTTTCGGCCATTGCGACCGAACGCATTGCGACCGGCAATCAGCGTTTGACGGAAATGCGCCCAGCGATTTTGTACAGCGCCAAGTCAGCCGAGATTTACCGCGACTACATGACTCATATGCCGCGGATACTTAAAGATCGTTTTCACGTGGCGGCAGAGACGTTGAAGTTACGAATGTCAACAACCGCGATATACAAAATGCCGGAGGCCACGCAGGAACTATACGTACTCTGCGACGAAAGTTACGTCACAGCGACTCCGTTTTTTCGAAACGCGTTTGCCTCTCGCCGTAACTGCGAAAAAGCCGTCGAGCGTTATTTATGGAAAGCCGCGCTGGATTACGAAGCGCAGCAGCGGTCATATGACGCCGTAATCGCGACGCATCCAGAATACGCATGGTGGATAGAAAACGAAATTAAACTCGGCGTTGTCGAGATAAGGCAGTATTGGAGAAATTACGATGCCTAGTGAGTTCATAGACGAAAAATTAAAGACAGTCGACGCGGTGACAACGTCCGAGATTGGCACGATGATCTCGGGGTTTCTACAGCACTCCTCCCTGCTGCGTGATTCGTTGCGCGTTGGGCTTACACACGGCCATTTCGGTCAGACGCTGGACGAGTTGCCGTTTTACTATCTGTTTGCGGCGATGAAAGAACTGTACGAACAGTTCGGCGCGCTCACGGCCGAAATGATCAACACGCGATTACTGGCGTGGCGTGACAGCGCCGTCGCCGGTACCTCTGCCCTTCCGTTAAGTAACGACGCGGTCGAGGAGTTGGTCCGTTTTGTCGACGCGTCTTTTAGCGTTACTCCGCTGGCCGAAACCGAAGCTCGCGCCGAGAAGTCCTACATCGAGGACATCACTCGCCGGTTTATTCGCGAGCGCATGGTCAAAGGCGAGGCGCAGGCCGTACTGAATACTTTGGGCGGCGCGCCGGAGAACCTAGAGTCGCAGTTAGCGCAGTGGACGAGAAAAGCACAATCGGTCGAGGCACTGGGCAAGCGGTTTGAGAACGCGGCCATGATGCCTGAGCCCGGATCGCCCATTGCGCTCCCGCCGGTCGCGGTCCCAACGACGCTGCCGTTTATTGACGAGTACCTGCAAGGTTTTCGGGCAGGTGACATTATTGGCGTCTTAGGGCCCTATGGCGGCGGTAAGACGACACTTCTGGCCGTTACGGCTGTCCGTATGGCACAGCAGTATGCCGCAAACTCGCCCAATAAACTGTCGGTATTTATCGGCTACGAAGATCCGGCCGAAAAGATGAATCCGACGTTCTGGTCTGCTGCTGCGCAAATTGATCGTTCGTTGTTTGCCGTCGGGCGTGACTTTTGGAATGAGCTGTCGACCGCTGACAACCTTAAAGACTACGATCGCGAGTTGCCGGTCAATCGAAACGGCGAAGTCATGTTCGGTGAACGCGAGCGTTGGGTCGCCGCTATTTCGTGGTTTAATCATAACTTTATGTATCTGGACTTTTCGCAGAACGAGAAGACCGGTAATCGCGGCGCTGGCGGCGTGGCGGAGATTGTCGTGGCGCTGGAGCAACTGGCCCGCGAGCGTGGAATGGAAATTGGGTTTGTGGCCATCGACTATTGCGGCGTCATGGTTGAGCGTGAAATGAACGCCAACGTCAAGACGAAGTATTCAGAGTCGATGGCGCGGCCAATCAAAAACGCAGTTGACCAGTTACGGGCGAGGATTGCGGTGCCGTCGGGCGCTGTAATTATGCTGGCGCATCAGCTCGCGCAGGGTGAAGTTAAAAACATCCCCCCGTATCGGTACGTTTCGCATGCTGACGCGTCCGGTTCAAAGTCGTTCGCGGAGAATCTGCACGCGTGCCTTTGCGTAAATGCGCGCGATGAGGCGTGCCATGTTTCGACGATCTACTGGTCGAAGTTGCGTTACCTTCGGGCAGATAACCTCAAAGGTTTGATCAAGATTGATGACAAAGTTGCCGAGATTCGTCTTGTAAACGACGAGTACACCGCGTCTGAAGCCGCCAAGCGCATCATTCAGCGCGGCGACATCGCGCCGGTTAGTCCAGAAGAAGCGGCGGCACTCACCCGTCCGCGTTCGGCTGTTCGGCGTATTATTCCGGTAGACACATTTGCTGAAGACATGATGTCGTGAGAGGAGTCAGTATGAAAATGGCGGTTTCAAAGACGCCAAGTTCAAATCCCCTGAATCCCGTACTGTACGGTCTGCTCGCGCACAAGTTCGGCGAGGTAACTATCGCAAACGAAGGTGTGCCCGCGCAGGTCGAACAATTTGATGATCCACTCCGCCGCGGTAAGGTTACGTATCGCGGAAACTGGGGTGAGTATTACTGCGTGTGTTGTCCGTTTTGTCGCGACCAGCGAAGTCGTCTGTGGGTAAATCACCGGTACGGAGCAGACATTCGCAACGGTCGTCGGGCAAACACGCATCTGGTGGTGTGCTACAACGAAAACTGTCTCGATAAGCCCGGCCGGCTTGAGCAGTTTGAAGACATGGTTTTCGGCGCCGGCCGGCGACTCATGCTGCGGACACCAATTCGCTCCGTGCCGCTCGACACGGCGCACGAGACGATTGAACCGCCGGGAGAGATACTTCCGCTTGCTACGTTGCCTGCGTACCACCCGGCGATTGATTATTTGACCGGCCGCGGTTTTGACCCCGCCGAGCTAGCCGAAATGTTTCAAATCGGCGTGTGCGTAAATCCGCGGCTGGACAAGCATCGGATTATGCACGGCCGTATTTACATTCCGGTTCATTTTCACGGGCAGTTGGTCGGCTGGCAGGGTCGCGTTGTTGGCAACAGCAAGATGACCGTCAAGTACTACAACGGCATGCGCAAAAGTCAGGTTCTTTACAACTACGACAACGCGGCTACGCAGCCGGTTGCCGTCGTGGTCGAGGGCGTGCCGAGCGTTTGGCGGCTAGGGGTTGCCGGCGTCTGCATTTTTGGTAAGACGTTGTCAGCGTGGCAGTGCAACACGATCGCAACGACATGGGCAAATAAGCCTGTGTTCGTTGTGCTCGACCACGACGCGCAGACAGAGCTAGAGCAGGTCGTGTCGGCTCTTTGCCAGCGGAACGTTAATGTTGTGCCGGTCATCTTGCCCGATGATCGTGATCCAGCTGACTACTCCCGGTCTGAGTTATTTGAAATGTTGTCGGCGTCCGCAGATGCTGTGGATGTTTCGGCAGATCTTTCGTTTTTGTTGTGAGGCGTTATGGCACAGGGTATTTCGCTTACGCACCGTCTGACGCAGACGCTGTACGATCCGAATACAGAAGACTTTACGGCTGCGGCATACCCGTTCATTCCGCTTACGGATCCGGGTATGCCGCCAGCCGGCCCAGACTTCATTGCGCACGCAGTGGTGCTGGGCGATGAAATTGATGAAGCGAGCGCGAAGAAAAAGAAGAGCGTGCCGGTTGGGACGCACTTGACGAACTTGTATCGCAATGCGCTTTACCGGCCGGACTTTCACCTGCCAATCTCGCACAAGTCGTCAAAAGAGCTGATTCCGGTTTCGTTTTTGCCCGGCCATATCTGGGGCAAAAAATCAGCCGCCGTCGAGACATACGGCCCGTGGCACAAAGCGCGGGTGATGGTCGTCGGCAAACTGCCCGGCTACTACGAGATGGAAAGCTTGAACGCCACGGCCGGTCCAGCCATGACCGCGCTGGCCGAGATCTTCGAAGAGTGCGGTATTCCGCCCGAGATGTACGAAAGCTGGTACGTCACGTTTGCGTGTAAGTTTGCCGCGCCGTTTGAAATCACGGCTGTACCGGCCGCGTGGATCAAGAACTGCGCGATTTTGCTGGAGCAGGAAATCCGCATCGTCCAGCCCGAGTTTATTTTGTGTCTCGGCAACGAGGCCATAAAAGCGGTGATGCGTACCAACGCCGCGGTGACGGGATTAGCCGGGCGGATTTTAGATATCTCAGCGCCCGACGCGGACGGCAACACTCGCACTATGAAAGCCATGTCGGTGATGCACCCGGCATTTGTCGTGCGCAAGCCTGAAGCAACAGAAGATTTTGTCGGGCAGATCCGGCGGTTCAAAGCGCTTATTCACGACGAACTGCTGGACGAAGAAGCGGTTGACCACGCTGATATCTATACCGAAGAGGCGCTAGCGGAAGTCGTGGACGCCATGCTCGCCGACCCGGACCCGAACGCCAATATCATCGCCATCGATTGTGAGTGGCACGGCGACTATCCGACGGAAGACGGCGCGTATCTGCGGACGGTTCAGATATCAAATAAAGACAAGTGGGCCCGAACAATAGTTCTGCGGCACCAAGGCGGCGCGGAAGCGTTCCAGCCAAATCTGAACGCGGCTCGCCAGCAAATGATTCGTCTGCTGAAAAGCACGCCTGATCGTCATGTCCGCGTTGGCGGGCACTTCTTCCGCGCTGACTTGCCGTGGCTCGTTGATTTCGGTGTGGACGTTCGGCCGGAGTATGCGCCCGCCGAAGACCCGGACGACCGCACGCACGGCGGCTGGGACACGAGCCTGATGTATCACGCCGTGAACGAGTGCGCGCGCTACGGGCTCGACGAATGCTCTATGCGGTTTACGGCGGCGCCGACCTATTGGGAACCGCTCGACCACTGGAAGAAAAAGTATCGTACTGATAACAAATTGAAAGCCAGTGAAGTCGGCGGGTACGGCGAGTGTCCGGCGCACGTGCTCCATCCGTACGCCTCGTATGACGTCGACGTTACGCGCCGCATCATGATGCGTTTTTACGGCACCAACGGCAAAGACGGAATTATCGCGCGGTCCGGCACAGGCCACGACTGCTGGCTGCCGTACTGGACCGCCCATAACGCGTCGCTGGCGTTTCTAGAGATGGAAATGACTGGCCTTGAAATCGACCGCAATCGCGCGGACGAGTTGACCACGCTGTTTATGAACACGCAGGAGCAACTACTGGCCGAGATTCGCGAAGAACTGCAGTGGCCAGAGTTTAATCCCAAGTCGCAGCCGCAGCTCGCCATTGCGCTGTTTGGCCGGGATTTCGCTGACCGGTATACAAACTCGCCGACGATCCCAGAGGCGGCGCAGACGCTTGATCTGCGGCCGGTTAAAACAACCGGCAAGCGCCCCGTGCTGTGGAACGAGTTGACGTACCGCGGGCTGAACGCTGACACCGTGACACCCAGCACGGACAAAGAAAGTCTGGGCATCCTTGGCCACATTAACTCGACCGCAGCGAAAATCCGTGACTACAAATTTATCAGTCAGGTGCTGCAGTCCGTGTTGCGTAAACCTTCTGAAACAGACGACGGAGAATACGAACTCGATGAGAACGGTAATTACACGTATGAGAAAGGTCTTGTCGGCTGTGTCCACACCGACGGTAAGGTCCGTACTCACATGTTTCAGACGAAGGAAACAGGCCGAGCCAGCAGCAGCCGACCTCCTTTGCAGAACCTCAGTTCCCGCCGAGAAGACGACTACAAGCGCATTCTCGGAAAGGACCGATACCAGCATCCCGTGCGCTCGATCCTTCGTGTACCCAAGGGCTGCGTTGGTATCGAAACCGACCTCACTGGTGCGGAACTGGCGGTCCTCGCGTGGTTGAGCCAAGATAAAAATATGATCGAGCACGTCCGGCGTAATCTTCTGCCAGAGGATCACCCGGATCACTACGACATCCACAGTCAGCAGGCGGTTAAGACCTTCCGGCTCAGCGGCGTCACGCCCACAAAACAGGGTATGGCCGACGCTGGTGTAAAGGGTCTTCGGGTTGCAGCCAAAAACGTGAACTTCGGCATTCCGTACGGCCGCGGCTCAGAAGCTCTTGCGCGCCAGTGCAAAGAGGAAGGTCACGACGTCACGGCCGATCAGTGCCAAGCGATGATTGACGCCTACTTTCAGTCTTATCCCGGCACGAAGTCATTTCTGGCAGAGTGCCGTATGCGGTCTCAAGACCCGGGCTGGTTAGTTGGTCCGTACGGCCGCTTCCGCCGGTTCATGCCCACCAAGGACCGCGCTGTACGTGGCGAGCAGGAGCGACAGGCGCAGAACTTCCCAATTCAAGGCGGAGTAGCTGACGCCGTGTCGATTGCGCTTTACAACTTCTACAAGTATCGCGAAGAGCACTCGGATATTGATTACAAAATCGCGCTGCAGATCCATGACGCGATTGTGTTAATTGTGCCGCTAGAGCACGCCGAGCGCGTTTACAAAGAAGTTATTCCAGAGTGCATGGTAACTGGGGTACCGTTCTGGCCGCATAGGTTGGACGGCACCAAGATTGAGAACGCCGGGCCATACCATTTCGGCATGAGTCGCGACGTGTTTTTCCACTGGGGAGAGAACCTAAAACCCGCGAAATCTAGGGGTTTGGGGATCGATTGGTTTTGCGATGAGAAGGGCTAGACAGACTGGTTTTGTCTGCTATAGTTGCAGACATCCACAAAGGGCAATAGGGCCCTCAATTACATAGAAAGGTTTGTATGCCACGCTATAACGCGGCTAATTTTGCGGCGATTGATCCTGAGTACCGTAAAGCTAACAACATCGGTACCGGCGGCTCGAATAACAAGAGCCGATACGCCTACGGCAAGCAGAATAACGTTCTGATTGCGGCAGGCGGTGAACTCCTCGGAAACGGCCTTTGCCTTCGGCTGCTTCCCATCTACGAGGAGGGCAAAAACGGTGAAACGTTTGCCAGCTTCCGCGAAGGGCACGACAACGTTGCCATGGGCGACTGGAGTCGTTTGCTGACGTGCGCGCACTGGGTCGGCAATCCGGGCATCTGCTACATCATTCACGACGGTAACCCCGACGTGAATCTGTACGAGAGCCCGCTGCACGTTCTGCGCAAGGTTGCCTATGACAGCTCTAAGGACAACCCGCACCCGACACTGGGGCGACTGTTTTCGGACCTGCTGTCGAAGGAGTTTGTCCGCAGCTCTCACGTCGGCTCGCTTAAGAAGCCGGAAAAGACGCTGTTTATTTCAGCCACAGCGGTCTATGTTGACGAGCACGGAAAGATCGTGCTGGGCGCTTTCTCCGACGATTCCAAGCGTAACGCGCGGATCATCGGGCTGAAGACCAGCGCGGCAGAGGCGCTGCACGCGGCGTTGAATGTCCGCGACGAAAGCACCGGTGAGTACCTGAGCGGCGATATGCTGTCCCTTGGGCCGGCGAAGCTGTTTACGATTCTGCCCGAAGCGTTCAAGAGCGGCAGCGCTAACTTGATCGCGACAGGTCTGGAAGGTCCGACGACGTTCCAGTGCCCGAAGTTTGCTCGCGGACCGCAGGGCACGCAGTACATCGTTGGGTATCCGCACTCGCGCAGCGAGTACACACACTTTGGTATTCTCCATGACACGTTTAACGGTCAGGAGCTTTCGCTGGAGCCGTACGCGGATCGGATTGTGTCGGAGGCCGGCACGTGGGAAGATTACCTGCGGCTGCCGACCTACGAGGAGCAGGCTGAGATGCTGGCTCCCGTGTTTCCGCGTGAAGCGCTGGATTACGCGTGGCGTGACTTCCCGCAGTACCTCCGGGCACTGCCGAAGGGCACGTCGACGTTTCAGGGCGTAGAGACGCCGGTAGAGGATCTGGAGACTCCTCCTCCTCCCGCGCCGCGTCAGCGCCCGCTGACGACGAACGGGCAGCGATCGGCGCCAAAGGCTGATCCGCCGGCTCCGTGGGACCCGCAGCCGGAGGCTGAAGTTTCGCCGGAGGTAGATGCCAGCGTTGCTGATATCTTTGCTTCGGCTCCGCCAGCGCCGCCCGCTCCGCCGTCAATGGCGCAGGCTGGGCCCGCAAAGCGCGACTCTGCTGATATTCTGGCGCGGGCTCGTGCTCGCGCAGCGCAGAAGTAATCTTTTCGCTTCAGCTCCGGCGCCACGTTGTTCTCTGGGTGCGTGTGCGCCGGAGCTGGGGCTTTCATATCAGAAGGGAATTTATGGGCAGGAAACGCAAAGAAGATCACGACGAAGTTGATGTGTTCGCCCGCAACGGCGAGCATCCGGTTATCACGGAAGTGCTCAAGGCGACGGCGGAAGATCAAGACCCGCTGATCGGCTTGCCGCTTCCCACGCTTGCAGCCCGCTATCTGCTGCAGGCTAACATTTTCCCGCTGTCGCGCTTCACGCAGCTTCGCGGCGAGTTCAGCGCCGGTAAGTCCGCGTTGCTCATCGAGATCATGCGCTGGTTTCACATGTATGGCGGCGGCGCCATCATGATCGACACGGAAAACAAGGGCTCGCCGACGATGATGTCGGGCTTGTTCAGTCACAACCAGCAGTACATCTCGCGCACCCGGATCAAGACGGCAGCGAGCGTGGAAGAATGGCAAAAGCACTACATGGAATTCTGTCAGGCTATTCACAAGCAAGTTGACGCCGCTAACGCCCCGGACAGGGTTATTCCTATCTGTATCGGCATCGACTCTATCTCGGCTGTCGAGGTTGATAGGCGCGTCGAGAAGGTAGCCGACGAGGGTCACGCCGCGGCCGGTCACCCGTATCTCGCCCGCAATCTGTCGGACTTCATGCGGACGGCGCTGGTGCCTACGCTGCGGCATTACCCGATTGCGCTTGTTGCGACGAACCATCTCAAGGAGGAAATTAACTCCATGGGATTTGGTCCGCCCAAGAAGTACGCTCCCGGCGGCGCCAGTCTGGATTACTATCCGACGTTGATCCTCGACATGTCGAAGGCGTCGCAGAAGAACATCCCGCCGCGTTATGAGGGTGCGTCGATTCGTATAGCAGCGACTAAGAACAATCTCGGCGCTCCCGGGCGCAAGATCGTTGTTAATCTGCTCTGGTACAACGAGATCGTACCGGCCGTCGATAAGAACGGCAACGAGACCTACAAGAACCAGCAGTTCCATTTCTGGGACTGGCACACTGCGTCCATCCGGCTCCTTATGGAGCTACAGGCGGGCGACGGTAAGCCGGTTCCGGGCATGGACCCCAAGCTGCCGGGCTTGCTCAAGCAGGTCTGCGATCTGGAGTACAAGCACGGCACCAAGAACGCCGAAACACCGCTCGTCTTCTCCAAGGCGCTCGGTATTTCCAAGCAGGAAGCCGTGTCGGAAGTCGAGGCGTCCATCATGCTCGAAGACAACCCAAAGGTCCTCGGCATGCTGCACGGCTTACTCGGTGTTAACGACTACACCGTCTGCGATCCGGCGCGCAAGTACCGCGAGCAGGTGATGGAAGAGTTGAAGAAAAACCAGATGACCGACGTACCCGAGCTAATGGCTGCGTCTAGCACAGTTGGCGAAGTTGTTGGAGCGGATTTCGATCCTCTTGGACAGGTGGACTAATGGACGAGGCAGAAGAAGACGAAGACGACGGGGTTATCGAACATGAATTTATGGGCATGCAAAAAGGCTTGTTCCCGCTCGCCGAATGTTTTGGCGGCCCTGTAGACGGTTCAAAGTTGCCGGTCCCGCTGCCCGAAGCTGACACGATTATCAGCGGGTACAACCACGAAACCGGCGACATGATGCACTACCGGTTGATGGAACGCGTCGACAAAGAGACCGGCGAAAGTAAATTCATCTATCAGTTTTTGGAGTGTCAAAACGCTCCAGATTTGACGTTTGATGAATTCATGGAAGCCGTCGACGAGTACGACGAGCAGCACAACGCCGACAAGTACGACGAGGAAGACGATGACTCTGAAAGTTGAACATACGCCGCCACGCCGAGACTGCATAAATTGCATATACTTTGTTGCCTCGGCCGAACTGGATACGGTGGGGGAGTGCCGGCGTTACGCGCCGCGTCCGCGTGTCGCCGAGATCGCGAACGAACGCCAGCAAGAGGCGTGGTGGCCGATCGTGACACAAGGCGAATGGTGTGGCGAATTTCATGTGTCGCCGCGCGCTTACAAGAAAGAAGCAGATGGCCAAGAAAACAATTAAAGAAATGCTCAAGCCAGCCAGCATCACGATCTCGTTTACGCGAGAGGAAGTGCGCTGGTTGGCTGACGTTGTAAACGACGCATTGGATGTCGTTGTAAACGACGCTTCGGATGACGGATGTGTTGGCACGGCAGCGACGCGGCGTGCGTTGAAAGAGTTTATTCATCCGGTGTTTCAGTCGGCGTGCGAAAAAATTATCGACGCTGAAGAGTTACTACAAAACGTAGACAAGGTGATTCATGAAAGAACCAAAGTTCGGAAGGTGGACGCACGTAAACGACAGGCTTCCGGGGCGCGACGAAAAGGTACTCGCCGCTGATCCTATTACGCACGACCAGTTCATGGTGACCGGCGGCGAATTGGCAACGCGGACAGAGTTGCTTCTGTGGATGCCGCTCCCGCCGCGCGAGTCTATCGCCAGTTACTTTGATAACAATACGGCGCCCTGATCATGGCCGACCCACGCGACCAGTTTTTCAACGAACTGTTCAATCAAGACAGTGATGGCGCTGAGGCCATCCGGTTTCAGCGCCAACTGGCTTTTGAGGAGCGCATTATCAAGCGCGTCTTCAAGGAGTGCGGGATTAAGATATCCAGCTGGGGTAAGATGGCGAACGAATGCCGGGACATGACCGGGCATAACAAGTTGAACTTTAGCTGGTTTAACTCCGAGTTTCACCGCTTCCCCGGAGTCCTGTGTGGCCGGCGTATTCCCCGGCTTCACGAATTGACGATGGCGGATCTGTTCAAAATCCCGAAAGACGGTAAAAACAGATTACTCGCCGCGGTGGCCAAAAACCTGCACCGACTGGAAATCAATACAGAACGCCGGTTCATTATGTGTTTTCCTGTGGTTCGTACGATGCTGTGCGCCCACAACCACATAACGGACGACACCGGCATTCCCCGTGTTCAGTGGATCTGCAGCTTTCCGCCAACTGTCAAGAATATGTTTACAGTTGAGCACACCGCTACGCTCTTTAACGCGATCGGCGCAGACTGGTATTACGATTAGTGCGGCACGGAGGCCCGGATGGCGTCGGCAACAACAACTGTGCGCAGTGTCTTTGCGCCCGTGCCGGCGTTCTCGTTTTCGGCCAGCCAGTTAGAGGAGTGCCGGGCGTTTCTGGAAGCCCGCTCGACCAGCACTGAATCTGTGCCCCTTGTCGAGGAGTCCCAGTTAATCATGGGACCCGACGGGCGGATTGCTGAAAACGGCTACCGGTTTAATGCTATCGGTTTTCGCGCGCTGTCTGGTGCGCTGTCTGTCGGGCTGGCGCAGTTGTTTAACGAGCTGTCGGGCGAGAACGTCCGGCAGATTCGGACCACCACGCGGGCTACTGATATCGCCGCAGCGGTGAGTATTTACAACACCACGCTGCGAGTCCGCTTTGACGCCCTGCGGGAGCGGACGTTGCTCGTGAATCACCGCGAGCAGTCTGTGGAGGGCTTTTTGGGCCTCGACCACCGCATGCTGGACAACAGCGTTTTTCTGGAGACGGTCAGCAACGAGCTGCGCGACAAGCAGCCGCAGGCCGAGTTTTTTCGGGCGGAGTTACTGGGCCGGGAACTTCGGCTGTACTTCATTGACCCGAAATCGCGGCGTACTGATATCTATACCGATCCGCGGCATACTTTCGCGGCGGGCTGGTATTTCTCGAACCGCGAGGACACCGGTAATGCGATCCGGGCCTCAACGTGCCTGTACACAAAGTTCGGCGCAGCATTGTCATCGCCGGGCAAAGGCGGCCGGTTAAACCACACCGGCGCAGATTTAGTAGGGCGGACAGCCATACTGGCGGGCACCGTAGCGGAACGCGTTATTGATATGAATGTCGTGGCGGAGCGTGTGGCGGCACTCATGCGGCTGTCGATGGAGTTTTCACCAGACAAAACGACGATGGACGCCGCGACTGACAAGTGGACCGCGTATTTGATGAAGTTCAAAATTACGCGGGAAGACGCCAAACAGATTATTCGAAACACGGTCATGGTGGGCGCGGACCTTGAGCCGCGTGACGCCATGGACGTATACACAAAAGAGTCATTGAAGCGGCGCAACGCCTATGACTTATTTTGTGCTATGTTGCGGTGCTCGCGTGGGCATTACCATACCCTTCGCGATTTACTGCAAACAACAGCGCTTGAATTGCTGCTTCCTGCTCCGAAAAGCAGAAAGCGTAAATAGTTGATTCCTTTTTAAGGAGAGATTCAATGGGTAGGAAGTCTAAAGCGGCGGCGATGATTCAGGCTGATATGGTCGAGTCTCGCAATTCGCCGTATTTAGTAGCGGCAGAAAATCTGACACCTGAGCTTCAGGATGTCGTATCAGAGATCGACGGGCTGTTCAGTGACGCGCAGGAGGCTAGTCTGCGCGCCTACTGGCGGATCGGCAAGTTGATCTGTGAAGTTAAGGGAGACCCTGAGCGGTTTCTGACGGCCGAGCAGCAGTCGCAGCACATCGACGGAGCGTCACTGCTCATGTCGATTTTTGCGCCTGTCTACACGGTCGAGCAGATGCGCGGCGCTGTGAACTTCTTCGAGAAGTATCCCAGCGAGGCGGAGGTGATTCGCCTGCTGAGTATGCGCTGCCCGGATCGTCCGCGATGGCGGCTCACGACGTCTCATGTTCAGCTGCTCACGCAGATTCCGGATGACAAGCAGCGGGCAGCCATCGAGGAGAAGTGCGCCGAAGAGGCGTTCACAGCTCGATCGCTGGCCACTGAGCTGCAGGAGATGCGCGGGAAGCAGAAGAGCAGCGGGCGGACGCACCAGTCGCCCAAGGGCCTCAAGCAGCAGATGCACGATCTGCTGCAGCATCAGCGGCGGTGGATTTCTCGGTCTGAGTCTCTGTGGCTCAACGAGAAGCGCGACAACATTTACGACGATATCGTAAATGCGCCGCCGTCCAAGATTGACGCTACGTTACAGGGCTATTTTTCGGAGATCCTTGAGAACTTCGAGAAAATGTCTGATCTCGTGGCTGATCACCGTGCAATGTGTGCTAAGGTTCGGGAAGAACTGACCAAGCGCGAAGAGATTGATGACGATACGGAAGAGCAGGAAGCCTCGCCGCGTCGCCGTTCCGACATGACGCGATAGGAGGTTTTATGTTTTCTGTACGTAATGTGCCGATTGTGATTGAGCCCGGTGTAGGCGCGCTGGAGGCTGAGTTCTTCATCAAAGACGAGACGCGCGGTCAGCGCACGTTTCCGCTTCAGCTCCAGCGCCTTGCGCTCGACGAGACGGTGGTTTCCAAGTTGCCGTTTATCCCGGCGACCCAGTTTCCACACGTGTTCTCGTTGCTCGGGGACGTAGAGAAGTCGGCGGTTATTGTTATCTATGACTTTCTTGGTCGGATTGCCTGTGTCTACACCCGCGGCGATGATAAGTCGGCGTGGGAGCGGTGCGACGTTGCTGATGAACACGCCGGCAAAACCGTGACGCAGTTTTCCGTCAGGTTCAATTTTACGTCTGTGAAAGATCGCACGACGTTTCTTGAACTGGTCGATAAGATGGTCAAAGACGCCAAGAAGGATGTCGCGCCTGCGCCGCAAGACGTAATGCGGGCGTTGAAGCTTCTTGGTCGCTCTCGCGTGCCGCCGGTAGTGATGCCGGTAGCCGTCGCTCGTTCGGCAATGACGCCGATGAAGCTGTAGTTACCGGAATAGAACGGAGTCGTGTATGGCGGAAGGAGCCGCACCGGTCTGTATCTGCGTTTTGTTTTACGGCGCAGAGGACCAGCATTTTCAACTGGCGCAGCGCGTTCTTAACGAACCTATGCGCGAGTTAGCCAAACAAAACGTTGAGTTTCGGTTTGGCTGTAATGCCGTCGGGCCAGACACGACCCGGTTTCTTGTGCAGCAGATTGCCGACCACTTTCATACGGCAACAGTATTTCACAGCGCCGAAAACCTGATGAAATATCCGATGATGCGCCGGATGTTTTACGCGCCTCCTATCCGCGCGCCGATTACGATGTGGTTCGATCACGACTCGTACCTAGAGCCGATGGACGACGTACACAACTGGTTTGCCCGCGTAACGACTAACGTGAACGGTTGCAATCTTGTGGGGTCTGTAGAGCGCGCCAAACTTCCCGACGAGCAGCTTGACTGGTTAACGCAGCAGCCGTGGTTTAACCCGGCTTTTGAAAAAACGTACCTGCCGTATGTCATCGGCGGCTGGTGGGCTATTAAAACCGAATTACTGCAGCGGTTTGATTTTCCACCGCCCGACTTTAAGCAAAAACATGGCGACCGGATTCTCGGCGCCGCTTTCAAACATCAGGACATTCGGTTTTGTCATTTTCGGGAAGGCGTCAAAATCAATGTAAATTCAGCGGGTGTCGAAGCCGCTGAACCGAGGACGATGACAGCATGAAAATTTCTGTTGACCGTTTAGATATGAAAAAAACGCGGGACAACTGGCCGGAAGGCGTCCCGTTCGCGCCGGCACTAGTCAAACCCGTCGAGGCGGTAGGGGGCTCGCGGTGGCATATTTTGGATGCCGCGTACAACCCCGGCGAGCAGCCCACGTGGTCATTTTCCGAGCACGACGAGTATTTACGCATTCCGCTTTTTTCGTACGATTTGAGTCCGCGGGCTGACTTGGCAATGGCGTTTATGCTACAGGTCGGTCTAGCCTGCGCGGGTTATCTTCCCGGCCCCGTTCGCCATTTTTATATCGCGACTGGTAATCCCGTAGAGCTGCTGTATGATCCCGACACCGGATTGAACAGTGGTTTACGGTATTGGTTTGGTTTCGCAGTCAAACTTCTTTAAGGACAAAGCAATGACAAAAACGACGATTGTAGACGCGGTCAAGTCAGAGACCCCGAATACGCTGGGCACGACGAACGTAACCGTGCCGATCAAAATGGACGCGTCCTCTCTCGCGAAGGCGCTGCAAATGGCTGCTTCGCAACCGCAGACAATTCGGGTTAACCCATCTGAATTGATCAAAGAAGCGGCAGCGCGCATGGAAGATCTGTATACGCGCTTCAATGCGTTGCGCCAGCTAGGGGCGGAACTCAACGGTAAGTCGATGAGCGAGCCCGTCCCTGCCAGCATTAAGATCGAAGACATCGCGATCACGTTTCGCCCCGTGAAGGACGGCAAAGAAGCAGACCCGGTGGTCGCTCATATCAAAAACGTGGTATGCGTCGGCGACATTGCAAACCTGCTGTCGAGTGAGCTGGGTACGATCATTTTGTCGCTGGAGCAGGAAGCGCTGGCGGTAAAAGAGACGGCAACCTCTGCTGAGACGACCTGCACCAAGGCGCGGCAGCAGTGGGAGGCTAACAATCCTGATCGCAAGATTGTGGCGCGCGGCGGCGAGTCTGGCGCGATCACCACAGCGCCGGCCGAATCCGCCGCGCCTGTTACGCCGGCCGATATCACGCTGCGAGGCGTCAATGACACGCCCAGCGTTTAGTTATGCGCGGCTTCGCAAATATCGTGACCGGTTAGCAGAACAATCGCTCCGGCCGTATATCGACGCTGTTATTTCCGGCGACACGTTGCGCGACGTTTGTCGCGACGTGTTAGCCGAGTTACCAGCGGCGGTGTCACAGCCAGCGCTGTTTGACTCTATTCGCGCGTTAGCCGGTACTCGGTTGACTCGACAAGCCGCGTACGCGCTGGCTTGGCGGCTGGCCGGGAATCTCGAAAAACTGAAAGCCGGCATGCCGGTTTTACCGTGGACGCGCCAGCTGGAAGACGAGCTTGTTCCGGTCCGTGTTGAAAGCGTTCGTCCGTATAAACGTAAGACGATGCAGGGGTACATGCTGGAATGTCGGGCAATCGGCGGTTCCCCGTGTCCGATGACGTTTAATCAGTTTTTTTCGCAGAATAGTTGTCGGGCTATTTCGCAGTCGTTGGGGTTTTCTGCTCCGTGGGGCGCGTACCCGTATACGACGGCAATGCACTTTTTGCATCTGCTATTTTTCGCGCATGTAGAGGCGGAGCGGAGCCGCGAGACGCCAGCGTTTTCTAAGGTCAGCGTCAGCAGCAGTATGTTTCAGCACAATCGTGCGCTCATCGAAGTTCGCACTCGCGCCAGACCGTGCCCTGACGCGTACGAACATTCGTGCGTGCACTGCTGGCTCGGCACTGATCAGTGCGCTTTTGCGACCCATACGCGCACTTATGTCACACGCCATTGCGACGGTTGTCAGACAGAGGCATTTTTTGACCCACAAGACGGCGGCGTGCTTTGCGTACGTTGTAAACATACGGCCTCGCGGCCGGCAGAGTCCGCTCATTGAGAAAGGACGTTTATGAGCAGCATTGGTTATCGACAAAAGGGCGATAGCGGCCCGCTGTACAACCCCGAGCGGGATTACGCCTATGTCACGCCAACACTGATGGTGCGTGCGATTGAAAACCTTGACCCGGCAGCCCGCACAGACGACGCCGCGAAATGGTACGAAGAGCACAACATTTCGCAGGACGAGATCGTCAAAATCGCGGAAGCGTTGGCTGCAGCGCAGCGCGACTTCGTGAACGGCGCAGATCCGGTGCGAACGTTTGAGCAGGCGCTAAACCGTCGCGACTTTTTTTCTTTTAGATATCCTGTTCGGCTTGCGTTGTTTGCAGCGATCGGCGAAGTGTTCTGCGCTGCGTGGTTCAAGGGTGTGCGCGAGGTATCTGTAATCGGTGAAGAGTCGCCTGCTGCCGGCGGTATGGCTCGCTTTGCCGCTACAGTTGTTGAGTTTGCCGCGCGCAATGGTACGCCGACTTACAACGCCAACTTCATGGCCGAGCATTTGAAAATGCAAAACGACGTATTGCAGACTCGGCTCAACGTGGTGTATAAGGAGTTACAGGACGTTCACGCAAAACTCAGCGAAGCCGCCGCCCTCATCGCCGCGGCGAAACAAACTAAGCCGTCGTTGTGGCGGCGTTTAGTTGCTTGGTGTGGTAAGCAAACTGACTACCCCGGTCCGAAATAGTTAGGAGCGCTGCGTGCCCAAGTACAGGATGTACAAAGACCCCAAGCAATTTGGGGCAAAGCTGGATAAAAAGCCGGCAGACGCGATTCGGTTCCTTGGGCTCGACTTAGGCAGTAACTGTGGGGTCGCGGTTTACGACTTCATCCCCGGTAAAAAAATGCTGCAGGAAAAGCTGCAGCTGTTTCAGTGGGATTTGTCTGTACAGGGCTTAGAATCTGGCGCGTCTAGATTTGTGCGGCTGCGGGCTTTTCTGAACACGGTTGCGGCTGACGTTATCGGCTACGAAGATGTAAAATACACACCGCCGCGCGAGTTCTTTGTAAACAAGAAGTTTGGGATCCCCGCTGTTTTGTCTAGAGTCGCGACGGCGTCTGAAGTTTTGGGTGGTATGAAAGTGACGGTAGCGACGTGGGCTGAAGAAGCGGATCTGATATCTACTGGTTTTGCTATCAGTACGATCAAAAAATTTGCTACCGGAAACGGCAAGGCCAGCAAAGAAGACATGATTTCGGCGGCTAACAAATCTCTTGGCGCGGCGTTTGACTCAGCGAAATACAAATCAACCGGCATCGACAACGTGGTGGACGCCGCGTTTGTGCTGCTGCTGTTAATTCAAACAACCAACGCCGGGTTGACCCACGCTAAAAAATGACGCTGCGGTATGGACCGTCCTGACACGTTTGTACAAGTTGACGAAGTAACCGGCGCTGATTCATTAGCGCCCATCTCTTGCGCCGACGCGTTTAACCAGCGAGACAACCCGCTTGTGCTGTTTACGCCGGCGCTGTTATTTACACGCGGCGGTTTTGACCGCGACCCAGTAATCGAGTTTGACGCGCGCTTCCCGGCGGAGTCGCGGGATCTGCGCCCGTTTTCCGTAGACCTCACGCGCGAGCATGAGCGGTTCTTTTATGGCTTTGGTGTCATGCCCGCGCCCGGCAAGTCGAGACCCGTAAACTGGGATAAGCGGATTTACGCCATTGATCAGCGGCGGCAGGAAGAATGCTTTGAGTTCTTAGGCGGCATCGCATACTCGAATCCAAAAGCACAGTGGTTTGCTAACTCGTTTTTGCATGCAGTCACAGTTCCAGACCCAACGTCGAAAACAGGGCAGATCCTTGAGGTGCATGTCGTTGGCGTTATATCGAATAAGAGTGTTGTGTACGCAGAAACGCAACTAAACGCGCCGGCTGTTGTTCGGCAGATCGACGCCAGTAAATTGCAGTCTCTACCGCGCGGCATTTATCGGGCCGGCGCGATGAGTGGTTTTAACGGCAAAGACCCGCTGGACATGCGAGATTAACATGACTGAACAACCGCAGCCCGAAGCCGATAAGCCGAACCCCATCGAGACGCAGCGTTATTACGCGGCTATGCTCACGGCTGACGGCGAGTTTAAGGTTGAAGAGTTTGACACCCTTGAAAAGCTAACAGCGCGATTGAAAGAGCTAGTCGATCGTGATGTGAGCGTGTTCAGTTTTGCCGGCACGCGGCTGGCGATATCTAAACCGCCGTTTCGACACCTTCTTACGCCGTGGGGCAACCTTCCGCTTTTTGATATCAAGCAGGACGAGCTAGAGCCAGATGACACAGGCTATCTCGGCCTTGATCCGATTCATCTAGAAGCGCCGCCAGAAATCAAATCGCCAACCGCGTCAAAGTCGTCTGTAAACTCGGGCGACTTCTTCTCTGACGAAGACGACGGCTCTTTAAACGTCTTCGACGGCGTGCTGCCAGACCCCGACAGCTGAACTAAATTTTTCGGCATAAGCTGGCATATTTATTGTACTGCGCTTTATCGTTTAGCGCGGACCGCATTAATAACTGCAGCTATAGCGCTGTAAGGGGGACTGATGTTTGCGTAACGTTGTGAGATTCCAAGGACGGCCTGTTCGCAGGCAAGAAGTTTTAGATGTAACTCGCACACTTATTCAGTTTTATGACAAGACTTCCGATGGGGACTACGAAGAAATTGTCGTAACGCCGAACGAGTGGGCCTTATATTCGTCGAAACACTTTGGAACTCAATCCGACAGGGATGGTATTTCAAGAAAAGGAGTTAGCAGTGAATATTGCGAAAACACAGATGGACATTATCGCGGCGTTCGATCGCGTCGCCGGCCGTTGCGAAGGACTCGTAGCGGTCAGCTGGCTAGCCGGTGAGGGTAAGAAATTCGATTCGCCGACTCGTCGATTTGGTGATAGTGTTCGTCCGTCTGCGTTAGTGCTCGAAGTTACGCAGCACGCCGGGCTTACGTTGTCTGCAGTGATGGCGCTGGCTGACAGGTCTGGTCGTGTGTGGCTTGAAACCCTAGGCAAGTGGGACTTCCGTGCGCCCATTTCGTACGAGGGCTTTGGGCCGCAGCTGAATAAACGTAACTACAAGCACAAGCTCAATGCGAAGCGTGGCTGTGACATGTTGCACAACATCTGCAACTACGGTTACAGCGACAGACGGGGCGAACCGATGGCGTTCGACCCGTGCCGATGGCCGACGGTTTATGTTCCGGTACGTAACCACATGCAGATCGACGAAGATAAGTTGACTGCGCTGGCCGTCCAGAACGCCCCGGCCGAGCTGGTTGAAACGTATCGCCGAAAGCTGCGCGACAGCATGGTTAAGGAGTTCGGCAACAAAAGTTACATTAACGTTGCTGCGCTTGCCAAAGAATCGGCAAAGGACGTAACCAAGGCAATCAGGCACGACGCTGCGATTGAAGACTTTTCGCCTGTGTTGGGCGCGATAGATAGGAATCCCTTTGGTTCGGTTAGCGATATGACCGTGTCGCTACCCAATCCGGCCGGCAAGATTCTGGCCCGGCACGGGCTGGAGACGGCTGAAGGGATGCCGCAGTGGATTCTGGATGACATTCTCAGCGGAATGTACGCCGAGGTTGGCGATATCAAGCCGACCGAAAGCGAGATGTGTGACGCGCTGTTGTCACCGGAGCAGCCGCTGGAAGTGAAAATTGATGTCAAGACGGCGATTGATCAGATGCCGTCAGCAGCCGCGACGTATTTGCGGATGCAGGCTCCAAAGCGGGCGCAGCGCGAAGCGACCGATGAGGAGCTATTTACAGCGGCGGTAAACCCGGGTAAACCTTTAGTGCTGAGTCGCCTCAGCGCGATTCAGGTTAACTGGGTAGAGGAGTGGCAAAACACGCCGTTCCCTTACCGCGGCGAACTGTTGGCGCCAGTCGACTTTGTTCCGAAGCGGTCGAATTACCGGCCGGCGGAGCACGATGATTCGGCGGTAGCAGTTGAGTGCTCGGAAAGTGTTCGTATGCGCATTGCGCATTGAGCCGTAGCTAGTTGACATGCGTTACTTTATTAAACCTGAAGATTCGGCGTTGGCGTGGTTGTTAAACATCGACGACACGCCGTGTACGTTGCCGTTCTTTCCGGACGACAATGCAACAGGTTTAGTGGTAGCGCAGCTCCTCTCGGGCAAAGTACTAGCAGAAGTACTGCCCACAGAAGAGCACGTCAAACTAGTGTGCGGCGGCGGGGTACCCCTTGGCCGGCTGTATTTTCATATCCCGAAAACGCAGCTGTACGCGGTATGCCCCGAGTTGAGTTCAGAATCTTTCGGGGGCAACGTTTAGGCTTCGGCCTCTCGTTGCCCCCTTTTTTTAGCTATTGGAGCTTTTATGGCTGACTATCGCGATCCGGCGAGTGAGCGCATGGAAAACGGGCGCACGATGCTTGACGTCATGCGCGGCAGCAAGGGGCTTAAGGGCGTGATTGTAGCCCCCGCGACGCCCGGCGGTATTCCGATTAATTTCAACCCGCACGACCGCACAAAGATCAAAATCAATGTTGTAGATCCGAACGGCGCAAACGTCGGCGGGCTTACCTTGGATCAGATGACCGGCCCAGCCGTCGAACAGGCCATTGCAACAGCGCAAGCGGCTATAGTCGGTAATGATATTAATTCCATCAGGGAGAGAGCAGCGATGGTTTTTGAAGAGCTGTCGAAAATGGAAAAAGCTGGCGTGCAGCGTGTACCTGTTGTGCGTGCGAAAAAGCCCGTGCCTGCAACAACGCCACTGCCGCTTGAAACGCAGGACGACGAGGAGCAAATGGTGGCTGACATGATGGCTGAGTTAGATCCGCCGCCGGCCATGCCGCCCATTGAAAAGATCGACCGCAATTACAGTCCGATGGCCGCGTTTGGGTTAAAAAAGCAGTCCAACAATCCGGTACCGACAGCCGCAGCGACCGCACACAAAGCCGGGCCGCCGCAAAAACTGCTGTACTTTGAAAAAGAGGGAATTGGCACAGTTCCGGCGTTTTTTCACGACGTAATTGTGTCAGTTGCGCAGGTCTCCCCGGACAGTATCGAGGAGGCCGGTTTCATCGTGTTAATTTACGACCTGCGTTTTGAACAAAATGCCGCGCGCTGGTTTCCGCCGTCAAACGATCCATATCAGCGTCCGTGGGCTGTACAAATCAGTGACGACCGCCGACTATACCTTGTTCATACGACGGGATTTCAGTATGTTTATGATAACCGCGAGTACTGTGTTTTACTCGTTGAGCGTGCTATTCGCGCAAATTACGACGAGGCTTAAACCATGGAAAAGTGTGGAGTTATAAAAGCCGGCGTCACACCTCCCGAACACGAGGACGCCCCGCAGCCTGCTGAAAAGAAAGCGCAGGTTCAGGCGCTTGATAGTGACTTCCGCAAACGCGCGGCTGACACTGTTCAAAATACTGCTAAATAGCACGAGGCGCCTGTGACGCTCTTACCCGCTGCTTCTATGGGTTACAACTCGCTCGGCCGCGGCGTACAAGCCGACGAGCGATTTCCCGACCCGTTCTGTGACGTAGCCAGCCTGTCAATGCCGGAGAGCATTCAGACTGCTCTACGGTGGACAGAATACATCATGAACGCGAATGGCCCGTATCGGCAGGCCATTGATCGCGTTGTGTCTTACTTCATCACGGACGTTGAAATTTACGACGTTGGCGAGAATAAGACAGGCCGCGAAGAGAAAGATAAATACCAGACGTTCATTGCCGACACGCTCAGCATACAAAACGTATTGAAAACTGTAGGCATGGATTACATGACCTACGGTAATTCTTTCACTAGTTTGATCGTTCCGTTTCGGCGCTATCTGTTCTGCGCCCGCTGCGGCTTTGAAATGCCGCTGGACCGAGTCGTGAATTCTGAAGCCTGCGCGTTCTCGTGGCAGAACTTTCAGTTTCACGCTACCTGCCCAAATTGCAAATACGTCGGTCCGTGGAAGCACGTTGACCGACGCAGCGGAGACACAGGCCACATTACAGTCAAGCGTTGGAGTCCGCACGAAATTGATATCTTGTGGGATCCCTATACCGGCGAGTGTTCGTACGTATGGAAGATTCCTGAAGACTATCGCACGCTGATCAAACAGGGTCATCTTCATCATCTTGAGCGCGCCAGCTGGGAAGTTATCCAAGCGATCAAGAACGGCCAGAATTTGTTATTTGACAAGGGCATTATCTTTCACCTGAAAGAAGACGCGCTGGCCGGCATGCGAAATCGCGGCTGGGGCATCTCGCGCGTACTCGCGAATTTCCGCGAAGCGTGGTACTACCAGATTCTCAAGCGCTACAACGAAGCTGTCGCGCTCGATTACGTGATTCCGTTTCGCGTGATCACGCCCATGCCCCGCGGCGGCGACGCGCAGTCGTCAGACCCGGTGCACTCAATTAACTTGTCGAGCTTTACGGCGCGCGTAAATGCGATGATTCGCGCTCGCCGAACCGACCCGGCGCGCTGGAACATCCTGCCGTTTCCTGTGCAGTATCAGGCTCTTGGCGGCGACGCCTCGCAGCTCGCCCCGCGCGACCTATTGGATCAGGGCCTCGAAACGTTACTGAAGTGCATTGGCATGCCCGTCGAGCTATTTAACGGGACGCTGACGCTACAGGCTGCTCCGGCAGCGCTGCGGCTGTTCGAGGCCAACTGGAGTCACCTCCCGCACAATCTCAATCTGTTTTTAAGCGAGTTAGTGTCGTCTGTCTCGCGCGTTATGTCGTGGGAGCCGGTGGGCGCCAAGTTACAGCGCGTCACACACGCTGACGATCTCAACCGTCAGATGGCCAAGCTGCAGCTCATGCAGGGTCAGCAGATCAGCAAGAGCACGGGCCTCTCCAGCGTGGGTCTGGACTACCGCGACGAAATCAAGCAGATGCTCGAAGAAGAGAAGATCTACGCGGAAGAGCAGGAGCGCATGCAGGCCGAAATGCAGCAGGCGCAGCAGATGAAAGACATGAGTCAAGCGCCCGATATGGCCGCGGGTGTTGGTGACACCGGTGCCGGAGCAACAGGGATGCCGCAGGGTGGCGCACCCGGGGCAGCTCCGGCCGGCGGCATGCCCGGGCAGGCGCCCAGCCCTGTCGATCAGTTTCTTGCCCAGCGGCAGAACTCGCCGAACGTACCGCGCACGCCGGAAGATCTACAGCAGCAAGCGCAGCTTATTGCTAACCAGCTGCTGTCTATGCCTGAGTCTGTAAAAGACTCGGAGCTAATCAAGCTCAAGCGGTCCGACTCGACGATGCACGCGCTCGTCACCAGCATCATCGACGATATTCGGCAGCAGGCCCGCTCACAAGGCGGCGCAATGCTTATGGCGCAACAATACGGCCAAGGCGCCCCGGCGCAGTGACAAATGCGTATCGGTATCTATACACATTACGCCCACTGCGACGAAGCATACTTTGCAATTCGTCTGGCCGATTTTTTACGCGCACAGGGCGCCGAGTGCTCACTGTACGCAGATGCAGCCCCAGCGAAGCTGCACACCGCGTACGACCGCGCGGTTGTGCACAAGAAAAAGTGCCCCTTTACGCGGTGGGCTAAAACTTGCCACACGATTATTTGGACGCAGCCGCCGAAGCTTGACACGTTGAAT